>Ga0207754_100005_pt1 | contig 401825 bp, 399 predicted proteins | sample A23E1SouthBayCA_FD_187728 | JGI IMG/M metagenome (GOLD analysis project Ga0207754, IMG submission 187728) | Aerobic enrichment media microbial communities from Eden Landing Ponds, California, USA - A23 E1 (SPAdes) | ecosystem: Environmental > Aquatic > Marine > Unclassified | place: Emeryville... | reverse complement strand
GCCGTCGAATGCGACGCCAGGCACGAGCTATGCCTTCGACGGGACGGCCCAGTCGAACAACCAGACGGCCATCACCGGTGATAGCCAGATTACCGTGGCTGGCGCCGAGGGCACCCGCACGCTTGAGAGCACAACTGCCCAGCCCGGCGATACGGTCAACGTCACGATCGACGCGACGCGTCCGCAGGCCGGCGGGATTCAGATCGTCGATAACGTTGACCCGGCACTGAATCCGACGATCGTCGATGGATTCGGCGGACTGGACAACGTCAACAACGGGACGGTCACGTTCAACAACCCGACTGGCTCAAGCACTTCGTACTCGGTGACGTACGAAGTGACTGTGCCGTCGAACGCGACCGCTGAGACCACTTATGCCTTCGATGGAACCGTTCAGGGTGAGACGACCGCTGATACCACTGGCGACAGCCAGCTCACCGTGCAGGAAGAACCCGACGTTCCGTCGCTAGAGGTTAGCGACGCCGACACGGCCGGCGACGACCTGCCGGTCGTGCTCAACGTCGCACCCGGCGACACCAGCGACTACCGCATCGAACACGTCGTCAACGGCGAGACTGTCGCCAACTTCACGGTCGCTGACGGCTCCGATGCCGACGAGTCCGACGTGAACGGCACGATCGAGACCACGCTCGAAGCAGGGAAGACTGTCGGCGCCGAGAACAGCGAGGTCTCCGTCTACGACGAGGACGGTAACCTCGTGCTCAGCGAGACGTACATGACCGACGACTACCTCGTTGAACTCTCCGAGGAGTCCCAGAGCGTCCTGCAGGGTACCACGACCACGATTGAAGGGTCGATTTACTTCTACCCCGGGATGCTCGTCGACGACAACACGATGGACTACTCGCTCCAGTACGACCCGGACGTCGGCACGACCGGTGACGACGTGTCCGTGCTCGCCGACTCCGACACCGGCAACGGCGAGTTCCAGGTCCGTCGTACCTTCGACATGGTCGACGAGGCGAGCGACTTCCTCAACGACTACCCGACTGACGACGCTGAGGTCTTTGCGGACAACCAACCGAGCTACGTTGTCTACGTCAGTGAGGCCTCCGCTGACTCGCCCGCTGACGACAACAACGACGGCTACGCGCAGATCGACACCCGGCTCGACGTCGAGGGCGAACTCTCCTCCGACGACGTTGCCGTTGAGGTGCCCGACTACGGACAGACGATCGACGTCGTCAACGGGATGGTCGAAAACGCCGAGGGCGGCCTCGGTGATTACGCGCTTCGCGTGATCGACCCGTCCGGTTCGACCCAGAAGACGACCACGTCGGCGTCTGACGGCTCGTTCGGGTTCACGCTCGAGATGAACGACGCCGGTACCTGGACCCTCGGTACTGACGAGGGTGCCTTCATCGGCTACCAGGACATCACGGTCGCGCCGCAGACGGCCGACCTCGAGTTCGAGGCGGCTGGCAACAACCTCGCGAGCTTCCAGGAAGAGTACTCCATCCAGCTGAACGACAGCGAGGACGGCTTCCCGCTGGTCACGGAGACTGGTGACGACACCAGCACCGCGGAAGGACACGTCCAGGGGTACATCAACGTCACCGGTCCGTTCTCGGACACGGTCGACTTCAACGATGACAACGCCGACGAATCGATCGACGCTCAGGCCAGCGTCATCGCAGTCGGTGACAGCAATGCGACCGACGGCGTCGTGGAGTACATCCACGTCGCGACCGACGCTGACGGCGCCGCGTCCTTCGACGCGGTCCCGACCCAGGACGCGTCCGTCTCCGCCTCGCTCGAGCTGACCCACGACGGTGACGTCTACGAGGGCCTCGAGGAGGCCGACGACGCTGCCGACTCGCCGACCGAGCCCGACTACGTCGCGGAAGCGGCGATCCCGCTCGGCGGCGCTGACCCGGTGAACATCGTCGACGAGACCGTCGAGGATCCGCAGTTCGACGCGTCGAACTACATCGATATCCTCGATGAGGACAACGGTCCTGCCGTCGTCGAAGTGCTGCCGCTTCAGGATGCGGGCGAGGACCGCGTCAGCAACGACGAGCGGTTCGGTTACGACAGCTTCGATGATGTCGATGGCATGACCGCGTACCGCGTCGCATTCGAGCTCCGGAACGAATCCAACGAGGTCATCGTTCCGGACGCTGACGGTGACTACAAGTTCACCGACATGAGCATCGAAGGCGCCAGCATCGACGCTACCATCTCCGCTGACGGAGAGGGTGGCCTCGCTGTCGACGCGCAGAACGACAACGTCTTCGACGCGCAGTACACCGACGTCGACGGTGACGGACGTGCGGAGTACACGTTCAAGATCCGTCCGACGTCGACTGACGAAGCGGACGAGCAGATCGTCCACATGATCAACGTCTCAGGTCAGGATACCGTCGAACTGCCGCTCGACGCGTCCGGCCTGCAGATCGAAGAGTTCGTCATCGACGGTGAGACGACGCAGTCGATCCTCGGTGACCAGAACGTTGACCTGTCCGCAGTCGTCAACGCGCCGTACGACGACTTCGCGCCGGTCAACAACGGACTCGTGCGCCTTAGCCAGTCCGGCTACGACCTCGACACCGAAACTGACGCTCGAACGTCGAACGTCAATGACGGCGAGTACGAGTTCGAGAACATCACGATCGGTCCGCGCGGGATCGACGCCGGCACTGACGGCATTGCCGACGACATCTCGCAGCTGACCTTCACCGCCTACCAGTACAGCGACCTGAACCCCGAAGACAACGCGCTGGAACAGCAGGAAGTCGACCGCGCCGCGGTCCGCACGGTCGAACTGTCGGCTGACGAGTCGCTGCAGGTCGAGTTCCTGCCGGCGAACACCAGCGAATACAGCGGCTTCCAGGATACTGAAGACGGTGAGCGGTTCACGCTCACTGAGGGTGTCGAGTACGAACAGCTCGCCTTCGAGCTTACGACCGCCGATGGTGAAGCGGTCGATCTGACTGCAGGGATCGACGGCGAGGACGTCTCGCTGAACGATCTCGCTGACGCCGAGCTCGACGACGAGCCGTTCGTCAGTATCGTCGGTGCCACTCAGGCCGACGAGACCGGGACGCACATGGTCCACTTCGACGAGGAGGCCAGCGATCCCGCGAACGGCACCTACGTGATCGACGACATCCAGAACAGCACCTACGTCGACAGCGCTAACGATGACGCACCGAGTGCTGACGACGTCTTCGGCTTCACCAACGCCAGTGCTCGCGCCGTCGATACGTTCCAGCTGCAGATCACGACGCCCGACGCGTCCTACATGACCGATGAGGACACGCAGGGCCACTTCGATGTCGCGAACCCCAACATCGACACCGAAATCATCGGCGTCAGTGAGTCCGACGTCGACCACGACCTTGAAGACAACTTCACGTCTGTCGACGGCGTGGAGACGATGACGATCGGCATCGACCGATGGTACCGCGTCGAGGGACAGGTCACTGATGCCCTCGGCACGCCGATCAACGGTACCGTGCTTGACAACACGGAACTGGATCTCATCGACAGCGGCATCGGTGTCGCTGACGTTGAGTTCCTCGAAACGGGTAACAACTCCGCGGCCGGCTCGAGTGTCGCACTGAACAACGAGACCGGTCTCGTCATGTTCGACATCAAGCCGACCGAGTCGGACGACGCCGGTGAGTACCTCTCAAAGTACTCGCTAGAAGCGTATACGACCGACGGCTTCACTACCGGAAGCGGTCCGGTCGGTGAATGGGAAGATACGCCCGAAGGCCAGCTGCCGCGCGTCCAGGTCTACGACCAGTCAGGTGCCATGCTGCCCGTTGACGACGAGACGGGCAACATGATCCTGGCCAACGACGTGACCCAGACGCTGCGCGTCGAGGCCTTCCCGGCTGACGACGGCGACCTTCCGGTCCCGTCGCTCAGCTTCGCGGTCGACACGGCTGCCGATCCGGTCGCCGAGACCACGATCAACACAGACACGAACCTGATCACCGACACTGGCACGCTCGTCAGTGACAACCCGGCGCCGTATCCGAACGTCCCGTATGAGTCGGGGCAGGTCGGCTACCTCACGGTGACGCCGACCGGCACTGGTGACGGTATCATCGCACTCCGCAGTGGCAGTGCTGCCGGTCCGATCACCAAGACGATCGACAACGAGGACATCACGTTCGATGTCCTGCGCTCGAACAAGCAGGTCAACCTCGAACTCGGTAGCGAGTCCGTGACGCCGGGCGGCACGCTCGACGTGACGGTCACGCGCGAGTCCAACGGTGAGCCGCTCAACCTCGCCAGCATCGCGCTGTCGGACACGAACGGCAACGTGATCGACTCGGTCACCACCAACGAGGACGGCGTCGCGACCATTGAGGTCGCCTCGGACGCCGAACTCGGGACCTACACGCTCGAGACCCGACCCGCCGGCTTCGAGCCGATGACCCAGAGCTTCCAGGTCGAGTCCGACGCGCAGCTCGACGAGGACCTCGAGCTCTACGCTGACGACGGACAGGTCATCTCCGGTACCAGCACCTCTGATGCCGGTACGACCGTCACGATCGAGCTCAGCGGTCCGGGCCTCGTCCAGACTGTCGACGCGACGGTCCAGGATGACGGCACCTTCACCGGCGAGTTCGATCTCAGCGACCTGAGCGCCGGCGACGAAGTCACCGCCACGATCGACGGCGACAGCCAGACCTACACGGTCCAGGAACCGCAGATCGCCACGGTCGACTTCCGCCAGCAGCAGAGCTCCACCGGTGACGTCGTCACGGTCTCCGAAGCCTACCTGCCCGAGGGTGGCTTCGTCGTGATCCACGACGCGAACGGTGACGTCATCGGCAGCTCCGACTACATCGCGCCGGGTACGGTCGAAGACGTTGACGTTCTGCTGGACACCACGCTGTCCGCTGGTGACAACCAGGTGACGGCGATGGCCCACCAGGACGACAACGACAACCAGACGCTCGACTTCCCCGGTGCTGACGCGCCGTACACCAACGCTGACGGCGACGCGGTCACCGACAGTGCGACTGTCCGAGTGCCCGACTCCGCCGTGAGCACGCCGACGGACACGCCGACGACGACCACGACGACCACGACGACTGACGAGCCGGCTGACACCACCACCGACGAAGGTGACGGTGACGGACCCGGCTTCGGCATCGCCGTTGCGCTCGTCGCGCTCCTCGGCGCTGCGCTGCTCGCTGTCCGCCGCAACAACTAAGTCGGCTTCGCCGACTCCTGACGTTTCTTCATTTTTTTGCGTCCGATAGCAGCAGCACTCGTGCTCCGGCAGCGCTGTCCTGACGGGCTTCCTCGACACGAACCCCGTCGTCGAAATCTCTGCCACCACGGCCGGGTACAGCAACGGCGGCCCGGCTGAAGCAGACGCGAACTCACTATCCGAGAAATCACAGGCTGAGTCTCCCGCTGAACGAGCACAGACGGACGCGGGCGATGCCGGCGGTGTCGGTGTCCGTCCGGATCGCGTCGATCCAGACGGTCACACACGTGATGCAGGAAGCATTGCGCTCCAGCGATCAACGGGGGAGATACGTCTCAGGGGGGTTGATCTGCGAGCGGTCGATGCCGCGTTCCCTGGAGCGCCAGGGGCGGTTCCGGTCCGGCCGCGACTGCCGAATCAGATATCCACGATATCCCGTATCGAAGCGGGTCGTCAGCGCGCGATCTCTAGAGCGATGATAACGTATCGGTGTGGAACCGGCCACGAGGACAGGACGGATCAGCACCCTTACCCGGCGACGACCGCAGCGACCGCACTCTCACGCAGCGCGAACAGCACGAGATTGTTGACGGCCGGCCCGAGACCGAGCGCGATGATGAGGGCGAACACCAGGTTGCCCCGAACGGGCTCGTCCTCGAGGTACTCGGCGAAGGCATAGACGATCGCGATCGCGATCGCGAGCTTGACGACGACGAACAGCCAGCCGACGCCGACCGTCTCGGCGATCGGCAGCGAGCCGGCGAGATCCATGATCGCTCGCGGGAGCGGTGACCGCTCGCTCGTCCCGATCACGTCGATCCCGATGGCGGTCGTGATCCCGTCGAGCGCGTGCGCGAAGATTGCGAGCCCGCCGACCAGCCGTGCTCTGGCGACGACGTCCGTCGTGAGATACGCCATCCCGAAATACACGCCGACCGTCACGGGGACCGTGATCACGACTGCGATGGCCGACCAGAGTGGCCTGGCGGCGACGAACGCGTCCTGCTGGCTCGCGAACACGCCGAGTCCGAGGAGTGCGATCGTGCCGATCGCCCCGAGGTCGCGTGCGACCGTGTTCTCGCTCGGGTTGACGTTCGAGAGAAAGGAGAGGACGGCCCAGACGCCCCCGGTCGCGATAAAGGTCGTCACGTAGACAGCGGGTGCGCCGAACAGCGGCTCGACCACGTCCGGGTAGACGCCGGCCGCCGGATCGATCTGATAGAGCGCGTGCGCGCTCGCCCCGACGGCCATCCACGGCACCAGCGCGAGCACGTGGCGCTGTTGGACGCGCGGCCCCAACGCGAGCAGGAACGCGGTCACCGTGACGGTTCCGACGAGCAACCCCAGGAGATACGCGAGCGGCGGCACGACTAACCCGCTGGGCAGGAGTGGCATGTGCATAGGGCCGTCCGCGACGACAGAAAGGGTATCGATCCGATACATGGGGACTCGTGTCCTGTTTCTCAGGAGCATACGTACTACGAAAAGAGGTTAGTAGTACGACTTCGAAATGTAATACATATATGCCGAGCAATACTGACGACGGAACGGTCGTCCGCGTGTCCAGGAAGGGGCAGACGACGATCCCCAAGGAATACCGCGAACGGTTCGGCATCGAGGCGCCGGGCAAGGTACTCATTCACGAAGACGACGGGAAAATCGTCGTCGAGCCCCTCCCCTCGGTCGAGGAGATGCAGGGCGTTCATGCTGGCCGATACGAACGGGGCGACGTCCTCGAACACCTGGAGGAAATGAAAGAAGCGGACAAGCGACTCGAACGCAATGAGGCCCGGGACCAGTGACCGACTACGTCTTCGATACGGAGCCGCTCATTGCGTACTTCTACGACGAGCCCGGCGCTTCGGACGTGACTGAACGGCTGACGGCAATCGACAACGACGAGGCGACCGGCGCACTCTCCCATGCCACTGCGACCGAACTCGTATACAAGATCGCGCGTCTCGAAACGGGTGATCCAAACCACGTCTCGCCCGGTGACGACGAATTCGATGTCGGGGAGCATGACCTGCGCATTCTTCGCGGCTACGGAATCACGATCGAGACCCCGCCCTGGCACGCCGTCGCCCGTATCAAAGGCGCCGGTGGTATTTCACTCGGTGATTCCTACGCGGCCGCGCTCGCGCTTGCATCGGACGCGACACTTGTGATCGGTGGGGATCCGGAGTTCGGCGACCTGCCGGTGGACGTGTCGCTCCATTCGATCCGCGATGGGTCCGTCTGAGAGCGCCATTCCGGATCCGCCGTCCTTTTGCCCCCACACGTCTAGTGAACGGTAGCGATGGCCCGCTACTACGTCGAGACCTACGGGTGCACCTCGAACAGGGGTGAGACCCAGCAGATCGAGCGCGCCTTGCGGGAGGGCGGTCACCGGCCGGCGTCCTCGCCACAGGCGGCAGATGTCGCGATCCTGAACACGTGCACGGTCGTCGAGAAGACTGAGCGCAACATGCTCCGGCGGGCCAAAGAACTCGACGAACAGACGCCTGCTGACCTGATCGTCACGGGCTGTATGGCGCTGGCTCAGGGCGAGCAGTTCGACGACCTCGACGCCGAGATCCTCCACTGGGACGACGTCCCCGGGTACGTCCTCAACGGCGAGTGTCCGACGATCACGGCCGACACGGAACCCGTCCTGACGGACGCGACCGGGATTTTGCCGATCGCCCGCGGCTGTATGAGCGATTGTTCGTACTGCATCACCAAGCAGGCGACGGGTCGGATCGACTCCCCGTCGGTCGAGGAGAACGTCCGGAAGGCCCGCGCGCTAGTGCACGGCGGCGCACGCGAGATCCGGATCACCGGCCAGGACACCGGCGTCTACGGCTGGGACATCAATCAGGGCGAGAGCCTGCTTCCCGAACTCCTGAGCCGGATCTGTACCGAGATCGAGGGCGACTTCCGGGTTCGCCTGGGGATGGCCAACCCCGGCGGCGTCTATGGCATCGCCGAGGAACTCGCAGCAGTCTTCGCCGAACACGACGAAATCTACAACTTCCTGCACGCGCCCGTCCAGAGCGGCTCCGACGACGTACTCGCGGACATGCGTCGTCAGCACCAGGTCCAGCAGTTCCGCGAGATCGTCGCCACCTTCGACGAGCATCTGGACTACTGGACGCTCGCGACGGATTTCATCGTCGGGTTCCCGACCGAGGAGCCCGACGATCACGCGGCGAGCATGGACCTCATCCGGGAGATCCGCCCGGAGAAACTCAACGTCACGCGCTTCTCGAAGCGGCCGGGCACCGACGCCGCCGAGATGAACGGGCTCGGCGGCACGCTCAAGAAGGAACGCTCGAAGGCGATGAGCGAGGTGAAGATGGATGTCGTCGGCGAGGCCTACGAGGCGATGGTCGGCACCGAGCGATCGGTCCTGCTCACCGAGGATGGCACCGACGACTCGCTGGTCGGATACGACGAGGCCCACCGCCAGGTCGCACTCCCGAAGGCACAGCTTCAGGGCCTGCAGATCGGCGACTTCGTCGACGTCGAGATCACCGGCCACAACACGGTCTACGCGATGGGCGAACCGATCGCTCCGCCCGAGACGCCGACGGCCGCCCGGGCCGACGACTAGAAACGCTTCCGCTACCGGACGCCGCTGCTGGAAGAGGAACTGCTTTCGGTGCGAGAACGCAAGACCACGCATGCGTAACTCGAATCGCGAGTGGGTGTTCGCACAGCGCCCTGACGGCGAACCGGACATGGACAGCTTCGAACTCCGCGAGGGCGACGTACCGGAGCCACAACACGGCGAACTCTTGGTGCGCGTACGCTACCTCTCGGTCGATCCCTACATGCGAGGACGGATGCGGGACGCCGAGTCGTACGCCGAGCCGTGGGATGTCGGCGACCCGATGGCGGGTGCCGTCGTCGGCGAAGTCGTCGAGAGTGAGAGCGACGCCTACGACCCTGGCGACCTCGTGACCGGCAACGGAACGTGGGCGGACTACAGCGTGCTGGACGCCGATAGCGTCGCTCCCGTCGACCCGTCGGTCGCGGACCTGCCGGCGTACCTCGGCGTCCTCGGCATGCCCGGCCGAACCGCGTACTTCGGGCTGCTGGAGGTCGGCGAGCCCAACCCCGGCGACACTGTCGTCGTCTCCGGTGCTGCGGGCGCAGTGGGCTCTGTCGTCGGCCAGATCGCGAAACGCAACGGCTGCCGGGTCGTCGGGTTCGCGGGCACCGACGAGAAAGTCGAGTGGCTCACCGAGGACCTCGGCTTCGACGCCGCAATCAACTACAAACAGGTCGAGGATTACCGTGCGGCACTCGACGACGCCGCGCCCGGTGGTGTCGACGTCTACTTCGACAACGTCGGCGGTCCGATCACCGACGCCGTGTTCACGAAGCTGAATCTCGACGCTCGCGTCGCCGTCTGCGGACAGATCGCCCACTACAACGACGAGGGCGTGCCGACCGGGCCGCGGAAACTCCCACAACTCATCTCGGTGCGCGCGAAAGTCCAGGGACTGCTCGTCGGCGACTACGCCACCCGGTTCGAAGAAGCCAGCGAACAGCTCGGCGAGTGGGTCGTCTCCGGCGCGATCAGCCATCGCGAGAGTGTCGTCGACGGCCTCGACAACGCGCCCGACGCGTTCCTCGGGCTCTTCTCCGGCGACAACATCGGCAAGCAGGTCGTCGCCGTCTCCGAACCCGAAACGACGAACTAGCGTCTCTGTGGTCGTCGGAATGATCCCACAAAAGACGTCATTTCCCCGGATTCGACTCCCGAGAAGTTGTGGACGGCGGTTGCGAGTCCACCGCTACGGCAGCCTGCTCTGTTGTTGATAGCCACCTGGTTAAACCGTCACAGCGATCCGATACCCGAGATCACGATTCTTCAATCGCGATCGCCACGTCCCCGGCGCTGACGCCGATCCGCTGAAACTGGGTTCGGACGTGTTCTTTCGCGGCCTCGATTGCCCGATCACGGGTTTCGAATCCGCGCGGACTCGGCGATTCGAAGGCGACGTTGATCTCACGGTCTCCGATCTGCTGGACCTGCCCGCCGCTTTCGACCTCGTAGAAGGCATCACAGACCCACACGTACGGCGCTCCTTCGTCGGGCGCGCCCTCGAACGACGGCGGGTCGTCGCCGGGTTCGTACAGCGTTCCCGTCAGGGCCGTCCCGCCGGCCTCCCCACGGACGAGTAACATACCAACACCTATGTGGCTGATACGAAAAAGGGCGCCGACACGAGTCTTTCGGGCCGCTGCTCCTCGCCCGGTTTTTCTTCACTCGAGTCGCACTTGCGCGAGCACGGGGAAGTGATCGGAGGGGTAGCGGTCCACGGCGTACAGATCCGTGCACACGCCGTGCTGGCGGACCTCGACATTGTCGGTGACGAAGACGTGGTCGATCTTCCGGTTGGGGACGAGATGTTCGAAGTCCGTAACGGAGGTTTCGGGACCGTAATGGCCGTGTTCGGCGCGTTCGAGCGCGTTGTCCAGTCGCCGTCTGCCCGCCTCGGGATCGACGATCGTCTCGTGGGCGGGCTCGCCGGCGATACAGTTGAAATCGCCCGTCACGATCAGGGGCTCGCCGTCGGTGACGTCGTCGAGTCGTTCGCGCAGGAGTCGAGCGCTCTCCCGGCGTGCCTGCGGGCCGTCGTGGGAGAAGTGCGTGTTGGCGTGGACGAACACGGTGTCCGAGCGGCGGTCGCGCAGGCGCGCCCAGGTGACGATCCGCGGATGGCGCGCGTCCCAGCCGACGGTCCCGGGCTGGTCGGGCGTCTCCGAGAGCCAGAACGTGTCGGACGCTTCGAGGGCGAAGCGTTTCTCGTCGAAGCCGATCGGCGAGAACTCCCCTTCGCCGTCGCCGTCGACGCGCGGGTCGCCGACCCACTCGTAGCCGGGGAGGTGGCGCTGTAGGTACGCGAGCTGGTTCGAAAGCGGCTCCTGGAGGCCGAGCAGTGCCGGCTCCCGAAAGCGGATGGTGTCCGCGACGCCCTCCCGGCGGTACTCCCAGCGATGGTCGCCGTCCTCGGGGTTATCGTAGCGGACGTTGTAGGTCATGACGCGAAACCACGCGGTCATCACTCCCCTATTGGGTGTCCCCCTTGGTGTCCTTTTGGGATGCAACTGGATGGGGCGCATTGATCAGGTCACTCCCGAATCGTACAGTTGACCAGGCCCGAACGAATTAGTACATCCAATACAAATTAGTACATATGCCGATCAGCACGGATCGATTTGATGAAATTGATGACGATAGTGGTCCATCCCCGGAGACAAATGCACACGAGATACTCTCGTTTCTCCAGTCCCACGCCGATCAGGCGTTCACTCGGGGAGAGATCGCGCAAGCGACCGACGTTACCGACGGCTCCGTCGGGCCGACGCTCGTTCGTCTTCGCGAAGCCGGACGCGTCGACCACAAGGGGAACTACTGGCGTGTGAGCGACCACGTTCGGAGCGTCGACGCTGCTGCAGGCCACGCAGCCGATGTCGCGGCGAGCCACGAAGACGAACCGATGGCATACGACGACTGGCAAGACTACGCGGTTGATCCCCGTGAGGACCGTGCGTGAGCGCTATCGGAAAGGCGATGTCTTCTGGGCTCCGGACCCGTTCAGAAAGGGGTCACATCCGCGTCTCTGGGTAGTCCTTACCGCAGACAATCTCCCGTTTCCGGGGGAAGAATACCTCTGTGCCGCGCTCACGACGAGTGACCTCCCGGCAAATCACAAGGTTGGGGACGACTGGGTGACCGGGAGCCACCCCGATAAGACGTCGTACTGTTCGCCGTGGGTCATCGGCACGGTCAAACACCAGGCAGTCGCAAATCCACAGGGAAAAATCACGGAGGCGTTCACTGACCGTATGATCGATCGCTGTGAGGAATTCCTACGCGGAAGGTAGCCACACGATCACGGGATTCTCTCTCCACCGGTCTCTCGCGTGGCAGAACTACTTAGTCGCCGCCACTCCTCGAGTAGGGTATGTCCGATCTCGGGGATTTCACCGAATTCGACGGCGACGAAGACGGCTCTGCCGACGACGAGAGTGCCGCGAACGCTCCTGTGGACGCCGACCGGACCGACGATTTCCAGGAGGTCGACGTCGATCCCGTCAGCGCCGAGCACGGTATCGGCGTCCTCTCGGCTGCGGATGGACTGACGATCAGCGAAGACGAGGACGACACCCGTCTGCGGGCGTACATCACCGTCTCGAATCGCTCGGCCGTCCGGATCGGCAAGTATCTGCTGGTGCCCTATCCCGATGGGGAACGACTCTTCTGTCGGATCACCGCCCTGGAGTACGCTCCGGAGTTCCGCGCGGACGACGCCACCGAGATCCACGCCCAGCGCGCGATGGCCTCCCGCGAGATCGACGAGCAGGACTTCAAGTTCATGGCCACGCTGGAGCCCGTCGCCGTCCTCTATTCGGAGGATGGCGACCTCAAGCGGCGAATGACCGACCGCGTCCCCAAACCCGAGACCGTCGTCCGGCAGGCCGACGACCCGACCGAGATCAAGACCGGCCTGAAGATCCCCGCCGAGGGGGTTTTCCTCGGCCACCTCTCGGTCGGTGGCGAGCGCGTCGAGACCGCGGCCCAGCCGCCGACGATCGACTACCGGCTGAAGGACGACTACGCCGACGGCGACCCGCTCGTGTTCCGACACACCCTCGTCGCCGGCGGGACCGGCTCGGGCAAGACTCACGGCGCGAAGAACGTCCTCCGGCAGTACCTCGACGAGGAACGCGCCTATCCGGTCGAATCCGGGAGCGACCGGACAGTCTCACCCGCGCTCGTGGTCTTTGACCCACAAGACGAGTACGCCCAGATGCACGACGACGGCGAACTGCCCGAGGCGTTCAAACGACGGTGTGAGCGCCAGGGCGTCGCCTACGGGGGCGTTGAGGACACCGTCGCGTTCGTCCCCGATGTCGAGGGTGCGAGCTACGCCGCCGACCATCACCGCGCCGAGCAGGTCCCCTTCACGATCCCCTTCTCGATGGTCTATGACAACCCCTGGCTGATCGCCTCCAGCGGGCTCAACGACAACCAGTACAACGCGCTGGTGAACGTTCTGCTACCCCGGTTCAAAAACGAGTACGGCCGAAACGGGACCTACGAGCAGTTCACGACCTTCCTCGACGACCCGGCCCTCCGTGAGGAACTCGACGAGTCCGGGAAAGTCCACGAAGCGACCTTCGACGCCGTCCGGCGGCGCGCACTCGGGTTCGGTGGCGTCTTCGATCAGGACGCCCGCCCGATCACCGACCTCGTCGGCGAGTTCGTCCGCCCCGGCGGGCTGACGGTCGTCCCGACCTACCACATCAACGACTCACGGGCGACCGAGACGGTCGTACTCGCGCTCGCCTCACTGTTGGTCGACGAGAAACTCTCGAATGACCCGACCTTCGACCGGATCGAGGAGACACCCCTGATCCTGGGTATGGATGAGGCCCATAACTTCCTGACCGACGCCGACACTGTCCAGGCCCGGAAGGTCATCGGCAAGTTCACCGACGCCGCAAAACAGGGCCGCAAGGAACGGCTCGGGCTCTTCCTGATCACCCAGGACCCCCAGGACATCGCCGATCCCGTCTTCAAGCAGATCAACACGACCGTCGTCCTCAACCTCGGTGACGAGGACGCCATCTCGGCGGTGAACATCCCCTCGAATCTGGAATCGAAGGTGCCCTACATGGAGAAAGGCCAGATGGTCGTCTACTCGCCGGACAACTCCGAGCCGGTCGAATTGAAGGGGCTGGCGACCTGCGTGACAAAACACGGGCGGTAAGGTCGGCAGATATGGGCTCTGGAGCGGTGACACGCGCCCACCCATGGGGCGCTACCCGACGACGCTCGACACGAGGAAAACGAAACGCCTTCTTGTCGCAGTGATCGATGTTCGACTATGAGCGTCATTCGGGTCGCCTGGGGCCACGCCACCGCGCCGACGGCGTTGTCCGCCTACGACGCCGCGCTGGCGGCGGCGAACGTCCACAACTACAATCTGCTCTCTCTGTCTTCGGTCATCCCCGCCGACGCGCCGATCGAACGCGTCGACACCGCACCGGACCTCGGGCCCGCCGGCGAGGGGCTGCACGTGGTCCAGAGCCACGAAATCGTCGAACCTGACAGCGACGAGCCTGCCGTCGCCGGGGTGGGGTGGCTCCGCAGCGAGTCAGGTCGCGGCATCTTCTACGAGGTCTCGGGCACCGACCGTGACGGTGTCGAGGCAGCTATCCGTGAGGGGATCTCTGCCGGGCGTGACCTCCGCGAGTGGGAGTTCGACGAAGAGCCACAGATCCAGATCGCGACGGCCGATCCCGACCCCGACGAGCACGCCGCGGCGGTCGTCGTCGCGGCGTACGGGCGGAGTGAACCGCTCCTGTGAGCGGGGCAGTGGTGACTGTCCGCAAGTCTGGTCGGTGACCAGCGCTTTTTTAAGTCCGCCTCGCATACTGGTGTAGCAATCAATGTACGGAAACCTCTCCGGCGGTATCGACGCTGCCGACGATCCGCCGCTGTCGCCCGAGCAACGCCGCGCGCTCCGGCGCGATCTCGCGAGCGTGGCTGCCCGAACCCGCGAACTCCTGCCCGGTGATTTCGTCGTCGGCTCGGAACTTCGGACTGGCGCGACGGGACTGGAAGCGACGATCGCCGTCCAGCCGCCGGTCGGCTCGCCCGTCAGTGCCGGCTACGCGCCCGACGGTGACGACGACGTCTCGATCAACGACGACGAACGCGAGGACCTCGCGACGGGACTGGCCGCCAGCGCAGCCCTCCAGATGAAACAGGCCTATCCCGACGACGGCTCGCCGGCCGCACAATAGTCTCTGTTCTGCGTTAGATCACGGCGAGACCGGCAGCGATGCCGACCGCCGACGCCAGCGGGATCGTGAGGTTGTCGTCGATCACGTAGGTCACGATCACGGGTTTGATGCCGTCGGCGACGGTCGCGGCGATCCCGCCGAACAGTGCCGCGAGCGGGGCGACGAAGGCGAGGCCGATCGTCGTGCAGACGCCGAAGGTCACCGCGAGCGCGCGCGGCGACTTGAGGATCAACTCCAGATACCGCCCGCTGCCGACCGACTGGATCTTCCCCGATCCGAGCAACCCGCTGACGGGGTCTCCGAGTGTGAGCATGAGCAGCGCCGGGACGGCGATCGTCGGCGGCGCCAGCAATCCGACGGTCGTCGTGCTGACGAGCGCGAGCGCGTAGCCCGCGACGTTGTCCTGTTCGTACTCCCTGGTGAGATACTCGTAGATCCACCAGTCGAGGCCGATACCGAGCCTGATCACCTCCAGGATCGTGACGGCGACCAGCCCCGCGACGAGGATCGCCTGGACTTGCCGCCAGGTAAGCAGGTCGGCGACGTACGCGAGTGGCACGGCGCTGCCGCTGACGTGGACTCCCCGGCGCGCGATCTCCGATTCGATGGCTTCGAGTCGCGATGGCACGGTTAGAGGTCGTCGAAGGGCAGCGTCCCGTCCCGCAGTGCCGTCAGCGTCTCCGGCAACTCCGAAATCGGGACGCGTCGCTGTTCGGTCGTGTCTCGCTCCCGCACCGTGACCGTCCCCTCCAGGTCCGGATCGTCGCCCTCCCCCAGCGTCTCGTAGTCGACGGTGACACAGAAGGGCGTCCCGACCTCGTCCTGGCGGCGGTAGCGCCGCCCGATCGCGCCCGAGTCGTCGTAGGTGACCGCCAGCCCGGCGTCTCGCAACCCATCGACGATCTCGTGGGCGCGCTCGGCCAGGCCGTCCCGATCCATCAGCGGGAACACCCCGACCGTCGTCGGCGCGACGTCCGCGGGGAGTTCGAGGACTCGTCGGGTCTCGCCGTCGATCTCGTCCTCGCGATAGGCGTGATCGAGGACGGTGTACAGCGCCCGATCGATCCCCAGCGAGGGTTCGACGACGTGGGGCGTGATGTGCTCGCCGCTCTCGGTGACCTCCTCGACCTCGAAACCGGTCCGCTCGACAGGGACGGTGTACTCCGTTCCGTCACTTTCGACGGTGACGGCTCCGCCGTCGGCCTGCGCGTCCCGGAACGCGTCGGGATCGCGCTCGGCAAGCGTTTCCAGCGCGTCGGCGACGGCCGCGGCGTCGCCGCCGAACTCCGGTCCGAGGTAGCTCATGTCCGGATCGACCGTCGGCCGCTCGACGGTGACCGGCTCGTCGTACTGCTTGAACACCGTGAACTCCTCGTCGGAGTGGGCCGCGTGTTTCGAGAGATCGTAGTCGCCACGGTAGGCGAAGCCGGCGAGTTCGATCCAGTCGCCGTCGACTTCCGCCTCGGCGTCCCAGCAGTCAGCGGCGTAATGGGCCAACTCTCCTGGCAGGTGCTGGCGGAATCGGAACCGGTCCATATCGACGCCGATCGACTCGTACCATCGTTTCGCGATCCCCAGGTAGTAGGCGATCCACGGATCGCCGACGATTCCCTCCTTGAAGACCTCGCCGACGGTCGCCTCGATTATCTCGCCGTCCTCGGCCCCCTGCTCGTCGGCCGGGTAGAACGGCGCCGTCACGTCTTCGATGCTTCCGAGATCGGGTTCGTCCTCCTCGGGATCGATGAACAGTTCGAGTTCGGCCTGAGTGAACTCCCGGACCCGTAGCAGGGACTTCCGGGGGCTGATCTCGTTGCGGTAGGCCCGTCCGATCTGGGTGACGCCGAAGGGGAGCTGGTTGCGGGCGTACTCGGCCAGCTGGGGGAACTCCACGAAGATCCCCTGGGCGGTTTCGGGCCGCAGGTAGCCGGGCGAGGACGACCCCGGGCCGATGTTCGTCTCGAACATCAGGTTGAACTGCCGGATCGCCTGCCCGGCCAGCCCTGCGCCGCAGGTCGGACAGGTCAGTTCGTACTCGGCGACGACCTCCTCGACGCGCTCGATGGCCATCGACTCGGCCTCTTCGATGTCGGTGTTGTCCTCGACGACGTGGTCGGCCCGGTGGGAGTCACCGCATTCGGGACACTCGACGAGCATATCGTCGAATCCGTCGAGATGTCCCGAGGCCTCGAAGACGGGCTCGGGCATCACCGTGGGGGCGTCGACCTCCATGTTGCCCTCCTGGATCGCGAACCGCTCGCGCCACGTGTCCTCGATGTTCTGTTTGAGGGCTGCGCCTTCCGGACCGAACGTGTAAAAGCCGGCGACGCCGCCGTAGGCACCGGCCGACTGGAGGAAGAACCCGCGCCGTTTGGCCAGTTCGACGACCGGGTTCCCCTCGCTCATACGAGCGCCTCCAGCAGGTCGACGTCCCGGACGATGCCGACGAGCGTATCGCCGCTCAGCAGCGGGATCTGCTCGATGTCGTTGTTGAGCATCGTCTGTGCGGCCTCGCGGGCGGTCCGGCGTTTGCCGACGGTCAGCAGATCGCTGGTCATGAACTCGCTGACCGGCTCGTTCGGAATCTCGACGTTTCGAGTCGGCATGTAGCTGTTGCCGACGGCCTTGATGCCTTCCCACATCCACTCGTCGTCCTGGTTGGCGATGGACTCGCCCGTGTCGGCCTCGCCCTCGACGACCTTGGCGACCGCGATGATGTCGACCTCGGTGAGGATCCCCGTGAGATCCCCCACCTCGTCGAGCACGACGCCGTACGGCACGTCGGCGTAGGACAGTTCCCGCTCGGCGACGGGCAGGGGCGTCCCGGCGTAGACGCAGTTGACGTCCTCGCGGGCCAGTTCACCGACTGGCACGTCGCCGTCCACTGCACCCTCGGCGATCGCGCGGATGACGTCCGTGACCGTGACGATCCCCTCCAGACGGCCGTCGACGACGGGGATCCGGCGTTCGCCCTCCTCGACGATGAGACGGGCGACGTCTTCGATCGTGGCGTCGGCGGCGACCGTCGGGACCTCCTCGACCAGCAGCGCGAGCTGGTCCTCGTCGGGGTTGTTGATCAGGGTGTCCCGGGAGACGATCCCGCGGAACTGTTCGCCGTCGTCGGTCTCTTTGATCACCGGTACCGAGGAGAACGTCCGCTCCTGGAGGTATTCGAGGACGTCGTCTCTGGTGCCGGGGATTACCGCCGTCACCACGTCCTCGCGCGGAGTCATGACGTCTGCGACGTTCATTATGCCAACTACTCCCGCGTCCATCTACTAAGACCTTACACATTGGTCACGCGCGTGAGTCTCCGCCGGATATCCGCACTTCTCCGATACTGTTAGAATATTGCCTCTTCGAACCGGACTCGCGTCCCGCTTCCGGCACGTTTATGTGTACGTGTTACAGAGTAACAAGCATGTCGCAGGAGACGGACGCGGTCGCGGCCGTTGCTGAGGACGCCGAGGTCATGGCCTCGGTCGAAACCGGCCCCGCTGGCGAGACGTTCATCCTCGCCGATATCGCTCGCGACGACGCGTACGTAACAGCTCCACTCGAGGACGCTGCGGCGCTCCCCGAGTGGCGGTAGTTCCGTCTCGCTGTGCGTTCCGACGTTTCCCGATCGGGTAGCTGCAGAAATCGAGCAACTGCGGGATCCACTCACTCGTGCGTTCGTGCGGTCGCAGCTCCGTCCCGGGCGCTACTGCTGCAGTTCCTCGGCGACGGTGTCGGGGTCGAGCAGGTCGGGATCGACTGCGAGATCGACCTGCCCGCGGACGAACTCCGGCAGCGATTCGCGCGCGTAGACGACTGTCCGCACGTCCGGATTCCGTTCTTTGGCGATCGGGACGGCGGTCGCCTGGGACACGTCAGTCAGTACCAGCGCGCCGGCGCGTTCGATCCCGGCGTCGTCGAGTGCTGACTGGTTCGCGATGTCGATGGCTGCAACGTCGTGACCCGCTTCCTCTATCGCGGACGCGATCCCCTCGGTGTCGGCTCCGGCGACGATAACGTGCATACGCTGTGCTCGGCGGGCGCGAATTAAGATGTTCCGTCACGGGTCGCAAGCGTCTTTTCGCCCCGCCACCTCGTTCAGCGTATGGTCGAGTTGCTCGCCCTCGTAGGGTTGCCCTTCCTGCTCGTCGGCGGGCTGGTTCTGCAGTACGGCAGTCGGCTGGGGCTTGGTCTCTATCGTCGACACCGACAGACCCGAACCGTCGAAGCCGACATCCGGGAGGTATCGATAACTGAGATCGAGGACGGCGTCTTCGAGCCGACTGTCCGGTTTCGCTACGAGTTCGACGGCGAGACCTACGACTCGACGATCGTTCGGGAGGGGACACAGCCGCCCTCGGGGAGCCGCGAGGTCGCCGAGTCGTTCCTTTCGGACTACGAGGAAGGCGAGACTGTAACGGCGACGCTGTTGACGAGCATGCCGGGCCAGGCCGTCCTGGAGCGGTCGACGAACTCCTGGCCGTACGTCGTCGCGGTCGTCGGCACGCTGCTCGGTGCGGTCTTTACCGTCCTTGGGGGCGGGATCGTCGTCGTGGGGATTGCAGGTTAGCCAGACGAAAACAGCGTCAAGCAAAAAGGCGGCGCGCGACCTGGACGACGTTCAGTCGTCGGCGACGGCCCCTTCGCCGTTCTGTTCTCGGACTTCGATGGAGCCGGTGAGTTCCGTGTAGGGGTACGGCATCCCGATATCCTCTTCGTCGAATCGGCGTTTCACGTTCTCGACGAGTTTGTGCTTGACGCCGCCGGCACCCGTCTCCTGTGGGTTGATCCACACGCGACCGTTGAGGATGACCGCGGAATCGCCGAGCCCGGTGACCGGAGCCGACGGTTCCGGATCGTCGAGCACGCCGTCGATTTTGCTGGCTTCCTCGAGGATGATCGATCGGGCGTCTTCGATGCTCGCGTCGTACTCGATCCCGAAGTCGAAGGTAACTCGCCGCGTCTCGTTCGCGACGAGGTTGGTGACGGTGCCGTTCGCCAGATCACCGTTCGGGACGGTGACCTGCTCGTTGTCCCACGTATCGAGTTTCGACACGCGCAGGTTGATCTCGCGGACGACACCGCCGTTGCCGTCCCACTCGATGTAGTCGCCGACCTCGAACGGTTTGTCTTTGATGATGAAGATCCCGGCGATGAAGTTCTCGACGATGTCGCTCGCGGCGAATGCGAACCCGAGTGCCAGGGCGGCGAAGATCGTCGCGAACGCCGAGAGGATTATCGGGAATCCGGCGACGACCGCGGCGATGGCGACCGCGCCGAAGACGGCGATCGTCCCGGCGAGACTCGACCCGAGGCTCACGATCGACTGCGAGAACTCCCGCTCGTTGAGCGCCCGCTTGGTCGCGCGCACGAGCACTGGTTTCCCGACGAGATACAGTATCAGGAACGTGACGACGAAGGACAGTACAGTGACCGCAAAGGAAACGAGCAAGTCGCCGTACTGGCTCGTAAATTCGCTAAGGCTGGTCGGCACACCTTGTTGTAGTACCCTGAACATTACGAGTAACCGATAGGACGGCTAATTGTTAGTATTTTTGGCTAGGGTCACTCGTACTCGATGGTCGCGGGCGGCTTGTGGGTCACGTCGTAGACGACGCGTGCGACGTTTTCGTGTGAGCCGGTAATTCGGGACTGGATCCGCTGGAGGGTTTCCCAGTCGATCTCCTGTGCGCGGGCGGTCATCCCGTCGCGGGACTCGACCGATCGCACCGACACGACCCAGCCGTGGACGCGGTTGTCGCCTTTGACGCCCGTCGCCTTGCCGATCACGGCTGCCAGGGCCTGCCAGGGCTCGTACTCCTCGAGTTCTTCCTCGACGACGTGGTTGGCCTCCCGGGCGACTGCCAGTTTCTCCTCGGTGACCTCGCCGATGATTCGCACTGCGAGCCCGGGTCCGGGGAAGGGCATCCGCTCGGAGATGATCTCTTCTAGATCGAGTTCGCGGGCGACTTCCCGGACCTCATCCTTGTAGAGGTCCCGCATCGGTTCGACGATCCCCTCGAAGTCGATGTGCTCGGGCAGGCCGCCGACGTTGTGGTGGGATTTGATCGTCCCCTCGCTCTCGATGCGATCGGGGTAGATCGTCCCCTGCACGAGATAGTCGGCGTCGACCTCGCGAGCGACGGTCTCGAACTCGCGGATGAACTGCTCGCCGATAGCGTGGCGTTTCTCCTCGGGATCGGTGACACCTTCCAATTCTCCGAGGAACCGGTCTTTCGCGTCGACGACCTGCAGACTGTCCATATACGCGAACGTCTCGCGGATCTGCTCGGTCTCGCCCTTTCGCATGAGGCCGGTGTCGACGTAGACCGGGTGGAGTTGGTCGCCGACGGCTTCGTAGGCCAGCGCGGCTGCCGTCGAGGAGTCGACCCCGCCCGACAGTGCGATGATCGCTTCGGCGTCGCCGATCGCCTCGCTAATCTCCTCGATCTTCTCGTCGATGAACGAATCGACGTCGACCATCAGGCGGTCACCCTCCGTCGCCGCGCGTTCGGATCGGTCACTGGAGAATCCGTGTACGATCGTCTCATATGCCCTTTCTTTCGTGGTGCGGTCAAAACAGTTGTGAATCCGCGACCGCTAGTCGCGGTCAGCGTCGATCAGCGCCGTCGGGTCGAACTCCCGGAGCACGTCCCGAACGACGGTGACGGTCAGCGAGCGGACCCCGTCGTCGGTCAGCAGCTCCGTCGCGGCCTCGTTGAGCGTGTCCGTATCGCTGAACTTCCCGATCGCGACGGCGTCGTCCCCGCCGGTCACGGCGTAGATGGCGACCAGTCGCGGATCGCTTCGCAATCGTTCGAGCGCCCCGTCGTCGGCGACCGACAGCCGGAAGAGGACCGTCACGTCCCGCCCGAGCGCGTCGTAATCGAGACGCGCACTGTAGCCGTCGATCACGCCGCTGTCTTCGAGACGCGCGAGTTTCGCCTCGACGCGGTCCGCGGCGATCCCCGCTTCAGCGGCGATCTCGCCGGCGTCGATCCGAGCGTCCCGGATCCGGGCTTCCAGTACTGCGCGGTCGTTGTCGTCGAGCTCCGACGGTAGATCGGCGTCGGCGTCGGTCGATGTCATAGTTCAAAGGTCACGAATCCGTCCTGTCGGTGGATCAGACGGCCTCGGGACCTTCCTTGCCGGTACGGATCTGGGTCGCCCCTTCGACGGGCAGGACGAAGATCTTCCCGTCGCCTTTCTCGCCGGTACGTGCGCCGTCTCTGATCGCCTCGATGACGTCATCGACGGGCGTATCGGCGACGACGACCTCGATTTTGATCTTTTGATGGAGGTCGACGACGTACTCTTCGCCGCGCCATTGGCCCTTCTTGGCCGGTTCCGAACCGCGGCCGGAGACGTTCGTTACCGTCATCGAGGGCGCGTCGGCCTCGACCAGCGCCTGTTTCACGTCCCCGAGCTTATCGGGGCGGATCATCCCAACGACCATCTTGATGTCAGTCTCGCTCATTCTGCATCACCGTCCGTGGTTGCGACGGTGCCGTCGGTCTTGACTCTGCCGCCGTCGGTACGGACGCGGCCGCCGTCGGCGACGACGCCTTCCTCGTCGCCGAATTCGGGGTAGGTATCGACGCCGTGTTCGGAGAGATCTAGCCCGTCACGCTCGTGTTCGGGCGTGACGCGAGCCTGACCCGTGGCTTTCAGCGCGTACCAGACGACGGCCGTCGCGCCGACCGTCCAGCCTGCGATCACGACGACGCCGACGAACTGGGTGAGCGCCGCTTCCGCGAGCGGGACGCCCAGATCGTAGTGGACGAACGGGAACGCGAGCGTGCCGAGGATACCGGCACTTCCGTGAACTGGGAACACTGCACACACGTCGTCGATCTTCAGTCGCTTTTCGGCGAAGCTGAAGACGATCGGGAGCTGTGCGCCCGCGAGTCCGCCGATCAGGAGCGCACCGAGGTAGTGCGTCGTGTCCGGAATGGCAGTGATCCCGACCAGCCCGGCTAGCAGGCCGTTCGCGACGTACAGCGTATCGACCTTCCCGGTGCGGAGCCACGCGACGAGTCCCGCGCCCATCGCGCCGGCGGCCATCGCGATGGTCGTTCCCATCGCGACCCGTCCGAGCACCGCGCCGTTGTACGCCATCATTCCCGCTTCGGTCTCGTACATCGCCGCGGCCGTGCCGACGTTGAACCCGTACCAGCCAAAGGCCAACATTAGCGTCCCAAGTACCGCGAAGGTCATCGAGTGACCGGGGATGACGTTCGCCGTCCCGTCGGCGTCGTAGCGATCCATGCGTGGTCCGAGGATCCACGCCGCGGTGAGACCGGCGATACCGCCCATCCCGTGGACGATCATCCCGCCGGCGAAGTCGTGGAACACGGCGTCCCCGATCTGGAGGTACGCGCCGGCCCAGGTGATCCCCGTGACGACGGGGTAGATGATCGCCGCCAGCAGGAACGTGTAGGTGACGTACGCGCGCAGCCTCGCGCGGCCGGCGACCGCCCCGGAGACAATCGTCGCCGCCGTCATCGCGAAGACCGCGCCGTACAGCCAGCCGATGTATCCGCTGGCGTCGTCAGCCAGGTACGGCAGCGACGACGTAAACGGATCGCCACCGACGAGTCCGGAGACGCCAGCGCCGATGAAGAAAAACACCGTCACGCCGACGCTCCAGGTCAGCAAGTTCTTCGTCAACTGGTTGGCGACGTTTTTCGCCCGTACCTGACCCGCCTCCAGCATCGCGAAGCCGGCGTGCATGAAGAAGATCAGGAACGAGACCGTCAGGATCCACGTGTTGTTGATGGCGTCGGTAATCGCGCTCGGTTCGACCTGCAGTGGTATTGATTCGATCATATGTTGTCTACCTCGATTTTTGTCCTTGTTTGTCCAACTTCTGGCTCATTCTAGCTACGTTCGTTCGCCTTCTCACGCCTGGGGCCATGGGAGAAGCCTACATAAGGATTTGCTTCAGAATCGAAAAAATTGGGATGTGGTGGTAGACGATCGTCTAATATTGTGTAGAATATAGTGTGTATAAGGACATTGGACGTAAATATTCATACTGCTATTTCGGTCACAATCTGGACGTTCGTCCACCCATATCCGAGTTCGATCCTCTGTTTGCGGGGCTATTTCGGCATGCGCGCTCGGTCTCGGTTGTCGTTGTCCCGCAAATATTGCCGTCCTCCAGCGTCGGACTGCTCGATCGAAGCATTGCTGTGACGGGCCGACTGTTGCGCTGGCGAAACGCCTCGGCCGGGCAGCGAGAGCGTGCTGGCCGGCACCTGCGGCCGGGCAGCGAGAGCGTGCTGGCCGGCACCTGCGGCCGGGCAGCGAGAGCGTGCTGGCCGGCACCTACAGCCGAGCAGCGAGAGCGTGCTGGCCGGCACCTACAGCCGGGCAGCGAGAGCGTGCTGGCCGGCACCTACAGCCGAGCAGCGAGAGCGTGCTGGCCGGCACCTACAGCCGGGCAGCTATGTCCTCGGCGAAGTACGTCAAAATGAGGTCGGCACCGGCACGTTTAATCGACAGCAGCGACTCGTAGGCCGTCTCTTCGAGGTCCAGCCACCCGTTCTCGGCGGCCGCGTGGAGCATCGCGTACTCGCCGGAGACGTTGTAGGCGGCGACGGGCCGGTCGAAGTGCTCGCGTACGTCCCGGACCACGTCCAGATAGGGGAGTGCCGGCTTGACCATCAACACGTCCGCGCCTTGCTGGACGTCCAGTTCGACCTCGCGGATGGCCTCGCGGCTGTTGGCGGGATCCATCTGGTAGTGGCGGCGGTCGCCAAAGGCGGGTGCGCCGTCGGCGGCGTCCCGGAACGGCCCGTAGAAGGCCGACTCGTATTTCGCGGCGTAGCTCATGATCGGCACCGCCGAGTGACCCGCCTCATCGAGCGATTCCCGTATCGCGCCGACCATCCCGTCGGTCATCGAGGAGGGTGCGACCATGTCCGCCCCGGCCTCGGCGTGGGAGACGGCGATCCGCCCCAGCGCGTCGAGCGTCCGGTCGTTCTCGACGGTGAGCGTCGGATCCTCGTGGGCGTGGGGTTCGAGGATCCCACAGTGGCCATGCTCGGTGTATTCACACATGCAGACGTCGGTGATGACGTAGGCGTCGGTCCCGGCGTCGATCCGCCGGACGGCCTCCTGGACGACGCCGTCTTCGGCCCAGGCGCGAGTCCCTGCTTCGTCTTTCGATTCGGGGATCCCGAAGACGATGACGGCCTCGACGCCGGTGTCCCGTATTTCTTCGACGCGATCGACAGCCTCCGCCACGGGGACGCGCTCGTGGCCGGGCATCGACTCGATCGCGACTCGCTCGTCGGTCGTCGCGTCGACGAACACCGGGGCGATCAGATCGCTGGCCGAGAGATCGGTCTCGCTGACCAGCCCCCGGATACCGTCCCGGCGGAGCCGCCGCGGGCGCTCTGTGAGGTCCATACCCGTCTCTTCGGGCCGATCGTAGAAAACGTTGGCATCAACGCGGGGTGGAAACGGACACCTACGAGTTCGATTCCTTGTACTCGTTGACCAGCGACTGCATCGACGCCTTGGCGTCGCCAAAGAGCATACTCGTGTTGTCGCGAGCGAACAGCGGGTTGGCGATCCCGGAGAACCCGGGACTGAGGCTGCGCTTGTTGACGACGACGTGGCGGGCATCCTCGACGTTGAGGATCGGCATGCCCGCGATCGGGCTGTCGTCGTCCTCGTTGGCCCGCGGGTTGACGACGTCGTTGGCCCCGGTGACGATCACCAGATCCGTCTGGGAGAAGGTCGGGTTGACCTCCTCGAGTTCCCGCATCTTGTCGTAGGGCACGTCGGCCTCGGCTAGCAGGGCGTTCATGTGGCCGGGCATCCGTCCCGCGACCGGGTGGATGCCGAACTCGACGTCGACGCCGCTGTCCTCCAGCAGATCGACGAGTTCGGCGACGGCGTGCTGGGCCTGGGCGACGGCCATCCCGTATCCGGGGACGATGACCACGCGCTCGGCGGTCTCCAGCAGCATCGTCACCTCTTCGGGCGAGGTCTCGGTAATCTGTCCCTCGTAGATGTCCTCCATCTCCTCGGCAGTATCGTCGCCGCCGAGGCCACCGAAGAAGACGTTCGCCAGCGAGCGGTTCATCGACTCGCACATGATGATCGTCAGGATCATTCCCGCCGCGCCGACGAGCGTCCCGGCGATGATCAACACGGTATTGTTCAGGACGAACCCGGTCGTGGCGGCCGCCAGTCCCGAGTAGGAGTTCAGAAGCGAGATGACCACTGGCATGTCCGCGCCGCCGATGGGCACTACGAGGAAGATACCGAGCAGCAGGGCTGCGGCGACGATCACCCAGTAGACGGGCACCCACTCGGCCGTGGGGACGCCGCCGAACAGCGACGGCTGGACGACGAGGACGGCACCGGCGACGAGGGCGACCCCGAGGAACGTGACCTTGAGCGCGTGCCCGACGTTGGTGCTGACCGGTGACTCGCCGACGATTCCGTGGAGTTTGCCCGAGGCCACGAAGCTCCCGGAGAACGTCACCGACCCGATGATCGCGGCGATAGCCGCCGACGCCGTCAGCCCGACGCCGAGGTCGCCGCTGCCGGCGAGCACGTCGACCAGTTCCGCGCCGGCGACGACCGCCGAGGCACCGCCCCCGAACCCGTTGAACAGCCCGACGAGCTGGGGCATCTCGGTCGTCTCGACGGCGACCGCGAGGTACGCACCGACCACACCGCCGATGAGCAGTCCGGCCGCGAGAATCGCGGGCGTGAGGATCTCGAACCACAGTATCGTGACCGCCACGGCCAGGAACATCCCGCCGGAGGAGATCAGGTTCCCGCGCGTGGCCGTCCGCGGGTGGGTCATATCGCGCAGGCCCTGGATGAACATGATCCCGGAGACCAGATACGCGAACTGCAGCGCCTGCTCGGGCAACTGCTGGGCGAGGATTCCGGCCATCTTACCGCCCCCCCTGGCTGAACTCGCTCAGCATAAAGTGACTCACCAGATAGCCGCCGACGACGTTGATCGTCGCCATGACGACTGCGAGGAAGCCAAGCGCCGTCGCCAGAGTCGTCTCGCCCTGGCCGGCGACCACGACCGACCCCAGCAGGGTGATCCCGGAGATAGCGTTGGCCCCGGACATCAGCGGCGTGTGCAGGTTCGTCGGGATCTTCGTGATGACCTCGTAGCCGATAAACGCCGAAAGCACGAACAGCGTCAGGTTCTCGACGAACGTCACGCCTCGCTCACCTCCTCGGTGTCGCCATTGCTGTCTGTATCGGTCTCGTCGGCATCGTCTTCGTCGGCGTCCGCATCGCCATCGTCCTTATGTGGATTCCGAACCGTCCCGTCGTGGACGAGCAGCGTCGACTCGATGATCTCGTCCTCGAAGTCGAAGGCCGGCTCGCCCTCTTCGAGGAGGTTCTCAAGGAAGTTGGCGACGTTGTTGGCGTACTGCTGGCTCGCAGTGTGGCTGATCTGGGAGGGCAGGTCCGTCGGTCCGTGGACCGTCACGCCGTCGTGTTCAATCGTCTCGCCGGGGACGGTCGGCTCGCAGTTGCCGCCGGTCGCGGCCGACAGATCGACGACGACCGAGCCGTCGTCCATCGCTTCGATCATCTCCGTCGAGACCAGCTCCGGCGCGGGCGCACCGGGAATCGCGGCCGTCGTGATGAGGACGTCCGATTCGGGGACGACCTGCTCCATCTGCTCGCGCTGGGCCGCGTAGAACTCCTCGTCCATCTCGCGGGCGTAGCCTTCCTCGTCGCCCGATCCCTCGGTCTCCAGATCGAGTTCGACGAACTCCGCGCCGAGGCTCTCGACATCGCGTTTGGCCTCCAGGCGGATATCGTAGGCCTTGACGGACGCCCCGAGCCGTTCGGCCGTCGCGATGGCCTTTAGGCCGGCGACGCCGGCCCCGATGACGAACACGTCCGCCGGCTGGATCGTCCCGGCGGCGGTCATCTCCATCGGGAACATCTTCGGCAGTTCCTCGGCGGCCAGCAGACAGGACTTGTAGCCGGCGAGGCTGGCTTGCGAGGACAGCGCGTCCATGCTCTGGGCGCGGCTGATCCGCGGGATGAGCTCCAGCGCGAACGCGCTCACGCCCCGGTCGGCCAACGTTTCGAGCTGCTCGTCGTTGACCTCGTAGGGGCCGAGCATCCCGACGACGATCTGCCCCTCGCGGTAGCGCTCCAGGTCAGGGTCTTCGTGGTTCCCAAGCGCTTCCACCTGCAGGATCACTGTCGCGTCCTCGAAGACTGCTGTGCGATCGTCGAGGACTGTACAGCCGACCGACTCGTACTCGTTGTCGGCCCAGCCGGCATCTTCCCCGGCGCCGGTCTCGACGATGACTTCGTGTCCGTCTTCGATTAGCTCCGCCGCGACCGGCGGCACGAGCGCGACACGATCCTCCTCGCCGACCTCGCTCGGGACGCCGATGATCACGGCGACACCTCCCACGACGGCAGTAGCGGACCGCTACCGTCCGGTCCGCAACTGTCGTGCAACATACTGTGTGCCATTGTTCACTTCCACTCCGAGACTGAGGGTTACTTTTCTTACGGTATGGGATTATGCCCCTCGAAATTTGAGGTTTACAATTCTGGACTAATGATAGGGTATAAGTTACCGAACGCTGATATGATACGTATGGCCCGTCTCGCCGCTGCGGTTTGTGATCGGTCCGGCGAGACGGCGGTTTCGAAACGCAAACTTGGATTTTGACTCGCGGCGGGGTGGCGTCCCGTCACGGGTCGGTCCCGTTTTAATAGCTCGCGCGCTAACGACACCAACAACCACCACTCATGACAACCCATCTCTTCGAGGGCGTCTACCCCGCGATGGTGACGCCCTTCGAGACGGACGGAAGCATCGATTTCGACCAACTGCAGGCCGACGCCCAGCGGCTGGAAGCGGCGGGCGTCGACGGGCTCGTCCCCGTCGGCTCGACGGGCGAGTCGGCGACGCTCTCGCACGACGAACACGTCGAGGTCGTCGAGGCGGTCATCGACGCCGTCGAGGACGTCCCCGTGATCGCCGGCACCGGGAGCAACAACACCCGCGAGGCGCTGGAACTCTCCCAGCGGGCGGCCGACGCCGGTGCTGACGCCCTGTTGCTCATCTCGCCGTACTACAACAAGCCCGAACAGCAGGGCCTGCTGGAACACTACCGGACGCTGGCCGACGAGGTCGACGCCCCTCAGATCGTGTACAACGTTCCCTCCCGGACGGGTCGGAACGTCGATCCCGACACCGTCGTCGAGCTGGCCACCCATCCCAATATCGCGGCGTTCAAGGCTGCCAGTGGCGATATGGGCCAGATCAGCGAGATCATCGAGCGGACCCGCGACGAGGAGTTCGCTGTACTATCTGGTGACGACGGGATGACGCTGCCGATGCTGTCGGCCGGTGCGGACGGCTGTGTCTCGGTGGTCGCCAACGTCGAACCCGAGCGGACCTGCGCGATGGTCGGGGCGGCCCTCTCCGGCGATTACGAGTTCGCCCGGGACCTGCATCACGAACTCGGGGAGCTGACCCGACGGCTGTTTGTCGAGACCAACCCGATCCCGATCAAGGAAGCGATGCACATCCGCGGGCACGGCACACCGTATCTCCGGTCGCCGCTGACCCGCCTTTCGGAGCCCCACAGGGAGGCCCTGGAAGCCGAACTGGACCGGCTGGCCGAGGCGGATATCGAGAGCGCGGAGGTTGAGCGATGATCTCGCTTGGTGTCACGGGTGCTGCCGGGCGAATGGGTGAGGCGGTCATCGAGACCGCTGCCGACCGCGACGACGTCGAGGTCGTCTTCGGCGTCGATCAGGCGGACGTCGAGTCGGTGCTGGGCGTGCCGGTCGAGGACCCAGACGCATTCGAGGACCTGCTCGAAACCCACGATCCGGACGCAGTTATCGACTTCACAGTACCGAAGGCCGCGATGCAGTTCGCGACCGCTTGTGCAGACGCCGGCGTGCCGCTGGTGACCGGAACGACCGGCCACGACGACCTGCAGTTCGAGACGGTCGCGGCCGCCAGCGAGCGCACGCCCGTGCTGAAGGCGACGAACTTCGCTCGTGGGATCCAGGCGCTACTACGAACGGTCTCGGCGGCCGTCGAGGCGCTGCCGGGCTACGACATCGAGGTCACTGAGACCCACCATAATGGCAAGCGAGACGCCCCCAGTGGCACCGCAAATACCATCTTAGAGGAGATCCGGGACGCGCGTGAGGAAGACTTTGAGCAGCAGTTCGGCCGCGAGGGGATCCAGCCTCGCGAGGACGACGAGATCGGCGTACACGTCCGCCGGGCGGGCGACATCCGAGGCGAACACGAGATCATGCTCGCCGGCAACGACGAGGTCGTGACCCTCTCTCACCGGGCGGAGGACCGCGGTGTCTTCGCGGCGGGCGCGATCGACGCGGCGGTCTGGCTCACCGACCAGGAACCGGGTTGGTACGAGTTCGGCGACGTGATCGACGGGTGAGGACCGACGCATAGTTATCTATTGAGGCTCCAGCACCCTCTAATGAGCCTGCAATCCGATATCGAAGGTCTCTGGCAGCGTTACGACGACGGCCTGACTGCCGCCGAGGCCGACAGCGACGCCCTGGCGACGCTCGAACGGTTCCTGGCAGCCCTGGAAGCCGGCGAGGTCCGGGCCGCCGAACCTGCCGGTGACGACTGGACCGTCAACGAGTGGGTCAAGCGGGGGATTCTCCTCAATTTCGGCCTGCGCGAGACCAAGCCTCGCGAGCACGGCGGCGTCACCTATCACGATGTCCTGCCGCTTCGAGAGACCGAGGACCTGGGCGAGCGCGGCACGCGAAACACGCCGACCGGGACCGTGATCCGCCGCGGGGCCTACGTGGGTAGCGACGCGATCATGATGAGCCCCAGCTTCGTCAACGTCGGCGCGCACGTCGGCGACGGGACGCTGGTCGACTCCAGCGACACCGTCGGCTCGTGTGCCCAGATCGGCGACAACGTCAAACTCGGCGCGAACACCCTGATCGGCGGTGTGCTCGAGCCCGTCGAAGACAGCCCCGTCATCGTCGAGGACGGCGTCTCGCTGGGCGCTGGCTGTCGTGTCACGAGCGGGTTCAAAGTCGGCGAAAACTCCATCGTCGGCGAGAACACCCTGCTTACCCCGCGAATTCCCGTCTACGACCTGGTCGAGGAGGAAGTCATCTACGGAGAACTGCCGCCCGAACGGCGGGCCTTCACCCGCTTCGTCGAGTCCTCTGTGAGCGAGCACGACCTGTTCGACGGCGGCGCGTACAAGCCTGCTGTGGTGGCGACTCACGTCGAGGAAGAGACGCTCGAAGCCGCCGAGAAAGAGGACATCCTGCGGGATAATTAGCCGGGTTTCGGTTCCGGTGGTACACTCGTCTGTCGAGCAGCTACGATCACAAACGTTGAACCGCTGCCACACCGATATCGAGCCAATGACTACTGACGATCCCCCGCCAATCCGTCGCCTGTCCGAGTGGGACGCCGCTCGCCTGCGCGATCTCGCCGACGAACACGGTACGCCGCTGTACGTCATCGACCAGGGGCGCGTCCGCGAGAACGTCGCCAACCTCGAGCAGGCCTTCCACGCCGAGGCGATCAGCTACGCGGTCAAGGCCAATACAGTCCGTACGACCCTAGAGACCGTCGCCGACACCGGCCTCGACGCCGAGTGTGCCTCCGCGGGCGAGGTCAAGCGTGCCGTCGAGGCCGGCTTCGAGGCGGTCCGCTACACCGCGGTCAACCCGCCCGCGGCGGACCTCGATCACGTCGTCTCGCTTTCGGACGCCGTCGAGGACCTCGACCTGGTGATCACCATCGGGGCGGCCGACACGCTGGCGGCGCTCGAGGAACGCGGCTACGACGGCCCGCTCGCGATCCGGGTCAACCCCGGCGTCGGTGCGGGTCACCACGCGAAGGTCACCACGGGCGACGCCCCGAAGTTCGGCGTCCCCTACGACCGCGTCCCGGACCTCGCAGGCGACGTTCTCGACCGCGGCTTCGACCTCGTCGGACTGCACGCTCACGCCGGCAGCGGGATCCACGACGAGGACGATCTGCAGGCCCATCGCGAACTCGTCTCCCGCATGGGCGAGCTGGCGCGCGATCTCGATCACGATCTGGACTTTCTCAACGTCGGCGGCGGCCTGGGCGTGCCCTACCGGCCAGACGAGGCCCCGCTGGACCTCGACCGCGTCGCCAGCGCCACTCGCGAGGCCGCCGGCGATCTCGACGCGACGCTGGGCATCGAACCCGGCCGGTACGTCGTCGCTGACGCGGGCGTCCTCTTGACGACCGTCAACACGGTCAAGCCGACCCCCGAGACGACAGTCGTCGGCGTCGACGCGGGAATGACGACGCTGTTGCGGCCGGCGATGTACGACGCCTACCACGAGATCCGATCGCTGGCCCCCGACGCCGACGACCGCGAGGCGACCGCTGCGACGGTCGCCGGCCCGATCTGCGAGACTGCCGACGTACTGGGTCGCGACCGGCCACTCCCGGCACCCGAACGCGGGGATGTACTGGCGATCGGCAACGCCGGTGCGTACGGCTACGAGATGGCCTCGAACTACAACTCCCGGCCGCGCCCGGCGGTCGTGTCCCTCGACGGTAGCGAGTCGGAACTGGCCGTCGAACGCGAAACCCTTTCGGACCTGACCCGACTAGAGATCGAGCAATGATCACTGTCGAGAAGTACCACGGCACCGGCAACGACTTCGTCGTGGTCGCGGCCGACGCTCCAGTCGAGGATCGGGAGGCCTTCGCGAGGCGGCTCGCCGATCGGGAGACGGGACTTGACCACCCCGACGGCGAGCGGGTCGGTGCCGATGGCGTCCTCTTTCTGGACCTGGACGCCGACGCCGAACCGCCCCGCGTCGAGATGACGCTCGTCCAGCCCGACGGCTCGATCGCGGAGATGTGCGGCAACGGCGCTCGCGTCGTCGCGACCTGGGCGGCCGCCGAGACGGGTCGACGGGCGTTCGTCATTGACACGCCAGCCGGCGAATATCCCGCCGAAGTCGGCCGGGAGGGCGTCACCATCGGGATGGGCGAGCCGACCTTCGACCCCGGGGCCGTCCCGACCACGCTCGGGGAGCCGCTGATCGAGCGCGAGGTCGAGGGGCTGACCGTGACGGCGGTCAACACCGGCGTCCCGCACGCCGTCGCGTTCGTCGAGGACGTCGCCGACGTGGATCTGGAACGCGTCGCGCCGCCCGTCCGGCACGCCGACGTCTTCCCGGAGGGCGCGAACGTCACGATCGCCTCGGAGCGAACCGCCGGCCCCGTCCAGGGGTACGACCAGCGGACCTTCGAACGCGGCGTCGAGGGCGAGACCCGTTCCTGCGGGACGGGTGCGGTCGCCGTCGTCGCCGCCGCCCACGAACGCGGGGACGTCGAGACGGGCCAGTCCGTCCCCGTCCATCCGCCGGGCGGACGACTGGTCGTCACCAGAACCGAGACGGGCGCGACGCTGCAGGGACCGGTCGAACGCGAGTTTGAGACGACTGTGCCAGCGGACGGACAGGTGGCCCAGCGATGACGTTCGATATCGAGTCCTTCCACGAACGCGCCGTGACCACGCAGTCTCACGAGTCCGTCGCGGCGATGCGATCGCTGCTGGTCGAGACCCTACAAAACGAGGGGTTCGAACCGACCGTCGACGCCGCCGGCAACGTGCTGGCGACCCGGGACGGGAACGGACCGGGACCACACCTCGTCCTCAACACGCACATCGACACGGTCCCGCCGCACGTCCCCCACGAGCGCGACGGCGAGATCGTCCGCGGGCGCGGCTCCTGTGACGCCAAGGGGCCGCTCGCCGCGCTGCTTTCGGCCTTCGTCGCCGTCGAGCCCGAGCGAGGGGCGGTCACGCTGGCGATCACGCCGGACGAAGAGGTTCACTCGACCGGCGCGGCGGCGCTCCGGGGGCGGCTTGATGCCGACGGCTTCATCATCGGCGAACCCACTGGACTGGACGTCTGTACCGCCGCCCGCGGACGATTCGAGGGCAGCATCACGATCTCGGGCACGAGCGCCCACGCCGCGGAACCCGAGAGCGGCGACAACGCCATCGCCGCCGCCGCCCCGATCCTCGACGGACTGGCGAGCTACGACGAGTCAGGCGGGCCAGGCGAGCACGAGCAACTGGGTCGACCGTCGCTCGTGCCGACGCTGATCGAGGGCGGCGAGGCCCCGAACCAGATCCCCGCGGAGTGTCGTCTCACCTTCGATCGCCGGAGCGTCCCTCCCGAGACGGCCGAGGGGTTCCGGTCGGGGCTGTCCGAGTGGCTCCGCCGGCGACTGCCCGAGGGCGTAGACCTCTCGGTCGCGCTCAGTGATCGCGAGACCCCATTTTTGGAGGCGTTCGCGACCGACCCCGACGAGACACTTGTCGAGACGCTCGCGGCCGAGAGCGGCGGCGCGGTGCGGCCGTTCGGGGCCGCGACCGAAGCCTCGTATTTCGCCGAGGAGGCGCCGACGGTCGTGTTCGGGCCGGGCGTGCTGGCCGACGAGACTGGTGCGGTCGCCCACAGCGAGCGGGAGTACGTCCGACTGCCCGAGGTACACGCCGCGGCCGAGGCCGTCACCGGGACGCTCGAATCTATGTTGTGTTGATACTGCCGGTGGTGTGAAACCCAAACAGCGACTGTACTTTCCCGAAGCGGTTTTGGCTGGGTGTCCGAAGGCACGCTCGATGTCATCTTCACCACCGTTCGTCGACATGGACACCGGCACGTTCGACTTCGAACAGATCTGGCGGGAAGCCTACCCGATCCTGGGACTCGTCTTGCTGTTCGGGATCCTCGGCCTGCTACCGTTCTACGTCGGCGCATCCTTCACCCTGTCGCACGGACTCGGGTCTCTGATCGGGTCCGTACTCACGTGGCTCGGTCAGCTGATCCTCGCGGTCGGGTCGGGGATCGTGCTCATGTACGTCATCGTACGCGCGATCCAGCTGTCGGGGACGTAGCGCGGATCCTCGCTCGCGCGCCGCGTTCACTCCTCCGGTTCGTCAGTATCTCGACGCGCTAGCTGTTCGCCAGTCTCACGGTCGGTGACCGTCCCCTGCTCGCGCTCGCGCCGAACGAGCGCGTACAGCACCAGGCCGCTACCGACCCCGACCGACAGAAGAACGATCAGAGAGATAGTCCCAGCGGCGCTCATCCCAGAAAGACATCGACGATATCGCTCCCGGTGTCGCCACCTTGCCGGTACAGTTCGGAGTAGCCGCAGTTCAGACAAGAGACGACCTGGAAGTTGTTCGTCTGGATGTCGAACAGCTTCGAGAGGCCACCACCCGTCGTCGAGATACGATTGACGTCGACTTCGTCGTGCCCGCATTTTGGACAGCCACGTTCGTCTGCCGGCTGTGGATTGGAGGACATGCATATCGGACGTGATAGCAAGGTATTATATATTTTTTGACTCTCGTGTCGGCTCTGTCAGCGTCTCCTCGACCTGGCTGTAGACGAGCACGAGCGCGAGCACACTCAGGACCGCACCGAAGAAAAACGGCGTTTCGAAGCTCCCGACGTTGTACAGCACGCCGGAGGCCAGCGGCCCGACGGCGACGCCGAGGCCGAACGCCATCGTCAGCACCGACAGCGTCGTTCCCGAACCGCGCTCGCCCGACAGGTCGCCGGCCAGCGCTAGGGACGGCGCGAACACGAGCGCGACGGCCACGCCCTGGATGAATCGCGCGCCGAGCATCAGCCAGGGATCGGTGACGAGACCCTGGACGAACACGGAGGGGATCAACACGGCGAACCCGGCGACGACGAAGGGGCGGCGACCGTACCGGTCGCTGGCCCGGCCGATCGGGATCTGGAACGCGACATTCGCGAGCGTCACTGCGGCGAACTGGACGCTGAAGAAGAAGGTCGACTCGCCGAGTCGTGCCCGGATCGGCCCCTCCAGCGTGGCGAACAGTGCGATCGTCGTCGCCATCAGGAAGGTCCCGATCCCGAGGACGAACACCGAATCGAGACCGCGACCGTCGGGGCCGCGAATCGCGATCGAGAGGTCCTTGCTCGCCGCGTCGGCCGCTCCCGGCGGGTCCTCGATGAACAGCACGACCAGGCCGGCGCTGACGGCCGCGCCGAGGACGGCCACGGCGAAGGCGGCGTCGAACCCGGAGATCACGAGTCCGAGCAGGTCGTATGTGACGACTCCCTCGGCGGCGAGCCCGCCCGTGATGACGACGCCGGCGATGATCGGCCCGAAGCCAAAGCCCAGCAACCGGAGCGTGTTGTAGACGCCGAAGTTGCTGCCGCGTTCGCTGTCGCTTTCGGCGTAGTCGTTGATCAGCGCGACCGTCGCCGGGACGGTGAAGGCTGCTCCGACGCCCTGGAGCGCCCGTGCCAGTAGCACCGTCCAGTACGTGCCGGCGAACGGATAGGCCGCGCTGCCGGCCCCGAACAAGGCGAGCCCGCCGAGGACGAACACTTTCCGCCGACCGAGCCTGTCGGACCACCGCCCGGTAAAGGGCTGGCCGAAGCTGTTGAGCAGGCCAAACAGCGAGAGGACGACACCGATCAGCGTCTCCTCGCGCAGGACGAACCCGCCGAGTGCGGTACCCGGGAGCGAGATCTCGGTGCCGGCGATCCCCACGAGCGAGATCTCGCCACTGGCGATGTACAGCGGGAGGACGATGATCAGAAACGAGTTGCCCAGCGCGTCGGCCATCCGGGCGACCGACAGCGTCAGCACCCGCGAGTCGGTGTTCAGGGCCATCTATTCGCTCCTGTAACTGGACGCGCGACCGTCACGGATCGAACTCCGTGGGTTCCGACCTCGGGATCGGCCGGTCGTGGACGAGCCGGTAGGCCCGACGGTACGCCCGAATCTTCCAGACGAGGATGAGTCCGAACACGCCATCGAAGACGAGCACGAACACGACGAACCCGCCGAACCAACTGAGCCCTGTCACAGCCGCCAGCGCTTCCGGAACGAACTGCGCGAGGGTGTTGTAGCCGCCGTGGATGACGGCCGCGATCAACAGCCCCTTGATCACGATCGGGCCGGCGTCGTCGGGGTTGAACTTCGCGAGCCCGAGGTAGTAGCCGGCGATGGCCGAGTAGATGACGTGCCCCGGACCGGCCAGCGCGCGGACGATCGAGGTTCCGCCGCCGACCGCCAGCGGGTTCGCACTCGTCGCGGCGACGCTCTGGGTGATATACAGCGCGTTTTCGATCGTGGCGAACCCGAGACCGGCGACCGCGCCGTAGACCGCCCCGTCGATCACGGCGTTGAAGCGATTGTCGCGGAACGGGTACAGCCTGACCGCGAGTAACTTGACCCCCTCCTCGACGGGACCGACGACCAGGAAGAACAGTCCGATCAGGCCGATGTCGACCCCCCAGCCCATGAAGACGGCCGGCACTGCCGTGTTGAGTATCCCGGCGAATCCCGCGACGAGGACTCCAAGCAGGAAGGTCCCGACGAGCAGCGACAGCGGCTCCTGGGTCGTCACGTCGGCGTGCCAGACGTACGCCGCGAGCCCGAGCGCCGGTACCGCCGAGAGCACCGTCATCACCCCGATCCACGGATCCGTGAGGCCACCGAGCGTGCCCAGCGCGATCTCGGCGAGCAGGATGAACAGCGCGAGGACGACGACGAACGCCCGTGTCGCGACGAGCAGCGCTTGATAGACGAACACGGCGACTGCGTCCAGCAGCGTTTGTTGCTCCCACTCGACCACGTCGTGCAGGTCGAGCGATCCGTCGGTGCGCGCCTGAACCGGATCGCGTCGAGTGCCCATATCCGGCTCTCGGACTCGCGGCACCTAATACTCCCGGCGGTTCACTACCGGCTGCGTCGAAGTTCCCTACCGAAGGACGGAACGAGAGGTTTTTCGCGGTCGGTCAGTTAGCGCCGTCAATGAGTCTCACAGCCGGTGTCGTCGCCGTCCAGGGCGACGTCAGCGAACACGCCGCGGCGATCGAGTCGGCGGCCGCCGCCCACGACAAGTCCGTCGACGTCCGCGAGATCCGCGAATCGGGAATCGTCCCCGAATGTGACCTGCTTGCGATTCCGGGCGGGGAATCGACGACCATCTCGCGGTTACTCGCTCGCGAAGGCATCGACAGGGAAGTGCAGGCCCACGTGGCGGACGGCAAGCCGCTGTTGGCGACCTGTGCCGGGTTGATCGTCACCTCGAGCGATGCCAACGACGAGCGCGTCGACACGCTGGATCTGCTCGACGTGAGCGTCCAGCGCAACGCCTTTGGCCGCCAGAAGGATAGCTTCGAGGCCGATCTCGACGTCTCTGGTCTGGACGACCCGTTCCACGCCGTGTTCATCCGCGCGCCGGTCATCGACGACGTCGGTGACGCCGAGGTGTTGGCCACCTGGGACGGCCGTCCCGTCGCGGTCCGGGACGGGCCCGTCCTCGGGACCTCCTTCCACCCGGAACTCACGGGCGATTCGCGGATCCACGACCTGGCCTTCTTCGAGTGAACGTGACCGTCGCGATTACGGTCGAGTAGCGGCCTTTTTGCTCCCCGCCCGCTTCATCCCGAGTATGGCTGACGCTGATGTGCTCGACGAGGTGTTCGAGGTCATCGAGAATCGCAAGGAGACGTTGCCCGAGGATTCCTATACGGCTTCGCTGTTCACCCACGAGAAAGGCGAGAACGCCGTCCTGGAGAAGTTGGGCGAGGAGATGACCGAGCTCGTTCTCGCCGCGAAGGACGACGACCATGAGGAACTCGCACACGAGAGCGCCGATATCGTCTATCACATGCTCGTGTTGCTCTCGATGAAGGGGATGGATCTGTCGGATCTCCGAACGGAGCTAGAGGATCGACGGTAGGCTGGCTGTTTTGCTCTCGAGGCTTCTTCGAATCTGTCGGATACAAGCAGCCGCTCGGCGGCAGCCGGTGCCGGGGCCTACCTGGCACTGCCGCTCTCGATTGTAGCGTCGATAAAAACGGGATCGCAATAAAGCGATAGTGCGAAGTCTACTGTCGGACGACGTTAGTCGCGCGCGGACCCTTGGGGGCCTCTTCGATGTCGAATTCGATCTCCTGTCCTTCCTCGAGGTCCGGGCCGCCAACGTCTTCCATGTGGAAGAAAACGTCCTCGTCCGCGTCCTCAGTCTCGATGAAACCGTAGCCGCCTGTGTCGTTGAAGAAATCAACCGTACCGTTTGCCATTGCCTTTGTTCAGATGGGTGGGGGATATGTAAGGCTTCCGAGAGTCCCGTTACCACAGACCCCGAGAGACACTCTCTGAACATCCGTCTCCAGCACCGAGCGGCTGAACTGTTGTCTGCCAGCCGTCTGACGGAGGTTTGGATCCGGTCCCAGTCCGGCACTTTCACTTTCAGTCCGCTTCCCTGACGTTTATACTCATTCCCGACCCAGATCCTGATGCAGTCACACGTTCCATCCTTCTCCCTCACACCTAACTGACCAGCGGCGCAACTGGCTGGTATGCTGTCGCTTTCGGATGTACTGGCCGCGCGCGACCGGGTTGCCGAGACCGCCCGCCACACGCCGCTCGAGTACTCCCATACCTTCTCGTCGATGACCGGCGCGACCGTCCACCTGAAACTGGAGACCTTCCAGCGGACGGGTGCGTTCAAGATCCGTGGGGCGACCAACCGTATTGCGACGTTGAGCGACGCCGAGAAAGCGGCTGGCGTCGTCACCGCCAGCGCCGGCAACCACGCTCAGGGCGTCGCGCTGGCGGCCACGCGGATGGGCGTCGACGCCAAGATCGTCATGCCCGAACACGCCCCCGTCTCGAAAATAGAGGCGACTGAAAGTTACGGCGGCGAGGTCGTCCTCGACGGGGCGGACTACGATGCCGCGGCCGAGCGCGCCCACGAGATCGAACGCGAGGAGGGACGCACGTACGTCCACGCCTTCGACGACGAGATGGTGATGGCCGGCCAGGGCACTATCGGTCTGGAGATTTACGAGGACTTACCGGATGTCGAGACGGTCGTCGTCCCGATCGGCGGTGGCGGGCTGATCTCGGGGATCGCGACGGCGCTCAAAGGGAAAGACGAGGATATCCGGGTGATCGGCGTGCAGGCGGAGGGTGCTGCGAGTGCTCGTGCGTCCCTGGAGAAAGGCGAGATCGTCGAACGCGATAGTGTCGAGACGATCGCCGACGGGATCGCCACCCGGAAGATCGGCGAGCGGACCTTCGAGGTGATCCGCGAGCGTGTCGACGAGGTCGTCACGGTCAGTGACTCGGAGATCGCCGTCGCGCTGACGACCCTGCTGGAGCGCTCGAAGACCCTCGTCGAGGGAGCGGGCGCGGTTCCGCTGGCGGCGCTGCTGGCCGAACGGTTCGACTACGAGGACGACGAGGTCATCGTCCCGGCGCTCTGTGGCGGGAACATCGACCTGAACGTCCTGACGACGGTTATCATGCGCGGGTTGATCGAGACCGGTCGGTATCTCCGCCTGCGGACCGTTCTCAAGGACCGCCCCGGCGAACTCGAACGACTCGTCGAGATCATCTCCGAACAGGGCGCGAACATCTACGCCATCGAGCACGACCGCGCCTCGCGGGACATCGCGCTGAACGACGCCGAAGTCGAGCTCGACCTGGAGACGAAAGGCTCCGACCACGTCGAGGCACTGATCGAGTCCCTGGAGGCGAACGGGTACGCGGTCGACGTCCTCGTGTGACGCGGTCCGGGACCCGGCGAGCGCGCCAGACTCCAGTCACGGCTCGTCGGTACGACTGGTCTAGGCGGACCGAAGGAACCAGGTGTCTCTGGCTCTCATATCGGAGTAATGACTGTACGTGAATCCGGGGCGCTCGACGTCGAGCGCATCCGCGAGGATTTCCCGGTGCTCGACCGGGAATTCGACGGCACGCAGCTGGTGTATCTGGACAACGCCGCGACGACCCAGACCCCAAACCGGGTAATCGATGCCATCGGCGACTACTACCGGGAGTACAACGCCAACGTCCACCGCGGACTCCACCAGCTCAGCCAGGAAGCCTCGATCGCCTACGAGGAGGCCCACGATCGCGTCGCCGAGTTCATCGGGGCGGCGGGCCGCGAGGAGATCGTCTTCACGAAAAACACCACCGAGAGCGAGAACCTCGTCGCCTACGCCTGGGGGCTGCGCGAACTCGGGCCGGGGGATACGGTCGTCCTCACGGAGATGGAACACCACGCCTCGCTGGTCACCTGGCAACAGATCGCCGAGCGAACCGGTGCGGACGTCGCGTACATTCGGGTTGACCAGGACGGCTACCTGGATATGGACCATGCCCGCGAGGTGATCGACGACGACACTGCCATGCTGTCGGCGCTCCACGTCTCGAACACGCTGGGGACCATCAATCCCGTCGCCGATCTCGTCGATCTGGCGCACGATCGCGACGCGCTGGCCTTTATCGACGGCGCGCAGGCGGTCCCGAACCGCCCGGTCGATGTCGAGGCTATCGACGCTGACTTCTACGCCTTTTCGGGTCACAAGATGGCCGGTCCGACCGGGATCGGCGTCCTCTACGGGAAGCAACACCTGCTCGACTCGATGGAGCCGTTCCTCTACGGCGGCGACATGATCGAGAAGGTCACCTTCGAGGAGTCCCGCTGGAACGAACTCCCCTGGAAGTTCGAGGCCGGGACGCCCTCGATCGCCCAGGGGATCGCGCTGGCGGAGGCGTGTGACTACCTCGATGAGATCGGCATGGAAGCCATCGCCCGCCACGAGAACGAACTCGCCCAGTACACCCTCGAACGGTTCGCGGAGTTCGACGACATCGAGACCTTCGGCCCGCCCGCCGGCGAGGAACGCGGCGGCCTGGTCTCGTTCAATCTCGACTCCGTCCACGCTCACGACCTCTCCTCGATCCTCAACGACTACGCCGTCGCGATCCGGGCCGGCGACCACTGCACGCAGCCGCTGCACGACAAACTCGGCGTCGCCGCGACCGCGCGGGCGTCCTTCTACGTGTACAATACGCGCGAGGAGATCGACGTGCTGGTCGAGGCGATCGACGACGCACGGCAGCTGTTCGCCTGATACGTCACGGGCCGCTGTGACTGGCGGTCCGTGATCGGTGTAGTAAAAACGTCCCGGTCCGCAGAAACGGTACTGGTTCGAGCCGTTTTTCGACGCTCAGTCCGCGGTCTGTTCGCGGCTGTGGATTGATTCGGACGTTCCGGCGTCCGCGGGCACCAGGGCGCGGTAGCCGAACCAGACTAGCAGGACCGCGAGCCCCAGTAGGACCAGCCCGGTGCGGATCGTCGGGTCGATGGCGGGTGTCGCGACGACTTCGCCCGCCTCGTTGGTGATCTCGACCGGACTGTACGGTTTGCCGGCGAGTATCTCGAGGACGCCGAGGACGACGACGCTGAACAGTACGAGGCCGCTACTGGCTCCGAGCAGCACTCTGTCGATAGTGTTGTATTCCATATTTTGTCCCTCCTTAGCCGAGCAGGTATTTGAGCCGCGGGCGGTTCCGGACGAATTCGGTCCGCTCGATGAGCGCGTCGAGGCCGAAGTACCGGCCCGTCGCGAGCACGATCATCGTCACGAACAGCAACAGTCCCAGGAAGTCGCCGGTGACGATGCCGTTGCCGAACCCGGCGTTGCCGACCCAGAACAGAGTCATGAACACGGCCCCGAAGAAAGCGGCCAACCGGACCAGGGCACCGACCATCAGCCCGAGTCCGATGAGCGTCTCGCCGAGCGGGACGCCCGGCTCGATCAGCCACGCGAGGTTGTTACCCATCCAGACCGGGATCGGCCCGAGTGCCGTGCCGGTCATGCCCTTGAGATATGCCGGGCCGCCGGTGAACGACAGCCCGTTCTCGATGAGCTTCGTGATTCCTGCGTGGAAGAACCACCAGCCGACCACGACGCGCAGCGTGGGGAGCCAGTAGGCAGTCAGCGGCCGCGACAGCTCGAGTTCGAATTCGTTTGATAGGGGGTTCGTCGCCTGGTATGACATCTGTGTTGACCTCACTCTCCCTTCACTGTGAAGGGGATTATATAGTCGAGTTCGTTCTCGATGGCTGGAAACCCTTCTCAGATTCTGATATTAGATCCGATCTTTCGTTATGTGTAGATCGAAATACCGGCAACAAGGTCCCGTATCTGCGATATACCTATATCTACAGCAGGTGTTCGATGTGACAGGGTGCTGTCATCGGGGAATCATTTTCCGGTATCGTCCCCCTTCGAGTCGGAGGTCCTCGGGCGAATACGATGGAGAGTGCCATTACGGTTGCTCGTTGTCGACACGCGGGACCGACACCGTCACGGCCGCACCGCCAAGCTGGCTCTTGGTCACGGTGAGGTGGCCGTCGGCTTTCTCGACGATCAGCCGAACGAGCCAGAGGCCGAGCCCCTCCGAGTGAGTGAGAACGTCTTCGACGTTTCCCTCGATGGCTGTCCGTTCGCCCGCTGGCAGACCCGGCCCGTCGTCTTCGACGGCGATCCGGATCTCGTCGCTGTTGACCGCCAGTGAGATCACCACTGACCCACCCGGCCCGCCGTGGACAATCGCGTTTTCGAGCAGTTCGGAGATTGCAAAACCCATTCGTGCGGGGACCAGCGTCTCGACGCGCTCTGGACTGTCGAACTCGATCGTCACATCTGGATGTTCCGCTCGGAGCTGGGCGCAGATCTCGGTGATCGCCTTCGTGAGATCCTGCTCGACGCGCCGGTCGGCCGACTGCTCGGAGATTCCACGCAGGATATTCGCCTTCTCCGCCAGCGTCTCCAGCCTGTCGACCTTGCGTTCGACGATTTCAAGGTGTGGTTCAACCTCTCCGGTTTCGCGCGCCGTCTCCGTTCGGCCGCCGATGACGGTCGCGATGTTGCGCAGGTTGTGCCTGACGATCCGATGCAGGATACTCAGCTCCCGGGTCTGCTGGCGGAGCCGTCGTTCCGTCTCGCGCTGGCGTTCGTGAGCGCGTGCGGTCAACCCGTAGACCAGCAGTGCCGAGACGACCACGAACAGGCCGCCTTTGAGCGCCTCGATCCGGAACCGGGCCTCTGGATCGGGAACGAACAGATACACGACTGCATCCGAAAACAGGATCCAGAGCACCCCGAACGCGAAGTAGGTGGCGGCGATCCGTCTCGCCGTCAACTCCGGCAGCGACGGTGAAGGGAGGTCGTCGAACGGGGCCATCGGCGTGCGGTGATCCGGGGATACGAAGGGACGGCCTATAGGCGTACGGGTCGGGGATGTGGGAACGTGTAGCGCAGAAACGACAATGTTTTTCCGCCGAGGTTGATTGCAGTACAGTATGTCCGACGACCTCAAGAAGGGGCTCGAAGGCGTCCTCGTCGCCGAGTCGGAACTCAGTTACATCGACGGCGACGAGGGGCGACTCGTCTATCGCGGCTACGAGATCGGGGATCTGGCAGAGCGGGCCAGTTTCGAGGAAGTGCTCTACCTGCTCTGGCACGGGGAACTGCCGACGGCGTCGGCGCTCTCGACCTTCGAGGACGAACTCGCCGCGAACCGGACAGTGCACGACGACGTTCTCGAAACGGTGCGGCGGCTGGCCGAGGCCGACGCGAACCCGATGGCAGCGCTTCGAACGGCGACCTCGATGCTGTCGGCCTACGACGACGAGGACGGCGAGCCCGGCACGCGGGCGGAAGACCTGGCGAAGGGCAAACGGATCACCGCCAAGATGCCGACGGTCGTGGCGGCGTTCAAGCGGCTGCGTGACGGGAACGAGCCGGTCGCACCGCGGGAGGACCTCGATCACGCCGCGAACTTCCTGTACATGCTCAACGGCGAGGCTCCGGACGACAAGCTTGCCGAGGTCTTCGATATGGCACTGGTGTTGCACGTCGATCACGGGATCAACGCCTCGACGTTCGCCGCGATGGTCACGGCCTCGACGCTGTCGGACATCTACAGCTCGATCACGAGCGCCATTGGGACGCTGAAGGGGGGCCTCCACGGCGGGGCGAACCAGAACGTCATGGCGATGCTCAAGGAGATCGACGACAGCGAGCTGAGCGTCGTCGAGTGGACCCGTAACGCCCTGGAAGAGGGCAAGCGAATCCCCGGATTCGGCCACCGGGTCTACGACGTCAAGGACCCCCGCGCGGCGATCCTCGGCGATCAATCGCGAGCGCTGGGCAACGCCTCCGGCGAGCTCAAGTGGTTCTCCTACAGTCAGGTCATCGAGGAGTTCATGCAACAGGAGACGGGCATCGCGCCGAACGTGGACTTCTACTCGGCCTCTACTTACTACCAGATGGGGATCCCAATCGATCTGTTCACGCCGATATTCGCGTTGAGTCGGGTCGGCGGCTGGATCGCCCACGTGTTGGAGTACCAGGAAGACAACCGTCTCATCCGACCGCGGTCACGCTACGTCGGCGCGACCGACCAGGCGTACGTCCCAGTCGAGCAGCGGGAGTGATCTCGCGGGCGTCCGGGAGATGACGGCACGGACGCGATGACACCGTCCAGAAATCGCCGGCGACGAGAGACTTTTCCGCGGTGACTCCTTTTCGAGGAGTAATGCCGTCGGAGGGACCAGAGCCGCCAGTCGATCGCGAGTCGCCAGTCGGGGAGCCAGTCATCCGGGGCGATCCGGAGCTGACGGGACAGCAGCCTGACGAGGCGGTCCAGTTCGATCCCGACGATTCCGAGAGCGTCGCCAAAGCCGCCGAGACGGTCGCGTCGTTCGCCGACAACACCGCGGGGGACGCCGATAACGTCTACGTGTTGCGGGGCGCGGCCGCCTGTGCGGCGCTGGTCCGTGGCGAGGGGTCCTACAAGGCCGCGGCCGAGCGCGCCGGCGCGGGCGTGACGGTCGCGTTCATCCGCAAGTGGTCGCGCGTCCACGATCTCCCGGAGGCGATCCGCCGGTACGTCGCCCGCGGTGAGATCGCACCGACGGCCGCGAAACACATCGCTCGCGTCTCCGGGACGGCACGCTATCTGCTGGCCTGGGCGGCGCTCGATCACGATTTGACTGTTCGGGAAATCCGATCGATCGCCAGCCGGATCAACGACGGCGACAGCGTTGCCGAGGCACTCGAGGCCGAAACCGGATCCCGACTCGGGCAACTGACGATCGATCTGCCGGTCGATGCGTACCTCTGCCTCCGCCGACAGGCGTCGCTGGCGAACGCCGAACCCGGGGAGTTCCTGGCCGACGCCATCGAGTACGACGACCCAGCGTGTTGACTGGCGTTGGTTCGACTGCCCGCTATCGGATGGCCGATCCGGAATCGATGCGACGACCAACCGTAAGGTCTTAAGCGGTCACCGTCTGACCTGTGAGTGAGGGCCGGTAGCTCAGTTAGGCAGAGCGTCTGGCTTTTAACCAGACGGTCATGGGTTCAATTCCCATCCGGCCCGCTTCTGGGAACGATAGTGAGCAGTGACAACGCAGATCCGAATTCAGCCCTGTCGGGTCGTGACCTGCTGAGCCCAGCGTCACGTTCAAATCGTCGCTACCGCTAGGGACTGGCGATGGATGCCGATGCAGTGCGCGAGCGATCGGGTGCCCTCCCTCGTGAACCCGGTGTCTACCGGTTTCTCGACGGCGAGAGCGACGACGCCACGGTGCTGTACGTCGGCAAGGCCGTCGACCTCCGCGATCGGGTGCGCTCGTACGCCGATCCCAGAGGCGAGCGTATCCGGAAGATGGTAACGCGGGCTGAAACTGTGGATACGGTTGTCACTGACACCGAAACGCAGGCGCTACTGCTGGAGGCGAACCTGATCAAGCGCCATCAGCCCCGCTATAATGTCCGGCTCAAAGACGACAAGTCCTACCCGCTGGTACAGTTGACCGACCACGCTGTCCCGCGGATCGAAATCACTCGCGACCCCGACGAGAACGCGACCGTCTACGGCCCCTTCACCGACAAAGGCCGCCTGGAGACGGTCCGCAAGGCGATCCGCGAGACCTACGGCCTGCGCGGCTGTTCCGATCACAAGTATCACAATCGCGATCGGCCCTGCCTGGATTACGACATGGGGCTGTGTACCGCCCCCTGTACCGGCGAAATCAGCGAGGAGGCGTACCGCGAGGATTGCGAGGCAGTCCGGCGATTCTTCGAGGGCGAGACGGGCGTCGTCGCCGACCCGCTTCGCCGGGAGATGGAGGCCGCGGCACAGAACCGGGAGTTCGAACGCGCTGGGAACCTCCGGGACCGGCTTGAGGCTGTCGAGTCCCTGCACAGGTCCGGGAGCGACGCGGTCGCAGACCCCGGCGAGAGCGAGCGCGCCGTCGACGTTCTCGGGGTCGCTATCGAGGGCGAACGGGCGACTGTCGCCCGCCTGCGGAGTTCGGACGGCTCGCTGGTCGAGCGCGAACGCCACCGGCTGGACGCCCCCGAGGGCGAGCACGCCGGAGCGGTGCTGGGGGCGTTCGTGGCCCAGTACTACGCCGAGCGCGAGATGCCCGACGCCCTGTTGCTCTCGGATCGACCCGACGACGAGGAACTGCTGGCGTGGCTCGACGGCGAGGGCGTCGACGTCCGTGTGCCGGGCGCGGGCCGGGAGGCGACGCTGGTCGAGCTAGCCCTGAAAAACGCACGCAGGCAGGGCGGCGACCGCGACGAGACGCGGGCCCTGGCCGACGCGCTCGGAATCGAGAGTGCCGACCGGATCGAGGGGTTCGACGTGAGCCACGCCCAAGGCAGTGACGTGGTCGGCAGCGACGTGGCCTTCGTCAGTGGTTCCCCCGAGAAGGCCGACTACCGCCGGAAGGGACTCCCGGAGCGCAACGACGACTACGCCAACATGCGGACGCTGGTCCGCTGGCGGGCCGAACGCGCCGTCGAGGGCCGGGACGACCGTCCGGATCCGGATCTCCTGTTGATCGACGGCGGCGAGGGGCAACTCGGGGCCGCGCGGGACGCGCTGGCCGAGACCAGCTGGGACGTGCCCGTCGTCGCTCTCGCCAAGGCCGAGGAGCTCGTCGTGACGCCCGACGGCGTCGAGAACTGGCCTGACGACGCTCCCCACTTGCATCTCCTCCAGCGCGTCCGGGACGAGGCCCATCGTTTCGCCGTCCAGTACCACCAGTCGCTCCGGGACGACGTTTCGACCCCGCTGGATGCGGTCCCTGGTGTCGGTCCCGAGACCCGCAAGCGACTGCTCCGACACTTCGGCAGCGTCGAAGCGATCCGGGAGGCGAGTCGGGACGCTCTCCAGTCCGTCGAGGGCGTCGGCGAGGCGACCGCGGAATCGATCGAGCGCCAGCTGTAACGCTCTGGCGCTCGTTTTCGAGCGTCCGACATTCCCTCGCTAGCGCTCAGTCATGTCGGAAACACCGCGTCCCGGTCATGACCATCGTCATCCCGAGTTCGTCGGCCTTCTCGATCACGTCGTCGTCGTTGACCGACCCGCCGGGCTGGATGACCGCCTCGATGCCGGCCTCGGCGGCCGCCTCGATCCCGTCCGGGAACGGGAAGAAGGCGTCGGAGGCCATCACCGCACCGTCGGCGTCCTTGCCCTCGGCGTCGCTGTCGGCTTTCATCTTCGCAATCTCGACGGCGTCGACCCGCGAGACCTGGCCCGCGCCGACGCCGACGGTCTCGGTGCCTTTCGCGAAGAGGATCGCGTTGGATTTGACGTGTTTGATCGTCTGCCAGGCGAAGAGCATCGACTCGATCTGCTCGTCTGTCGGAACCCGGTCGGTGACGACCTCCAGATCCTCGCGGTCGAGACGCTGTCGATCCCGCTGTTGGATCAGTCGTCCGCCGACCAGGTCCTTCTCGGTCAGCGTCTCGGTGGTCTCGAACTGCTCGCTCACGTCGAGTACTCGGAGGTTGTCCTTCTCGAAGAGGACTTCCAGGGCCTCCTCTGTATAGCCCGGCGCGACGACGACCTCCTTGAACGACTCGATGATCTGCTCGGCGGTGGCGGCGTCACACTCGCGATTGAGGGCCACGATTCCGCCGAAGGCGCTCTTGGGATCGGTCGACAGGGCGTCGGCGTACGCCTGCGAGATCGAGTCGGCGACCGCCGCACCCGCGGGGTTGGTGTGTTTGATGACCGCACACGCCGGTTTCTCGAACTCCTTGACGATGTTCAGGGCGGCGTCGGCGTCGTTGTAGTTGTTGTAGCCCATCCCCTTCGCGCCCTCGTTGAGCTGGGGGGCCGAGACGACGCTGGCTTCCTCGCAAGTGGTGTCGGCGTACAGCGCGGCGTCCTGGTGTGGGTTCTCGCCGTATCGCAGGCTCTCGACTCGGTCTTCGCTGGTGACGCGTCGTGCCGGGAACTCCCCTCCTTCGTCGCCCTCGACGTGCACGACGTTGTTCTCGTTGTCGACAGTCGCCCGATCCTCGGCGAACCACTTCACTGCGCGGGGATAGGCTTTGAACTCGCCCTGATAGAGGACGCGCTCTTTGAGGTCCTCGACGTCGTCGCCCTCGAAGACCGGGATCGGTTCCTGTGTGACGATCGGGCCGCCGTCGACGGTTTCGTCGACGACGTGGACCGTACAGCCGGTCTGTTTGACGCCCGCGTCCAGTACCTGCTCGTGCGCGTCCATTCCGGGGAAGGCGGGCAACAGCGAGGGGTGGACGTTGAGGATCGTCGGCTGGCCGTCGACGAACGCCTCGGTCAGCACGCGCATGTACCCGTCCAGACAGACGAGATCGACGTCGTACTCGGCCAGCGCCTCCTCGACGCGCCGTTCGTGCTCGCGACGGCTCTCGTCGTCGGCCCGCGGGACGACTTCCGTCGGGATGTCGCGTTCGGCTGCTTTCTCCAAGACAGGAGCGCCTTCCTCGTTGGTGAGGACGACGGCGAACTCCGCGCCGCCCGGCGATCGATCGGCGATGTTCAGCAGGTTGCGGCCCCGATTCGAGGCCATACCGGCGAGTTTCATATCTGCAGGCGCGCGGGCAGCGCGCAAAGTAGTTGCGGAATCGACACCGATCGGTCTTCGGCAATCTTTTGCGCTCGCTCCCGGGAGACGTATCTATGACAGATCGGTCCACACTCCAGGCTGTCTCGCCGCTGGACGGCCGGTACGCCCGATACACGGAACCGCTCGTCCCCTACGCCAGCGAACAGGCGCTTTTGGGCGCCCGCCTCGAGGTCGAGGTCGAGTATCTGATCGCGCTGAGTGATCTCGACGTAACGCCCTTCGAGATCGACGCCGAGCAGCGCACGCAACTCCGCGCACTCTACGAGGACTTCGACGAGGAAGACGCCGAGATCGTCAAGCGGATCGAGACGACCGGCTACAAGGACTACAGCGCGACCAACCACGACGTCAAGGCCGTCGAGTACTTCGTCCGCGAGGGGCTACCCGAGGGGCTCGACGTTGCCAACTGGATCCACTTCGGGCTGACCAGCGAGGACGCCAACAACCTCGCGTACCGACTGCTGGTCAAGCCGGCCGTCGAGGACGTGCTCGTGCCACAACTCCGGGCGGTCCGGGACGATCTCGCCGAGTTGGCCCAAAAGCACCGCGACCTGCCGATGCTCGCTCGCACGCACGGCCAGCCCGCGACGCCAACGACCTTCGGCAAGGAGATGGCAGTCTACGCCTCACGACTCGGTCGGGCGATCGCCCGGATCGAGCGAGCCACGGGCGACCTCTCGGGCAAACTGGCCGGCGCGTCGGGCACCTACGCCGCCCACCACGCCGCCTACCCCGAGGTCGACTGGCCGGCCTTTGCCGAGTCGTTCGTCGTCTCGCTGGGACTGGAGCACGAACCGCTGACGACCCAGGTCAACCCCTGTGACGACCTCCAGGCCGTCTTCGACGCGCTGCGGGGCGCGAACAACGTCCTGCTGGACCTCGATCTGGACATGTGGCTGTACGTTTCCGACCGGTACCTCGGTCAGGAAGCCACGGAAGGCGAGACCGGTTCCTCGACGATGCCACACAAGGTCAACCCGATCGACTTCGAGAACAGCGAGGGCAACCTCTCGAAGGCCAACGCCGATCTGGTCTTCCTGGGTGATTACGTGACCAGCTCCCGCCTGCAGCGGGACCTCTCGGACTCGACGGTCAAGCGCAACATCGGCGCGGCCTTCGCTCACTGCCTGATCGGCTACGAGAAGCTCCAGCGGGGCCTGGGGAAGGTCACGCCCAACGCAGACGTCATGCGCGAGGACCTAGCGTCGAACCCCGAAATCATCGGCGAGGCCGTCCAGACGATCCTCCGGCGGGAGGGCCACGGCGACGCCTACGAGCAGGTGAAGGCCCTCACACGCGGTCAGCGCGCTTCCCTGGAGGACTTCCAGGCGCTGTTCGACGAACTTGACGTTCCCGACTCCGTTCGCGAGGAACTGCGAACACTGACGCCTGCCGGGTACACCGGCCTCGGCGACGAACTCGTCACCGAGCAGCTCCGTTGACGCTGATTGGCACCGCCCCCTCCCCTTCTGTCCTCACTGGTGGGACACAACCCCTAAGACGCTACCGTCCCAAGCGGGGGTATGACCTCTATTCGAGACGTGGGGAAGACGATCAGCAGTGCCGTGCTCGAGAACGTCGGCCGAGCGATGGGACGCGCACAGGAACGGACGCCGCTCCCGGTCGATCTACTGGAGAGCGACGAGGCGTATCTGGCCGTCTTCGACGCCCCCGGAGCGACCAGCAGCGACGTGCAGGTCCGCTTTACCGACCGCACGATCGAGGTGCGGATCGACCGCTTCCGGGGGGTCTACGAGGACTTCGAGATGGTGCTGCCCGGACGGGGACTGTCTCTCGATGGGTCCGTGACCCTGCCCGACGACGTCGCCATCGAACCCGAGGACGCGACCGCGACGCTGCACGACAACGGGACGCTTCACGTCGAGGTCCCGAAAGCCGACGAGCAACCGGACGCGACCGAGGAGACTGTCTCCGAGACGGAAGACGAAGCCGAGACGACGGACGAAGAGACCGAAGCCGAGACCGAAGACGACGAGACCGACTCCGAGACGGTCGACGACGAGGCGTGATCGCTACTCGCCGATCACGTCAGTAGATCCCCGGGGCTGGTCGCGCAGTCGGACTGTGAGGGTGGCTGCCAGTCGGCCACGAGTTCCAGGAACTGTACGAGGATGTTCGCCGTCGCGCCCCAGACGGTGTAGCCGTCGACGTGGAAGAAGTGGAGTTGGATGTCCCCGTAACGGGGGTGCTCGCGACACTCGCTTTCGTGGTTGTCCCGATCGAGAAGCTCCGAGAGCGGCAAGGCCGTGATCTCCGCGACCTCGCCGTCGTTGGGCGTGTACGACCGGTCGGGGATCGTCCCGACGAACGGTCGGATGACGTATTCCGAGACCGTCTCGAGATCGTCCAGCCGCCCGTGGAGTTGTACTTCCGGGGGTTCGAGTCCGATCTCTTCGTTGGCTTCACGGACGGCCGTCGCGACTCGATCCTCGTCTTCCGGTTCGCGTCCGCCGCCCGGGAAACTCATCTGCCCGGGATGGTCTTTGAGGTGCTCGGCACGCTTGGTGAAGAGGAGATGTGGGCCTGCCGACCGGTCGATCACCGGGAGCAACACCGACGCTTCCCGTGCGTCGCCGTCGAGTTCGGTGGGTTCGTACTCGCGGATCGCTCCCAGGTCCATATCGATACACGAACGCGAGCGGTAATAACTCACCCGCCTTTCGACATCTGCGATGTTCATTCGAGTGCGTCGTCGAGCCGTCGCCGCGCGTCCGCAAGCTCGACCGGCGCCCAGACTTCCAGTTCGTAGCTCACGTCCAGCAGTCGCTCGATGCGCTCGCGCTCGCCGGCCTCGATGGCACCCGCGGCGTCGGCGCGAAACCGCTCCTGTGCCGCCCTCGCCAGCCGATCGTCGTCGATCGCCCGGGACTCGACGTCGAGGATGTGCGGGAGATCGGTGGCGCCCTCGGGCAGTTCGGGGAACGCGACCGGCCCGGGAACCAACAAGGTCCCTTCGTCGCGCTCGACTTCGAGCAGGTGGTAGCCGTCGACGGCACCGTCGATCGCGTCGTCGAAGCTCGCGGGTTCGCGGTCCACGCCTTGCTTGTACGCGAGCTCGACGCAGGCCCGCCGTAGCGTCGGCCGATCGACTGCGCCGAACAGATCGGCGATCCCGGCGAGTTCGTCCGACGAGAACTCCATGCGTGGTAGAGCGGCCGCCGCCGTCTTCACCCTGGCGGTCGAACGCCCCCCATGGATCGCCGAACGTATCTCCGGATCGCAGGCGGTGGCGTCGCCGCACTGGCCGGCTGTGTCGGTCGCGAGCCCGACCGGCCCCTATCCACGGGGACGACCGCCGGATCGCGACCGACGAGCGACCGATCGACGATCCACGAGAGCTACGAGACGACGCAGGTCCGCGTCTCGACGCCCGCTGGTGAACTCCTCGGGACGGTGACGGCAGCCGTTGCGGACACCCACGACCTCCGATACCGGGGCCTCAGCGACACCGAGGCGCTGCCGGGCGATCGCGGCATGCTCTTTGTCTTCGACTCTACCGCGGACCGATCGTTCGTCATGCGGGAGATGGACTTCGGGATCGATATCGTCTACGCCGACGGTGGCGGGACGATCACGACGATTCACCACGCGCCCGCGCCAGGGCCTGACGAAGACGGAAGTGACCAGCACTATCCCGGTCGCGGACAGTACGTCCTCGAAGTCCTGTACGGGTGGGCGACCGACCGTGGCGTCAAAACTGGCGACCAGCTGTCGTTCGAACTGTGAATCACTCGACCGCGTTCAGCCCCGCTCGCGAGCGCTCTCGGACAGTTTCGGGCGAGATCGGCGCGTCCGTCCAGGCCGGCAGTCGTGTGTCCTCCTCCGGCGGTGCGATCCGTTCGGCGTAGGCGTCGACCTGTTCGCGCTCGTCGCCTCGGTCGAACGCCAGCCCGTTGAAGGCGGCGTCGGCGCCGTACTGGTCGATTAGCGTCTCGGCGTGCTCGCGATACCTGGCAGGCAGCGTCTCGAAGTCGGGTTCGACCCCGGCGTCCTCGAGCACCCACCACAGCGCCCGGCCGACCGACCGGCACATCTCGCCCAGCCCGTCCGGACCGCTGACCGAGCGGTGATCGTGTTCGTGCTGGCCGAGATCGACCTGCGCGGTCTGCTCGAAGCCAGCGTACTCGAAAGCGCCGCCGAGCGTCCCGACCTCCAGTCCCCAGGTGCGAGGCACGCGGACCCGGCGCGCGAGGCTGGCAGTCATCGCGAACTCGCCGGCTAGCGCGTACCGGAACGCCGCCAGATACGAGAGGACCGACGCGTCGTGGGCGTCCTCGAGCGTGCGGAGCAGCGGCTCGTAAAACAGCCTGTTGAGCCGGCCGTACAGCCGGTTGTTCTCCACGCGAGCGTAGTACCCCTTCGAGAACGCGAACCCGCGATCGAGCGGGAAGAGTAGCCGCGGGACGTGCGTGGGTGCGTAGCTCTTCGCGTCGGCGTCGTGGACGACGACGAACTCGCTGTCGGCGGCGGCGATCCCCATCGCCAGCCAGACGTCCCGCCCCTTGCCGCGACGGCCGTTCAGTCCCGCCGAGTCGAGCGCTTCCGTCAACGGCGGTGCGTCACACCACAGCACCTCCAGGGACAGGTCGAACCCCTCCAGCCACGTGCGAACCTGGCCGACCCGGTCCGGATCCGAACGGAGCGCCACCAGCACGCGACCGGGCGAGACGGCTGCAAGCGTCGAGAACACCCGCTCGGCCGCAAGGCTGGCGTGATCGCGCTCGGTCATCGGCACGACGACCGTCGCCCGGTCGGTCGGTGCCGCCGGGTCGGCCCCCTCGAAATCGTGGAGCGTCGTGATCCGCTCCTGGGCGTATTCCATTGCCGGGAGATGCGGTCCCGGGCAGGTTGAATGTTGCCCCGTGTCGCCGACGCAGTCAGGCGCGCGCTCCGGTGGGCAACCGACCTGCCCGATAGGCGATGACGAGCCCGAGCAAGACGACGGCCAGCCCGACGGCAAAGGATCGGTAGATCGAGGGGAACGAGAATCCGGCGTCGGTCAACAGCCCGACGGACCAGCTCCCGGTCGCCTGGAGCAGCATCATCGTCCCGCTGTAGACGGCGTAGGCGCTGGCGCGGTGGCGATCCGGTAGCGAGCCCAGCAGGTAGGTGTCCATTGCCGGGAAGAGGCTGTGGATCACGTAGCCCATCACCAGCGCGACCGCAACCACCCAGGCCGTGCCGAAGGGCAGCGTCAGCGCGAACACGCAGAGCGCGAAGCCGGCCAGGATCGACAGCAGGAGGGGGACGACCCGGACGCGGTCGGCCAGCCACCCCGTCACCGCGAACGCCGGGACGCCGGCCGCGAACACGCCGGTCAGCAGCAATCGAGCGTCACCGCCGGAAAAGCCACGGGTGCGAAGATAGCTGTCGAGGAAGTTGAACACGCCCTGCCAGACGAAGCCGCTGGCGCTGATGACGACCACGCCGGCGAGGACGATCCGCCACTGGTGGCGGACGGCCGCGAGCAGGTCCCGGTCGTCGGTGCCGGCCTCGGGGAGTTGCGTCCGCCAAGCCATGATCGCAAAGCCGACCGTCGAGAGCAACGCGGCGAGGCCGATAGCGTGGAAGGTCGTCCGCCAGTCGCCGACGATCAGCGCGGCCGAGACGAGCAGCGAGGCCACGGCCGCGCCGATCTGGCTCGCCATCCCGTGGACGCCCAGCGCCGTGCCGACCCGACGGGGGAACAGCTCGCTCACCAGCGGGTTGGCTGCGATGAAGTACGCGCCGCTGGCGATCCCCATCAGGAACGCACCGACCATCACTTCGGTGACGCTGTCGGCCCCGGCGATGAACGCCGAGGCGGCGGCCAGGACCAGCCCGGTCGAACCGACGACGTAGTGACGTGGGACCCGCGTCAGCAGGTAGCCCGTCGGGATCCGCGGGAGCGCGCTGCCGAGCCACGCCAGGGTCACGGTCAGCCCGATCGTCGCGTTGGTCGTGGCGAACGCCGCCTGGAGCGGTTCGACCAGCGGCGCGAACACCACGCGGGCGAGGTTGACCAGAAAGACCAGCGTACACAGCGAGCCGAACAGCCGGCGTCGTGTCACGACCGCGCTTCGGACGGGGCGGTGTCAAAACTTGCGAACCGCCATCCGACGGCTCCCGCCCCGAGCTTTTTGAGAGTCGCTCGCATACCTCTCAGTATGGAATCTGTCAGAAAGGGGATCCGCTCGGGCGATATCGAGAAAGACACCTACGAGCGGCTCATCTGTGCCGGCTGCGACGAGGTCCTGAAATCCGAGAACGACCCCGACGAGATCGGCACTGTCCGGGTCTGTCCGGCGTGTGGTGCGGAGTGGAAGGAGGTGGGATGACCGATCACTCGAAGATCGCGTCGAACGCGTTCGCGCCCATCGGTTCGTCGGTGCCTGCCGCCAGGTTCTCTTCGACGTGTTCCGTCGATCCCATCCCGACCAGCGCGCTCGTCACGGCGGGGGCGCTCCGGGCGAAGTTGATCGCCCGCTGGGCGCGAGTCTCGCCCGCTAGCTCGGCCTCGACCCGATCGGGCATCTCCCGGGCCAGTTTCCCCTGCATGAGGCTCGCACTGGTGAAGACGTGCAGGTCGTGCTCGCTTGCGACTTCGAGTGCGCTCCGACCGTCGTGGACGGCCGCCGTGAACGCGTCGGCCATGTAGGCGTTGAACGGCAACTGGATCGCCTCGAAGTGGCTGCTCTCGTGGCCGACCGCCCCGGCCGCACGCTCGGCACGATCGATCACCTCGGGCAGCGAGAGCGAACTCCCGTCGCTCGGACCGACCCGGAAGGCGTCCCAGGTCGCGACGCCGTACGCGCCGATGTCGCCGGCTTCGGCCCGTCGCTCCAGTCGCTCGAACGTTGCCTCGATCCGATCGTAGACGTCCGCCCGGGACCGAGCCTGTAGCTGCGTCTCGGGGTTGTGTACGTAGTACAGATCGACGCGATCGACCCCGAGATTGTCGAGCGAACGGTCGAGTTGATCGTCGATGAACGCCGGCGCCATGCAGTGCTGGCCGGCCGCCAGCTCCTCGCGGTCGACGATTCCGGGCTCGACAAACGCCTCGTAGACGTACCGACCGGGGTCGTCGGGTCGCTCGCCGTCGAACGGTAGAAAGCCGCCCTTGGTGGCCAGGAAGACGCTCTCGCGGCCGATTTCGCTATCGTCGATCGCCGCGCCCACGACGCGCTCGCTGCGCTGGTGGCGGTAGTTGATCGCCGTGTCGAGCACGTTGCTCCCCGACTCCAGGGCCGCGACGATCGCCTCCCGGTAGGCCGAATCGGCCTCGTCGGTCGGGTCGCCGAGGTACGTGCCGACGCCGATACTCGACAGCGCCAGGTCGCCGAACGGCCGGAAGTACGTCCGAGCGAAGCGCTCGTGGAAGCGGTCGCGATAGGCCCAGGTCCCCTCGTGGGTCGCCATGGGCGCGGTTGGGTCGGCACGCGCAAAAGCCGCGCGGTGGCTGCAACAACCGACGACCGGATCGCGTCGTCACTGCAGTTCGCCGGTCATCGCCTCGAAGAGCCGGTCGCGAAACTCCGGGACAGTGAGACCGTCACCGGGGCCGAGCCCCTCCATGTGCTCGATCGAGAGCTGTCCGCCGCCCATGCGGGCGTGGCCGCCGCCCTCGGCCATCGGGATATCTTTCACGGAGGCTTTCAGCGCTTTGCCCATGTGTACGCGGTCGTCCCGCGAGCGCCCCGACAGGTGGAGCGTGCCGTCGCGACGACCGAGGACGACGATCGCTGTCACGCCCTCTAACCGGAGCAGTTCCTCGGCCGCCTGCGGGATAGATTCGACGTTCCCGACGTCCCCAACGTCGCTCACGGCGAACGCGTTGCGGACCTCGCGGTTCGTGATCGCCCTGGCTTTGACTTCCAGGACTTCGGCGTTGACCTGTGGGTTGGCAACCCGGTCCAGTCGTTCCTCGTCGACACCCCGGTACAGGAAGCTGGCAGCGTCGAACTCCGCCGGCGAGCAGCCGTTCGTCAGCCGCTTCGTGTCGGACTGGATGCCATACAGCAGTCCGGTCGCGAGTGTATCCGATACGCTCGGTCCACCGTCCGTGTTATGCGGTTCCCATCCCAGTTCGTCGAAATATTCCGCGAGGATCGTCGCACACGCCCCGTACTCGGGCCGGACGTCGGTGAACTCCGCACCCGTCCCGCTACCGGGGTGGTGGTCGACGACGGCGACCGGATCGATGGCGTCCGAGCCGTGGAACCCGCGGGGCTCGTTGTGATCGACCAGGACGACGGAGTCCGCCTCCAGATCACCCGCCGTCTCGATCTGCTCGAAGTCCTGTTCGAGCACGGTCTGGAACGCACGGTTCTCCTGTCGCTGGATCTGACCGGGATACTGAACCGTCACGTCGGTGTCGACGGTCCCAGCGAGCGCCTGGACGCCCATCGCTGCGGCCATCGCGTCCGGGTCCGGGTTGGGATGCAACAACACCGTGATCTCGTCGCGGCCGGCTAGCACGGCCCGGAATCGGGCCGCTGGCGAGCGTCGTAGCCTGAACCACCAGCCGACGGCGACGAGCGCGACGACGACCAGTACAGCACCGGCTGCTATCGCGGGGCGGCCCCCGGGCAGTGACGTGACGGCGTCGGCCTGGGCGACGGCCCCCCCAGCGACCCCGGGTGACATACCACGGAGTGGTTCGCCGACGACAATGAAGGTTCCCCCTTCCCTGCGTCCGTAGTTCCAATCGGCCGATTCGGCCGTCGACGACCCAATCAACCGGCAGTTTCACTCGGTTTCAAGATCGAACTGCTCGTGTTCCTTTGCGGCGTTGAGGACCACGCTCGTGTTCGATTCGTTGATCTCGGGGTCGGTCAGCAGTCCCTTGATCTGTTCGTTCATATCGTCGGTATCGCGGAACTTCCCGACGGCGATCACGTCGTAATCGCCGGTCACCTCGTAGACACTGACCATCTGATCGTGCTGGCGAAGCGTCTCGGTGACATCCGGGAGCGCACTCCCTTCGACCTTCAACTGGACGATCGCCGTCACGTCGTAGCCGAGTTTGTCATAATCGACCTTCGGCGTATACCCCCTGATCGTCCCCTCATCTTCCAGCGTCGAGAGGTGATTCGAGACGGTCGTTACCGACACGTCGAGGTCGTCGGCGAGACTGCGTAGGCTCGCCCGCCCATCCCCCAGAAGCGCATTCACCAACTTTCGATCCAGATTTTCGTACGTCATACTAGCGCACCTCGGTACCGTCCCATTAGAATTTTACGAACATGCATTTCTAGTTCGGTGTTCGAACAGAATTGCGCAAAGCAGCAGGGTTTTTATGGCAGCCGCATATCTCACACCTGTCGATAACTATGACAAGCGAACTCTCAGAGGCGGCACAGGACGTCCTCGACGAAATCGAGGAGAAGGACGTAGACTTCCTGCGTCTGCAGTTCACCGACATCCTCGGGACGGTCAAGAACGTTTCCGTCCCGGCGGATCAGGCCGAGAAAGCATTCACCGAAGGCATCTACTTCGACGGGTCGTCGATCGACGGCTTCGTCCGCATCCAGGAGTCGGACATGCGTCTGGTCCCGGATCCGGACACGTTCTCCATCCTGCCGTGGCGCAGCCGTGACGATATCGACGGCGGCAACAGCGCACGACTCATCTGTGACGTTCACAATACCTCGACGGGCGAGCCGTTCGCGGGCGACCCGCGTGGCGTCCTGCAGGACGCGCTCGACCGCGCCGAGGAGATGGGTTATACGGTCAACGCTGCGCCCGAACCCGAGTTCTTCCTGTTCGAGGAAGACGAGAAGGGGCGTGCGACGACCGAGACAAACGACGCCGGCGGCTACTTCGACCTCGCGCCCAAGGACCTCGCCAGCGACGTGCGCCGTGACATCATCTACGGCCTGGAGGACATGGGCTTCGACATCGAGGCCTCCCACCACGAGGTCGCCGAGGGCCAACACGAGATCAACTTCGAGTACGACGACGCACTGGCGACGGCGGACAACGTCGCGACCTTCCGGTCGGTCGTCCGTGCCATCGCCGCGGAACACGATCTGCACGCTACGTTCATGCCCAAACCGATTCCGCGGATCAATGGCTCGGGGATGCACACGCACCTCTCGCTTTTCACCGACGACGGCGAGAACGCCTTCCACGACGAGGACGACGAGTTCGACCTCAGCGAGACGGCACACAGTTTCATCGCGGGGATCCTCGAACACGCGCCTGCGCTGGCGGCGGTCACCAACCCCACGGTCAACAGCTACAAGCGCCTGGTGCCCGGCTACGAGGCGCCGGTCTACGTCGCCTGGTCCGACCGCAACCGCTCGGCGCTGATCCGCAAGCCCGCCGCGCGGATCCCGGCGGCCTCCCGTATCGAGGCACGGTTCCCCGACCCGTCGTGTAACCCCTACCTCGCCTTTGCGGCGCTCATCCACGCCGGACTCGACGGCATCGAGAACGACCTGGAGTGTCCCGACCCGGTCCGGGAGAACATCTACGAGTTCGACGAGGCAAAGCGCGAGGAGTACGGCATCGAGACGCTGCCGACCAACCTCGGCGAAGCGATCGACGAACTCGAAGACGACGAGGTCGTGCTCGAGGCGCTCGGCCCGCACATCTCCGAGAAGTTCGTCGAAGCCAAGACCGAGGAGTTCCGTGACTACCTGGTCGATGTCTCTGAGTGGGAGATCGACCGGTACCTCGAGAAGTTCTAAACTCTAGGCTGTTTTACTGCCGATTCTTTTCGCGACGCGCTCGCCGATCAGTGGCATCGCGACGACCGCCAGGCCGCCGACGAACGCGACCGCCCCGGCGGTAACGGCCGTCGTCGGGACGACTTCTACGGCGATCAATAGCGGGCCGCCCGATACGATACCGGCCGTCGCGGTCGCGGCCGCCCCCTCTCGCGTCGGTGGACGTGCCATTTCGTCACCGACGGCGATCCAGCCGAGCCACGCTCCCGTAGTGACGCCCGCCACGAGGACGATATCGGACAGCGGTCCGACGACCGCGAGCCCCATCGCGGCGATCAGCGCCGCGAACCCGAACACGCGCGCGGGCGACCGAAGCCGGATCGCAACGCCGAGCACGACGACACCGAACCCGATCCCGGCGAGCACGTCGACGAGATAATGCAGTCCAAGCACCAGCCGGGACAGCGAGACGACCGCGATCAGCCCGGCGGCGACGGCGACACGCCGGCGGTGTCGGTCGGTCCGGATCGCCCAGGCCAGCCCGCCGAACGCCGTCGTCGAGCCGACGGCGTGCCCGCTGGGGAAGCCGTGACCGGTCCCCGTCGAGAGATACTCGTACAGTGGCCACAGGACTTCCGGAACCAGGGCCGTCGGCGAGGCCTGCCCGGCACCGGGCGGGCGGGGCAACTCGAACATGGGTTTGCCCACCGCCACGACGGCGAAGCCGGCCAGGAGGATCCCCGCGGCGACGGCGGCCCGTTCGCGGTCGACTGCGTCCCCGACCCGCGGGAGTCGCGGCCCGAACCAGTAGGTCGAAAGCACTAGCAGCGTCAGCAACCACACGTCGCCGAGCTGGGTAACGAGCGAGAACAGTACGACGACTGCGTCCGGCAACCCGCTCAGCCACGACTGGACGCCGAGTCCGCGCATCGCTATCGCCGGAAGTCACGGACCTTGTCTAGGAGCTTCCAGGGGACGCCGACTGTGTTGACCGTCACGCCGACCAGCAGCATCAGCGCGTACAGTCCCAGCGTCGACAGCCAGATGACGAGCATCGACGCCACTGCGACCCAGCCCGACAGGAAGTAGAAGGCCCCGAGCGTCATCACGGTCCCGTACAGCAACACGAGATACGGGCCCCAGCCGGTGGCGTGCCCGCGGCGGACGCGCTTGCGGACGTAGCGTTTGAGGTCCCGCTCGATCTCGTCGCGGTGAAGCGTCCGCTCGTCGATGCGCTCCTGGAGCGCATCGATCTCGGCCCGTAACTCCGCGACGTCGACGTCGTCCCGTCGGGACTCGTCGGTGCCATCGGCCACGTTGTCGGCCCCCGAGTCGCTCATTCGTTGTTCGGTATCTGGAAGCCGACCCTGTTGTAGTTGCCGGTCTTCGATGCTTTCGGCCCCCACGTCTCCGGCCAGCACGCCGTTGAGTACCGCCCCGAGCAACAGGACGATCCCACCGACGTAGAACCACGTCACCAGCAACAGGACCGCCCCGAGGATTCCGTACAGCACTGCGCTTCTGGCCCTGACGGCGTACACCTGAAACGCCGCGCTGAGTACCGTCCAGCCGACCGCCGCGAACACCGCCCCGGGAACCGCGTCCCGGAGCGTCATCTCGACGTCGGGGAAGATGTAGTACAGCGGGAGAAACGCGACCGTCAGGACGAACGGCAGGCCGACGACCGTCGGGATCCCGGCAGTCGAGAGACCGACGATGCCGGCAGCGACCGCCGCGAGGACGACCGCCCCGATCGCCGCTCCAACCGCTACGAGCGCGGTGACGGCGTTGCGGGCCTTGGTGAGCAGCGTCACCGACTGCTCGGTCCCGTAGACCATCGAGAAGGCGGTATCGAGCCCGCGAAACAGTTTGAGACCGCTCCAGAGCAAAATTGCGAGCCCGATGGCGGTCACGCTGCCGCGCCCGCTGGCGTTCGTCAGCGCGTTCCGGACGAGCGATTCCCCGCTCGGGGTAAGCGCGCCACTCAACTGCGTGACGACTGCCTTGGCGAGCGCATCGCCACCGACCGCCGAAGCGACCGTCAGGACCACCAGAAACAGCGGGAGCAGCGACGCGAACGCGTAGTAGGCGATCGCCGCCGCGAGCAGCGTCAGCTGCGAGTCCCGGACGACACTCAGTAGCGTCCAGCCGACGGCCACCGTTCGGTTCATTCGGTCGCGCACGTTTTCACATGCGTTCGTCCCCGGCAAATAGCTGCGGATCGGACCGAAACGCGTTTCGCCCCGTCCGAACAACGGATAGGCATGCACGATCGAATCGAGCGCGCGACCGGCGTCCTCACGTCGATCGCGCTGGTCGCTGCCGCGGCGCTGCTCGCCCCCGCGTTCGCCGGGGTCGCTCCTTCGGCTGCGCTTGCGGCCGTAGCTCTCGGCGTGACCGTGCTTGCGTTCGTCGTTCGTGAGGAGGTGCGCGCGCTCGCGCCAGCCCCCTGGCTCGGCCTGTACTTCGAGGCCGTCTGGGCCGGAGTCGCCGTGGCAACACTCGTGCTCGTCGCGTTCCTCGATGCCACGGCCGCCGAGTTACAGACGCTGGGTGCGGTCGTCGGGCTGATCGGACTGTTCAACTATCTGCTCCGTCCCGTCTACTTCACTCTCGGCAGCCTGCTCTCGCGGATCGCACGCGCCGTCTGAGCCGCGTCACTCGTTTGCGTGGACCGCCTCGCGGATCTCGGTCACGTCGGCGTCGGTCTTGAACGTCGTCCCGCCGTAGTGGGTTCGCGAGGCCTCGTAACCGGCCGATCGCAACCGTTCGAGGAAGTCGTCCATCGCGATCGCGCCCTCGCCCCAGCGCTTGGTGAGTCGATGCTGGTCGTAATGGGTCGGCGTCTCCAGCTCGACGGCCAGCCGCTCGGTCAACGCTCGCGCTTCCTCGGCGGTCCCCATCTCCTCGGTCACGTTCTCGCGGACGCCCGTGAGGAACTCGCGGTCGTGGACCGAGCCGAGCCACAGCGGGCCCGCCGTCTGGAGGTGCTCACCGCAGTGGGGACACTCGGCGGGCGGATCAGCGATCAGCCCCGCTTCGTGGGTGCGCCACAGGCAGTGCTGGCAGTGATGGACGTGTCCGAGCTGGTCGATGGCTCCGTTGGCGACCGTTGCGCCGTCCGCCATGGCGAGGTACGTCCGGACGTAGTGGTTCGTGGCGTGGGTCATGATCGGCGTGATCGCCCGGTCGTAGCGGGCGGCGGTCCGGGCCAGCGCACCCAGCAGGATCCGGACGCCCATCTCCTGGTGGTACTCGGTGTTTCGGGGGACGGCGCTGTAGGATCGGACGCCGCTCTCGAAGTGTGCGCCACACAGCGGCGCGGTGTCGGTCGCAGTGACCGCAAGCAGATCGATCGCACTCTGAGCGGCCGCATCAGCGAAGGGAATGGGCGTCCCGAAGGGGTCCAGATCGACCACGTCGAAGCGTCGCTCGTGCATGAGCGCGTTAGCGTCCCGATTGACGACTTCGCCGTCCAGATCGTTGCGATCGAGATTCGCCCGGCAGAGTTCGACTGCCTCCTCGTCGTGGTCACTCAGCGTAACGTCCCAGCCCTCGGCGGCGGCCCGCACGCCGCGGACGCCGCTGGCGGCGGTCGCGTCCAGATACGAGTCGGCGTACTCGAAGCGCTCGCGGGCGGCTCGCAGGACGGCGACGGTCAGATCGCGGTTCAACTCCTGGACGGGGTTGTAGAAGACGCCGTCGCCGATCCCGTCCTCGGCCTGCTCGGGGACCTCGACCTCGACGTTGCCCTCCGTGACGCGCATACCGGTGCTCGCGCACCCGCGAGCAAAGTCGTTGCGCTCTGAAGCAGCGCGGCGTCCGCGTCGATGTAGTAGGCAGCCGACCTGTCGAGCCGTTGTGCTGTCGACATCGTCACACTACTCTAACCATAAAAAACATTATGTTCTTGCAGGTTGTATAGTGGGCATGACACAAAAGCTACTAGTCGCACTGCTGTTCGGGCTCGTCATCGTCTTAGCGGGCTGTTCGGGCGGTACTGGTGACGGCCCTGCGGCGTCACCGACGACCGACACGCCGGTGGATTCGGGCAATGATACTACCGACGAACCGCCGGCTACCGACGAACCGCCGGCTACCGACGAACCGCCGACGACCGACGAACCGCCGACGACCGACGATCCTGACGACTGGGAACGCACGAACGCCCGGGCCGCACTGGAGTCGGCGGGCAGCTACACTAGCACCTGGGTCTGGCGATCCAACGCCGACGACGTCGAAGAGATGACGTTCACGGCCCGGGTCGACTTTACAACCGATCGCGTTCACAATACGATGCGGATCGGTGGCGAGGAGGTCACCCTCATCGACAACTACTACGCCGACGGCGTGCAGCACACTCGATTCTCCTCCAATGACGGCTCGGATGCCTCGTACTTCCAGTCCGAGTCGAGTTTCGACGACGCCGGCTCCGTCTGGGACTACGGGTTCGCCTACGACACCTCGGCCTTCGAGGAGTGGACCAATCAGGGAACCGAGACCTACGACGGCGTGACTGTCCGCCGCTACGTCTACGAGGCGACGGACCAGTACCTCGGCGGCCAGACCCCCGACTCGGAGTTCGATGTGGCCAGCGCTCGCTTCGAGTTACTCGTCGACCGTGACGGCGTCCCGCGATACCAGCTCTACGAGGTTGAGGGGACCGACAGCGATGGGACTTCACAGTGGTTCGAGTGGGAACTGACGATCTCGGACGTCGGCTCGACGACGGTCGAAGCGCCCGACTGGGTCCAGCAAGTTCGTCAGTAATCGATCCGCCGACACGCTGTCGTCCCCCGACGCCAGCACCGAAGCGTTTTGTCCCGCCCTGCCATAGTCGAGTGCGTGAACGCGGTCGAACAGTGGCGACAGGCGCTCGCCGAGGCCGGCGAAATCGATTCCGAGGTGACCGACCGCATCATCTCGGTGCATGGCTCCCGCGGCGTCCAGGCGATCGAGGCCGTCGCCGAGGGGCGAGTCAAGCAGTACAACGACTTCACGGTCGTCGTCGGCCACGACGACGAGTACATCGTCGAGGACGACGGCTGTACCTGCAAGGACGCCGAGTACAACCTCGATGCCGAGGACCCGACCGAGCTGTGCTGGCACGCCCTCGCGGTGAAGATCGCCCGCGAGGTCGACGCCGTCGACGATCACGATATGTTCTACTCGGAAGTTCGGGACCTGCTCTGAGAGCGATTACCGTAGTCCAGGCAAAAATCACAGCGTGGCTCGTTCAAATATGGATTCACGACACAAAGACTACTGGTGGTCGCCAGAGCGCGGATTTATCGCACTCCTCGCCGGTGGGTCATCTACGTATTTCAACTCTGGGAGCCAATATCTATCAACCGATATCGAGACTCTCAGTTGGTTTTTCCTTTTCACGATATCTATCTATCTCGTATTCACGATCATAGCAATCGCATCTCAAGAGTATCTGTCCCGAGAGTGAGGCGCCCTCGACTCACGACTCGTCAGGGTAGCCGGAGAGCAGGCCCTTTCGTTTCACTCCACGTGCGCGATGTCGACCCCGCGGAACGCGAAGCGCGTACCGCCGCCATCGCTCGGTTCGACTTCGATGTCCCAGCCGTGCGCGTCCGCGATCGCGGAGACGAGATAGATGCTGTCGCCCGCCGGTCCGCCGTCGGAGTGAGTCGGTTCGAACAGATCAGCGGGGTCGACCGCCGACCCGTCGTCCTCGATGCAAAAGCCGTCCGGCAGCGTCCCGACGCGAACGTGTCTGCTCCCGGTGGCGTCGACGATCGCCCGGAACAACATCTCGAACACTTCGAGCAGTGCGTCCCGATCGGCCGTGACGACCGCGTCGTCCTCGATAGCGAGGCTCATCCCAGCCCGGCCAGCGACGTCCCACGCCCGCTCGGCGATTCCCGAAAGCGCGATCGACTCAGTCGACCTGGTCACCGATCCCGTCCGAGCCAGCGTCAACAGCTGCGAGACGAGCCGGTTCATCCGCGAGAGCGTCTCGATCACCTCCTCGATCGCGCCGAGGTCGTCCTCGGCACGCGCCCGCTCGGCCGTTCCGAGCGCGATCTGGAGGCGGTTGCGCAGTTCGTGAGAACTCAGGGCGGCGAACTCTTCGAGGCGTTCCGACTGGGCGGTGAGTCGACGCTCCTGTTGTGCCCTGTCGAGCGCGGCCTCGACGTTCGAGGCCAGGACGTGCGCGAGCTCGACGGTGAACGGATCGAGCGTCTCGCCCCCGCTGTCGACCCCCAGCACACCGTGTTCGCCCACCGGTAGCCGCAACCCACACACCGCATCGATGTCGCCCGGCAACTCCAGTTCGCGATGCTCGTGCTCGTCGACCTCGACCGACACGAACTCCCCGGCATCCGCCCGGTAGCGCGGCGTCCGCGTCGCGGCCGTGTGCCGGAACGACTGTTCGTTCCAATCGACGCTGTCGGTTTCGGCCACCGTCCGGAGCCCGCCGTCTTCGGGATCGAACAGATCGATACGCGCCTTGGGGAGTTGCTCTATCTCCGTCGCGATCTCGACCGCTGCCTCGCCCACTTCCTGCCGCGATTCGGCGCGAACGAGCCGTCTACTCACGTCGTGGAGCGTCGCCATCGCCCGTTCCTGTTGTTTGATCGATGTGATGTCCCTGACGTTGCCGACCAGCCCGAGGAGCTGTCCGTCCTCGTCGTATCGCGGGACTTTCGTCGTCGAGATCCACCTGTCCTCGCCGCCCTCGGTGAAGTGTTCGATCTTCTCTTTGATCGGCTCTTCCGTCTCCAGCAGCCGTTGTTCCTCCTCGAACAACTTATCGGCGAGCGATCGTTCGTAAATGTCGTAATCGGTGAGCCCGATCACCTGCTGGCGGTCCAGTCCCGACGATTCGACGCTCTCGTTCTGTGTCGCGTTCACGAAGCGACTGTTCCGATCTTTGAAATAGACCTGGTTTGGGTAGTGATCGAGGAACGACTGGAACTGCGTCCCGAGCGGCTCGTTCTCGGCGACACCGGCGAGATGGCGGATCCGATCGACGAGCAACGACTGGCGCTCCGGGGGCACGCGGACGACGGTATCAGCTCCCGCCTCACACAGGTCCGTCACTGTCTCCCGCCGCTGATCGAGTGCGTACACGCCGACGGGCACGTCTTCCAGACGGTCGCGAGCGGTCGCCATCGCCTCGATGCCGTCGATCCGCTCCTCGCCGTCTCGCGGATCGTGCGCGACGAGGACGCAAGCGATCGGCTCCGCGACCGACTCGACGGCGTCGGCTCGCCCGACGGTCCGGACATCGTCGATTGCAGCCGTGAGCGCGTCCGCGATCGGCTCGAGGCGACCGTCCGGGTCGACGAGCACGACGGTACCAGGGGCTTCCGAATCCGGGGGCATCGGTCAGTCGCTCCCTCCTCTCAGACGCTGGACGGCCTCGTGGCTCTGCTCGATCTGTGTGGTCCGTCGGCGGCTGGCCGCCGCGATCCGTTCGATATCTGCCGCGATCCCGGTTTCCGCGGCTAGATCCAACTCGCCGACTGTGCGCCGTCGATCCGCGATCAGTTTCGGTGTGTTCGAGTCCATGCGATCCATCCTCCGCCGCCGATCCGGACCGGATCACGGCGGCCAAGCTACCGATACATTCGGGGAAGTAACTAATAAAAACACATCCCGAAGCCGACGACGGCGCCGGGGAGTCGACGCGCCCGGCTACTGTGCTGGGGCGATACCCTGGGCCTCGTCGAGTAGCGTTTCGAGGTCGGCGTCGGTCGGTTCGTTGTTGAGCAACACGTCGACCGGCAGGGTCGGCGCCCCGTCGATGAGGTTTTCGAGGATCACCAGCCGCTCGCGCGCTCGGGACATCCCGACGTAGAAGACCCGTCGCTCGTTGTCCGTCAGCGTCGGCACCGGCGAGGTGTGCTTGGTGAACTCGTCGATGCCCGGCACGTCGATGCCGTCCTGTTCGACCGTCGCGGCCATCTGCTCGACGACCTTCTCCGTGAGGTCGGTCGCGACGAAGACGTGATCGGCTTCCCGACCCTTCGCGGAGTGGATCGTCCCGAGTCGCAACCGATCGGGAGCCATCCCCTCGTACTCGCCGCCGAAGTACGCGTCGACGGTCCGCTCCTGGAAGCTCGTGATCTTCCGGAGCATGTCCCCCGCCGCGACCGGATCGGGCGCGAAGGGCGCGTGCTCCTCGATCAGGCCCGGCTCGACGTAGATCTCCTGGAGGTCGTCGGTTTCCTTCTCGTCGGTGATCTCGTCGATCGCGTCGAACAGGTCGTCGCGTTCGCCGGTGCCGAAGGCCGAATCGGCCAGCATATCAGCCAGCCGGCGGGCCTGTAGCGCCGTCAGCTGCTCGTCGGCGGCGAGGTTCTCGATCCCCCGGACGTACTGGGTGAGTCGATCGGTCCACATCCGCTGGTCGGTCAGACACTGGAAGGGGATCCCCTCGTCGATGAACTCGTCGATGAACTGGAACATCTGATAGCGCGCCCGGAACAGCACCATCGCCGTCCCGTCGTCGTCTTCCTCGATAGTCGCTTTGACGTTGCGAGCTAGATCCAGCATCGACGGCCCGGAGACGGCTTCGACGGTCCCGCCTTCCTTGCGGGGATTGAGGTCTTTCTCCTGGCGCTTGTCGATGTGGCTAACCTGCCTGTTGACCACGTTGAGGATCCGCGACGGTAGTCGATAGGAGTTGGGCAGAATCTCGTCGTCGGTCACGTCCTCGTCCAACAACAGATCCGGATCGGCCCCCTGCCAGGCGTAGACGACCTGGTCGTCGTCGCCCGCGATCAGGACCTTCTCCATCTGTGGCTTCCACTCCTCGTAGACGTCGTACTGCAGGGTCGTGATGTCCTGGAACTCGTCGATGATCAGGTAATCGACGCTGGGCAACAGCGAGCGCTGTTTGACCCGTTCGAGCATGTCCGCGAACCCGACCAGTCCCTGCTCGCCCTTGTACGACCGCCAGGCGCGGATCGCCTCGGGTACGTCGATCCGGTCGTCGTCGCTCGGCCAGGTCGGCGTGTACTTGTTGCCCGTCTGGGCGTTGTCGTCGATCTCCGGCGGGAGACGGACTTCCTCTTCGTCCCACTTGAAGGGGACGTCGTACCAGTCGGCGACGTCCCGGCGGGTCCGCTGGAGCCACTGGCTGGTCGCGATGATCTTGTTCCCGATCGTCGTCGACCGGGCCGATCGCCGCCTCGACCCCTCGTATTCGTCCTCGAAATCCAGGCCGTAACTCTCACAGAACTCCTTTTTGTCGTCTTCGCCGACGACGTCCCCTCGCGAGAGGTTCAGCAACTCGTAGGCTTTCGCGTGCATCGTGCTCACGTTGCCTTTCAGCGCACGTGGCGAGATGTCCAGCCGTTCGGCGAGTCGGTCCCGGATCTCCGCTGCGGCCGCACGGGTATAGGAGACCACCAGCACGTCGCGAACGTCGATGTCGTCGCGTTCGAGCAACTCCTCGACGCGGTCGAGCAATGCGGTGGTCTTCCCGCTCCCCGGTCCGCCGAACAGGCGGACAATCTGGGGATTCGCGTCAGTCATCGACGCTAGAAACGGGCTTGTCCCTCATAAACAACGTGACTTGGATGCCCCCGGCACGCGTTTCCCACTTGCAGCTGTGTCAGTTCGCACCGGGTCGCCACCACGGTGGGCCGACTATCCGCGTGCACGTACCGCTACCGGTATCAGGAGTGGCGTGGCGACCGCGCCTCCCTGATGTCGGCACCGTCCCGGAGTTTGTCCTCACACTCCGGACAGACTCGCGGGTTATCGACGCCGCGCGGCGTAAACACTCGTGCGTACGCTTCGGTCACGAACGAACCGCAGTTCTGACATTCTGGCATAGTCCCACACCCCGTTGGTTACAGCGGATCATGCCAGAAGTATATCCGTTTCGATGTGCGGGAGCAGTCACCGGTACAGCGAGAGGTACAGCATCGCGAACCCGACGATGAACGGCACTGTCTCCGAGGCCTGAAAGAAGATCCGGACAAGCTCGACCGTGTCGGCGACCCAGCCGATCTGGGCGACGACGTTGCTCACGGCGACGCCCATGCTGATGAACGCGAAGCCGATAAACGCGTACTGCAGCCGCTCGGTCTGCTGGGACTGATAGGCCTGGAAGCTGATCACGGTCAGCCCGAGGGACAGCCCGAACAACACCAGGCGAAGCAGGATCAACACGCCACGGGCGGCCCAGATAGTGAGATCCGGCATCGTCCCTGTCTGGGACGCTGACGTACTAAGCTATTTTCATCGGTCGCTACTCCGAACCGAGTTCGTCCCAGAGCTGGCTGAACCGATCGGGGAGATTCTCGGTCCGGTAGATACGGACCCGGTACTCGTCGTCTTCCAGCGAGATGACCGTACTCTCGAAGTTCGACTCGAAGACCTTGTAGTGGTTGCCGTCCTCCGCGACCAGGGTTCGGTTGGTGATGAGGTCGTACTCCTCGAGCATCTCGATGCGACGGTAGACCGTCGGCAGCGAGAGCTCACACTCCTCGCTCAGTTCCTTCGCGGACTTGGGCTCGCGACCGATCGCCGCGAGGACGCGCCGTGCGTGCTCGTCGCCGATCGTGTCCAGGATATCTTCGATGCTCCGATCGTCGTCCGGCACTACCGGTTGATTCGCATGCGCAGTAAAAAGGCTTGTCTGTCGGCTGCTGCCCGTGGGTCTGTCCACTTGCGTACGGCCGGCGCTACCCGTCCGTGCTATCGCTGCCGGGCACGAGAGCGCCCTCAAGCCGGTCGGCGACCCCCTCGCTGTCGGACTCCGGGACGGGGAGGGTGATCGATTCGTCGTCCGCCGCGAGTTCGATCACCAGCGACTGCTCTCGCGACCAGAGGTACACGCCGAACGGGACGATCGCGAACAGTAACAGGAGCGCGCCGAACGCCTGCATGAGATCGTCCAGGTTCCTGAGCAACGACAGGAGCCGCTGGAACAGTCCCAGCACGCCGCCGATACCGAGTTGCCCCGTCGTCTCGGGGATCGTGACCCCGGAGAGCAACCGATCAATCGGGAGCAACACGCCCGTGACGACCAACGCGAGACCGTACGCCGTCGCCCGGAGCGCGTACCCGAGAACGGCCGAGTCGCTGTCCGTGGTCATCGAGACGCCAGTGACGTTCGGCCGATCGGCCTGCTGGAAGTTCGCGCCGTCCTGGCGGGGCGTGAACGCCAACACTCGATGGCTCGTGACGACGACCGTCGCCGTCCCGACCTCGATCCGGTCGACAACTGACTCGCCCTCATAGAGCAGTTCCTCGACCCGGTCGCTCCAGCGACTCATCAGTCGGCCCGTTCGGCACCCGCCGGTATAACAGCACCGTCGACCGACAGTCGGAGGATACAACTCCTGTCCGATCGAAACGGGTGATATGTCAGAGACGGTCCGGTGCTGGCTGGTCGAGCGCGATTACTACGACGAGGACCTGGTGACGCTCGTCTACGCGACCCCGGACGGACAGCGCCATCTCACCCAGCAATTGTCGACCGCGTTGCTGACCAAGCGGCCGCCGACCGCCGCCAAGGACGTCGAACCGGAGCGGCTCGAATCCGTCCCAGACGAGGAGACGCGACAGCGCTACGCTACCGAAGCCGAGCGCATGATCGAGCGGCACGATCCGGACGATCAGGTGTGACGACTGGCCGCGCCAACTCGGCGGCCTGCAATCCCCTATGCACAATCCTCTTGACGGCGTACCCCCTGGCTTCGGGTAATGGTTTCGACGCTGACCCTGGTGGTCGCGGGGATGGTCCTCTACACGGTCGTCGTCATGGGGCTCCGACAGCGTGGGGTTCTGCCGGGGTTCGTGCACGTTTCGGGTCCGCTGACGACGATCCACACACAGCGTGGCAAGGCGTTGCTGGACCGACTGGCGCGACGAGAGCGGTTCTGGCGGGCCTGGGGCAACCTCGGGCTGGGGATCGCGCTCGTCCTGCTGGTCGGGCTCTTTCTGACAGTCCTGCTGTCGGCCTACCAGAGCCTCCGCCAGCCGTCGGCCTCGGCGATCCAGGAGCCCCAGAACGCGCTCGTCATCCCCGGTCTCAACGACTTCCTGCCGCTGTCGGCCGCTCCCGAGATCGTCTTCGGACTCCTCGTCGGGCTGGTCGTCCACGAGGGCGGGCACGGCCTGCTCAGTCGCGTCGAGGACATCGAGATCGAATCGATGGGCGTCGTCCTGCTGACGATCGTCCCGCTCGGCGCGTTCGTCGAGCCCGACGAGGACGATCGCAAGGCGGCCGGCCGCGGCGCACAGAGCCGGATGTTCGCCGCCGGCGTCACCAACAACTTCGCGATCACCGTGATCGCGTTCGCTCTGCTGTTCGGGCCGGTCACGGGGTCGATCGCCGTCGCCGGCGGCGTCCCGGTCGGCGGCTCCATGCAGGACTCGCCGGCCCGGGCGGCCGGACTGGACGGCGGCGACCGTCTCGTCTCTATCGCCGGCACGGACGTCGAGTCGGCGTCGGACATCGACGGTGTGCTAGCCAACCACAGCGAGCAGACGGTATCGGTGACGACTGCCGCCGGCGAATCCGTGACGGTCAACCGCTCCGCGCTGGTGACGCGCGCGCTGGCGGACGGGCCGCTCGCAGTCGATGCTGGCGATACGATCGTCGCCGTCAACGACACGACCGTCTCGACTGAAAGCCAGTTCCACGACGCGGCGAGCGACCGGACGGTCGCGACGCTCACGATCGACAACGGCTCGACCGTCACCGGTCCGATCGGCGCCTACGCCAGCGCGGTCAGCGAGGACGGGCCACTGGACGATGCCGGTGCCCCCGTGGGCGAGTCGGTCGTCGTGACGCGTATCGACGATACTCGCACGCCCGACGCCGAGACGCTCCAGGACACCCTCGCCGACCGCGATCCCGGAACGACCGTCACGATCGAGGCGTACGTCGATGGCTCGCCGGAGCAGTACAACGTCACGCTCGACGAGAACCCCCGAACCGGCGGCGCGCTCCTCGGCGTCCTCGGCGTCCAGCCCGGCTACAGTGGGATTGTGATCGACGACCTCGGGATCCAGGTCTATCCCGCCGAGTCCTATCTGGCGGCGCTGTCCGGTGACGGTGCGCTCGGCGGCCTCGGCGAGGGATCGCTCGCGACGATCGCCGTGACGCTGCTGGTGTTGCCCTTCGCGGCCGTCGCGTCGCCGTCGCTGGGCTTTAACTTCGCCGGATTCCTCGACCCGATCACGAACTTCTACGTCGTCCAGGGACCGCTCGAACCGCTCGGCGGCGGCGTGTTCCTGCTCGCGAACCTGCTGTTCTGGACCGGCTGGATCAACTTCAATCTCGGGCTGTTCAACTGCATCCCCGCGTTCCCGCTGGACGGCGGGCACCTCCTGCGGACGAGCACGGAGGCGATTCTCTCCCGGACGCCGCTGAACCACCGCCGGCACGTCCAGGTGGTCACGATATCGATCGGGCTGATCATGGGCGTCAGCCTGCTCCTGATGCTGTTCGGTCCGCAACTGCTTTCCTGAAGACAAAGGGATTTTCCTGAAAGGCAAGGTTCCTTACGCCCTCGCCCCAAGAGCGGACAACGATGACCACGGAGCGACGGGACGCGCCCCCGACGGCGGAAGGGTGGTACGTGCTACACGACGTTCGGACGATCGACTGGGCCGCCTGGGACGAGGCATCCCAGCGCACCCGCGATCGGGCTATCGAGGAGGGAATCGAATTTCTTCAGTCGGCCACGACCGTCGAAGACGTCGACGGGGGTGACTCGATGGTCGTCTCGATGCTGGGACACAAGGGCGATCTCATGCTCGTCCACATGCGGCCGACGCTCGCGGACCTAGACGAACTCGAGCGGCGATTCGAGCGCACGGCGCTGGCGACGTTCACCGAACGGGACCGATCCTTTGTCTCCGTGACCGAGGCGTCGGGTTACTCCGAACGCGGCCGGGAGTTCATCGAGGGCGACCTCGACGACGATTCGGGACTGGCCCGATACATGCGCTCGCGGCTGTACCCCGAGATCCCCGAGAAAGAACACGTCTGCTTCTACCCGATGGACAAGCGCCGCGACCCCGAGTACAACTGGTACGACCTCCCCTTCGAAGAGCGGGCCGAGCACATGGACGCCCACGGCGAGGTCGGCCGGGAGTACGCCGGGAAGGTAACTCAGATGATCACCGGCGCGATCGGTATGGACGACTGGGAGTGGGGCGTCACGCTGTACGCCGACGATATGACCGACGTGAAGGACCTCCTCTATGAGATGCGCTTTGACCCCTCCTCCTCGAAGTTCGCCGAGTTCGGCCCCTTCTGGATCGGCCGGCGCTTCGACCCCGCGGACCTGGACGCGCTGCTGGCCGGCGACCCCCTTTCGACGCCCTGGGACGACACCGGTGGCGACCACTCCGGACACGACCATCCGCCGGCGACGCCCGAGGATGCCGCGGCAGACGAGGGCCACGGGCACGACGGTGGCGGGCATCCACACGACGGTGGCGATCACCCACACGACGAGTCCGATGCTGGCGGCGGCCATCCTCACGGGGACGCCGAGCACTCGGGCGAGGACACAGACGAGGAAGATAGCCATCCCAGCACCGGCGGCGGCCGGCCCCCGACGACCGACTCCTGGAGCGAGGCGATCGCCGAGATCGACGGGATGAACGCTCGCCTCGGCAAAGCCGGGCTCTATGAGGGTGAGGACTACGCAGGCCGCACGTACGCGCTCGTCTTCGAGACCGACCGCGACGCCGCTGAGCTGGCGGAGGATGTCGAGGGGCTGGCCTCGAACTTCGATCACTACGACACCCACGTCACGACGGCGGTCCGCGCGAGCGGCGGGCACACCTTCCTGGTGAGTCTCTGGGAAACCGACGACGCCGCCCAGACGGCCTCGGGATTCCTGACCGATCTCGACGGCGTCAACACCGGCGCGCACGGCTGGGCGGGCGCCGGCGACGCCGACGGCGCGAGCGAACCGGCCGGGACGGACGGGGACAGCGACATCCGGTCGCGACTGGCCGACCAGGACATCTACGCCGGCCAGCCTCACGGCGAGGACGTCTACGCGCTCGTGGTCTACTCCGAGGCGGATCTCGACCGACTTCGACCGACTGTCGAGGAACTCCGCGGGGCCTTCGAGGGCGACGACCACGTCAAGACGGCCGTCTACGACGACCCCGACAGCGAGATCGCGGCCGTCGTCAGCCTCTGGGCCGACGAGGACGCGGCCCAGGCGGCGAGCGACGACCTGGAGGCGGTCCCCGGCGTCGTCCGGAAGGCGGGCGAGGGCGACGGCTTCGGGACGATGGGGATGTTCTACACGGTCAAGCCCGACTACCGCGAGGAGTTCGTCGAGACCTTCGGAACCGTCGGAGAGCAACTCGCGACGATGGACGGCCACCGCGAGACTGCACTGTTGGTCAACGACGACGACGAGAACGACATGTTCATCGCCTCGCAGTGGGACTCCCGCGAGGACGCGATGACGTTCTTCCGGTCGGATGACTTCCGCGAGACCGTCCAGTGGGGCCGGGAGGTCCTCGCCGATACGCCGCGACACGTCTTCCTGGCGTAGGGCCTCCTGGCCGATTAGCCGGGTATAAACCCTTTTGAGACGCCCATCGCTGTTTGTCCATACAGGACCTATATGTGTCCGGTAGGTGAACACACTGACAGGAATGCTACGTGAGGGGTTAGCGAAAGCGGTCGATCTCGTTACAGAACACAATCGACTCACGCTGGTGGTGATGGTCGTCGTTTCGGCGGTCGTGCTGGCGGGTATCCCGATGCTCGATACGGCGAGCCAGGCCGGGGCGGACGCGTCGGCGTTTGAGGACATCGACCGCGTCCAGAAGGCGAATTACGTCGCGGCCAACTACGACACCTCCCGGAACGACTCGAATCGGACGGTTGCGACGGTGTACGTCCGCCAGCAAGAGGGGGACGTCCTCTCGAAATCCTCGCTGCTGGCGACGCTGCGATACCAGCAGGACATCCGTGCCAACGCCTCTGTCGCCACAGTACTACACGAGGACGGAATCGTCGACATCGCGAACATGGTCGCGGTGGCGCTTGTCGACGACCGAAACGCGTCGATCGACGAACAGATCGCCGCCCTCGATCGTGCAGACTCCGAGACTGTCGAAGCGCAGATCGAATCGACGCTCGCGAACAATCCACAGGCACTCCGGCTGTTGCCTGCCGGTCACGAGCCCGGGGAGACGACCGCGACCGACCGTCGGCTGCTCGTCGTGCTCAACGCGACGGCCGGATCGGCAACGGCCGGCGATGCCGTCGATGCGGCGCTCTACGACACCGCACAGGCCCACTCCGACAGCGGGCTGTTCGTGTTGAACCAGTTCGCCTACAACGCGTACAACAGTCACTTCTTCGGGGAGATCGTCTGGCTGGTGCTGCCGGCCGCACTGGTCTTGATCCTTGGCGTGCTCGCGTTCACGTATCGGGATCTGGTCGATATCGTCGTCGGGATGACCGGTGTGATCCTGTCGGTGCTGTGGATGTTCGGCCTGCTCGGGTGGCTCGGCGTCTCCGCGGGGCTGGTCAGCATCGTCCCGGTCGTCCTCGTGACTGGGCTGAGTATCGACTTCGGCTTCCACGTCTTCAACCGATATCGCGAGCAACGCGGCGTCGAGGAGGGGATCCGCGAGCCGATGAACCGCGGCGTCAAACTCGTCGCGACCGCGCTCGTGCTGGTGACTGTCACCGCCGCGATCGGCTTCCTCTCGAACGTGGTCAACCCGCTCGGGCAGATCCGCGATCTCGGGGTCTCGATCACGCTCGGTGTCATCGCGTCGCTGCTGCTGTTCGTCACCGTCGTGCCGGCGCTGAAGATCAGCATCGACGGCCTGTTCGAACGCGTCGGCTGGAGCCGACGGAAGCGGGCGCTGGGCCACGGTCGGTTCCTGCGACCGATCCTCTCGCGAACGGTCGATCTCGCCCGCCGCGGCGCGCCGGTCGTGCTGGTCGTTGCGATCGTCGTCGGATCGCTCGGCGCGGCGGCCTGGTCCGATCTGGACGAGGAGAGCTTCCAGCAACCGGACGGCGAGGTTGCGGAGTGGAAACAACAGCTTCCGGACCCAGTCGGCTGGGAACCCCATCCCGTCGCCGAGCAGTTGAACCACGTCCAGGATGTCTATCAGCCGGCGACCGCCGACGACGCGATCCAGGAACGCATCCTGCTCGAAGGTGACGTGACGGCCAACGGGACGCTGACCGATCTCCAGGCGGGCGTCGACACGATCGAGGAGCGGGGCGTCCTGCTCGAACAGCCCGGCGTCCAATCGGTTACCTCACCGGTCACGGCGATGCGGGCCGTCGCCCAGCGCGATCCGGCGTTCCGGGCGGTCTTCGAAGCCGACACGCGAGACACGAACGGCGACGGGCTGCCGGATCGGGACCTCGAAACCGTCTACGACGCCTTCTACGAGGCCGACAGCGACACCGCGAGCCGGGTGCTCGAACGCACTGACGGCGAGTACCGATCGATGTTCGTTCGCGTGACGCTCGACGGCGGCTACGCCGATGCGGACGAGACCGTCGCCGACCTCGAAGCCGGCGCGGCTCGCATGGACGGCGGCGATCGGACGGCGACCGTCGTCGGCTCACTGGCCATCAACGTGGCCGTCCTGGATTCGATCGTCGGTGGGATCCTCCAGACGATGGCGCTCGCGCTGGCGGCGATCGCGCTGACGATGGCCGTCGCCTTCCGGGTGATGCACGGCAGTGCGACGCTGGGTCTCGTCGTCGCCGTCCCGATCGCGCTCGTCCTCGGGCTGGTGATCGGCGGGATGTACCTGCTGTCGATCCCGCTGACGCTGTTGACAGCGCTGCTGATGAGCCTCGTCATCGGGCTGGGCGTCGACTACAACATCCACATCGGCGATCGCTTCGCCGACGAGCGCCGCGAGGGCAAGACGACTGTTCAGGCCCTCGAGGCCGCGGTCACCGGCACCGGCGGCGCGTTGCTCGGCAGTACACTGACCTCAGCGGGAGCGTTCGCGACGATCGCGCTCGTGCCACACCCGCAACTGCAGAGCTTCGGCTCGATCGTCGTGATCGCATTGCTCACTGCCTTCCTGGTGAGCCTGCTGGTCCTGCCGAGTCTGCTGGTCCTGTGGGAGCGCTACAGCCCGGAAGCCGTGACGATGGTCTCCGAGGAGACGCCCCTCCCTCAGGACTGATACGGTCGGTTGTCTGTCTGTTTCGGTTCGGATAGTCAGTAGACTCTTTCTTCAGGGAGCCCAAATCGCAGGGTGATGGACGACCGAGACCGACGCGATCCCGACCGACCGCCGCGCGACGACGCCCCCGGGCCGGACGAGATCGACGACACGCCGACGATCACTTGCGAGCGCTGCGATCGCGCCTGGGACCTGGAGTACGAACTGACGGAGCTGGCCGTCGGCAATCAGGCGATCCAGCAGTTCGCGCTGGATCACCACCGACACACGGGTCATTACCCCGACGGGATCGCGACCTGGCAGGCGAGTTGCCGCCAGTGTCCAGAAACCGTCGAACGCCTCGAAGAAAGCGCCGCCAAGCGGTGGGCAGAGACCCACGCCCGCCACACCCGCCACAGCGTGGCGATCGAACACGGCGAGGACGAACAGACGGTCGTGACCGCTCCAGAGGAGTAGTCTGCCGGGCGACCGTTGCCGGCGTCGCCAGCGGTCCTACTCGGGGACGTCCGGATCGTCGCCCTCGGTTTGGGTCGTATCCAGATCTTTCTCGCCGAGGTAGATCTCCGCACCGTCCTGAGCGACTTTCTCGGCCAGCACGGCGCATTTCACGCGCATCGGCGAGATTTCGACCCCGAGCATATCGATGATGTCGTCCCGGTCCATCTCACGCAGTTCCTCGATGGAGGTGCCCGGCAGTCGTTCGCTGAGCATCGAGGCCGAGGCCTGGCTGATCGCGCAGCCGTCGCCGCGGAAGGCCACCGCCTCGATGGTCTCCTCGTCGTCGTCGAGCACCACGTCCATCTTGATCGTGTCGCCACAGGACTGGTTCTCCCCGACGTGGGTGAACGTCGCGTCCTCGATCTCCCCGTAATTGCGGGGATTCTTGTAGTGATCGAGGATCTGCTGTCGGTACATATCCGAGCCGCCGATTCCCATTGTTGCCCGACTGTACGTGTCTCGGTCGCAAAAGCGTTCCGCGGGAGGTGCTGGCACGTGCGACCGCCGTGGTGGCTTCCCATCCTCTGGGGAACGCTTTTTCCGGCGGCCCGCGAACTGACCGGGTATGGACGAGGACAGGGTGGCCTACGAACCGGTCAGCGTCAAGGACGTGCTGGCCGAGATGAAAGACACCGCCGAGTTGCTGATCGACCTCTCGTATTCGGCGGTGCTTTTGGGCAGCGACGACATCGCCGAGGAGGTGCTCGATCTGGAATCCCAGATGGAAGTGCTGCACCTGCAGGCGCGGATGAGTCTGCTGATGGCCGCGCGCAGCCCCGAGGACGCCGAGTCGCTCGCGCCCGTGCTCGGCGTGGTCGGGGCCGCCGAGAAGATCAGCGACGCCGCCGGCGACATCGCGAAGGTCGTCCTGGAGGACATCGGCCTCCCGGAGGCGATGCGGGCCGCCCTGCCCGAGGCCGTCGAGTCTGTCGAGCGCGCGACGGTCGCCCCCGGGTCGGCCTACGCCGAGCGGACGCTGGGCGAGATCACCTTAGAGACCGAGACCGGCGTCCGCGTGATCGCGATCCGCCGGGACGGCGAGTGGCTGCTCAACCCCGGCCCCGAGACGACCGTCCGGGCCGAGGACGTCGCGCTGCTTCGCGGTCCGCGCGACGGACTCACTGAAGTCTACGAGACGCTGACCGGCGAGGCATACGTCCCGCCGGACCCTCCCGAACGGGACTCCTCCGACCTGGAGCGGGCGGTCGATTCGATCGTCCTGATGAAGAATATGAGCGAACTCGCGGTCGATCTGGCCTACGGCTCGGTCCTGTTCGACAGCAAACCCGTCGCTGAGGAAGTCCTCGAACTGGAAGCCGAGGTCGACGCCCTGCAATCGCGCTTCGAGGCCTGGGTGCTCCGGGCGGCCAGCCGCGTCGACGACCCGGTCGATCTGCGGGGACTCGTGCAACTGGCCCGTTCGACGGAGGTCATCTCCGACGCCGCCCTGGAGATCAGCGAGGGCGTCCTCCGCGGGATCGGCACACACCCCGTCGTCGCGGCGGCCGTCGAGGAGAGCGACGAGGTGATCGTCCGCGCGACTGTCGACCCCGACAGCGGCCTGGCGGGGCGGACCCTCGGCGAGGTGGCGGTCAAAACCGAGACGGGAATGCGCGTCATCGCGGTTCGACACCCCGACCGCGAGAGTCGCCGCACCGGTCTGGAGGGCGGCGACTGGGTCATCTCTCCGGGGGCGACGACCGAAATCGAACCCGGTGACGTCCTCCTCGCGAAGGGGACTCGCACCGGGGCCGATCGACTGGCCGAACTCGTCGGCTGAGTGGCCGGATCACAGCTCCTTCGTGAGTCTGCGTGCCTGGACGGCCACGAGCACCATCGTGATAAGCCCGCCGAGCGACAGCGCCAGCGACGCGCCCAGCCCGAGATACCAGATCCACGACTCGCCTCCGCCCGGCAGGACGACGAGGAGGACGTACGCCAGGACCGTCAGGGCGATCCCGAGCCCGAACCCGCGGATCGCGTGCTTGCGGACCTCGAGTGCTTCCAGAAAGCGCGCGCGGCCGGACTCCGGACGATCGTTCGACACGCCCGACCGTTCGACTCCGGGCGACAAAACCGCACTGGTCGCGACCGCCGACGCGCCCGTCACTGCGAGGTGAGCGTGTTTTTCGGCCGGGATCGAATCGACTAAGACCGTCCGTCCGTCTCTCTATGGTAATGACGAGCCTCGGCACGGCGAGTGCGGCCCCGGGCGAGATCGACACGGGGCGGCTGTGGGTCGGCGAGACGCGCGACGGCACCGACATCGGGCTGCCGGTAGCGGTCGTCAACGGCGCCGAGACGGGCAAGACCCTCTACGTGCAGGCCGCGAGCGACGGCGACGAACTCAACGGTGTCGGCGTCCTCCAGCGCTGGCTCCCGCGGCTCGATCCCGAGGCCATCTCCGGGACGATTCTCGTCACCGGAATCGTCAACTACCACGCTTTCCAGGTCGCCGAACACCGCAACCCGGTCGACGACACGAAGATGAACCGGGTCTATCCCGGCGACGAGGAGGGGACTTCCAGCGAGCGGATCGCGGCGGCGACCTTCGAGGCCGCCACCCGTGCCGACCTGGCCGTCGATCTCCATCAGGGATCGACCAGCCGGATGATCAACGAGGTTCGGGTGCGGTGCGGACGGCGCCACCGCCGCCATCAGTCCTGTCTGGAACTCGCGAAGGTGTTCAACTGCGGGTACGTACTCGACCAGAAGGGGCCGGACGGCCAGCTCGCCCGCGCCGCTCCTGACGAGGGCGTCCCGACGATCGACCCCGAACTGGGCGGGGCCGTCGGCTGGGACAATCAGAGCATCGAATACGGTCTCCAGGGGCTGTGGAACGTCCTCGAATACTACGATTTCCTCGAGGGCGACGTGACCCTCTCCACGCAGACCCGGGCCGGCGGCTTCGATCAGTACGGGGCACCCGCCGGCGGGCTCGTGGATTTCAAGCTCGAACTCGGCGACGAAGTCGAGCGTGGTGAGACGCTCTTTGCGATCACCGACGTGTTCGGACAGGTCAAAGAACGGGTCACGGCCGACTCGGAGGGGATCTTCTGGCGGACCCGCCGGCTCCCGCAGGTCGCGACCGGCGAGTACGTCTGCTCGGTCGGGACGAACGTCGACTCCTACTGATCACCGCATCGCGACTCGTGCTCTCCGACAGGGACCGACAGTCTCATTCACGCGCCGCCACCCAGTGCAGGTATGACTGACTACTTCGAGGTTCACCACCGCGATGGGGCCGCGCGGGTCGGTGAACTCCGCCTGTCCGACGCCGTCCGGACGCCGACGCTGGCCGACGATCTGACGATCGACGCCGGCAGCGAGTGGCCCGGCGGTCGAGAGTTCCCGGCGGGCAGCGAGGACGAGGTAACGATCCTGCCCCATCGCGGGTTCCCCAGCGGGACGCCCGAGGAAGTCCAGGACGCGTTCGCGCCCGAGTATCCCGAGGTCGAGTACCCCAACGGCGTCGTCGTCTCCCAGGAGACGGCCGCCGACTTCGGTGCGGACGTCTACGTCCTCTCGGGTGCACAGGGCATCGTCGGCCACGCCGAGGCGTTCGTCGAGACGATCGTCGACGTCCGCGAGTCGATTCCCGCCGACAGCGCTCTCTATCTGCCGGGTGTCGCCACCCCTGCCAACGTCGCGACGCTGGTCTACGCCGGCGTCGATCTCGTCGATACCGATCGTGCCGTGATCAAGGGCACCCAGGGCAAGTATCTCACTAGCGACGGCGAGGTCTTCTTCGAGGATCTGGAAGAGCTGCCCTGTTCGTGCCCGGCCTGCCAGCAACCCGCCGAGAGCGCGGACCGCGAGGCCTGTATCGAGCACAACGTCAACGCCCTGCGGGCGGAACTGGCCCGCGTTCGCGAGCGGATCCGGTCGGGCCGGCTCCGGGACTACATCGAGGGCCAGGCCCGCCACGACCAGTGGCTGACAGCCGCCTTCCGACGGCTCGATCAGCAGTACGCGTATCTCGAACAGCGGACGCCGATCGTCCGGGGGGCCGAGATCACCGCCGCCAGCGACGACACGCTGCGGCGGGTCGAGATCCAGCGCTTCGCCGACCGGGTCACGAACCGCTATCGCAACCGCTTTGAGGCCCCACTGGTGCTCGTTCCCTGCTCGGCGCGGAAGCCATACAGCGAGTCCCGGAGTCACGGGCAGTTCCACGACGCCATCCAGTTCCGCGGCCACACCGTCTCGATGACGTCACCGATCGGCGTCGTCCCGCAGGAACTGGAGCTGACCTACCCCGCCCAGCACTACGATTCGGTCGTGACCGGTCGCTGGAGTGCAACCGAGATCGAGTTCGTCGCCGACGTGCTGGCGGCCTACCTCGAACGCAACGAGTATCCCCGGTATATCGCTCACCTGCCCGAGGACTACCTGCCGATCGTCGAGCGCGTCGAGGACCGGCTGGATATCGAGTTCGAGTACACCGTCGCCGAGCACCCGACAGACACGGAGTCACTTGCGAACCTTGCGAGCACCCTTTCGGGCGAACCGAAGTATCGCAAGCGCGAGCGCCAGCACAACACGATCAGGGCCATCGCAGACTACCAGTTCGGCGAGGGTGCGGGCGAGGAGCTCTTCGAGGACCTGCACATCGAGAGTCGCTATCCCAAGCTACGCGCCCACGACGCCGACGGCGAGCAGCTGGCGGCACTGGTCCCGAACTACGGGACACTGTCGCTGACGCTCGCGGGGGCGCGACGCTGGCTCGACAGCGACATCCCGACCAAGCGCGCCGAGATCGACGCGTTCGTCCCGCGAGGGAGCGTCCTCGCGCCGGGGATCGTCGGCGCCGACGATGACATCCGACCCGGTGACGAGGTGGTCTTCGAGGGACCGAAAGCCATCTCGATCGGCCGCGCGGAGATGTCCGGCCCGGAGATGGTCGAGAGTACTCGCGGGATCGCGAGCGAAGTTCGGCACACCGAAGAGAAGTGATCGGCCTCCGTGCACTGGAATCGCTCTCGACGGATCGTGGTCGTCGCGGTCGTCGCCCTCGTGATTCTCGTCTCGGCGGTCGTCCCGACTGGTGACGCCGTCGCCCGGGCCGGTCCGTTCGGCCTGGGGCTGGATCTGTGGCTCCACGCGCTGGCGTACGCCGTGCTGGAAGCCGCGGTTCTCGCGGCGATCGTCGGCTCCCGGGAGCTGTCGCTACCGACCAGTGCGCTGTCGATCCCCGTGACGGCCCCGGTCGTGACGGCCTACGGCCTCCTCATCGAGGGAGTCCAGTTGCTGGTGCCGTACCGCCACGCCAGCGTCGCAGACGCGATAGCCAATGCCATCGGCGCGGGGATCGTGCTCGTTGGATGGGCTCTGTACGTCCGCCTGCGATGAGCGTCGCGACCGAACGCAGGGGATTTACGACCGCACCGGCTACGTCACGGCGATGAGCAAGCCGAGCCCCGAGGTCTACGAGCAGGGCAAGGGGATGGACGCCCACAACCAGGTGATGCGGGAGATCCGCGGGCGCAACGACAAGAGCTACGACCCGACCGAGCCGACGCGGGTCTGGCTCGACGAGGACAACACGCCCGACGGAGTCTACCAGAGCCTGACGATCATCCTCAACACCGGCGGCTGTCGGTGGGCCCGCGCCGGCGGCTGTACGATGTGTGGCTACGTCGCCGAGAGCGTCGAGGGCGGCACTGTTGCCCACGAGGACCTGATGACTCAGATCGACGCCTGTCTGGAGCACGAGCAAGAGAACGCGGACGACAAATCCGGGCTGATCAAGATCTACACCTCGGGCTCGTTCCTCGACGAGCGCGAGGTCCCGGCCGAGACCAGACAGGCCATCGCCGAGACCTTCAGTGATCGCGAGCGGATCGTCGTCGAGAGCCTGCCTGACTTCGTCGACCGCGAGAAGATCGCCGACTTCACCGACCAGGGTCTGGCGACCGACGTCGCCGTCGGCCTGGAGACCGCCACGGATCGCGTCCGCCACGACTGCGTGAACAAGTACTTCGACTTCGCGGACTTCGAGGACGCCTGCGCGGAAGCGCGGGCTGCCGACGCCAAGGCCGACGCTGTCGACGTGGGGATCAAGGCCTACCTCCTGCTGAAGCCGCCGTTCCTCAGCGAGTCGGAAGCCATCGAGGATATGAAATCCTCGATCCGTCGCTGTGCGGGCGTCGAGGGCTGTCACACCGTCTCGATGAACCCGACCAACGTCCAGAAGTACACCGAGGTCGAGCAGCTGTACTTTGCGGACGGCTACCGACCGCCGTGGCTCTGGAGCGTCGCCGAGGTGCTGGAAGCGACGGTCGACGAAGACGTCATCGTCGTCTCCGATCCGGTCGGGCACGGCTCCGACCGCGGCGCGCACAACTGCGGGGAGTGTGACGACCGTGTCCAGACGGCGATCAAGGACTTCAACCTCCGCCAGGATCCCAGCGTCTTCGGGCAAGTCTCCTGTGACTGTGAACTGACCTGGGAGACCGTCGTCGAACGGGAGACAGGCTATAACCTCCCGCTCGCGCGGTAATCGTCCGTCTGTTGCGTTCTCACTCTCCCCCTCGTCGTCACTCCTCGACGAGCGTTTCGACGAGCGTCTCCAGGCTGTAGCTCTCGATACCGCGCGTGAAGTCCCGGTCGGTCGAGATCACGTACGTCGAGTTCGTGCGGTCGACCTCCTCGATCATCTCGAAGTCTCTGATGAGCCGCTCGACTTCGTCGCTGCCGGGGAGTCTCGCGATGGCGATGAAGTCCGTCTCGCCCATCGTCGAGAAGATCTGGGTCACGCCCTCGACCTCGCGAAGCTTTTCGAGGACGTCCTCGTGGTCGTCGCTGTAATCCGACAGCACCTCGACGAGGACGGTGACGTCTAGCCCCAGCTCCGAGAGGTCGAGGTCGTAGAGGTCGTTCTCGATGATCCCCTCCTCCCGCAGATTCCCCAGCCGGTAGTGGATCGTCGAGACCGGAATCCCGGTCTCCTCGTGTAACTCGTCCGGACTGCCCGTCCCCAGATCTGCGATCGCCTTGAGAATACGGATGTCGCGCTCGTCCATCGCCCGAGCGTTCGACGTACTCCCCTATCAACGTCGGGGATAAAGACACCACTAGATCTGATCCGAATATAGGGGATATTTTGTAGATAAATGCAAGTCGGAACACTTCTCTGAGAAATTCTACCTCCCAAAGCGAAATCTATTGAAGAAAGATTTAACTGATGGTGAGAGAGATTGTTGAATAGGATCTATGATATCGCAGAGGAGTTGGATCTCTGTCCCAACGACCGGGTTGCTGTTCGTATTGCTTTCGCTACTCTGGGGCGGCTCGTTCGTGGCGATCGACATCGGGCTTCGGGATCTTCCGCCGGTGTTGTTCGCGGCGATGCGCTACGACATCGCGGGCGCGCTCGTCCTCGGATATGCGGCTCACAGGACCGATCGGTGGCGGCCGCGCTCGCGACGGGAGTGGACGCTGGTCTCCTTTCTCGGACTGTTCATGTTCGGCGCGTACAACGCCCTGATCTACATCGGGATCGACCACGTTTCCGGGGCTGTCGCGTCGATCGTCATCAGCCTCGGGCCGGTCCTGACTGCCGGCTTCGCGACCACGCTCGGCATCGAGGAGCCGCCGAACCGGATCGGCGCGCTCGGCTTCCTCGCTGCGATTGCGGGCGTGGTGCTCGTCGCCGATCCCAGCCCCGGAGCCCTGCTAGACACGAACACGATCGGCGTCGGGATCGTCCTGCTCGGGTCAGTCAGTTTCGCGTTCGGAACCGTCGCGTCCCGGCCGATCGACGTCGATCTGCCGCTGTCGACCGTCCAGGCCTGGGCGATGCTCGTCGGGGCTGCCTTCCTGCATCTGGCGAGTCCGTTGCGTGGCGAGGTGTTTTCGGCCGCAGCCGTGACGCCGTCGACGGTTGCCGCGCTCGTCTATCTGGGCGTGATCTCCGGGGCCGTCGCATACGCGCTGTACTTCCGCCTGCTCGATCAGCTCGGCCCGACGGAGATCAACCTCGTCGGATACACTGAACCCGTCGTGGCCAATGGCCTCTCCTGGCTCGTGCTCGGCCAGACGATCGCGCTCTCGACGCTCGGCGGGTTCGCCGCGATCTTCACCGGCTTCGCGCTACTCAAACGGAAGGCGCTGCTCGATGCGGCCCCGATATTCCGGCGGCGCTGATTCGACGGCTCCGTCGCGTCCCGCACTTTCACTTTCGCCACGGTAGGCTGGGGTTCATATCCGGGGAGTCGCTAACTACTGTTACGGGGCCTCGGATCACTGTCACACGCTCCATGGCCCCGCTCCCCTTTGCTTCCACGCTGCGAGTGGCCATGCCGCCGATTGCTTGTCACCAACTTTTGCACGATCCGAGTAACGTAAGTTCTCCCGCGCGTAGGCCAACCTGGCGGGACGGTAGTACACGCTGCCAGCCTGCCATGGTACACTCGGTCCTCACGGACCGTTTTTCGGAACACTGTCCGGGAGCGCCTGCTACGCTTCGAACCCTTCGAGGATGCCCTGTCCGTCGGTCGGGCCGATATCTTCGAGCGTGACTCGCTCGGGATGGGGCATCAGGACGGCCACGTGATCGCCGGCCTCGCCCGTGACGCCGGCGACGCTGTGTTTCGAGCCGTTGGGATTGGCCTCCGGCGTGACAGTCCCGTCGGACTCGCAGTATCGAAAGAGCACGCGGTCGTCGGCTTCGAGCGCCGCCAGGCGTTCGTCCTCGATCTCGAACCGTCCCTCGCCGTGCGCGATCGGGAGTTCGAGGACCTCGCCCGCCTCGAACTGCCGTGTCCAGGGCGTGTCGGCGTTCTCGACGCGGACGTGGACGTGCTCACACTGGAAGCGTGCGCTCTCGTTGGTCGTGAACGCGCCGGGGGTCAACGACGACTCACAGCCGACCTGTGCGCCGTTGCAGATTCCCAGTACGGGCGTCCCGGCCTCGGCCGCGTCCCGGACCTCGTCCATGATCGGGGAGTGGGCGGCCATCGCGCCGGCCCGCAGGTAGTCGCCGTACGAGAACCCGCCCGGCAGGACGATACCGTCGGTGTCCCCGGGTAGACTATCCTCGTGCCAGATGAGTTCGGCGTCGATCCCCAACGACTCCAGGGCCTGGACGGTATCCCGGTCGCAGTTGCTCCCCCCGAATCTGATGACTGCGACAGTCACAGCGACCACCCCACATGCGGACAGCACGTCGGCGTCGGTGTAGCGACAGTCATCGTTCCGTGACAGCGACCTCGTAGTCGTGGATGGTCGGGTTCGCGAGCAGTCGCTCGGCCATCTCGTCGGCTCGGTCCGCGGCTGCGTCGGCCGATTCCGCGTCCAGATCGATCTCGAAGCGATCGGTCGACCGGAGATCCGCCAGCTCGAATCCGAGTCGCTCCAGCGCCTGCTGGGTCGTCTCGGCCTCGGGATCGAGCACCCCGCTTTTGAGCCGCACTGTCACTGTCGCGGTGTAGTCAGTCATTACTGGACCGGCCGTGACGCCGGGAGAAAACGCTTGTGGATCGCCGCTACTCCCCGTCGATGTCGACCACGAGCACCGGCACCTCGGCCTGTTTGACGACGCGCTCGGTGACGCTACCGAGCGTCGCGACCCGATCGCGTCCCGTTCGGCCGTGGGTCCCCATGACGATCAGATCGATCGGTTCCTCGCCGGCGTAGCTCAGGATCGATTTGTACGGGATCCCGCGCCGTCGCTCGGTCACAGTGTCCACTCCGCGCTCCTCGATGCGGGTGACGGCGTCCTCGATCGCGTGGTCTCCCTCTTCCTCGAGGGACTTGATGACCTCGTCTTTGGTGTCTTTCGACGCTGCCCGATAGAGCCGTTCGTCGATCACGTACAGGACGTGGACCGTCGCATCGTTGTCCCGGGCGATCGCACTCGCGTGATCGATCGATTCGACAGTCCCATCGCTCCCGTCGGTCGGCACGAGGATGTGATCGTACATCACCCGTGTGTTCGGCCGCCCCCGACATAGTTGTACGTGCACACACCACTCGGAGCCGTCGTCACTGGCTGCTCTCTTCCTGCTTGAGGTCTTCGAGTTCCGCGTCGACCTCCGACTGATCGATCTCCGCCTCAACGTCGACGTCTTCGACGTCATCCGTCTCGAGGTCGGATTCATCCGTATCTGCCGGTTCGCTCGCGCTCTCTGACGCTGACTCGTCGGCGGTGTCCGTTTCCGCCTCACCCATCTCGGATTTGATCGTCTCGAGCTCGGAATCGACCGCGCTGTCGGTTCCCAGCTGCTCCAGCTCCCGGTCGACCTGATCTTTATCGGAGATGACGTCCTCGAACGCGCCGGTCTCTTGCAGTTCGTCCATCGCCTCTGCCCGTGCTTCCATGTCCTCGGTCCGCTCCTCGGCGCGTTCGATCGCCCGGCCGACGTCCTCGAACTCGTCGCCGGCGCCGGTCATCGCCTCGCTGACTTTCGAGGAGGCCTCGGCCGCCTCGTAGCGAGCCTTCATCGTCTCCTTTTTGGTCCGGAACTCCTCGATCCGGCTCTGCAGGGTGTTCTTCTGCTCGACGAGCTGCTCTTGCTGTTGCTGGAGGTCACTGATCTGGCTCTCCAGTTGCTCGATCTGGCTCATTTTCTGCTTTTTCTTCTCAAGGGCCTTGCGGGCCAGATCTTCGCGATCCTGTCTGACCGCCTCGCGAGCCTGGTCGTTGTGTTTCTCGACGTTCTGTTCGAGACGGCGCTTTTGGATTTCGAGGCGCTTTTTCTGGGTGGTCAGATCTGCGATTCCTTGCTTGACGTCCTGTAGCTGGTCGCGAAGCTGTTCGTAGGAGTAATCCAGCGTCTCTCCGGGGTTCTCCGCCCGGTTGAGGAGGCTGTTGACCTTCGACCGGATGATGTACGACGCGCGCGAGATGATTCCCATGCCCGTCGTTTGGGTGTGGGCACTCTTAAATCTCTTACACGTCTCGTCACATGGTGTGCCCCGGTCTTGAACGGGGCACAACGACTATCCTGAAGGACGAGGCGAGCTATGCGTCCGTATGGCCGATCGCGTTCCGATTCCGGGCGGACGTGACGTTCGGGCGACTCTGGACGGCCCTGCGGACGCCCCGGCGCTCGTCGTGGCGTGTCCACCGCACCCACAGATGGGGGGCTCGCGGACGGACAGCCGGCTGACAGCTGTCGCCGACACCCTCGCAACGCGCTCGATCGCAACGCTGCGGTTCGATTACGGCACCTGGGACGAGGGGTACGGGGAGGTGAGCGACGCCGTCGCAGCCTGTCGATGGGCGCGCGAGCGATACGACCGCGTCGGGCTGTTCGGCTACAGTTTCGGCGGTGGGGTCGCGATCCTGGCTGCACCCGAGGCCAAGCCTGACGCGCTCTCAGCGCTCGCGCCCGCGGCGACGATCGGTGATCGCGACGTGGCAGCCGCAGTGGCCGATGTCGTCGTCCCGATGCAGGTACTGGTCGGCGATCGCGACGAGACCGTCGCGTGGCGAAGCGTCTTCGAGGCCGCCCGCGAGCGCAGTGCGACTGTCGAGTGCGTCGACGGCGATCACTTCTTCGTCGGCCAGCGCGACCGGATCGCCCGGACGGTCGCGTCGTGGCTGGCGAGCGAGTTGGAGGCTGAGTCTCCCGGCGGTCCGTGAGATGTGTCCACTGGTAAAACTCGCTCATGGCATCACCTCGACCCGTCCGAACCAGTCGTCCGATCAATCTGTCGCCGATGCCGGGAGAGATGCTCGCCGCCGCACATGACGACCACGCAAACCGCCGTCACACCAACTAGACCGGCGAACACCCACAGCGTAGTTGAATTGACGTCCCCACGCAGAAACCACACACTCGTCAGCCAGGCGTTGACCGCGCCATGAAGGAGTACGACGAGCAACAGACTACCCCGCGTGCTGTTGTACAGCCACGTGAACAGTACCGACAGTGCAATGCCCTGAACGAAGAACGGCAGGAAAGCTAACTCGGCCTGGATCGCTCCAGGCACGACGAACAGCGGTGCGTGCCAGCCCACCCACACGACGCCAATCATCAGACTCGCAGTCAAGGCACTGTATTCTGCCTGCAATCGAGGGAGCGCAAAGCCACGCCAACCGATTTCCTCTAACCCGCCACCGATCACCATGTTTGCGAGAATCGAACCGACGAATAAGGGCACTAAATCGAGCGAGGGTACCGGTGTGGGTACGTCGAACACTATCGCGTCAATGAAAAGAGCCACACCTACCACGACCCCGGGCAGCAGAACCGCAACGACGTACCATCGGCGTTCGACACGCCAGAGCATCAATCGGTCGAGAAGCCGCCACACTGCATGGCCCCCCTCGGCGGCACCGAGCACGATGACTGCCGAGATCGGTGGGCCGAGCCCACCGAGTAACCACAACACGCCGGCCAAGTTGAGGCCGGGCACGAGGCCATACACGGCAAGCATCCCCCAGGCTGGCCATGAAACCAGTATCGCCAGGAGCACGAACGACTGGAGCGGTCGGCGCTCGATTATCCGCCGCAACGGAGACTCAGCATCCCGCCCATCCGCTGTCGTTCGTGGACCAGTCATTCTTGTGAGACAATGTGACCACTCGGGAAATAATTTCCCTCTCGAAGTGAATTAATTACCACTCAACAAGAGACACCGTGTCGCTAACTATCGGAACTCCATTTTGCACGCATTTACTTATCCGAAGTCCATCAGGAACGGCGTGACTGATACGGAGGATGCCTCCGTCCCGGTGTTCGGAGTAGGATCTTCCTAACCGTCCAGTCGAAACCCATCTCTGAGTCTTAGAGTGTTCGTAATTCTCCTAAACAATCCAGATGCAGTAGCGCGTCTGAGGTGCACAAGATTCAGGCAAGACAGTTACTATTCGCCTACTCGAACCCTCCCTCTTCAGGTGCACCTTTGCCTCGCTCGTGTTGGGTTCGGTGCGAGATACGCGCTCTCTGTCTTGCCCGAGAGAGGGACGTGTCGGATAGATGTTAGAATGGGTGTACAAGATATCGGGGACGTATCACCACAGATATCGTCGAAACGCGACTTCTGGCAGTGACGATCTCTGATAGAGACAAAATTGGTGTCGGTCAGCAGGTGATGGCCGAAGTACGCGAACTCCTCTTCGAGCTGGTGGACCGGGTCGAATTCGATTTCCGACTCGACGCCATCGCGGACGAGTGTGAGTTCTCGGTCTTCCCGTTCGTAGAACGCGGGATCGAGTAAGAGTTGTCCGTCGGTGCCAGTGATCTCAAGTCGGCTGGCGTGCTGTGCGTTCTGACTCACTGAACAGAGCGCGCGAACGCCATCGGGGAATCGCAACTGGAAGGTGGCGTGTTCGTCGACCGCTTCGAAGGGATCGTGCTCCGAGCGTGTGTGACCGTACACTTCTGTCGGGTCGGCCTCAAGGATGAACCGCGTCGTGTTGAGTGGGTAGATGCCGATGTCCATGAGTGCACACTCGCCCGAGAGGTCAGGGTCCAATCGCCATTGATCGGTCTCCTCGCTCAACTCTCCGAGCATCGCCTGTGACATGGTGCCGTGAATGTGGAGGACATCACCGATGAAGTCCCCGCGGAGCAGTTCTTTGAGACGACGCACTACGGGGTCGGCCCGCATCCGAGATCCCACCATCAGGGGGATATCAGCATCGTTGCAAGCGGTCACGAGGCGTCTTGCTCGGTCGAGAGATGCCTCCAGCGGTTTCTCACAGAGGAGAGCAGTGCCCTGATCGGCTGCGATTTCGGCATATTCGAGGGAAGTGCCCACTCGCGGGTGAACCAGCCGAGGCCGACGACTGCAAGCCTGACTGTGTCGTCGACGACAGTTGGATCGAGAGTCTGCCAGTCTCGGTGGGTAAACTCGTCGAAGTACTCGCCGAGAGAGTGCATGACGACTGGATGTCGACCCGGCATCGATAATACCCTTGCTCTGCACGTTCAGAGTCGTTCACGGACGGTTTCGACGACATCACGCTGAACGATGTCCGGCGGCCGCTCGGCGTCGATCCGGACGAACCGCTCGGGCTCGGCCGCGATCAACTGTTCGTAGTTTTCGGCGACCGACTGGAGATAGCCCGTCTGTTCGAACTTGTTTGTCGCGCCCGCCCGCTCGGCTCCGACAGCCGGCGAGACGTCCAGATAGATCGTCAGATCGGGCTCGCGCGTCCAGGGGTCGTGGACCTCGCGGACGAACGCGAGCGGGTCGTCGAGTTCGGGATGGTCCGAAAGCGTCGCTCCCTGATAGGCGTACCGCGAGTCCGAGTAGCGATCCGAAATCACGACCTCGCCCCGGTCGAGCGCGGGCCGGACGACGCGCGAGAGGTGATCGGCGTGGTCGGCCGTATAGAGGAACAGTTCGGCCAGCGGATCGGCGTCGTCGTCGGCGATCGAGCGGGCGACAGCCTCGCCGTACCACGACTCGGTCGGTTCGCGCGTGAACGTCGTCTCGACGCCCAGCTCGGCCGCCCGGAGCGCCTCCCAGGCGCTCGTTTTGCCGCTGCCGTCGATCCCCTCCAGCGTGATGAGCATATCCGCACCTCGCGGCCCCGACCCGTAAACGCCGCGCTTGCCCTCGGCACGGGCGGTCACATCCGTGGACGGTTTCAACTCCCGGCGACCGAACCGGTTGCGCCAGGGATTTATCAAGGATCCGACCCTGTATATCGACATGCGCGTCCTCGTAACCGGCGGTGACGGCTTCGTCGGCCGTCACCTGTGTGCCGAACTGACCGATCGCGACCACGACGTGGTGAGCCTCTCCCGGGACCCTGACCCGTCGGTGTTACCCGACGGCGTCGAGACCGTCCCGGGCGACGTCACCGATCCCGACTCCTTTGGCGACGCGTTCGAGAGTGTCGACGCTGTGGTCAACCTCGTGGCGCTGTCGCCGCTTTTCACGCCCAGCGGCGGCGACGAGATGCACGAACGGATCCACCTCGGTGGCACCGAGAACGTCGTCGCGGCCGCCGAAGCGGCCGGCGTCGATCGCATCGTCCAGATGAGCGCGCTCGGTGCCGACCCGGACGGACCGACCCATTATATCCGGGCGAAAGGACGCGCCGAGGGAGTCGTTCGGGAGTCGGGGCTCGCGGACGTGATCGTCCGGCCGTCGGTCATCTTCGGTGAGGGTGGGGAGTTCGTGAGTTTCACCAAGCGCCTGAAGAAGCTGTTCGCCCCGGGTGTGCCGGTGTATCCTCTACCCGGCGGCGGGACGCAGACGCGATTCCAGCCGATCTGGGTCGGCGATCTGGCACCGATGCTCGCCGACGCGGTCGCCGGGGCATCTCACGCGGGCGAGACCTACGAACTCGGCGGACCGGACGTACTGACGCTCCGGGAGGTCACGGAACTGGTCTACGAGAGCGAGGACCGATCGATCAGGATCGTGAGTCTGCCGATGGGACTGGCCGGCATCGGACTCAAGACGCTGGGGTCCGTCCCCGGGTTCCCGATGGGGGCTGACCAGTACCGGTCGTTGCAGTTCGACAACACGACCGACGACAACGACATCGAGGCGTTCGGCGTCACGGCCGACTCGCTGACGACTCTCGCGGCGTATCTCGGCGTCGAGTGAACGGAGCACGACCGACCAGTCCCGTCCGTCGTGTCAGCGACGAACACCGCCCGGCCGTGTTTGTTTCCACACTCGCCTCGTTATTAGGAGCGATAGTCGGGCACAAGGCTTTTAGTGGTTATACGTCACTTTCCACGTCAAGAACCAGCTATGAAGCTCGCCATGATCGGCTTCGGGCAGGCCGGCGGGAAGATCGTCGACAAGTTCCTGGAATACGACGATCGGACGGGTAGCGGAATCGTCCGGTCGGCCGTGGCGGTCAACACGGCGAAGGCAGACCTGCTCGGACTCGAACGCGTCCCGGAGGAGAACCGCGTATTGATCGGTCAGACACGCGTGAAAGGGCACGGCGTCGGTGCCGACAACGAACTCGGCGCGGAGATCGCCGAGGAGGACATCGACGAGGTCCAGAGCGTCATCGACAACATCCCGGTCCACGAGATCGACGCGTTCCTCATCATCGCCGGTCTCGGCGGCGGGACGGGCTCGGGCGGTTCGCCGGTGCTCGCAAAGCATCTCAAGCGGATCTACACCGAGCCGGTTTATGGCCTTGGCATCCTCCCTTCCAGCGACGAGGGTGGAATCTACACGCTCAACGCCGCCCGGTCGTTCCAGACGTTCGTCCGCGAGGTCGACAACCTCCTGGTGTTCGACAACGACGCCTGGCGCAAGACCGGCGAGTCGATGGAGAGCGGCTACGAGGAGATCAACGACGAGATCGTCAAGCGGTTCGGCATCCTCTTCGGAGCCGGGGAAGTCACCGGTGACAGCGAGGTCGCCGAGAGCGTCGTCGACTCCAGCGAGATCGTCAACACGCTCGCCTCCGGCGGCGTCTCGACGGTCGGATACGCCGCCGAACAGGTCACGAGAGAATCCAGCGGTGGGCTCCTCTCGCGGTTCAAAAGCGACGGCAGCGACGACAACATGGACGCGGCCAACACCACCAACCGGATCACGTCGCTGGTCCGCAAGGCCGCACTCGGCCGGCTGACGCTACCCTGTGAGATCGACGGCGCCGAGCGTGCGCTGCTCGTGCTATCGGGTCCGCCGACGGAACTCAATCGGAAGGGAATTGAGCGCGGCCGCAAGTGGCTCGAAGAGCAGACCGGAAGCATGGAGGTCCGCGGCGGCGACTACCCCGTCTCCGATTCCTCGTACGTCGCCAGCGTCATCCTGCTATCCGGCGTGCACAACGTGCCCCGGATCAAGGAACTCCAGCAGGTGGCCATCGAGGCCCAGGAGAACATCGACGAGATCCGCGCAGAAAGCGAAGAAAACTTAGAGCAGTTGGTCGAAGATGACGAAGATGAACTCGATCCCCTCTTCTAAGGGCACGGCGCTGCTGGTAACGCTGTTGATCGCGATGGCGGCAGTCGGTACTGCCGCTGCGGTCACGACCTCGGAGACGACGGCTCCCGAGGAGGCACAAGTCGACGAGGAAGTGACCGTCGAAGTCACCATCACGGAGCTGTACGAGCCGGATGACGACTGGACGCTCCGGGGGACGACCCAGCTCGACAACGTCACGTCCTGGCAAGTAACTCAGACATCTCTCAACGGCACAACCGTAGAGCCAGACGAGAACTACGCGGGGCAGTCGGAGTTCGAACTGGACGTGTCCTCGGGCGACAGCTTCCGGTCGATAACTATCTCAGTTACCGGTGACGCACCCGATATCGACGACTTCTCCTACAACTCCCCGCAGACGTTCGACGGGATGAAGCTGACGAAAGCCCTCGGTGGCGGCGAATCCGACATCGAGACCGTCGAGATCCACCACTACACTGAGGATAGTCGCGAGGCCCGGAACGCGATCGAAAGCGCAGAGGCCGCGGTCAACGGTACCGACAGCGCCGACGCGGAGTCGGACCTGCAGAACGCGATCGACTGGTACAACGAAGGCGAGTTCGATCGGGCGATCAGCAACGCCGAGAGCGCCGAACAGGCCGCCAATAACGCCCAGGGATCCAACGACACGCCCGTCCTCCTCTACGGGATCGGTGCCATCGTCGTCCTGGTGCTGATCGGTGGCGGCGTCTACTACTACCGCAGCCAACAGCAGGACAGCTACGACAAACTCCGGTAATGGACGTTCTCGTTCCGTTCGACGCTCGCGAGCCGAAAACCCGCCTTTTCCCCGTTCTCGACACCGACGAGCGCCGCGAGTTTGCGCGCGTGATGCTGGCTGACGTCTGTGCGGCCATCGCCGCGACCGATCGTGAGCCGACGGTCCTTTCGACGACCGACGTTGACACCAACTGGCCCGTCGTGGTCGACGATCGACCGCTGAGCGACGCTGTCAACGGCGCCATCGCGGACAGCGACCGGGCGGTCGCGGTCGTCATGGCGGATCTCGCGCTGGCGACGCCCGAATCGCTGGAACGCGTCTTCGCGGCTGACGGCGAGGTCGTCCTCGTGCCGGGGCGGGGCGGCGGGACGAACGCCGTCCTCACTCGTCGGTCCGACTTCCGGGTCGACTATCACGGGGTTTCGATCCGCGACCACCGCAAGCAGGCGGCCGCGATCGGCGTCGAGCCCACGACTGTCGATTCGTTTCGGCTCGCGACGGACGTGGACGAGCCGCCGGATCTCGCGGAAGTCCTGTTGCACAGCGACCGTGCGGCGGCTACCTGGCTTCGTGAGCACGATATCACCCCTGCTGTCTCTGAGGGACGCGTCACGATCGATCGGGGTACATAGCGCGGCCACAACCGATCATCAACGGTATCCACGGTCGACGTGGTTTCACTCGATTGACGAGTCACACATGAAAGCATATATGCGCCCTGAGACGAGACCGACGACTGAATCGCATGGTGTCGATCCCGTTTCGCGACCGGCTCCGCAGTCTGGTCGCGGCCGACCGACTCATGCAGTTTGTCGCGGTCGGAACGATCGGCGCGAGCGTCGATATGTCCTTGCTCGTCCTCTTTCACAGCGTCGTGGGTCTGCCGCTGGTGGTCTCGAAACTCGCCGGGGCGGAGATCTCGTATCTCGTGATGTTCGTGATCAACGAGCGCTGGACGTTCTCGTCGTTCGGTGACTCTTCGTTTCGAGCCCGGATCCGACGGTTCGGAACCTCTAACGGCGTCCGTCTCGGCGGCCTTGTGACGGCCACGGTAGTGCTGCTCACTCTCACGGAGACGGTCGGACTCTGGTATCCGCTGGCTAACGCCGTCGGGATCGGCGTCGGTTTCTTCGTCAACTACACCTTCGAGAGCCTGCTTACCTGGCGTGTGCATCGAAAGTGACGTGCTATCGTGCCTCTCGGATGTGGCGTGCTACCGTGTCTCTCTTTCACGGATCGCCGTCGAACGGAACGGCCTTTCACGGACTGTCTCTAACTCCCGCCACTCGATGAACCCACTTCGGTCGTTTCAGCGGTCGATCGCGTCGCTTCGTGGTGCGGGTCGCGGGCGGATCCTGTTCGCGGTCGCCTCGGGCTGGGGACTGCTGGTCGGGACGCGGATGGCCTATCCCGTGCTCCTCCCGTACATTCAGGACACCTACGGGCTCTCGCTTTCGGTCGCCGGGCTGCTGGTGACGGTCCTCTGGCTCGGCTCGGCGCTCGGACAACTCCCCGGCGGGATCCTGGCCGACCGCTACAGTGAGCGACGCATCATGGCCGTCGGGCTGGCGGCCGTCGCGGTGGCACTGTCGCTTGTCGCCTCGACGAACAGCCCGGTCGTCCTCTTTCTCGCGACGGGACTCGTCGGACTCGGGCTCTCGCTGTATCCCATCGCTCGCATCACCGTGCTGACGGAGATTTATCCGAACGCAGTCGGGCGCGCGCTGGGGGTGACGATGGCGACCGGTGACATCGGCCAGACGGTGCTCCCGCCGGCGGTCGGGTTTGTCGCCGCTGCCGTCGCCTGGCAACTCGGGCTTGGACTCCTCGTGCCGGCCCTGCTCGTCCTGGCTGGGCTCGTCTGGGTCGTCGTCCCCGACGGCGTCGTCGACTCACAAGATATCGAACTGTCGCCGGACCTGGCCAGGGAGGTATTCGCGGCGCTGCGGACGAAGACGATGGCGCTTGTCACTGTCGTTCTCTTTCTGTACATTCTGGTCTGGCAGTCGTTCACCGGCTTTTACCCGACGTATCTCGCCGAGATGAAGGGGCTCTCGGAGCCGGTCGCCGGGTCGATATTCGCGCTGTTTTTCGGCTTCGGCGTCGTCGTGAAGCCGATCGCCGGCTCTGCCTACGATCGGATCGGTATGCGTGGGTCGCTTCTGGCCGTGCTCGTCGGGCCGGTGTTCGGCCTGGCCGCGTTGCCGTTCGTCGAGGGGTTCTGGCCGATCGTGGGGCTCACTGCCGTCATCTCGACGATGCTCGGATCCGGCGCGATCACCCAGTCGTATCTCTCCGACGCGATCCCGGCCGACATCCGCGGGACCGGACTCGGCGTCGTGCGGACGACCGCCGCCTCGCTCGGTTCGCTCGGCCCCGTTGCGTTCGGCTCGATCGCCGAACGCGGCCCTTTCGAAATCCCGATCCCGGACTTCATCTTCGCCGGCACGGACGCACTCGTGTTTTCGGGGTTCGATGTCGGGTATCTCGTCTTCGCGGGGCTGATGGCGCTCATCGTAGTTCTCACGAGTCTGATGCCGGATTCCTCGTAGACTCGCCCGGATATCCGGATTGATACTACCGGCTGTAACTTCGTGGAAATATTCGCCGCCCCGGGGTGGCGAAATTCGTCACGTGATTACAGCCGGCAGTATGAGCGTGGCCGAAAGCCACCCTTTTGCCCCTCTCACTGCTATGCTCGCCCGTGTTTCCGGGATCGGACGACTACGACGTGGACATCGCGATCGACGAGGAGGATGTCGAGCGGTTGCTGACAGTGATGCCTGCGGACATCGAGCCGGCTGGGGAGCTGACCTTCGCCAGGAACGTCTTCGTTCCACTGACGACGGCCTGTCGGTACACGTGCACGTACTGTACCTACTACGATCCGCCCGGGCAGGCTTCGCTCCTCTCACCGGAGGAGATCCGGGATATCTGTCGAACCGGCGCCGAGCGAGGCTGTACGGAAGCGCTGTTTACCTTCGGTGACGATCCAGACGCTCGATACACCGACGTTCACGACCAGCTGGCCGAGTGGGGTCACGACTCTATCCACGAGTATCTGCGGGCAGCCAGCGAGATCGCCCTGGAGGAGGGGCTACTTCCACACGCTAATCCTGGCGACCAGACTCGCGAGCAGATGGCGACGGTCACCGATCTCAACGCCTCGATGGGCGTGATGCTGGAGACGACCGCCGACGTACAGGCTCACGGTGGCCCGCGGGCGAAATCGCCCGGCCAGCGTCTGGCGACGATCCGGACGGCCGGCGAGTTGGGCGTGCCCTTCACGACCGGAATCCTCGTCGGGATCGGCGAGGACTGGCGCGACCGCGCCGAGAGCTTGCTCGCCATCCGCACGCTCCACGAACGGTACGGCCACATTCAGGAGGTGATCGTCCAGCCGGTCGTCGAGAACGAGCGGTGGAACGGCGGCACGCCCGATCTGGCGACGCTGCGGCGGGCGACCGCGATGGCCCGGGCCGCGCTGCCCGAGGCAGTCAGCATTCAGTCCCCGCCGAACCTCGCGCCTGTCAGAGAACTGCTGGACTGTGGGATCGACGACCTGGGCGGCGTCTCGCCGGTGACTGACGATCACATCAACCCGGATCACGCCTGGCCGGCCGTCGAGGAGTTGCGCTCAATCGCTTCGGCGGCGGGTGTCCCCCTGCGCGAACGACTGCCGGTGTACGAACGCTACTACCGCGAGGGATGGTGTCCGGACCGCATCGAGGACGCCATCGAAGCAGCGGACGAAGCCGGCCGGCGGTTCCGTGCGGTGCTGGACGATTCCTGATACTGGTGGCTATACCATTTCGAACTGATCCGGCACGACGGTGTGCCGGATATCTGTACGAACGCATAGCCACCAGTATGAAAGACACTGCCTCATACGGTCGGTTGTACGTCTGTTTCGGATCGATCGCACCCGGTATGCGATCGTACCGGTAAATCGGTACAACCCACCGTATCAGAGCAGCGGTGTCCCGTCGGCCTTCGGGCCGAGTGTCGGCCCGTGGGGTGGCTCACTGTCGATCCGGCGACGCTGCCGGTAGTCGGTCGAGCGCTCGACGGGGATCCGACCGATCGACTCGATCAACTCGACGTACTGATCGAACGAGCGATACTCGCCGAACTCGCCGCCGGCGCGTTTGGTGATCTCCTCGGAGAGGATCGTCCCCATAAAGTCGTCCGCCCCGGCGTTGAGCATCTTCAGGCCCTGCTCGTCGCCGTACTTGACCCACGAAGCCTGGATGTGATCGATGTTATCGAGGAACAGTCGCGAGACGGCGATCAGCAACTCGTCCTCCTGGACGCTCGGCCCGCCCTCGACCATCCCGTAGTCGTACAGCGGCGTGTTCTGGTGGACAAAAGATAGCGGGACGAACTCCGTGATCGCGCCCGTCCGGTCCTGCAGATCGCGAACGCGGTCGAGATGGATCGCCCGGTGGGCCTCGTTCTCGACGTGGCCGTACATGATCGTCGCGGTGACGTCCAGCCCGACCCTGGCGGCGGCCGCCATCGCTTCCAGCCAGCCGTCGGTGTCGATCTTGCCGGGACAGATGACGTCACGAACTTCGTCGACGAGAATCTCGGCGGCCGTCCCCGGCGCCGAATCCAGACCGGCATCGACGAGTCGACGGTAGACCTCCTCGTAGCTCCAGTCCGTGCCGCGGCGCGCGTGGGCGGCCTCCTCAGGGGTCATCGAGTGGACGTGGACGCCGTCGACGCTCATGGCCTCGATCTGTTCGACGTAGGTGCCCGGGTCGACCTCGTAGGCCGCCGGTGAGCGGTAGTTCAGGTCGCCGCGCTCGCTGGCCTCCAGGAGCTCGCGGTGTTCGGAATCGAGCGCCAGCGCGGGATGGAGCCCCGAGACGGATGTCACCTCGTAGATCCCGCGATCGACGGCGTCGGCGACGATCTCCCGGGACTGTTCGGGCGTCTTCGTGAACCCGCCGTGATCATCGTCGTTGGCTTCGAGGAACTGATCGGAGCGGTCCTTGAAGTTGCAGAACAGACAGCCCGTGTTGCAGGCGGTCGTGACGTTGTTGTTGAGGTTGGCGACGAACGTGACTTCCTGACCGACGACCTCGGCACGGCGGCGGTCGGCAACCTCCAGTACGGCCTCCTTGCGCTCGCGGTCGATCCCCGCGGTGTCGCTGCCGGTCGTCAGCAGTTCGATCGCGTCCGCGACCGCCAGCCGCGTCCCGTCGCGAGCCTTCGCCAGCGCGTTCTCGAAGTGCTGGTCACTCGTGGGGCGATACTCGAAATCGAGCGCGCCCTCGGAGGTGTTCGTCCCCGATTCGAAGGCAACCATCAGTTCGACACGGGGCTGCGAGCGTGAAAACGGCACGGGTCGCGTCGCGGTTGTCCTGTATCGAAACTGACGCGCTGACGCCCGGCAAACGCAACGCTGATTTGCCGGACCCCCGTCCGGTATTGCAGTGACAGATCCCACCGACGAGGAGTCCGATCGCTCTTCGTGGGACGAGACCGATCGGCGATCGCCCTCCGATGAACGCGACGATCCGTCCTCCGGGCCGGGCGACGAGCCGGCCGATTCGATCACGGAGGGCGGTCTGATCGGCCCGCTGATCAAACTCGCGTGGCCGATCATCGTCATCCAGTTGCTGCAGGTCACCTACAACATCGCCGACACGCTCTGGCTCGGGCGGCTCTCGACGGACGCCGTCGGCGCGATCAGCCTCGCCTTCCCGCTGATCTTCCTGCTGATCGCGGTCGCCGGCGGGTTCACCACCGCGGGTGCGATACTCGTCGCCCAGTACACCGGGGCGAAAGGCGAGCGATCTGCGGGGCTGGTCACCGGTCAGACCGTCACGTTCGTCTCGCTTTTGTCGGTCGTGATCGGGATCGTCGGGTACTTCTACACCCGACCGGCCCTGGAGTTGCTCCCTAGCGATCCTCAGACGTCCGCCGCGGTCATTCCGCTGGCGGCCGACTATATGGAGGTCATCTTCCTGGGAATCCCGCTGATGTTCGGATTCTTCGTCTTCTCGGCGCTGATGCGCGGGTACGGCGACACGCGGACGCCGATGTTCGTGATGGCGATCTCGGTCGGGCTGAACGTCGTGGTCGATCCGATCTTCATCTTCGGCTTCCAGTCTAACCCGCTCTTTGGGATGCTCGGGCTGGGTGGACTCGAAGCGGCGCTGCAGTCGGCGACCGGCTTTACCGGGATGGGGATCGGCGGAGCCGCCCTGGCGACGATCCTCTCACGCGGCGTCGCGACCGCGATCGGGCTGTACCTGCTGTTCGCGACCGGGATCGGCCCCGCCGTGTCGCTCTCGCATCTCCGCCCGGATCTGGGCGTCATCGAGGACATCATCAGGCTGGGGACGCCCAGCATGGTCGAGCAGTCCGCGAGCGCGCTGGCGATGATCACGCTCACGGCAGTCGTTGTCACGTTCGCGCCGCCGGTCGTGGCCGCCTACGGGCTGGGCAACCGGCTCATCTCGCTTGTGTTCCTGCCGGCGATGGGACTTGGGCGGGCCATCGACACGATGGTCGGCCAGAACCTCGGAGCCGACCGCGCCGACCGGGCGGCACGGGCGACGTGGCTCGCGGCCGGGACCGGCGCGGGCGTCATGCTCGTTGTCGCCGTGGTCGCGCTGGCGTTCACCGAGCCCATCGTCAGCGTCTTCCTCGGCAGCGGCGTCGAGGATCGGATCGAAACGATCGGTCTCGGCGTCGAGTACGTCCGGATCCGGTCGGTCGAGTTCGCCTTCATCGGCGTCTCGCAGGTGCTCTTCGGCGCGTTCCGCGGGGCCGGGAACACCCGGACGGCGATGGTACTGTCGATCCTGACGCTGTGGGTCGGGCGCGTCGGCACGATCGCACTCCTGGTGTTCGGGCTCGGCTGGGACGCGACCGGGATCTGGGTCGGGATGGCGATGGGTAATATCGTCGGCGCACTCATCGCCATCCCGTGGTTCCTCCGGGGGACCTGGAAGGACAAGTACATCGAGGAGAGCGTCGACGGTGAGGAAGCTGTCGCGTAGATCTTTCTGTCGCCAGATCCCCCTGTCTTATCAGTTCGGCAGCAGATTCACCGCGTCGCTCACCGTTTCCAGGACGACCCAGCCGACGAAGACGAGATAGGAGACCAACAGCGCGTACGACTCGGCGTCCGACAGGGCCAGACCGGTCCGCAACACGGTAAACAGCAGAATCGTCGCCAGCGTCAACACGCCGAACATCGGGATCGCCATCGCGAAGTTGATCGTCGTGCTCCCGGCGATGAGCACGCCCACTGGGATCGCCACGAGCAGGTCGAAGGTGTTACTGCCGAGGACGTTCGCCAGCGAGGCCACTCCGCGGTTGTTCCGGGCGGCGCGGACGCTGACAAGTCCGTCGGGGAGGCTGGTCGCACCCGCGACGATTGTCACACCCATAATGAACCCGGGCACGCCCAGCGCGGAGCCGATGATATCAACCGAGTGAACCAGTCGCTCGACGGCGACCAGAATGACAACCAGGCCCGCCACGAGCAGTCCCCACTGGCGGGTGGCGTCGATGCCGTCGGCGTCCGACGGGTCGGCGTCGTAGTCGGCGGTGTCCTGATACTGGATGAAGACGTACAGCCCGTACAGCCCCAGCGGAATCAGCGCCAGCGGACGCGTGATATCGCCCGCGAGGTCGGCGGCGTCGGGCGCGGGATAGTAGATCACGCCCAGCGCGAAGGTGATCACGAGTACCGAGACCGCGAGCATGTAGAACTGCGCTTCCTTGTAGACCAGCGTCCGGTTGGACTCGATGTCCTCGTCGGTGGCGATGCCGGCGACCGCGGGGATCACGAGGATATTGAAGATCGCCGACCCGACGATCGCCCCCACGCCGAGTTCGAGGTCGCCGACCGTGATTGCGGCGAAGACGACCGTCGCCAGTTCGGGGAAACTCGATCCCACGGCGGTGACGATCGACCCCTGGACGACCTCCGGGAGCCCGTAGTAGGCCGCAAGCTTCTCGCTTGCGCCTTCGAGCCACCCGCTTCCGAGCCAGATCGCTCCCGTCGTCACGAGGATGATCGCGACATCGACTACCAGCGTCGCCATTAGGTCGGTGGTCGGCCGTCGGCTGTAACTATCTACCGATCGCTACCCTTCTACAGCAACGCTCGGGGGCCGTTTCGGACCGTGATGACCGGCACCGGAACCGACCGGACGGCCTTCTCGGCGACGCTGCCGAGCAGGATCCGTTCGACCCCCTGGCGACCGGTCGTCCCCATCACGACGGCGTCGATTCCCTCGCGCTCGACGACGTCACGAATCTCCGCCGCGGGCGACCCGGTTTCGACGTGGCTCGTCACGGCACCCATCCCTTCCTTCTGGGCGGCGTTCTCGATGGTTTCGACGGCCTCTCTCGCGTGTTGCTCGCCCGCGCTGGCCAGTTGCTCCGTCCGGGCGTCCGAACCGAAGGCCCCGGTGTCGATGACCGACAGTGCGTGTATTTCGGCGTCCATCGCGGTCGCCAGATCGAAGGCGTGTTTCGCCGCGCTCTCGGCCGCCTCGCTCCCGTCAGTCGGCACGAGGAGCCGGTCGAACGGGACGACGAACTTCTCGTCGCTGGCCATCCGGGCCGTCAGGACGGGAGTCTCCGAGAGGCGGACGACCTTTTCGGTAACGCTCCCGAGCAGGTACCGTGACAGGCCGCTGCGCCCCTGTGTCGGCATCACGATCACGTCGAAGTCGTGCTCGTCGCCGTATTCGACGATCGTCTCCGCGGGCGTCCCCTGGACGACGTCCGTCGTGTATTGCACCTCGAGCGTATCGAGCGCGCCACCTCCTTCCGTGAGGATCTCCTCTCCCCGCTCGATCAGGCCGTCGACGACCTCGCCGCCGACACGCGTGACGCTGGCCTCGTTGGTGTCCGCGACGTACAACAGCCGGATCGAGCCGTCCGCCCAGTGGGCGAGCTCGCCCGCGTGGTGGAGTACTTCGGCCGCCCCGTCGCTCCCGTCGAACGGAAAGAGGATCTTTTCGTACATCCCAACTAGAGTGTTTCTCGCGAGTCGATGTGAAACCCTATGGTGGTCCGGGGGGAAACGCCGCCAATGACCAGCGTCAAAGACTTCCGCGTCGACGAGGGGCCGACCACCGAGGAACTCGGCCGCGGGGCGTTCGTGTTCACCGACGACTACTCCGTGTTCGACTGGGGGAAGATGCCCGACGAGATACCCCACAAGGGCGCGTCGCTGTGCACGATGGGTGCGCGCAACTTCGAGTTGCTCGAACAGAACCACGTCCCGACACACTACGAGGGCGTCACCGTCGACGGGGACGCGGTCGGAGCCGCGGACTCGCGGGTGACGGTGGACCTCGCGGACGCGCTCGCCGCTGGGGTCGCGCCCCGCGAGATGGCGATCTCGCTGACACAGGTCCCCGATCTTCCCCACGACGGTAACGACTACGATTACGACGCCTACCACGACGCCGCCGGGGAGAACTATCTGATCCCTCTGGAGATCGTCTTCCGGAACACCGTTCCGGTCGGGTCCTCGTTGCGCACGCGCACCGACCCCGCCGATCACGGCCTGGACTACAATGACTGGCCCGACGAGCCGGTCGACCTCCCCCAGCCGGTCGTCGAGTTCTCGACGAAATACGAGCGCCAGGACCGGTATCTCGACCGCGAGGAGGCCGACCGGATCGCCGGGACGGTCGACGTCGACCGGCTGGAAGAGCTCGCGCTGTCGGTCGATCACATCCTGAACCGGCAGGCCGAGCGGGCCGGGTTTGTCCACGAGGACGGCAAGATCGAGTGTCTCTACTATCGGGGCGAGATCCGCGTCGCTGACGTGGTCGGCACCTTCGACGAGAACCGCTTTTCCTACGACGGCCAGGAGGTCAGCAAGGAGGTCATCCGCCAGTACCACAAGCGCACCCAGCCCGAATGGGTCGAGGCCGTCTCCGAGGCCAAATCCGAGGCCGACGAGCGGGGGGTCGCCGACTGGAAGTCGCTGTGCGATCGCACTCCGGAGCCGCTTGATGACACCGTGATCGAGGCCGCGAGCGATCTCTACTGTGCTGGTACGAACGCCTACGTCGGCAGCGATATCTTCGACGCCCCCGATATCGGGGACGCCGTCGAAGCCGTGCAGGAATTGTAGGACTGCGAGGAACCAGTCGATTCCGCGCCGAACTCACCCGAACAGCCGCGCCCACGCACGCAGTGCGAGCGGCAGAACGACGATGGCAGTCACGTACGAGTAGAAGGTGCTGATCGCGGTCAACAGTCCGAACTGCCCGAGAATGGGGTTGACCGCCAGGGTCATACACGCGACGCTGCCGGAAGTAGTGAGCATGCTCGCGGTGACGCCGCCGCCGGTGCCCCCGAGCGTCGTCAACAGCGAGCCGTGGACGTCCCCGCGCTCGTCGTACTCGTCGATGAAGCGATGGACGATGTGGACGGAATAGGCGACGCCGAGCCCGATCGTGATCGCCAGGATCGTCGCCGTCAGCGCGTTGAACGCGATCCCGAGCACCGGCATCGAGCCGACGAGCATGACGACGGCGACGACGATCGGGGCCATCGTCGCCAGTCCGAGCGACCACCGCCCTTCCAGCAGGCCGAACACGACCACGAGGAAGACCGCCGTCAGACCGAACGCGACTGCGAAACTCACCACGGCAGAGGACATCAGCGCCTCGGTCAGCGCCCGGAAGACGATCGTGTCCCCGGTCGCCTCCGCGTCGAAGTGTACGTCCGCCGCGAACGCGCGTGAGTCGGCGGTAATCTCCTTCTGGGTCGAACTCGATTCGACCTGGTAGACGACCTTCGTCGCGCGGCGGTCCTCGGTGAGGTACTGCTCGGCTTGATCGGTGTACTCCGAGCGCAACAGCTCCGCGTAGATCGCATCGAGGTTCCGGTCGGGGACGCCGTTGTCGGTGAGGTCGTTGCGCTCGACCATCGCCGCGAACTCCCGGTCCTGACTCGCGTAGGTCCGGATGACCGAAATCAGGCCCTGCGAGACCGCACGCCCGTCCTCGCGGACGAACGACGGGGGCGGGTCCGCCCCCGCACGATGGACGATCTCGAGGGCGTTGTCCTGTTCCATCGGCCCCTCGACGTAGACGGTCACCTGCTCGGTGTTGGTCGTCTCGAAGGTGTCTTTGATGTAATTCGACGTCTCAGTAATCTCGAACTCGGAGGGGGCGATCTCGTCGGGAATGACCTCGATCTGTGGCGGATGGTCGGCGTAGGGCAGGAAGTCCTCGGTCTCGAACTTCGACTCGACGTTGGTCGCCGACGCGCCGGCCGTGCCGGTGATCAGCAAGATCACCGCCAGCAGTGCGAACGGATGGCGCTTGGCGACGACGGCGCTTGATCGAAGCGCGGCGCCCAGACGGGAGTCCTCCCCGCCGAATGGCGCGATCGAGAACTGTCCGATCCCCAGCGCTGCCCGACGGCGGTCGGTCGCGAGCTTCAGCGCGGGCAGGAAGATCCCGAACACGAAAAAGGTAAACACGAGTCCGACCGCGACGACGAGACCAAACTCCCGGACCGGTTCGAGCTTGCTGGTGACGTTCGCCAGAAAACCGATGACGGTCGTCACCGTGACGATGAAGAAGGCGACCAGCAACTGGTCGTTGGCCAGCAGCATGCTCTCGCGGGGCTCGGCGCCGTCGACCCGCTCCTCGCGGTAGCGGTTGACGGCGTGGATCCCGAAGTCGATCCCCACGCCGAGCAAAATCACCGGGACGGCGATCATCATGAGGTTGAACCTGATGCCGGCATAGCCCATGAATCCGAACGTCCAGACGAGCGCGAAGATCAGGCTCACGAGCGCTAGTAACAGATCGATCGGATCCCGGTAGGCGAGCACGAGACACAGCAGGATGAACACGACCACCGCCGGCACGATCAACGACAGCGACTCGAAGATCGCCTGATCGAACCCGGCCTGCTGGATCGCCGCGCCGAAGACCCGGATGTCCCCGTCCGCGGTTTCGGCGGTGCCTTTCATCCGCTCCTGGATGGATTCCAGCGTCGCCTGATCGCCTTCGGGGACTGTGTGTGTGACGACAACGATCGTCGCGGATGCCCGCGGCTCCTCGAGGTTGCGGTCCTCGCTCAACACCTGTGTGATCCCCGGTCTGCGATCGAGCAACGTTCTGGCTGCGTCCCGTATCTCGGCCGGTGACGCCGTCTCGACGGCCTGAATCCGCTGTTCGGGCGTCGTCGCGAACGGATCGAGCACCTGTGCGATCCCGGTCGCGAGCCCGGTCGTCTCGCGCACCCGCAACGACGGGTCGGACTGGAGATCCTGCTGGAGTTCGAGCGTCCGCAACACGGCGCGCTTGCTGAAGACGTTCTCGTCGGTGACGACGAGCTGTGTCGTGTCCTCGCCCGTCTCGAAGGTCGCGCCGAACTGATCGTCGACGTACTGCTGGGTGTCGTGTTCCGGGACGCTCTCGAAGAATCGGTCGGTCCCGGAGTCGATCTCGACGCCGCTGAGTCCGCCGGCGAACACGGCCGTCACGAGCAGGAACGCGACGACGATCCGCTCGGGGTTGTCGACGATCCAGTGACTCAGCGCGTCGAGCACGCGCTCGTGATCGATCACCGCCTCTCACCCCTGGCTCGCGTGGTCATGGTAGTCAGCTGCTCAGTCGCTCGCGTAGCGCGCTCACGAGACCGAACCACCAGACCAGCAGCGCGATGGCGACCAGGATCAGGACGAGCCCGCCCCCGACGAACGCCGGACTGAGGCCAGAATCGGAGACTTCGACGGTCACCGGCACTCGGTAGGTATCCGAGAGCTGACTCTCGCCGCGAGCGTTATCGTACCGGAAATCCACCGAGACGGAGTAGTCTTTGGCCATCGCGCTCGCGCCGACTGACAGGTCGAACGTCACCGTCTCCGACTCGCCGGGTTCGAGCGACGAGACGAACGCCTCGTCGTCGCTGCTGTCCAGCGGATCGTCGCTGAACAGTTTCGCCTGGACGTTCGAGACAGTCTCGTTGCGCTGGTTGGTGACGGTGAGTGTCAGCGATCCACCCCCTCCGGGAGTGAACGACCCGTCCGTGCGCTCGATCGAGAAATCGTCACGCTCGGGCCGGACCTCGACGGAGAGGTCCCGCGAGTCGGTCTGCTGGACCGTCCCCTCGCTGCCGCGATACCGCGTGGAGAGTTCGAACAGTTTCGGGCCGTGTTCGGCCTCCCCGGTGACGCCGACGCGATAGCGGAACGTCGCGGACTCGCCCGGTTCGAGCCGTCCTACCGCGTAGCGCGTGTTGTAGAAGTTGATCGCCTGCCGGTCGTTCGCGACGGTGACGACGACGCCGTCGACGGTCCGGTTCGCGCGGTTCGTGACTTCCCCGATCAGGTCGCCCTCCTCGCCGACGTAGAGGTCACTCTCGACGCGCTCGAAGTCGAACGTCTGCTCGGGCGCGGGTTCGATCCCGACTGTCGTCGATCGAGTCGGCATATCGTCGCCGTATTCGTTCTCGTAATCGACGCTGAGATCCGCCGTGTAGGCCTGCTGGATCGCGTTCTCGTCGAACCCGCCCCGGAGCGTCACCGTCCGGGTCTCGCCCGCGGCCCACTCGCCGATGTAGGCGGCCGAGGTCGGGGTTCCCGTTTGGGGCGGTTCGAAGGAGAACCCGCCCGGGGCCTCGACCGGGTCCTGTGCGCCGCCCGTTCCGAAGAACAGCGCGTCGACGTTCGAACTGGCCGTCAGCGTCGCGTCGGTCGCGTTCAACGGTCCCTCGTTTCGCAACGTCACCTCGATCAGTCCGCTGTCGCCGATCGGAACGCCGTGTTCGACTGATTCGACTGTGAACTGCGGACGCTCCCGCGGCGTGAACTGGACGTACTCGGTGCGGGTGTTGTCGTTGTTGTGGCTGTCAGTGTACTGGAACTGTAACTCGATGGGATAGGTCCGGTCGGCGACCGCGTTCGCGGTCGTTCCCGGACGGAAGGTGAGCTGTCTTCGCTCGCCCGCCCTCCAGGCCTCGACGAACGCCGTTCCCGACGGGGAGGCTTCCGAGCCGAGATAGACCTCCGAATCCGGGGATGTCGCGGTTACTGTCACTTCCGATATGTTCCGTGGGACCGCACTGGTCACGTTGACAGTCAGGTATCCGGTTCCCTCGCGAGGGACCTGCTGGTCGACCGTCCGAACCGAAAACTCCGGTCGCGCCTGTGGAGTGAACTGGACGTACTCGGTCACCGTGTTATCGTTATCGTTGTCGTCAGTGTAGTCGAACTGCAACTCGATCGGGTAGGTTCGATTGACGGCATTGCCGTCGGTACCGGCGCGGAACGTAAGCTGACGGGGCTCAGTTGCGGTCCAGTTCTCGAACCGTGTCGTCGCAGATTGTGACGTTTCAGAGCCGAGATAGACGGCTGTATCGGTCGCGGTGGCGGTAACGGTGACGTCTTCGATGTCTTTCCCGACGGACGGCGTCACGTTGAACGTGATTGTCCCTTCCCCGTTCTGGGGGATCGTGTGCTCTACTACCTGCGAAGTGAAGATCGCTCGCTGGTCGGGCACGAACTCGATGTATTCGGTGTTCGTGTTGTCGTTGTTCTCGTCGTCAGTGTACTCAAACTGCAACTCGATGGGGTAGGACCGGTTGACAGCACTCTCGTCGGTCCGTGCCCTGAATGTGAGCTGTTGCCGCTCGCCGCTATCCCACGATCCGACCTGAGAGGTCACTGTCGACGACGCCTCTGTACCCAGCGTGACAGCAGGGTCAGACGCCGTCGCCGTCACTGTCACGTCAGTCACTTTCTCAGCCTGTTCGTTTGTCACGTTGGCTGTAATCACACCTTCCCCGTTCTGTGGGATGTCGTGATTGAACGACTGTATCTCGAAGCCGTTGTTTTCAAGTGGCACAAATTCGACGGTCTCAGTCACGGTGTTCTCGGAGTTGTTTCCGTCCGTGTAGCTAAACTCGAACTCGATCGGATACGACTGTCGCACAACGCCGTCGGTCGTCCCAGTACGAAGCCGGAATTCTCGCGTCATGTTCGATCTCCACTCTTCTATCTGCATGACTGTTGACCGCGATCCTTCCGAGCCGATATATATCTCCGAGTCCGTCGCAGTCGCCGTCACCTGCACGTCGGTTGCTGGTTCCCCGATTGCGTGTGTCGCATCGACAACGACTGTCCCTTCACCGTCTCTCGGCACGTCGTGCGTGAGGATCTCCAGATCGAATTCGGTCCGTTCTTTGGGTGTGAACTGAATGGATTCGGTCCGCGTGTTGTCGTTGTTTTCGTCGTCAGTGTATTCGAATTGCAACTCGATTGGATACGACCGGCTGACGGCGCTGTCTTCGGTGCCGGCACGGAAGGTGAGTTGTCGGGCTTGCTCGGCACCCCACTGATCGAACTGCACAGCCGAGGAGCGAGAGCCCTGCGAGCCGAGATAGATGTCACTGTCGCTGGCAGTCGCGGTGACAGTGACGTCTTTGATGTCCTTGCCAGCGGTGTGGGTCACGTTCATCGTAATCGTCCCCTCACCGCTCTGTGGCACGTCGTGTATCAGATCTTCGACAGTGAAGTGTGTCCGATTGCGGGGCGTGAACTGAACGTATTCGGTTACTGTGTTGTCGTTGTTTTCGTCGTCAGTGTACTCAAACTGTAATTCGATGGGGTAGGGCCGGTTGACAGCACTGTCGCCGGTGCCAGCCCGGAACGTGAGCTGTCGGGCGTCGCCGTCGGCCCACTGCTGGAACTGTGTCGCTGCTGATCGAGTGCTTTCCGAGCCGAGATAGACTGCCGTGTCCGGGGCCGTCGCGGTAACAGTAACGTCTTCGATATCTTTGCCGACGACCTGTGTAACGTTCAGGCTGATCGTGCCTTCGCCGTTCTGTGGCACGCTGTGGGAGCGTGCTGTGACGCGGAACTCACTCCGTTTTTTCGGGGAGAATTCGACTGTTGTCGTCCGCGTGTTATCGTTGTTCTCGTCGTCAGTGTATTCAAATTGTAACTCGATGGGGTAGGACCGGTTGACGGCACTGTCGTCGGTGCCGGCCCGGAAGGTGAGCTGCCGGGCCTGTTGTGCGCCCCATTGATCGAACTGTACAGCCGAGGAGCGAGAACCCTGCGACCCGAGATAGACATCACTGTCGCTGACAGTCGCGGTGACAGTGATGTCTTCGATGTCCTTGCCAGCGGTGTGGGTCACGTTCATCGTAATCGTCCCCTCACCGCTCTGTGGCACGTCGTGTGTTAGTTCTCCGACGGCAAAGCGCGTCCGTTCGTGCGGTTCGATCGCAAACGAGTCAGACTGGCTCGCCTGGTTGTCGTCGCTGTCGGTGTACTGGACCGTTGCGTCGATCGGATAGGGCCGATCGACCGCGCTCTCGACGGTCCCCGCGCGGAACCGGCGCACCTTCGTTTCCCCGGCTCCCAGATCACCGATGTTCGTCTCGGAGGTCGCCGTGCCCGAGCCGAAATAGAAGTCGGAGTCGCTCGAACTCAGCGACAGCGTCGCGTCCGTGACGCCCTCGCCGCCGTCGTTATGGACGTTGACGTAGACGATCCCCTCGCCCCCGACGGGGACGTCGTGGTAGTCGTACTCGACCTCGATGTCGGGTTCGGGTTCGATCTCGACGGTAATCGTGTCCGTCTCCGTCCGGTTCGTGACCTCCTCGCTGTACTGGTACTCGCCGTCGGCGACCTCGTCGTAGGTGACGTTTTCCGCGTGGCGGTAATCGGTCGTGACGTTCACCGTGTACGTTCCCGGTGCCGCGTCCTCCTCGACCTGTACGTCGAACGTGTACGGCCCGCCCGTGTCGCCGTCCTGGATCGTGCCGGCCTGCTGTGCCCCCGTCTCGACTGTCAACGGCGCGTCCCGCGTATCACTGACGTTGACCTCGATCGACCGTGCCTCACCGGCCCGCTCGCGCGCCCCGGCCGGGTGGGTCTCGTTGTTGTCGTCGATCTCGGCGTTGTTCGTCAGGCTGACCGAAATCGAGCCGTCTTCTCCGGGCGTCAGCTGCGCGTCGGGCGCGCTCGCGTTGAGATACGGCGTCCCTTCGACGTGTCCGGACGTGGCTGCCCTGGCGATATCCGTCTCGAACGTGATGACGCCGCCGATCGAACTCGCCACGAGCAGGGTCACGAGCGCGAGCGCGACGATCCGTTCGCCTCGGCCACCCGACCGCCGCGTTCGGGTCATGCATGACCGCCCCCGGCCCGTTTACCACCAACGTTTCCGGAACGGTCGTTTCGTGATGGCACCCTCCTCAGAGCCGTTCGGTCGCGATAGTTATCGTCTAGTGGGCGTACTCGTCTCTCCGGTCCGACCAACCGGTCCGCCGAAGTCGACGCGACGACAGCACCTGTCCGGTCGCTCGTGGCGTACATCGTTCTCTATCCGTAGCTCTGTGGTGAGTGCTCATAAGCGTTCGACAACTCGACACGAGTTTACAATTTATAATTCCGCGCTATCACGGTCCCGACAGCGGACAGCGTTCGCCTAGTCGTCGGCTTCGGCCTGGGCGTCGTCTTGCTCCGCGAGGAACTCCCCGAGCCCGTCGACCGGCCGGTCGGGAGTGAGTTCGTCTAGCTGCTCCGGTGCGCCCAACTGCGCGTCGGTTTCTTCGGGGTTGCGGAGCTTCGTGCGGCCGCGATGGACCGAGACCTCCTGGTCGAGGTGGAGTTTGATCGCTTCAAGCAGTGCTTCGGCCTCCAGCGGCTGGCCGATCCGCTGGAGCTGTTCCTCGGTGGCGTCGTCGGGGACGTTGAACGCGCGCTGGGTGATGATCGGCCCCTGATCGAGGTCGGTCGTCACGTAGTGGGCGGTCACGCCGGCGATACGGACGCCCTCCTCGATGGCCTGCATGTACGCCGACGCGCCCGGGAACGCGGGCAGCAGGCTCGGATGGACGTTGATGATCTGTTTCTCGTACCGGAAGACGACGTCCGGGCTGAGAATGCGCATGTATCGGGCCAGTACGATCAGATCCGAGTCGTACTCCTCGAGCAGATCGAGCAGTTCCGCCTCGTCGGGCGTGCCCTTCTCGTCGCCGATGTCGTGGAACGGGACCTCGTACTTCTCGGCGAGAGGCTCCAGGTCGGAGTGGTTGCCGATCACCACGTCGATGTCGGCTCCGAGTTCGCCGCTGGCCCAGGCCTCGAAGATCGCTTCCAGACAGTGCGATTCCTTCGTCACGAGGACGGCGATCGACTGGGTCTCGCGGTCTTTCGGGAAGCGGACCTTGATGTCGACGTCGAGTTCGTCGCCCAGCTCTCGGAGGTCCTCGCGGAGTTTCGCCTCCGTACAGACCATCTCGCCGGTGTCGACGTGCATCGTCATCCGGAAGACCCCCTCCCGGACGGCCTGGTCGAGGTCCTCGATGTTGATGCCACGCTCGAACAACAGCGAGGTGACGTTGGCGATCAGTCCGGTGTCGTCCTCGCCGACGACCGTGATCTCGGTCATCTCGCTCGTCACGGGCGACACCTCCGGCGCGTGCGGACCGTCGTCGCTATCCGGCACGTTCGAACAGTCATTGATGTGTTGCAGTCAGCCTGCAAGCAAAAGCGCTTCGCGTTCGGGACTCCCCCAGCAAATCTATAGGGTCGGAGCCGTCAGTGTGTGCTATGTCAGGCGACGAGGCCGTCTCACTCCTCTATGTCGACCCCGACGAGCAGGCGTGCCTGGAGACGCGGACCGATCTCGAAGCGTCTCCGCTGCTCGACGTGGACGTCCGGACCTGCAGCTCCCTCTCGACGGCGATTGAGACGCTGGAAGCCGACGCAATCGACTGCGTCGTCACCGAGTACGAACTGTCCGATGCCACCGGGATCGACCTGCTGGACCGGCTCAGAGACGACCGCCCGGACGTTCCCTGTATCCTCTACACCGACGTCGGGCCGGATGCGATCCACACTGGGGCTGCGCGGGACGCCGTCGTCGAATACCTCCCGCGAGACATCCCGGACCCGGTCCGGTCGCTGGCCCGGCTCGTCCGGAACGTCCTCGACGAACGCAGCCAGCTCGCCTACCCCCTCCCGGAGACAGAAGACGAGCGACTGGCGGCCATCCAGCGCTACGATGTCGACGACCTCGAGGCGACGATGGCGGTCGATCGTCTCACCGAACTGCTCGCCAACCACTTCGACGTCGCTGTCGCGTTCGTCGGGATCGTCGACGCACACGAGGAGCGGTTTCTCGCCTGCAAGGGGGCCGACTGGGACCGCCTCGACCGTGAGGACGCTATCTGTAGCCACACACTGCTCGAGGACGAACACCTGATCGTCGAACACGTCCAGTCCGACGCGCGGTTCGCCGACATTGAGGTCCTTGCGGAGCTGGACATCCGATCGTATGCGGGCGTGCCACTGACGACTCCCGATGGGCTTCCGATCGGCGCGATGTGCCTCATCCACGACGAGCCCCGGTCGTATTCCGACGACGACATCGAGGATCTGCACCGCTTCGCCGAGGAACTGATGGAGCAACTGGAACTGCGCCGACGGCTCTCGGACGTCGAGCGGGCCGTTCCGAAACCCGATCACGAGGGGATCAAATGACGGCCCAACTACAGGACGCATACGCGTTCCCGGAACTGCCGCTCGATCCGGCCGACGCCGGAACGAACCTGTTGCTCACCGGCCCGCCGCTGGTCGGGACCCAGCGACTCCTGCTCTCGATGGTCACCGGGGCCGACGAGGGCGAGGGTCTGCTGTTCGTCTCGGCCGACGAGGACGGAGTCAGCATCATCGAGGACTACGAGACGGCCGGGCACACGTTCGACCCCAGCCGGATGTGTGTCATCGACTGCACCGACCACAGCCCGGAGTCGACCGGCGCTGTCAGGCAGGTCTCGGGGCCGAGCGACCTCACGGGCATCGGCATCGAGTTCTCCTCGCTGTACGAATCGCTGCGCGAGAGCGGCGTCGACCGAGCACGGGTCGGGCTGTACTCGATCCCGACGCTGCTTGCATTCGCCGAGGACTTCCGGGCAGTCTATCGATTCTTGCATACTGTTACCGGCCGGATCAGGACCGCCGACGGACTCGGCGTGTTCGCGATCGATCCCGACGCGATCGACGACGAGGCCTTCGCGACAGTTGCGCAGGCGTTCGACGCTCGCGTGATCGTTCGAGAGGGTGACGATGGCCCGGAATTTCGGGTCCGCGGGCTGCCCGACCAGCCCGACGGTTGGCATCCGGTCCCGTGACGGGGGAGTTATCACTCTTGGGAACAATGCAGAAACATCTATGTCGCGAGGTCACGCTGTTTCGGACATGCGCATCTCGAGTGGCGTTCCCGGCTTCGACGAGCTCGTCGACGGCGGCTTGCTCCCACAGCGACTGTACGTCGTGAGCGGACCGCCGGGCAGCGGGAAAACGACCTTCTCCTCACAGTTCATCACCCAGGGCGCCAAGCAGGGCGACAACTGCCTGTACGTGACGATGCACGAGACCAAGGAGGAACTGATGCAGGACATGGCCGGGTTCGACTTCGGCTTCGACAAGGCCATGCAGTCCGACGCCGTCCAGTTCCTCAATCTGGTCACCGAGAGCGGCAAGCGGACTATCACGCAGTTCGGCCACGAGGGTGGACTGACCAACCGGCTGGTCGCGTTTCTCGATTCGAACGACATCGACCGTGCGGTGATCGACTCGACGATGTTGCTCCAGCACTTCTTCTCGGACGCCAACCAGGAGATCACCGGCTTCCTCTCGGCGCTGAAACAGACCGACACGACGATCATACTGATCTCGGAGATGACCGATCCCTCAGCGTACTCGGACGAGCACTACCTCGCCCACGGCGTCATCTTCTTCCACAACTACCTGGAGTCCGGTGGGATGACCCGCGGTATTCAGGTGATCAAGATGCGCGGTACGGCCATCGACTGTGACATCCGTCGAATCTCCTTCAGCGATAGCGGGCTGATGGTCCACACCGACGAGAAGATACAGAGCTGACATGTACGAACAGACCTACGACACCGACTGGGAATCGCTCGATCGCGACGGGGCGATGAGCCGCGCGTTCGCCATCGGTGTCGCGGCGTCGTTCGGCCACGATTACTCCGAGGAGTACGAGCGGATTGTCGCCGAGATGGACAGCTCCTACAACCGGAGTATCGTCGAGCTGGCCTTCGAAGAGGGCAAGAACAAGGCCAAAAAGAAACGCCACGAGAGCGACAACGGTGACGAGGACGACGTCTGGTCCGAACTGGTCGAGGGCGAGACGGTCACCGTCGAACGCGACGAGGTGCCGACCGGCGGGCAGAACCGCCTGCCTGCGGCCCTCGACAAGGCGAAAATCCTCGACCGTCCGGACGCCGACAGTCGCGATCGCGTCTCGAAACCGGACTTCCTGGACAAGTAATCGATCGATGCGATCCTACAGCGAGAGCGGATCCGGTCCGTCTTCGCCGGGCCCGACCGGATCTCTGTCGCTGTAGTACTTGCGGCCGATGCCCTTGCTCGAGACAGCACCGTAGGCGGCCATGTGCGCGTCGGTCGCCGACTCGAAGGTCTCGTTGCCGAGCCGTCCCAGGACTTCGCCCAGTGACTCGGTTCCGTTCGGCAGGACCAACTCCGTATCGCCGTAGGCCTCGATCAACTCCTCGGTCGTCGCCGGATACTCGTGGGTCTCGAACTGCTCTATTGCGGCTGTGAGTCGCATACAACCGTGAAATTGGTGGACGGCAATAAACCTTAACTATTAATCATACAGAATGCTCGAAGGTATCGGTATGTGTTCTAGGATCGGAAGTCGCTTTGGCCAGTCGGTCCAACGCGGGGTATGGTCCGGGCGGATCTCCACGTGCATACGACGGTCTCCGACGGCGAACTCGACCCGGCAGCGGTGCCGGCAACCGCGCGACAGGCCGGACTCGACGCTGTGGCGATCACCGACCACGATCGGATCCAGCCCGGCCTGGACGCCCCTGTCGTCCGTCGCGACGGCGTGACTGTCGTCCACGGTATCGAACTACGGGTCGATGCCGGAAAACAGCGGGTCGATCTGCTCGGATACGGGCTGGATCCGACACCCGATCTCGAGGCGGCTTGCGAGCGCATCCAGCGCGACCGGGTCGAGCGCGCCCGCGCGATCGTCGACTGTGTCGAGGACCGACTCGGCGTCACATTGAACATCGAGTTTCACCCCGGTGTCGGTCGACCCCATATCGCTCGCGCGATCGACGCGAGCGACGCGGATCTCGGGTATCAGGAAGCTTTCGAGACACTCATCGGGGACGACGACCCCTGTTTCGTCTCCAGGGAGATCCCGACGTTCGAGACCGGGCGGCGACTGCTCGCGGAGGCGGCCGCGTTCGTCGGGCTCGCGCATCCGCTTCGCTATCGGGACCCCGATCACGCGCTCGCCCTGGCGGCAGATCTGGACGCCGTCGAACTGGCCTATCCCTACGATCACGACGCCGACCGACGCCCGGTCCGGCGTGCGATCGATCGCCACGGCCTGCTGGCGACCGGCGGCAGTGACGCACACGGGCGCCGACTCGGGATCGCCGGGCTCGACGCCGAGCAGTTCGAACGCGTCCGCAAGCGACTCCCTCATCCCCGTCGTTGACGGGCGCCGTCCGACACGCGCAAGACGACAGCGCAGGGTTCAATGTCGTCGCCGTTCTACCGTCAGGCATGAACTGTCACTACTGCGATCGCGACGCCGAGGTCACCGTCGAGAAAGACGGGATCAAGGTCGGCGTCTGCAAGGAGCACTTCCGCGAGCGGATGGAGGAACTCGCGGATTCGGAGTGGCTCGAGGGCGTCGAAGACCAACTTGATATCGACCGCGCCGAGTAGCGGCGTTCGGACCGGATCTTTCTCCCGCAGGCTGTCACACGGCTTTTACGTACGTGCCGAGTATCGACACGTATGACCGACGCCACGGATCAGGTTGCAGTGCCGTGTCCGGCCTGCTCGCCGGACTTCGAGACCGTCCACGAGGTGCTCTCGGAGGGCGGGCAAGCCACCGTCAAATGTACCGAGTGCGGGCACGTCCACAAGACGACGTTGCCCGAAGAGACGACGCTCCAGCGGGACGTCGTCGTCTCCCAGGACGGCGACTCATTCAGCGCGAGCACCGACGTGCCCGCCGAGGAGACGCTCGCGGTCGGCGAGGAGTTCCTGCTGGAGACTGACGAGGCCATTATGACCGTCCGGATCACCAGCCTCGAACTGGCCACCGGCCGCGTCGAGGAAGCCCCGGCCGAGGACGTGCGCACGATCTGGACACGGGCGGTCGGCAACGTCAGCGTCAACACGACTGTCCATCCGAAGGGCGGCGACCGCGAGGGAACCCGCAGCGAGGAGTTGCACGTCCCCGGCGACTACGAGTTCGTCGTCGGCGAGACCGACGAACTGGGCGAGCTGGAGTTCACCGTCGAGGGGATCCACCTCCGGGAGGACGCCCACGGCTACAACCACGAGAAACTCGATCACGACGGCGATATGGCCTTTGCCAAGGACATCAAGCGCCTGCTCGTCCGCGATGAGAGTTCGACCGCGTGGTCGGCGTGGTAGGATGTTCGGGAGCGACGACGCGAGCCGAGACCGCCTGTTAGCGGGGCTTCGCCAGCGGGTCGACGACCAGGCGGTCGTCGACGCGATGGCCGCGGTCCCGCGCGAGGCGTTCGTCCCCGACAGCCAGCGCTCGAGCGCCTACGCCGACCGTCCGCTTTCGATCGGCGAGGGCCAGACCATCAGTGCCCCGCACATGGTCGCGATCATGGCCGAACTCCTCGATCTCGAAGCCGGCCAGACGGTCCTGGAGATCGGCACTGGCTGTGGCTATCACGCCGCTGTCACGGCCGAGCTCGTCGGATCCGAGGGCGTCTACAGCGTCGAATACTACGAATCGCTCGCCCGTGAGGCCCGCGAGCGGCTGGCCGAGCTGGGATACGACGGCGTCTCCATCCGCGCTGGCGACGGCCACGACGGCTGGGCCGAGCACGCCCCCTACGACCGGGCGTACCTGACCTGCGCTGCGCCCGCCTTTCCCGAGGCGGTCGTCGAGCAGGTCCGGCCCGGCGGCGTGTTGCTCGGGCCGCTGGGCGAGGGTCATCAGACGCTGGTCAAAGCGATCAAACGCGAGGACGGTACGCTCGAGCGCACCCGACACGGCGGCGTTCGATTCGTCCCGATGCAGGACGAGTAACGACTTTCGAGTAGGGTGATTCCGCGCTACAGTTCGAGGGGATCGGCGTCCGCCCAGCGCGCCTCGAATTCAGCTGTGACCGTCGCGGCGAACTCCGGATCCTTGAAGTCGATGACGGCGAACGTCTCGTTCTCCCGGAGCGGGTGTGGCACTTCGATGCAGACTTCGGTGTCGTCGATCGTCTCGAAGGTTCCGATGACGTCTTCGCTGGTCCGGACCTCGAAGCCGTCGTGCGGCTGCAGGAGTTCCCGGTAGCGCTCGCCGACGCTGTCCGGCAGCGCCTCGACCATCTCCGGCGGCATGAGAAGTTTGACTTCGACGCCGCGGTCGAGTGCGTCTTTCAGGGTGGCGACGCTCCGATCGCCGATCTCGTCGAGGTCGAACTGCTGTGAGAACTGCGAGGTGACGATGACGATCCGATCGTCGGCGGCGGTCAACCGCTCGATGAGCAGTTCCGCGGTCTCTTCGGGCCCGACCGCGGCCGTCCAGAACGTCTCCCCGATCGGTTCGGCCGCCTCCAGGTCCTCCGCCAGCGAGTCGACGATCTCCTCGTACTGGTTGGCCTGTTCTTCGAGCTCCTGCTTTTTGTCCTCCAGTAGCCGATCGAGCGCGGTCTCTGGCTCGACCGCGACGTACTTTTTCGGTCGGCTCGCGGCCTGGCTCCGGACGAGGTTCTGTGTCTCCAGGCTGTTGAGCACGTCGTAGATCCGACCCATCGGCACGTCGCTGATCCTGGACAACTCCTTTGCCGTTGTCGGCCCAGTTTCGAGCAACGATCGGTACGCTCGAGTCTCGTATTCCGACAGCCCGAGGTCGCGGAGTGTGGCCATATCGGATTGTCGCGGCGGCCGATCAAAAACCTATCGTGAGTTTACGTATCCAATCACGCGTCCGTGAGCAGCGATTCCAGTTCCGTCGGCGTCTCGGCCGATCCGACCGTCGCCTCCCCGTCGAGTACTGTCGTCGTTTCGCCGCCGACGCCGGGCACGACGACGGCCTCGTGATCGGCCAGCCGGAGCGCGGCACGGTGGAGGTCGCTGCCCGCCGCCGGGCCGACTTCGATCGTCCGCGGCTGGCGGACGCGGGCGACGCTCGTGGCGTACTCGGCCGCCTCGACGCCCATCCGGTCGGTGGCGTCCGCGTAGGCCGCGAGCGTTTCGCGAGCCGTCTCCCGGTAGCTCGACTCGCCGGTGAGCGCCGCCAGCGTGATCGCGGCGTCGGCGAACGCGACGGCGTAGTCGAACGGATACAGCGACCGATCCAGCAGTCCGGCCTCACCGGGCGGCCCGTCCCTGAACACGCCGTCCTCGGCGAGGTGCTCGATCGTCCAGTCCGCGACCGCTCGCGCCGGTCCGGGCTCGCCAAGCACCTGCCAGGCGGTCGTCAGTCCGGTGAGCACGCGTGACTGATCGACGAGTAGCCCGCGCGGGCTGTCCGCCCCCGGGTAGTGTGTGACGGCCCCCTCCTCATCGACGAGTTCAGTTACCGTATCCAGCGCGCGCTCGGCGAACCGCCGCGAGCGGTCGTCGTCGGTGTAGGCGTAGTAGGTACACAGCGCGTCGACCGCCAGCGCGTTCCGGTCAGCGAACACTGTGCCGTCGACTGGCGGCGGGTCGGCGTCCTCGCGCTCGGTCGCGTCCAGTTGGTAGTAGCGGGCTCGCCCGGCCTGGCTGGCCGCGAACGCGCCGGCCCCGGGCGCGTCGTCGGTCCACAGCGTGGTCGTCAGGTACTCAATCGCTCGCTCGGCCGTCTCGCGGTAGGGTTCCTCGCCGGTGTAGCGATACCCGTGGGCGAACGCCCGTATCAGCGCCGCGTTGTCGTCGAGCAACTTCGCCCGTCGGGGCTCGCTCCAGTCGCGCTCGGTCGCGTACCGGTAGAATCCGCCGCCGTAGGTGTCCAGCAGGTGGGTCCGTACCGCCTCGAGCGTTCGTGTGGCCTGTTCGCGCGCCCGCACCAGCGCGAACTCGATCGTGCGGGGCAGCGGGAACTTCACGTCCGCGCCCCACCCGCCGAACTCCTCGTCGTAGGCCGCGAGCAACTGCTCGATCATCCGCTCTTCGATCGCTGCGGACAGCGACCCGCCCGGTGGCTCGGTTTCCCGCAACTGGCGCGGGATCGATCCGCCCGCCTCGCCCTTGGCGTCCCAGGTCTCCCGGACGCGATCGAGGATCTCCCGGAAGCCGTCGACACCCAGGTACGTCGCGCCGGTGAGCACTCGCCCGTCGGGGGTCAGAAAGACCGTCGAGGGAAACCCGCCCATCGTGTACCGATCACGGACCTGTGGATGTCGGTCCGCGTCGACCCGGATCGGGACGAACCCGTCGTTGACGTGGGCGGCGATCCGCGGCTCGGCGTAGGTACTCGCGTCCATCGCCGCACATTCGGGCGACCACGGCGTCACTAGCGACAGCAAGATTGGCGAGCCCGTCCGCTCGGCTGTCGCGAACGCTTCCGGCCCCCACTCACGCCACTCGACTTTCGGCTGTTCGTCCATACGGCCTCGTCTGAGGCGCGGAGAAAAGAACGCTTGCACTACGAGGCGTAACTCGAAAAGGTTGATACATCGTGCCCCGATAGGGAGAGGTGATGCTTCGGTTGATCGCGGTCCTGCTACTCATCCCGCTGTTAGATATCCTGCTGTTGCTCGCGGTCGCAGGGGTCATCGGCGGGCTCGAGACGGTGCTGGTCGTCGTGTTGACCGCGCTCGTCGGGATGCTGCTGGCCCGCGCCGAGGGACGCCACACCATCTCGAAGATCCAGCGCAAACTCGCCCGGGGTGAGCCGCCGACCGACGAGTTGATCGACGGCGGGCTGTTGATCGCCGCCGGCGCGTTCCTGCTGACGCCCGGGCTGGTGACCGACCTCGTCGGCCTGCTGTTGGTCGTCCCGGTGACCCGCTATCCGGTCCGCGTCGCGCTCAAGAAGTGGGTCATCACCCCCTACGTCGACAGCAAGACCGGCGGGTTCGCCACCGGCCGGATCTATACTACCGGGTTCCCCGGCAACGACGGCGATGGAGTCCCCGGCGGGCAACCGGGCAGTGACACGTATGACGTGGGCGCGGACGACTACGACATCGACGACGGTGACGACAACTAACACGGGAGCCGTCCCCGAGACTGGATCGAAAGGCAACGTTTAAAACTACTTGCCCAGTAGGCAGGAATGCGCTCGCCTGGGCCAATAGCTCAGTCAGGTTGAGCGCTCGGCTGATAACCGGGAGGTCACCGGTTCAAATCCGGTTTGGCCCATCCCAATTCCACACGGCCCTTAGCCGGTCGGAATCGGGCTTTATACCTCCCAAGCGTCTTACTCTCGGGCAGTACTGATTCTGGAGAGCCGTCGCTATATTATGAGTTCACCAGCAATCCTGGCGAGGCCCTCCGCCATCTGGCGATAGATTTAGCCGAACGGAGGTGGTCCGTGTGAGTGGAACCACCGCTTCAGGCGATCAACTTCCCGAGATCGCCGTCAGAAGTCGCTCACTACTACAAGCTCTGACTGGATGGTACTCAGCGTGATTGAACAGAGAAGTACGTCTACATATACAGATAGAACGTATCCGCTTTAGCAACCGGAAAATCCAAATCTGAAAGTCGTGAATACGAATATGGCTGATATTCTTCGGATTCGATTCGACGGCGGGAACCGCTATCGAGAAGACGTGATCGAGAAGGCTACCCGGCACTACGGCAAGAACACGAGTACTGTTGCGTACGCCTGTGTAGCTGTGGTCGAGATTGTTCGCACAGTTGAGGAAGTGCCACCGAGAGAGGGTTTCACACACAAGTGGCGTCGGGAGTTGCCGAAACGCATTCGACACGAGTAACTGACTTTGAATTCAATATCTCGGCGGAACGCGACCAAAGCTACCCGAAAAATGTTAATAGACCGTCAGTTCGGGGCTGTATATTCGCCGATCGTGCTGGAAGATTCTTGATCTTCAGACTGCCAGACGACGCGGATCGTATCACCGCTACTAACATTAGATGCGCCACCGATCTCATCGCCGGCTGTATACGTTTCACTGTCGCTTGGTTGAGTGAACGCGTTAGATGAGTTGTCTGATTTAATAGTTATTCGGGCTCCGTCAAGAGAGTCGCCGGTATTATGGGTCACATTCACTACACCGGCTGAGCTATTATAGTCGAAGTTCATCGTAGCTGAGGGTGTCGTATTCGTCGAATCACCGAGTCCCAGTACGAACGATGCAATCACAGCCGCGAGGATCACGGTGATCGCGACCATCAAGATCACGCCGATGACTGGACTGACTGCGTCATCGTCGGTGAGTAGTTTCTTTGGGTTCATAGTATTCACTCGCACGCCGATTTTGCGTGCGTAGTCGGTGATATTCACCTGGTTCGTTATAAATACCACCGATGCTTCACTGATCTCTCTGGCTGAGAATTCCCCCTCTTGAAGCGAAACTGACTGTCTTGACACCGCTCGATCGCCCTTTTCGATGCCTCTATCGAGTCTGGAGCAACCACCCGAAATGCGGGTGGATGAAAAGTCGTTAGTTGTCCGGGACGGTGTACTCCCCGAGCGTGCTTGAGGATTCCTGATCCTCTGACTGCCACGTGACTTTGACTGTAGCGCCGGAGAGGTCAAGATTGGTAACCTGGTTATCATTCCCGGAATCCTCAAAGTCACTGTTTGTTAGTGTCACAGAGCTGCCCGAAGAGATATCTTCGGACCCAAATCCATTGCCTGTATATTCCGTCGAATTGTCCGGTGCAGAGGCATTCTTAGCACCATCAATAACGAGACTCACTCGCTCCCCATCGATAGTGTCACCGGTCTCGTGTGCGATGGTCAGTTCATCTGAAGTCCCATTATTGTAGTCAAAATCAAAGTCCGCGGTCGGCGTCGTGTTCGTCGAGTCGCCAAGTCCGAGGACGAACGACGCGATGACGGCCGCGAGGATCACGGTGATCGCAACCATCAAAATTACGCCGATGACCGGACTAACTGCGTCGTCGTCTGTGAGGAGTTTCTTCGGGTTCATAGTATTTACCTGCACGCCGATTCTGCGTGCGTGTGCAGTGCTATTCGATTGTATTGGTATAAAGACCGTGGGTGTTTTGCCGTTTTCTGAGGTTGAGAAATCCCACTTTCAGGATTGAAATTCGATTCACGCCGCCCTGTATCCGGATCCACGGCCAAAATATCACGCTTTATCATGGCTATTGTCGACGACACACAGTCGTCGATCTCGGTGTCATCTATCTGGGGCGGGCTAATGGTCGATCGACAAGGCGTCTCACGGATGGGAAATCCTTTTGCTCGCGGTGGCCCCTGAGCCGATATGGACCTGCACGAGGAACTCCTGGAGTTACTCCAGGAGAACGCCCGGTACAGCATCGACGACCTCGCCCGCATGACCGACGCCGAACCAGACGAGGTCGAGGCGGAGATCGAGCGCCTCGAGTCGGAGGGGGTCATCCGCGGGTATCAGGCCGTCGTGGACTTCGAGGAGACCGAGCGCGAGCGCGTTCGGGCGATCGTCGAACTTAACGTCACGCTCGATCGGGAGACGAGCTATGGCGATATCGCCGATCGGATCGTCCAGTTCCCCGAAGTGCGGGAGCTACGGCTGGTCAGCGGCGACTACGACTTCGACATGGAGGTGCAGGGCGACTCGATGCGGGAGGTGAGCCACTTCATCAGCGACAAGATCGCGCCCATCCCCGAGATCACCCAGACGGTGACCCACTACCACATGGACACCTACAAGACACAGGGTATCGTCCTCGGGGACGGCGACGACGACGACCGGCTTTCGATCTCACCATGACGATCGAACCGTCCCAGCGTGTCGAGACCGTCCCGCCTTCGGGAATCCGTCGGTTCTTCGAACTCGCCGAGGAGATGGACGAGATCATCTCGCTGGGGGTCGGCGAGCCGGACTTCTCGGCGCCGTGGGCCGCCCGCGAAGCGGCGATCACCTCGCTGGAACTCGGCAAGACCTCCTACACCGCCAACCGTGGCCGGCGCGAACTCCGAGAGCTGATCGCCGCGGACGCCGATCGCCGATACGACCTCACGTACGATCCCGACGAGGAAGTCCTCGTCACGACCGGCGCAAGCGAGGGCCTCGATCTGGCGCTGCGCGCGGTCATCGACCCCGGTGACACCGTCGCGGTCGTCCAGCCGAGCTACGTCTCGTACGTCCCAGGCGTGATCTTCGCCGGCGGCGAGCCGCTGCCCGTCCCGACCACCACGGAGACGGATTTCAAGCTCACGACCGAGGCGCTGTATGAGGCCGGTGCCGACGAGGCCGACGCGCTGGTGCTGTGCTATCCGAACAATCCGACCGGCGCGACGATGACCGGCTCGGAGCTGGAGCCGATCGCCGAGTTCGCGCGCGAGCACGATCTGGTCGTCCTCTCCGACGAGATCTACTCGGAGCTGACATACGAGCACGACCACACCTCGATTGCGACGCTGCCGGGCATGCGCGAGCGGACGATCGTCTTCAACGGTTTCTCGAAGGCCTACGCGATGACCGGGCTGCGGCTGGGCTACGCGCTCGGCCCGCCCGAGGCCATCGCGGCGATGAACCGTATCCACCAGTACACGATGCTGTCGGCGCCCACGACCGCCCAGTACGCCGCGATCGAGGCGCTGGAGAGCTGTGACGACGCCGTCGGGGAGATGCGACGGCAGTACGACCGCCGCCGTCGGCTGGTGCTCTCGCGCTTCGAGGAGATGGGCATCGAGTGCTTCCCCGCTTCGGGTGCCTTCTATGCCTTCCCGGAATCGCCATGGGACGACAGCGAGGCGTTCGCCGAGGCACTGCTGGAAGACCAGCACGTGGCGGTCGTCCCCGGCACGGCCTTCGGCGAGGGCGGCGAGGGCCATCTCCGCGTCTCGTATGCGACCGGGATGTCGGACCTGAAGGAGGCGCTGGATCGCATCGAGACCTTTATTTCCTGATCTCCGCTGCATTCAGATATGACGTTGATCGCGTTTCTGAGCGTCGCACCGGTGATCGAGGGGAGCATGTCCGGCGAGGTCGCGAAGGCCGTCGCCGCCCTCGAGGATTTCGGGGTCAGCTACGAGACGACGCCGATGGGGACGATCATCGAGACCGACGATCCCGACGAGCTGTTCGCGGCCGCACAGGCGGCCCACCAGGCCGTGGACGCCGACCGCGTCGAGACGTTCCTGAAGATTGACGACAAGCGGACCACAGCACAGCAGGCCAGCGAGAAAGTCGAGGCGGTCGAACAGCACCTGGGTCACGAAGCCCGGAGCGACCCGGAGTAACCGCTATTCGTCTTCCGAGACGACGACGCCGTCGGCCGGGTCGAGACGTATCGTTTCTCGTCCGTCCGTGCTGACTTCGTCGATGGCCTCCCTCACTGCGGCCATACGAGCGCCCTCGACCGCGATGAGGATACCTGTCTCGGTCGTTCGCGCACCGTACGCGCCGTTCTCCGTTGCTGTCTCGATGATTCGACTCTCTTCGGCCGTCCCCACTCCGATGTGTTCCATCGCGTCGTGGTGTGCTTCGTCGAGCAGTGCGCCGAACCGCTCGGACTCGCCGTCGTCGAGGGCCACTGTCGCCTGGCGCGCCCGGGCGTTTTCGCGGACGACGTAGCCGAGGTCCTCGGCGTCTGCCCCCTCCAACCGCGAGAGCGTCGCCAGGTCGACCGCCGTCGAGGAATCGACGCCCAGTTCGTCCAGTACCTGCCGGACGCTTGCCCGCACGTCGTCAGCGTGTGTCCCGCTGCCGTCGGTTTCGACGGCGAGAAACTCCAGGGGCTCCGGGGCGGCCATTCGGGCCTGTGAGTCACTACTCCCGTCCAGAAAGAGCACCGACCCGGCCTTCGAAAGCGCAATCGCGGACGGCAACGGGGTCCGGTATTCGCGGCCGAAGAACTCGGCCTCGACGCGCTCTGCCAATCCGGCGATGTCCGCCCGATCGAGATCCAGGTCGGACACCGCGCCCAGCAACGCCAGGACTGCGAGTTCCAGGCTCACCCTCGCCTCCGGGTCGCCGATTCCAGAATCGCCCACCTCCGCCCAGCGCTCGGATAGCTCTCCGCCGACCGTCCCCTCGAACCCGCCGGGTTCGAAACCGCGCTCCGCCAGGACGGCATAACACCCTCGGATCGGGTCGGTCCAGTCGCCGACTGGGTCGGTCTCGTCGGTCGCGAACGTCCGGGTTTCGCCCCCTGCGGTGACTGTCACCGCCTCCGACGGCGTCGCCTCGATCGTCGTCGCTCGGTCCGTCGCCATCGCCAGCGCGTATCCGTCGCTGTCCATCGTCCGGCTTCCGAACAGGACTGTCGCCCCGGGAGAACGCACTTGATACATACACGTACCTTCCGACTGGACCGTTGGTGAGTGTTGCGACCCCGGCTATGACCACTGATCGAGCCCGGTCTGGACCTGTGACTGCTCGATCCGTTCGAACCCGCGCTCGACCTCTCCGGGGTCGACCTCCCAGGTCTCGGTGACGTACTCGCGGGCCGCGCTCACGTCGGGCGAGATATCGAGATCCAACGCCGGCGTTTCGGCGACCGGCGGATCCCGGAAGAGCCCTCTGATCCGGTCGACGTTCTCGACCTGTAGCCCCTCGGCCTCGATGACGCCCCACAGATCCCCGTGTTCCCTGACCGCCCTGACCGACGTCTTCGGGCCGTATCCGGAGACGCCCTCGTTGAAGTCGGTCCCACAGAGGATCGCCACGTCGATCAACTGTTCCCAGGTGAGGTCGTGTTCGGACAGCGTCGCGTCCAGATCCATCAACTCGGGATCGCCCTTGCTGGTCAGTTGCCTGAGCGTCAGCGGCGCGCCGAACAGCAGGGCGTCGTAGTCTTCCGTGCCGGCGTAATCGACGTCACCGCGGCGGGCCATCACCGCCGCCTGGGCCTCTCCTTCGGCCGGCGCATCGACGATCGGCACGTCGAGCAGTTCGAGTAACTCCCGTGTCGTCTCGACGATCGTCTCGGTCAGTCGCTGGGTCCGTGACTCCAATCGAGCGACTGCGAGGTCGTCACCGCGCTCGCGTGCTTGCTCGAGGCGCTGCTCTGCCGCCTCGCGCTTTTCGCGTCGCTGCTTTACCTCGTCGTCCTTGAGATCCGTGACCGCACCGTCGAAGACGAACACCGGCGTCAGATCGTGCTCGAAGAACTTCGGGAGCCCCTGCACGACGCCGACGAGGTTTGCGACTTCCTCGCCGTCGCTCGTCGTGTACACGTCGTCGCTGGTCCACTTGACGGTCGTCGTCAGATAGCGGTACAGCCAGTTGTGGGCGTCCACCGCGACGACCGAGCCCTGCAACTCGGCGAACGGCACGTCCTCGATAACCGCCAGATCGCGAAGCGCTGCGTTTCCCATCGAGCGGTCGTTAGGCCGACAGCGGTTTCACCTTACCGGACGTGCGTTCGCCGAGATAAGTGGATTAATTTACAAGCCCCGGTGTCTAATCGGCGGGCGTATGACCGATCGAGACCGACAGTCGTCGTCACGACGGCGGGTTCGCACTGACGGGGGGCCGACAGTCGAGAATCCCGAGACGGAGTTACTCGCGGCGGGTGCCCTCGAAGAAGCGCAATCCGGGGATCTGCAGGTCACCTCGTCGTTCAACGAGGCCTGGCAGGCGGAGATCGCGGCCGTCAAGTCCAGCGACGGAACCAACCGCGAGGAACTGATCGACGTGATGGGGATCGATTCGGCGGGCGAAGTCGAACTCGAGGCCGTCGACGATGCGTTTCGCATCACTGTCGACGGCGCGCTGATCGGTGCGCTGGAGTCACAGGCGGCCTTTTACGCGGATCTGGCCGCCGCTCGATTGCTCGAAGACCGCCTCGAGGAGTGGCACGATCTGCCGGTTGCCGACCGGAGCCGCCTGCTCAAGGGACTGCGACTGTTTCTGGAGACCTGTCCCGAGTGTGGCACGCCGGTCGTGTTCGACACCGAGACCGTCGAGTCCTGCTGTGGCAGCTATCAGGTCGCAGCCGTCGACTGTGACGAGTGTGGTTCGCGGCTGTTCGAGTCCGCGCCGATCGACGGACAGTCGGCGTGAACGAGCGCTGTTTCGTCTCGCTGTGCTGTAGCCGCCGACCTATACGTCCGGAAACGAATCGACGGTCGAACGCCGACTTACGCGTCCGGAAACGAATCAACGACCGGTGGGGCCGTTTCGCGCGCGTCGATGAACGCACTGGCTTCCGGCGGTAGTTCTTCGTCACGGAAACTTTCGATCCCCTCGCGGTACCGTCCCGAGCGATCCGGCGCGGGCCACGCCATGACGCGTTCGGCCAGCCCGGTTTGCTCGCCCGTGTAGCCGAACCCGGCCTTCGAGGCGGCCTCGTAGGCGAACGGGTTGTTCACCGCGATCACGACTCGCTCGAAGTCCCGAGCGGCCGCCCGCTCCCGGATCGTCCGCAGGAGCTGCGATCCGATCCCCTCACCCTGGCGGTCGCGCCGGACCGTCACGTAGCGGATCCGCAGCGTCGACTCGTCCGTCCGGTCGCGGTCGAACGCCGCCGCGGCGACGATCGCTCCGTCGCGAACGACGGCCTTGCCGGTCGCCGACATGACGAACTTCCCGGCGTAGCTGAACCGCTCGTGGTCGAGCCGTAGCGTCGGCCCGTCGTCGGCCCAGCCGAGCAGTTCGAATTCCATACGTCGGCCAGGGCGCCCGGCGGCAAAGACGTATTGCTCCGCGTTCCTTTTGATCGTCCCGGGCCTTATCTGTAGCATGTCCACTGGCGACGTCGCTCTCTTCGATCGGTTCGCGCGCTATTACGATCTGTTTATGCCTGGCGCACAGGCGACTCATCTCACTCGCGGGCTCGAACTGGCCGACCGTCCCGTCCGGCGACTGGTCGACGTCGGCGGCGGGACCGGGCGTGCGGCGCAGACGCTCGCGGTCGAACAGCGACTCGTCCTCGACGCGTCCAGAGGGATGCTCGAACAGGCGACGCTTCCGAGCGTGCAGGGGGACGCCGGCCGCATGCCGCTGTCGACGGGCGCCGTCGATGCGATCACGATCGTCGACGCGCTCCATCACATCTACGAGTGGGACCGTCTCTTCGAAGAGGCGTTTCGCGTGCTCGCCCCCGGCGGCGTGATCGTCGTCAGCGACTTCGACCCGACGACTGTCCCGGGCCGGGTGCTGGCTGTCGGCGAACGACTCGTGGGCTTCGACTCTCGTTTTGTCGCTCCCGACGAGCTTCGAAACCGCCTCGAAACTGCCGGCTTCGAGACGCACCTCCTCGACGGCGGGTTCGGATACACGGTCGCCGGTGTCGCCTCGAAACGCGAAGGCACATAGGCTCGGGGTCCGAGCTACCGGTATGATACAGGTGGTCGGAGCGATCGATCGCCGCGTCGATCGAACGGGGCTGTCCGCGCTGGTCGCCGCCGGTGACGTCGTCCTGATCGGGCTGTTCGTCGCGATCGGGGAGTTCACACACGGCTCGCCGCCGTGGAACGCCCCGGTCGCGGCAATCGAGGCGTTCGTCCCCTTCCTGCTCGGCTGGCTGCTGGCCGCCTTCGTCGGGGGTCTCTATACGGCGGACGCGTGGAAATTCCCGCTTCGGGCGTTCTCGTGGACGGCTCCAGCCTGGATGATGGCCGTCCTGATCACGATGGCGATTCGCGTGCTGCCGTTCGTCCCCGGCGGCGTCGCGCTCACGTTTGTGGCCGTCTCGATCGGCGTCGGACTGGCGCTGCTCGTTCCCTGGCGGATGACGATCGCGTGGCTGTACGGCGGGTGATCGACTGCGAAACGAACGCCGCACGAAAACGGACCCTTACTGATAGTCCTCGATCGACACCGCCACGGTCGACTGGATCCAGGCCTCGTGGTTCTCCCGGTCGTAGATCACGAACTCGTCGTCGAGTGTCAGCTCGGCGTATCGCTGAGACTGGTCGTCGTCCCCCGCTAGCCCGGCCGTGTCGTCCGTAGCATCACTGTCCATTGTCCTGTGTGGACGGGGTTTTGTTCCACCGTCCGCCTACTTTCAACTGGGGATCCCTCTCGTATAAGGGCTAGCCCCTGATTATCATTCGATAAAACAACAAATCTCGCCGTCAGGTACTGAAACTGCCTGACTGCGGAGCGTTCCACATGCCACCCTTGTACTGGTCTGCCTACGCTCTTCCGGCTGCTACTGGCTGCCAACTTCTGTTATCACGCCCGATAACTCCGTTTCGACCGGCGCGATCCAGCGACGGCCAGGTATACAACCGTCGGGACCGAACCCATCTCGTATGGTCGAAGTACCGTTCTATCGGAGCGAGGAGACAGAGGAGCTCGCGACGCCTGCGGAGTACGTCACGGCGGTTCGGGAGGGGTATCGCCAGCGCGGCGAGGGTGCCCCGGCCGAGCCACGGACCGCGCTGACGCGGGATGATCCGCCAGGGCTGTTGACGGGGTATCTCGCGATTCTGCCCGAGACGGGCGCAATGGGTGGCTACACGTACGCCGCCGGGTTCGGCGATGGGGACGCGCACTTCGTGTTACCGGTGTACGATGCCGAATCGGGGCGACCGCTGGCGGTGTTCGACGGAGCGCATCTCAATCCGCGCAAGACCGGCGCGACCGGGGCCGTCGGTGTGGACGCGCTCGCCCGTGCCGACGCCAGCACGGTCGGGCTGTTCGGCAGCGGCATCCAGGCCAGGGGGCAGCTCCGGGCGACGGCGACCGTCCGCGATCTCGATCAGGTGGCCGTCTACTCGCCGACTGCCGACCACCGCGAGACTTTCGCCGCCGACATGAACGCTGAACTGGACGCGACCGTCGCCGCCGTCGCCTCGCCCGCGGCCGCCGTCGAAGGCGCAGACATCGTCATCACGGCGACGAAATCCGGCGAGCCGGTGTTCGACGGCGATCGGCTCGAACCCGGCACGCACGTCACGGCGATGGGGCAATATCACCCCGAGAAACGTGAGGTCGACGCGCGGACCGTCGAGCGGGCGACCTACGTCCCGGACCTGCGCGCCCGGATCGAACAGGACGCCGGGGCGTTCATCCTCGCTCGCGAGGCGGGCGCCGTCGACGACGACCACGTCCACGCGGAACTCGGGGATGTCGTCGCGGGGACCGCCGAGGGCCGAACCAGCGACGAGGAGATCACGCTGTTCGACAGCGGCGGCACTGCGATCGAAACCGTCGCTGCTGCTCATATGCTCTACGAGAAGGCCGCCGATCGCGATCTCGGTGAGTCGATCTCGTTCGCCCCCGCGAGCGAAGCGATGGACTAAACGCCAGCATAGCGTTTCATAAGACATCTCACAGTCGATTAGCGCACCTCCGCATCAGTTCCTAATCTATCCGTCAGTCTCAAACCATATTCAATCCATTATGAAAGATGTAGGAGACCAAGTCAGCACAGAGGCCACATTTGCTCCACACCTGTTCCCCTGAATCAGCTGCTCAGCGTGCGTCCGAAGTGACTACTCGATTTCTAACTGATCACTTCCGCCACCCTCCTCCCCGTCGTTCTCGTCCCATTCGAGTTCGAACTCGATACTTCGTTCAGTCATGTTGCCAGCCGGGCCTTCGCGTTCAGCTTTGACTTCGAAGGTCGGTCGGGCAGGGGGATTCAGCGTTACAGATTCGGAGCCTGCTTTCAGCGTGATAGCGTTGCCGCTGTCGAGGGTGTCCGCGACTTTCCGTAGGTACGATGCAATCTCTTCTCGACTCTGGTCGCTCTCTGATTTGAACAGTACTTCTTCAGGCATACAAAAGGTAGTACACAGCCTGCACCAATAAATGCGCCCGCCGTATTGAGTCGATAGGACTGGCCAGTGTGTTCACACCTGTTGGGCCATCCCCACTCATTGAAATCGCTACACACCCGAATGCTATTCAAATTCGCGCTTGAACACCACCGTAGAGCCGTATGGAACGTAATCGCGGTATCGGTATCCTGTGTCAAAAGCACAAGCCGGTGTTCAGCGACGTAGCCGAGCGTCTTCGGAGTGCAGGCTTTCAGGTTCGATTCTTCCATCCCCAATCACCCCTCTCACCAGAACAGATCGCCGACCTCTCGTTGATCGTTAACAAGAAAACACTCCCGAGTGCACTCCCAGCTCTCAGGCATGCTCGACGGACGGGGATAGTGCTGTGGAACAACTTGCAGGCGGTGATTTTGTTCAGTTCACGGCTTGTCGGTCTTCGAGCGCTTTCGGAGATGGGATTTCTCACACCTGAAGTCTCCTTCGAGAAACCTGATGGTGAGTACGTCGCTAAAGGCTACTACATCTGGAACGACGAACCCGAACTCAACGGCGAGGGAGATTTCTATCAGGAGCTGGTTCCGACGGAACCAGTCGATTACAAGTATTATGCCGTCAACGACGGGTCAGAAATACACGTCGCGGGGCGGCGCGTCACCTCGAAGCTCCACGGGGAGAAACAATTCATCGGCCAGATAGAGATCAGGCCAGCACTTGCAGCGTCGCTCCGAGAATTTGTTGAACGATTTGACCTTCGGGGTGTCGGGGTTGACTTGGTCAAAGATGGCGACGGCCAGTATTGGGCTGTCGACGTCAACCTCGCAGCGGGATACCGGGACACTGGACTAGAGCCGGCTCTCACTGAATCGATTATTACGAGTCTCCCAAGTGAGTGAAAAGAATTGACATCCCTCTCCGCGTTCACGGTTGCTGCCAGGTAGTCGGGCACTGCATCGGCTCATCCCAGTCTAAAGGCGCGGGTGTTCTCCTTGCCCTTTATAAGAGCACACAGGTGGCCGATAAGCGCTTTCTATCTCGCACGCGAGTCTTGACAGTAGGCAGAGCGTGCGAAGCTTTCTATAACAAGCTCGTCAGCAACTGGGTCGCGAGACTAGACGCCGGCGAGCCCGACTGCCTCCGCGACCGAGAGCCCGCTCGCCAGTGCGGCGAGGAGATAGCCGGCGATCGCGCCGCCGTTGAGCAGCGGCAGTCCGGCATGGGCGCGCCCGCGCAGGACCATCCGAAGCAGCACGGCGAGCCCGAGGAACGTCCCGACCATCGCGCCGATGGCCGTCATCGGCACCGCCAGCCCGCCGGCCGCGACCGTCGGGACCGATGCGGGGGCAAACGCGGCCGCACTCGCGACCAGGACTGTCGGGATCACCGCGTCGCCCAGCCCGATGAACAGTGCGTCCCGGTCGAGCGGCTCTTCGTCGCCGTCCGTTTCCGTGTCTGCGCCTTGCTCGCTGTAGTCGTCCCCGTCTGCCCTGTCTGAATCCTCTCGGCCCTCACTCTCCGATTCCGCCTCGGTGACGCTGTCGGGCGTGTCCGCGTCCAGAAACGAGTACGACAGCGACAGCGGGACGACCAGCACGACCGGAACGCGGAGATCCATCACACCCTCCGCGAGGGTGAGCATGTGCTCGGTCCCGTAGACGCTGATCGCGTCGTAGACCGCCAGCGCGGCGAGCAACACGAGCGCCGGGAGCACGCCGAAGGAGATCCCGAACAGACCTGCCGCCCCGGCACCCATCAGGGTCCCGGCCGCGTCGATGACGTACCACTCCGGGTGGACGACCAACCCGAGGACGATCGCCCCCGCGGCCGCCCAGGCGAGCGCACTCGCACCGGCGACGGGGACGATCGTGGTCGGGACGACTGACGCGAGGACTATAAAGCCGATGTAGCCACCGACGAATACGACGAGCCCCCGGATCACGATGTCGAGATCGTACTTGAACGCCAGCAGCATGAACCCGGTCATCACCAGCAACGCGCCGATGTAGACGACGCTGTTGGTCGCGTTCTGTGGGTCCTCGGTCGCCTGCAGTCCCGCCTGTTCGAACGGCCCGACCAGCGCCAGCGCACCGAGCTGGACCAGCAGGAAGATCATCGCAATCCCAAGCGCAGCCACGGCCGCTCGCGTCCGTTGTTCCATAGGCGGCCATCCGCCAGCGAGCCGAATAACTCCTGTGAGTCGCGGTCGGACCCGGTCTCCAACTCGTGGTCGGATTAGCCTCCGATCGTGTACCCGAGAGTGTCAGGAATCGCGATAATAGAGTGTCTCACCCAGAAGCGGGGCGAGCCGGACGCCGTCGTCCGGCGAGACCGCCAGGAACGGCCGATCCACCGGGCCGAACACGTCGACCACCCGCCCGACCGTATCGAGCTGGTCGTCCAGCAGCGGCGTTCCGAGGTCGGGATGGGCGTCGCCGGGACAGCGCACGACGGCGACGCTCTGGGCGATCTCCCGGACAGTGCCGGCGCGCTGCATCAGTCCCGAAGCACCTGGAGGTAGGCCGCGACGGCCCCCAGGAGATCGCTCTTGCTCGCGTCGTCGGCGTTCGTGACGACGACCCGCCCGCGCGGTTCGTACTCCCGCGGGTAGGTCTTCTCGCGTTCGATCCGGGCGTCGTAGCCCACCTGCTGGACGGCCTTGGCGATTTCCTCAACCGTCGGCTCCGGGACGGCCAGGTCCTCGGCGACCCGGCGCCCCTCGTTGCGGGTCCGGGTCGCGTCGAGGGCCGCGGGCCAGATGACGTTCTCGACCATATCTTCTGGTGGGCGGGCCGGACGTAAACGCCTTACTGGTCGGGCGAGTGCGCTGTTTCCCTCTCAGTTCTCGGGGCTATTCGAGCGTTAATGGCCCCGTCTTCGTCATCACGTATCGAACGCGTTCAGACCATAGCCGACCCTTTGACAGTCTTGCGTCTTTCCTCGCCAGGACAGGGCTCAGTATATCGCCGAATTTCGAGGGCTATTTGATATCGAATATATACGCCGATCCGCCATTCTCTCCATTTGGATCATTATCGCGCTCGGCCCCGATCAATGCAGTATCGGCTGCCAGCGCCACCGCGTTGCCAAAGTAGTCGCCTTCATCACTGTCGTACGCAGTGAGTTTGGCTTGCTGGCTCCAGGCGCCGTCACTGCGGGTGAAGACGTATGCCGATCCGGCGTTATCCCAGTCTGGCTCTTCGTCACCCTCGGATCCAATCAGGGCAGTGTCTCCTGCCAGTGCGATTGAACTCCCAAATTTGTCGTCACCATCGCCGCGGTTGGCGGTGAGTTTGGCTTGCTGGCTCCAAGAGCCGTCACTGCGTGTGAATACGTACGCTGCCCCGGCATTCTGCCAATCTGGCTTGTCGCGCATTTTGTCCCCGATGAGGGCGGTATCGCCCGCCAATGCGACAGAATCACCGAACTCGCCGCTGATGGTCTCACCATCCCCGGTTGGAGTGAGTTTGGCCTGTTGGCTCCAGGAGCCGCTGCTGCGGGTGAACACGTACGCCGTTCCGGCCCATTCTCCACCTGATCTCGTGCCATTACGAGCACCGATGAGTGCAGTGTCTCCTGATAGGGCGACAGAACTACCGAACCCAGCATCTTCGCCGCCATTTCTGGGGCTGAGTTTGGCTTGCTGGGTCCAGGAGTCGCCACTCCGGGTGAATACGTACGCCGAACCACCCCATCCTCCATTCGGGTCCTCATCAGTGTTAGCCCCGATGAGAGCGGTGTCGCCTGCTATGGCGATCGAATGTCCGAAGTTGTCTCCCTCATCGCCGTCGCTAGCGGTGAGTTTGGCTTGCTGGCTCCAGGAGTTGCCACTTCGGGTGAACACGTATGCCGCCCCGACTTCCAGACTGTTTGAGGTCGTATACCAGTCATCCCCGATGAGGACGGTGTCGCCCGATATTGCGACTGAATTACCGAAAAATATATTGCCGCTATCGTCGTTCGGTGCAAGTTTGGCTTGCTGGGTCCAGGTACCGTCACTGTAGACGAACACGTACGCTGACCCACTCCCGTGATTATAACTGATAGCTCCGATAAGAGCGGTATCGCCCGATATGGCGACTGAACTACCGAACCGATCGCCCACTTTGCCGTCGCTGGCGGCGAGTTTAACCTGGCTGAGCCGTGGTGTATTACTTCCGGGGGTGAATCCGTCCGTCCGTGATGGTGATTCCGTGTCCGAGTTGCCTGAATCGTTACACCCCGCCAGTACACCTATTCCGCTTATTCCTGCCAGCTGGAGGAGACGCCGACGCTGCCAGTCCATAAGTAGATGTGAGATCGAGATGATAAAAAGGCGATTGATTCGGCCCCCAACTCCGGATACACGCCGTGCTTGAGTGCGTCTACTCTTCGCTGTGGCAGATCGTCTATCTTCGATTCAAACCATCCGGATTCACAGTGCTTCCGAGATCGATCCTCTCGACTAGTTCTCCCGCACGATCGAACGGCAACGTCGATTCCAGGTCGCTCTCTGGCCGGTCCTGATCAGCGGACTCGAACACCGCCTCGACGAACGCCTCGCGGACGCACTCGGCGTGGAACAGCCCGTGGAGATAGGTGCCGAGCACCCGTTCGGTCGCGACGCTGTCCGGCCCGATCGGGGCTGGCATCTCGCCGTCGACGCGCGTCTCGCCGGCGTGGATCTCGTAGCCGCTCGCGGTCCCACTCGCCCCGTCGATCGGCCCGGCCCCTTCGACCGTTCGGGTGACCTGGCGGATGGTCTTTTCCTCGTCGAAGTGGGTCACGACGGGCAACAGCCCGAACCCCGCCAGGTGGTCGCGCTCGCCCGTCCCCTCGCGGTCGGCCCCGCGCAGTTCCCGGCCGAGCAGCTGATAGCCGCCACAGATCCCGACGATCGGGCCGTCGAACGCGTCCAGTCGCTCGCCGAACCCTGCCTCCCGGAGCGCGAGCAGGTCGTCGACAGTGTTTTTCGTCCCCGGCAGGACGACCGCGTCGGCGTCGGAAAGCGCCGCGTCCGGGGGCCGGACTGCGACTCGCACGCCCGGCTCCCGGGCCAGGGGATCGAGATCGGTCGCATTCGAGAGTCGCGGCAACCGCGGCACGGCGACGGTGACCGATCGCGACTCGGATAAGCCGTCATCCCCACCGCGCACCGCCGACTCCTCGCGGGCCGGCAGCGAGAGGCTGTCCTCCTCGGGCAGTCCCGGATCCTCGTAGGGGAGCACGCCTACCACGGGCACGCCGGTCCGATCCTGGAGTTCCTCGAGCCCGTCGGCCAGCAGCGACCGGTCGCCGCGGAACTTGTTGATGACCAGTCCCGCGACCCGATCACGGATGTCCGGGGGCAGCAGTTCGAGCGTTCCGTACAGGCTCGCGAAGACGCCGCCGCGTTCGATATCGCCGACCAGCAGGATCTCGGCGTTCCCGAAGCGGGCGGTTTCGACGTTCGCCAGGTCCCGATGCTGGAGGTTGATCTCCGCGATCGAGCCTGCGCCCTCCGCGACGATCACGTCGTGGTCGGCCGCCAGTCGCTCGTAGGCCGCGACCGCTGTCTCGCGTGCCCGCTCCCAGTAGCGGTCGTAATACTCCCCGGCCGGGACGTGCCCGACGGGGCGGCCGTCGAGCAGCAGCTGGCTCTCGGCGTCGCCGCGGGGCTTGAGCAACACCGGATTGTGATCGGTCGTCGGAACGACCCCGGCCGTGCGAGCCTGGACGTACTGGGCGACGCCGATCTCGCCGTACGCGGCGTCATCGCCGATGCAGGCCGCGGCGTGGGCGTTGTTGCTCATCGTCTGGGCCTTGAACGGGGCCACGTCGATCCCCTCGCTGGCCAGTCGCCGACAGAGCCCGGCGACCACGGTGCTCTTGCCGACGTGACTGGCCGTCCCGGCGACGAGCACTGTCGTCGTCATCTGAGGGTCGTCATCTCGGACATCAGTACTCCGTCCCCTTCCGTGCACGCTGGCCGTCGGCCTCGAAGGGATGGCGGTCGGCGGCGACGTGACTCAGCAGGTCGACGTGTCCGTCCAGGTAGTCGGGTCGCTCGTGGCCGCCGGTCAACACGAGTTCCAGGCCCGCTGGACGGTCCTCGAGCACCGCCAGCAGGTCTTCGGGGTCGACGAGTCCCCGGTTGGCCGCGTACAGCACCTCATCAAGGATCAGCATATGGACGCCCGCGTCGGGTTCGCCGTCCAGTTGCAGTGGCGAGGACAGATCCGCCTCGCTCGCAGCGTCGACGAGTTCGCGGGCGCGCTCGAAGGCCGCCCGGGCCGTGGCGGCGTGTTCGTCGTCGCTGGAGCCGTCGAGCAGCCCGTGCCAGCCGTAGTGACCGCTGTTCTCGTAGGTGATGCCCGGCAGCTGTGCGATGGCGTTGTACTCGCCGCGGGCGGCCTCGACGCTGTCGGCCCCACCTTTCATAAACTGTAGGACGTGGACGCGGTAGCCGTGGCCGGCCGCCCGCAGTCCCATCCCGAGTGCGGCCGTCGTCTTGCCTTTCCCGTCGCCGTACCAGGCCTGGACGCGGCCGAATTCCTCGGGTACGGCTGCCTCGATCGGCTCCGCGGCGGGCCTGATACGGTCGGTTGTACGTCTGTTCCGGATCGATCGGAGCCGGGAGGCGATCGACCGGTAAATCGGTACAACCGACCGTATGACGCCCCGGCCCGGCGTTTCCGGCTGCTGTGCGTGGTCCCCTCGGTCGTTGTCTGTCATAGTTTGTCTACCTCCGTTGTCGTCGTCGTGACGATTCCGTGGTCGGCGTCGGCGACGCTCGCCGGCGGGGCGTCGTCGGCGTACCGCGACTCGAGGCTAGCTGTCAGGGCGTCCCGGACGCAGGCCCGGACGGCGTCACCCACAGGCGTCGCGCTGCCGGAGAACGCCGCCGGCTCGCCCGCCGGATCGCACGCCGCGACGACGGCATCGCTCGTCGTTCCCGTGAACCCGACCGACGACAGGAGCGTCGCCGCCTTCGCCTCCGCCGCGACGGTCAGGACGTTCGCCAGCGCTCCGGCTGCCAGATCCCGGGTCGTCCCCACGAAGAGGTTGCAGGTCCCCGTCGGCGCGCGACCACGCTCTGTCGTCGCGTCACTGTCGGCCGGTTCGTCGTCCGGATCGACCGCCAGCGCCGCCGGGTTCGAGAGCCCGACAGTGGCCACCGCGACGACCGATCCGTGTCGGGCGAGCCGCGCGTGTTCCTGGGAGACGCCGGTCAGCAGGACGGGACCGTCGGCGTCGAAACCGGCCGATGCCAGCCGACCGGCCGCGTAGCGTTCGAGGTCAGTTCGCTCCCAGCCGCTGGGGACGGTCACGTTGTAGGCCGCCTTACCGTGCGAGCGGCCGCCGTCCCAGCCAGTCGAGAGCCAGCGCGTCCCCGGCCGGGAGAGCTGCAACACTCCCTCTTGGATTTTCGTTTCAAACATCCAGCAGGACCTCCAGCAGCCGGTCGTTTTCCTCGGGCTCGCGGACGGCGACCCGGATGTGGGAATCCAGCCCCCGGAACGTGGTGGCGTCCCGGACGGCGATGCCCCGTTCGCGCACCGCGGCGACGAGCGGCCCGACCGGTCGGTCACCCACGTCGAGCAACAGGAACGGCGCCGCCGACTCGCGCACGTCGAACCGACGGTCCAGCGTCTCGCGCATCCGCCGACGCTCGCGCTCGACCCGCGTTCGCGTCGCCTCGACGAACGCCGTCTGTCTCATCGCGTGGCTTCCAACGGCCAGCGCCGGCGCACCCAGGTTCCACGGGCGTCTGGCGTTTTCCATCGCGTCGCCGAACGAGCCGGTCGCGACGGCGAAGCCGGCCCTGATCCCCGGCAGTCCGAACAGCTTCGTCAGCGATCGCGCGACGACGACGCCCTCGGTGCCGGCCATCGACGGGCGGTCGGTGTATCCCAGAAACGCCTCGTCGACGAGCAACGGCGTGTCGCCCTCACGACACCGCCGGGCGAACGCGCGCAGCGCTCCGTGGTCGATCGCCTCGCCCGTCGGGTTGTTCGGGTTGCAGACGACCGCCAGCGCGTAATCGCCCGGATCCGATTCGGTGATCTCCGCCGGCGGGACGAACGCCGGCGTCCCGCCCTGCAGTCGGACTTCCCGGGCGTACTCGCCGAAACTCGGGGCCGGAACGAGTGCGCTGTCCCCGGGCTCGACGGCCAGCCCGATCGCCATCCTGATCGCGGCCAGCCCGCCCGGAGTCGGGATGACCGCTTCGGGCGCGACGCCGACGTACGCCGCGGCGGCCTCGCGGTACTCGCTCGGCGGTTCCGGGGGGTACGACGTCGCTGCGTCCAGTGCCGTCTCGTAGGCCTCGTCGACGCCGGGTGGCGTCCGCGGGTTCGTGTTCGCGCTGAAATCCAGCAGGTCCGGATCGTCGCTGCTCCCGTGGGTGACCGGCCCGACGCCGTGTGCTGTCTCTCGGTTCATACTCGTGTCCGTGCTCCGATCATAGGTGTTCGTAGCGTGTGGCGATTCGCGTTCGAACCCGCTCCATCGAGACGTCCTCGCGGGCCGCCGTCGCGAGCGCGCCGCCCATTCCGGCCCCCTCCTTGGCTTCGCCGGCGCGGTAGCGTTCGAAGACGGTCCCGGACTCGCGATCGAATCCGGGGTCGGTCACGAGCACCTCCACCTCCAGCCGCTCGGCCGCCTCCCGGACGTTCGCCGACGGGTCCTCGGCGATGAACGGCGTCGTCGCGACCGATACCGGCCGATCTATTCCGGCCGCCCGCAGCAGACCGACGACAGCGAGTTGCTGGGTCCCGCCGGCCAGCAGCAGGTCGGTCTCGCTTTCGAGCGCGCCGGCCGCAGTCCCGGCGAGGACGGCCAGCACGGGATCGCCGACCGCCGCCAGCGCTTCTCGTGGCTGGCCCGCCAGCTCGCCCGGCGAGTAGCCGCTCGTCGCGAGTGCCGCGGTCACGACCGCCCGTTTGCGGTCGATAGGGTTCTCGGGCAGCGACGAGGAGACCGACAGGTCGACGCCCAGGGCCTCGCTGACCGCGAGCGCCGTCGTCGTGCCGCCGGGAACGCTCTCGGCGAGCACGAGTCGATCCGCCGGGAGCCGCCGGCCGTACCGTCGTCCCCGCTCCCACAGCGAGGCCGCGTCGGGGACCGCGGTCGGTTTGCGGATGTCGTTTCCCGCCCGATCTCCGAGTGAGACCGTCGGAGCGGCCGTTTCGACGCCGAGACCGGCGTCGATCGTCACGAGGTCGAACCCGACCAGGTCCCGGACGGCGCGGGTAACCAGCGCCGGGGTCGGACAGCCGCTCGGGCTGACTGGCACCGCCGGCGCTTCGAGCACGTCGCCGTAGGCGATCAACTCCGCGTCGGCCGCGGGCGTGTGTGCCATTGCTTCGGGATCTGCCCCGGCAGCGCTGATCCCCTCGATCGTCGCCGTCTCGGTCGTCCCGACGACCAGTCCCATCGCTGCTCTCGCGTGTTCGTTCGTGTCGTGGGTCATAGTAACTCCTCCGCGATCCTCGCGTCACCGGGTCGATTGACGTTGACCGCCAGCCGTTCGTCCGCCAGCACGAGTCGCCGCTCTGGCCCGTCGCCGACGACGTTGAGGCCGGTCGGAGCGAGCTCCCCGCTCTCGCTCTCGACGGTCGTGTCGGCGCTGACTCCGAGGTCACGCTTCAGATCGGCCGGGACGGACACCGACAGCGAGCCCCGCTCGTGGGCGTCGACGACGCCGGCCACGATCGAACCAGTCAGCAGCGGCAGGTCGGCTGCCACCGTCAGTACCGGCTGTTCGACGGTCGAAAGCGCCCGTTCGAGATCAGCGACGTATCCCTCGCCCGGGGTTTCGATCGTCGGCACGTCGACGTGGGCGGCCGTCTCGGGTGTGTGCGGCGAGACGACGGCGTAGGCCGACCCGACGGCCGGCCTGACGCCCTCGAGGATCCGATCAATCATCGGTCGGCCGCCGATCTCGTAGAGCGGTTTCTCGACGGGGGCGTCCAGACGCGTCCCGCGGCCCCCGCACATCAGGAGCGCGTCCACGGGATCACCTCCACGCGCCCCGTCACCAGTGTGCCCACGCGACCACCCCCGCGTGTATCGCGACGACCCGCGCCAGTTCGTTGGTCGCGCCGAGCACGTCGCCGCTGACCCCGCCGACCGTCGAGCGGGCGAGCCACAGGACTACCGCTCCGGTCGCCAGGGCGCCGAGCGTCGCGATCGGTGCCGCCGGCGTGATCCCGACCAGTGCGAACGCGGGGGCGAGCGCACCGACGACGGCGAGCAGTGACCCGGGGCCCGCGTTTGCAGTCAGCGCCGAGCCGAGTCCCTCGTGGGTCGCCGTGCCGAGACAGACCAGCGTCGCGACGGCCCCCTTCGCGCCCACTTCGCTCGCCACGACGACGGCCACGATCGCGGGCCACCCGCGAGTCGTCCCGGTCAGTCCGATCGCGCCGAGCGCCAGCGCGAGCACCGCGATCGCGAGCGCGAGCGCGCCGCCGACGCCGACGGTCGTGTCTCGCATCACTTCCCGCCGTTTCGCGGCGTCGCCGTGGACCGCTAGCGCGTCACCGAGGTCGGTCAGCCCGTCGGCGTGGGCGACCCCCGTGAGGACGTACGTCCACGCCAGGAACGCGGCCGCGGCGGTCGCCGGCGGCGAGAGGACAGCCAGCGGGACCGCCGCGAGCGCGCCGATGGGGTAGCCCGCGAGCGGGAACGACGCGGGCCGGTGCCGGAACGCCTCCCAGGCGGTGTCGTCCTGGCCGATCGGGAGCCGCGAGAGAAAGCCCACCGCCCCGCGGAGGGCGTCTACAACCACGCGATCACCCCGCCCGCGAGGATCGACAGGACGCCCGCCCCGGTGACGACCCGTACGCCGCGTCGGCCTCGCTCGCGATCCGGCAGTGCCGCATCGGAGTTGAGATCGTAAGCACCGGGCTTGACCAGCCCCACGTCGAGCGCGACCGCCAGCGTCGCCATCGGCCACCCCGAGTTCGGCGACAGGGGCTCGCGGGCCCACCGGCGAGCGGCCACGACCGCACCGGGCCGACCGGCCGCGAGCGCGATCGCGACGGCGGCCACGCGGGCGGGCACGGCCATCACGAGATCGTCCAGGCGGGCGCCGGCCCAGCCCACCGGCTTCGAGCGGTACCCGAGCATCGAATCGAGCGTGTTGACGCCCTTGATCCAGCCGGCGGCCGCGGCTCCGAGCGCAACTCCGCCCAGGGAAACGCCGACGACGAACGCTACGAGCGGCGCGACCAGCCCGTCGGCGAGGTTCTCGGCGGCGCTCTCGACGGCACCGCTGCGGAGCTCCGACGGCGACAGGTCCTCGGGGTCGCGACCGATCAGTGCCGGCACCCGCTCGCGGGCCCGTTCGCGGTCGGTTTCCGTCGCCTCGATCACGTCCCGGGCAGTCTCGACGAGCGCGCGCAGGCTCGTCGTCACGAACAGGACGAACCCGGCCGCGAGCGCGCCGGCGATCCAGCCGACGCGCCCAGCGCCCGTGACGAACCCCCAGGCGATCGCGGCGGCGATAATCGGGAGCACCACGGCCGCGAGCACGCCGACGAGCCGGGGATGGCGCCACTCGCGATCCGTCCATCCGACGAGCCGGCCGAGATACGCGACCGGGTGCAGCCGGTTGGGTAACTCGCCGACGAGCCCGTCGAGGCCGACCGCCAGTCCGATCGCTAGCGCGGCAGCCGCCCCCATCAGTCGCCCCTCCATCGCCCGGCCAGCTCAGACAGCGACCGCTCGGAAAGCAGGACCGATTCGGGCGCGGCCCCGTCGGCCTCCGGATCGTCACCGACGTGTAACAGGTCTGCCGGCGCGGTTCCGAGCGCGTCCGCGACGGCCTCGAACGCCCGCCGATCGGGCTTGCGCCAGCCACAGCCGACGCTCGTCACGACCGCGTCGAACCGGCCGGGGTCGAGCGCCGATCGCTCCAGCGAGCGTTCGACCAGTCCGGGGACGCTGCAGTTCGAGCAGACCCCAACCGAGCCGACGTGCTCGGCGGCCGCGACCGCCTCGCCTGCGCCGTCACGCGTCCGGACGGGCGACTCGAACGCCGCCAGTACGGCGTCACGCACGGCCGAATCCGGGGGATCGATCCCGCGACTCGAAAGCGCCGCACTGACGTGGGCCACCAGCGACTGTTCGCGGCCGGGTTCGACGGACCGGTGTGGCATCGCGTAGGCGCGCTCCCAGTCGTCCGGTCGCTCGATCCCGCGACTCGCCAGCGACTCGGCGATCGCGGCGGCCGGATCGTCCGGCTGATCGACCGATAGCAGCGTCCCGAAGCAATCGAACGAGACTGCGTCGTGCGACCCCGCGTGCATCTCAGGGACGACGCGCGAGCAGTCCGGCGCTGACGATCGCGACCAGTGCTGCGACCGGTCCGAAGCCGGGACCGAAGCCGTCGCCGGCCTCGGTCGTCCCCGGTGTGTCTGTCGTCGAACTGGAGGCGTTTTCGGGGTTAAACGCCGCCGAGAGATCCTGCAACGGCTCAGTCACGCGCGGTCCGGGCTGACTGATGAAGTTCGCGTTCACCCTGATGATCTGGTCGTTCCGGACGGCCGTCGTGGCGTTGATCGCGGCACTCGTCCGGAGTTGCCGTCCCTCCGGCATGACGATCCAGTCGGGGTTCTCCTGTGCGATCACTTCCTCGCTGATCTCGCCGTACGTCTGAATGTCCGCCGCGGCCGCGACGTTGTCCCCGCCCGCGGTCGCGATCACGTCGCCGATGAACGTGTCCGGACCGGCCGTGTAGCCCCCGCCCATCGCGTAGTAGACAGTCGGGTTCTCCCCGTCGTCGGCGCTCTCGCGGACCGACTCGATCGTCGATTCCATCTCGTCGGCCACCGCGTCGGCGTCTTCACACGAGCCGACGAGTTCGCCCGTCAGTCGTGTCTTCTCGCTCACGTCGTCCAGGGAGCCCGCTTCCTCGAAGTAGACGACTGTCAACCCGTTCTCCCTGAGCGTTTCGACGTCGTCCTCGTCGATGATGTTCGCCGCCAGCACCACGTCGGGATCGAGATCGACGATATTCTCGACGATCGGGTTCATATTCGTCCCGAGGACGTTCGTCCGGTTCTGCGAGCCGTTCAGATACGCCGTCGTGTACCCGGTCGGCAACCCGACGACCTTCGATTCGGCGTCGATCGCCCACATCGTCTGGGCGACGCTCGCACCCAGCGCGACCACTCGGTCGGGTTCCTCCTCGACGGTGACCGTCTCGCCGGTCGCGTCGGTCACCTCGACCGGAAACGAACAACTCGACTGCTGTGCCTGCAGGACCTGTCCGTGATCTATCTCCGGCGCGATCGACGCGCCGTGTGCCTGTGCTCCGTCCGCTGATTCGACTGATTGGGTCGGTGCGACCGCCCCGACGGCGCCGGTCGAAACGACCAACAGTAGCGCCATCGCGACGACCGCGAGTCGTGATCGCGTCATCACCTCGCTCGTTGCGGACAGTCCAATAAATATTTACCTAAAGCAAATGGACTTGGAGTAGATGCGGATCCGATACCGAGTCGCCGTCTGGTCGGGGCTCTTGCTGGCGGCATTAGTCGCTGCCGTGCTCGCCAGCGCGACGATCGGGCCCGTCGAACTCCGGGCTCCCGTCGTCGCGAAGGCCGCGCTGAACGCCGTCGGGATCCCCACCGGTCTGGGCGTTTCGATCGGCACCGCCTCGGTCGCGGGCGCGTCCGTGCCGTGGCCGACCGTCGACGTGCAGTACGCCTATCCGTTCGCGTTTCAGATCGCCCCGACGAGCGAGCTCATCGTTCGGTCGATCCGACTGCCTCGCATCGTCCTCGGGGCGACGGTCGGATTCGCGCTCGGCGGGGCCGGGGCTGTTATGCAGGGCTTTTTCCGGAACCCGATGGCGGACCCCTCGATCATCGGCGTTTCGACCGGTGCGGCGGTGGGCGCGGTCGCGACGATCGCCGTCCCGATGGCCGTCCCGTTCGGGCTCCAGACGGCCGCGTTCCTCGGCGCGGTCGTGACGGCCTTCGTCGTCTACCTGCTCGCGACCGAGGGCGGCCGGACGCCGGTCGCGACGCTGTTGCTCGCGGGCGTGGCCGTCCAGACGTTCCTCGGCGCGGTCGTGTCGTTTCTGTTGCTCCAGAGCGGCGAGAGTCTCGAAGAGGCCGTCTACTGGTTGATGGGCAACCTCTACGGGGCCGGCTGGGCCGATGTGGGGGCGACGCTGCCCGCGATCACCGTCCTCTTTCTCGCGTTGGTCCCGTTCGCGCGCGATCTGAACGTGCTGATGCTCGGCGAGGAAGACGCCCGGACGCTGGGGATTCCGGTCGAGTGGACCAAGCGCCTGTTGCTGGCACTGTCGAGTCTCCTGACCGCCGCCGCGGTCGCCGTCGCCGGCGTCATCGGCTTCGTCGGGCTCATCGTCCCGCACATGATGCGGCTGGTCGTCGGGCCCGATCACCGACTGCTGTTGCCGACCAGCGCCCTCACCGGCGCGCTCTTTCTGGTCGTGACTGACACGATCGCCCGTGCGAACCCACAGGAGCTGCCCGTCGGGATCGTCACTGCCGCGCTGGGCGCACCCTTCTTCCTGTTTTTGCTCCGTCGCCGGGAGGTGCACGAACTGTGAGCGAGCCGCTGCTCTCGGTTGCGGACGTCTCGGCCGCGTTCGGCGACGCTCGCGTACTCGACTCGGTCTCGCTGGCCGTCCGGCGCGGGGAGTTCGTCGGACTGGTCGGGCCGAACGGTGCCGGCAAGACGACGCTGCTGCGGACGATCAACGGCGTCCGCGACCCCGACGAGGGGACGGTCAGCGTCGACGGTGACCGACGGGCCGACTGTTCGGCCCGCGAGTGGAGCCGCCGGGTCGCGACCGTGCCCCAGGACACCAGCGTCTCCTTCTCGTTTCGCGTCGCGGACATCGTCGAGATGGGGCGGGCGCCACACCGTCGGCGCACGCAGTTCGGCACTACCGAGACCGACCGCCGGCGCATCGAGGACGCTCTGGAGCTGACCAACACCGCTGATATGCGGGACCGACCGATCGACGAACTCAGCGGCGGCGAACGCCAGCGGGTGTTCGTCGCTCGCGCGCTCGCTCAGGACACGCCCCTGCTCGCGCTCGACGAACCGACGGCCAGTCTCGACGTCAACCACCAGGTCGAGATCCTCCGACTCGTCAGGGAACTCGTCGGCGAGGGGCGGGCGGCCCTGGCCGCGATCCACGATCTGGAACTCGCGGCGCGCTTCTGTGACCGGCTCGCGCTGCTGTCTGACGGGGGGATCCGCGCGGTCGGCCCACCGGAGTCGGTCCTCCGCTCGGAGGTGCTCGATCCGGCCTTCGAGACGACGACGGCGACGGCGACCAACCCCGTCACCGGCACGCCGACCGTGACCGCTGGCGCTGGCGATGGGACAGTAGTCGACGGTGACGACGCCCGACGCGTCCACGTCGTCGGCGGTGGCCAGGCCGGCGCACGTGCGATCGCGACGCTCCGGGACGCCGGCCACGAACCGAGCGCGGGCGTTCTCAGAGACGGCGATCTCGCACTCGAGACCGCACGATCGCTCGATGTCCCGGTCGCGACCACGCCTGCAGTCGGTCCCGCCGATCCGGACGCGATCGCGGCGGCACACGATCTGGCCGCCGACGCCGCTGTCCTCGTCTTCGCCGACGCCGACATCGGGCCGCGTCAGTGGACGCTCGATCTGGCCGAGGGCGCGCCGTCGACGGTCCTGATCGAGGCGCGGCCGCTCGCCGAACGCCTGCACGCCGACGAGCGTGCCCGCGGGCGATACGAGCGACTCCGAGAGCGCTCGGAGACGGCGGATCTCGATGCCCTCCCCTCGGCGGTCGACACTGCCGTCGCGACAGCTGAACGGCCCGCCGACGACTGATCCGTGTCAGACTTCCCGCTTTGCGAACAGGATCAACCCGATCATCGAACAGACGACATCGCTCTCGACGAGCGTCTCGACGCGAACCTCGACCTTTCCGTAGTCGTCGTCCCAGGGCTCCGTGGCGATCACCTCTGTCTCCGCAGTCAGCGTATCGCCCGGGCGGACCGGGTCGTACCACCGGAGTTCGTCCACGCCCAGCGCGCCCCGTGATTCGCTCTCCGCCAGGAAGCCGTCGACGAGCACTCGCATCGTCATCGCGGCGGTGTGCCAGCCGCTGGCGACCAACCCCCCGAACGGGGACTGTGCAGCCGCCTCGCTGTCGACGTGAAACGGCTGGGGGTCGTACTGGCGGGCGAACTCGATAATCTCCTCGCGGGTGACCGTGTAGGCACCGAACGATTCCGTGTCTCCGACGGAGATGTCCTCGAAATAGCGGGGCATACGACTGCTACAGCTAGTTCGCACAAAAAACGACTGGTCGCAGAAATTCGTCCGATGGGCCGACGCGGAAACTGGCCGCGTCTCGGTCTACAGGCGGAGTAGGCCGAGTGCCTCGGGACTTGATCCGAGGGGGTTCACGTGTGCTGCTGAATCTGGGAGACGTAGTGGGACTTGTCGCGGACGCCGACCATCTGCTCGGCCGTCTCGCCGTCGACTGCCAGCACCACGGTCGGAACGCCGCGGACGCCGTACTCCGCGGCAAGCTGCTGGTGGGCGTCGACGTCGACCTTCGCGACGGCAGCGTCGGTCTCGGCGGCGATGTCCTCGGTGATCGGCTCGAGCATCTGGCACGGGCCACACCAGTCGGCGTAGAAGTCGACGAGGACGACGTCGTGGTCCTCGAGGATCTCCTGGTAGTGATCGGGGCTTTCTACGTGAATCGGCTCTTCAGGCGCCTCCGCGTCCGTCTCCGTTCCCTCGGACTGCAGTTCTTCCATTTTCTGTTTCTTGATCTCCTCGATGTCGTCTGCTTCACTCATTGTACCTCTCTCTACCCGTCCAGCCTTCTTAATAGTTTTGACCTTGTTGTACAATATTGTTCGGGGACAACAGACCTTTGACGGCCGTCTCCCCCAGTTGGGACGTCTATCAACCGCCGATTATGCCGGCGGAGATTCGCTATCACTACAATATAGGTCTGATTCGTTTCCGCGGTCGGGATATATGCCTGCCGTACGTCTGCCGCGGTTCCGCCGCACCGATACTCCTGCATTCCCGATAGAAACGGCGTCTCCTCCGGATTTAGCGGTAATGTACATTACTCACAAGGCTTTTAGGCTGGCTCCGCCAATAGTCTAGTCACAATGCCAGAAGCGATGACCGAGTACCTCTCACAGGACATGCACTGTGAGGGGCTTCTCGAGTGTATTCACGGTCTCAAGGAACTCGACAAGGAGGTGTTCCGGACGCTGTCGGATGCCGAAGAGCCGCTGACCGTCGACGAGATCGCCGAGACAGTCGGTCGCGAGCGCTCGACGGCCTATCGGTCGGTGCAGCGTCTCCTCTCGTCGGGATTCATCCAGAAAGAACAGGTGAACTACGACCAGGGTGGGTACTATCACGTCTATCACCCGACTGATCCGGACCAGATCGCCGACGACATGCAGCGAGTGCTCAACGACTGGTACGCCAAGATGGGACAGCTCATCAGCGAGTTCCGCGAGCAGTATCGGGAGTCCGCGCCGGTCGAGCAGTGATCACGCCAGCGCCAGCGGCACGCCGAACACGACAGCGAGCCCGATCGCGAGCACGACCGCACCGGTCGCGACCTGACCGGCCGTAAATGGGCTCTGCGGTGCCGTGCTCCGGAGCGGTGGCGCTCGCGACGGCAACGAGACGTTTTCCGGATCGTACGTCCCCTCTGGGGTCGTTGGTTCGTCCATACCTGCCGTTCGATCGGGGGTCTCTTTTAGATGTCGGACGGCTCCAACGAGCGAAACCGTCATACCCGCTTCGGTCGAAACGAAGACAAGCGATGCTCACCAAACGGATCATCCCCTGTATCGACGTGGATCTCGACGAGGACGGCAATGCGGCGGTGTACACGGGGGTCAACTTCGAGGACCTGGAGTACACGGGCGATCCGGTCGAGATGGCCAAACGCTACAACGAGGCCGGGGCCGACGAGTTCGTCTTTCTGGATATCACGGCCTCTGCAGAGGGGCGGGCGACGATGCTCGAAACCGTCGAGCGGGTCGCCGACGAGGTGTTCATCCCCCTGACGGTCGGGGGCGGGGTCCGGACGCGCGAAGACATCAAGGAAACGCTCCGGGCCGGTGCGGACAAGGTCTCGATCAACTCGGGGGCGATCGCGAACCCCGACCTCATCGAGGACGGCGCACGGGCCTTCGGCAACCAGTGTATCGTCATCAGTGTCGACGCCCGCCGCCGGTTCGACGAGGGGGGCGAACACTACGTCGACATCGACGGCGAGTCGGCCTGGTTCGAGTGCACTGTCAAGGGCGGTCGCGAGGGGACGGACATGGACGTCATCGAGTGGGTTCAGGAAGCCGAAGAGCGCGGCGCGGGCGAGCTGTTCATCAACTCGATCGACGCCGACGGCACCAAGGAGGGCTACGACATCCCGCTGACGAAAGCCGTCACCGACACCGTTTCGACGCCCGTGATCGCCTCGTCGGGCTGTGGCGGCCCCGAGGACATGTACGAGGTGTTCACCGAGGCCGACGCCGACGCCGGGCTGGCGGCGTCGATCTTCCACTTCGGCGAGTACTCGATTCAGGAGACCAAGGAGTACCTGGACGAGCGTGACGTGCCCGTCCGGCTATGATAGTGACCGTTGTCCGGCTGTTTCGAATCGACCGTACGACGGCGTGCAGTTGTGCCGGTAAATCGGTACAACGGTCACTATGAAATGGCGCTGCCCGCAGTGTGGCAAACCCCACGAGCGCAACGACCCGCCGTGTGACAACTGCGGACACCACGCGTTCGAGCGGGCAGTCGTCCCACAGACGACCGCCGAGGAGGGCCGCGAACAGTTCGTCTGGGCCTGCACGGACTGTGGGCGCCACCACCAGCGCAACAACCCGCCCTGTAGCCGCTGTGGCGGGACGACCTTCGAGAAGAAACCGCTCACGTACGACGACGACGACTCCGGCCGCTCCGCCAGTTACTTCGATCTCGCTGGCCGGTTCGAACTGGCGGCCGCCCTGGCAATCGTGGCGTTGCTTGTCGTCGCCGCACTCGGTGTCACTGGCGTCGTCGACGTGCCGGGTCTCACCCCCCAGGCGCAACCCACGATCGACGACGTGCCCGGGGATCCGGCGACCGTCAACGGTGTCGACCTGTCCGAAGTCGAGTCACGTCTGTTTGAAGCGCTCGCGAGCAACCGAACCGGGTCGCTGGACCGAACTGACGGACTCGACGCGATGGCGACGTACCTCAACAGAGGCGCGGTCAAGGAGGCCTACACGGACGCCGAGAACGTCACGAGCGAGTCGGAGCTCCGGCAGTTCGACACGACGTGTGACGAGGAGATCGTCTTCGGCGGGGCCGCACGCCCGGCAGGCGCGAACGCGACCGCTGACAGCGTCGTGTCGGGGCTGTTGTTGCAGTTACTGGCTGACTACCCCTCGACCACTGATGGCGAGGTTGCACAACTCGGAATCGACGCGCACGCGACGCCGGACGACTCCGTCGCTGTCACGATCGCGTACTGCTAGCCCGCCAGAAATCGAGCCCCGCCAGAAATCGCGTCTTCAGGCCGCCGCGTCGTCGTACGCGTCGGTCAGTGCGTCGGTTTTCTCGATGACGCGGTCGGTCCCGGTTTCTAGTGCCTCGAGCGCGTCGGTCCCTTCCTCGGTCTTGATCGTCAACACCGGGTCGGTCTGACCGCCCGACTGCTCGGGATTCATGTCGTAGGTCGCGGCGGCGACCCCGTCGGTCTCCAGCAGCGCGCCCTTGAGTACGTTCATGAAGGTGTGGTCCTCGCCCGCGATCTCGATCGAGAGCGCGGTGTCGTCTTTCTCGATGACCCGCAGATCCATATCCCTACCTACGCGCGGGGCGGAATAAGTCTCACGACCTGCCTTTACATGTCGTTCCAGGCACCCAGCGCACGTCCCGGCGACGTGATGTCGGCGATCCAGCGAGCGGCGATCGCTTTTTTCAGCAGGCGTGCGGGGAGCCCGCCGAACGTCGTGATCGGGAGGTTTAGCACGCCGTGTGCGACGGCGTCTTCGCCGATCGAGATGGCCGTACCCTTGTCCTCGTACGACCAGGTCTGGAGCGGCTGTCCGCGGATCGCCCGGGCGATGTTCTCGCCGGCGACCTCGGCCGCATCCCAGGCTGCCTGTGCGTTCGGCGGGACCGGTTCGCCCGAGGACTGCTCGATGATCGCCGCGTCACCGATCGCGAACACGCGCTCGTCGTTCGTCCGGAACGTGGTCTCGACTCTGACGCGGTTGGAGTCGTGGTCCTTCTCGAGATCGACGCTTGCCATCTCCCGCCGGCCGGTGATCCCGCCCGTCCAGATCAGTACGTCGTACGCGATCTCCTCGTCGCCGACAGTGATCGACTCCGCGTCGACCTCGCGGATGAAGTCGCCGGTCCGGATCCGGACGTCCCGCTCGTCGAGTCGCTCTCGAAGCGCCCGCTGGAGCCCGCTGTCGCTGTTGGGCAGGATGGAGTCGAGCCCTTCGACGAGCATCACCTCGAGTGGCGCGTCGACGTCGTCCCGAAAGCGCGCGACCTCGCCGGCGGCCTGGATCCCGGACAGTCCGGCACCACCGACGACGACCCGTGCGGGATCGTCCGGCGTTGCCTGACGCGCCGCGTCCCTGGTCGCGTCGTGGATCCCCAGTGCGTCCTCGAGGCTGTTGAGGGTGTGTGCGTGCTCTTCGAGCCCATCGAGGCCGAAAAACGCAGTCTCGCTGCCGACACCGACCAGCAGATAGTCGTACTCGATCGTCCGTCCGTCCGCCAGCTCGACCGCCCGCGTGTCGACGGCCACGTCCTCGACGTGTCCCTCGACGAATCGCGTACTCGGGGATTTGATCTCCTCGATCGGGATCGTGATCTTCTCCTGGACGCTCGGATCGCTGATACAGCGGTGGACCTCGTGTAAAACCAGGTGGTAGTCGACGTCCGAGATCCACGTGATATCCGCTTGCCCCCGTAACTCGTCTTCGAGGCTCTTGATAGCGCCCGCACCGGCGTATCCCGAGCCCAAAACGACGACCTGTGTAGTCATACCCGTGCTTCGGACGGGCGCCGATACAAAGCTGTTGAAAACGTCCGAGAAAAACCGTCGCAGATCCGCTCCGGCCCGATCTATCCCTACAATATTTGCCGATACGTCTCGGCACACACGATTCGAACGCCTGGATCTGCCGTGTCCCGCTGATCCAACCATGTTGGACGGATTACCGTCGCTGCCTTCAGCACCTCTCTTCCAGCTAGGCCCCTCCGACGCTCCCGAGTCCAATATAATCACGGCCCAAAGATATGTAATATTTTACTACTGGAACGCCCACATATGGGGGAACAATAATTACAGAGGGGCGGGAAACACAGTTTAATGGCGGAAGACGACCCTTCGGACGACGACCTCCCGGACAACGTCCTCTTCGAGTTGTACCGGCAGTACATCGGCGAGCCTGACGACCAGACTGACGTCTATCTCGGGTTCGGGCTGTTCTTCGGCGGGATCGCGCTGGCAGCGTTCGGCCTCGTGTTCTTCTTGGTGGCGTATCTGTTCGGACACGGCAGCGACGCGTTCTGGCTGTTCCGAGAGATCGCCTTCGGGATGGGCATGCTGTCGGTCCCGACGCTGCTGCTCGGCGTGTTGGTCCTGTTACCCGTCGACGAGCGGGCGATATACGCGGGACTCGTGGGGACTGTGATCACTGTCGTCTCCGTCGCCGGGTTCGTCTATCTCTACCCCTACGACTTCAACGTCGAAGGGGCCCAGTACACGGCCCACGTCGTCCTCGGATACGCCGTCGGGATGTCTCTGGTGCTTGTCTCCACCGGGGCGGCGCTGGTCGCTCACCAGATCGAGCGTGCCAAGCCCAGCCCCGCGGACATCGAGCCGATGGACGAGCCCGAACCCGAGGAATCCTACACCGACGAGGAGATCCGACAGGACATCGAGGCCGCGATGGCGGACGTCGACATCACCTGGGGCGGCGTCGAGCGCCACGAGGGACAGTCGTTGCAGCTAGACATCGACGACGATTACGATCTCTCCGGCATGGACGTCGAGGCCGAACGGATCACCAGCACTTCTTCGACTGATACACAGGTACAGGGCCTGAAGGCTCTGAAAGGCGGCGAAAAGAAGACGGCCACGTCCGAGTCGACGGTCGACGATCAGACCACGAAACTCAACGAACTCAGACAGCGCCGGAAGGACGAACAGGAGACGGCCGCATCGGCCCCGGAGGCCGAGGCGGGGCTCCTCGAACGGATCAAATCTTTCCTGGCCGGTCTCTCGCGATAGAACGGCCGTACACCGTCTCAGTCGCCCGATTTCAGCCAGCGGAAACTTACAGTCATAATCTATTTAGCCCATTTCACATAGTTTTATTAGACCGCCCATAGTTGTCCAGAACATGGCGAAAGGACTAGACGTCGGCACAATGAACATCATTTCGGCACAGCAGGAAGGCAACGAGACTGTCTTCGTCCAGCAGCGTAACTCGTTCGTCGAGATCGAGTACTCCGATATGGCCGAGCAGATGCTCAGTCGGTCGGACGTACTCCACATCCGCAAGGACGACAAGGTATACGTCGTCGGCGACGACGCGCTGAACTTCGCGAACATCTTCAACAAGGAGACCCGGCGGCCGATGAAACACGGGATTCTCTCGAGTGACGAGAAGTCGGCCATTCCGATGATGAAACTCATCATCGAGCAGGTCGTCGGCTCCCCGGACCATCCCAACGAGAAGGTGTACTTCTCGACGCCCGCGGATCCGATCGACTCGGATCTGTCGACGCTGTATCACCAGAAGACGATCGAGAGTTTCCTCGACGACATGGGTTACGACGCCGAACCCATCAACGAGGGGATGTCCGTCATCTACTCCGAGCTGGCCGACAACGACTTCACCGGACTGGGAATCAGCTTCGGTGCCGGGATGACCAACGTCTGTCTGGCCTACTACGCGGTGCCCGTCATGAAGTTCTCGGTCGCACGCGGTGGCGACTGGATCGACGAGCAGGCCGCCCAGGCGACGGGGACGCCCGTCGACAAGGTCACCTCGATCAAGGAGGAGGACTTCGAGCTGGACTTCACGACCGACGTCGGCGGCGTCGAAGGCGCACTCAGCATCTACTACGAGAATCTGCTGGACTACGTCATCGATCTCATCCAGCGCGAGATCGACGAGGAAGACGTCGAGGAGGGGCTGGACGTGCCGGTCGTCGTTACTGGCGGCACCTCGACCCCCGACGGGTTCACCGAGCTGTTCGAGCGCCACCTCGAAGAGGCCAACATTCCGTTCTCGATCAGCGGTGTCTCCCACGTCGAGGAGCCGATGTATTCGGTCGCCCGTGGTGGCCTCGTCGCCGCCCGCTCCGACGAGGAACAGCCCGAGCAAGAAGAGCAAGAGGACGCCGAAGCCGTCGAGGCCGAAGACTAACCGTCACCTGCTGTTTCGTTTCGAGGCCGCGCTTTCGGGAGTGTCGACCGAGCGATCACGCTGCCTGCTCGTCGCCCGCGGTGCCGTCGTCCGCGTCGCTTTCGTCGTCTGTTTCGGCTTGCTCGCCAGTCCCTTCGCTCGCATCGGCCTCGTCGTCAGCGTCGCTTTCCTCGCCAGTCCCACCGTCCGCATCGCTTTCGTCGCCTGTTTCGGCTTCCTCGTCAGTCTCCTCGTCCCCAGGGTCGCTACTCGCCTCGTCTTCGCCGTCCGCTTCGTCTCCGCCCGCCGTCCGTTCGTTTCCACCGCCGACCAGCCCCGCCGTCGCGTGCTCGGCGCCCGTGTCGTCGGTCGGCACGACAGCGGGCTTCTGGGAACGGTCGATCTCGACCAGAGCGGCCGTCTCACCTGAACCGACGATCGCGGCGTCTCCGTCGACGTGTTTCTCGTAGAACCGCCGTAGGGCCCGCTCCCACGGTTCCGGATCCGGCTGTGTCGATACCTCGTGGTCGACTGGCGTGTCGACGAATCCACAGTCGGCGCACACGTACGCCTCTTCCTCGCCAAGCGAGTAGACCTCCAGGTCGCCCCCGCACCGGGAACAGTCCATACGGGCGGGTACAACTGTGAGGAATATAATTCCCCCGCTGTCGATCCGGTCGTTTATTCGCCTCAGGGGGCAAACTCTCTCTCATGTCGCTCGGGCTCGATCAGACGCAACTCGATCGCTACTCCCGCCACGTCATCCTCGACGACGTCGGTCCGGAGGGACAGGCCGCGCTGCTGGATAGCTCCGTGCTCGTCGTTGGAGCCGGCGGGCTGGGGTCGCCGGTCATCCAGTACCTCGCGGCCGCCGGCATCGGACGACTCGGCGTCGCGGACGACGACGTGGTCGAGCGCAGCAACCTCCAGCGACAGGTCATCCACGGCGAGTCCGACATCGATCGGCCGAAAGTCGACAGCGCGGCCGAGTTCGTCGCCGAGTTGAACCCCGACGTGACCGTCCGGACACACGAGGTGCGTGTCAGTCCCGACAACGTGCTGGATCTGATCGGGGACTACGACGTCGTCGTCGACGCGACCGACAACTTCCAGGCCCGGTTTCTCCTCAACGACGCCTGCGTGTTGACGGACACGCCGCTGTCACACGGTGCCGTCTACCGCTTCGAGGGACAGGTAACCACCTTCGAACGCGGGGCGGACTCGCCGTGCTACCGCTGTCTGTTTCCCGAGGCCCCGCCCGAGGGTGCCGTCCCGGACTGTGCGACCGCCGGCGTCCTCGGCGTCGTCCCGGGCCTGATCGGGACGATCCAGGCGACTGAAGCGATCAAACTCCTCCTCGGGTACGGCGAGTCCCTCGAAGGTCGACTGTGGAGCTTCGACGCCGCCGCGATGGACGTGGAGACGGTCCCGATCCGCCGAAACCCCGACTGTCCGGTCTGCGGCGACGATCCCGTGGTCACGTCCGTCGACGACGTCGACTACCCGGATCGGTGCCGGATCGCGAGCGAGTGACGACGGCGTGTGGCTGTCCTCTTTCAGGTGGTCGCTTCCTCGCTCACCCTCTCCAAGTATCAATACTGAGAATTTAACGATGTGATTTATGACCGTTTTCAGTCCTCTATTCGGAGCGTAACTCCGATGCCGGCCCGACAGCTATCACAGTCGAAATTCGACGTCCGGTTGCCCGGGTACGTCGGGCTAGTCGTTGCGCTCGTCGCAGTGTGGGGGCTCGGTGACGCGGTCTCGACGCTGTGGGCGATCGAGGCGACGGGCTCGATCAGCGGCGAGGCCAACCCCTGGATCCACGCGGTGTTGGCGTACGACCCGGCGCTTTTGATCGTCGTCAAGGCTGCTGTCGTCGCGATCACCGGCGGCCTCCTCCTCTCTCAGCGTGCGTTCATCGAGAGCGTGCCCGGGTGGCGTCTCTGGTTCGGCTCGCTGCTCGCGGTCGGTTCGATCATCGTCGCCGGGAACGTCTACGTCGGGCTCGCCGCCGTCGCGTGATCAGTCGAGCGCGGTGGCAACGTCGCCCGGCGGACGTGGAAATTCCTCGGGATGGAGCACTCCAGCTAGATACTCGGCCGTTTCGATCAGCCGCGGTCCCGGTCGGTTGACGTAGTGGTCTCCGTCAAACGCGTACACTCTGCTCTCCTGTACGGCAGTCAGCTCGTCCCAGCCCGGACGGTCGGTGAGCTCGTCTCGGTTCGCGAGCGTCTCCTCCATGGAGTACCCACACGGGGCGGCGATCAGCACGTCCGGATCGATCTCGCGAATCTCGCGCCACTCGTGGGGTCGCGACCGATCGCCGGGCTCGGCCAGCGGATACTCGCCGCCGGCGATCTCGACGAGTTCGGGTATCCAGTGACCGGCACCCATGACGGGGTCCATCCAGTCGAGCACGGCGACTGTCGGCTCCGGATCGATCGCCTGCGACCGGTTGCGGATCGCGGCGATCCGATCGTTCCACGCCGAGACACGCTCGGTTGCGGCCGGTTCGGTGTCGGTCGCGCGCCCGATCCGCCGAACGTCCTCGTAGAGGTCCGCCAGTGAATGTGGGTCCGTCGTCAGGATATCCGTCTCCAGTCCGAGATCGTCGACCACCGTCGCCACCTGCACCTCGTCGACGGCACAGACGTCACAGATTCCCTGCGTGATCGCCAGGTCCGGATCGAGGTCAGCCAGCAGGTCAGTATCGATCTCGTAGACGCCGCCGTTTTCCTCGGCGGCCGCGACCTGCGCGTTGATATCGGCGCTGTCGGCGGCCTCGTCGATTCGGGACCGCTCGACGGCGGGGATCGATTCGGCGGCCGGCGGGTAATCACACGCACTGGAGACGCCGACGGGTTCGACGCCCAGTGCGAAACAGATCTCCGTAGCCGAGGGCAACAGCGACACGACGCGCATACACGCGGTTCGGGTCCCGGAGGCAAAACGTCGCCGTTAGAACGGCAGTCGATCGCGAAGCCAGCTCAGCGACGAGTCCTCGTCCTGTTGTTGGGTCCCGACGACGCGTTCGTCGGGGACCACGACCGTCCGCTCGTCGTCTTCGTCGGCGGAGATCAGGCCGTCAGCCTTGAGTTCGGCCAGCGCCGTCTCCAGATCGTCGATTTCCAGGTCGACGTGTGAGCGCAGTTCGAAGACCGTCATTCCGTCCTCGGCCCTGTCGGCGAGGGCGTCGAGCACCGCGACTTCGTCGTCGTCGCGGTCGCGGTACTCCGGCTTGGCTTGCATGCGCGTTCGTTCGGCCGCGATTCTCTTACACTTGTCCCCCAAGCAGTACGCTTATGGTCCGAAGGCGGCCACGTAGTGACAATGAGTATCAAGTGTTCGCTGTTCGGCCACTCCTTCGACGACTCCACCGTCGAACGTGAGCGTGAGGAACAGGGGAGCGAGGTGGTGATCACTATCCGGGAGGTTCAGACGTGCACGCGCTGCGGTGAGACGCGTATCGTCTCCGAGAACAAGGAGGTGACGACGCTCGAAACGCCCGACGATGTGGGTGCGGAGCCCCCGGACGACGCTGTCGATACGGAGACAGATGAGTCGTCCCCACCGGACACGGCCGGACCCACCCAGCCGGAGGCAGCCATGGAGAGTCCACAGCCCGAGACGGGGTCGGCGTCCTCCGGCGCGACGGACGACACGATCGCGGACACATCGAGCGATGCTGTCGGGACTGAACCTCCGACTGAGGAGGTGGAGTCCCCCCCGGCTGACGTTACCCGGGATTCGGGGCCGAGCGCTTCGGGCACGTCGGATATCGACGACGAACCGCCGGTCACCGACGATGCCGAGATTCTCGACGACGATTCCGATACGTCGGATCGGGAGCCGGGGGAGTGGCCACAGGAGGACGACGAATCCGAGTCACAACCCGACGCGGACATCCTCACCGGGGCGGAATCGGATTCGGAAGGGGGTGAGCAGACCGACGCCGAGTTCGTCGCCGACGAGGGCGAGACCCAGACTAACGAGTGGCCCTCCGAAGACGAGATTGACGCCGCGGGCGAACCGGAATCGGCTGGCCCCGGCGCTGTCACGGCACCGGACGGGTCGTACGTCTGTCGGGAGTGCGGGTTCTCGACGCCGGTCGAGGAATCCTCGCTGCGTGAAGGCGACTTCTGTCCGGAGTGTCACCGCGGGACGCTCGTTCACGCCCAGGACGGCAACTAGAACGCGAAAAGGGTATACCGTCGCCCGGCCAACGGCCGTTCATGCGAGAATACAAGATGCGGCGCGGCGAGTACCTCTCCGACCGCATCCCGGACATGGAAGCGACCATCGAGGAGTATTTCGGCCCCATCACCGGAACTGACGAGTACAGGGACACCGAGCTGTACGTCGTCGAGGACCCCGACAACGCGGTGTTCAACCGTGTCGTCGCCGGGACCGTCGAGTACGGCAGCAAGAAAGACAAGCTCGCGCTGGACATCGACGAGCGCCCCGCCGAAGAGGTCATCGCCTCCGGCGACGTCGAAGCCGCCGAGGAAGCCGTCTCGCTGAAAAACGAGTTCCTGCTCGAGGCGACCGGACGCGACGCCAAGGCCCGTCGCGACTCGATGAAACGCTCCGTCGAGGACGAACCCGACGGCGTCGACGACGTCTGATCGGACACCCTGCATCGAACCATTCCCGCAGATCAGGGCTGTGGCGGCTTGCCGTCGTAGGCGTCCAGGTCGTTGTAGAAGTTCAGGAGTCCGAACTTCAGCTTCTCCGGCCCGACGTCGATCATCTCGGCGCGCTCTTCGGCCGGGAAGGTCTTGCGGACGGCGTACTCCTGCATCTCTATTTCGCCGCTGCGGGTGTAGCGTTTGTCCACGAGCACCCGCGCCCCGAAGTCGGTCGGCGAGCGCACGACCCGTCCCAGCGCCTGGCGGGTCTTCCGGACCGTCGGGATCTCGACAGCGTAGCGCCAGCCGGCGTCCTCGGCGTCGCTACCGCCGAAGGCCGCTCCGTAGGCGTCCTGGACGGCGTCCATTCGTTCGTCTAAATGCGGATAGGGGACGCCCACGACCACGACCGTCCGGGCGTCGTCGCCGTCGTAGCTGACGCCTTCGGTGAGCGTTCCCCACAGCGACGAAAAGAGGACGCCGTCGTCACCGTCGGTGAACTCCTCGCGCAACTCCTGTGCGGATACCCCTGGCTCGTCGAGATACCGTTTCCCATCGGTCTCGACGCGGTGGTAGTACCGCTCGGCCTCGGCGTAACTCGGAAAGAAGGCGAGTGTGTTTCCCGGCGTGAATTTGATGGCGTCCTCCAAGACGCCCGTGATCGTGTCCTGCGTGGACGGATCGTCGCGCTCGCTGGCAAACAGCGCAGGCGCCTCGACGGCGTAGGTCCGGCGTCGCTCCTCGGGGAACTGCGCGCCGTAGGCCATCGTCTCCGGGTCCTCAAGTCCGAGTACGTCCTCGGTCACCTCGAACGGTCGCAGCGTCGCGCTCATCAGCACCGCTGCGTGCAGATCATCGAACAGCGAGCGGGTCACGCGCTCGGGGATACAGGTGTACAACTCGGCACGCCCGTAGATTTCTCCGGCCCCACCGTCGCCGAGGCCGTCCTGTCTGCCTGTGGATCCCTCACGGTCGTCCGCGCGGCTCGCGGGTCGTTCCTCCCCGCTTGCTCCCGTTGATGGCTCACTTCGTTCGCCATCACGCCGAACGCTTATGACGGGATACATCCCCTGGCTGTCGCCCTCGTCGAACCACGCGTCCAGAAACGTCGCCGCTTGCAGCGTCTGACACTCCTTCCGGACGGTGGTCTCACCGTCCTTGTAGGCCTGTTCGTACTGCTGGTCGAGTTCACGGCCGAGTTCGAGCGCTCGCTCTAGCTCTTCTCGGTAGCCAGGACCGGTGTAGGACCGCAGGAACGACAGCGTCAGATCGTCCTTCCGGTCGGGGCTGTCGATCGGCAGATCCGTCCACTGATCGTCTACCTCCGCTTCCCGGACCGTGTCGGCTCCCATCGTCTCCCGGTAGGTCGCTTCGAGCGCGTCCCGGTAGGTCTCGATGACGTTTTCGGCAGCCTCGACGCGCGGGTCGTCAGTGTCAGCGAGTTCGTCTAGCGCTTGCCCGAGTGTGTTCTCGGTGAGCGTCCGGCGGGCGTGCTCGCGGGCGGCGTCCTCGACGTTGTGGGCTTCGTCGAAGACCGCGATCACGTCTTCGGGGTCCCGCCCCAGCCACCGGAAGAACTGCTCGCGGATCATCGGATCCAGCAGGTGATGGTAGTTCGCGATCACCAGATCGACCCCGTCCATTCCCTCCTTGAGGAGTTCGTACCCACACAGCCCCTCTCGGTCGGCGTACTCGTAGATGTCTTCGGGCGTGCGGACGTCGTCGTACAGCCACGCGTAGAACTCCTCCGTATCCACAGTCAGATTCCGGTAGTAGTGTTCGCAGGTCGCACGGTCCTCGAATTCCGAGAGATCGTCTTCGATCGCTTCCAGGTCGTCCATCACGGCCGACCGGGCCTCGGCGGCCTCGCCCTCGCCGGCCTGGCTGGCCTCGAGCAGTTCCCGCTGGCGACGCTCGAGTTCGGCTCGGTCACGTTCGAGTTCGACCTGCTCGCGCGTGGTGTCTCGCAGCGCCTGACACTCCTCGTAGCCCACGTCGATGTGACACATCGAGGCCTTTCCGCGGAAGACGAGCGCCCGGAGGTCCTCCGTCTGTGCGATGGCACTGGCTTCCTCGATGAACTGCCGCGTCTGCTGGTGGACGTTCGTCGTGATGACGACGGTCTTGTCGGTCTCGCGGGCGTACTCAAGGGCCGGCGTCAGCGACGCCAGCGTCTTGCCCGTCCCGCAGGCCCCCTCGAAGAGCACGTCTCGGCCGTCCCCGAGCGCGTCGTGGATCCGCCCCATCGCATCTCGCTGGTGGTCGTAAGGCTGGTCGTAGGGGAAAAACCGGAGGTACGACGGCTCTGTTGCCACGCCCGTAGGTTGACCGCTCGCGGGCAAAAACGTTCGCCCCACCGGAGCAAGTGGTCGGGTAGTTTGATTGTCCTCGCCTTTCACCTATCGAGCAGACATGGAGCGACGGCACGTCTTCGGCGGCGCGATTGCACTCACCGGGCTCGTTCTCACTGCAATCCAGATCGTCCACGGAGTTCAGCAACTCGACGGCTTTGAGGGCCAGACCAGGGGGATCGTCTTCAGCGTCGAGACTGTCCCGTTCGTGCTGGTCGGGCTGGCGTTGACCTACGTCGGCTACTGGCTGAGTCTACAGGACGAGTACGAACCGGATCTCCCGCGGATCGCCCTGTGGGGTCTCGGCGGTGGGCTGTTGTTCGCCTCGGTTGCGGCACTGATCGTCTTCAGCCAGCAGGTCAAGCCGACGGTCGATATCCTCGATCAGGCCCGGTACATCGCGATGAACCACGTCACCATCGGCGTCGTCGTCGGCGTCCTCGTCGGGCTGTACGATGCCCGCGGGCGGGCACACCAGCGCGCGCTCGAAGCCGAGCGCGACCGCACCGAGCAGTTCGCCAACAAGGCCATGGACATCAACACCTACGGCCGGGAGCTCACCCGTAGCGATTCCGTCGACGCCGTGAGTGCGCTCTGTATCCAGGCCCTCCAGGGATTTCTCGGCCTGACCGAGACGGCCTTCGTCGTCGTCGGCGACGAGGACTACCGCCTCGTCGATAGCACGATGGTCGACGTCCCCGACAGCGCGCTCGCCGAACTGGCCCGGCGCTCGCGCGACCAGGAGCCGACGACCGTCGTGATTCACGACTCGCTTCCCGGTCCGCTCAGCGACCGGGCCGACGGCGCACTCTCGCTTCGGATCACCGAACTCGACGGTGGCTCGGCCGTCCTGCTCGCGCTGGCTGACGATCCGGACGGCTTCAACGACGAGGACGTGCAACTGCTCGAACTCCTGCTTGCGCACGCCGCGACGGCGCTCGATTTCGTCTCCGACGAACACACGATCGACGCCGGTCGGTGATTCCGCGGCGGCCAGCCGTTATCACGTCGTCCGCAGGTTCCCGTTGGTCGGCTCGTAGATCTCGCCCTGCTGTTTGAGTTTCTCGATCTCGTGTTCGGCCTTCGATTCGTCGATGCCGACCTCCTCGGCACGCTCGATCACGACCTCGACCGGCGCGCCGTCGTCGTACTCGTCCTGGATGTCGGCGATGATTCCCTTGAGGTTCTGGATGCGATCGCGCTGACTTTTCGAGGTTCCGGTCTCGATGACGTCGGCGTCGAGTTCGCCGGTCTCGGGGTCGACGCCGATGTCCTGCAGCGACGAGCGGACGATCTCGATCACTCGCTCGGCGTCGCGTTGCTCGACAGTGTCCGAAAGACGAACTCGGGCAGAGGATTCCGCCAGCCGGATGAGCGCCTCGATCTTCCGGGCGGTGACGGGGACTGCGGCGTCCTCGTCCTGGCCTTTCGAGCGCAGGTCGACGTAGAACGACTCAATCTCGTCTTTGGCCTCCTCGGTCATCGTCGGGAAGCAGTTGCGCTTGGCGTAGGCGATGTATTTGCGCAGGAGTTCGGGCTCGATTGTTGGGTCGACCTCCTCGGTGACAGTCTCGACTTCCTCCGCCGAGAAGTCCGGCGTCGCGTTCTCCTGACGGTGGGTGTGCAACTCGCCCGCGTAGTTGGTCGTCAGGATGTGCTGGGCCAGCTTTCGATCCTTCTCCTCGTCGGGCTTGTCCGTGACCGTGAAGATCAGATCGAACCGAGAAATGAGGGCGGGCTCCAGATCGATCTGCTCGCCGATCGGTTCGTACTGGTCGAACCGGCCGTACTTGGGGTTTGCCGCGCCGAGCAACGAACAGCGACTTTTCAGTGTCGCGTTAATTCCGGCCTTGGAGACGCTGATCGAGTTGTGCAGGACGACGCCCTGGCTGACGAACGTGTTGGTCGGCTCGACGGTCACGTCGTAGACCCACTCGGTCGCGTACTCGTCTTCGTTGGAAACCGTCTCGATATCCGTGACTTCGTAGTATCGGAGGTCACACTTCTCTTCGAGGGCGTTGATCCGACGCTGGGCTTCCTGGAGTGCGTCCTCGATCGCTCCCTCCGCAACGGTCGCGAGCTCGTCACGACGCTGTTGGTCGTAGCCTCCGTCCTCTGCGTAGTGGACCGCGCTGGCCGTCTCGCCGTCCAGACGGTCGGCTAGCTGTCGACCGGACCAGCCGATTGCTGTCCTGAGTTCTCCAAGCGTGTCGGCTCGTTCAGCCCCCTCGCGCACGGTGGCAATCCGTTCGCGCAACGTCGCGAGTTCGTCCTTGACTGTCTCGATCTGGACGCCGTATGATTCGTCCAGATTTGGTCGATACCGACCGGTCAGGGCCAGCCCCAGTAGCGTTCGCAGTGTTCGCAACTCCTCGGCCGCACCCGGCGGCAACACGTCGTGGTGGCGTACCGTCTCGTCGCTTCGCTCGGCGAACGCGACGGCCTCCTCGTAGCGGTCGTCCGCTGGTTCGACGACGCGTTCGACGAACTCCCCGGTTGAGTCACCCATCACGTAGACCTTCCAGGCGTCCTCTGCGCTATCGTGATGGATGCGAGATCCGACGCCGATCTTCGAAAGGGCGTCGGCGTAGTCTTCGGCGAGTCCGTCCGATGCAGTCGAGAACGACATCGCCTCGCTCTCGACTCCGCCGTCCCCGGCGAACGCACCGACGAGGAACCGGCGGATCGTTTCTTCCGACGCTCCGAGGACGACAGACGGGATCCGCTTGTCGCGTGCAGTGTGCATCATCTCGGGGAAGTTGCGTTCGAACCAGCGGTAGAGCTTCGTCGAGACCCACCGTTTGGTTACGGTTCCCGCCTCGTTCGTCGTGTCGGTGCTCTCCATCCCGAACACGTCGTCCATGAGTCTGTCCATCCGGCCGAGGAGGCGCTCGTCCTGGTTCGAGAAGCCGATCTCGTGTGCCGAGCCGGCGTAGCTGTGGCCCTCGGCTGTCAGCAAGCCAAGGATCTCACCCAGATCGGGCGACAACTCCTCGGGCAGCGAGACGTCTTTCTCTTTGCCGATGCGTGCTTCGTCGTCGAGTTCGACTGCCGCGCTGCTGTTGGGGAGCTTCCGCGGTGCGGGGACGTACGTTCCCTCCTCGATGTTCTCGGCGGCAACCGTCCGAATCTCGCCGTCGACGTCGGCGAACATCGGGTGTTCGGGCGTCACGATGACGTCGCGGCCGTTCGAGAACGTGACCCGAACGAACTCTTCGGGTGCCTCGTGGCGGCTCATCCGGTCGATCGACGTCTTCTGTACGTCGTTGTCTTCTAGATCGACCGTATGAACGCCGGCGTCGTCGATCGGGAGAATCTCGCAGTCGACGCCGTCGACGACGTCTCCGGGGTTGTCGTCCATCCGCTCGTCGACGAACTGCCCGATCTCGACCCGTCGACCGTCAGCGAGCAGTATCTCCGAATTCGGGTGGTAGGATTGTTGTTCGAGTGCTTCGTGCATTGCCGATCGATCGTCCGCGGCCATCTTGTCGAGTTCGTCGACTGCCGCGATCCCTTGATCGGCGAGAACGAGCGCTCCAGCCTCTAACGTCCACTGCTGGCCGTCTCCGAAGTCGTCTCTAACAGCCGCAGCGGTGAGCCCAGCCGCCGAGGATCCTTTCCCCGACGTATAGACGGATCTCGGGGCGATATTTTGGATATATGATAGCATCTGAGAGTTGTGAGAGACAATCCCGTTCGAAATGTAGTTGTGCGTTCCCTCGACTTCGAGATCGTATACCCAGTCGTCGTCGGGTTCGAGGCGCTCGATGCGATCGATGACATCCGTTCCTGCAAGAGCGGCCCCACCGTCCGCTATCGCGTCAGCGACCTCACTGGCGGTGTCCGTAGCGGCTGGCTCGACGGCAACCCGCTGCCCGTCTTTGAGGTTGTCTGCCCGAACTGCCTGAAATCCGCTGTTCGTCCGGACGAACAGGGGATGTGACGGCGTTACTTCGACTTCACGCCCTGTTGACGTTCGGATCTGGTACAGCTTCTCCGGCGCTTCTCGCTTCCAGACCTTGGTCACCTGTCGCTGTTCAATCTGTCCATCGGCTTGCAGTGAGGGAACACTGAACTCAGCTGTGTCCCACACCCCATCATCGACCGGCTTGCGATCGTCAAGATTTGACTCGACGAGTTCTCGAATCGGACGTGTCGTGCCGTCTCCGAGTGTCACGTTCGTATCGCCTGCGACACACTTTCCCGTACCAGGGTCACCGATCAAGAGCATATGCAGATCCCCGCGGATCCGAGAGCCGTCGGGGAGGTCCTTCGAGACGCCCGAGAACAGCTGGAGGATCATCGAGAGCTTCTCCTGGTCGTAGCCGTAGATCGAGGGGGCGATCGCGCCGACCATCTGCTCGTAGATGTCGGGTTCGTTCGAGAGCTCGACGATTTCCTTTTTGTCCTCGTCGGTGATGTCCATCTCCTCGAACTGCTCGTCCTCGATCTCGACGGTCATCCCGTCCATGTACGTGTCGAACATGGGGGTCTTCTCGTTGCCGCTCTCCCGCTGGTCGAGTTTGAGGATGCCGCTCACGCGGACGTGATCGCCCGCGGTGACGTTGCCGGTGATGTCGTCTTCGATGTTGACGTCGATCGACTGGGGGGTCTCGCCGCCGCGCAGCCCTTCGGGGGACTCCTGGACGCGGATCTTCTGGGCGTCGATGAACTCCGACTGGTCGAAGTTGATCCGGAAGGGGCCCTGACGCTCACAACCCTGACACTCGTGGGGTTCCTGGAAATCGCCCGTCGTCTGGGGAATGCGGGTCAGCGTGCCACAGCGCTGACACTCGAAGGCCGCGGTCGTCACCTTCGGGCGGACCTCCGTGGCCTTGCGGACGATCCCCTGGACGCTGATGAGCTGGCCGCGGTGGTCCGCGCGGATGTCCCGGATGCCTGTCGTCTCCGGGAGGTTCTCGATGCGGACGTGGGCCTGCCCGAGTTTCACGTCGACGGGAAGGTCGTAGAGTCGCAGCGCCTCCTCGGCGTATTCTTGCAGCTGCTCGGGCTGGTTGCGGACGTCCTCTGCCAGATCCGGGTCGAACCGGTAGAGGTCCTGCCAGTCGACGAATAGCGACTTCTGTTCGGAGGGGTACTTCTGTGCGAGTTCGCCGATCTCGTTGCGATAGTAGTCCCGGTAGAACTCCTCGAAACGATCGATGAGTTCCGTGTTGTCCGCGGTGGCCATTCGATCGAAACAGGGTTGGGCGCACTCACTCAAGAAGGTTGGCAAAGCCGAGCGAACGTGTGTAGGTGGGTGGGGTCTTTTTCCCCAAGTTTTTGCGCGAGCGACGATGGGAGCGAGCGGAAAAAGTGGCAACTGAAGGGTGGCAAAACCGAGCGAAAGTGTGTGAAACCGACAGCGTCCGGGCCCCAACATTATTCATGAATGATCGTATATCACAGAATATGGTCGAAATCGGCGATGAGCAGTTGGTCGAATCGGACGAACACGGTCGTCAGCGATCGGTCGTCTTCGCGGTCGTCCTCGCGACGAGCTTTCTGGCTCTCGTTGCGGGTACCGTGACGCTGCTGGCGGAATCGAATCTCGCCATCGCGATCGGATTGCTCGCGGCCGGCGTCGCGTTGCTCGCCGTCGGGGCTGCGATCGCGATCGGTGAGGGCGACGAGTACCTCTTCGAGTGAGCTAGACCGCCGACTGGCTTGCTGATATTGACGACTAGCCGTTACAGTGCCTCTTTGTACGCTTCGAGTGCCTCCTCGATGTCGGCCTCGGTGTGAGCGGCCGAGACGAACTGTGATTCGAACTGGTTCGGGGTCAGGAACACGCCCTGTTCTTTCATCGCGGGCCAGAACAGCCGCTCCCAGCGCTCGGTCTCGGCGCGGTCGACGTCGGCCCCGTTCTTGGGACAGTGTTCGTAGCGCGGGCAACTCGGATTCTGCGTACAGCCACCCTCACAGTGGCCGTCGCCGAACGCCCCCTCGCGGGTGAAGATAACCTTGAACATCGAATCAGTCCCGACGACGGTGTAGTTCGGTGCCTGATCCTCAAGAATATCGGCGATACCTGAGCGCAACTCCTCACCCAGCCGGTTGACGTGTTCGTAGACGTCGTTCTCGGCGGCATAGCGCAGGGTTTCGAGCCCGGCGGCCATCGTCACGGGATGGCCCGAGAAGGTACCGGACTGAAACACGTCCCCGGCGGGCGTGAACTGTTCGATGATCTCGCTTTTGCCGCCGATCGCCCCGACCGGGAAGCCGCCGCCGACGATCTTGCCGAAGGTCGTGATATCGGGTTCGACGCCGAACGTCCCCTGGGCACACTGGAGGCCGCCGACGCGAAAGCCCGTGATGACCTCGTCGAATATCAGGAGTGCACCGTGTTCCGCTGTCAGTTCTCTGAGTGTCTCGTGGTAGCCTTCGACCGGATGGACGATGCCGTGGTTGCCCAGGATCGGCTCGGTCAGGACGGCGGCGATGTCCTCGCTGTGTTCCTCGAAGACCTCGCGAGCTGCGTCCTCGTCGTTGAAGGGAACGGTGACCGTGTGCTCGGCGAAACTCTCGGGGATCCCCGGACTGGACGGGGCGGTCTCGTCGCGCTTGCCCTCGACGAGCGTCGATTCCTGTGCGCCGTGGTAGCTCCCCTCCATGATGACGATCTTGTCCCGGCCGGTGTACCCGCGAGCCAGCCGGACGGCCGAGACGGTCGCCTCGGTGCCGCTGTTGACGAACCGGACCATCTCGACGCTCGGGACGTGTCGGGCGAGAAACTCCGCGAGTTCGACCTCGACCTCGGTCGGCGCGCCGTACATCGGACCCTCGCTGGCGCGTCGCTGGACTGCTGACTGGACCGACTCGGGCAGGTCGTGGCCGAGCAAGAGCGGTCCATACCCCATCACGAAATCGATATACCGGTTGCCATCGGCGTCGATCACGTGCCCACCGTCACCCTTCTGAACGAAGAAGGGATACGGCTGTGTGGCCCGCACCGAAGAGTTGACGCCGCCGGGCATGACCGACAGCGCACGATCGTACAGATCGCGTGACTCGTCGTGGTTCATACGCGCCGCTTCGGTCCGGTTCGGAAAGAAGGTGACGACCACGGGGAGGTGCTATCCTCTCAGACTTCGATCTCTTGCTGGTCCGCCCAGTCCCGTTCGCCAAGCACCGCTTCGAGCAGGCCGACGAACGGCGGCGAGGCACGCGTCGGTCGCGAGCGGAACTCCGGATGGAACTGCGTTCCGATGAAGTAGGGGTGATCGTCGAGTTCGAGGATCTCCATCCGACGACCGGCACGCCCGGAGAAGACCATGCTGGTCTCGGCGAAGTCCTCGAAGTACTCGGGATTGACCTCGTAGCGATGACGGTGTCGTTCGGTACAGACCGTCGACTCGTAGATGTCCTCGGCGAGTGTCCCGGGTGTGATGTCGGTCTTGTGAGCGCCCAGCCGCATCGTCCCGCCCATGTCCTCGGTGTGTTCTTGTTCGGGCAGGATATCGATGACCGGATTGGGCGTCTCCTCGTCCATCTCCGCGGAGTGGGCCTCCCCGTAGCCGAGGACGTTCCGGGCGTGCTCGACGACGGCCATCTGGAAGCCCAGACACAGACCCAGGAACGGCACGTCGTTCTCGCGGGCGTAGCGGATCGCCTCGATCTTACCTTCCGTCCCGCGAGCGCCGAACCCGCCGGGGACGACGACCCCATCGGCCTCGGTGAGGTTTGCGCTCTCGGTCACGTCGTCTTTGTCCGAATCGACCCACCGGACGTTGACATCGACGTTTTTCTCCAAGCCGGCGTGTTTCAGCGCCTCGTTGACGGACATATACGCGTCTTCGAGGTCGTATTTCCCCACGAGGGCGATGTCGACCTCGCCGGTGGTCTCCTGTGTGACGAGGTTTCGCCAGGTGTTGTCGCGTTCGTCCTCGGGTAGCGCGCGCTCGGCCAGCCCGAGTTCCTCCATAACGTACTCGTCCAGCCCCTCTTCTTCGACCATCAGCGGCACGTGATAGATGTCCTCGACATCCGGGTTCGAGAAGACCGCCTCCGTCGGCACGTCACAGAACAGCGCGATCTTCTCCTTGACGTCGGGGTGGAGTCGGTCCTCGCACCGTCCGACTAGGATGTCCGGCTGGAGGCCGATCGAGCGCAATTCCTTGACGCTGTGCTGGGTCGGCTTGGTCTTTTGCTCGCCGTTTTTCGAGTAGGGGACGAGCGTGACGTGGGTAAAGAGGATGTCGTTGTCGTCCTGTTCGTGGGCGAACTGCCGAAGCGCCTCCAGATAGGGCATCCCCTCGATGTCGCCGACGGTCCCGCCGACCTCGACGATACAGACGTCGGTCCCCTCGGCGGCTTCGCGGATCCGTCGTTTGATGTCGTCGGTGATGTGGGGAATGATCTGGACGGTCTTGCCGAGGTAGTCGCCGGCGCGTTCCTTCTCGATCACGTGCCGGTAGGTCTTCCCCGTGGTCACGTTGTGATCGAAGGTCATGTCCTCGTCCAAAAATCGCTCGTAGTTCCCCAGATCGAGGTCGACTTCGCCGCCGTCCTTGAGCACGTACACCTCGCCGTGCTGGAAGGGATTCATCGTGCCTGCGTCGACGTTCAGGTACGGGTCGATCTTGACGGCGGTGACGTCGAACCCGGCGTTTTTCAGGAGTCGGCCGGTGCTGGCGGCCGTGATCCCCTTGCCGAGACCGGACATCACCCCGCCGGTCACGAAGACGAACTTGTTCCCGAGTGTGGGGTCGTACCCCGTGTCGGAGTCAGTGGGCATACTGACGGTGCGCCCGCGCGGGTCAAAACGATTTCGGGAGCGACAGCGTTCGTGGACGACTGTCAATCCCCGCCGACCTTCGTCGTCACCCGGAAGTGCTCGGGCGGGTTGACGATGCCGGCGACGGTCCCCATCGAGTGGACGACGGTCACGAGCGGAGCCAGCGGCAGCGCCAGCAGCCAGCCGGCGTGGCCCTCCCCGTAGTACGCGACCCCGCGGAGGAACCAGAAGGCCGTGAACAGCCCCAGCCCCACCGATGCCAGTAGCAGCGCGCCGCCGTATGCGACCGACGCGCCGAGTATCGACAGCGGCAACACGACCAGCGTCACGATCGGCGACAGCGCCCACGCGTAATTGCGGATCCGGGTCAGCAGCTCGTAGCGAAGCGGGAGCAACTTCGCGGCCTGGACGTTGCCGGCCGACCAGCGCCGACGCTGCTGGCCGATCTCGTACAGCGACGGCGGGGCCTCGTTGCGACAGACCGACTCCGACAGCGCGAAGTCGATGTCGTACTCACTGAAAGCCGCCCAGACGAAGGCGGTGTCCTCGACGAGCGTCTCCCGATCCCAGGTGACCGCGTCCTCGACGTCGCTCCGGACGGCGATCCCGCCGCCCCAGGCGAAAAGCGGGATCGAAAGCCGCGCGAACGCCCGCTGTTCGATCTGGACGCCCATCCGGTAGACGTCCGCGAGGAAACTCAGACTCGAATCCGTCCGCCGCGGCTGCTCCCGAAGCTGGACGATGTCCGCGTCGGGTAGTCCCTCGAAGGACTCGACGATGCTGTCCTCATCAAGGTAGAGGACGAACTCCCGGTCGGTGTCGATCGCCCGACGCGCCCACTCCTGGGCGCGGCCCTTCCGGACGGCCCGGGACTCGAAGTCCTCGGGGACGACGTGGACGCTCGCACCGGCCACGTCGATGGCCTCCTCGGCGATCACGTGTACGTCGTCAAACCCGTCCGGGAGCGAGTCGACCGTCTCCTGGACGACCGCGGCGGCGTCGACAGTCATAATCCGGACCTGTACTGCTTCGGGGCCGTATTCGACGGGCGGGGCCTCGTACCCCGCTCCGATCACGTAAGTCAACACGACCCACAAGAGTGCGGTACCGCCAAAGAGAATCGTTACTCCCCACAGCGCGATCCCGAACAGTGAGCCGAGACCGGCGTCGGCAGTGATCGTCGTCACCGCGTCCGCGTGACCGGGGGCTGCGCCCGGTCCGGAGACGACGGTCGGTGCCAGCAGCGTCGCGGCCCCACCGACAAGTAGTGCCAGTGTGACCGCGATCAGCGCGAATCGTTCCGTGTTCATCGTACCCGATTCAGTCGCTACACCCCCTTGAACCGGTCAGGCCTTCCGACCGGTTACGCCCGCTTTGATTCCGTTTTCGACCGATAAAACGGAGTTAACTGGGACAAACCGCACGACTGAACAGCAGTGACTGGCCATGTCACGGTTGGTGTTCACAGACGAATTGATACGCGAAGCGGTGTATCGCGACCGGCTGCCATCTCCGGCGCGTCGGCTCCAGGCCGGTGTCGAGGCGGGGCAATTCGGTGCGTGTTACGCACTCCTCTCGTTGAGCGCGTCGAGGTCGAGTTCGAACCGCGGCCGCCCGTCGGCGACCTCCCGCCGGACGGGGAGGTCCGTCCCCTCCAGAGCTTCCACCTCGTCGGGGCCGAGATCGTAGGCCGAAAGCAGCGTCTTCAGATCGCAGTTAGGACCCCACACCGGTGGACGCTTCAGTTCGCGTTCGAAGACGTTCCCGGCCGGCGTCTCGAGGATGATTCGCACGACGTTGCCGTCGTCGCTGACCGATTTGACCGGCAGCGTCGAGAGATCTGTCCCCGCCTTGACCGCACCCAGTGCGTCCGCGATGTCGTCGATGTCGTCGTCGGCCATTCTCGCTTTGAGGATCACCGTCGACGCGTATTAATTCACCGAGAGCATCTCGGTGCTGACGGTTTCGCCGTCGGCTCGTGGCGTCTCGACGCCACGCTGTCTATCGAGTGAATACAGCAGGGAGTCCGCGAGTTCGCGTCAATCTGTCAGAAGCACGTGTTGCGGACTCCGCAATTGGGCATCGGACTGTAGTTTAATTAAAGAGAGAGATTTTACGTTTTGATTAACTGAGAAACAGAAATAACTGACTGCCAGATGAGTCAGCGGCCGACCAGCACGTCGATGGTGGTCTCGTCGACGGGCTGAGACTCGCGGCCGGCGGCGTAGGCTTTCGCCAGCGCGATCGCCGCGCCGGTCTCCGAGTCGCCGAACTCCGGAGACAGCTCCGAATCCAGTAGGTCACTTGTCCAGGCTGTTTCCTCGTAGTCGATGTCCTCCTGGACGAGGCCGAGACACAGCGAGACCAGTACGGCGTTAGTCGCCTCGGAGACGAATTCCGGGTCGGCACCGCTCGCGTCGGCCAGTTCCTCCGGTTCGACGCCCGCTCCGCCTACCGTCGAAGCGAAGACGGTCGCGCCGGCGGCCAGTTCCGGCGGCGTGAACTCGCGCTCGTCGAGCCGCGGCTCGTACTGTTCGAGCGCGCGCAGGCTCTCCGTACGGACCGACTCGTTGAGATCGAGCGCGCCCGCGAGCCGGTCGACGTAGGTCTCGGCGTCCGCTGTGGGGATGTCGACGTCGGTCGCCGCCTCGAGCGTCTCCAGCCAGTCGTACAGCGCCCGACTCCGGAACGCTCCCGCCTCGGCGATCTCGCTGGCCTCGATCTCGGCGTCGTTGATCCGACAGGCCGCAAGCAGCGCCGCGCCGCCGAGTTCGTCCGCGTTCTCGACGTCGACATCCTCAACGACGTCGCTGACGAGCCCGCGGGCGAACAGCCGTATCGACGCGTCGAGATCGAGCGCTTCGGCGATCGTGTCTACCTCCCGCTGGACGGCGTCCTCGGTGAGGTCCGGGCCGAGCACGTCCCGGTCTCCGGGCAACCAGACGTCGGTCGAACCGGCACGCTTGCGCTCGACGACGCCCCTCTCGGCCAGCGCGTCCAGTTCGTCCTCGACCTCCTGAGCGTCGGCGTCTCCCTCCGCTGCGACGCGATCGGTCGTCGGGAGCTCCGCGGGGAACAGCTCTCCGACGACATCGCTCAGTTCCGCCCCGTCTCTCGTCTGGGGGCCGCCTCCGCCGGCCGTCGCGCTCGTGCTGTCCCCGTCTTCGACTGCCGAGCTCCCTTCGCCGTCGCCCGCGTCCACGGCATCGCCGGTCTCCGATTCTGCCTGGCTGTTTTCGTCGCCACCGGCCCCGCTGTTGGTCGCCATCGGCGCTCCCGTGTCGGGATCGAGCCGGTATCGCTGTGCGGTCTCGAGGCGGTCCTCGCCCAGCAGGTCGCGCAACTCCTTGTACCGGTTTCGGACGGTGACCTGGCTCGTGTCGGTGACGTCGCCGAGAGCGTCCTCGTCGACGCTGTCGATGTCGTTGACGTGGGTGGCGAGATAGAGCACCGCACCGGCGGTCCCGGCGGGCGAGGTGCCGCCGGCGATCGCCTGCGGGTCGGCGTCGAAGGCGTCTTCGAGGATCCGCTTCGCCACGACGACGATCCCGTCGGGGAGATCGAGTTCGGTTCCGAACCGCTCGATCAACGCTCGCGGCTCCGGCGGCACTCCCTCGATGTCCAGGTTCGACGCGATATCGTCGAACAGTGCCGTCATCGCGCCGGGATCGATCGTCGTCCCCTCCAGGGCCTCCGACCATGCGTCCGCGATGTCCGAGACTGTCACCGGCAGGCCGTCCTCGCGTGCGGACAGCGCGAGCGTCGTCGCACCGACGATCGCCAGCGAACTGTCCTCGATCTCCGGCTCGGATCCGAGCTGGTTGAGTCGGACGCGTGTGATCTGCACGGTGCTGCTCGGCAGCGAGAGCGTTTCACTGACGGCCGTGAGCTGCTCTTCGACGCGGTCGCGGTCGGCTGCGTTCGACATTATCCGTATATCCTTGGAGCGGGCTCTTAATGGTCACCCTCGTTCATCACTTTTGATAGTGGGCCCGACCGTCAGTATTAGGCCAACCCAGCACTAGCCGCCGCTATGGACGCCGAGGACGCGGCGCTGGCCTGCCGGAACGTACTCGACCGGGTCGGCGAAGCCGTCATCGCCGACGAACAGTTCCTGGAAACGGTTCTGACCGGGATTCTCGCCCGCGGACACGTCCTCCTCGAGGACGTCCCCGGGACGGGCAAGACGCTGACTGCCCGGACCTTCGCGAACGCGCTGGGGCTGTCCTTTCGCCGCGTACAGTTCACGCCGGATCTGTTGCCCGCGGACATCACCGGCTCGCACATCTACGACAAATCGACCGGCGACTTCGAGTTCTCCCCGGGACCGATCTTCGCGAACGTCGTGCTGGCCGACGAGATCAATCGCGCGCCACCGAAAACCCAGGCCGCGCTGCTGGAAGCGATGGGCGAAGGGCAGGTCACCGTCGACGGCGACACCCACGAACTCCCGGACCCGTTTTTCGTCATCGCGACCCAGAACCCGATCGAACAGGAGGGAACCTTTGCCCTGCCGGAGGCCCAGCGGGACCGCTTCGCGGTCAAAGCAGAGATGGGGTACCCGGACCGGGCCGGCGAGCGGGAACTCATCGACCGCCGCGCCGACCGCGACGCCAAGATCCCGACCATCCAGCCGGTGCTCGACGGGCAGGCCGTCACCGAACTCCAGACCGTTCCCGAGACGATTCGCGTCGACGGGAAGATACGCGATTACGTGGTCGATCTCGGACGGGCGACCCGGGAGGACGAGCGGGTCGACGTCGGTGTCTCTCCGCGCGGGGTCCAGCGACTCTTCGAGACGGCCCGTGCGAACGCAGTCCTGGCCGGGCGGACCTACGTCGTACCGGACGACGTCAAACGCGTCGCCGGACCGACGCTTCGCCACCGGCTCGTGCTCACCTCAGAGGCCAGCGTCCGCGGCGTCGCACCTGACGACGTGCTCGCGGACGTTCTCGAGGAGGTTCCGGTGCCCGCCGTGGCGGACACCTAGCGGCTGGCGACCGCGAGCAACAACAGACCGCCGATCGCGCCGACCAGCGCCACCACGACGGGGACGCCGCTGGCCGTGACCGGGCCAGTCATATGGTCGAGCCAGATCGCCACGCCGGCGGCTCCAGCCCCGATCAGCACTGTGGCGCCGCCGTGGACCAATTCGGTCCGTACCGTACTCGCTTTGTCTCCGAGTTCCGCTCCGAGAGTGACGCCGAACGTGCCGGTGTCCCAGACGACAAAGGCCGCGACGACGCCGGCCAGCGCGACGAGCAGTGACACCCCCAGCGTCGACGCGAACGCCGCGACGAGACACAGGCCGGCCCCGGCGAGTCCGGCTCCGCTCGCCCGCTCGGTGAGCACGCCCAACGTCGAACTCACGAACAGTGCCAGTACGACGACGAGCGTCAGTCCGGACAACAGTGTCACGACCATCAGCCCGATCGCGGCCTCGCCGTAGAGATCGATGGCCTGCGTCGAGAGCCGTCTGAATTCATCGAGTAGCTGTATCGGCAGTCGCCGTTCGATCTCCCCGATCATCGCCGCGACGAACGGCTCCCGGTACTGGAGTACCGCCGCGACGACCAGGGCGCCGCTGACGTACGGCAGCGTCCCCACGAGTGCCGCACGCCCGGAGCCACGATACGCTCGCTTGAGGCCCGTGACTGTGGCGACGATCAGTCCCTCGGCGACGACGGCGTCCACGAGCAGGAGCCGTAGCGTTTCGGCGCGTGCCAGCCCGCCGAGGAACTCCCTGAGACCGCCGGGAAGCCACCCGTACGGTTCCGTCGCGACTGCCTCGATCCCGACCGCCGCGGCGACGACCGTCAGCGCCAGCGGCGCGGTCAGTTTGAGGGCACGATCGAACCGCGACAGCCTCGCTCGCGTGGGCTCGCCGACCCGGTCGCCGAGCAACTCGCTGATCGGCAGCGCCACGACTGTCGTCCGGGTCAGGGACACGACAGCGACAGTCAGGGCCAGCAACGACGCGAGCGGGACCGGCGCCGTCGGCGCGAACACCCACGTCACGATGTCGCCGAGCACCGGACCGGCTCGGGTCCTGGCCGGCCCGAACCGGATCGCGAGCGCCCCGACCGCCGCCGTGGCGACGACGACTGTCGTGCGCACGCCGGCAGCGACCGCCCGGGCGAGCGCGTCGTGAGAGAGAACGTCCCGAACGGCCAGCGTGGCCCCGAAGACGGCGACCGTCGCCCCCAGCACCACGAATACCGAGCCGACGGAGAGCGCGTTCCGTAACTGCGCTACGAGCGTAATTCCAGCACCGGCGATCACCGCGAGCGACACGACGGGGAAGACCGGGCCGACGAGCGCGACGCCGATCGGCTCCAGTCGGTCGTTTGCGAGCAGTCCGAGCACGGCCGCGAGTGCGACTGCACCGACCACTCCGTACGTCGCTCGCTGGCCCAGGCCGACAGCTGTGACCAGCTCTACCGTCACCAGCAGCGTCAGGCCCACGACGACGGCCGTGCTCAGCCGCGTCGGCCGCTCGGTCGCGTCTTCGGCACCGTTTGCGGCCGTCGTACTCTCGATACCGCCGGTGGGTTTCGTGTTCCCGACGCTGTCAGACGTCCCATTTGCCGCGTCGGTGTCGGTTACTGTCTCGCTCATGGTATCACCGCCGGGAGCGATCGATCCAGCACGACCTCCAGCGACTCGGTCGGCGGCCACTCGATGACGGTCACGCCGCGGTACTGCAGCGTCGTCACGGCGTTTCGACGCCGGACCGCCGCCAGCCGACCGCCGGCTGTGTCAGAGACTGTCACGTCAGGACTCAACACCGTCACGGGGACGCCGTGGGTCCGGAGTGTCCCCGTCAGCGCGACCGGCTCCTCGTCGAGCAGCGGTGATACCACGAGCACCTGTGCTCCGGGCGTCAGTCTGGCCAGCAACTGCTCGCCAAAGGCGCTCTCGGTCGCGTCCTCCGTCCGCTGTGTCGGGTCCGGGACCTCGCTCGCGTTGCTTTCGGCGCGGGCAGCGGCCTCGAACAGCGTCCGCGCGGCCGCGGTTGAGCCCCCTTCCGCCGGCGGCTCGACCCACGGTAGCCGCCCCTCACTCGCGAGGTCGGTACTTTCGAGCCCGAGTGCCGTCACGCCGACCTGGTGGCCGGCCGACCGCAGCGCCTCGTAGACGCGTTCGCCCGCGTAGGCCGCCAGTCCAGCCCCGGTCGGGTAGCCCGGATGGGGCGCGATTCGGGTCGGCGCTCGTGCGTCGAGCACGACGATCAGGCGCGTGGCACGTTCCTCGCGGAAGTTGACCGTCGACAGTTCCTCGGTCCGGGCGAGGCGACGCCAGTCGAGCCGGTTGATCGGATCGCCCGGCCGGTAGTCCCGCGTCGAGTGAAACTCCAGGCCCGGCCCTCCGGAGTCGGTCGGGAGCGTCCCGGTCCGCTCGCGTGCCGTCCGCTCGAGCGGTGTCCCCTCCACTGTCGTCGAGCAGGTGAGCGTGCTCGCCCCGCTGGGCTCGACAGTTTCGGTCACGATGCGTGACCCGCTGATCGACCGCACCCTGATCGTCGGCGACCCGAACGCGTACTCCCCGCGTTTGGCCATCACCTCGTAGGCGAACGTCCGTGATTCCCCGGGTGGGATCGACAACCCCGCCCGCGGGGTCCCACTCACGACTGCCAGTTCGTCCGGGACCTCGTCGACGACTCGCGCGTCCGCGAGCGTCCGGTCCCCGTCGTTGGTGACCGTCACTGCGACGGTCACGGTCGATCCGGGCGTCGGCGTCTCCGGCGAGAGCGATCGCTCGATGCCGACGACCGGCTCGGGGTAGCTCGACAGCGCCCCGTAGGCCACATAGGCCAGCGGGACGACCGCGAGCAGGAACGGCGCCGACGAGCCGTACAGCAGCCCGACGCTCACCAGCAACAGGGTGGCTGCGAGGCCGACGCTCCATCTGTGGTGGCTGTATCGGGTCATCGTTGCACCCGTTCGATCGCCGCGATCGTTCGCTCGACGCGCCGTCGCCGCTCGCCGTCCGGGTCGAGCCAGCGGCGCAACCTGGCACCCAGCGACTGGCTGGGCGCACCCAGAAACGCCGCCGCGACCCGGTCGTCCGTCCACGTCCCGCGGTCGACGGCTTCGCTGGCGTCCGTCGGATCAATGCCCGTTCGGCGAACGAGCGTCTCGACCGCGGCCGCCCGGAGTGGTTCCCGAACGTTCGATTCGCCGTCCCCGGCGAGTTGGCGGTCGAACGCCCGTCCGGGCCGGGACGGCGTCCGCGCGTTGACGGCTTCGGGCGGGTGATCGACCAGCGGGCCGGCCCGTCCGTCGCCGCTCACGGAGTAGGCGATCGTCACCGCGCCCAGCCCGACGACCGCGCCGAGTCCCAGCAACAGCAGATCGGGTTTGCCAGCCGGCAGCGCGTCCGTCAGGACGGCCACCGGCTGGATCGACGCGAGCGATCCCGGTGCGACGACGAGCCCGAGCGCGACCGCTGCGCCCAGCAGGCCGACGGCGCCGACAAGCGTTCGGATCCGGCTCATCGCTCGTCCGGTCGTTCGTCGTCCGTTCGTTCGCGCTCACTGTCGAGTTGGTCGAGGGCGGACTGGACGGCGTCGAGGCGCTGTTCGGGCGACCGCGCTCCGTACTCGACCGCGCGGAAGGTATCCCTGAGCGTCGCGACCGCGTCCGCCGGGAGTCCGTCTCGATCGACCGCGTGCGTGGCGATCTCGCCCGGCGTCTTCGTCCCCGGGTCGCGAACCGACACGTGATCGAGCAACCGCTCCCAGGCCTCGCGGATCGTCACCCGTGCGGATGACATCTCCGTCCGGCTGGTCGTCTCCGGCCCCGACTGTATCGACCGTATCCTGGTAGCTACCGTCTCGATCCGCTGTCGGATCGCTGCCGAAATCGCCTGTTTGTCCCCTGTCCACAGCGAACGCAGCCCGTCCAGCCCCGCTTCGAGTGCGCGGTCGATTCCGTCGACGACCCTGTCGACGCCGGTGACGAGTCCGACCAGCAGATAGCGCGGCAACGCCAGGACGGTCCCGACGAGCCGATCGAGTATTGCCCCGAGGCGAACGTCGACCCGCCGTATCGCGAGGACGACTCCGGCGACCGCCACCGCGAACGTGCCTAGCAGGACCGCCAGGTTCCGCCAGAGACCCCCCACCGTCGCTGTCGCACGCTGGCCGTGGGCGCTCACGGCCAGCGACGCGCTGTCGGCGAACGGCAGCGACGCCGCGGCCGTGCCGTCGATGCCGGTCGTCGCGACGCTCTCGCCGTTGATCGAGACCGGCACGCCGGCGACCGTCTCGTTACCGAGCTCGGCCGTAACGGTCACGCCGGTCCAGGGCAGCGCGACCGGCAGCTGCGGCTCGGCTTCGACGGTCAGTGCCGCGAGCCGGAGCGTCCGGTTCCCGGCGACCGCACCCCGCCGAACCGAGACCGTCGTCGAACCGGGATCCGCCGGCAGTGTCACGTCTGTGCGTCCGCTCTCGTCGGTTGTCGCGACCGGTTCGCCGTCCACCTCGACCGTCGCGTTCGGCACGGGCTCCCCGGCGACAGTCGCTGTCAGCGTGACCGTCTCGCCTGTCACGGCTGTCCCGGCGATTGACAGCGTCGCGTTGGTCGGCACCTCGAAGCTGCGGTTCGCGGTCGGCGGTGGTTCGTCCCCCACGGGCGAGTCCAGCGCGTACTTGCGGTCGTCGTCCACCCTGATCGCAGGAGCCGTCGCGTCGATCGACGCCGTCGACTGCGCCTGCACCGTCACGTTCAGCGTCGGCGCCTCGTAGGGAACCTGGCCGGTGATGGTGCCGTCGCGGGCAGTGGTCCCGATCGGCTCACCGTTGAAGCGCACGACGACGCCGCTCGCCGGCTCGCCGTCACGGGTCACCCGTACCGTCACGTCCGTTCCAGGCACGGGATCCCCCCACAGCGACACGTCGTACGGCCCCGACTGGTTCTCACCGCCCGTGTCAGTGCCGGTACCGGAGCCTGGTCCGTCACCGTCACCGGGATCTATTCCCGGACCGTCGTCCCCCGGATCGGTTCCGGGATCGTCGTCGTCCTGCGTGGGGTCGTCGGGCGTTCCGGACTCGTCTGGGCTGAACTGCTCGCCCGGGCTCCCCTCCTCGGTGGGGTCGTAGTTCGTGATTCCTTCCTGCTCCTGGATTGCCCGCTGTTCGGTCGCAAGCCGCTCCCGGCCGGGCGTCGGATCGAATTTGACCCAGCCGACGTCCGGGAAGTACACTTCCGTCCAGGCGTGGGCGTTCATCCCCCGGACCGTGTAGGTGTTCTCGCCGGTCTGATTGCCGGTCGAGTACCCGACGGCGTATCTGGCTGGAATACCCTGTGTGCGCAACATCGCGACCATCGACGTCGCAAAGTACTCACAGTACCCCTCGTCCATCCCGAACACGAAATCGCTGGCGACGCTGTTGCCGCCCGGCGCGGAAACGCCAAGCGAGTAGTCCTTGTTCGTCTCTAGCCATCGCTCGATGGTGACTGCCGTCTCGTACTGCGTTTCGGTGTCGTTGGTCAACTGATCGGTGAACGCACCGAGTCGGTCGGGCGTCGATCCCGGTAGTTGCGTGTACCGCTGTTCGATCGTCGTCGGGTACTCCTCGCCCGCGGCCGCGAGCGTCTCCGCGTCTCTGGACGGGCGGACGCTGGTCGCCTCGTAGGTCGTTCCGGCTGCGAGACCGCGCGGTGCGGCAATCGCCCGCTGGTCGGTCACCTCGATCGGCGTCCCGGCGTCGACCGTCTTCGGGCGCCAGGCCGTCGGCAGTGCCGTCGCCGCTCGCCGTAGCTCGACCTGATAGGTAATCTCCTCGCCGGCGAGTCCGTCGGTCTTGATCCCGCCGTCGTAGGCGGTCGTCTCGCCGGTGCGCTCCCAGCCGCTCCCCGTGTAGGTGTCGTAGGCTCCGGTCCGCCAGTAGGCCCCCTCAGTGGCCGTGACCGTGAAGTGCGTCTCGGTGCTCTGTGACTGTAGCGCGTTCGTGTCACCGTCGCTGCTGAACCCGCCGATATCGGTCGAGTCGCCCGGATTGAGCGCCCCGAGCCCCCCGCTGTCTCCGCCGGCCCCGCTCTGCGGTGAGATGAGCGATTCGAGCGGTGCCGCCCCGAGCGGGCCGATCAGCGTCGGCAACAGCGCGCCGGCAACCAGCACCGCGAGCACGCTGCCGAGGACGAACACGACGCGGCCGTACTCCCGACCGCTGTGAGTGTCGTCCGTCATTCCTGTCACGTGCAGCGACGGTTCGTGCGTACAAAACAGCTACGGCATCCTGTCCGTCAGAAGCTATTTGCCGCGTTCGTTCGACGTGTCGACTGATGAGTTACGCCGACGCCGTCCTCTCGACCTCGGCGGGAATCGCCGTGTTCGCGCTCGTGTTTGCGGCCGCCGCCACCGCGCTCGGAACGGTCTTTCCCGACCCCGGCGTGATCAGTATGCCGATCGGCCTCGGGTTCGGCGCGGCCACGATGACCGCTACGTACGTCGGGCTGGCCGCAACGCCGGGGAGCCTGGAGTTCCGCATCGCGTTCGCCAGCGGCGCGTTCGGCACGACGTTTCTCGGACTGTTCGTCCTCACCTACGGCATGCGTGCCGACCTGCCGTTCGCCCTGCTCGTGGGGGCTGGGGGTGGCCTCGTCGTCAGCGCCGGCGTCCTGCTCGTGACGCGGTAGGGACCCGACGGACGCTATCCACCCCGACCGTCATTCGGCTAGTGCTTCCAGCAGCGCGGTCGCGACGCCCTTGTCAAGCGGCTCGTTCGCGTTGCCACAGTGGGGCGACTGCACGCAGGCCGGACAGCCGTCCGCACAGCCACAGGACTGCAGCAGTTCCAGCGTCCTCGACGCGAGGTCGCCGATCGTCTCGTAGCCGCTCTCGGCCAGTCCGACGCCGCCGGGGTAGCCGTCGTAAATGAAGATCGTGCTGCGGTCGGTGTGTGGGTGGATCGGCGTCGAGAGCCCGCCGATGTCCCGTCGATCGCAGAGAAACTCGAAGGGGAACAGCGAAATCATGGCGTGCTCGGCGGCGTGAATCCCGCCCGCGAAATCGCCCAGCGTCTCCAGGTGTCGGGTCAGCGCCGGCGGGAGCGTGTAGTACAGCGCCGTCGTCTCCAGACTCGTCTCGGGCAGATCCAGCGATTCGCGTCCCAGGACCTCCCCGGAGGACCGATCCCGCCGCTCGAAGCCCGTGATCTGCTTGTGCATGGTCACGTCCGCGAGCCGGACAGTCACGTCCTCGCGCGTCGGGAAGGGCTTCTCCTCGCGGTCGCGCTCGACCGTGATCTCCTTGTCGTGTAACACCTTCGTGTAGTAGTCGGCGTAGGTTCGCTGGAGCGTGGCCACGTCGTGCCCCAGATCGAGATCGGTCACCTCGTAGCTCGTCCCCTGGTGGTGGTAGATCGCGCCGGGGTGGGCGTCCCGCAAAGCGTCGCCGAACGGCAGCGTCGCGATGGGGTCCTCACGATTCCGGGCCTGGAGGGTGATCTCCCGATCGTCGGCGCTTCGAAGGGACATCTCGTGCTGTGGGCTGCCGTCGCCGGCGTACGTCCAGCGGATCCCGCTGTCGGTCTCCCGGCGTTGTAGTTCGCCCGCGGCTTCGAGATCGGAGACGACGGCCGGGAATCGAGTCCCGAAGTGGGCGTCGTCGTCGGGGTTGAGCCAGTTCTCCCGGGCGGCCGCCAGCACGTGCCTGGGCAGCAGTTGCTCGTTGTCCGGGTTCGAGATTGCCCGCTCGGGCTCCTGCTCGAACAGCGCGTCGGGGTTGGACATGAGATACTGGTCGAGTTGATCCTCGCTGGCGACGAGCGCGACCAGCGCGGGATCGGTCCCGCGACCGGCGCGACCGGCCTGCTGGAAGGCGCCCATCCGCGTCCCGGGATAGCCGTCCAGGACGACCGCGTCCAGTCCGCCGATGTCGACGCCGAGTTCGAGCGCGTTCGTGCTCCAGAGCCCGCGGATCGACCCCTCGCGCAGCCCGCTCTCCAGTTCCCGCCGGCGGTCGCTTCCCAGCGCCGCCTGGTAGGCCCCGACACCCGCTGCCAGGTCGTGTTCGCCGCGATCGCCCAACGCGTCGGCGCTCTCGGTCGCGTATCGCTCGGCCACCTGCCGAGAAGACGTGAATACGACCGTCTGGAGCCCGCGCTGGAGCAGGTCCACGAACAGCCGCTTTGCCTCGGTGTGGCTGGACTTGCGACGACCCATGGTTCCGCCGCCGTGGTCGTACGTCGGGGGATTCCACAGCAGCCAGTGAGTCGGGCCCGTCGCCGCGGTGCTCCGATCGACGAGCGTGAACGCGTCCGGGTCCTGTCCGGTGACGGTCGCGGCGTGCTCGACCGGGTTCCCGATCGTCGCCGAGCAGCAGACGTACTGGGGCTGCTCGACCGTCTCGCCCGGTCCCCGACCGTCGCCTTTGAATCGCTGGACGACGCGGTTGAGTCGCCGCAGGACGAGCGCGATCTGGCTGCCGAAGATCCCGCGGTGCTCGTGCACCTCGTCGAGGACGACCGTCTCCAGTCGATCGAAAAACCACTCCCACAGCCGGTGGGCGTGGGGCAAGATCCCGTAATGGAGCATGTCGGGAGTGGTCAACAGGACGGTCGGCTGGCGCTCGCGCACGTCCTCTTTCTGGCTTCTCGACAGCCGGCCGGTGTACCGATCGACGGTGACCCCCGAAGCGAACCCGAGCCCCTGAGCCAGCTCCGACAGCGTTTCGGCCTGGTCGTTGATGAGCGCGACCTGGGGCGCGACGTACAGCGTCGTCCGTCGGTCCTCCAGGGCTCGCTCGAACGCCGGCACGGTGTAGGCGAGGCTCTTCCCGCTGGCGGTCGGCGTCGCCAGCACGACGTCGTCGCCGTCCCGCACGGCACCGATCGCCTCGGCCTGGTGGCTGTAGAGACCGTCGATGCCCGCCGATTCGAGGACGCTCTCGACCCGGGCGTCCAGTTCCACGTCCGCGAACGTCGCGTCGCGACCCGGGAGCGTTCGCTCGGCGGCGATCTGGCCGTCGTAGTACGGGCGCTCGCGAAGCCAGTCGATCGTCTCGTCCACGCCCGGTCTATCGGCGAGACCACCAAATCCGTTCCGCCTCGTCCCAGAGCTTGTCGACCGTCTCGATTCGACCACACCCGCCGTTCAACGCAAGTGTGGCTCGTTCTCGGGACTGTCGAGCAGATCCCGAACTCCCTGGCGGATTGTCTCGTCGCTCGCGTACGACGGTTCCCAGCCCAGCGCGGACAGTTTCTCGATCGAGAGTCGCATCTTGGGCACGTCGCCGTCCCAGCCCCGGTCGCCGCCGGTGTACTCGTACTCGGGATCCAGTCCCATCTCGTCGCTGACGATGTCGGCGATCCGGGTCACCGACGTCGTCGTCCGGGTTCCGAGATTGTACGTGTTCATCCCGCCGTCTGTGTGTTCGACCACGTGGCACATCGCGTCGATGCAGTCCGCGAGGTACATGTAGGACTTCTCCTGGCGTCCGTCTCCGAGGATGGTCAGCGAGTCCGGATTCTCCCGGAGTTTGTAGACGAAATCGGGGACGACACCCGCGCCGTATCGGGGGCCGACGATGTTCGCGAACCGGACGTTCCAGACGGTGAACCCGCGCGTATTCGCGTAGACCGACAGCAGCCCCTCTTCGGCGAGTTTGGCTGCACCGTACTCGCTGATCGGCTCCAGCGGGGCGTAATCCTCGGGCGTCGGCCGCGGTGCTTCCCCGTACACCGTCGACGAGGAGGTAAAGAGCACGTTGTCGACGCCGACCTCGTCCATCCGTTCGAGCACGTTGTACGTCATCGCCTCGTTGACCTCGAACTGCTCGCGCGGGCGGTCGGCGTCGACGTACTTGTCCGCCGCGAGGTGAAAGACCGCGTCGAGATCGCTCGTCAAAACGTCCGCGACCACGTCCGGATCGGTGAGGTCGCCGTCGACGAACGTCGCCGCCTCGGGCACGGCGTCGCGGATCCCGTTCGAGAGGTCATCGACCACGCGCACCTCGTTGTCCGCCACCAGCCGCCGGGTGAGTGCCGTCCCGATCAGGCCGGCACCGCCGGTTACGAGCAGTCGCTTGTCGGTCAGTTCCATATTCGTTTCTGGGCAATAGGCCGTAAATACGTTCCTGTCATACGGTCGGTCGTGAGTCCGTGCTAGATCGACCGGATAGTGATCTCACTGGTTGCCGCTAGCGGAAGTTTAAACAGCGAAACGCGGCCACTGCATAGCAGGTATGGCGACGCCAGTACCGCTGCAGGCGATCGATAGTTTTCTGTTGAAGTACAACGTCGGGGACGCGCTACTGCTGGTTTTCGGGCTGGCACTCGTCGCTGCGCTGGTCGTCCGCTCGCGGAAGGTGCTGGCGTTGCAGTCGGGGCTGTTCGGTGTCATCTTCGTCGCCACACCGACGTCGATGCTCGTTGCGGCCGAAAACAGCCTTCTGAGCGAGCCGATCGCGTACAAGTCTCTCGGACTGGTGCTCGTCTTCGCCGCGCCGATCCTGTATGTCACGGCCAGACGGTAGTCGCTAGAGAGTCTACTCCAGCTTGCCCAGCGCAGTGAAGAAATCGAGCGGCGGGCCTGCGACGCGGACGCTGTCCTCGGCTCGCTGCAGGGTGATCTGCGATGGCGTGTCGATGTCCCGGGAGACCCGACCGTCGCTGACGACGGTCGCGCTGTCGTCGCCTTCGACGCGGACGGTGATCTGGCTGTCCTCGCCGACGACGAGCGGCGGCATCTCCAGTTCGGCGGCCATCTCGGTGACGACCAGCGCATCGACGTCGGGATGCACCAGCGGGCCGGCCTCGCTGAGGTTGTAGGCCGTACTGCCGGTCGGCGTCGCGACGAGAACGCCGTCGGCGTGGCCGCTGGTGTACAGCGAGCCGTCGACGCGGACAGTGACGCCGACGCCGTTGCCGTGCCCGCGCTGGGGCCCCTGGATAACGACCTCGTTGAGCGCCGGCGGCAGCTCCCAGCCCTCGCCGCTGGCCTGTACGCGGGACATCTCCCGTGTGGATGTCTCGCCGTCCGTCCGGAGGTCGTCGACCACCTCGTGGACCGTTTCGATCGCGTCGTCCGGCGCGATGGCGTTCAGGAAGCCGACCTCGCCGAGGTTGACGCCCATGATTGGCGTATCGCCGACGCCGCGGGCCGCATAGAGGAAGGTTCCGTCGCCGCCGATACAGACGACCAGATCGCAGGTGTCGAGATCCTGTACCGCGATCGCGTCGGGTTCGAACCGCTCGCTGCCGCTCGGTCCGTACCCTCGGCCTTGCTCGTCCGCGAGGGTCTCGGCCGTCACCGAGTCGACGAGCACCTCGACGCCGTCGTCCCGGAAACTACGGCCGATGGCCTCGACGAGCGATTGTGCACGTGGGTTCCCCTTCTGACCGACGATCCCGAGTTGCATACCCGGGAGGGTTGTTCATCCAGACGAATAAAGCCAGGCGAACTGCTCCTCCCACGGACAAGCTTAATTCACCGAAGGATAATACGGTAGGTATGGCCAACGGCCGTGGTGTCCGTCGATGAGCGACGACGACTGGTTCGAGAGCGCCTTCGAGGACGAGACTGATGCGGACGCTGCGGACGATCCCGTCTCCGACGAGGAGGGTCCCGAAGACGACGAGACAGACGCCTTCGAGGAAGACGAGACAGACGCTTTCGAGGACGGTGATTCCGGTGGGTCTGAGGAGACCGGCGCGGACCCGTTCGAAGGGTCCGACGCCCCCGATGCGGACCCGTTCGACGGTGCCGCGACCGAGGGCGACAGTTTCGGGACGGGTGAGGGCTCGTTCGAGAGCGGTGGCAGCGTCTCCGGGACAGACGAGACAGCGGAGTTCGCCGACACTGAGACGGACGACCCGTTCAGCAGCGATAGCGATCCGATCGCGTCCGGGGAGGCCGAAGATAGCGGATCGCTGTTCGACGACGACTTCGCGAGCGCGATGCGCAACGCCGGCCCCGGGGACGGCGGCGATTCGGACGACTTCGAGGACGAGGACTTCGAGACGGAGATCCCGCGGATCGATCTGGGTATCTCCGGGCTCGACGATATGATACAGGGCGGCGTTCCCGAACGGCACCTGATGGTCACGATCGGCGCGCCCGGGACGGGGAAGACGACCTTCGGCCTGCAGTTTCTCTATCACGGGCTCCAACAGGGCGATAACGCCGTGTTCATCACGCTCGAACAGAGCCGCCGGGCGATCCTCGACACCGCCAACGAGCGCGGCTGGGAGTTCGACCGCTACGAACGCGAGGATTCCCTCGCGATCGTCGACCTCGACCCCGTCGAGATGGCCAACAGTCTGGACAACATCCGCGGCGAACTCCCGCAACTCATCCGGGAGTTCGACGCCGAACGACTCGTGTTGGACTCGGTGTCGCTGCTGGAGATGATGTACGACGACCAGTCCAAACGCCGGACGGAAGTGTTCGATTTCACGCGGTCGCTCAAGGAGGCCGGGGTTACGACGATGCTCGTCAGTGAGGCCAGTGAGGACAACCCCTACGCGTCCAGGCACGGCATCATCGAATATCTCACCGACGCCGTGTTCGTCCTGCAGTACGTCCGTGGGGACACCCAGGAGACGCGTCTGGCGATCGAGATCCAGAAGATCCGCAACGCCAACCACTCCCGGGCGACCAAGCCCTATGACATCACGCTCGACGGCATCGACGTCTACCAGCAGGCTTCGATCTTCTGACCCCGAGCGCGTGCACTGAAAAAGTGTATTGGGGGTGGCTACATACAGGGTCGATAATGGACCTGGAGTCGGTGCCTGGCGTCGGAGCCAAGACGGCCGAGGCGCTCTCGCAGCTCGACGATCCCGAGCGCGCACTCGAAACAGGTGACGTCGCCGCGCTCGCTCGCGCCCCGGGGATCAGCGAGGGTCGGGCCGCTCGCATCGCCCGGGGTGCGATCCGACGGCGCCACGGCGACCACGGCGACTTTCTGGCGACCGACCGTGCCCGTGAGATCTACCGGGACGCGATCGCGCTACTCAAAGCGCGGACCGTCACCGACGACGCGGCCGCCCGCCTGGAGACGCTCTATCCCAGCGCCACCGAGAGCCGGATCCGGGAAGTGCGGTCGTTCACCGGCGCAGCGATCGAGCGCGATCCCGACCCTGCGATACTGGAGGCACTCGCCGGAGTCGAGCCGCTCTCTGTCCCCGGTGACGTGCGGGTCCGGGATCGCTGTCTCGCCACGAGCGACGCCGAGCGCTACGCCGAGGCCAAGGAGGCCATCCCGGAGGTCAGCGCTGAGGTCGTCGAGGACACCCGACAGGTCGCCGAACTCGCCCGCAGCTACGCGACTGTCGTCGTGCTGGACGAACAGTTCGCGGGCGTCGACATCGAGGGCGATGTCCGGGTCGAACCCGACGCCCTGGAACGGCCCGAGGAAGTCGTCCCCGAGCGCCCGCTCGCCTTCTTCGCTGCCAACCGCGAGCCGCTACGGGCGGCCGTCGCGGTCCACCGCGCGGCCGATCTCGATCCCCCCTGTGATCTGGACACGCTCGAGTCGGCCCTGGAGACGCTGGACGAGGACGGTCGGCCCCGCGGTGACGACGAACTTGACCGGCTCGCGACGGCCGTCGACGACCTGGACGCCGCCGTCTCGACCGCTGAGTCGGTCGCTAACGACCATCTCCGGGAGGCCATCGAAGAGCGCGATGTCACTATCGAGGGCACCGATCTGCTCTCGCTGGTCGAGCGCGGCGCGGGCGTCGATTCGCTGCTCTCCCGCGAGCTCGCCGACGAGTACGACGCCGCTATCGCGGCCGCCCGCGAACATTTTATCGACACCCTACAACTGCAGGACACCGAAGCCATCGCCCGCCGTGCGTTTCCCGACGAGCCGACCTACCCGGTCGAGCACATCGAGGACGTCGTCGCTCGCCTGCGGGAGGAACTGACGACGGCTCGCGACCGGCGTGCGGCCCGCCTGAAGCGAGAACTGGCCGGCGATCTCGCTGACCTCCGGGCGGACGCCGAGGCGCTCGTGGACGCGGCGCTGGAACTGGACATGGAACTTGCGGTCGCCCGCTTCGCCGCGGATTTCGACTGCACGCTACCTGCGATCGGAGATGTCGCTGCCCCCGACGGTTCGCAGGCAGACCAAAACGCGGGCGCACCGACAACCGGTGTCGCCATCGAGGGCGGGCGCTCGCCGCTGTTGGACGTGCCATTCGGCGAGGTCGAGCCGATTGACTACCACGTCGACGGTGTCGCGTTGCTGTCGGGGGTCAACAGCGGCGGGAAGACTTCGACGCTCGATCTCATCGCGCTGGTGGTCGTGCTCGCACACATGGGGCTGCCCGTGCCCGCCGACGCCGCCCGAGTGGGGCGGATCGACGAATTCCACTACTACGCCAAGACCCAGGGCACCCTCGATGCCGGGGCCTTCGAGACGACGCTTCGGGAGTTCGGCGATCTCGTCACCGGTGTCGCCGCGGACCGGGAGACGCTCGTTCTCGTGGACGAACTGGAGAGCATCACCGAACCCGGCGCGAGCGCGAACATCATGGCCGGCATCCTCGAAGCCCTCGAACAGCGGGGCGCGACGGCCGTGTTCGTCTCCCACCTGGCGGGCGAGATCCGTGACGTCGCCACGACCGAGATCGCCGTCGACGGCATTGAGGCCGTCGGTCTGGAAGACGGCGAGTTGATCGTCGACCGCTCGCCAGTGAAGGGGAAACTCGCCCGTTCGACACCGGAGTTGATCGTCGAGAAACTGGCCGAAGACGGCGATGGGTTCTACGAGCGACTGCTGGAGAAGTTCGAGGAGTGAGGAAGTCGGCCAGAGGCCGGCTTAGTCACATATGTATGTCAATAGAAGCCAGGATCAGCCCTCCGATTACACTCCCAACTCCTGCACCGAGACCATAGCTAAGACCTTCCCAGACTGGACTAATTCCAGCTGGCACCAACAACCAAGCGAGAATCACACCCAACGGAACAAATGTGACGGCATTAAGATATGGCAACCACTGGCGGTTCCATCCCTGGTGATCGGTCCTGAGCATCCTATCCTTTAGTCCTTCTCTCATTTTTATACTGTAGATATACAGTATTTTGTAAGATTATATAATTATAGGATTAAGTCCCGCGCGAACGGCGACGGATTCTACGAGCGACTGCTGGAGAAGTTCGAACCGTGAATGCCACAGCGGGTCAAATCGATTATCGATGGTCGGTGACCCGACTAGGGCTTTACGAGAATCTTCACCTGATCGCTATCGGGATCGATGAGACGCTCGAAGCCCTTCTCGGAGATATCGTCGAGTTCGATCCGGTCGGTGATTAGCGGATCGGGGTCGAACCGACCGTCTTCGAGCATATCGATGACCATTCCGAACTCCTCGGCCGATCGGGGGCCGCCCTGATAGGCGATCGAGCCGACGAGTTCGCGCTCCGGAATAACTAGGTCGTTCGGCTGGGTCTCGACGCTCTCCTCGAAGATGCTGACTTCCGCGACGCGTCCGCCGGGGCGCGTGCTGTCGATCGCCTGGTTGTACGTCGCCTCGACGCCGGCGACGTCGAACGCGATGTCCACACCTTCGCCGGTCTCTGCGCGAATCGCCTTGAGTGCGTCCTCCTCGGTCGGGTCGATCAGCACGTCCGCACCGCACGCCTCGGCGCGCTCGCGTCGCTGGTCGCGCGGCTCAGAGACGATGATCGGGCCGGCACCGGCCACACGCAAGGCCTGGATCACACAGAGGCCGATCGGACCGCTTCCGAACACGGCGACCGAGTCGCCGGGCGAAACGTCGGCGACACGCGCGGCGTGCAGCGCGACCGCCAGCGGTTCGACGAGCGCCCCGTGTTCGACTGGCATATCACCGAGCGGGACGGCCTGCTCGGCGTCGACGACGACGTTCTCGGCGAACCCGCCGTTCGACGCCAGGCCGACGAACCCGAGCGATTCACACCGGTGGTACTCTCCAGCCTCACAGCGGGGGCACTCCCCACAGTAGATGATCGGGTTGACCGCGACGGTCTCGCCCTCCGAGCGGTCGGTGACGTCCGAGCCGACCTCCGAGATGACGCCACTGAACTCGTGCCCCATCGTGAGCGGTGCCTGTGCGCCCGAGACGGGGTGCGGTGCGTCCCCGGGGACGAAGATCGGACCGGCGGTGTACTCGTGGAGATCCGAACCACAGATCCCGCAGGCCTCGACGTCGACCCGAACTTCCTCTGGTCCGACTGCGTCCGGTTCGACGTCTTCGACGCGGATGTCTTCCTGTCCGTAATATCTGGCTGCGTCCATGCACTGCATAGGTTGAATGTCCGTAGATATAACCGGACGATCGCTTCCCAAAATGCGGTGATCGCACAGCAATCTTAAGATGATCCAGAACGTTATACGAAATACTGTTATTTATCGCCAGGAATCGGTCATCGGACTGGAAGACTGGGAAATGATTGTCAACCGCTCGCCAGTGAAGGGGAAACTCGCCCGTTCGACACCGGAATTGATCGTCGAGAAACTGGCCGAAGACGGCGATGGGTTCTACGAGCGACTGCTGGAGAAATTCGAGGAGAGAGGAAGTCGGCCAGAGGCCGGCTTAGTCACATATGTATGTCAATATAAGCCAGGATCAGCCCTCCGATCACCCACCCAACTACTATACCGAAGCAATAGCTAAGACACTCCCAGACCGGGCTAATTCCAGCTGGCGCCAACAACCAACCGAGAATCACACCCAACGGAATGAATATGACGGCAACAAGGTATGGCAACCACCGATGGTCCCATCCCTGATGATCGGTCCTGAGTAGTCTGTCTTTCAGTTCTTCTCTCATTTTTATACTATAGGTATATAATAATTTGTGTATTTACATAAATGTGGGATTGAGTATAATATGAGAACCAACAAACGAAAAACCCTCAACCATACCACCTAAGTGAGTGCCATACGGATCTAGACTGGGAACTGTGAGGAGGTGCTCATCTTCGTCCATCCACGTCCCGCTCACGAGCGGCTCTAACTTCGGATTGCAGAAACAGTTTCCCATAAAGCAAGTACAAGAATCATAATCGCGGAGTGCAATTGTCAGATTGCTCGTGTCTTTCATATGTGAAAGTGCGAACCCTGCGACACCTCCTGCTATCCCACCAACACCAGCACCAACGTGACCAGCAAGAAGGCTCCCCAAAATAGCACCAATCCCAGCGCCGATCAGTTCAGAAGTTAGAGCATTGATCTCTTTCGCATAGTCGATAGATACTCCCAACTGACGATGAGGCTCACCTCCGTATGTCGCATCACAAGACGTTCCCTCGGGGCTCTCGATGTAGTACAGGCCGATCTCGTCTATGGATTCCATCACACCAGTAGATATTTCGTCAATAATCTCGTCCCAGATGCTCCGTTCCTGAGCCCGCAGTTGGGCTTCTGAGTCGACCAGAAGGTCCCACAGATCCTCGCTACCACTCTCTGTCCAGTTACTGGCTTTTACTCGCTCATCGTTTTTCGATATCTCTTCGCGAATGTTCGCTAAAGCGGTGTCCGTGATTGAACTGAGTCCAATTTGCTCGTTCGTATCCGCTGACAGTCCTCCTGCACCTTCGTTCTCGGTTCCCGTTCGGAGGATGACTCCGTCCATTTCGTCTGTCCTCTTGTTATGGCACACAGCGGTAGTGTATTTCACCCCGTCTTTGACTACGCTATCGTGGAGCACTTCCAGCCGTCTCTCGCTTTGAGTTGGCTGGTCACTGTGAGCAGCCACTGACCCTGCTGCTAGCGCAGTCCCTACACTGATCGAACCAATATTCTTTAATATAGTTCTTCTATTTGTTGTATTCATATTTTAACTACGAGACTAGAGGCTCGACCTATATTTATATATTTTCTGATTTAGCTCACATCTGGGTCGATATATATTGGCCGGACTAGCACTTGTAGACGGGGACGACTCCCGATGTGGTCGGAAGCCAGTTGTCCGGCCGCTCCGTTCTTCGCTCGCTTGTACCGGCAATTCTCTGTATGGTTCCTAACAGCCGGGAGCAATCATTTCCGCGGGCCCTTCAGGCGAAGGTCCCGCGCGAACGGTGACGGATTCTACGAACGACTGCTGGAGAAATTCGAGGAGTGTGATGCCAATCGCACCGCTATCCGATCGCGCTCGAAAGAAACGATGTGGTAATCGCGGTTATCCGAAGAGTTCGCCGAGGCCCTCGCCGCTGGCCTCGTCGTCCTCGTCGTCGCCGTCGTCTTCCTCGTCGGCGGCCTCGTCTTCGTCGGCGGCCTCCTCGTCGCCGTCGTCGGCGGGCTCGGCTGCTTCGGTCGTCGTGGCGCCGCCCGTCGCGGGGACGGCGGCGGCCTCTTCGACGGCCTCGTCGATGTCGACATCTTCGAGGGCGGCGATGAGTGCCTTGACGCGGGACTCCTCGACATCGACGCCCGCGGCGTCGAGGACGTCCGTGAGGTTGTCTTCGTTGATCTCTTCGCCCGATTCGTTCAGGATGAGTGCTGCGTATACGTATTCCATTGTTGTCACCTATTAGAACATGTCTCCGAGCGCCGCGCCGGCGTCACCGTCGTCGTCTTCCGACTCGCCAGCGTCTTCGTCTGCCGCCTCGTCGGCGTCAGTGGCTTCGTCGTCAGCGTCCTCGGAGTCGTCTGCTGTCTGTTCGTCGCTCGATTCAGTGTCCGGCTGTTCGAGGTCACGCAGTTCCTCGGGAAGCGCCTCCTGGTCCTCGATCTGGGCGGCAAGTGCCCGGACCTGACCGTCGGCCTTGCTGAGGAGGTCCGGCATGACGTCCTCGTTCTCGATGGACGCGTGGATCGCGAGGTTCTTGGCCTCGCCGCTGGCCTTGCCGAGCTGTGCCGGCAGGGTCTGAGCGGTCGGGAACGAGGCGTTGAGTGCCAGGTTCCGAGCGCGCGCGGCGGCCGTCTCGATGTCCGAGCGGTACTCCTCGGAATCGAGTTCGAGATCCTCGGGCTCGAAGAGTACGCCCTCCGCGTAGACGGCGCGCAGGTCCAGCCCGACTTCCTTGGGCTCGATGCCCAGCTCCGAGAGGACGTTGGCCATGTCCGCGGAGACTTCTCCGCCGGCATCGAGGACCTTGCTGTCCTCCATGACCTGGATCGAGCCCTCCTGGATGCGTGCGTTCGCACCGATCGCCTGGAGCTCACCGACGAACGGTCCCGGATCGACGCCCGTGTCACCCTCGGGGATGACGATGTCGTTGGGCGCGACCTCGCCCGCGTTGATCGGGGCGGACGTTTTGGAGGCTTCCAGTTGCTTGTACAGCCCGAAGGGGTTGTCGTTCGTGCCAATGAGCCCGACGTGGCCCGAGATGTAGTCGGTCAGTTGTCCGAAGCCGTCGTCGACTTCCTCCAGGGCGCGGGCCAGTAGCGTGTTGCGGCTGACGCGCAGCTCGGCCGTACCGTAGAGGTTACGGCGCATGTCCTGGAGCTGCTGGCTCGGGATGCCGGTCATATCGACGATTCCGACGCTGTCGTAGGACTCGATCGTGGCGACGAGGTCGTCGATTTCCTCGCGTTTCCATTCGGGGATGTGCTCGGTCTTACGCTGGGACTCGGCGCTCATGTTAGGCCACCTCCACGGACGGCCCCATCGTCGTCTTCACGAACACCGAATCCACGTTCAGCGGCCCCTTCTCGAGGTTGGCGTGAAGTCGGCGCAGGATGACGTCGATGTTGTCGGCGATCTCCTCGGCGGACATGTCCTCGGCACCCACGCGGGTGTGGAAGGTCCGCCGCTCGCCGCTGCGAAGCTGGACCGTATTTTTCATTCGGTTGACGGTCTCGACGACGTCGTCGTCCGGCTGGAGCGGTTCGGGCATCTTCCCGCGCGGCCCGAGGACCGTCCCGAGGTATCGACCGATGTCCTGCATCATGGACGCTTCCGCGATGAAGAAATCGGTGTCCTCGGCGAGATCTTTGGCCTGGCCGTCGTCGTCGCCCAGGTCTTCGAGGTCGTCGCCGTCGAGGACGTCGTCCGCGACGTCTTCGGCCCGGATGGCCGTTTCGCCCTCGGCAAAGACGACGATCGTTGTCTCCTGGCCGGTCCCCTCCGGCAGGACGACACCTTCGTCTACACGGTTCGATGGATCGTTGAGGTCAAGATCGCGCAAGTTAATCGCGAGGTCCACCGTCTCCCGGAAATTCCGGTCAGGTGCCTCCTCGAGTGCGCGCGAGACTGCGTTCTCTATTTCCTGATCTGCCATTGTTCACCTCCGTAGTGCGCCAGATGGCTTCTACGGGTCAGTGAAACAGGCGGATGCCTGTCTCGTACGGTCAGAAGCCGATGCGAAACTTAAAGCCGTCGAACGGGATCCGCGAGCGTCAGCGAGCGGATCCAAATGTGCGAGCGGGGAACGGACGTGACCCGTGAGCAGGCGAGGCCTGAACTGTGTGAGGGCCTCGAACACGTGAGCGGGGAGAAACGACCCGCGAACGGGATCCGCGAGTGTAACGAGCGTCTCCATGTGAGCGAACGGGGAACGAACGTGACCCGTGAGCCGGGATCCGCGAGCGGCGCGCGGACGACCGACGGGAGTCCGCGAACTGCACGAACGGGGAGCGGTAGCGACCCGTGAGCAGGCGAGGTGCGAACGAATGTGCGCACAGTGACTCACGAGCCCATCGGTTCGAAGCACGACGAGCCGAGACTGCTGGCTACTATCACGGCTGAGAACTGCGGGCGTGGATATATTTACCGGACGGAGCGATACTCATCCAATGCGGCGTCGTAGATTCCTGACAGGGGCGGCGACCGGGGCAGTCGTCGGAACCGCCGGCTGTATCGGTGGCGAGGTAATACTCACGAAAGACGAAATGGTCCCGGTACCTCCGGAAGACGGTCGTATCTTCGAACTGCCGTCGGACGGTGACGAGATCGAATACATCGCACGGGACGACAGGCCGTTTTCGGTGTACGTCTTCGGGAGTGATAGCGCCCTCGAAGCGTACAAGATGTACATCGACGAGGACGAGGAGACACCTGACGACCGGCCGAGCGGCGTCGACTCGCTCAGCAAGCGGACGGTGATGCTCCGGGGCTCGCCCGACGAACTGCACGAGGCCTCGACCGAGAACAAGGGTCGCGAACCGTTGAACGTCGACGGGACGGGGTATCTCGTCCTCGATAACTCGAACTACGAGAGCGATCCATCGGCCAACGACGAGCGGCTCACGGTCCAGCTTACACTGAAGGTCGTTTCGAGTACGCTCCCGATCTAGATGAACGCCAGCGGGACCATCAGCGCGACCCCGGCGGCGATTCCCGCGGTCAGTTCGCGACGTCCGCCGCCGGCCAGATCGGCGCCCTGATCGAGCGCTTCGGGGATGAACTCCGTGAGCACGAGATAGATCATCGCCCCGGCGGCAAAGCCAAAGCCGAAGGGCAGGAACTCCTGGGCGACCCGGACGAACGAGAAGGCGATGACGGCACCGATCGGCTGGGGGAGACTGGAGAAGATTGCCCAGCCGACCATCCGCCACTCGCTGACGCCCATCGCCCGCAGCGGGATCGAGATGGCGATCCCCTCCGGGATGTTGTGAATCGAGATGGCGATCGTCATGAACACCGCGAGCAGCGGTACGACCTGTCCAGCGATGGTAAACCCGTCAACGCCCTCGAAGCCCAGTTCCGCGAATGACACGCCCACGGCGACCCCTTCCGGAAAGCTGTGCACGGTCAGGATGCCGAGGATGAGCACGAGCTTCTTGAAATCGGCTTCTTCGTACTCCTGTGGGTCGATGTCACTGTCGTTGAGGAGTCGGTGACTCACGACGACGAGCACGACACCCGTCAGCAGCCCCGCGACGAGCTTTGGGACCGGCTGACTGCCGCCGTTTTCCAGCCCCTCGAAGATCAGTCCGAACAACGACGCGGCGAGCATAATCCCGGAAGCGAATCCCCACAGCCCGACGTTCCAGCGGTCGCCGATCTCCTCGACCAGAAAGAACGGGATCGCGCCCAGCCCGGTCGCCAGCGCGGTGATGAACCCCGCGACGAACACCAGCGTCAGATTGAACCAGAGATCCATCACGCACTCGTATGGGCCGGCCGCACTTAAGACTTATCAGTAATATTACTACTTTGGTCGACCTAAGACGTTCGGTCGACCTAACGTCTCTCTACCGGACTCCGAGGATACTATCGTTGTACCGTATCTGTTACATTTCGAACGATTCGACGGTCGAGTACCGGGGCCCGTCGTCGGTAAGTACACTCTCGGTGAGTCGGATTTCGTCGACGGCGAGCGTACCGACGTCGGGATCGCGCTCCCGGACGGTTTCCTGGACGAGTTCCTTGTCACCGGCGTGGTTCATCCGCGCGAGCGTGACGTGCGGTGTAAAGTCGTGATCTTCCGGGTCGAACCCCATCTCGACGGTCCGGTCCTCGATGGCTTCGTGCAGGGCGGTTAGCTGGTCACTGCCCGTTCGAACTCCGAGCCAGACGACGCTAATGTACTCCAGACTGGGAAAGACGCCCAGACTGCCGAAACGCGCCGTGAACGGATCGACCCCGGCGGCGTCGACTGCCGCGTCGAGTTCATCGATCAGTTCCGGAATCTGGTCCTCGTCGGTGTCGCCGAGGAACTTCAGCGTGAGATGAGCCTGCCGGGGATCGACGAAGTTCAGCCCGCTAGCTCCTTCGAACAGCTCCTGGACGGCCGACACGTCCTCGGCCAGCCCGCCGAGATCGACGCTGACGAACAGTCGCTTGCTCATGGATCTCTCTTTCCCTGCGTCGATAAAAAACCGATCCGGTCCTGGATCCGTCTCGTGGCTTCTGGCTCTTCTTGCTCCTCGGCCGTACGACGAATGTAATCGTATCACCACATATTTCAGTCGAGAACGACAGCATCCGATGGATGAATTCACTTGAACTGACGATCCGCCTAGCCGCGGGTGTGTTCTTGATCCTGACGAACGGGTTCTTCGTCGCGATCGAGTTCGCGCTGACCCGGGCCCGCCAGTTCGACAGATCGGAGTTCATCGGTGACGGTCACCCCGCACTGAAACGGGCGTGGGAGATGACACAGAACCTGGAACTGTATCTCACGACCTGCCAGGTCGGCATCACTGCCTCGAGCATCGCGGTGGGTATCGTCGCCGAACCCGCACTGGCGGCACTCTTCGAACCGCTGTTCGAGAACACGGTGCTGGCGTCGGTCGGTTCGGGCGCGATCATCGCCTTCCTCATCATCAACCTGGTCCACCTGACTCACGGCGAACAGACGCCGACGTACCTCGGAGTCGAGCGGTCCCGGTTCGTCTGCCGGTACGGCGCGCCGCCGCTATACTGGTTCCACTACGCGATCTCCCCGATCATCACGTTCGGCGACTGGATCGCGAAGGCGACGCTGAAGCTGTTCGGCATCGAGATGACGGGCGCGTGGCTCGAAACCGAACAGGACGTCATCGAGTCCCGCGCCGACCTCCGGAACAAGCTCGGCTCCGTCCTCGACGAGGGGGATATCTCGGAGGAGCGACGTGACGAGGTGATGAACGCCCTCCAGATCGGCGAACAGCCAGTCAGGGACGTGATGCTCCCGGCGGAGGAGATCGTCGCACTCTCGACGGCGGTCGGGACCGAGGAGAACTTCCGGCGTATGGAAGAGCACCCGCACACGCGCTATCCGTTGATCGGCGACGAACTGACGGATTTCCGGGGCATCGTCTACTCGCCGATCCTCTCTCGACACCGGGAGGAACTGACCGATGGCGACCTCGACTTCGCCGACGTGGCTGCTCCGACGATGACGGTCTCACCGGACACCGACGTCAGCGACGCGATCGATCAGTTCCAGGCCGAAAACCAGGAGCTCGCGCTCGTCATCGAGGACGGCGAGGTCGTCGGGATGGTGACCGTGACCGATCTGCTGGAGACGATCATGGGCGATATCGACGATCCGATCGACGTGGCCACCTCCGACGATCGATCGGAGTCGCTCTCGCCGTGACGTAGCCCTTAACCCTCCGGCTCGCCAATCTATCGCTATGACTGACGAGGAACGCCGCGATCACGACTTCTCGGAGGGGCAGGGGTTCGACGAGCCCTACGAGGGGTTCGACCTCGATCCGCCCGAGCTCGAAGTCGACCCCGATCAGATCGATCCGGTCGACAGCCGGGCCCTGGCGGACCTGCTCGACGAGCACAACGTCGGCGCTGACGACGTCGATGCCGAGCAACTGCTCGACGTCGGCCTCAGCTACATGGGGATCAACCGCAACGAACAGGCGGTCGATACCTTCGAGCGGGCCGCACAGTACGCCGAGGACGACCTGGTCGAACAGGAGGCGTGGGTGAACAAGGGTGTCGCCCACGCGGAGATGGAGGAGTACGATCAGGCCATCGGTGCCTACAAGGAAGCGCTGCGGATCGACGACGACTCCGTCCACGCCGCGCCCGCCGAGACGAACCTCGCGTACGCCTACTGGGAAGCCGGCCGGACCGAGCAGGCCCTGGAACACGCCGAACGGGCCGTCGAGATCGACGAGCGCTCCGGCCAGGCCTGGTACAACAGGGGCTTTTTCCTGCTCGAGCGTGGCCTCGCCGAGGAGGCGCTGGACGCCTTCGACAACGCCACCCGCCTCGGGTTCCGCAACGCTGAGGTGCTCCAGGAGAAGGCGCGAGCCCTGGAGGAGACCGGCGAGCACGACCGCGCCGAAGAGGTCGCCGAGGAGGCCGAACAGCTGCAGGCCGAACAGCAAGAGCGGCTCATGGAGTAACGGATGGCTGCCGAACGCCAACTCCTGCTGTCCGAACGCGACACCCAGGAAGGGACGCTGGTCGCGGTCTGTGATCCCGACATCCTCGGGGAGACCTTCGAGGGCGAAGACGTGTCGTTGACGGTCTCCGAGGAGTTCTACGACGGCGAACCGGCCGATCCGGACACCGTCGCCGCGAGTCTCGCCCGCTGTTCGACGGCGAACCTCGTCGGCGAGACGGCCGTCGGGCTGGCCGTCGAAGAGGGGTTCGTCGACGAGGCCAACGTCATGGACCTTGACGGGACGCGGCACGCGCAGCTGCTGTGGCTGTGAGCGCCGGCTGCTCCCCAGTGTGAGCCCACACGTGTGTCAGTGTGACACGCCGGGGCACGGTATCGCTACGATTTTCACCCGTCGCGCAGAATCACCACGCAATGATTCCACGGCAGTATCTCCGCGAGAACCCCGAGGAAGTCCGGGACGCCATCGAAACGAAGGGCGTCGAGGGGGTCGATCTCAATCGGGTTCTGGAGATCGACGAACAGTGGCGACAACTCAAGGCCGAAGGCGACGACCTGCGACACCAGCGCAACGAGGTCTCCAGCGAGATCGGCGAGCTGAAACAGGACGGCAAAGAGGAGCAAGCCCAGGAGGCAATCGAGCGTTCGCAGGAACTCAAAGAACAGCTTCAGGACGTCGAGGAACGCGCCGACGAACTGGAGGCGAAACTCGAAGACGCGCTCCTGGAGATTCCACAGATCCCCCACGAAGACGCTCCAGTCGGCGACGACGAGAGCGACAACGTCGAGCGCTACCGCCGGGGATTCGAGGACTTGCGGGATCTACCCGCGGACGTGATCCCGCACTACGACGTCGGCGAGGACCTCGACATCCTCGATTTCGACCGCGCCGCGAAGGTTTCCGGCGGCGGCTTCTACTTCCTGAAGGGCGAGGGCGCCCGACTGGAGCACGCGCTCATCCAGTTTATGCGCGAGATCCACCGCGAGCAGGGCTACCGGGAGGTCTTCCCGCCGGTTCCCGTCCGATCGAAGTCCATGGAAGGCACGGGTCAGTTCCCCAAGTTCGTCGAGGACGCCTACCGACTGGGCGGGGACAACGACGAACCGTACGACGACGACGATCTCTGGCTCTGTCCCACTGCGGAGGTCCCCGTGACGAACATGCATCGCGACGAGATCCTGCTGGACGATGACCTCCCCCTGAAGTACCAGGCCTACACGCCCAACTTCCGGCGGGAGGCCGGCGAACACGGCACCGAGACTCGCGGGATGGTCCGGGTCCACCAGTTCAACAAGGTCGAGATGGTCAACTTCGTCCGGCCGGAGGACAGCTACGACCGCCTGGAGGGCCTCTTGGAGGAAGCGGAGGAAGTCCTCAAGCGGCTGGATCTCCCCTATCGGGTCCTCGAGATGTGTACCGGTGACATGGGCTTCACACAGGCAAAGAAATACGACATCGAGGTATGGGCGCCCGGTGACGACATGGACGACGGTCCCGAGGAAGGCGGACGGTGGCTGGAGGTCTCCAGCGTCTCGAACTTCGAGGACTTCCAGGCCCGGCGTGCGGGAATCCAGTACCGGCCCGAGCGCCACGAGTCCGCCGAGTACGTCCACACGCTGAACGGCTCGGGCCTCGCGCTCCCCCGCGTGATGGTCGCGATTCTGGAGTACTACCAGAACGACGACGGTACCGTGACGGTGCCCGAACCGCTCCGGCCGTACCTGGGCGGCCAGGAGGTCATCGAGGGCCACGACCCCGTCGGCGAGAGCGCCGTCGGTGCGGGCGAACGCGAGTAGGGCGGCAACGACCCGCGGAGTGGGCTCCCATCAGATCGTTCGACTGTCGTCGATCGTCACGGTGCGGTTCCGGATGTCGAGCGACAGGTTCTCCGTGATGACTTTCCCACCTCGGTTTTTCGGCACCCGAAGCTGATACTCGACGTCGTCTTTCGACACCGAGACGATGTCGAGTTCCCAGACGACGTCCGCGACGATGAGTGTCAGATCGCGGAACGGGGGCGGAGAATCGCTCGTGTGACAGAGTAGCACACCTAGACTATCCGTGTCCGCCAGCTTCGCGCCCAGAAACGAGAGCGTCTCGTTGTACGCATCGCGCGAGTCACCGCGCTCGAGCGGGTTCATCGGATCGACGATCACGTTGATCGACCCGTCGATCGTCTCGACGAGGTCGTACAGATCGTCGAGCGGATCGTCTTTGACGGCTGAGTTGCCGGTGTACGTCCGGCTCCCGGTCAGTTCGTGGATCAGTTCGCCCTCCATCGTGAGCTTGCTCCCCGTCGTCTCGATTCGGTAGGTGACGTTGAGGCCGCCGTGCTTGTCGAAGTCTCGCTGGACTGATTCCTCCGGCCGCAGCGTCGACACGTACAGTGTGGGCCGCTCGCTCATGAGTTGATAGAGCAGCGTATGGCTCTGTGCGGCCGGTGGCGCGACGACCACGAGGACATCTCCCGGATACAGCCCACCGTCGAGACGCCGATCCAGTGCCATGATTCCCGTCGAAAGCTCCCCATCCATCACATGGTGTGTTAACTCACCCCGTGGAAATATATGTTTTCGAAAAATACAGCGGAAACGGCCTGAATGCCCGCAGTCCGAGGCCAGCACGGGGTTCGTCGCGCGCGTACTGGGATGTCTGTGATCGCACCGGCTGCGTCCCCGGATCGGTGCTGTTCGACGGACCAGAAAGGTTATTTCCCGCGCTCGACAGCCACCAAACAATGACTGACCGAGACGCTGCCGCGGGACACCACCCCGGTCCACCCCGGTTCATGCACGCCGACGAGACGATCGTCGACCCGATCTTCGTCGACGGCCACCACGGTCTCGATCGGGACAACCTCGCACCGACGATCGACGGCACGCCCGAACGCGACCCGGATCCCTACGATCCCGAGGCGTTCTCGTGGTCGCTGTCCGACCAGCCCGAGGACAGCGACGCGGTCGTGGAGTTCGCGCTGACGCCCTACGACGACGCCGAACGGTACGACCACGGCGATCACCACACTGCCGAGTTTCAGCCGGACGTGCCCGGAACGTATGTCTTCGAACTGGCTGCTCCGGACGGCACGCACCGCCAGACCGTCCGCGTCTTTCCGGAAGCGCCGGAGGACGCCGGTGGGCCACCCCGGCTCGAACTCGACGGTCGGTACGACGCCGAGAACGAGGAGTTCGTCCTGCTGGCCGACGCGGAACTGTCCCCGACGAGCAACGCGTTCCGCGAGGACCTCACCGTCGAGTGGCTCCCTGAAGCCGGGTCGGGGCTCTCGCTGTCGGACGTGACGATCGAGTCGCCGATCACTGAGTCGCTGACGCCGCCTTCGGAGTCGGACGGGGTCGTCGGCCAGCAGGTCCGTATTCCGGCCGACGCACTGGATGGAGTGACGCGACTGTTCGGGGCTCCCTACGACGGGCAGGTCGTAGGCAACGTCGACGAGGTCCTGCTCGATCCCGAGGCCGGAACCGTCGGGTTTCCCAACCGGCCGCCGGAGTGGCTCGACGACGCCGTCGTCTACGAGATCTTCACGCGTTCGTTCGCGGCCGAACCCGCCGGTACCGACTTCGAGTTCCTCGTCGAGAAAGTCCCCTACCTCGACGAGCTGGGCATCGACGTGGTCTGGCTGACGCCGATCGTGCCCGCCTGGTCCGCTCAGATCGACCGCGCGCCGGGCGGCCCCCACGCCTACTCCACAGAAGACTACTTCGACGTCGCCGAGGATCTGGGGACGCTCGAAGAGTACGAGCGGTTCGTGGAGATCTGCCACGATCACGACATCCGGGTCTGTTTCGACCTGGTGATCAACCACGCCGGCTGGACGAACCCTCGCTTCCAGGATACGATCGCCAAACTGGGCGAGGACATCGGGGACAAGTACGTCCTGCCACACGTCGAGGAGTGGGACGAGGATTCGAAGTACTTCGACTGGTTCGACCGCCAATCCGGCGGGACCGATACCGACGCGCCGCCCGCGGCGACGTACTTCTTCGGGACGCGCCTGCAACCCAATCTCAACTACGGCAACGTGGCGCTGCGAGAACATATCATGGCCGCTGCGGAGTTCTGGGCCCCGAAGGTCGACGCGTTCCGGTGTGACATCGCATGGGGCGTCCCCCACTCTTTCTGGAAGGAACTGCGCCGGCGCGTCCGGGCGATGGACAGCGAGTTCATGCTGCTCGACGAGACGATCCCGCGGATGCCGTCCTTCGCCGAATCGGAGTTCGACGCCCACTTCGACACGACCGGGTTCATGGACGCCGCTCACGCCGTCGCGCGCGGCGATCGGCCCGCTTCGGATATCGTCCGGGCGATCGAACAGCGGTTCATCGACGGCTTCCCGACGTTCACGCGCCTTCTCAACACGACAGAGAACCACGACGAACGCCGGCTCTATTACGAGGCCAAAGCCGAGGGACGGCGCGAGAACGTCGCCAAGGCCCAGCGGGCAGCGATGGCCGCCGCCGTGACGCTGCCGGGCGTCCCCTTCGTCCTCTACGGGCAGGAGCGACTCATCGGCGAATACGGGATGCCACGCGAGAGCGCCTTCGGCGACGATGACGATCGATCGGACGACGACATCAAAAACGACCCCTACAAGCGGGCGTTTATGAACTGGGATGAGTATCCAGAAGAGCATCTTCAGTTCTATCAGGATCTCTTTGATCTCTACCACGAACTGGACGTCCTCAAGCCGGCAGCCGACCTCGCCCAGGCACCACACAGCAACGTCGATCCGGATGACGTGCTCGTGTTCGGTCGCGAGACCGACGAGCAGTCGGTCGTCGTCGTGATCAACTTCGGCGACGGGCCGGCGACGGTCGACCTGCGCAACGTCGTCGACCCCTGTAACCTGTTTACCGGCGAGAACTGCGAAACCGGTGGGACGAACCACGCGACCCGCGTCGAGGTCGAGACGCTCGGAATCTTCGAGACGCCGAGCGTACTCGGACCGAGCCACCGGCCGTAGGACGGTGCGTTCGCGTGATGTCTTTTTGAGTCAGCGTTGTTCGATCACACTCGCACACCGGAGACAGAGCACCGCGTCGGCGATGTAGTTGACATCGGTCGCCCCGCAGTCGGGGCACCGAAAGTCGGCGTTGTACTCGGTCGATCCCCGTGGCGGATGTAGCCGACCCGCTTGAACTCGTGCGTCGAGCAGCTCTGACAGCCGTGTCCGCCGGAAACGCATACGGCGATCGAGCGCGTCGCTCCCGGTGCCGTGAATGTCGTCCCAGGAAACATCGTCCGGCCGCGAGAGTTGCAAGAGCAGGTCCGTTCCCGCCTGGAGCAGGGGGCGCGTGGTCGCGCCGGCGGGATCCGTCGGAGCAGCGTCGGCGTATCGCTTGGCGGCCCCATCGTAGGCGGCCGCCGCCTGTTCTTGGTCGCCAGCGAGCACGTAAAAGTCCCCGATGAACGCCGTCGCCTCGGCTTGATCGATCGGGTCCGCAAGGACGAATTCCCGCTGGTCGGTCGCAATCGTCCGGCCCTGCGTAGCTCGGTTTTCGGCTCGCCGATCCCGTCCCGCGATTCGATAGCAGACGCCGGCCAGACACAGCGCCGACAGGGCATCGCCGGCCCAGCCCTGCGCGTCGGGATCGAGTGCTTCGCGACGGTGATTCTCCAGCCCTGCGAGTTCACCGTACGCCGCGTGCGTGTAGGCGTCGCCCGCCTGTCGATGATCGCCGTCCGCGAGTGCGAGGATCGCTTCGTCTCTGTGATCTCGCCCGTCAGTGTTTCGTGGTGGCATGGGTGCCCTGTGGATCGGGGCCGGAAGTACGCCGTGGTTCGGGCGTGCAGTCTCGCGCTCCCGGCGCACGTTTCTGTCAATCCCGGTCCTGCAATTCGTGGTAGCTCGCGAGCAGCTCGTCGCTGTCGACGCCGGAGAACGATTCCGTGGCGAGCCCGAGCAGCACGGCCAGTCCAAGCAGCTGTCGGGTCGCAGGGTCGGCTTCGACTGGATCGACCGGCGACTCGATCGGCGCCGACTGATCGACTGTCAGTACGTCGTGGAGATCGACGCCCGCGCCCAGCAGGTGCGCGAAATCGCCGATGGCAGCGGCCACTTCCCGCTCGAAGCGATCGTGGTACGGCGAGTCCGGGTCGAAGGTGCGCGCGCCGTTGCGAATCCCGTCGAGGTACTGGACGACGGCCGGATCGAGGAACCCCTCGCGGTCGCCGCGGTCGGTCTGGCGCTCGCCACAGCGCGGACAGTAACGATCGTCCTCCGCGATCGGCCCGCCACAGTAGGGACACTCGGACATACTGGGCCATCCAGGCCGGTCGGTCAAGAGGGTTGTGCCAGACGCAGCGCTGCCTCGGTACCGCGAACGCGGGCAGAGCGATGCACCAAAGGTTTAGGCCCGGTAATCGAACGGATAGATATGGACAGCCGGGACGACGCTGACGAGACGGAACTCCCCGGAGCGCTCGTGACGGAGTTTCTCGAACGGGAATCCGGGACACACGCGCTGCTGGACGAACTCGAACGGCTCGTCCTTGAGGGCGAACGCGAGCAGGCACGGGAGCGAATCCGGGCGCTCGCCGAGAACAGTCCCGGCGTGTTCTTCGCGGTCGCGCTGAGTCTCACCGGCTCCAAGCAGTTCTTCGGCGATGTCGAAGCCCAGCTGGACGTGACTGCTGCCGATACACTCCGGGAGCTCGCCGACACCTATCCGTCCCTTGAGGAACCCTTCAACGTCGTCCGCACCGAGCAGTCTCACGACCGGTACAACCCCGTGACCGGGCTCTCGACGACGACGACCTACCACGCCGAGGAGGAGGTCCCGCTGATCCGGTATGCGATGCAGTCCGGGGAACTGCCGCTGCTGGAGGCCACCGAGTCCCCCCAGGAAGTGCTGCAGGTCGCGATCTATCTCGTGCAGGCGACTAACGACTCCCTGGAGGCGTCACTGGAACAGGACCACTCGGTCAACACCGAGGAGCTGAGCGGGCTGATCGACCGCCGCGAGGAACTGGAGTCGGAACTCGACCAGCTCCGCGCCCGGATCGACGAGCTTCGTCGTCGACCGGTCGGTGACGAGTGAGCCGCTCCGTCTTCGAGCCTACAACCCGTCGAGCAGCGCGTCGACGTCTGCCGCCGTATTGAACGCGTGGACCGACGCCCGAACCGCCTTCGGATACGGGAGCGACCGGACGATCACGTCCCGCTCGCGGAGCCGCTCGACGGTCGCCTCGGGATCGTCGACCCGGAACGTCACCAGGCCGGACTCGTACTCTCGGGGGCTGAGCAGCCGATCGTCGTCGATTCCGTCTTTGAGCCGGTCGGTCAGCCGTTCGATCCTGGATTCGACGGTGTCCATACCGATCTCCTCGAGGAGGTCCATCGCTTCGGCGAGCCCGACGTGTGGCAGCGGCGAGGCGGTGCCGACCTCGAAGCGGGACGCCCCCTCGTGGTAGGTGTAGTCGCGATCAGACGGCTCCTCGACGGATCGGTAGCCGATCCGGCGCGGTTCCAGCGTGTCGATCGCGTCGCTATCGACGTAGGTGAAGCCGCTGCCCCACGGGCCGAGTAGCCACTTGTGTCCCGCTCCGACGACGAAGTCCGCGCCCCACTGCGTGAGATCGACGGGGTACTGGCCGGGTGACTGGACGGCATCGACGAGGACCTGCGCGCCGGCGTCGTGTGCGATGTCGCTGATCTCGCCGATCGGCAGGCGCGTCCCGTGGGTCCAGGTGAGCGAACTGAGCGCGAACAGCCGCGCGTCCTCGGCGGCAGCCGCGACCGAATCGAGATCGACCCGGCCGTTCTCGGTTTCGAGCACGCGGACCTCGATGTCGTCGAGATCCGCCAGCCGGTTCCACGGCAGTATCCCGGCCGGGTGCTCCAGATCCGTTCGCACGAGCACGTCGCCGGGCTGGAAGTCCATCGCGGCGGCGAGCAGATTCATCCCGTCGGCCGTGCTCTTGGTGAGCGCGATCTCGCGGGGATCGACGCCGAGGAAGTCCGCGACCGTCTCGCGCGCGGCCTCGTAGGTCTCCCAGCCGACCTCGTAGACCCCATCGCCGGCCGGGACCTCGTACTCGAAGTACTCCGCGAACGTTGTCATCGCCTCGACGACGCGACGCGGGCTCGGACTGGACGCGCCGGTGTTGAGATAGACGGCACGGTCCAGCGCCGGGATGTCCGCCCGCAACTGCTCGGGATTCATATTCGAGTGTGACAGTCCGGCGGTCTTGATGTTGTCGGCGGTGGCACTCCTCGGTCGGTTCTCACAACACACTCGCAAGCACACTGCCGAGACCCGCGCCCAGCGCGACGCCGACCAGCGCGGCCCCAAGCGAGCCGACGGCGTTGGCGATCGCACGACGGCGCCGGCCGGTCTCGTAGAGGCGGACTGTCTCGAACGCGAACGACGAGAACGTCGTGAACGCGCCACAGAAGCCGGTCGCGAACACGAACGACAGCTGGGAATCGAGCGGCAGCGTCACGAGCAACCCCAGTGCGACGCTCCCGAGCACGTTGACGGCGAAGGTATCGGCGTTGTCCGTCTCGATCCGTGCCCCGACGAGATGGCGGGCGACCGCGCCGAGTACGCCGCCGAGGCCGACGAGTACGGCCGGACTCGTCACGGTAACGACCCCCTGGTGACGGCACGTGCCGCGACTACAGCCAGGAACCCGAGCGCGTAGTTCGCGCCGACGTTGGCCACTGCCATTGCCGGGTCGAGACTCGCCGTCTCGACCGCAAAGGTGCTGTAAGTGGTGAACGACGAGAGCAGGCCGGTCCCCAGGATGAGCCGCGTCTCCGCGCTCAGCAGATCTGTAAGACGCGCCTCGTAGAGCAACAGTCCCAGCGCGAAACTCCCCAGGACGTTCACCGCCAGCGTCCCCCAGGGAAATCCACCCGGCAGTGCAGTCGAGACGGCATACCGGAGCGCTGCCCCGACGAACCCGCCGACCGCGATCAAAAACAGCGGCTCGGCCCGCGCGAGCGGGTGGTCCTGTCCGGTCATTGGGTCCGATTGGTCGGAGGGCTATTCACGCCTTTCGAATCCGCAGAAAACGAAACGATCTTTCGGGAACGAACGCCTCGCGGTTCGGTGTTTCGGAAAATGACTTTCCCACGGTTCGATGCGTTCCGGACGTGACCGGTCACTCCTCGTAGGCCAGGTTCATGATCCACTGCGTGAAGGCGTCGCTCTGTGCGTTGATCTCCTCGTCGCCGATGAACGGCGAGAGCATATCTCCGGCCATCAAAAGCGAGAAGTCCAGGTCCCTGGCTTTCGGCGAGAGGTAGTAGGTGTTGTGTCCGTTGTAGACGGTGTCTTCGCGGTCGATCAGGTCCTCCTCGACGAGCGACTCGACGATGCGGCTCCCCTTTCGGGAACTGACGTCCAGTTCCTTCCAGAAGTCGCTCTGGTGGATCCCCCCGGTCTCCCGGATGAGTTCGAGGCCGCGTCGCTGGTCCTCCGAGAGGTCGTCCTCGGCCGGTGACGTGCTCATATGTGCTGTTGGCGCCCGGATTCGCTTAAAGGTGGCTTTCGACCTTTGCGGTGGACTACAGGTCTACTTCGACCGGCCGGTAGTCAGTCTCGCAGGGCGGTCCGTCCGCGAAGTGATAGCTCACGCCGTCTGTCCCGACCGTGAGCAGCGACGACGAGCGCGTGCCGAACCCGTCGCCGTGGACGCAGACGCCGTAGTCGTGATCGCCGATTGCGTCCCGCGCCCGGCGTCGCCACGTCTCGGCGTCCGCACCGGGTTCGGGCCACAGGTCTTCCCGCAGGCGGTCGACGTTTTCGGCCTGCTTTCGGGCGTGCTCGCGCCGGTGTTCGGGGATCGCGTAGCGGCCGTCCGCGCCGGTATTGGCGACGGCGTGGACGCCCGGATCGAAGTGCCGGACCGCCACCCCGCCGTCGTACTCGACGAACAGCGCCGCGGCACGGTCGGCGACGACGAGGTTGAACGGCTCGTAGCCGCGCGCGTCGAGTTCGCGTTCGACGTAACGGACGGCGTCTTCGGCGCTCTCCTGACCGAGCGCGTCACGGACGAGTAGCCCGCGGGAGCGCTCGCCCGTCAGTTCGGCGTCGGTCCAGCGGTTGGTGATCGCGACGAACACGTCCCGATCGTTGACGCCGATCCAGGTGCCGCCGGCTTCCCCGTCCCTCGGGGCGAGAATCGTCGGATCCGAGCCGAACGTCTCGGGCGGCTGTGACGGGCGATCCAGTGCCTCGTCACGGTTCGCGGCCACGACGAGCGGCGCCTCGGCGAAGGTCTGCCAGGCGAACACGATCGTACACATGCTTCTCCGTACGGGCCTCCAGCACCTGAATCCCGCGACGGCGGCGTTCGAACAGACCTATCCGTCTCGACAACGGAGGACGCGACGTGTACCGGATTGGCCATCAGGGCGTCAACCTCCTGCTGTTTGCACCCGCCTTCGCAGCGCTCGCGCTGAGTGGACACGCCGTGCTCGGTCTTGTCGGCGTTGTGGTCGTCTTCAGTACGGCGTCGATGCCGGACATCGACATCCGGCTGCCCCTGGTCGCCCACCGTGGCATCACGCACACCGTCTGGGCGGCCGGTGCTCTCGGCGTTGCGGTGGCGATTCCGGTCTACTACGCTGGCACAGCCATCGCGTCGTCCGTCCCCGAACTGGCCGTCTATGATCCGGTGGTGCTGGGGGCGTACACCGGCGGTGTCGTGGCGTTTTCGATGCTGGGTCATCTGGTCGGGGATCTGCTGACGCCGATGGGGATCCGACCGTTCGCGCCGCTCGGGCGGTCGTACTCGCTCGGGCTCTGGACTGCCGACTCGATCGCCAACAAGGCGCTGTTCGGCCTCGGCGTGGTCGTACTCGGCGGGACTGCCGGTGTCGCATTCCTCTAGCGGACCATTCATTACCTCGCGGCCGAACGTCTCGATATGGACCCCGCGGTACTGCGCGAGGACATGGTCGACAGCCTCCACCACGAGAGCAAGGGCTGTCTCGAAGACGAGCAGGTGTCCCTGGCGATGCGAGCAGTCGAACGCGAGCCGTTCGTCGAGGACGCTCCCTACGCCGACCGAACCAGCGAGCGCCACGGCACGCGCGTCCTCGCGCCGAGCACCGCTGCGCGCCTGCTCGACGCCCTCGCGCCCAGGCCCGACGAGCGCGCGCTGGTCGTCGGTGCCGGTGTGGGTTACACCGCCGCAGTGATCGCCGAGATCGTCGGCGCCACCGACACTCACGCGATCGATATCAACCGCCAGCTCGTCTACGAGGCGCGTTCGAACCTCTCGACGGCAGGCTACGACGAGGTGCTCGTCGACTGTCGCGACGGCGCGGACGGGCTGGCCGCCTACGCTCCCTACGACTGCATCCTGCTGGAAGCCGGCGCCGTCGAGCCGCCACGGGCGTTGCTCGAACAGCTGGCCCCGGACGGCCGGCTCGTCATGCCGCTGGGCGCGGGCACGCAGACGCTGTCGGTCGTCTCGAAGGACGGCGAGATCGAACGCCACGGCACCGTCGCCTTCCAGCCGATGCTGGTCGACGGCGAGTCCACCCACGAGATCGAACGCAATCGAACGCGTCGGGAAGACCAGGAGTTCGCCCGCAAACACGCCGAGTCCCGTCCCGGCTGGGAACAGGACTGGATCGACTGGGAAGACACGCGGCGGTAGCTGCTCTCGTCGAGCTGACAATCTCGCCCCGTTCGGCCACATGCTGCCCCGGATATTGCGATCCGACACCCTCAGACGATCATCACCAGGCGCGGGTCCGTCGGCGAGGCCGACGGGACGCTTCTGGCACAGCCGGCGCTGGTCGACTTCGCAACCGAGTGGCTAGAGAAGAACCGCGATCAGTCTTCGAGCGCGTCGGCGACGCGATCGACCGATCGGCGCAGGTCGTGGACCTCGTCGCGGAGCTTGCGCAGCTCGCGAACGACTTCCTCGTTACCGCTGTCCTCCTCTTCACGACCGCGACCGCCGGGAGCGCCGGGACCGCCGCCCATGCCGCCGGGGCCGCCACCGCCCATCATGCCGCCCATCATCTGCGCGAAGGGGTTGCCGCCGCCCATGCCGCCGGGGCCGCCACCGCCGCCCATCATCTCTTCCATCCGTTCCTCGCGACTCAGCTCGCCTTCGTCGCCGTCTCCTTCCTCGGCGCGCTGCTGGCGGATCTCTTCGACTCGCTCGCGGAAGGATTTCCCGTCGTCGCCGCCGTCGGCGTCGTCCCCTTCGACGTCCGGATCGGATGATCGAGGCGTGTTCCGGGGAGAGGGGATGTCGTCTTGCTGTTCGGATTCGGATTCGTCGGGTTCCTCGTCTGTCATACTCGGACCTTCGGCTGGAGTTCGGAAAAGCGTTGTCTTACGGAGAATCGAGGAGAAAGCCCTGCCCTTCAGGGCGGGGATAATGTCAAGGCAAGTCGAACCGTCGCCGCGCCAGCAGTGATAGTCCCGCGAGCGCGAGCAACAGCAACGCGAGGTTGAACGCGGCCTGGAACAGCGACTCGTGGGTCGGAGCAACGAGCTGTGCGATCGCCCGGTTCGCGTTCACGTAAAAGCCGTACGTAGTCACCGCGGCGAGCAGCCCGAGACCGATCAGCGCGAACAGTTCGAGATACTCCCGGGACGATCGTCCGGTGTCGTAATACCGGTCCCCGCGGCCGGTGTCCCGTCCGTGGTCGGTCGAGGATGGCGACGTGCCCGCTGTCGAATCCGCTACTGCCCCATCGTTCGCCGCTCCCTCTCGGTTCGTCACCGAACCAGTTGCCGAGCCCAGCGGCTCGTCCTCCGAAGCTGTGGGCGGGCTGTCGGACGATTCGTCTGATTCTGTCATCCTCTCATCCGATGGCGGGGTTCCGGCCAATCGATCTCCCTGTCCGTCGTCGCCAACCGATCGATCCCCTTGTCCGTCGTCGATCGACTGGTCGGTCTGTTCGTCGCCAGTGTCGTCTGTCTCTGTCATAGTTGATCTCCCCCGGAGTATCTGATGGCGAGTGCACTCACGAGCAGCGCAGCGAGGCTGGCGACGAGCCCGAAGCCGGGACCGTCACCGCCGCCGGATTCGGTCGTCGGTTCCACGGTATCGCGGTCCTCGTCGCTCGGCTGGTCGTCCCTGACGAAATCCTCGACGTCCAGATCGATCGATTCGGTCGTCCTGTTGACTTCGATAGTCCGTGTCGGATCGAGGTTCGCCGCGGCGGCCGCGGTGTCGACGATCACGTCGTCGCGGGTGAGCACCGCGTCCAGCTGGTAGGAGTAGTTGTCCGGCACAGTTAGACTGACCGTCGGCGTGCCCGTCCGGCCGGGGCGCACGTCGTCGATGTCGGTAACGGCACGGTCGGCGACGACGTTCGAATCGCCCTGCCGAGCGCGGACGAGGAGTTGCAGGTCCTCGGACGACTGGTCACCACGGTTGGTCAGGAACGCCGTCGCGTTGAGCGTCACCTCGTTGGAGTCGACGGACGTGACCTCGTAGGTGATCGTCGGGAACAGCGATCCGAAGTCGTGGAATTGCAGTCCAGACTTGGCGGATGCGGGTTCAAGTCCTTCAAGTCCGTCTACCGTGACCGACCTGGTGTCCCGACGTTCGCCATCGACGAAGACCAGCGTCTCGAAGCGATACCCACCCGATCGCTCGACGGTCACGTTCACCTCGACCGCGTCGTCACGGCCGCCCGTCAGTTGGCCGACCGACTGGCGCTGTCGGGCTTTGACCAGCCCGTCGTCCGTGTCGACCGCGCGGACGAGCACTGAGACGTTCTCCGACGTACCGCCCCCGTGTGACAGCCAGTTGGTCACCGTCAGCGTCGCCGACTCCTCGGAGACGTTCCCTGGCGTGAGACGGATCTCAGACAGTTGCAAGTCCCCCTCCCGAACTGGCTCCGTTCGCTCGTCCTCGGCGAGCGTCCCCGGAACGAGCAGGGCGATCAGGACCGTGAGGACCACCACGACCACCGCCGCCCCGATGAGTGCGTATTCGCGTTTCACACGTCAAACCGACCCAATGTGGCCATAAGTGCTTTGTGTGCAGTCTCGCTCGATCAAATAGCAATTCCGCGCTGATTTGTATACAGTAGTGGTGTGCTCAGTCAGGGTTTGAACCCGGAGCCGAACATACTCACACCGTTGCGCGTGTCTGCCGTGGTTCAGATCCAATCACACCACAGAACTGCCGATGGATGACGTTGAGATGACACTCCACGTCGTTGTTGTCCGCAGTAATATGCTCGGTCAGGGATTTGAACCCTGGTCCTCGGCTCGAAAGGCCAAGATGATTGGCCGGACTACACCAACCGAGCGTCCGCTATCGGAATCGATGGCTTGCGGGCATATAAATCACACCAATCGAATCGAGAGAGGTGCGTGCTATACTATCACAAGATCGAGCCGTCCGGTCCGCAACATCCATATCGACCGGGCGGTAGCGACACGTATGGGACTGCTCGGCCGGTTGTTCGGCTCGTCCGCCGGCGAGTCACGAGTCGCGCTGTTGGTCGACGGACCGAACGTGTTTCGCGACGAGTTCGACGTGGATCTGGACGAACTCCGGGCACTCGCGAGCGAACGGGGGCGGCTCGTGACGGCACGGCTGTATCTCGACGAACACGCGACGCCGGGACTGATCCAGGCGGCCGAGGCCCGCGGGTTCGAGGTCGTCACGACTAGCGGCGACGTGGACGTCCGACTCGCCGTCGACGCGACGGCGGTTGCCACCCACAATCAGGCAGACACACTGGCAATCGCGTCCCGGGATACCGACTTCAAGCCGGCCCTGGAACGCGCTGCGCGCGAAGGTCTGCGAACCGTCGCGATCGCGCCCGGCGAATACGGCCGATCGGACGCGCTCCGGAACGCCGCTAACGAGGCTATAACACTCGGTGACGAAGCGTGATATCGCCGCTCGTTCCGCTGCCGGACCCTCCGACATCCTAAATCTTCATCATCCTTTATGAGTCTTGTCTGTGATAGGTAGTAATGTATGGGAACGAATACCGAGAACGGAGTGCTGTACAGGTTTTACCGCAACCGGGTCGGCGAACCGGACACGGACGACGAGGTTCGGGGCTACTGGGTGTTTCTGATCGGCATCCTGTTGGGCGCCCTCGGACTCGTCCTGTTTTTCCTCAGCGAGTCCGCGTCCGGGGCTGACGGGTTCACGCTCCGGGAAGGGAGTATCATGCTACTCGCGGTGGGTTTATCGATGTTGCTCGCGGGCCCGGTCATTCGGTTGCCCTTGCAGTCGTGGGCCACGTCGATGGCCTATCTCGGACAGGTAATCAGCTTCGTTGCGGTCGCCTGGTTCACAGCCGTCTTCCCTGCAGACTGGTCGACGCTCACCGGCAATCAGCCAGTAATATTCCTGTACGCCGCAGGTATGGGACTTATCGCGTTGGCCGGGATTGTCGGATCGATCGTCGGGGGCGCGACGCGCGAGGCGCTTGAGGCGAGCGAACAGCACAGCTCGGAGCTTGCGGCTGAACTGGAGGCCGCTAGGGAGGAGCGGGAAACCGTTCAGTCGGAGCTGACTGCCGACCTCGAAGAACTCGAGTCGCTGGTCGAGTCACTGCACACCAGTCAGGCACAGTTCGAACTCTACGAGGACAGAGCGTCGGAGTGGCGCTGGCGACTGCGCCACCGCAACGGCAACATCATCGCCTCCAGTGGCGAGGGCTACACGCGAAAGCACAACGCGAAGAAGGGACTGGCAAGTGTCAGGCGCAACGCCCTCGGGGCGACGCTACTCGAGATCGTCCCGGAGCCACAGGAAGCGTCCGAAGACGCGCTCGAGGACGCCCCTCTCATTCCCGATGTGGCCGAGGAGAGCCAGGCGACGTTCGAGGTGTACGAAGACAACGCCGGACAGTGGCGCTGGCGGCTACGCCACGACAACGGCAACATCATCGCCGACAGCGGCGAGGGCTATTCGAGCAAGCAGAAGGCCCGACAGGGGATCACCAGCGTCAAAGACAACGCCGGCCCGGCGAGTTACCTGCAGTTCGATCCCGCGTCCTTCGAGATCTACCGCGATAACGCCGGCGAGTGGCGCTTCCGGTTGCTCCACCGCAACGGCAACATCCTCGCGGCGGCCAGCGAGGGGTACTCCCGGCGACGTGACGCCAAACGGGCGGTCGAGTCGTTCAGAGACGACGTCTCCGAGGACCGTTTCGAGGTCTACGAGGACAACCGCGGGGAGTTCCGCTGGCGATGGCAGGCCGCAAACGGTGAAATCGTCGCCACGAGCGGCGAGGGGTACACCTCGAAATCCGATGCCAACGAGGCAGTCGAGCGGATCACGCGGACCGCACCTGATGCCGACGCGCTGGATGTCGGTCTCGCGGCGTTCGAGGTCTTCGAGGACAGCGCCGAGGAGTGGCGCTGGCGACTGCGCCACCGTAACGGCAACGTCATCGCCGACAGCGGCGAAGGCTACGCCGAGCGAAACAAGGTCCACGACGCCATCGCGACCGTCAAGCGAAACGCCCCTGGCGCCGATATCGAATAGCCAGAATCGACGGTCGTGAAGAGTAGACCCGGTCCCGGTCGACGATAGCCGTTTTTGAATATGCCGTCTCAGCGGAACTCCCTGGCGGCTGTGAGGGCAAGACGCTGTGAGAGTCAGGACGACTCGAACAGATCGGGGTTTTCGAGGGCGAACTCGACGCCCTCCCGGAACCCGGCCCGGAACCACGCCCGGCGGTTCGCGTCGACGTCACCGGCACCTGTGGATTCCGTCGCGAGCGACGCACCGATCTCCGACGGGGACGGCTGGCCGTCGTCTGACCCGGACGACTCCAGCGCGCCCGGCGGCGTCGGGGCGTCGGCCGATTCGTCAGCTGTCGTCGGCTCTGTCCCCTCCGATTCGTCGGTCCCGGGTTCGATATCGTCGACATCGGGCACCTCGACGTCTTCGTCGGCCGACTCGGCATCGCCGTTCTCGGCCCACTGTTCGAGGTCGCCGTATTCGTCTTTGATCTCGGCGAACGTCGCGTCCTCGCCGTCGGGGCCGAGGAACTGCTCGAGGACCTGCTTGTAGAACATCTTGACGTGCTGGCCTTCCTCGGCGAGCCGATCGAGGTCGACCGGCCACTCCGCGGCAATCTTCTCGGCGGCCTCGGACTGCTGGTCGGTCTTGAAGTTCGTCTCGACGATCTCGACGTCGTCCGGGTAGTCTTCGAGACTCATTATCCCGGAGTATCGCCCCCGATCACTATCAAATGCGGGGGATGTCACCCGACTCTCGATGTGGCCCCACCTAAGGAATTATAGTTGTCCGGTCCCGATTGCTGTACGACTGTGACGGCTCTCTCAAATCTCGTGTATATTTTCGCGTTCGCGTTCACGTCGCTGGCCTGTTTCGCCGGCCTCTTCCGCGCCAGGCGGATCTCGGACCGGGATACCCGGGTCGGGATGATGGGGCTGCTCGCCGGGAGCGGTGCGTGGGCCGGTGCACACACGGCGGTACTCCTGCTGCCGGGCTTCCAGCTGAAAAACGGGGCGTACCTGGTCGGGCTCGTTTTCGGTTTCTCGACGGTCTGGGCGTGGCTGTACTTCACCTCGGCGTACACCGGTCGCTCGTATCACCACGAGTCGACGTTCCGTCGGGCGGGGCTGGCGACGTATCTGATCGTCGTCGCAATCAAACTGACGAACCCGTTCCATCACGGGTATTATACGGCCGAACTCGTCGACGACGGGTTCACACACCTGGTGATCCAGCAGGGAATCGTCCACTGGACGGTGACCGGGCTGTCCTACGCGCTGGCGTCGATCGGGCTGTTCATGCTGTTCGAGCAGTTCGCCGAGTCCGAACACGACACGCGGATCGTCGCCGCGCTCGCGTCGCTGACGGCGGTACCGGTCGTGCTCGACATCGCGGCGTATTCGATCCCGGAACTGGTCAACATCATCCACGCGCCGTTCGGTGTCGCCGCGTTCGCGATCGGGACGCTCTTTCTCTATCAGGAGCGGTTCCTGGCGGTTCACTTCTCGGCCGACATCGACGACGCGGTCGTCTTTCTCGACGACGACGATCGGATCCGGGATTTCAACGACGCCGCCGTACGGATCGTCCCCGGACTGGACGGCCGACGCGGTGACCCGATCGACCGGGTGGCGCCGCTCGCCGACGCGCTCGGTGCCGAACGGACCGTCCTCGATTTCCGGGTCGGCAACGAGACCCGCCACTTCCTGGTCACGAAAAGTGACTTCTCGCTCGGACAGACGGGCTACGGGCGGATGCTCGTGTTGACCGATGTCACTCGAATCGAGCGCCAGCGCCGCGAACTCAAGCGCCACAACGAACAGCTGGAGGATCTGGCTGTCGGGATCCGCCACGAGTTGCGAAACACACTCCAGATTGTTTCCGGAAACGTCGAGGCCGCCCAACAATACGTCCACAGTGATCCTGACACAGCCGCGAGTGCGCTCTCGACGGCGTCGTCGACGACCGACCAGATGCGCGATATCATCGGTGATCTCTCGATGCTGGCCGAATACAGCCAGACCGTCGAGGAGATCGAGCCGGTCGCGTTCCGCGAGACGGTTGAGGCGGCCTGGGATCGAGCCGATACGGACGGACTGCAGTTGGCGATCGAAGGCGACGGGGCCATCGAGGCCGACGAGAGTCGTTTCGAGGAGTTGCTCTACCGGGCGTTCGTGTTCGCCGGCGCCGTCGACGGGTCGTCGGTGACGGTCACGCTCGACGGCGGCGAGCTGGTCTTCGAGACCGACGGGGACCGCCCGGCCACGACCAGCGCGGAGACGTTCTTCGAGTTCGAGGAGTCGGTTCCGACCGCCGAGGCCGGCATGGCGTTGCCGAGCTTCCGCACGCTCGCCCGCGCCCACGGGTGGACGCCGACGTTCGACGCGAAGTACGAGTCGGGGATCCGGATCGTCGTCGAAGGCGTCGTCGCCCACTCGGCCGAGGCTGTCGCGTCGTGACACGCAGCGATCAACGCGCGGACTGATACTGGTGGCTATACCATTTCGAACTGATCCGACACGCCGTCGTGCCGGATATCTGGACGAACGTATAGCCACCAGTATGAAGAGCGTGCCGCACAAAGACGGCATCGAATGGCCCAGCAGATCCGGGAACTGGATCCGACGACCGTCGAGCGGATCGCGGCCGGTGAGGTCGTCGAGCGGCCGGCGTCGGTCGTCAAGGAACTGGTCGAGAATAGCCTCGACGCCGAGGCCAGTCGCGTCAGTGTCGCTGTCGAGAGCGGCGGCACCGAGTCGATCCGCGTCAGCGACGACGGACTCGGCATGGACGAGGGCGCCCTCAGGCGCGCGATCGAGCAGCACACGACTTCGAAGATACGGACCATCGACGACCTGGAGGGCGGGCTCGCGACGCTGGGGTTCCGCGGCGAGGCGCTGCACGCCATCGGGGCCGTCTCGCGGATGACGATCACCTCTCGCCCGCGAGAGGGGGCATCAAGCGGCGCGGAGATTACCGTCGAGGGCGGCGACGTTGGGGAGGTCCGGCCGGCGGGTTGTCCGGTCGGGACGACCGTCGAGGTCGAGGACCTGTTCTACAACGTTCCCGCGCGTCGGAAGTACCTCGCACAGGACGCGACGGAGTTCGCCCACATCAACAGCGTCGTCACGGCCTACGCGCTCGCGAACCCCGACGTCGCCGTGACGCTGGAACACGACGGCCGGGAGATCTTCGCGACGGCCGGCCGCGGGAACCTCACCGAGACCGTCCTCGACGTGTACGGACGGGAGGTCGCCGAGGCGATGATCGAGATCGACGGCGGGGCCCTGCCCGACGGCCCGCTGGAATCGGTGTCGGGGCTGGTCAGCCATCCCGAGACAAACCGCGCGAGCCGCGAGTACCTCTCGACGTACGTAAACGGGCGGTTCGTCACCGCCGACGCCGTCCGCGATGCGGTGCTGGACGCCTACGAGGGGCAACTGGCGAGCGATCGCTACCCCTTCGCCGTCCTGTTCGTCGAAGTCAATCCCGCGCTGGTCGACGTCAACGTCCATCCCCGGAAGATGGACGTCAGATTCGCGGATAGCGAGGGCGTGAGCGAGCAGATCACCGCCGCCGTCGAGGACGCGCTGCGACGTGAGGGTGGACTGCGCTCGCGCGCGCCACGCGGTCGCTCGGCACCCGAGCAGACGGAGATCACACCCGGCGGCGAATCCGACGGTAGATCCGACGATGATCGGTCCGTGACCGATACCGACCAGCAAGCCACGAGCGACGCACCGAGCGCGATGCCGTCCACAGATTCGAACGCACCCGACGGTCGTTCGACGGACCACGATAGTGGGACACTCACCGCGGACGAACGCGTCGCATCCGACACCCGTAACGCGACGGGTCGATCCGCGTCCGGATCGAGCGACACGAGAGAGCAGCCTGACGTGTCCGAATCGAGTGACAGAGGCGGAGAGCCCACCGCATCCGGGTCGAGTGACATGGCCAGACAGCCCGACGTGTCCGGACCGAGCGACACGAGTGGTCGATCCGCGTCCGAATCCAGCGGTCACGCCGACGACTCTGCCACGGACGGGTCGGATGTAGCCGACGGCGACTACGGGGACGCGAACGATCCGACTCCGACAGTGACGGCGACCGAACAGCAGCGGTTCGGCGACGACGACCCCGCCGTCGAGTCGTTCGATTCGCTGCCGTCGATGCGCGTGCTCGGGCAGATACGGGACAGCTACATCGTTGCCGAGACCGACGACGGGCTGGTGTTGATCGACCAGCACGCGGCCGACGAGCGGATCAACTACGAGCGACTCCGCGAGCGGTTCCTCGGCGAGACGACTACGCAGGTGCTCGCCGATTCCGTCGAGATCGAACTGACTGCCAGGGAGTCGGCGCTGTTCGAGCAGTTCACCGAGGCGCTGTCTCGGTTGGGATTCCAGGCCGATCGGCTCGACGGCCGGACGATCGAGGTGCGGACGGTCCCGGCGCTGATCGCCGAGAGCGGCGGCCCCGAACTCGTCAGGGACGTCCTCTCGTCGTTCGTCGAGCGTGATAGCGATGGGGCCGAAACCGTCGAAGCAGTCGCCGACGAACTCCTCTCCGATCTGGCCTGTTATCCGTCGATCACGGCTAACACCGCTATGACGGACGGGTCGGTCGTCTCGCTGCTGGAGGAACTGGCCGACTGTGAGAACCCCTATGCCTGTCCGCACGGCCGCCCGGTGTTGATCGAAATCGACGCCGCGGAGATACAGAACCGGTTCGAGCGTGACTATCCCGGTCACCCGTAGCTCCGGGGCCGGCCTGCTGTCCCGAGCACCTAGACCTAAGCCCCTCGCTTCTGATACCTCCCGTATGGTCGAACTGGTCACTGTCGGGGACACCTCCCTCAGACTGTCACCGCGGGGCAACGAGCGACTCGAAACGGCGACCGACGTCCGGATGCACGCGGCTGGAACGGAGAGCAACGTCGCCGTCGCTGCCAGTCGGTTCGGGACCGACGTGGTCTGGCTCTCGACACTCCCCGACACGCCGCTGGGACGGCGTGTCGTTTCCGAACTCCACGAGCACGGCATCGAGACGCAGGTCGGGTGGAGCGACGAGGGACGACAGGGACTGTCCTTCTACGAGCCGCCGTGTGAGCCACGCGAGGCGGTCCGGATCCACGACCGCAAACGGGCGGCGGCCGAGACGATGTCCCCCGGCGATCTGGACATGGATCTGATCCAGAACGCTTCGAGCGTCTTCGTCGCCGGCAGCACGCTCGCGCTCTCGGAGACGGCCGCCGAGACCGGCGCGGCGGTGTTGCGAGCGGGCGCAAGCGGGGACGGCGTCTCCGCCCTGGAACTCGATTATCGCCCCGAACTGTGGTCACCGGCGAAGGCCAGGGAGACGTTGACGGGCGTTTTCGAGTCGGTCGACGTGCTGTTCGGCTCCGAAGACGACGTCCGGACGGTGCTCGATCGGACGGGCCAGGCGAGAGAACTCGCCCCGACCATCGCCGCGGAGTGGGATCTGCAGATGGTCGTGCTCACCCGCAGCGAGCACGGCGCGCTGGTCTATCACGACGGTGTCATCCACGACCGCGACGCGATCGAGACCGAAACGGTCGACGATACGGGCCAACACGACGCGTTCATCGGTGCGTTCCTCGCGATACTGCTCGACGGCGGCGGACCGGACACGGCGCTGTCGACGGCCGTCGCGACCGCATCCCTCTCCCGGACGATCCCCGGGCCACTGGTGACCGTCGATCAGGCGGAGGTCGACCGACTCGTCGATTCGACCGAGCAGAGCGGCTTCTGACCGTGTCTGAAAACGCTACGTTCGAAGAGATCGTCCGGCCATTCATTTTCGAGGTAGCGAGGAAGTTGCGCCGTTCACTGCGCCCGGTCGACCGTCAACTCGACAGTCCACTCTCCGTCGCTTCGATCCGTGAGCACCTCGTAAAACGCGCGAAGCCCCGCTGACTCCGTCGCCGGGAGGACGTGCAGCTCCACGGTTTGGTCACGCACGACGACCCGGAAGACGTCACCCGTGTGTTCGTCGTGGACAAGATACAGCGGGAGCGGGAGATCGAGCCAGTCGCCGTACGTGTAGGTCTCGCCGTCGAGCACCGCTTCGACGAGCCGCCGCAACTCCCGCTCCGATCGCTCGGCCGCCGGCTGGAGGTGAAAGACCGTCTCCCCCTCGTATTCGACCCCGCTGTCGTAGGGATAGCGCCGCTGGGGTCGGGCCGGAATCTCGAACGACGGGTCCGTGGTCACACCCGTCGCTACGGCGTGATCGAATATAAAAACGTGCCTGCTCGGCTACTCGTCGGCGGATTTCTCGCCGGTTTTGTCTTTGACCTGCCCGACGAACTCGTCGACTGAGACGCGCTTTTCACCGATCGTTGCACCGATGAGTGCTCCGAGTCCGGCGGCGGTGCTGGCCGCGTTCCGGCTGACGAGTCCACCGGCTGCGGCGCCGATCGAGGCGCCGACAGCGGCGTACTTCGCACGGCTCATCGCCTGTTTGATTCGTTTACCCATACTTCTAGTACGTGGCGCAGCGTAAAAAGGTATGTGTGTACCCGGGGTCACTCGACGCTGTAGCCCTCGTCCTGGAGGTAGTCCTCGACGCGATCGACGTGATCGCCCTGGAGTTCGATCCGGCCGTCGTCGACGGTGCCCCCACAGGCGAGCCGGGATTTGAGTTCCGACGCCAGCTCTCCGACGTCGACGTCGTCCGGATCGAGTCCGTCGACGATCGTCATCTGTTTGCCGTAGCGTCGTTCGTCGGTTTCGACCGCGACCTCCTGTGACTGCTTCGCGACGTCCTCACAGACGCAAAGTTCTTCCGGGAGTCCACACGTCGGGCAGACCTCTGCCATCACTTCACGTACGACCGGCGGAGTGAAAAGCTCTGTCCCGCGCTCGAAACACGATCGCGCTGGGCTACTCGTCCTCTTCGACCGGGGCGCGCATGTCGTCGATGACCAGCACGAGGACGTTGTTCGTCTCGTCTTTGCCGTCGATCGTACCGATGATCTGCAGGCCCGCGGACGGGGTCGGCCCGGCAGTGATCGTGTCGCCGGGCTCGAACTCGGACATCGACCCCTGGAGGTAGATCTCCGCGCGGCACTTCTCGGGGTGGTGGACGCTCGTCAGGTTGATCTCGGTGACGTTGGCGTCCTCGACGTGTTCGCCGTTGTGATGGAGATTCACCTCCGCCGAGCGGTCCATCTGCTGAATCTGCAACGCGTCGTAGGCCTTGGCCGTCGGTTTGTACCCGCCCTTCGGCCCCGGAACGCCCTCGACTAGCTGCAGCGCTTTGAGACTCTGCATCTGGTTGCGGATTGTGCCTGCGCTCCGATCGATCTCCTCGGCGATCCGCTCGCCTTTGACCGCACTGTCGCTCTCGCGGTAGCTGTTGACCAGTTCCTGCAAAATCGTCTGTTGACTCGCCGTAAGCTCGATACCTGACATTGGTCGGTGGATTATACCACCGTACCGACGGGCAAAACTGTTTTTGTATAGATCGTTCGTTCGGAACGTCGCCAGCTAGTATACGCTGATCCCGTGTGACTCCCGTGCGTGTTCGAGGAGTGCCTCCGTACTCTCGAACTCGGCGCCACAGGTACACGTGTGATACCCCGTCTGGGATTGCTGGCGTGTCGCCATACATGACTCTCTTCGGGTCGGAGTATAATAATTGTTTGTGGATGTTTGGTAGCGCGACACACACTTTAGCGGATCCATAACTGGTCATCCGCTGTCTTTATAGACGAATTCTCAGAGATCTTCGAAAGATCGTCCATCTGTCCTCCGCGTGCCCACTCGAATGCATCGGCTCGTTCGACACGGCCGCGCACTGCGCGGGCCGAACCGATAACCACGCTCAAGGCCCTGGGGCGTCCTGTCTCGGGTATGTTCGACGAGATCATGGAGAAGTTCGAGGACAGCCCGAGTCAACAGCGGGTGATCCGCCTGCTGCTCGAACGGGGCTTTTCCGTCAACGACGAGGGGCGGGTCGTCTCCGGGGGGATCGAGATTCCGAACACTGGGATCGCCCGGGAGATCGGTGTCGATCGGCGGGTCGTCGACGCCACGACCGACGCGATCCTCGCGGACGAACAGCTCCGGCGCATCTTCCAGAACATCTCCGCGATTCCGAGTCTGATGGACCTCGCGCCGGTGCTGGATCTGACTGTCCTGACGGTGACCGTCGGCGACGCCGAAGACACGGGCATCGTCGCCGCGGTCACGAGTGCGATCGCCGACCGGGATATCACGATTCGGCAGGTCATCAGTGACGATCCGGAGTTCTCCGACGCGCCGAAACTGTACGTCATTACCGATCAGCAACTCCCGGGCGAGTTGATCAACGAGATCCAGGCAATGCCGTTCGTCCGCAAGATCGAACTGCAGTGACGGCCACCCGCTGTCGTCACTCCTCGTCGAGGTCGACCACGCGTTTGCCCGCCGCTTTCGGAACGACGCGCTTCTCGGCATCCTCCCACGTTCTATCGAGTTCGCGCCCCTCGAACAACCGGTCGAGAAACACGGCTAGCGCGGCGATCTCGGAGTGTGGCTGGTTCGTCACGCCGACGTTGAAATCCGCACGCTCGTAGACCTCGAACGGCACCTTCTCGGCACCGACGACGACGAGCAGCGGCTCGTCCCGATGGGCCGTCCGGATCTCGTCTTCGAGGTTCTGGACCGGCTGGCCGTACATCGTCAGATGCGCGATCGCCCCGTCCCACGACCGGAGCCGCCCCAGCGGTCGGTCGGTCACCTCGACCTCGAACGGGCCGCCGAAGCGGTCGGTGATGTCAGTGACAGTCTCCTTGCGTCCCGCCGCGGCGTCTTCGAGGACGAGTCGATCGGCGCCGAGCGCGCGGGCGGTGAGTCCGACGTGGGTGGTCATCCGCTCGTCGCGACCCGGTCGATGGCCGAGTCTGAGCACGACGACCGGCGGTTCGTCTTGCATACGTCATCTCTCTTTGGGCACGGATTAGCCGCTTTCGAAACGGCAGGCGCTCGTCCGGGTCAGGCGTCGTCGATCGCCTGTGAAACCGTGTCGAAGTCGTAGCCGGCGACGGCAGACTCGTTCACGAAGACTGTCGGCGTCGAATCGACGTTGAGACTCTCGCCGTACTGTTTGTCCGCCTGGATCGTTTCGCTGTATCGCTTGTTGGTCGCCGCGTTCCGAACGAAGTCTGGATCCGCCCCCACTTCCTCGGCAAGCGACGCATAGCGGTCGGGTCCCAGATCGGACTGGTTGCGGTACAGTCGCTGTGAATACTCCCAGTAGGCCGCGCTGCCGACCGTGTCCTGTACCGCGCGGGCCGCGTTGGGCGCACGGTTGGATTCCTCGTTCAGCGGCAGCGGGAAGTCGTGGTGCTCGTAGCGGATCGTCCCCGGATCGATATACTCCGAGCCCAACTGCGGGAAATGCTCGGTCACGTAGGTCCCACAGTGACCACAGGCGTAATCCTCGAACACCATGACGGTCACGTCGGCGTCGTGATCGCCCAGCACCGGCGTCGGTAGTAACCCGTCGCTGTCAGGGGTCACCGTCTCCGTCGATACGTCTGGCTCGTAGATCGGTCCCGGATCACCATCGCCGCCGAGTATGCCACAGCCCGCGAGCCCGGCCGAGCCGACGGCGGTCGCACCTGCGAGAAATCCCCGGCGTGTCGTCGGTGTGTGGTCTGTCATGGATCTCGATCCGTTCCCGACCATGATAATATCGTCTATTTGAACCTGTTTTGCCCCTGCCCGTGACGTCGGGGAACGACCAGCCGTGCGATGCCAAGGGCCAAATCCCCCCGGGCGCTACGACCGGGCGTGCAGATCGTCGGGTACGAGACGGGCGCGCCGGACGGCGTGGCGGCGTTGCTCCTCGCGGACGACGGCGAGATCGACCGACAGCCGCTCGACCCGGGCGATCGACTCGCGCTGACGCTGGACGAGCGCCACTGTGCCGGTGCGATCGACCGTTCTGGAGAGACGTCACGCCACGTTCGGTGTGACGCGCCACGGGCCCCCTATTGTCCGCAGCACACCGACCGCTGGCCGTGTGCACGCTGTAGGGGTGATTGTGATCTGCCCCTTGAGACGTGCCACGAGGAACACGCGGTCTATCTGGCGGCGTTCGCGCCGGCAACGTTCAAAGTCGGGGTCACCCGCTCGTGGCGCCTCGACACCCGGCTGCGCGAACAGGGTGCCGACCGGGCGGCCCACATCCGCACGGTCGAGAACGGCCGCATCGCCAGACAGGTCGAAGCCGACATCGCCGGGGCGGTCGGCGACCGGGTCCGCGTACCGACGAAGATCGAGGGGCTTCACCGGGCCGTCGACGCCGACGCGTGGTCGGCGTTGCTCGCTGACTACGATCCACTTGCGACCTACACCTTCGAGTATGGACTCGAACTCACCGAGCGGCCGGTCGTCGAACGGATGGCGACCGGCACGATTCGGGGGACGAAAGGGCGGGTGCTCGTACTCGACCGCAACGACAGTACCTACGCTGTGGACATGCGCGAACTGGTCGGTCACGAGGTACGTCGGGAGCCGTCTTCGCGACAGTTGCAGTCGAGTCTCGGCGCGTTCGAGTGATCGACGGGCAGGGTCGTTCTGACGGCTGCCGCCGACAATCCCGTGGAACTTATGCGGACGCGCCCGGACGCCCTGAGCATGCAAGCTGTCATCCTCGCGGCGGGACAGGGGACCCGTATGCGACCGCTGACCGAGTCGCTCCCGAAACCGATGTTGCCGGTCGCCGATCGGCCGCTGGTCGCGCATACGGCCGATGTCGCCGTCGAGGCCGGCGCGAGCGAACTCGTGATCGTCGTCGGGTACGAGGCCGACACGATCCGGACGTACTTCGGCGACGAGTACCGCGGCGTACCGGTCACGTTCGCACGTCAGGAAACCCAGGCGGGCACCGCTGACGCCGTCCGAGCAGCCAGCGACTCCCTCGACGGGCCGTTCGCGGTGTTGAACGGCGACAACCTCTACGATTCGGACAATATCGAGACGCTGTTCGGTTCGGGGCCGGCGCTGGCGACCTATCGTGTCGCCAATCCCTCGAACTACGGCGTGATCTCGGTCGATAGCGGGCGGGTATCCGGGATCGTCGAGAAGCCCGCTCATCCGCCGACTGACCGCGCGAACACGGGCGCGTACGTCTTCCCCGAGACCGCCCGCGAGTGGCTGGACGTCCCCGAGAGCGAGCGCGGCGAACACGAGATCACCGATGTCGTCTCGCGGGTGATCGAACAGTTCGACGTCACGCCCGTCGAACTCGATCGCTGGCTGGACGTCGGCCGGCCCTGGGAACTGCTCGAAGCAAACGAGTGGCACCTCGCCGAGCTTGACCGACGGATCGCCGGGGACGTGAGCGACGACGCCGAGCTACGCGGTCCCGTGGTCGTCGAGGCGGGCGCGACCGTCGAGCCGGGGGTCGTGATCGACGGCCCGGCACTGCTTCGCTCGGGCGCCACGGTCGGGCCGAACGCGTACGTCCGCAGCGGGACGCTACTGGGGGAGAACGTCCACGTCGGCCAGAGCGTCGAGATCAAAAACAGCGTCATTATGGCCGACAGCAACGTCCCGCATCTCTCGTACGTCGGCGATAGCGTGCTCGGACGGGACGTGAACCTCGGGGCTGGGACGAACGTGGCGAACCTCCGCCACGACGGCGCCGACGTGCGGATCACGGTCAAGGGCGAGCGCGTCTCGACCGGCCGACGGAAGTTCGGCGTCGTCGCCGGCGACGGGGTCAAGACTGGTATCAACACGAGCCTGAACGCGGGCGTCGTTCTTTCGGCGGGAGCGACGACGACGCCCGGGGAGACGGTGACCCGGGATCGATAGTCCGGCCGGTACGGTCCGTGATTTGCCGTGTGTAAGTCCCACACAGGCCGTAAATATCCGTTCCGCGACGTTTTTAGTTACTGGGGGAGTTACGACACCTATGGAACTCTCGGTCGTCGTCCCGACGCTCAACGGCCGGGACCGCCTCGCGGGGACGCTCGAAGCCCTCGCGACGGTCGTCCCCGAAGCCGAAATCGTGGTCGTCAACGGCCCGTCGGCCGACGGAACGACCGGGATGGTTCGTGATCGAGACGACGTGGACGTACTCGTCGAGATCGCCGACCGGTCGGTCACGACGGCGCGCAACGCCGGGATCGGGCACACGACCGGGGACGTCGTCGCGCTCGTCGATCACGGACTGGCGGTCGACGAGTCCTGGGCCGACGCGGTGCGGACAGGGCTTTCCAACGGTGACGTGGTCACCGGCCCGACACACCGGCCGCGTCGCGCGGGGGCGGCGACCGAGACCGTCGAAAAACGGACCGTCGCCGGACGGGATGTCACCTATTTCAACAGCGGCAACGTCGCGTTCGATCGGGCCGTGCTCGATGCGCTCGACGGCTACGACGAGTACCTCCCGGTCGGTGGCTCTCGCGACCTGGCACATCGACTCGCCGATAGCGAGTTCCGCGTCGAGTGGGCACAATCGATGGCCGTCGAGCGGACCTACGGCGCCGACGGCGGGCAGCCACAGTGTGACTGGGCCTGGAAGTACCGGTCGCTCGCGTACCGACTGAGCAAGAACTACGGGACCCGGCCGACGGTCCTCGGGCGACTGGTCGGCCACGCCGGCAGCGACGCGCTCGACTCACTGCGGGACGTGGTCCGTCGCAAGACCGGCCCGTCGGAGTGGCTCTCGACAGGGCGTGACGTCCTCTCCGGCGCAGCCGTGGGACTGAAAGACGGCCTATCGGCCCGAGCGTGCGACCGGTCGATCGCCCGCAACCCACACGGCGCGAGCACGCGGTCCGACCGTGCGGTTTCGGTATACGACTGGCGCTGATACTGTCACTCGAGTTCGTCGCCGATCCAACTCCGGGCAGCCATCGCTGTCGGAAACCCGAGTGTCGGAATCGCCAGCGTTGCGACGTGTTGTAACGCCTCGGGGTCGACACCTTCCTCGAGGCCGCGACGGACGTGTGAGTGAACGGCCCCCTCCGATCCCGCACCGACCGCGAGCGCGAGTTTGACGAGCCGTTTCGTTTCGCCGTCAAGCGGCCCGGCCGCTGCACAGGCCGCACCGAGGTCGCTGTATCGCTCCCAGACTTCGGGGTGCTCGCTGGCAAGTTCGTTCGGTACGTCCGGCAGTTCGTCGGGTGTGGTTGGCTCGTCTGCCATACCGTTCCCTTGGACCCATTCTATGTTGTATCTTGTCGTGTGACACACACTCACTAATTTGCCCGTCACCGTTTTGGATCCGTGGTTCCACCTGCGAGTACGATGCGTGATGACACCGACGGGGAACGGTACGTCCATCGACCGGACGCGTCGGCCGGCGACGCCGACAGCGACTTTGGCTGGCGCGGTTGGGTGCTCGTCGGGGCGGTCGTCGTCTCGTTTCTGCTCGTCCCGTGGACGCTGATTCTGCTGTCGTCCGCACGGGACGCGGTCGCGGCGGTCGGTCTCCCCTGGCGGGAGACGTTTCTGATTGTGCCGCTCGTCCCTGCGCTGGGACTCGGTGTGCTCGGTGTCTGGGCGGCGCTCGCCGCGCGCCGGTGAGCTGTCCTGCGATTCGCCACGCATACTCGCTCCGATCCCGGCAAACGCTTTAGGGCCCACCGTCCAAGGTCACAGCTATCGGAATGGTTTCGTCGCTGTACGTGCCGCTGATGTTGCTCGCTGCCGTCGCCGGGTCGGGACTCGCTGTGTTCGCCTGGCTGCACCGCGATACGCCTGGTGCAGCGCCGCTCGCGCTGTTCCTGCTCGCAGCTAGCCTCTGGTCGCTGACTGACGCACTGAGCATCGCGTCGGACGCGCCAGTGTTTTGGACGGCGCTGAAGCTGTCGATATCGACCCTGGTGCCGCTCTCGTGGCTCGCGCTCGTCTTCGAGTACACGGGCCGCGAGCGCTGGCTGTCCGGTCCCCGACTGCTCGCGCTCGTCGTCGAGCCGATCGTCTTTTCGGCGCTCATCTGGACGAACGGGAGCCACGGTCTCGTCTGGCGCTCGAGCCAGGTGGTGCTCTCGGGCCAGTACTACGTGCTCGACGCTGTGCCGGGACTTACGTTCTGGGGCAATCAGGCGTATGCGTACGGGTTGATCGCGGCCGGTGCTGCGCTGCTGGTCGGCGTGCTCTGGCGGACTGATGGCATCTTCCGCGATCAGAGCACCGCGTTGCTGATCGCGATCGTCGTCCCGATGGTCGTCAACGCGCTCTATGTTTTCGGGTATATCCCTGGGGCGATCGACCCGACCGGTATCGCGTTCGTGTTTTCCGGCGCCGTCATCGCGGCTGCGATCCTCCGTGAGCACTTGCTCGATGTTACGCCGGCGACGCGGCAACTGGGACGGGAAGAGTTGATCGGACAACTGGACGATCCGGTGATCATCGTCGACGCGGGCGGGACGATCGTCGATCTGAACCGCGCTGCCGAGTCGTTGCTGGCCGCTTCCGCGGCGGACGCGATTGGCAGTGATCTGGCTGCGCTCGCCCCCAAACTGGCTGATCTCGATGGCGTCGCCGAAATCACCATGGATCGCGACGGGATGCGCTGTTACTACGACGTTCGCGTCTCGGAACTGGATCGCGCCTACGGGACCGTGACCGGGCGGATCATCAGCCTTCGGGACGTCACCGAGCGCACTCGTCGCGAACAGCGCCTGGACGTGATGAACCGTCTGTACCGACACAACCTCCGCAACGAGATGAACGTCGTCCGCGGACACGCCGAGTTGCTCGCCACGCGCGTCGAGACGCCGGAACACCGCGAACACGCGAGTACGATCATCGACACCGCCAACGACGTGATCGACCGCAGCGAGAAGATCAGCGCGCTCTCGCGGTCGGTCGCGGACGAGCCGACCCAGTCGCTGGATCTCTGCTCGATTCTGCAGTCGCTGGCGGCGTCGGCCCGAGCCGACAACCCTGCGGCGTCGATCACGCTCGATTCGCCCGGCTCGTGTGTCGTCGTCGGTGACCCCTCGATCGAGCTCGCGATCGAGGAGCTACTCGCAAACGCGATCGAGCACGCCGAGCGCCCGGATCCGACGGTGCGGCTCGATCTCACGGTCGACGACGGCCGCGCCCGACTCGCGGTCGCTGACGACGGCCCCGGGATCCCCGAGCAAGAACTCGAAGTCCTGGACGCCGGCACCGAGACGCCGATGGAACACGCCAGCGGCGTCGGGCTGTGGCTGGTCACCTGGGCGATCGAACGCGTCGGCGGGACGGTCGCGTTCGAGACCGGCGACTCCGGGACGACAGTCACGGTCACGCTTCGGAGGGGTGACTCGCGGCCGTGATCGGCGGTATTTTGATCAATCAGGTCCGAGCCACTACTATGTCACTCGCTGCGGACACTCGGGAGGCGGTTCGAGCACACCCGTTCGTCTACGAGGGACTGCGTGCGGGGGTCCTCAACTACTCCGCTGCGGCCCGGTTTCTGGATGTCGGCGAGACCGAGGCCGTCGCGGCGGCACTGCGGCGCTACGCCGAGGAGTTGCCCGAACGCGACAGCGACGAACGCGAACTCCGGGTGACGATGCACAGCGGCGTCGGTCCGGTTGCGGACGGCCAGGACCCGCTGCTCGAGGTGGGTGAGACGTCACTCGCGGCTGACGGCGGCGACGCGACGGCGGTCGTCGCGACCGGCGATGTCAGTCCCGATCTGCTGGGGACGGTCCTGGGTCGGTTCGCGGCCGCCGAGATTGCAGTCGAAGCTGCGGCAGTCGGGTCGGATACGCTCGTGGTCGTCGTCGGGCGCCGGGACGGGCCGGACGCGGTGCGGCTGATCGAGCAAGGCGGGGCATAATTTTCAGTTGGACGCTGGTCTAACCGGACCTCCAACACGGATCCCAAATCTAAAATATGTATATCTCGTATCTATATCCACGATGCCGACGCTGACCGAGGAGAGACCGACCGCTAGTGGGGGAACGAGATCATCACCGATCGACGATTTTGACGGGTTTCTCGCGGCGGCAACGCTGCTCCAGCGGCCACGCCTCGCCCGGAGTTACGTCTACATCTGTTATTACGGTCGGACGACCGTCCAGCGAGTCATCGACACGCTGGCGGTGGCTCGCGCGACGGCCTACGACGATATCGAGCGCCTCGAAACCCTCTCGCTGGTCGAACGCGACGAGGGGACCCGGCCCCACGAACTGACCGCGGAGCCGTTCGCGTTCGTCGATCAGGACGAGCTGGCGATCACACCGACGGTGCTCCACGCAGTTGGCCTCACCGAGATCGACGACGATCTCGAGTACTTCCAGCACCGCCATGGGACCGGGCGACTTATCCGGGCGCTCCGGCTCGCTGGCGAGCACTACGCGGGACGGCTCACCCAGCGGCTGGTGGCCGAGAAGTTGGACGTCGCGCCGGCCGAGGGGATGGCGGTCGTGCAGGCACTTCGCCCCGCGCTTGCAGCCGGTCAGGAGTTCGACCCGTACTTCGATCGGCTCTTCTCCGATATTGCCGACGAGATCGAGGTCGATATCGACCGCGTGCGTCCCCAGCCCGATCGGACGGATGAGTGAGGAACCGGATACAAGCGACACGGTACTCGTCGATACGAACGTCTTCGTCGCAGTTGGCGAGCCGGAAACCGCGAAGTACCGATCGTTGCGCGAGTACGCACAGCGGCGCGGGCTGGTGTTGCTGGTTCCCCAGCGAGTGCACTGGGAACTGAGCGCGATGCATGTCGCAAACCGTGTCGAGACTGCTGTCGAGAACGGGTGGGCCGAGATCGTCGATCCGCCGTCGCCGACGCAGGCTGAGGCGGTGACCGCGATGGATGTCGTTCGGCGAGAGATCGCACGCCGCAGTGACAAAGACGAACACGACGTTGAGAAGGCAGACACGGTTCTTGCCGGACTCGCGATCGAATACTGTCACCGACGAGGCGAGACTGTGTTCGTACTCACCGACGACCGAGTGGCTGGAGCAGCGATCAGGCTGGCGGTCCGACAGCAGGGCTACGAAGGCGCAGTTACCGTGATAACGCGGGACGACATCCTCGACAGTGATGACGACATTCGGTTGATCTAGTGACGGCGACTCCGACGGATTGAAACGCTGGCTCGCGTAGTGACGGGCAATGACGCTGCGCGTGACGAACACGCTGACCGGCGAGCGCGAGGAGTTCGTACCCGAAGATTCCGACGCCGTCCGGTTGTACTACTGCGGGCTGACGGTCTCGGACCCGCCCCACCTGGGTCATGCCCGTGGGTGGGTCCACGTCGACGTGATGGACCGGTGGCTCTCCTGGCTGGGCTATGACGTGCATCACGTCGAGAACTTCACCGACGTCAACGAGAAGATCGTCGCCCGCGTCGGCGAGGACGGATCGAGCGAGGCCGATGTCGCAGAGTCCTACATCCAGGAGGTCATCCGGTCTATGCGCGATCTCAACCTCAAGCGCGCGGAGGTCTACCCTCGCGTCTCCGAGCACGTTCCGGAGATCATCGACCTCGTGGAGACGCTGATCGAGAAGGGCTACGCCTACGAGTCGAACGGCTCGGTCTACTTCGACGTGACGAGCTTCGAGGACTACGGCAAACTCTCCAACCAGGAGATCGACGAACTGGAGGCCCAGGGCAGCGCGGACGAACAGGCCGAGAAACGCCACCCGGCGGACTTCGCGGTCTGGAAGGGCGGCGGTGTCGATCCTGCGGAGATTGCCGATCACCAACACGCCGAGGCCGCACCCGCCGAGGAGGCCTGCGGGACCGCCGAGACGTGGGACTCCCCGTGGGGCGACGGTCGTCCGGGCTGGCACATCGAGTGCTCGGTGATGAGTATGACCCATCTCGACGAGACGCTGGACATCCACGTCGGCGGGCAGGATCTGGTCTTCCCCCACCACGAAAACGAGATCGCCCAGAGCGAGGCTGCGACCGGCGAAACCTTCGCCAACTACTGGCTGCACGTCCGCCTGCTCGAGACTAAAGGCGAGAAGATGTCCTCGTCGCTGGGCAACTTCGAGACGGTCCAGGAGGCCATCGAGCACTACGGGACAGATGTCGTACGGACGTTCCTGCTGTCGACGGCCTACCACAACAGTGCCGTCTACGGCGAGGATACGATCAACGAAGCCATCGAGCGCTTCGAACGGCTGGAGCGGGGCTACGAGCGCGCCGTCGAGGTCTGTGACAGCGTCGACGCCCGAACCAAGGTCGAGGACGAGGACCTCCGGGCGGCCGTCGAGACCGCTCGCGAGGACTTCGAGGCCGCGATGAACGACGACTTCAACACCCGGGCGGCGATGACCGCGCTCCTGGAACTCGTGAGCGAGGTCAACTCCCACATCGACGAGTACGACCAGTACGACTACCGCGGACTCCGGCGTGCGATCGAGACCATCGAGGAGTTCGCGGGCGGCGTCTTCGGGCTCTCGCTGGGCGGGGCCGACGGCGGCGATGTCGAACTGGCCGAAGACGTGATCGACCTCGTGCTTTCGATCCGCGAGCACGAACGCGAGGCCGGCAACTACGAGCGCGCCGACCAACTCCGGGACGAACTGGCGGCGCTCGGCGTCGAAGTCCAGGACACCGACGACGGTCCGGTCGCGCGGATTGAGTAGGCCACAGACTTTTTCCCCTCGGCGGCGACTCCCGGATATGATCGAATCCCTCGTCTACCGCGGCGGTGCCGTCGAGTCCTACGACGATCTCGCGGGGGCGAAAGCCGCCGAGGGGACGACGTGGGTTCACGCGACGGGGGTCACCGACGACGAGCGCGAACGCGTGCGCGAGGCGTTCGATCTGCACCCGCTCGCAATCGACGACATCACCGGCAACGTCCGGGCCAAGACCGAGGAGTTCCCAGACTACGTGTTCGTCCTGCTGAAGACGGCCAGACTCACGCGGGGCGAGACCACTTTCGAGGAGGAGATCACCGACGACCCGGTGGGGATCTTCTTCAGCAATGACTGGGTGGTGACGCTGACGCCCGGCACGGCCGAGGAGATCGGTCGTGTACGCGGAGCCGTCGAATCCCTGGACGAGCGATTGCTGGAGCGTGGCGCGGACTTCACGGCCTACCGTATCATCGACGCGATGGTCGATCGGTACTTCGACCTGCTGGACAGCATCGAGACGAAGATCGAATCCATCGAGGACGAGGTCGTCGCTTCGACCGACATCGACCTGCTCGAATCGATCAACAGCGTCCGGCGGGAACTACTCTCCTTTCGCAAGCTCCTGTGGCCGGCCAGGGAAGCCGTCGGGACGCTCGCCCGAGGCGATCCCAAGCCAATCTCCGAGGAGACAGAAAAGTACTACCGCGACGTGTACGATCACCTCGTCCAGCTGGTCGACCTGACCGAGACCTACCGCGATCTGATCGCCGGGACGCGGGACATCTATCTCAACACCCTTTCCCAATCGACCAACGAGGTGATGAAGGTTCTCACGGTGGTTGCGACGATATTCATCCCGCTCACCTTCGTCGCCGGCGTCTACGGGATGAACTTCGAGTGGATGCCCGAGCTTGGCTGGCGGTGGGGGTACCCGGCCGTGCTGGGGCTGATGGTCGCTACCGCCGCCGGTATGGGCTGGTTCTTCCGCCGTCGGGAGTACATCTAGAGGATCAGCGGGCCGAGTAACACCCCCATCAGCGAGACGCGGCGGGCACCGACCCGCGGCGGTACCAGTCCGACCACCGTCGCTGCGATGAAGATCCCGACGCCTACCACGCCGCTCAGGATCCAGAGTAACGCGACCAGCAGGGCAAGCACGCCGATCGACACCCGGGTGTTGTCGAGTTGCCCGACGACCGCGAGATACCGATCGCCGAGGACGATCACGAGCGCGAACCCGACAAGCGAGGCGACGGCGATCGCAAGCAGCCACAGTGCCAGCGACTGCGGGGCGTTGACCGATTCGACGGCGACGACCACACCCGTCCGGGTCGAGCCGAAGGTGACGAACGCCACGAGCGCGAAAATTGCCGTCGCCGTGTTGACGCCGCTGGTCGCGACGACGAACCCGCGGGCGCCACGCGAACGCGGCACTGCGAGCAGGACCATCGTGGCCGCGATCGCGCTGGAGACGCCCGGCAGGAAGCCGACGACTGCCCCCGCGAGCGCACCCATTCCGGCCAGGCCGACGACCAGCCAGCGCGTCGTCAGCACGACCGGCTCGTCCTGCGGGGGGACGCCCGAACCACCGATCGAATCGAGCAGGATCGGCGCGCCGAACAGCCCGGCGAACAGCGGCGCGAGCGTGTTTCCAACTGTAACCATCCCGCCGACCGACACATCCAGTGTGACGAACCCGAGGGCCGCGCTCGCAGCGAACGAGAGGGCTGCGCCGATCCGCGCGGGCCGGTTCGGCTCCGACATGAGCAGGACGGCGACGATGGCAGTGAGCACGATCGACAGGTGCGACTCGAGCCACGGCATCCCGGCGGCCATCGCCTCGGTCAGCGGCAGCGCCAGCGGGACGGCCGCGACCACGGCCAGCCCGCTCCCCATCGCCGACAGCCGCAACGCTTCGCGGCCCCGCCCCTCCAGGACGAGCTCGTGACCCGGCAGTGCGGTCGCAGCCATTGCCGGGTCGGGCACGCCCAGCGCCAGCGACGGCACGATGTCCAGAAACGTGTGGGTGGTCCCCGCCGCGAGCATCGCGGCCGCGACGTACTGCGGCGGCCCCGGCACCGCCGACGCGAACGATGCGAGCAACAGCGCGAACGTGTTCGCGTGTAGGCCGGGCGTGAGCCCGCTGATCGACCCGAGACAGACTCCACCGCCGATATAGGCGAGAACCAGGGCAGTCGCTGTCGGATCGACGACCAGCCGAACGCCAGCAGCCTCCATGGAACCGCCTTACCCCCGGGTTCACTCATAAACTCACGGGTCTGGGAGGCAGCTAGTCGTTGACGTCCTCGAGGTGGTTGTTGACCACCACGCGACCGGCCGGGGTCAACTGCAGCCCGTCCTCGCCGTCGATGAGGAGGTCTTTCTTTTCGAGTTGGCCCCGGAGGAGTTCGACCTCGCTGGTCTCCATGTCCAGCACTTTCGCGAGGGGAATGCCGTCCATCTCCCCGGTTGAGTAGACGGAAACGAGGAGTTCTTTCTCCGGCTTGGACAGATCGATGTCCCTGATCTCGTCCATGACCTCGCGGTACTCCCGTCGGAGATACCGCCCCAGGATATTCATCTTCCGCGACGAGGGGAGCGCGGCAAGCGTGATCACTGCCTGTCCGTTCGAGTTGTGTGTCGCTGCCAGCACTGGGCGCGTCGCGCCACTGATCTCCCGGGACAGCCGCTCGAATCCAGTGACGGTCGCGAGCCTGATCGTGAACTCCCCGTCCGGTCGCTTGAACCGAATCTGACGAGGCTCCATGAATAGCTTGGCCGGCGTGAACTCCGCGCCGGTGACTCGACCACCGATCCGTGCGGGATGTTTCACCGTCGCATCCGTGCCGTTGAGCAACGCCTTGAACAGCACCGTGTTGAACTTCTCGATCGTCTCGTCGTCGGCCTCGATGGCAGCGACGAACTGCTGGTCGTTGCGCTCGAAGGCGACCGTCACCGTCGAGTTGAAGAAGTCGCCCAGATCGTCCGGTACCTGTCCGACTGCGACGTCGAAAATCGACGACAGCGGGATCTGTGTCTTGCCCTCTTGGGCGGCCAACACCAGCCGCTTGCGACTGAGGAGGATCCGCCCTTTTACGGGCTCGGCACGCGCGGACTTCTGGGAGTTGAAGCTGCCGACGAAGTCCGCGATGATCGATTCCGACATCCCTTGGCTACCCAGTAGTTACAGCGGACGAATATTGAGGGTTTCGAGGGAGTATCAATGGAGAGAACGGCACGCCCCACACTGTGGTCTTTTACTCGAGCGACTCGGCGATGTCCGACAGCGACCCTTTTGGGGGCTCTCTAACGGTGTAGACGACGCGCTGTCCGGGTTCTCGCAACCCGTAGTGGTACCCGTCGTGTAACACGTCGAGCAACAGCGACCGGCCCGGCTCCACGTCTGCGTCCTCGACCCACTCTATCAGGCGGTTTTCGCCCTCGTCGCTCCGTGCCAGACGGGCGTTGTCGAACGCCCCGCGGACGACGAGCGTGCCGTCGAGTCCCGACTCGACGCGCGCGTGATAGGCCTGGCCATCGAGCGTGATCCGGACGACGTCGCCGTCGCCGGCCTCGATCGTCTCGGGGAGTTCGAGTTTCGGGCGCGAGGTCCGACCGGCGGTGCCGAGCGTCATGCGGTGGGTCTCGACTGCCTCGTGGTCGCTGGCGATCCGGTCGGCCATGACCTTATTCGTCGTCGGATTCGCCGAGCAACTCGGCGACGTCACCGCTACCGGCTTCAGCGACCGTCGCGTTGATCTGGCGCACTTCGTCGCTGATCTCGCGGCCACGGACAGTCACGCGCTTGCGCTCGCCGTCGCGGGACGGCTCGTAGCCGACCCCGCCCTCCAGCAAGACTGACTTGAGGTTCGGACCGCGAACGTCCCCACGGAGGGGGCGACCGGCCGTATCCGAGCCGCCGGTAATCTCGAGCGTGTACCCGTCGAGACCGACGGCACTGCCCTCGACCTCGTCGCCGATCTCTCGGCCCATAAATCGGTTCGCGTCCTGTCCGTCGACGTCAATCTGGTACGTCACGCCGCTGTCGGGATCCGCAACGGCGACGGTGAAATCTGCCATACCTGTATCCTGCCAGTCCCGCTTAAAAAGCCCGTCGAACCGCGATGACGGTCCTATTGTCAGTCACTGTTGAGACACGAGCGTCTCGGCCGTAAGTGTCGGGTGAAACGTACCACGCTCCCGGGCGGCGTCGCAAGGCTGGACCGTCGCCACCACGCCGTCGGGCAGATCGATGGACTGTGTGATACGGTCGGTTGTACGTCTGTTCCGGATCGATCGCACCCGGTATGCGTCGTGCCGGTACATCGCCACAACCGACCGTATGAGATCCCTGTTCGAACCGAGATACGGCAGTCTGAGGGTAGTGTTCAGATTAGCTGATTCCATGCGAAGGCGAACGATCGAAGCCAGTCGTCGGCTGTCTCTGCTTCGGCGTTGCTGAAACAGTTGAAAACGAGGAGGTTCGCCTTTTTACCTCACGAAAGACACGTTCGACACTATTGCGATTTCCATGACGTTCGTATCTGAAATCGAGGCCGTGTCGTGAGCAGGCGTCTTTCAGCGAGAGCGATCCATCGATGAGAAACACGGCGTTATCGACGTCGTGTTTCTCGCGGAGCTCGGTGAAGAAAGCGTGAGCGATCACCTTGTTTGTTGTCGGCTCAAGCTTTGTGTGGAGTAATTCGTTTGTTTCGGGATCGACAGCAGCGTACAGCCAGTAGTTCTCATTGTTGAGTCGGATCACGGCCTCATCAACCGCAACGTGATCCGGAGATCGACCAGACTCTGGCTGTAGATCGGCTTTGTGAACCCAATTATGGACGATTGATCGAGCCCGATCGACACCGAATACCTCAAGAATCGAAACTGTATACGAAAGCGATAGTCCAGCCAGATGTAGCTGAATACCGAGCTTCATCAGCAGTCGCGGTGTCGCTTCTCGTTCAACAAACTCTAAGTTGATCTGGTCGATACTACCGCTGAGGCGTGTGTTTTCGGGCATGGACACTCAGAAAACACACCGCCTCACTATTCATCCTTATCTGAACACCGCCTGGATTGCCACCCCGAAGAATGATAGTCTACACTGCTATATTCTCGTGATCCCGAAAATCTCAGATTTTCCAACGACCTCGTGATCTTTGCCTCGAATCGCTGTAAATATCCCGGTATGGGCCCCGCATACGAACCCGAACGATCATCCCTGCTAGTTTTCAGTCGATGGGAACGCACGCGAGGGTTATGGCCGGAAGGGGCCGAGTGAAGAGTACGATGTCCGGGATGCGCGCCGAACTCGAGATACCGGCGACCGAGGCCTGCCCTGTCGCCCGGTTCACCGAACGCACAGACGGGTCGGTCACTTCGGTACGCCGCGCGAGAAACGGGGACGGGGAATACACCGAGGAGTTCACCGCGACCGGAAACGTCGATCCGGACGCGTTCGATCAGAACCTCGAATCGCTGTTCGAGTACCAGTCTGCACAGGTCTTTCAGTTCACCCACGACCTGAAAGACTGCGTCTGTGAGTACGTCGAACAGCACGAACATCCGATCGCCGACGTCCGGGCACAGGACGGCTCGCTCGTCCTGACGCTTCACCTGACCAATATCACTGACCTGCGCGATCTCGTGACCGAACTCCGCGAGCAGTTCGGTTCGGTGCGCATCCGCTATCTCCTGCAGGTCGACAGCGACGAGGAAGGCGCCGACGACGTCGTCCCGATCAACCGCGCCCGCCTGACTGACCGCCAGCTCGAAGTCTTAGAGACCGCTCACGAGATGGGCTATTTCTCCTATCCCCGCTCGGCAAACGCCACCGACGTCGCCAACGCGCTGGGGATCGACGCCTCGACGTTCACCGAGCACCTCGCCGCGGCCCAGTCGAAACTGATGGACGAGATCCTCGCGACCCCTTAAAATATTCTGTATACTTTAGGGCAACCTAATACAGGTGGCGGCCCGGACTGTTTTCTCGATGAACGTCGCAGCCGACGTGACAGAGCTGATCGGGGAGACGCCGCTGGTTCGAGTGGATTCGATCGCGCCGAACCTGCTGGTAAAACTGGAGTCGTTCAACCCCTACTCGGTCAAAGACCGGATCGCCCGCGAGATGCTCGATTCGGCCGCCGAGGCGGGCGAGTTGACAGACGAGACAGTCGTGATCGAACCGACGAGCGGGAACACGGGGATCGGCCTGGCAGCGGTCTGTGCCGCCCGGGACCAGGAGTTGATCCTGACGATGCCCGCATCAATGAGCGAGGAGCGACGCAAACTCCTCCGGGCGCTCGGGGCCGAACTGGAGTTGACCGAGGCCGACGGCGGGATGGGTGGTGCCATCGAACGGGCCGACGAACTCGCCGGGGAGTACGACGACACCTTCGTCCCCCAGCAGTTCGACAATCCCGCCAACCCGACGGCCCACCGGCGGACGACCGGTCCGGAACTGGACGAGGCGACTGACGGCGAACTCGACGTCTTCGTCGCCGGCGTCGGCACCGGCGGGACGATCACCGGTGTCGGGACCTATTTCGAGGACGCCGATACCGACGTCGACCTGATTGCCGTCGAACCTGGGGACTCGGCGGTGCTGTCCGGCGGCGAGGCGGGCAGCCACGGCATCCAGGGGATCGGTGCCGGGTTCGTCCCGGAGATTCTGGAGCGGGACCTGCTGGACGAGGTCCGCACAGTGAGCAAGGACAACTCGATCGAGATGGCTCGACAACTCGCCAGCGAAGCGGGAATCGCTGGCGGGATCTCGACGGGCGCGAACGTCCACGTCGCCGCGGAGGTCGCCCGCGAACGACCGGACGAACTCGTCGCGACGATCGTCTGTGATCCCGGCGAGCGATATCTCTCGACGGACCTGTACGACTTCTAGCCTGGAGCAGGCGACTCGCGGATTCTTTCAGCGAGATCCTTCGCCGCGTCGAGCTCCATATCTGGCACCGCTGCACCGATCGACAGCGGATATGCAGCGGTCTCGACACGCACTGTTGCGAGATTGCTCCGTCGCTGGAACAGCGTCGTCGTGATCGAACACTGCTGGATGTCATCGAAATCGGAGCCGCTGGCAGGAACCAGGCTGGCGGGATTTCATAGCCTTTTCGTGCTATTAGTTTCAAGTATATATTGATGGAGTCTGATGGCGAGTATGCCGGATTAAAGGTCGCTATCGGCCTCGTCGTCGCTGCCCTCGTGGGGGCATCTACATTTGGAAACAGCGAGCCTGCAACCGTCGCGTTGCGAGTAATCGTCCAGGGTGGCGTCGTCGGATACGGTTTTGCCGAAGCGCGCGGACATCGTGAAAATCCGACTGTGCTCGCTGCTGGTCTCGTGACGATAAGCGGCGGTTTGTACGGTCTCTATTTGATCCGGATGGGCGAACACGCGTTCACGACGTTACCGTACCTTGCCTTGGTTGGGACTGGTATGGCCGTGCTACAGCTGACGGTAGCGGAACAGGATACCTCTCCTGGTCTGTTGATCGTCTCATGGCTAGTTGACAGACGATAAGACGCAATCTGATTCTTTGCAGTTGTTATGCATCGGTAGGTTTTCGCCCGTCGCCCGCCAGCTAGTCGTATGGGCTACGAGGCTGAACTCGACGCGGCGATCCGGGCCGCGACCGCAGGAATGGAAGCCATGAGCGCCGAGCGCGGCGACCTCCGTGAGGCCGGCGGGACCGAGACCAAAACGAACGTCAACGATATGGTGACGGTGGCCGACCAGGCTAGCCAGGACGCGATCCTCGACGTACTGAAGTCCGCGTTCCCCGAGGATAGCGTCGTCGGCGAGGAAGGAACGGGTGAACACTACAGCGGCCACGGCCGGGAGTGGGTCGTCGACCCGATCGACGGGACGGCCAACTTCGCGGTCGGCTTTCCCTATTACTGTGTCTCGATCGCGCTGGTCGTCGACGGCCTCGTGCGAGTCGGGGTCGTCGCCTCACCTCCGCGCGCGCTCGATCGACTCTGGTACGGCGTCCGCGACGAAGGGGCGTTCGTCCACCACGGGGTCGATAGAGTGGCCGGGGCGGACGACCTCGACGGCACTCCGCTCGCGGTCAGCGACCGGGGGGAACTCTCCGGGGCGGTCGTGTTCGGTCGGCTGAGCGAGCGCGACGCCGACGTCCGGGCCATCGACGAGATCACAGTTCGGGAGATCCTCGATCGGGACGGCCAGTTCCGACGGCCGGGCAGTGCCGCGATCAACCTCGCGCAGGTCGCGGCGGGCCACGCCGACGGCTACCTCATCCTCTCGATACAGGAGTGGGACGTCGCGGCCGGCATCCTGCTGATCGAGGAGGCCGGCGGGGCCGTTCGCCGTCGCCCGTCCCGGATCGAGGACGGATCGATCGAGATCGTCGCGTCGAACGGTCCGATCCAGGCGGATCTCGAAGCGATCGCTGCGAACGCGATCGAACGGACGAAAAAGTAAATCTCCGGGGTGCTCTACGCAGGTGCGTAACAGACCCAGCCCTTCGCGGGCACCGTCAACTCGACCCACCCGTCCTCGTCGGTCTCGATCGGTTCTCCGGTCCCGGTGTAGTCTTGCAGCGTCGCTTTTTCCCAGCCGGTGTAGACCCACTCGGTGCGCGGACAGTCGGCCTTGTTGATCCCTGTCAGGAGGTTCCGGTAGCGCTCGTGGACGAACAGGTCCCGATCGGCGTGTCGGACGAACTGCTCGCCGTCCGCGAGCGTGCGCTTGATCCAGACGAGGTTCGACAGCCACTCGGCGTCGTACTCGACGCCCTCGGCCGTGGCGTAGTTGCTGTACACGAATGGGTAGCCGGGAGCCGTGAGAATAAACGCGTAGGCCAGCCGCGAGAGCTGTGGCGGCCCCTCGTCGTGGTTGGCGACGAAGGTAACGGCACTGTCGGGGTCGCGCCCGAGCAGCGAGTCCTCGTGCTGGAGTGCACCCTCCAGCCAGCGGAGGTCCCCGCCCTCGTGGAAGGCGTCGTGCATCGTGAAAAAGAGGGGATAGTCGAACGCCCGCATCCCCGTGTCGGCGTAGGCTTCCAGAAAGTCGGTGTCGCCGTCGAAGACTTCCCCGACCCGGAAGAAGTCGTGGCTGTCGGCCCAGTCGTTGAGGAACTCCTCGAAGTACCACATCGGGACGTGCTTGGCGGCGTCCCAGCGGACCCCGGCACAGCCGGTCTGGGCGATCTTCTCGACGTACGCCCGGAGGTGGCGGGTGACCTCGGGGTTGGTCTGATCGAGATCCCATAGATCGAACAGCTGCATCGTCGTCCGCCCGCCCTCGTGGGGGTGGTGGTAGTGCTCCGGATCGTCCAGATGCGCGTAGGTTCCGTCCCCTGGATCGTCCGTCGCGGTGTGGTTGACGATCGCGTCGATATACACTTCGACGTCGCCGGCCTGTGCGCCGGCGAGTGCCTCGACCATCGCCTCGAACTCCGCTTCGGTGCCGAGCGGCGAGTCCCAGGTGAGGTGATCGCGGGGATTGTAGCCGTTGCTGTCGGACGTGTTTGGCTCCATCGGGGGCTGGACCCAGACGGCACTGTAGCCTGCGCGGGCGATGCGATCGGCTTCGCGGGCGATTCGATTCCAGTGATCGCCCGTCGGTCCCAGCCCCTCGTCGTAGTCGAAATACTGGAGGCCTACGGGTTCGCCCGTCGCTGCCGATCGGCCGTCAGCGATCGAGACGCTCGTGGACGCGCTCGCTGTCCTCGCCTGGGATCCATCGTGCACTTCTTCCGATGTCGCCGTACCCTGTCTGTCACCGTGCATGGTCTATTCGATACCCGCCTTCTCGTAGGGGGTATGTCATGGCTCTACGGACCATGGCACATATATGTCTTTCATCAATTATCCTTTCTGATAGTGCTGTAAAAACGCGGGAAGCAGGTGGCGTCATGCGGGCGTCTAACGGTCGGAGACAATATTGACAAAGCTATTAGAAATATACGGAAGCAGGGTGTGGGGGGGAACGAACACGAAAGCAGGGGGAGTGGTCACAATGTCCGGAGCGACCAAGTGGGCACATGCGAGCGTCGGGACCCGCTCGCATCTTTTACTCGGAACTGAGTAATACTTGAATGGTGCTATGTTGGCTATATATATCTATATAGTCCCGTATATTCGTACGGTGTCTCGGCGAATCATCCGGATACCGCGATTGGCCGTGGCTCCCGGAACGGGACCGCCCTGTTTTTGTATTAGCCTGTCGAACACGGGGGCGTATGGAGGCCGTCAGATGAGTGCTGGGACAGCGACGTTGATCGCCCTTGTAGCGACGATCTTCGCACTGGGTGTACTTGCACAGTTGCTGGCCGCCCGGCTCCAACTCCCGAGTATCATCTTCTATATCGTCGCTGGCCTGGCGCTCGGTCCCGTCTCCGGCCTCGTTCTCGAGGATAGAATCATCACGCTGTCGACGTTCGGTGGGGCGACGACGCTATCCGCAATCGTCGGCCTCTCGGTCGCTATCATCGTCTTCGAAGGGGCGTTTCACCTGCAGATCGATCGCATCCAGGAGGCTCCGACGGCGACGTTCCGCCTCATCACGCTCGGCGCGGCGATCGCGCTCTCCGGTACTGCCGTCGTGGTGCATCTGGTGTTTCCGAGTGCGAGTTGGGGGATGTCGTTCCTGATCGGCGCGTTGCTCGTCGCGACCGGCCCGACCGTCATCGCGCCGATCCTGCAGATCGTGCCCGTCAGAGACCGCGTCGCCGCTGCACTCGAAACCGAAGGGATCGTCAACGACGTGACTGCAGCCATCGTCGCTGTCGCGATCTTCGAAGTGATCATCCTCGAAGGGCACTCACCTGCGAACCTGTTTACTGAATTCACCGCCCGGCTGGGGCAGGGACTGCTCGTCGGGATCGTCGTCGCCGGAGCTGTCTACTACATTTTGCGGTACATCGATCTCTCGCCCGGTGATGCGCCCCGAAACGCACGACTGCTCGTACTCACTGGCGCGCTCGTCTCTTACGCAGGGGCGAACTATCTGGCCGGCGAGGCCGGCGTCGCCGCCGCGGCGGTGTCTGGCTTCCTGCTCGGGAACGCCGACATCCCCTACGAGGAGGACATCATCGACTTCAAAGGCGATATCACGCTGCTCGTGCTGTCGTTCGTGTTCATCGCGCTGGCTGCCCTGCTCGAATTCGACGCCCTCGCGGAAGTCGGCATCCCGGGGCTGATCGTCGTGTTCGCGGTCGCGCTGGTGATCCGGCCGGTCCTGGTCTTCGTCTCGATGGTCGGCGATCGGTTCACGACTGAGGAGAAGATCTTCGTCAGCTTCGTCGGACCCCGGGGGATCATTCCGGCGTCCGTTGCCACGTTGTTTGCCGTGCAGTTGCAGGCGGAAGGTGCCACCCAGGACGCGAATATCCTCCTGGGGACAGTCTTCCTCGTCATCCTCGTAACCGCGCTGTTCGAGGGCGGACTGGCGCGATACATCGCTGAATACCTGGACGTGATACCAATGCGAGTCATCATCGTCGGAGGCGGGAGAGTGGGCCGTGCGCTCGCCGACCGCCTCGAAGACCGAGGCGAGAACATCGTCATAATCGAACAGAACGACATCGCTGTCGAACAAAACCGGAACGCGGGCTACACCGTCGAACACGGTGACGGGACCGATACGGAGGTGTTACGCTCCGCCGGTGCGGACAAGGCCAAGATCGTCATCGCCGCGACCGGCGACGACGACGTGAACCTGCTCGTCTCCCAGCTGGCGTCCTCGAAGTTCGATGTCGAGAACGTCATCGCGCGGGCGAACAACCCGGAGAACGTCGAACCGTTCGAGGAACTGGGCGTGGAAACGATCTCCTCGTCGATGGCGACGGCCTGGGCGATCGACAACCAGATCGAACGGCCCGCTCTCGCCAACTGGATGACCGACCCCGAGCGCAGCGGCGACGTACAGGAGGTCGAAGTCACGAACCCGGACCTCCTCGATCGGCCCGTGCGGGAAGTCGGCCCGATGCTCCCGGACGGCTGTTTGATCGCACTGGTCTGTCGCAACGGCGATACCGTTGTCCCGACAGCCGATTACACGATCGAGGCGAAGGATCGAATTACTCTGCTCGGTCCAACCGAAGCCGTCCGCGAAGGGATGGCGCTCTGTCGCAACGAGACGGAATCGTAGATCTCTGCCCCCTCCCCGAATTATAAGAGAGCGCGCGCCGTCGATCCGAATGCAATGCATCACTTTGATTTCGAGGACCGCGTCGTCGCCGTCACCGGCGCCGCTTCGGGTATCGGTCGCGAAACCGCTCGACAGTTCGCCGCACACGGCGCGTCGGTCGTCGTCGCCGACGTCGACGACGAGAGCGGTGAGGCGGTCGTCGACGAGATAGAGAGCGACGGTGGGGACGCCGTCTACGTACACACTGACGTGACCAACATGGACGACGTCGAGGGGATGGTCCGGACGGCCGTTGACGAGTTCGGCCGTCTCGATTACGCCGTCAACAACGCCGGGATCGGCGGCCAGCAGGCCCCGGCCGGGGATCTGGACGAGGATAGCTGGGGACAGGTCGTCGACATCAATCTCAACGGTGTCTGGCGCTCCCAGAAGGCCGAACTCGAACAGATGACCGAGCAGGACGACGGCGGCGTCATCATCAACATGGCGTCGGTGCTGGGCAAGGTCGGCTTCGAGAACTCCTCGGCGTACGTCTCGGCCAAGCACGGGGTTCTGGGACTGACCAAGACTGCCGCTTGGGAGTACGCTGATCAGGACATCCGCGTCAACGCCGTCTGTCCCGGCTTCATCGAGACCCAGATGCTGGCGGAGGGCGGCATCACCGAAAACGAGGAGATCCGCCGTCAGATCGAGAGCATGCACTCCCAGGATCGACTCGGTCAGCCCGAAGAGATCGCCGACGCCGTCATGTGGCTCTGCTCGGACGGCGCGTCGTTCACCAACGGCGAGGCGCTCACCGTCGACAGCGGCTTTACGTCCCGGTAAACGACGCCGTTGACTTTCGAGCTATACTTTTAACCGTTTGCGAACCGTCATCCACGTCTATGGATCGAGACCGCCGTGGCGACTCCACTCCGGACGCGACGCCCCCGTCGGACGATCAGCCGACGCCGCAGGTCGGTGGCCCGACCACGTCGGCCCCGGCCGGCGTCACGGCGTATCTCGACGACATCATCGCCGTACTCGTCCCTGCGGACCACCCCGCGGTCTCGCAGGCGCTTGCGACCGGGGCGCTCAAACACCGCGACGGACGCCCGTCGCTGCCGGACGGTGCGTCCCCCGAGGACACGTTCGACCTCGTCCGGGATTTCGACGCGTTCGACCTCAGTGAGGTCACTGACTGGGCGAATCTGCCGAACACGACTCCGGTCGACTCCCCACTCGGCGAGAAGTTGCTCGGGCAGATCAGGGGCGTGATCGACTGGGACCGCGAGCAGACGCTGTTGTACGACCAGTACGGCAACGCCTTCGAGACGCCGACTGCCCTCGGATCGTATCTCGACGAGCACGACGACCTGCGCCTCGTGTTGGCTGTCGGTTATCTGCTCTCCGAGCCCGACGTCTGAGCGTCGCCCTGCCAGACGTTCGCCTCGCTCGCACCGTCCGTCTTGTACACGCCGTGTGCAGTCGCGACGTGTGTCTCGCTGTCGTCGAATAGCTCCACCTCCGTGACCGCCAGCGATCCGCCGTCCCGGAGTACGTCCGCCACGGCGTACACGTCGGTCGTCGCCGGCGCGAGATAATCGATCCGCATGTCGATCGTCGGGACGAGCTCGCCGGCCAGCGAGACGACCGCGGCGTCGCCGACACTATCGGCCAGCGCGAACGTCGCACCGCCGTGAACGACACCGGTCTCCGGGTTGGTCGTGTGGTCGTCCGTGACGTGCAGTCGCCCCTCCGCGTGTCCGTCTTCGGCCGCCGTGAGTTCGATCCCGAGCAATCGCGTGAACGGCATCTCGTTGAATAGCTCGACCGGATCCATTGGCGACCGGCACGCTCGCCAGCGCTAAAAGCCTGTCCCGGCCGGCGGATGCTGCTGATACTGCCGCTCTGTCCGTGACGATCGCCCTCGCTAATCCGGACGCGGCAACGGCTGCTCGCAGCTCCCGTTGTACCGGAGGATCACCACGTACTGGTTGGCTCGCAGTTCCTGCTCGTCGGAATATTGATCGGACTGGGGATAGATCCCCAGCGGCAGGATCTCGCCGACCGAGCCGGGCGTCGGCCGATCCGGGGCGTACTCCGGCGGTCGCTCCCCGAACTCCGCGACGATATCGTAGCCGTAGCTGCCGTTGAGCAGCGCCTGGACGTGTGTCGCTCGCTCCTCGGTGTTGTGACGAACGTACGCACTCCGGTGGTCGTCGGGCACGTCCCGGAGGTACAGCAGATCCCGGTAGGACAGTTGCACGTACTCCGGACAGGGATCGAGCGATTCCCGGTCGTCTCCGGCGTAGGGGTACTGGGCGTCGATCCAGTGGGGCGTCGCCGACTCCTCGAATCCGCGGGTGTAAAACTCCATGGTCGCGTTGCGCTCGACGTTGTCGTCCATCCAGTCGACCGCTTCGGCCCGCGGTGTCGAAGCGTATCCAGCCGCGCCGACCGCGGCGTATGCACCTGACGTGACCAACAGGACCGCGACGATCGGTCGGGCCAGGGCGGGCCGGCGCTCGCGGAGCCGCGAAATCCCGTCCGCGAGAAAGACAACGAGCAGCGGCAGCGTCGGCAGCAGGTGGTGTGGCCGGAAGTCGTGCCAGCCCGTGAGCAAGAGCGCGTACAGGCCAAGATAGGCAAGCAACACGGTCGAACCGCCGGTCAGTCTCTTCCGAAGGCGGGCAAGCCCAGCGCCCAGGCCGGCCATACTTGCGAGAAACAGCGGGAGTCCGAAGGCATTGACATAGCCCCGCAGGAACCACCACAGAATCGAGGCGTTGGGGCCATTCTGGGCCGACACCCGATTCGCCGGGTGGCCGACGATCCGGATGAGGAACTCGACGACGCCGCCGACCAACAGCGTCGGGAACCCGAGCAGTAGGACGACCGCGCCGACGGCAGCCCCGTCGATCAGCAGATCGCGATCGTCAAACAGTCGCCGCCAGGAGTCGCCCTCGCGATAGATCCGCAGCAGGTGTGCGATCGCGATTGTGAACACGATCGGTGCGGTCGTCAGTTTGAGCGCCATCGCGGCCGCACCGACGGCGCTGGCCTCGAAGAACCGCCGACGCTTACCCGTCTCGACGTACTGCACCAGCAGATACAGCGCCAACAGCAGCGCGAACACCGAGGGGACATCCTCGCCGCCCTCGTGGGCGAGCGTGATCAACCCCCACGTGACAGCGAGAAAGGCCCCGGCCAGTCGGCCGGTCGTCCGGTCGCGAAGGTACGTCCCGAGTCGGTAGGTGAGATAGACGATGCCGGCGGCGAAAGCGACGTTCAGCAACCGGACACTCACCAGGCTCGCGGACCAGATCCATTCGGGCGTGGTGTGCCACAGCTCCCAGAAGCCGAACTGCTCGGTCGGCAACCCGAAACCCGCAATTGCGCCGAGATCACCGGTGACGGCCGCCGCGATCACCACCGGCAACAGCGCCAGCGCGTAGAGGTAAAACGTCGCGCCGAAGGGCTGGCGACCCCAGATGACTCCCTCCCGGAGCGCCCCGAGGCTCGGCTGGTCGATGACCCGGCCGTAGGCCACGAGCGGATCGAGGAGCCGATCGCGTTCGTCCCAGGTTGCGAAGTTTGGGACGCCGTGCCAGACGTAAAATCCCGCGAGTACGACCGTGACGACGAGAATCGCCACGAGGTACGGATCCGAACGCAAGTCGGCGACGAGCCGTCGCTTCGCGCGACCGACGGCCGAGCGCAGCCCCAACATTGGCCGACAGTCAACCCAGCGCGCGCAAAAGCGTTGCTCTTTGGGGGCGACTGTCCCGCTGATCGCAGGTCGTTTTACTCACGGGCCGTTTCACTCACGGCTCGCTCTGCTCCCCGTTCGCATTCGAGACGCTCCCTGCGGTCGCGTCTCGCTCTCCCCGCTCGCCGTTCCGAGACTCCTCGCTTCGCTCGGAGTCTCGCCTCTCCCGACACGCCTTACTACCATGTCGCCGTACTGCCGATATGGACCTCCCGCCAGTCGGTCTCGGCACGATGGGTATCGACGAGCCGTCCGCAATTTCGACGGCACTCGAGGTCGGCTATCGACATCTCGATACCGCACAGATATACGAGAACGAACGCGTCGTCGGCGAGGGGCTGGCCGACAGCGCTCTCCCGCGCGAAGGCGTGACGCTGGCGACGAAACTCTGGGTGGACTCGCTCGCGCCTGGGGACGTCGAATCGGGAACGCGGGCCAGCCTCGATCGGCTCGGTGTCGATCGGGTCGATCTGCTGTACGTTCACCGGCCTCGCGGCGGCTACGATCCCGAGGGGACGATGGCCGCACTCGAAACCGTCCGCAAGCGGGGCCTGACCGAACACCTCGCGGTGAGCAACTTCACGCCCGAGCAGTACGAGCGTGCCCAGGCCCACTGTGACGCCCCGCTGGTCGCAAACCAGGTCGAGTTCCACCCCCTGTTTCAGCAGTCGGACCTGCTCGATCACGCCCGTGAACACGGCTACACAGTGGTCGCGTACTCGCCGCTGGCCGGCGGCGAGGTGTTCGACGTACCCGAGATCCGGGCGGTCGCTGAGAAACACGACACCTCGCCGGCGGCTGTCTCGATCGCCTGGGTCCTCTCACACGAAAACGTCGTCACGATTCCGAAGGCCTCCAGTCGCGAGCACCTCGAAGCGAACCTCGCCGCGCGCGAACTCCGGCTCGATCACGGGGACATCGAGCGCATCGACGGGATCGAACGCGAGGTCGAGCTGTTCCCCGAGTAATTGGGCGTCGTGACCCCGGCTCCGACCACGGACACCGTCGCCTCTATTTGACCGCCCGTGCAACTGATGCTATGGAGAAGGTAACCTACGACCCGATCGGCGAGATCCGGTCACCGTTCGAGGAGCCGTCGGCGGTCCCGGTCGATCCGGACGAACCGTCGGGCGCGGCCGGACGGGTCGAACTCGACCCCGAGTTCGAACCGGGTCTCGATGGACTCGACGGATTCTCACACGTTACGATCCTCGCACACCTGCACCGGAGTCCGGCTGACACGCTCCGGGCGCACCCGCCGTTCGCGGATGGGCTCGAAGTTGGCGTGTTTGCCACTGCCAGCCCGAATCGGCCGAACCCGATCGCCCAGACGGTCGTCCGACTCGACTCGATCGAGGGGACGACGCTGTACGTCGAAGGGCTGGACCTGCTGGATGGAACGCCCGTGCTCGATCTCAAGCCGTTCGCGCCGAAGCCGTCGCTCTTGGACGAGTTAGAGACGGGGTGGATCGGCGAACACCTCGACCAGGAGTACTGAATCAGCCGTCCTGACCGTCGCCGAACGCGATAACTGGCGCTATTCGAGAGCGGAGAGAACCTCGTCGACGAACTGCTCGGGCGGGAGCCCGCCGGTGAACTGCCCGTCGTCGTTGACGTTGATCTGCGGGACGCCCCGGACGCCGTACTCCTGGGAGAGTTCCATGAACTCCTGGGATTCGATCCCGTCGGCGGTGATCCCCTCGTTTTCGATCGCCATCTGATGGGCCACCTGCACTGCCTGCGGGCAGTGCGGACAGGTCGGCGTCACGAACACCTTGATGTTGACCGGCTGGTCGATGTTCCGGACTTTCTCACGCACGTCGTCGGGTAGCTCCGTCGCGCCGGGGCCCTGCGCGACTGCGATGAGTCCCTGCAGGAAGGCGCTGAACTCCTGGCCCGACGGGATGCCGAAGTACCGGACGCCGGTGACGCCATCGCGAGTGATGACGGTGACGGGCGCGCCGTCGTACTTGGTCGCGCCCAGTTCCTCGGCCAGCGGATCGTCCATGTCGTGGGTCTCGATGACGATGTCGTCGCTTTCGCCTTCGACGTCTTCGTAGAGATCGAGCGTCTCCTCGCAATACTGACAATCGTCCTCGGTGAATACGTGGACGGTGACTGTCTCCTCGAGGGTGCTCAGAAGTTCGTTGACTTGACTGCGGTCGTCTGCGGAGAGGACTGACATTCTACTCCAACGTTGGTACTCTGACTGTGTTATATTTTGCGTTTTACCCAATACTCCAAAAGACGGGTTCCTGGCCGTGAGACGGCGTTATTCCGGAGTGAACGCGTGGCCGCGGACGACCATGCGAGTAGTGAGAACTGCGGTGACGAGCCAGACGGCCGTCAGTAGCCCGGTCACGGCCACGAGCACCGGCACGAACGCACTGATTCCGAGGAAGCTACCGAGCGATCCCGCCGACAGGGCGAAGGCACCGAGCGGGAAGGTGTAGGCCCACCAGGTGAAAAAGAACGGGTGGGTCCGGCGAGTGACGTAGTGGGTCACCAGCGCGGCGGTCAGCACGAACCACCAGGCCGAAAAGCCCCATAGCACCAGCGCGACGAGCTTCAACCCCGGTATCAGTGGCTCGGTCGCCAGCCCGAGCCCGGTGCCGGCTTCCAGCGCGTGCGCGAGTTTCACGACCGCGATGGTGAGCACGGCCGTCGGAGCTAGCCCGATGACGAACGTCGGCGCGAGCTTCTCGCGCGGGAGACTCTCGTAGGCGTAGCGGTGCAGAACGATCGATCCGAAAAACAGGAACATGAAGCTCCCGATCCCCAGGGCGATCATCGAAAGCAGGAACACGAGCTGGCCCATCATTGTGCTGGCGAGGTGGCCGGCGACGAGTTCGAAGCCCAGTAGCGGAATGACGAGATGGCTCACGGGCGGGATGTACCAGGCGAAGACGCCGTGCTCGGTCCCGATCCGGTCGTTCGTGAACATGATCGAGACGACGAGCAGCCCGAACCCGAAGATACCGGCGCTCCCGACGACGAACAGCCCCGTCAATAGCGGTTCGAGCACGCTCGTCGGGACGATGTCGCTCATCGTCTGCGCGATTCCGAGCCCGAGGACGATCAGCGTGATCGGCATCGTCGGGAAGAACTGACTCCGGATCGGATGGGTCAGGTCGTCCCACACGCGGCCGGGGTAGAGCCACATCCGCGCCAGCCACGGCACGGTGTAGGTAACCGTCATCACGGCCGTCAGCGCGACGAAAAACTGCGCGAACGGGAGCAGTGCGCCGACGCCGAGTTGCGCTCCGACCAGCGCGAGTGCGACCCCGAGCGCCCCAGTTCCCATCGTCGAACCGAACCACTGTGGGCCGAAGAACTCGACCGTATTCGCGATCCTCGATCGCTCCGTCGATGTCGAATTGACCTGACTCATAGTATTGTGTGTTTGTGTCTTTTCTATACTGGACTGCCTTCAACTCGTCGAAAGTATTAACCCTGTTTAATAGCGCAATTTCTGTTCTTTTAATCATGACATCGGTGTCTCTCCGGATTCAATCCAGTATTCGAGATCTCTGGCCATGTCGTCGGAGATCGGCACGCCATCTCGTCATCACCTCGCTCGTATAGACGTGGCTGGTTGTGTGTTTTCCATGAAAGATCAATTGGGTGTCCGGTGTATCAAAGCCCTATTGGTGGTTCAGTCGTGATATCGAGGTGATGACAATGGAATTCGAGATGCCGGAGTGCGACGACGGGAGCGACGAGGGGAAACTCGTCGCCTGGCACGTCGAACCCGGCGACACGGTCGAAGCCGGCGACCGGATCGCCGACGTCGAGACCGACAAGTCGGTGGTCGAGGTCACCGCACCCGGGCCGATGGTCGTCACCGAACTGCTCCACTCGGTCGGCGACGACATCCCTGTTGGCGAGTCGCTTGTCGCCTACGAGGCGGTCGACGAAGTCGAATCGGCGCCGGAGGACGCCGGAGAACCGACCGACGACGGACAGACCTCTGCTGTCTCGCGCGTGGATGACGGCGACGACGAACCGACCTCGGCCGTCTCGCGAGTCGGGGACAACGACGAGACCGACGACGAACCGACCTCGGCCGTCTCGCGAACTGGGGGCGCCTCGGCTGCCCCGGGAGACGCCGACGAGGAGACGGACGTTCTGATCGTCGGGGCCGGGCCGGGCGGCTACGTCGCCGCGATTCGGGCCGCCAAGCTCGGACTCGATGTCACGCTCGTCGAGCGCGACGCCTACGGCGGGACCTGTCTGAACTACGGTTGCATCCCCTCGAAGGCGCTTATCCACGGGAGTGACCTCGCCCACGAGGTACGGAACGCCGAACACCTCGGGATCACTGCGGAGGTCGACGTCGACTTCGACCAGCTCGTCGACTGGAAAGACGGCGTCGTCGACCAACTCACCGGCGGCGTCGAGAACCTCTGTCGGGCGGCCGGGGCCACGCTCGTCGAGGGGACCGCGCGATTCGTCGACGACCACGTCGCCGAGATCGAGACAGCGGACGGGACCTCGACGCTCGCCTTCGAGAACGCGATCGTCGCGACCGGCAGCCGCGTCCTCGAGATTCCCGGGTTCGAACCCGACGGCGAGTACATCCTCGACTCACGGGATGCGCTCGATCTCCCAGAGGTCCCTGGCTCGCTGGTCGTCGTCGGCGCGGGCTACATCGGGATGGAACTGTCGACCGTCTTCGCGAAGCTCGGGACGGACGTGACGGTCGTTGAGATGCTCGATGACGTGCTCCCGACCTACGAAGCGGACATCTCGCGGGTGGTCCGCGAGGAAGCCACCGACCTGGGGATCGACTTCCGGTTTGGCGAACTCGCCGCCGACTGGGAACGGGACGGCGACGGCGTCGTCGTCCACACCGAAAGTGAGGACGGGCCCGCAGCGGAGCTCGAGGCCGATGCAATTCTCGCGGTACCCGGCCGGGAGCCGGTCACCGACACGGTCGGACTCGACGCGATCGGGATCGAACCCGACGAGGACGGATTCATCCCGACCGACGCACAGGGTCGGACCGAGCGCCCGCACGTCTTCGCTATCGGCGACGTAGCCGGCGAACCGATGCTCGCGCACAAGGCCAGCCACGAGGGTGAGGTCGCCGCGGCCGCGATCGCTGGTGAACCCGCCGCGCTCGATCACACGGCGATGCCCGCGGCAGTCTTTACCGATCCTGAAGTCGCGACAGTCGGGATGACGTCCGAGGAAGCCGACGACGCCGGTTATACGCCCGCTGTCGGGCAAATGCCGCTGAGCGGAAACGGTCGCGCGCTGACCGTCGAGGCACCCGAGGGCTTCGTCCGGATCGTCGCCGACGAGCCGACCGGTACTGTCCTCGGCGCTCAGATCGTTGCGCCCGAAGCCTCCGAACTTGTCGGCGAGGTCGCGCTGGCGGTCGAACGCGGTCTCACGCTGGAAGAACTCGCCGGTACCGTCCACACTCACCCGACCCTCTCGGAAGCGGTCATGGAGGCCGCCGCCGACGCCGCCGGCGAAGCCGTCCACACACGCTGATCCACGCCGGAATCAATAACGGTTTTTGATCAGTTTAACTCTTCAGTCAGATGCTATGCTGGAGAATCACTTCATAAAGTCTTTTACTATATAGTGTTAACCACACAATACAGACATGGTGGATATCAGTCTGACGACGACGAACGAGAGCGAGTTCGACACGGAGAGCGTTATCGGTGACTTCGCGGTCGGGATCGACCCGATGACTGAGACCGGCCCCGATCCGAACTCGGTACTGGTCGCCGACTACGCGGCGTGTTTCCTGCCGGCGGTTCGGATGGGTGCGCGCAAATCCGGCTACGATGATCTCGGAAAAATGGAGATAGAAGCCGAGGCCGACCTGACCGACCAGAACAACCTCGAGTCGATCAGCTTCACGCTGAAAGTCGAGGCCGACGTCGAAAACCCCCAGGAACTGGTCGAACTGGGCGAGCAGTACTGCCACGTCCACACGGCGCTGCGCGAGGAACTGCACGCCGACGTGACCGTCGAGACCGACGCCTTCGAGACGGTGTCCGCCGCGGCCTAGAGACCGACACACCGAAACACGCTCCACCCTTTTTGTCCTCGTATGACACGCAGTGGCTCAGTCAAGGTACCCGACGGTAAACTCGTCGAGGTGACGCTCACCGGCGACGAACGCATCGAATCCGCCCGCGTGACGGGCGATTTCTTCCTCGAACCGCCCGAGGCGCGAGCCGAACTGGAAGCGGCACTCGAAGGCAAGCCCCTGGACGTCGACCGCGAGGCGCTGGTCGAAGCGATCGAGGCCGTCGACGCGCAGTTCATCGGCTTCGACGCCGATCATCTGGCCGAGGCGACGATGGAGGCGATCGCATGAACCTTCGCGTCGTCGACTCGGGCACGTACAGCGAACCGGTCCAGCAGGCCCTGGAACGCGTATTGATCGATCGGCTGGGAGACGGCGAGATCGAGCCGACGCTGCGGTTCTGGTATCGTGACGGCCCCGCGGTGCCGCTGGGCCGGTTTCAGGCCTACGCCGACGAGGTCGCGGCCGACTACGTCGCGAAACACGACGTCGACGTGGTGCGCCGGATCACCGGCGGCGGCGCGATGTACGTCGAACCGGGCGCAGTGATCACCTACTCGCTGTATCTCCCCCGCTCGGCCGTCTCCGACGACGTCGAAGCGAGCTACGCCGAACTCGATCAGTTCGCCATCGACGCCCTCCGGGACCTCGGGCTGGACGTCCGCCACGAGCCGCTCAACGACATCGCGCACCCCGACGGCAAGATCGGTGGGGCAGCCCAGCTCCGGACGGACGATGCTGTCGTTCATCACACGACGATGAGTTACGCCCTCGACATCGCGGAGATGCTCCGAGTCCTTCGAATCGGTGAGGAAAAGGTCTCCGACAAGGCCGTCGCGTCCGCCGAGAAACGCGTCGCTCGCATCAACGATCACGTCGACGCCAGCCGAAGCGAGGTTATCGAGACGATGATCGATACTGCCGGCGACTCCTATGCCACTGTTGAGGGCGAACTATCCGAGAGCACCCTCGCGGATGCCCGTACGCTCGCCGACGAGCAATTTGCCACCGACGAGTGGAACCGCCAACTATAGGCAATTCTTGCATCGAAAATCGTTTATAAATACTGTTATTATCTTGCAGTCCATTTGTAATAGTGCATATGACGTCACCAGAAGATGTGGTCGCGGAGAAGAAAGAGAACGTACAGGCGTTCGCCGGTGAGGCGGACTCGATCGAGTCGTTCATGGGGTTCGTCCACAACGCCGAGAGCGGCGGCGCGCTGGACGCGAAGACCAAGGAACTGATGTCGCTGGCGCTCGGCGTCACGCTTCGGTGTGAGGACTGTATCGTCTGGCACCTCGATGCGGCACTGGAGGCCGGTGCCACGGAGGCCGAAATCGTCGAAGCCCTCGAGATCGCCGTCGTCATGGGCGGCGGCCCGGCGCTGATGTACGCCACCGAGGCCTACGAGACGCTGCAGGACTTCGATACGTAGATCGCTCGCGGCCTTCCGATCTCGTTCTTTTCTGTCGACGTGCCTGTGATCGCAGGGGTCCTGTTGCGTGTCGCTTAATACCACCGAGTACAACAACCGACTAATGGATCGACGGACCTTCATCAAGACGGCCGGTGCCGGTTCCCTGATCGCGCTCGCAGGGTGTAGCATGACGGAGACGAACGACGGGCCGGGAAACGACGGGACGACAACGGGAACGGTCCCGGGTGCTAGCCCACCGAGCGGGACGCTCACCGTCGCGACTTACTCGTCGTTTACCGGCGACGGCACGGCCGGTAACTATCTCAAGTCCGCGTTCGAGGCGGAGTACCCGGACGTGACTGTCGAGTTCGAGGTGCCCGAGAACGGCGTCAATCAGTACATCCAGCGCAAGCAGTCCGGAGCCGGTATCGACGCCGATCTCTACGTCGGTCTCAACACCGGCGAACTCGTCCGCGCGGACGACGAACTCGATTCGTCGCTGTTCATGCACTCCCGGGACTATCTCGGGCGCGGATACGCGCTCAAATCGGATCTGCAAATCGACCCTCGCGGCCGTGCTGTCCCCTACGACACCGGGTACATCAGTCTGGTCTACGACGAGGGCGCTATCAACGCGCCGGAAACCTTCGACGACCTGCTCGAACCCGAATACGAAGACGCACTCATCACCCAGGACGCACGTCAGTCGGATCCGGGACGGGCGTTCGTGCTCTGGACGATCGACGCGAAAGGCGAGGACGGCTACCTCGATTACTGGTCGCAACTGGACGACAACGGCGTCACGGTGACCGACGACTGGGAACCGGCCTACAACGCATATATGAACGAGGAGGCTCCGATGGTCGTCTCCTACTCGACAGACCAGGTCTACTACCACGGCGAGGGCGTCGATATGTCCCGTCATCAGGTCGGGTTCATCAACGATCAGGGCTACGCCAACCCGGAGGCGGTAGCCCGGTTCGCCGATACCGATCAACCCGCTCTCGCACGACAGTTCATAGACTTCATGCTCTGGCCGGAACACCAGGCCCAGATCGCCGAACGGAACGTCCAGTTCCCCGCCGTCACCGACGCCCAACTCAGCGAGGAATTCGGACAGTACGCCTACGAACCGCCCGAAGCCGTGACCTTCGACTACGACCGCCTGCAGGGCAACGTCGACACGTGGATCGATGACTGGGCTCGCGAGGTCGTCAGCAACTGACGATGCTATCGCGAGGTCGACAGCGATTGACGACGATGGCCCCGGGGTCGCGTCCCACTGACCGGCCACTGTCGAAAGACCGAACCGTCGCCGGCCAACCGTCACTAGCATGAGGACTGCGAGGTGGGTCGAACGCGCGGCACTCCCCGCGGGCTTTCTCGCCACGCTCGTGACACTGCTGGGCGTGTTTTACTATCCGGTTGGCACTGTTCTCTCCGAGTCCGTCCGCGAGGCCGGCCGTTTCACTCTCGATCCGCTACTCGCTGTCCTGACTGATCCGTTCTATACCGGAGTTGCCCACCACCTGTTTGCCGATCCGCTCGGCGTCCCGGCGGGGCTGCTCGAGTGGATCACGGCCGGATTCCCGCCGATCGCGTTCGGGCTGTTCGGGTTCACGGCCTATCAGGCGGCACTTTCGACGGCTGCGAGCGTCCTGCTTGGGTTGCCCGGCGCGTACGTCCTCGCGCGGTACGAGTTTCGGGGTCGGCGGACCCTGCGGTCGCTGACGATCGTCCCCTTCGTACTGCCGTCGATCATGGTCGCCGTGGGCTTTCTCGCGATGTTCGGCCGGACTGGTCTGCTCAACGACCTGCTGAGCGTCGCCGGACTCGGCCCGGTGGAACTGACGTTTACGCTGCAGTTGATCGTGCTAGCGCACGCCTTCTACAACGCGCCGCTGGTGACTCGTCTGGTGGCGACGGCCTGGGAGTCGGTCGACCGCCGGCAGGTCGAGACCGCCCGAGCGATGGGTGCCTCTCGACTGGGGGCGTTCCGGGACGTGGTGCTGCCGGCCCTGCTGCCGGCACTGCTGACCGCGTCGCTGTTGACGTTCGTGTTCACGTTCATGTCGTTCCCGATCGTGCTGGCGCTGGGCGGCCTTGACCTCGCGACCGTCGAGGTCTGGATCTACGCCCGCGTCCAGGCGCTGGACCTGAGCGAGGCGGCCACGCTCGCCACGCTCGAAACCGTTCTCTCGCTGGCGCTGACCTACCTCTATCTGCGCTACGAGGCGCGCCAGCGCTCGGCCAGCGGTGCCGGTCAGCCCCTCCCTCGCAAGTCCCTCGCGATCGGGTGGGACACGCTTCGCAGTCCGGTCCGGCTGGCGATCGCCGGCTACGGCGTGGTCGTGGCCGTCGTGTTCGTCGGCCCGCTTCTCAGTCTGTTGATCGAGAGCGTCACTACGCCCGACGGCACGTTCACGACCGCCTACTACGAGTTCCTGCTCGCCCGGCAGACTTCGACGGCCGTCGGGACCACTAAACCGCTGCCGGCGATCGTCAACTCGCTGGTCTACGGGGCTGGGACGCTCTTGTTGGCGGTCCCGATGGGGGTCGTCGTCGCCGTCGTCGCCACCCGCGGTGGCCGCGGGAGTCGGCTCGCGGAAGCGCTGCTCACCGCGCCGCTCGCGGTCAGTGGGATCGTCGTCGGACTCGGCTTGCTCCAGACGTTCGTGTTCGGCACGGTCCTCTTCGGCTATCGGATCACCGCCGCCGGGCCCGTGGCAATCGTCTTCGCCCACGCCGCCGCTGCGTATCCCTTCGTGACGCGCAACGTCGCGCCTGCGCTGGGCGGTCTCGATTCGCGGTTCCGGGACGCTGCCCGATCGCTGGGTGCGAGCCGGCTGCGCGCGCTCGTCGAGATCGAGCTCCCGCTGGTGGCCACGGCGGTGCTTGCGGGGGCGGCCTTCGCCTTCGCGATCAGCATCGGCGAGTTCGATTCGACGGTCTTACTCGCGGAGGGCGTCGACAGTTACACGATGCCGGTCGCGCTCGAACGCTACGTCGGGAACCGATCGCTGGGCCCCAACCTCGGCCCGGCGACCGCGATGGGAACCGTTTTGCTTTTCATCACCAGCCTGAGTTTCGTCGCGATCGATCGGCTGGGCGGGCGGTGGGAACCGTGAGCAGCGTCACGCTCCGGGACATCTCGGTCGCCTTCGACGGCGTCCCGGCACTAGCGGACGTCTCACTGTCGATCGAGGAAGGCGAGTTCTTCACGCTGGTCGGTCCCTCCGGCTGTGGGAAGACCACGACGCTTCGGACAGTCGCGGGGTTCGAATCCCCCGATACCGGATCCGTCTCGATCGGCGGCGAGAACGTCGTGGGGCTCCCGCCCGAGGACCGCAACGTCGGGATCGTCTTCCAGAACTACGCGCTGTTCCCGCACATGAGCGTCCGCGAGAACGTCGCCTACGGCCTTCGCTACCGGGACCCGCCGGGCGAGGTCTCCACGGAACAGCGCGTCGCCGAACTACTGGATCTCGTGGACATGGCCGGGATGGGAGACCGCGATCCCGAGGCGCTGTCCGGCGGCCAGCAACAGCGGATCGCGCTGGCCCGCGCGCTCGCGCCCGGACCGGACGTACTCCTGCTTGACGAACCGCTGTCGGCACTGGACGCCCGGCTTCGGGAACGCCTGCGTGTCGTGATTCGGGACCTCCAGCAGGACCTCGGTATCACGACGATCTACGTCACCCACGACCAGGCCGAGGCGCTTGCGATTTCCGATCGGGTGGCCGTGATCGCTGACGGTCGCGTCGAACAGGTCGGCCCCCCGGAGGCGATCTACCGCGAACCGGCGACCCGCTTCGTCGCCGAGTTCGTCGGCGATAACAACCTCTTCGGCGGTGTCGTCGTCTCGGCCGATCCGCCCCGAGTCGGCCTCGATCCGGGTTCTGACGACGCGCCTGGCACGACGATTCCCGTCGATGGCGTCTCGGGAGTCGGTCGGGAGGTGACGCTCTCGATTCGGCCCGAATCGGTTTCGATCGTCGGGGACGCCGAGCGTCAGTCCACCGACCTGGCGGGGTCGATCACCCTGCAGGCGACCGTCTCGACGGTCGAGTTCATGGGTGACGCCTATCGCGTTCACTGCGAGTGGCGGGGCCGGGAGTTGCTGGCCAAGATCGACGCCGACGAACCGCCGAGCGGAGCGGTGACGCTGTCGTTCGATCGCGAGGACGTGACGCTCCTGGAGGAACCGTGACGGACCTCGGCAAGATCGACGCCGACTTCTTCGAACGCGTGGTCGCGCCGAACCTCGGCGCCGACCGCGGAGCGGTCTCGCTCGGTCCGACGGCGGGGATCGACTTCGGCGTCTTCGAACTCGGCGGACGGGCCGTCGTCACCGCGACTGACCCGATATCGGTGCTCCCGACCCTCGGGCTCGAACGCGCGGGTCGCCTGGCGGCCGATATCGTCCTCTCGGACGTCGCCGTCTCGGGAATCGACCCCTCGCACCTGACGGTGACACTCACGCTGCCACCGGAGTATCCGCCAGCGGACCTGGCGACGCTGTGGCGGGGGATCGACGCCCACACCCGCGAGCTCGGGGTCAGCATCACCGCTGGCCGCGCCGGCCGCTACTCGGGTGTCGACAGCTCCTGGATCGGCTCCGGGACGGCCTTCGGCGTCGGCGATCCCGACGACCTCGTCCGTCCGGACGGGGCACGACCGGGCGACGCGCTGGTGATCTCGACCGGCCCCGCCGCGGAGGTCGCGGGTCTGTTCTCGACGCTGTATCCCGAACGGCTCGGCCTCGATCCCGGGACCGTCGCGACCGCCCAGGAGCGACTCGCGGACGTCCCGGCGGTCGCGGACGCGCTGGCCGCGCACGACGCCGGTCGAGTGACGGCGATGCACGACGCCACCGAGGGCGGGATCGCCGGCGGCCTGAACGAGATGGCCGACGGCGCAGGCGTCCGCTTCGAGATCGATCCCGACGCGGTCCCGATGGCCGACGGCGTCGAGGCGGTCTGTGACGCGATCGGTGTCGACCCGTGGCACGTGACCAGCTGCGGGACGCTGTTGATCGCGGTCGCGCCCGGCGACGCGTCGGACGTGGTGGCCGCGCTCGAAAACCGGGACACGCCGGCCGCCGTCGTCGGTCGAGTGACCGAGGGGGACGGTGTGTACGCCCGTGGGGAGCGCGTGGAGCCGCCCGAGTCAGACCCCTCGTGGGCGGCGGCGAGTCGATTGCGCGACGGCTCGTGATACTGGTTGGCTGCTCGAAACGAAAACGGAATCGGCGATCTTACAGCGAAATCGCGTCGACGGGGCACTGTTCGGCGGCCTGCTCGGCCTCGTCCGTAACCTCGTCGCTGACGGCCGTCGCGACTGCGCCGTCCATCTCGAACGTTTCCGGTGCGACCGACACGCACACCTGACAACCCGTACAGATTGACTCGTCTACTGAAACCATTGTTCCAGTCCAGCGTTGCTACCCCCAATAAAAGGGGGTCACGGGGATTCCCAGCCGATGGTAACGTGTCTGTGGAACCGTGAAGGTCAGCCGTCTTCGCTCACTACGAACTCACACAGCTCCTCGCCGGTCGCGGCCATGCCTTGCCGGGAGAAGAACGCGGCCACGTTCTCACAGTCGCGTTCGAGGAATTCGTCGGCGTTGGGATGGTGTTTGGTCACGGCCTGGCCGAGATCGATCACGACCAGCTGTCCGTCCTGGAAGACGATGTTGTACTCGCTGAGATCCCCGTGGACCAGCCCGGCGTCGTACAGCCGGCGCATGTACTCGGCGACGACCTCGTAGGCAGTCTCGGGATTCTCGACATCGACCTCGCTGAGTCGCTTGGCGCGGTCGCCGTCCGTGGCGATGTACTCCATCACGAGGACGTTTCGCTCGACGGCGATAGGATTCGGGACGCGGACGCCCGCCTTCTGGGCGCGCTTGAGGTTGGCGAACTCCTTGCGGACCCAGGCCATCACGACCTTGCGTTTGTCCTGGCCGATCCCCTCGAAGCGCGGATCGCCGTCGAGATAGCCGCGCATGTCCTTGAAGTCGCTGGCGTTGATCCGGTAGACCTTCACTGCGACTGTCTCGTCGCCGGCTTTTGCCGTGTAGACGTTGGCCTCCTTGCCCGTCGAGATCGGGCCGCCGAAGGCGTCGATGTAGCCGTCCTGCACCAGCTTGTAGATCGCGGCGTAGGTGGCCTCGTCGAACACCGATTCTTCGAGTTTGAACCGCTCGGTGTTTTTGATCCGCTTGCGGAACTCGCTGAACTCGCGGTCGCGCTGGCGCGCGATGCGGTCGGCTTCCGTGTCCTCGACGTCGATTTCCTCCCACTCGTCGCCGACGCCGTCGACCGCCTCCGGTTCCACGAGTTCGAACTCGCCTGTCATCTACCCTGGGGGTACGACGCGGATACCTAAAAGAAGCGGGCCTCTCATACGGTCGGTTGTCCGTCTGTTCCGGATCGATCGCACCCGGTATGCGATCGTACCGGTAAATTGTTACAACCAACAGCATCAGATGTTTGTCACGAGCGGGCGGCACGTCGTTACAGTAGTCACTATCAGTCGTCGTCCGCCTCCACGTCGACCTCGGACCGCCGTCGTGCCGCGCGCTCGACGAACTCCCGGGGTAACTCGTCGATTTCCCCGGCCTGGACCGCCCAGAGGTTGGCGTACAGACCGTCCGCGTCCAGCAACTGCTCGTGGGTGCCGCGCTCGACGATCCGGCCGTCCTCGACGACGACGATCGTGTCGGCGTCCTTGATCGTCGAGAGCCGGTGGGCGATGGCGAAGGTCGTCCGGTCCTCGGTGAGCGCGTCGAGGCTCTTCTGGATGAGCATCTCCGTCTCGGTGTCGACGTCGCTGGTCGCCTCGTCCAACACGAGAATCTCCGGGTCCTTGAGGATCGCGCGGGCGATGGCGATTCGCTGGCGCTGGCCCCCGGAGAGTTTGACGCCGCGCTCGCCGACCTTGGTGTCGTACCCGTCGGGAAGATTCTGGATGAACTGGTGGGCCTCGGCCATCTCAGCGGCCTCGACGACTGCCTCGTGGTCGGCGCCGAACGTGCCGTAGGTGATGTTCTCCTCGACGGTGCCGTAGAACAGGAACGTTTCCTGGCTGACGTAGCCGATCTGTCGACGGAGGCTGGGGATGGTCACCTCGCGCAGGTCCGTACCGTCGACGGTGATCGCGCCCTCGTCGACGTCGTACATCCGCAACAGGAGCTTGAGTATCGTCGATTTGCCCGCGCCGGTCGGCCCGACGAGCGCGACGGTGTCGCCGCCCTCGACGGTGAAGTCGATGTCCTCGACGATGGGCTCGCCGTTGGATTCGTCGTCCGGCCCGGACGGTGGTTCGTAGTCGTATCCGAACGTCACGTCCTCGTAGACGACCCGTCCGTCAGTCACTTCGAGCGGCTCGGCGTCGGGGTCCTCGGCGATCCGGGCGGGCGTGTCCATCAGCCCGAAGATCCGCTCGGCGGAGGCGTAGGCCCGCTGGTACATATTGATGATCTGTCCGAACTGTGCCATCGGCCAGATGAACCGCTGAGTGAGCGTGATGAAGATGACGAACTGGCCGGTCGTCAACGGTTCGGTGAACATCAGCGGGGCCGTTCCGGTCGTCTCGTAGGTCAGCGCCCAGTACCCGCCGGCGGTGAAGGTCAACACGAACCCGATCCCCGAGATCAGCCGCAGGCCGGGAAAAAACTTGATCCGGGTCCGGATGGCGTCCCAGTTGGCGTCGAAGTAGTCCTGCGAGACGTCGTCGACCCGCTCGGACTCGTAGGGTTCGGTGTTTGCAGTCTTGATGACCTGGATGCCGCCGAGGTTGTTCTCCAGCCGGGAGTTGAGCTGTCCGACCGACGAGCGCACCTCGGCGTATTTGGGCTGGATCGTCTCGATGAACTTCTTGGTGAAAAAGGCGATCAGCGGCACTGGGACCAGCGCGATCAGCGCCAGTTGCCAGTTGAGATAGAAGAGAATCGCGGCGATGCCGATCACCATCACGATCAGCCGGAACGCGGAGTTCATCCCGTCGTTGAGAAACCGCTCAAGCCGATTGACGTCGTTCGAGAGGACGGACATCATCTCGCCGGTCTGCTTGTCGGCGAAGAAGTCCATATTCAGCCGCTGCATCTTGTCGTAGGTGTCGGTCCGGACGTCGTGCTGGATGTGTTGGGCGAAGTTGTTCCAGCCCCAGTTGCGCGCCCAGTGAAAGATTGCCGCGAAGAGGAAGGCCCCGCCGACGATTCCCGATGCGATCCACAACTGCTCGCGCGGCGCGGTCGGGAGCCAGGACTGGGGGACGAAGAGTAGCGAGAACGTCGTCTCCTGGCGGATGATCGCATCGATCGCGATCCCCAGGAACAGCGGCGGCAGCAAGTCCAGGACGCGCGCGAAGACGCTGGCGAACAGTCCGACGCCGAAGTACCCGGCGTTGTCTCGCCCGTATTCGCGAAACAGCCGGGCCATCGGCCGCTCGACGCGCTCGCGCTGGGCCTCGAACACGTCATCATCGTCGGGATTCGGTGCGTTCACACCCGCTTCAGGAACCCGGCGGAAAAAAGCCCGTCGCCAGCGCGTCAGGCGTTCACACTGTGCGGTATGACGATGCTGTCGCCCACTTCGACGCCGGTCTCGTTGGTGTAGCCACGGGGGACCTCCAGCACGTACTGTCCGGTACCGGGGTAGGGTCGCAGCTCGTCGCCGGACGTCTCCTCGGGTACGGGCGCGTGGTGAATCGTCGTGATCGTGCCGTTCGGCGCAACGAAGATGATGTCCAGCGGGAAGTCCATCTCACGCATAACGAACTCCCGACGCTGTGACTCCTCGAAGACGAACAGCATGCCCTCGCCGTCGGAAAGCGACTCGGTCTCGCTCAGCCCGATGTAGCGTTCGCGATCGCTGTCAGCGACCCGCACGTCGACGGTCGCCAGTCTGGTTCCGTCGTCCGCGGTGAGGGTAACCGTCGTCTCCTCGTACTCCAGCGGATACAACACGCCCGCGAGTGGCCCGGTCGGCTGGAACGCCCAGATCCCGATCGCGAGGACCACGAGGCCGATGGAGACGAGTGTGACGGCTCGATCCCGGTCGGGCCAGTCCATACGGTATCGACGGGCGGCGAGGGCGTAAGGTCGTCGGTCCAGAGAGAAAGCGTTATTCACCCTGACGGGCAAGACAGGCGTGCGGGTCCGTGGTCTAGTTGGTTATGACGCGGCCTTTACAAGGCCGAAATCGGCGGTTCAACTCCGCCCGGGCCCATCTGAAATATATCTTATACTAATTCTGGTGTCGGAGTTTTCGGCAGTACGCACGTATTTGCTTGTATGCAGCATATCTGGGGGCGACATTCGTTTTGTTATTGCCAAGTATCTCAGGATGTGGACAGCTAATCGTTCCATGCTCGGCCATTTTGTGACACCTTCGACACAAAAGGACTAGATTAAGCAGAGTGTTGGCATGCTCAACTTCGTCGAATTCACTTCGTGGCACGATATGATGGACATCAAGATGTGTGTCGGACCCATCTGAGCCACAAACCTGGCAACGCTCGTCTCGCTGTAGTGCTCGCTTCCGTTGCTCTGGCCAGTTTTCGCCAAATTCGTGTGTCGCCCCTCCTTTCCAGTTTGGGTTTTCATTGCGGCATTGATTCTCGCTCATCCATTGGCCGCGACAGGAATCATCGCAGAAGTGATTTTCGTGCTGCGATGCAACATATGGCTTCTTTTTCACTGTTGCACCACACTGAGCGCATAACCGTTCTACGGTCCGATTTTTCTGTGACCGTTTCCACTGATCCTTGCACGTTCGACTGCAGAATCGAGTGCTGTCACTTCGAGATGCACGGATTTCATACTCATCACCGCAGAACTGACATTCTACTACGATTCTATTCCGGCTATAAATTGTTTGGCACTCCTTGCTACAAAACCGACTTCGATCGGACTTCGACCGCTTGATTTCGTACGTTTTTCCGCAGCACTCACACTCATTCAGAACACGGTCAGTCACCGCCTCTTTCCAACAAGACTGGCTGCAGTACATTCGATTACGGCGTGGAATCTTGTCACCACAAATCGGACACTCCTTCTCGGTAGCCATCAATCCTCTTGCTTCTGGAATGATTCATAAACATCGGGTTGATCACAGAACCGCTTGGCTCGTGCAAACCGGTGTGGATCGTTGTCTCTCACCTCCCGCATTCGCCCGTCCGTTCGAGGACGATCACGTATCCGTAGACGCCGAGGTCCTGGGGATCGCCGTACTGGATCGTCCGCGGGTAGATTCCGGCCCGGATCATATTCCAGGTCCGGTCGTAGGGCTGTCCGCCGTCGAGAAACGGCGGCTCCCGACCGAAGGTCGCGGCCACGTCGTAGGGGTAGGGGGCGTTTGCAGTCCGGTAATCACTATCGGCCAACAGGTCGTGGATGTATGCGGCATCGCTCCGGTAGGTCCACCGTTCGGAGAGCTGGCTGTGGTTGTCGGGAGCAAGCCACAGCATCGCCCGCTGGTAGTTGAGCGCGATGTAATCGGGACAGCGCTGCTCGACGTCTTGCAGCCACGCGACCCTGGCGTATCCGCCGGTCTCGGCGGTCGGCCGGTAGATCGTCCACCCATGGGGGACGGCGGCCTCCTGGGAGTCCTCCGCGTAGGTCTCGACTGTCGCGTCGGCACCACCGTGGGCCTGCAACCAGCCGACGGCCTCGTCGCGCGGCTGGCTGGCGTAGCCGAGCGTCCCGATACCGGTGTAGATCGCCGTCGAGACGATCAACAGGACGGCCAGCACGCGTGCGGCCTGCCCGTACTCGACATCGAGCCACTGGAAGGAAAGCGCGATCAGGAGGATCGCCATCGGGAACATCGGCAGCAGGTGGTGGGTCCGGAAGTACGCCCACGTCGAATAGACGGCGGTCATAACGGCGATCACCGACAGCGCGAAGGCGATCGCTGCGGTCTCGATCGACGGGGCCGGGTCCTGACTGTCGGACAGGACTCCCGATTCGGACCGCAGCGTCGCCCCCGCACGCCGAGCGAGAACGACGACGGACGCCGCGATCCCCCCGACGGCAGCCAGCGTCAGCGGCCACCCGAGCCCGTTGGCGGTGCCTCGGACGTACCACCACCAGGCCGGTCGGGAGAGCCAGCCGTGGGACGACGTCTTCTCGCCGGCCAGGCGATCGATCCGGCTGAGCAACACCTCGGGGCCGTCCCACATGCTGGCCAGGACGTCGCCGGAGAGGCTACTCGGCAGGGTGTTGAGCACGGCGCTCGGGTACGAGAGGTACATCACGACGATCGCGACGGCCGGTCCGCCGAGCAGTAGTTCGGGCCGGCGGAGTGCGTCGCGAGTATCGGGCGCTCGTCGGACGCGAAACAGATACGCGATCCCCAGCAAGATCGCCGTCACACCAGTGGTCGGCTTGAGCGCAATCGCGAAGCCACCGATGGCGCTCCCAGTCAGGAACAGCCGCCGCGAGCCGGTTTCGACGTAGCGCAACGCGAGATAGAACACGAGCAGGAGACAGAACAGCGCCGGGACGTCCTCGCCGGCCTCGTGTGTGAGAACGACCACGCCCCAGGTCAGCGCGAGCAACAACGAGGCGAGCCGACCGGTCGCCCGATCGCGCACGTGTGTCCCGATCCGGTAGAGCAGGTACACCGCCCCGACGGCGAACACGACGTTGACCAGCCGGGCCGGCAGGACCGTCGCCCACCACACCCAGGCCGGCAGGGCCTGCCAGTGCGCGTAGAAGTCCGTCCCGATCGCGCTCAACAGGTCACTGAAGACACTCGCCTCGCCGGTGAGGACGACGATGGCGATCGCGGGTAGAGCCACGAGCCCGTAGAGATACAGCGTCGGCCCGAACACACGCCAGTACGTCGAGCCGTCCTGTAGCGCTTCGACGGTGAGCCCGTCGTTGACGACGAAGCCGGCGATCTCCATGCTATCGACGACTCGCCAGCGCTCGTCTCTGGTCGCGAAGTTCGGGAGCCGATGCCAGATCCAGAACAGCGACAGCACCGCCGAGAGCAACAGGATGTACGTGAGATAGGGGTCCGCCTCAAGGTCGTCTCTGACCTGCTTGCGGGCGCGATGGAGTGGCGAGAACCGCATGTGTGTGCTGTCTCAATCCGTCAATAATTGTGTGTCGGATACGGAACTCACCGAAGCCAGGTGACGAGTATCGTCCGTGTGAGACCCAGCGCGTAGCCCAACTGCGGTTTCTTGGTCTCGCCGGCGGCACGCTGTTCGATCGTGACCGGCACCTCCGCGATGCGCAGCCCCGACTTCCGAGCCTCGATGAGCAGTTCGGGCGCGCTGAACCGCTCCTCTGTGAGCGTCATCTCCTTGAGTGCCGTCCCGCGGATCGCTCGGTAGCCGTTCGTGCAGTCGGTGATGTTCATCTTCGCGATGAGATTGATCAGCGCGGTGAACACCCGGATCCCGGACTGTCGCGCGAGCCCGTTGTCCGACCGATCGGTGCCGAGATAGCGCGAGCCGACGACGTAATCGGCCTCGCCTTCGGCGATGGGTGCGATCATCTCGTCCAACTGCTCGGCCGGATGCTGGCCGTCCGCGTCCATCGTGACGACGATGTCGGCGTCGTGTTCTCGAGCGATCGTGAATCCGGTCTGTAACGCGCCGCCCTGGCCCTGATTGATCGGGTGCTCGACCACCAGCGCGCGTGTCTCTGCGGCCGCTCGTCGGGTACCGTCCGTCGAGCCGTCCGAGACGACCACCGGTGTCACGTCGTAGCCGTCGATCCGTTCGGGCAGTTCAGCGACGACATCAGCCACCTGCGATGCCTCGTTGTACGCCGGGATCACGATGAACACCGACGGGTCGGTTGCTCTTTCCACGTCCGAGAGCTGTTCGACGGCGAGACTGCGGGTCAACTCGTGTATCGTCTGCTTGTTGTCACGGGTTCTGGCGAACAGGTACAGGACCAGAAACACCAGCGTGACGTTCGCGATCAGTGCCACCGCAAGCGGCCGCCGCTCGATCGAGAGCAGTTCACCGATACCGGCGAACACGTCCGGCGCGAGCGCCAGGAGTGCGATCCCGAACGCCAGCGCCAGCGAGAGGCCGAGTTCCCCCTTCGAGAACGTCGTTCGATACCGTTCGAGTCCCCATACGAGCGTCACGAGCGCGACGCCGACAAGCGCCACCGTCAATTCCGGGCTGTTGAGCCCACTCGCCTGAAGGACCGCACCTGCGGCTGTCATCTACTGTATGGATTGTACAGCCCCCTCGAAATAAGTGTCTTGGTCTCTCGCGAGTGGCACGATCGGCCGTCCTCCTCATGACAGTACCGAGGAGAGATCGATCCGGGCGGCCGGTACCCATCCCATCAGTGCCGGCAGGTAGACCCCGAACGATCGGTCCAGTAACACGACGACGCCGGCGACTTCGGGTGCGACCCCGAGCGCGACGAGCACGAGCGTGGCCGAGGCCTCTGAAACGCCAATTCCGCCGGGTGTGAGCGGCAGAATCGTCACGCTGTACGCCATCACGAGGACGAGCGGTAGCAACGCGCCCGGCGCGAATCCGTCTCCAAGTGCGTTGAGCAACACCAGGACACGCATTCCGGGAACGACGGCCAACGTCCCGACCCAGCCCAGCACGTAGGGAACGACGACTGCCGGACGAGACGACAGCGTCCGGAACGTGGCGGCCGAGTCGGCGGTAAACGTCGGCAGCGCGGCCACCAGCGACGCGACCCGGTCCCCGATTCGGGGGAGCATCCGAGCGAGGTGTTCGAGTCGGCCGAACAGCCGGCCCGCAACCTCCAGTCGACGACCGGCCAGCAGGACGACCGCGCCGGCCCCGAGATACATCGCCGTCGAGAGCACGACGACGGCTGCCACTCCGTCCGGGAGCCGAGTGACGAATATCCCGACGCCGACTGCCGAGACGATACCGTATAGCGTGGCGTACAGGCCGGTGTTCACGCCGGCGACGGATACCGCGTCGGTCCAGTCCACGCCCGTGTAGTGGCGCACGACCAGCGGTGCGACCGAGTGTCCCGAGGCTTTCGAAGGCAGGACGTGGTTGATGAACTTGACTACGAGGTCGACCCGCGCGCTCGTCGCGAACGAGACCCCGTCGAGTCCCCGAAGCAGTGCGTACCACATCGAGAACCGCGTCAGGAACTCGACGGCAGTGAGAGCCACGACGACACCGACGACTGTCGCGTCAAGCGCGAGCAGTTGCGCCCCGGCCCGACGCAACTCGATCTGGGTCGTGACGTACGCGAGTGCCGCGACGGCAATAGCGGCCTGCAGTCCCAGGATCAGGATACGTCGCCAGCTAGCCACGTCGGTCACCCCCGACCGTACAGCACGCGGTCTTCGACGACGGTATTGGCCGCGACGAACTCGTAGGGCTCCGCCAGAATCCGCCGCAGTGCACGTCGCATATACGCTCCCGTCCGAACGTAGACCCGAGCCGGCACCCCCTCAACGCGCGGAAGGTCGACGAGTTCCCACGGATGGATGTACAGGACGGGCGGGATCCCGCGACGAGCGAGCAGTCGCATGCCCAATATCGTGTACCGGACGCCGAAAAACCGTATCCAGGTCCCGGTCAGCGGCAGTCCGACTCCGGGCATCACGGCGACCGGCAGCTCCGTGAGCGCCGTCGGAGCCGTCGGGTCGATCTCGGCCGCCGACACCGGCCTCGTCTCGTCGTACTCGCCGCCGTACCAGCCGGGGATCGAACGGCACGGCACGACGCTCGAATCGTACTCGTATCCGGTCGCCTCGAGCAGTTCGAAGTGGTCCTCGGTGATGTCGAACGAGGGTGCCCGGAACCCGACCACCGACTGGTCAGTGACCGATTCGAGGCGTCGCCGTGACGTTGCCAGCTCCTCCCGTCGCTGTGCTGCGCTGAGTTCGGAAAGATGCTTGTGTGTGTGCGTGTGCGATCCGATCTCGTGGCCGGTGTCGGCGATCGTTTCAACGACCCCCGGCGTCTCCTCCAGCATCTCGGAGACGGTGAAAAACGTCGCTGTCGAGTCAGTCTCCGCGAGCGCATTCAGGATCGTCGGTATCGCCTCGCGACCGACTGCGGATTCGTTTGTCGTCCCCGCCGCTGTCCGGTAGGCAGGCGTATGCGAGAAATACTCCAGATCGATCGAGAGGACGGCCGGTACCGTGCTGTCGCTCGTCCCCATCACTTTACGTACCCCAGGTCACGCATCTGTTCTTTGAGATCTTCGGGCACCTCCTGTTCGTCCGTGGCATCGGTCGATCGTGAACTCCCCTCGAACGTCACGTCCGCGTCACGGCTGATGAGTTTGTTCTCGAAGTCCTGCCAGGCGACCGTGGCCTGTTCGTGCCAGGGAGCGATCGTGACCGCGGAGTCGGTCGTCGTCTCTAGGAGGTTGTTGCCGAGCCAGCGGTCCGGGACCGACGCGTCCGCACTGGCGGCGATCGTCGGGGCGAGATCGAGCAGGCTCAGTGGACCGTCGGCGACGTCGATCCCGTCGAAGACGACCGGCACGTCTAGCAGACAGTCGTCGACGCGCCGGAGCTGTGGCTGGTGGAAGTAGTACCCGTTGTCGTTGAACCCTTCCCCGTGATCGGCCGTGAACACCAGCGCGGGATCGCTGTCGACTTCCGACAGGAGGTGTTCGACGTTTTCGTCGGCTCGACGGAGCGAATCCCGGTATTTCCCCTCGATCTCGTCGCGTTCGGCCGCCGTGAGCTTGTCCGGCTTGAAGAAGGCCTTCTGGTCGAGTTTCTTCGAGACGGCCTCCTCCCCAGCGCCGTAGGGTCGGTGGGTTTCCATCAGGTGGATCCACAGAAATCGGGGCGACTCGGCGTCGTTGAACCATTCGATGGCTTGCTCGACGACCTCGCGGTCGCTCGGACGGTCCTCGCTTTTGGCCTGGGGCGGATAGAACTTGTAGTAGATCCGCCGGAGGAGATCGAACCTGGCGAGGTACTGGCGTAGACTGCTCCCCCGGTTCCCGGTCTCGAGGAAACTGTCGTAGCGATCGAAGCCGGCGTCGAACCCGAACTCCCCATCGGTGTTCGGATTCGGCGACAGGCCGAGACACGTATACCCCGCCTCCGAGAGCGTCTCGGCGAGCGTCGGACGCTCGACGCGACCCGTCAGGACCGAACTGAGACTCGACGCCTGAATGCTCGCGAGACTCGGCCGCGTGTAGTGGGCGGCAGTCACCCCCTTCTGCACGTCGAACGACGAGAGGAACTCCATTGCGTCCATATAATCGTATCGCACGGAGTCCGCGGTGACGAAGACGATGTCGTCCATCAGGCGGTACATCAATCAGTACTCGTTTGAGACTTTCGATACCTGGTTAGCTGCGGGCACGCGCCGCCGTCAGTATAAAACTACATATGACACACCCCCCGAACGAAACCCAATGAGTCGAACGTTCGTACTGGGTCTCGACGGGGCCAGTTGGCGGCTGCTCGATCCCTGGATCGAAGCCGGCGAGCTACCGAACCTGCAAGCCCTGCGGGAGTCGGGCACCTGGGCGGACAGCCGGAGCTGTCTCCCGCCCGTGACGTTCCCGAACTGGAAATGCTACGCCTCGGGCAAGGATCCCGGCGGATTCGGCGTGTTCTGGTTCGAAAACGTCGATCTCGACGCCGAGGAGATCACTGTCTGCAACGGCAGCGACTTCGACACACCCGAGTTGTGGGATTACCTCAACGACGACGGACAATCGACTGGCGTGATGAACATGCCCTCGACGTACCCGCCGCGCGAACTGGACGGGTTCATGGTCTCGGGCGGTCCCGACGCCGTCGAGGGCGAGTACCGATCGCTCGAAGAGGGGTATACGTCACCGCCCGAACTGGCCGCGGAACTCGAGGACCGATTCGGGTATCGGGTCCACCCCGAGCCACTGCTGTCCAGCAACGACGAGACCGGCGCGGAAGTCGACGCAATTCTGGAGTTGTTCGAGGCCCGGTTCGAGGCTGCGCTCACGCTGTTCGAGGAGCGGGATCTGGAGTTCATGCACCTGACGCTGTTCTATCTGAACGTGCTCCATCACTTCTTCTGGGACGCCGAGCCGACCAAACGCGGCTGGAAACTGGTCGACGAGTGGATCGGCCGGATCGACGACCTCGACGACACGGACCTGATCGTCATGTCTGATCACGGTAGCGGTCCGACCCAGACGGAGTTTTACGTCAACGAGTGGCTGGCCGAGAACGGCTACCAGGCCCGCACGCGTTCGATAGGAAGTATTTTCCAGCAGGTCGGTGTCACCCGGGAGAACGCTTTGACTATCGCCAAGCGCCTCGGTCTCGTCGGAGTACTCTCGCGTGTCGTCCCCGAGCGCGTCCAGCAACTCGTGCCACAGGAAGCCGGACTCAAACGCGGGCAGAAACTCGACGCCATCGACCTGCCGAATACGAAAGCCGTCGCCAGCTCCCAGGGACCGATCTACATCAACCCCGCATACGACATCGACAGCGTCGCCCAGTCGCTGATCGAGGACCTCCGGACGGTCGAGGACGAGCACGGCCGGATCTTCACGAACGTCTACCGCGGCGAGGAGGTCTACAACGGCCCCTACGTCGACGACGCGCCGGAGGTCGTCGTCGAACAACGGCCCGGTGTCCACGTCAACGACGGGATGGGCGGCGGCGAGATCATGACCGAACCCGCTCGCTGGGCCGCCGAGAACACGAACACCGGAATCTTCGTCGCTTCGGGCCCCTCGTTCCGGTCCGACGGCGAGCGCGAGCAGATCTCGATCACTGATATCGCCCCGACAGTGCTGGCGAACGCCGGTTGTGCGATCCCCACCGATATGCGCGGCGACGTACTGGACATCTTCGCTGACGAACCCGACATCGAGAAACGCGATCCGCTGGCCGACGCCAACCGCGGCGCTGGCGCGGGCGAGGAGGTTTCCGAACGCCTCAAGCAACTCGGCTATATGGAGTAACTACCGGAGCTTCCAGAACAGCGACCGAATCCTGTAGATCAGCGACCCCTTCTGGTATCCGTCCCACCCGCTCATCCCGCCGCGGAGCGTGGTTGCGTCGTATCCTTCCCCCTCGAGTAGTCTGGTGGCCTTTTTCGCGACGATCCCCATCTTGCAGACGACCACCACTTCCCGGTCGCTCGGTATCTCGTCGAGTCGATCCCGCAGGGCGGACTCGTCGCCGCTTCGCAGCTCGTCGTATACCGGGACGTTGTCGCTGCCCTCGATCGATCCGTTCTCGTAGGACGACGCCGGTCGGATATCGAGGACGTGCAGTTCCTGCCCCGCGGACAGGCGCTCGTCCAACTCGTCCGGACGTATCGCGTTCATCGTCGTCTCATTGGACTCGCCACACAAAACCGCCGGGTTTCGCCCTTCAGGCTGGCGATCGGCTCGCTTCTCCCCGGTTGGGTCCTCGCCTCCAGCTGGCCGGCCGAACCGCGAGATGGGGCCTGTGACACCGACACACGGCTCGGAATCCAAAAGAAGACGCTTAAGTGCCTCGGCAGGGTACGAGCTTGTACTATGGCGAACGGCAAATACGCCGCACGCAAACTCAAGAAGGACCGCCAGAAACACCGGTGGTCCGACTCTGATTACGCGCGCCGAGAGCGTGGGCTGGGCGAGCAGTCCGACCCCCTCGAGGGCGCCCCCCAGGGTCGAGGTATCGTACTCGAGAAGGTCGGCATCGAGGCCAAACAGCCCAACTCCGCGATCCGGAAGTGCGTCCGGGTCCAGCTGATCAAAAACGGGAAACAGGTCACCGCGTTCGCGCCGGGCGACGGGGCGATCTCGTTCATCGACGAGCACGACGAAGTCACCATCGCCGGGATCGGTGGCGCGAAGGGTCGTGCCATGGGTGACCTCTCAGGTGTCAACTACAAGGTCGAGAAAGTCAACGGCGTCTCGCTGATCGAACTCGTCCGTGGTAACGCCGAAAAGCCGGTGCGATAACTATGTCCGAAGCAGAATCCCCCGACACCGAGACGGGCGCACAGCTGTTCGGCGTCTACAGCGTCGACGACATCGAGTTCAGCGATCCCTCGACCGAGCGCTACATCACGGTCACTCCGATCGCACACACGATGGGGCGTCACGCCGAAAAGCAGTTCAAGAAAAGCGAGATCTCCATCGTCGAGCGGCTCATCAACCGTCTGATGCAGACCGACGAGAACACGGGCAAGAAACAGCAGACGACCCGGATCACTCGTGAGGCCTTCGAGATCGTCCACGAGCGAACCGAGGACAACCCGGTCCAGATCCTCGTCAGCGCCGTCGAGAACAGCGCCCCGCGCGAGGAGACCGTCCGCCTGAAGTACGGTGGCATCTCCGTCCCGAAGGCCGTCGACGTCGCGCCCCAGCGCCGCGTCGATCAGGCCCTGAAGTTCATCGCCGAGGGCGTCTACAACAGTTCGTTCAAGACGACGACCGACGCCGCCGAGGCGCTCGCCCAGCAGCTCATCGGCGCCGCCAACAACGACGTGCAGACCTACGCCGTCTCCCAGAAAGAGGAGAAAGAACGCGTCGCGGCCGCCGCGCGGTAACGACTCTCTGTCTTCTCAGTTCTCCGCCGGGTATAGCGGTTGCGCCGTCAATCGGCGGCCCGTCTTTCCTCCAGCACGTACTCGCGGGTGAGATCGACCAGCGCTTTGCGGAACCCGCTGTCGTCCGGGTCGGGTTCGAGCGACAGAAATCGGTGCTTGAACGTATTGAGACTCACGTCTGGGGCGTCTTCGGCGGCCGCGTGGGCGAGGTCGTACAATCGGTGGTCACGGTCGATCAGGTCGTGTCGTTCCGCCTGCGCCAGCGCGAAGGCAGCGTTGACAGCCGTGATGTCGGGGTCGGACGCGGGTGTCCGGCGCGTCCAGGTCGGCTGGCGTTCGGCCGGCCGATCCGAGACCGCAATCGCCAGCGTCGACTCGAAGAACCGAACGAGTTTCTCCCCCGGAGCCAGGTCCAGCCACAGGTCGTCGGCGTAGATATCCTTGACGTGATTGGCGATCTGATAGCAGTGGGTGACCTTCCGGCGTTCGACGCTGCGACCGGCCAGCGCCAGAAAGAGCACTTCGTCCGTCGATTGGACGTGGGAGGGATGGCTCCGCTCGTGGCGGTACATATGAGCGAACTCGTGAAGCGCGAGCTCGCGGGCCATCGCGCTCGTCGCGGCCTGCCGGGAGATGATCAGTCGGTGGCGGTCGTCGGTGTGGCCAACGCGCGTGCGTTCGTCTGGATCGTCCCGTACCTCGACCTGCACCGGCCGTTGGAGGTCGTATTCCGTCCCGAAGAGACTCGCTGCACCGAGAAACGGTCGTTCCGGGCCGCCGCCCCGAACCTGTACGTCCATGGGTAGCGTTGCCAAGGTATGCAGACGTATTACTGTTGTGCCCGTTCGATCATTCGGCCTCGATACTGGCTATTGACACACTCACACTGAACCACCAGAAGACGACTCCGTGTTCGCGTGCCAATAGCACGGTCACACGGAAACACGTGGAGACGTTCCCGAAGGTCACGTCTCCCCTGCTTCGGTCTTCGTGCGCATACATACGCACTCACGCGGAAACACCGAAAGATCGCCCCTGTACAGTCGCTCTCTTTCGAGCTTCGTGGCTTGGGGGCTAACGCCCCGCTCGCCACGAAACACTACCCTTTTGACCCTCCTGCCGGTAGAGTCGCGCATAATGGGCCGACGTAAGAAAATTGTCCAGGAATGTGAGACGCTGATGGACAAACCGGAGAACATCCGGAACATCGCCATCGCTGCTCACGTCGACCACGGTAAGACGACGCTGACAGACAACCTCCTCGCCGGAGCCGGCATGATCGCCGACGAGGGTGAGGCAACGAAGCTGATGATGGACACCGAGGAAGACGAACAGGAACGCGGGATCACCATCGACGCGGCCAACGTCTCGATGACCCACGAATACGAGGGGACCAACCACCTCATCAACCTCATCGACACGCCCGGCCACGTCGACTTCGGCGGGGACGTCACCCGCGCGATGCGGGCCGTCGACGGCGCGCTCGTCGTGGTGGACGCCGTCGAGGGCGCGATGCCCCAGACCGAGACTGTCCTCCGGCAGGCACTCCGGGAGGGCGTCAAGCCGACCCTGTTCATCAACAAGGTCGACCGTCTCATCTCCGAACTGCAGGAAGGTCCCGAGGAGATGCAGGAGCGGCTGCTCGCTGTCATTCGGGACGTCAACGAACTCATCCGCGGGATGACCGAGGAGATGGACGACATCGACGAGGACTGGACGGTGAGCGTCGAGGAGGGGACCGTCGGCTTCGGGTCCGCGCTCTACAAGTGGGGTGTCTCGATGCCCTCGATGCAGCGGACCGGCATGGACTTCGGCGAGATCATGGAACTGGAGCGGGCCGACAAGCGCCAGGAGCTCCACGAGCGGACGCCCCTTTCGGACGTCGTGCTGGACATGGTCGTCGAGCACTTCCCGAACCCGGTCGACGCTCAGCCCCGCCGAATTCCGCGCATCTGGCGCGGCGACGAGGACACCGACGTCGCCGAGCAGATGCAACTGGTCGACGAAGACGGCGAAGTCGTCCTGATGGTCACTGACATCGGGATCGACCCCCACGCCGGCGAGATCGCCGCTGGCCGTGTGTTCTCGGGCACCATCGAGAAAGGACAGGAGCTGTACGTCTCCGGCACTGCGGGTAAAAACCGCGTCCAGTCCGTCGGGATCTACATGGGCGGCGAGCGCGAGGAAGTCGAGAAAGTACCGGCCGGGAACATCGCCGCCGTCACCGGTCTGAAAGACGCCATCGCGGGATCGACGGTCTCCAGCACCGAGATGACCCCCTTCGAGTCGATCGAACACATCTCGGAGCCGGTCATCACCAAGTCCGTGGAGGCCCAGAGCATGGACGACCTGCCGAAACTCATCGAGACGCTCCAGCAGGTCGCCAAGGAGGACCCGACGATCAACATCGAGATCAACGAGGACACCGGCGAACACCTCATCTCCGGGCAGGGTGAGCTTCACCTCGAAGTCGTCACCCAGCGCATCGAGCGCAATCAGGGCATCCCCGTGAACACCGGCGAACCGATCGTCGTCTACCGCGAGGCGCCCCAGGAGTCCTCCCGCGAGGTCGAGGGTATCTCGCCGAACCGCCACAACCGCTTCTACATCACTGTCGAGCCGCTTGACGAGGACATCGTCGAAGCGATCAAACGCGGCGAGGCGTCGATGGACATGCCCGAACTCGAACGCCGCGAGGCGCTGCAGGAGGCCGGCCTCGACAAGGACACGTCCCAGGAGGTCGAGACCATCCACGGATCCAACATCTTCGTCGACGACACGAAGGGGATCCAGCACCTCAACGAGACGATGGAACTGGTCATCGAGGGGCTGCAGGAGGCGCTCAACGACGGTCCGCTGGCCAACGAGCCGGTCCAGGGGTCGCTCATCCGCCTACACGACGCCCGTCTGCACGAGGACGCCATCCACCGCGGTCCCGCGCAGGTCATCCCGGCCGTCCGACAGGCCGTCCACAACGCCCTGATGGACGCCGAGATCCGCCTGCTCGAACCGATCCAGGACGTCCGCATCGACGTGCCCAACGAGCACATGGGCGCAGCGAGCGGCGAGATTCAGGGCCGTCGTGGCCGCGTCGACGACATGTACCAGGAGGGCGACCTCATGGTCGTCGAGGGTATCGCGCCCGTCGACGAGATGATCGGCTTCTCCAGTGACATCCGGAGCGCGACCGAGGGTCGTGCCTCCTGGAACACCGAGAACGCCGGCTTCCGGGTCATGGCCGACAACCTCCAGCCCGAGAAGATCGCCGAAATCCGCGAGCGCAAGGGCATGAAGACGGAACTGCCCGAGATGATCGACTACTTCTAACCCACTTTTTCCGTCGAGGGGGTCGCAAAGCGACCCCCTCGCGCAAAAACTTGGGGAAAAAGGCTCGACCTCGCTTCGCTCGGTCGAGGGAAACGCTTCCCTGCGGTCGGCGTATGCTTGACCGCACCGTCTCCCCTCTCGCTACAGTTCGCCGAGGCACTGCTTGCAGTAGTCCATCCCGCCGCGGTTGACCGCCCCGCAGTTCGGACACCGCGGCCCCGACCCGGTCGGCGACGCGGCCGGATACGTGGGACTGCTACCTCTGCCCGGTCGCGGGCCCGCCGGACGAGATCGTCGTCCCGCATGTAGTTCAGCCCGTGCCACAGCCCCAGGAACAACAGCGCCGGCAGGACGGCGATCACGACCGTGATCACCAGGGCCAGGACCGCTTCCATGCGCCGCCGTACGGACTGCAACAGGTAATGCGTGTTGATCGGTCACACGACACACGTTCGGAGTCGCTCCCTACTCACGGCTTCGCCGTTCGTACAACCCGAGCCGCTCCTTTCAGTCGAGTCTCCCTACGCCTCCGCGGGTCGTCCCTCCCCGCGTCGGTCTGGAGTCGCTCCCGTTGGTCGCGACTCCTACTCCTCGAACCAAAATTTCCCATCGCGCTGGACGACTTCGCCGTCCAGCTCGATGTACGAATCCTCGCTCATATCCAGGATCATGTCGACGTGGACGGCCGACTCGTTCTGGACGTTGTCCTCGCCGACCGTCTCGGGGTAGGCACGGCCGACGGCCATGTGGACGGTGTCGCCCATCTTTTCGTCGAAGAGGATGTTGCGAGTGAACCGATCGATGTCGCGGTTCATGCCGATTCCGAGTTCACCGAGGTAGCTGGCCCCGTCGTCGGTCTCCAGTACGTCGGTCAGCAGCGCCTCGTTCTTTTCGGCGCTGTGCTCGACGACTTCTCCGTCCTCGAAGACGAGACGGGCGCCCGCGATCTCCCGGCCCTGGTGGTAGATCGGGATGTCGAAGTACGCCTCCCCGGAGACGCTGTCTTTGACGGGGGCCGTAAAGACCTCCCCGCCGGGGAGGTTGTTCTCGCCGTGGTCGTTGAGCGTCTCGTTGCCGGCGACCGACATCGTGATGTCGGTGGTGTCGCCCGAGACGATCCGGACCTTCTCGGCGTCGGTCAGCCGGTCGGCCATCTCCTGTTGCTGCTCGCGGACCGCGTCCCAGTCCTTGTTGATGGCGTCGTAGACGAAGGTCTCGTACTCTTCGGTCGCCATCTCGGCCTGCTGGGCGTTGGCCGCCGCCGGATGGAGTGTCAGGTTCCAGGTCTTGTTCAGACGGGTTTCTCTGACCGGCTCGTACGCTTTCTCGTAGGCGGATTGGGTTTCGGTGTCGACGTCGCCGAGCTCGGTCTCGTTGTCACCGCCCTTGATCGCGATGTAGGCGTCCATCGCCTCGTAGAGCGCGTGGGTATGCTCTGGCTCCTCGAACTCGCCGTCGTAGTGCTTGAGATACGCCCGTCGGAAGCGCTTGCCCAGTCGCTCCTGGATCACGAGCGGGTGACCGCCCACCTCGGCGACGGACTCGACGATGGCCGTGACAAGGTCCTCCGCGACCGGGTGGGCGTCGATGACGACGTGATCGCCCTCGCTGCAGTCGATCGAGTGATTGACGATGATCTCGGCGTGTTCGCGAACACGTGGATCCATACCTGGGTATTCGGAGTGACATCTGTAAGTTCCTTCCGGACCGATGGTCAGGCTCTTGGGCCGGTCGGGACGTATCGACGCATATGAACCCCGAGATACGGACCGTCGACGCACCGGACGAGGACGATTCCGTCTATCAAGACGCCCTTTCGGTTCGGACGACCGTCTTCGTCGAGGAACAGGATGTCCCTGCTGATCTCGAAGTCGACGAACACGAATCAGACGCCATCCATTTTGTCGCCTACGACGGCGACGAACCCATCGGGGCGGCCCGGCTTCGACAGCCGGATGAAACAACTGGCAAAGTCGAACGCGTCGCGGTACGCTCGGCGTATCGCGAGCGCGACGTGGGCACTGCACTTATGGAGCGACTCGAAGCAGTGGCCCGCGACCACGGCCTCGAAACGATGCGACTGCATTCTCAGGTCCGGGCCGCCCCCTTCTACGCCCGGTTCGGATACGAGCGCGTCGGAGAGCGGTTCGAAGAGGCCGGAATCCCACACGTCGAGATGCGAAAGACGCTGGCTGGCGAGTGACTTTTGGTGCTTGCCAGCCCATATCATAGTGATGGGCTCCCCCGAACCATCGGCGGACGACATCAACTCGGAGTTCGAAGCCCTCGAAACGGCGACAGCCGGACAGCCACTGTTCAGAGGGACGCATCACTACGAGCACGCGACAGTCGAGCGCACGTACTATACGCAGGGATCGGTTCTCAACGTCGAAACCGCATACATCGACGCGGGAGCGGAGGTAACGACTGTCACGGAGAGCTGGCTGCTCGCGGACGGTCACCTCCGACACACGGGCGAACCGCTGGCACGGTTCTGTCGCACACACCACTTCGAGGATCCCGCCACCGACATCCGGTTCTGTCTCGAAGGGGAACGGACGGCGCACGACTCGCCGGACGTGGACGTTCAATCCACGTTTCAACCCGCCCGGACAGTGACCGTCGAGGACGGCGCGGCGCTCCGGTATGAGGGGTCCCATGCCGCGGGCGATGCGCGGGTCGAACGAGCGTTTTTCGTCAGTGACGGCAATGACTGTATCCGCGTGCGGACGACGTACTTTTGGGCTGAGGAGCGGCTGGGCAGCCTCGAACAGAAGCGGGAGTTACTCGAGGGCGACGAGTTCGTCGCCGTGACCGGCGAACCTGTCGAGGCCTTCTGTCGCCGGACGCATCTGCTCGATCCGGAAGCCGACGTTCGCTACTGTGCGCGTCTGGGCACCGGCGACGCGGGGCTACCGGCGGACACCAGCCACTAGCGGGACACGCGCGGCGCTACTCGAAAACGGGGTCGCGTTACTCGCCCCAGTCTTCTTCCAGTTCCGGGGCGGTCTCCAGTTCGACGGGGTCGACCGCGACGACCTCCAGCTCCGCACCACAGGTCGAGCAGTCGACGATTTCACCGATCTCGACGTCGTCGTGCAGTGTCACGTCGCCACCGCATTCAGGACAGGTTGCCATAGCATGCGAAACGTGGACGCGGTCCCCTATCAAACGGTCGAAATCCGCTCGGCGGACAGGCTTTTGTAGCCGGCCTATCGCTATCGTGATATGGCACTCCCACTCGATCTACTGCTCGCGGTGGTCGGACTCGTGCTGGCGACGACTGGCGTGTTCATCTACCGAAAGGCGCTGTACGGCTTCGGCGGACTTGCCGGGGCGGCGGGCGGCTTGCTCGCCGGGACCGGCGTCTCAGCTGAGCCAGTCGTGCTCGCTGGGGCCGCTCTCGTCGGATCGGTCGTCGGAGTCTGGCTCGTGACGGCCGGGTATCGGACGGCGATCCTCGCGGCCGGCGGGGCAAGCGGACTGGCGGTCGGACTGTACGCTGTCGGGGGATCGATCACCGAACCCATGACGCTGGTCGATCCGGTGGTTGCCGCCGGCGTCCTGATCGGTGCGATCGCGGGGTGGTTCCTCCGGAAAGTGATCGTCCTCGTCGTCTCGGCGGCCTGGGGGGCGGCGCTGGTCTCGATCGCACTCGCGCCCCCGATCGACGACGTCACGAGCGTCACCGAGGTCGTCGACGCCTTCGTCTCACCGTGGCTCTATGGCGTCTTCGTCGTCGGCATCGCCGTCCAGATCGGGCTGTACGGCTATTTGCACTACTACAAGGACGACGATGGTGGGGCGGAATCCGGCCTCGCCGGACAGTTGCGGTAAGGTAATCCACATCCGCAGGCTTCCGCGCTGCTCTCGGCATGAACTGCCATCGACTCGGAAAGCAGTTCACGAAGCTATTTCGCGCTGTCGGGTGTATTATCGCGCATGGCGGAGAGCATCGCACGAGCCAGCGGTCCGAAACGGGTTCTGCACATGGGCATGATGGGCTACATCATCGGACTGGGTGTGGCACTGTTGCTGTTGCCGCTCCTGCCGATCTTCATCGCACTCAAACTCATCGACAGCGTGGGCCGCTCGCGATCCCCGAAGTAACAGCGGTGGCCGGACGTTTATATAGAGATCCGACCCACGCCGGGTCGTGAACGAGACGATACCAGGTCAGGGGGGACGATAGTGGCCCACCGCGCGCTGGTCGCCTACGAGCGACCGGACGGCCGATACGACGTGCACACGTCGCGACTCGGCGGACTCGACTGCCGCCTCGCCCGGACGATCTCGCCCACCGACCCATACGCCGGTGGCGATGTCGACCCGGAACCGAACGTCGTCGCGCGGCCGTTCGAACACGTGCTCACGATGGTCGATCTCGCCCGACACGAGGCGATCTACCGTGTCGGGACCGACTACCGGGTGAGGACGTACCTGCCCCTGTGGTTCGGACTCGACCACTACGTCGGCCCGGACGCGCCGGCGGACCGTGGGCTGATCGTCGCCGTCGATGGTCCGGACGAGGCGGCTCGACTCCGGACGTGGTTCCAGACGGCGAAAGGCGTGCTCGCGGACGGCATCTCGGACGGAGCGCTCGGTGTGGCCGATGCCGACAGGATACTCACGGAGGCGGTTCGAACACGCGTGGACGGCGAGATCCATCGACCGGACGGAACGGACGGGTATTAGTGGCCGGATCGAATACGGGCTGACGTGCCATCCAACGTTCGCGCCCGGACCGATCCCGCAATCGAGACGGCACGGTCGGTCGTCGAGACGGGTCTCGACAGCGGTGCCGTCGTGACGATCTTCGGCGAATGTACGGTCGAGTACGACGGTCGGGCCGCGAGCACGCTCGGCCCCGGCGATCGTCACGTCATGTGCAAGCCGGACGGGACCGTCCTCGTTCACACCGACGAGGGTCACCAGCCGGTCAACTGGCAACCGCCGGGATGCACCCACGAAGTGTCGATCACTGACGACGCGCTCGTGCTCGACAGTCAGCGGGACAACCCCGACGAACGGCTCGTAGTAACGTTCGACGCCGTCGAGCACGTCGCGGCGTTCGACGTGACCGATCCCGAGGAACTGTCGCTGTCCGGCACCGAAGAGGACCTCCGCCAGCGGATCCTGGCGGAGCCGTCGCTGATCGAGCCCGGATTCACCCCACTGGCGACCGAGCGAGAAACCCCTGCCGGTGCCGTCGACGTCTACGGCGAAGACGGGGACGGACGAGCCGTCGTCCTGGAGCTCAAGCGCCGTCGCGTCGGTCCGGACGCCGTCGGCCAACTGGCGCGCTACGTCGAGGCGCTGCAGCGCGATCTCCACGCCGAGACCGGCGTCCGTGGCATACTCGTCGCGCCGTCGGTCACCGACCGCGCCCGGTCGCTGCTGGCCGAGCGCGAACTGGAGTTCGTGGCGCTGGAACCGTGACGGGCCGCTCTTCGGCCCCCTTCACAGTCGACCGGCCCCGACGAGATGTTCCATGCGGGCCGCTATCGTCGCCACGGTCTTCGAGACGGTTCCCAGCTCCGACGGCCGGACGCGCGTGAACGGAATCTCGTAACTGACGTGGCGGCCGTCGATCCGCAGTCGTCCGGGGACCGAGATATCCAGCAGCGCCGACTGGACCTCGGCGTCGAACACCGATGCGAGGTTCGATCCGGCGTCGACCTCGAAGACGAACCGTTCGTCGAGCGCGTCGGTTCCGGTTCGGATACCGCGTTCGGTTCCGCCGCTCCCGACATAGGTGAGCGTCACGTCGATCGGCTCGGTGACGCCACCGGCCGTCGCTTCGATGCGGATACCCCGTTGGCGGACGAGCCCGCGCCCGACCGACTCGGCAGTGATCACGCTGCCCTTCAGCGACCGCTGGAGGGGCGGTCGCCGATCGCCCTCGTGCTGCGGTTCGAACGGCGTCTCATCGATCAACCGTCGCCAGGCGCGTCGCTCGCGTCGTCGAACGACTAGCACGCCCGCCAGCCACACGCCCGCGAGCGCGGCGATCGCGGTCGGTCGATCCGCGTACGTGGCGAGTGTCCTCTCGAACTCCGTCAGCGCGACCCAGCCCCCGCCAGCGAGCAGTAGCGTCCACACGAGCAGGCGGTGGCGCTCGCCGAAGTACCGCCGCAAACGTGTCATTCTCAGTAACTTCGGCACGTGTCATTAAAAGTGTCAGCCTCGAAACGCCGCGACCGGTCACTCCTCGATCTCGGATTGCAACTCCGAGAGTAGTTGCAACGCCTCCAGTGGTGTCGTTTCGGCGATCGACACCTCGCGCAGACGGTCGCGGATCGCGCCGGACCCGGCCACTGTCTCGTCGTCCGCGCTCGCCAGTTCGCCATCGTGGCCCGGCGCGGTCGGTCCGTGGCCGTTTGCCCGTGTCGGCGTGCGGCCGTCGTCCGCCGGGGCGGTCGTCTCTCCCCCTTCGAGCAAGTCGGCGGCTCGCTGGACGACCGTTTCGGGCACGCCCGCGACGTCGGCGACCTCGACGCCGTAGGACGCCTTTGCCGCACCCGGGGCGATCTCGTGCTCGAAGACGACCCTGTCCTCGCGGCTGGTCCTGAAGTGCCGATTGAACACACCCGGCAGTTCGTCGGCGACGTCTGTGAGTTCGTGGTGGTGGGTCGCAAAGAGCGTCGTCGCGCCGAGTTCGTCGTGAACGAACTCCGTCACTGCGCGGGCGATCGCCAGCCCGTCGGTCGTCGAGGTGCCGCGCCCGACCTCGTCGAGCAAGACCAGCGAGTCCTCGGTCGCGTGGTCGAGAATATCGGCGAGTTCGGACATCTCGATCATAAACGTCGATCGTCCGCCGGCGATGTCGTCGCTGGCCCCGACGCGCGTGAAGATCCGATCGACGATACTCAATTGCGCGCGCTCGGCGGGCACGAAGCTCCCGGCCTGGGCGAGTAGCGCGGTCAGTGCGATCTGACGCATGTAGGTGGACTTGCCGCTCATGTTCGGCCCGGTGACGATCATCACGCGATGCTCGCGGTCGAGACTGGCCCCGTTCGGGACGAACGCGTCCTCCGTCCGCTCGACGACGGGATGGCGGCCGGCCTCGATCTCGATACCCGCCTCGACGATCTCCGGGTGGGTATAGTCGAACTCCGCGGCGACGGTCCCAAAGGAGACGAGCACGTCGAGTTGCGCTAGCGCGTCCGCCAGGTCCTGGATGCGTTCGGACTCAGCGGCAACGGTCTCGCGTACGTCGACGAACAGTTCGTACTCGCGGTCGTCGGCCCGCTGTTCGGCGCTGATGATCTCCTCTTCGCGCTCTTTGAGTTCGGGCGTGTAGTAGCGCTCGCTGTTTTTCAGCGTCTGGCGGCGCTGGTAGTCTTCGGGCACCTGATCGAGATTGGCGTCGGTCACCTCGATGTAGTAGCCGTGGACGGAATTGTGCCCGACCTTCAGCGAGTCGATACCGGTCCGTTCGCGCTCCTGTTGCTCCAGGTCCTCGACCCAGGCCTTGCCGGTGCGCTCGGTCTCGCGCAACTCGTCGAGCGTCCCGTCGTAGCCGGGTGCGATGACGCCACCCTCTGTGAGTTCCGGCGGTGGATCGTCGGCGATCGCCTCCGCGATGAGCGATCTGACCTCGGGTACGTCGTCCAGGCGGTCGTGAATCGACTGGAGCTTCGCGCTGTCGCTGTCGGCGATCGTCTCGCGTATCTCGGGGACAACGTCCAGCGTCGAACCGAGCGAGTCGAGATCGCGGGCGTTCGCCCGCCCACGGGAGACGCGCGAGATCAGCCGTTCGAGGTCGTACACCTCCCGCAGGCGCCCGTGGAGCCGCTCACGGGTCCGGACCGCGCCGACGAGTTCGTCGACCGCCTCGTGGCGCGCCTCGATCCGATCGCGGTCGATCAATGGCCGGCGCAGCCAGTCGGTCAGCTCCCGACGCCCCATCGCACACGCGGTCTCGTCGATCGCTTCGACCAGCGTCAGCCCGTCCGAACTCCGGACCGAACGGCGGTCGAACACCTCGAGACTCTCCAGTGCGACGGCGTCGAGCACCATGTACTCGCGCGGATCGTATCGCGTGAGGTGATTGAGGTATTCCAACCGACCGTCCTCGCCGATGCCAGTCCCGCCGCGGGTGTACTCGGCGTACGCGAGCAATGCCCCACAGGCGCGGACTTCCGCGTCGCTTGCGAGTAACCGCTCCGGCGGGCCGAAATACTCTCCGACCCGCTCGCGTGCCTGCTCGGCGCTGAAGGAACGTTCGTCGTAGGGTGTGACCATACACTCGAAGGGGTCGGTCGGCGCGGCCGGCCCGACGATCGCCTCCGAGGGGGCGAAACGACCGAGTTCGTCCTCGATCGTCGCGAGCGAATCGCTGCCGGTCGCGTAGGCGTCGCCGGTCGAGACGTCCAGGACTGCCAGCCCGTAGCGGTCGTCCTCGCGGGCCAGCGCGGCGACGTAGTTGTTCGCGGCCCCGCCCAGCAGTTCGTCCTCGGTGAGCGTGCCCGGCGTGATGATGCGGGTGACTGCCCGGTCGACGACCCCGCTCACTTCCTCGGGATCCTCGACCTGATCGGCGATGGCGACCCGATAGCCGGCATCGAGCAGCGTTTCGATGTAACTCTCGGCGTTGTCGATGGGGATGCCGGCCATCGCGTACTCGCCGGTGGAGTCCTCACGCTTCGTGAGCGTGATCTCACAGAGGCGGGCGACGCGCTCGGCCGCCTCGCAGAAGGCCTCATAGAAGTCACCGACCTGAAAGAGCACGAGTGCATCGTCGTACTGGCGGGTCAACTCGAAGTACTGGGCCATCATCGGCGTCAGCTCGTCGGCCCGTTCGGTCATCTTTTCGGGTGCCCCGAGTGCCCCGTCCATGCCGAAAGCGCAGGCGCTCGCGGCCCATAGGCTTCTCGAAACCGACCGGACCGATCACCGTCACTTCGGTTGAGGTCGTCGACACCTGGTGGCCGCGTTTGCGGTCACTGGTTTTCGATGACCTCGCTGGCGATGTTGCGCCCGCGCGGTTGCAGCGAAACCTCCCGCCGCGCTCGCACTTCCTGCAGCAGCCCTTTCTCGACGAGCACGTCGTAGATCTCCTCGACCTTTTCGACCTCCATCCCGACGAAATCGGGGATCTTGAACGGCGAGACGCCAGAATACAGTGCCATCAACACCTCGTGTTCGGCCTGGCTGATGTCCGCTTCGGGTTCGTGTTCCTGACCGACTAATCCGGCGAGAATCGTCACGATCCGACCGGGCCCGGTGACGTGCGTCTGGACGACGGTATCGTCGACGAGATGTTCGATCTCCGCGACGCGGCGCTGGGCGTCGTTGACGGTCTGTTCGGTTATCTCGACCGTCCCGACATCGCTGCGATCGATCTCGACGAACTGGCCCGAGGCGATCGCCAGGTCGACCGTTCCATCGCCGATCTTGAGCCGGGACTTCTGCCAGCCGGCGTCCTGGACGACGCCGCCCTTGACCGCCGGGTGCTTGACGTAGACGACCTGCTGGTCGAGTACGGCGCCGTACACCTTCTCCTCGAAGGATTCCTGGTCCTGTGGAGCAATCAGGTAGACGTCCGAGGCGATCTGTATCGAGAGGTAACTCGACACCTGCGCGATCGCCTCGTTGACGTCTCCGCGGCTCTTGATGCTGGAGACCTTCCCGAGGGGGATCGTCTGTTTGTCCTCGTTAGTCAGAATGAGCAGGCGTTTGTTCGACAACAGCAGGCGACACGACTGCCACTCGACGTCGCTGGCCTTGCGGCCGTCCGAGACGACCTGCATGAACCTGCCCTGCACGTCCGCGAGTTTCTGTTCGCCCTCGGCCATCGTCTCTCGGTACCGCTACGTTGGCCGGCCGCGCTAATAACGGTTGGTCTCACGGTGCCGGTCGACATCGGGGAATGGCGCTCGATGCGGTCACAGCACGTCCCCGGCCTGTCCGCCGAGCTTCGACAGTGCCGAAAACGCCCGCTTGCGGATCTGCTCGTCCTCGGTCTCGTCGATGATCGACTCCAAGGCGTCCCGCGAGCGCTGTCCGCCGACTTTGCCCAGCGTGAAAATCGCCTGTGCACGCACGTCGCTGCTGCGGTCGTCGTCTTCGACGACATCGAGAAGTTCGTCTTCGACGGTCTCGCCGTCGAACTCAGCCAGACTCGTCGCCGCGAACTGGCCGGTCATCTGATCGTCGTCGTCGAGACAGTCGATCAGCGCCTCGATGACGCGCTCGTGGTCGCCGTCGGTGACTCGGCCGAGCAGCCAGGCCGTGTTGCGCCGCTGTGCGGTCTGGGTACTCTCCTCGAGTATCTCGACCAGCGGGACGACGACCGTCGCGTCCTCGGTGGCGCTGAGTTCGTCGACGATCGATTCCCTGATCTCGTGGCTGCGCTGGCGGGGGACGTTCGAGAGCAACTCGATCAGCGAGTAGACCGCCGTCCGCCGGACGACCGCCGACCCGTCGTCGAGTGCTTCGACCAGGTGTTCGACCGGGCGGCCGTTGTCGAAGTTGCCGAACGCGCCGATCGCGACCCGCCGGACGCGCTCGTCCGGGTCGTCGTACAGCTCCAGCAGCGCCTGCAGCGCCTGCCGGTTGGCGATCTGTCCCAGCGCGTCGGCCGCCTCCCGCCGGACCGCCGGACTCCGATCGTCGAGGAGCGCTTCGAGTGCGTCGGTCGCACGCGGGTCGCCGATCGTACCCGTCGCCCGGGCGGCCCGTGCGCGAACCCGGTAGTCCTCGTCATCGAACGCCTCGATCAGTTGCCCGAGCGTGTCGCTCTCGCCGAACTGCCCGAGACCGTTGGCGGCGGCCATACGCAGTTCGGGAATGTTGCTGTCCAGCGCCCGGGTAAAGGCCTTCGCCTTCACCCAGTCGGCCCCCTCGTCGAAGTCGACCCCGGCCATGCTGGCGATCAACTGCTCGATGGCGTCGCCGCCCAGCTCTTCCAGGGAGTCGACGGCGGCCGCCGTCACGCCGTCGGCGTCGTCGGTCTCGGCGGCCTCGACCAGCGCGTTCACGACGTCGCGACGGTCGTCGTGATCGTCGAACCCGCCGAGCATATCGGCCGCACGCTCCCGGATCTCGGGGTTGTCGCTCTCCCGGAGCAGGCGAATGAGCTCCTGTGCGTCGCCGTCGCGTTCGAGCTGGTAGAGGGACATTTCAGCGCTTCCGGTAGATGCGGTGTTGTTTGTCCGCCGCCTCGAAGGTGTCGCGCATCTCCGTGGGGATCGTTTCGGTCATACCGATCATCAGGTGGCCGCCATCGCGCAGTGATCCGTCGATCGTCTCGAATATCGGTACCTTGTAGGCGGAATCGATGTAGATCAGCAGGTTCCGACACAGGATCAGATCGAAAGCCCCCTTCGGGTCGCCGCGGATGAGATCGTGTTGCTCGAAGCTGACCATGTCCTTGACGCCGTCGCGCACCGTGAAGGCGTTGCCGTCCCGGTCGACGTACGGTTCGATCTCCGAGAGCGGCTCGAGTTCGTCGGCGATATCGGTCGTCTTCGAGGTCTCGTAGACACCTGCCCGGGCCGTCCGGAGAATCTCGTGGTTGATGTCGGTCCCGAGAATGTCGATCCGGCCCGCGTCGATTTCGGGGTCATCGAGCGCGAGCATCGCGACCGAGTAGGGTTCGCGTCCGTCGGCGCTCGGCGCGCTCCAGACGTCGACCTGGCGGTGTTCGTCGGTCAGATGCCGCAATACCGACTGGAGCCCGTCCCAGGCATCGGGATTGCGGAAGAATCCGGTGACGTTGATCGACAGCGAATCGAGCAGTTCCTCGCGTTCGCCGTCGTCGCGTTCGAGCAACCGCCGGTAGGCCCGGTAGCTGTCCGTATCAGTCCGGCGCATCCGCGCGGTGATCCGCCGGTCCATGTAGGCGTCGTTGTAGAAGCCGGACTCGAAGTCCAGGTGCTCGCCGATGTATTCGAGTAACTGCTCGAACCCCTGTTGTGATCCGGATCGGCGCGTCATCGTCGCCACCTCGACAGGATTCGGACCATCTTACAGCGTCACCACGTCGAGGATGTGGACGATGTTCCCGTCGCCCAGGACTGCTGTCCCGGAGAGACCGGGCGTCCCCGACAGGATCCCCTCCAGGGGCTTGACGACGACCTCCTCCTGACTTTCGACGGAATCACAGTGCAGGGCGACCCGGCGCTCGGACTCGCGGATCCGGACGAGCATCCCGTCGCCGTTTTTCGTCTCTCCGGGTACGTCGAAGGTCTCCGCGAGATTGACGACCGGATAGATGTCGTCGTTGTGCTTGATGACCTCGGTGCCGTTGATCGTTTTGGCCTCGGTCGCCCGGGTGATCTCGTCGACGTTCTTGATCGGGATGCCGTACTGTTCGTCGCCGACCTGGACGAACAGGACCTTCACGATCGCCATCGTCACCGGCAGACGCAACGAGACGGTCGTCCCCTCACCAGGCGTGGACTCGACGTTGACGCTCCCGTCGAGTTTCGTGACCGTGTCGTGGACGACGTCCATCCCGACGCCACGACCGCTTGTGTCAGTGACTTCGTCGGCGGTCGAAAAGCCGGGATGGAAGACCAGATCATAGAGGTCCGAATCGGTCATCGCCTCGATCTCTTCCGGGGAGCGAACCCCCTGATCGAGCGCCTGCTGCTTGATCGCCTCGACGTCGAGTCCGGCCCCGTCGTCGGCGACCTCGATGATTACGTGATCGCGCTCGCGCGAGGCCGACAGCGTGACCTCGCCCGTCCGAGGCTTGCCGGCCTGTTCGCGCTCTTCCGGCGGCTCGATCCCGTGATCGACGGCGTTGCGCAGGATGTGCATCAGCGGGTCGGAGATCTCTGTGAGGATCGTTCGGTCGAGTTCGATCTCCTCGCCCTCGATGGTGAAATCGATCTCCTTTCCCAGGTCCCGAGAGAGGTCTCTGACCAGTCGCGGGAACTTCCCGACGACCTTCTTCAGCGGGATCAACCGCATGTCCATGACCGTGTTCTGGAGGTTCGCGGTGATCTTGTCGAGTTCGTTGAGATTCTCCGAGGCCGAGTCGAGCTGTTCCTGCTCGACGGCCCGCCGGAGCTTGATCCGGCTCGTCACCAGCTGTTCGACCAGTCCGTGCAGTTCGTCGAGCTGATCGACGTCGACCCGCACCGACTTGATCTCCTCGACCGAACCGGCGCCGTCGCCGTCGTCGACGCTTTCCGTCGTCCCTGTGGACGCGGCGGCCGGAGCTGACTCCCCAGCAGTATTAGAGCCAGCGTCGTCATCCGCTACGTTATCGTCCGTTCCGTCGCCCGCCGGGACTGAACTCGTCTCGATGGCGTCGGTCACGTCGGTCACTGTCGCGTCGTCGATTTTCCCCGTCGCGGAGAGCGCCGCTTCGACCGCGGACTGTTGGGCTCCAGTGAGGAAGACGCCGAACGCGTCCTCGAAGTCACCGCTTTCGATCGCATCGCGATCCGGATCGGTCGCGACGATGTCCAGCTCCGCTTCGATTGACTCCAGTGCCAGCATCGCGTCGACGCCGAGCATCTGCGAATCGCCGACCGATACGGACGCGTGATAGACCGGTCCGTCGACGGCCGAAACCGCGACGCCGTCGACGAGCTCGGCTGGATCGGTGCCCTGCTCGTCCGCTGTCTCCTCCCTCGTTGTGGCTCTACCACCCTCCCCGTCCATGATCCCGCGGATGTCGGCGACGATGGCGTCGGTGTCGGCCGTCGATCCGCCGGTCTCGTCGATTTCGTGGACGATCGTTTCGATCCGATCGACGCCGGCGAAGATCAGATCCATGATCTCCGGAGTCACTTCCAGGTGATCGTCCCGCATCTCATCGAGGAGGTCCTCGATGGCGTGAGCGAGATCGGATGCGTCGTCGAAGCCCATCGCGCCGAAATTACCCTTCAGGGTGTGGGCCGTCCGAAAGATCGAATCCATCGCCTCGGTGTTCTCCGGGTCCGATTCGAGTTCGAGCAGCGAGTTGTTCAGTTCCGTGATCGCTTCCTCGCTTTCGCGGATGAACGCGTCGAGATACTGATCGTCCATGTTAGTAGGCCTCCTGTGGTACCGCATCGAGAATCGCAGCCGGGATCGACTCGACCGACGTGACCGTGTCGACACAGCCGGTTTCGATCGCCCGCTTTGGCATGCCAAACACCGCCGAACTGGCCTCGTCCTGGGCGATTGTCCGACCCCCTCGCTCTTTGAGGGCCCGGATTCCGTCGGCGCCGTCCTCGCCCATGCCGGTGAGGATGACGCCGATGAGCGCGTCGTCGATCGCCTCCGCGGCCGTCCGCATCGTCACGTCGACGGACGGGCGGACGCTGTTGACTGGCGGATCGTCGGTCAGCGACACGCGGAGCCGTCCGTGGCTGTAGTTGGCGACCTCCATGTGCCGGTCACCGGCGGCCACGAGCGCCTCGCCGCCCCCGATGCGGGCACCGTCACGTGCTTCCGAAACGTCGTATTCGCTTCGGGCGTCCAGCCGCTCGGCGAACCGGCCGGTGAAACCGCCGGGCATGTGCTGGACGACCAATATCCGAAGCGAGGCCGAAAGCGGCAGCGACGACATGACCTCCTCGACGACGGTCGGGCCGCCAGTCGAAGAGCCGATCACGAGCGTCGGCTGACCGCCGTAACTCTCGGTAGCGACGTCAGCCGCGGCGTTCGTGTTCGTGGCATCGGCTTCCGTCCTCGGCTCGGCCTCCGCAACGGTTAGCACGATATCGACCAGCTGGTCTTTCAGCCGGGACATCTCCATCGAGACCTCGCCGCCGGGCTTGGTGAAGAAATCCACCGCGCCCTTCTGGAGCGCCTCGAACGTGACGTCTGCGTCCTCGTCGGTGTGTGCGCTCAGCATGAGAATCGGCGTCGGATGCTGAGCCATGATCCGCTCGACGGCCTCGATCCCGTCCATCTCCGGCATTTCGACGTCCATCGTGACCACGTCGGGCTCGTGTTCACGTACGGCTTTGACGGCCTCGCGGCCGTTTTTCGCCTGTGCGACGACGTCGATTCCGCCCTCCGAGAGGATGTCGGAGATGACACTCCGCATGAAGTGGGAGTCGTCGGCGACGACAGCCCGCGTCGATGATCGTGGCATAGGTCAGTTACCTGTGAGGTATGTGGACACGACGTAAATCTCACCCGGTCGTCCGTCCACGTTGCCCTCGTCTATCCGGAGCGCCAAAATAAAGACACCGCCCTGGTAATCAATCTTGATAGCACAGGAGACACGTTTAAGGGATTCTGCCGGGAGATTCAGGTATCGACTGCCGGAACCGAGCCGTTCGTACCTAACAAGACCATGTCAGACGCAACGAATCAGGTCCTCGAATTCCAGCTCGGGGACGAGACATACTGTGTGAGTATCGATTACGTGACGGAAATCGTCGACGTCGGTGAGTTGACTACAGTTCCGAACGCGCCGCCCCACGTCGAGGGAGTCATGGATCTACGGGGTCGAACGACGTCGATCGTCAACCCGAAAGTCGTCTTCGATATCGACGGCGGTGCACCGTCCCGGATCATCGTCTTCGATCCGGAGGTCGCCGACGACGAACAGGGCGCCGTCGGCTGGCTGGTCGACGAAGTCGACCAGGTGAGTCAGGTCGACCCTGCAAACGTCGACCAGTCGCCGACGACCGAAGGCGCCAACTCCGTCCGCGGGGTCGTCAAACGCGACGACGGATTCGTCATCTGGGTCAACCCGGACGCGATACAGCTGTCCTGAGTATCTCACTTGTCCTGGGAATCTCAGTTGCCGGGTCAGGGTGTAACTCGACATGAACAAGACTTTTTTGCTTTGCCATCGGAATCACATCCAACCGAGCGTCGCGTGACGCAGGGAGAGCAATGATCGAACTCACTGAAACTGGCATCGACGGCCTGGACGCGATTCTCAACGGAGGCATCGTGAAAGACTCGACGACGCTCGTCAGCGGAAATCCCGGTGCTGGAAAGAGCATTCTGGGACTACAGTACATCTACAACGGCGTCGATATGTTCGACGAGAAAGGGATCTATCTCTCTTTCGAGGAGAACCAGCAGGACCTTCGGGAAGCCGCCGAGGCGATCGGGCTCGAGCAGTGGTCGGAGTACGTCGAACGGGGCGACATCCTCGTCTACGATAAGAAGGAACTCCTGAGCAAGAACGACTTCTCGTCGTCGCTCGACATGTTGCTCGAGGACTTCACGGACAGCGACTACGAGCGGCTCGTGTTGGATTCGCTCGCGATGTTCAACCTCTTCTTCGACGACGAGCGCGAACGGCGTACGTACCTGCTGAAGTTCTCGGATATCCTCAAAGAGAACGGACTGACGACGCTGATGACCAACGAACAGGGTGCCGCCATCCCGCAGTCCGACATCGGACTGGAGAACTACCTCACTGACGGAAACATCTACCTGTTGCAGACGCCGACCGATTCGGGTGTCAAACGCTACGTCTGGGTTTCGAAGATGCGAAAACAGAATATCGAGACCGACATCTTCCCGATGGAGATTACCGACAGCGGCATCACCGTGCACGACAACGCCAGCGAGTTCTCGATGATGAATCACGGTGACTCACCCATCCAGTAGTCGACATCCTTGCGTCCGCTTTTAGCGTCGCTACGACGAAAATATCACAGCTGAAAGCTACGGTTCCATTCTAATCGAGAGCTGTGGAAGACGGTACATTTATTGGTGGATGAATTCAAGTGCTGATAACGATGGCTTCGGTGGATCTTCTCCGGACACTGGGGAATAAATACAGTGCGGAGATCCTCGACGCGGCGGACGAGCCACAATCTGCTCAGGACCTCAGCGACGAACTCGACATTCCGATCGCGACCTGTTATCGACGTATCGACGAACTGACTGAGCACGGGTTGCTCGAATTACACGACAGTGTGCTCTCCGACGATCGACGACGGATCAAGGTCTACCGTCGAAACGTCGAATCAGTTACCGTCGACTTCGATCAGTCGATGGCCATCTCCGTCGAAGAGCGGTCGGAAGTGACGAACAAGCTCGACGAGGCCTGGCGCACGCTCTCCGAGGGGTAGTCGCGCGCTCGCGAGTACAGTTATCACCGGCGATATTTTCGAGCATGGATTTAATAGTAGATGTGAGAGAGACACGTCTAGGATGATCGAGTTCCTCTATGCCGTCCTGACCCTCGTCTTCGTCGTAGCGGGCCTGACCATGGTTGGTATGGCGATGCGCGCGTACGTGCAGACGTCACGGCGGGCGATGTTGCACCTCTCGCTGGGATTCGCGCTGGCCGTGGCGGGAGCGGTGGCGACCATGATCAGTGCGTTCATGACCGACTTCGGTGCGTCCTCGACGACCAACCCCGAGTCGCTACTGTTGGTCAACAGCGCACTGACCACGTTCGGATACCTGTTCGTGATCTACAGCCTCGTGACGTACCAGACCTGATCGGTCGCTGCCTGGATCTGGCCGTTTCGAACACTTTTCCGGCCGTTTTCAGCGATGACAAAGAGATATACAGGCAAAGGATACGTCTTTTCAGACGTGATAATCAGGGGACTAGGGTTAAGTTAGATAACGTACCAGTTTCGGGCAGAGCCTGGATACCAGGCGTGATCCAACAATGTTCGACCGAATCGACGACAGACGGAATCGCGACCGCGGGCAGGTCGGGATCGGGACACTCATCGTGTTCATCGCGATGGTGCTGGTCGCCGCAATCGCTGCCGGCGTCCTGATCAACACTGCCGGCTTCCTGCAAAGCAGCGCCGAACAGACCGGAGAAGAAAGTCAACAGCAAGTCACTGACCGGCTGGAGGTGAGTGCTGTTGCCGGTGAAGTTGTTGAGGTGTACGCTGACGATGTCACTGCTACCAGTGTGGAGGCAACTAGTGCAGAAGGCGCGACAGTCAGTCCAGGCGCCACAGTTGACATAAGTTCCGATGTCAGCGAGGAGGTTGTTGGGATCGCTACGCTCAACGACGACAGCGGAACTGATGTTTCTGACCAATTTAGCATCGTTGACAGGGATCCGGATAATGCTCTGCTCAGAAACGATGGTGGCGAAGAAATAACGCTGAGTAGCACCGCTGGCGACGTTGAAGTTAATACCGTTGATAATCCTAGCACGGCCGAAACCGTTGACACGATCGGCGCGCTGGAAATAACGGTGTCGAAAGCACCAGGCGCGAGCAACATCGACCTGTCGGAAGTGACCATCCAGCAAACTGACGACACTGGGACTTTCGACCTCGTGTACGAGGGCGTCTTCACGGCCGGTGCCCAGGACGGAGCCTTCGATGTGGCGGCACTGAAAGACGAGGATAGCTCGCTACCGGTGGTCAACTCCGTCGACGATCGTCTGATCATCGAACTCGATATGGGGACCAACACGCTCGGGAGTCCTACCAACGTCTACGGTCAGGAACTCTCGGAAGGAGCCAGTGCCCGGATCCAGATCAACACCCAGCAGGGTGCCTCGACGACCGAGCGGATTGTCGTCCCGCAGTCGCTGAGCGGTGAGGAAGCCGTCGCGCTGTAACGACTATCAGATAATCCAACACCAATTAGAACAATGTTCAACACAGACAATTCGAATATAGATCGCGACCGGGGGCAGGTCGGGATCGGGACGCTTATCGTGTTCATCGCGATGGTACTGGTGGCGGCGATCGCTGCCGGCGTCCTGATCAACACGGCCGGCTTCCTGCAAAGCAGCGCCGAACAGACCGGAGAGGAAAGTCAACAGCAAGTCACTGACCGGCTGGAGGTGAGTGCCGTCGCTGGTGAAGTTGTTGAAGTGCCTGAGGTCGTTTACTTGGATGATCCGAGTTCCAACGCTGGTGTTGCCTCTGTATCTGAAACGCCTGGCGGCACTTACGATGCTGGACAAATTATTGACTTAAGTGAGACCGACACTATAGTTGGAATCGACTCTATAGCTAATCATGATGAAAATGAATTCTCTATTGTTGATCGAGAAGAGACAAAAATAAGATACGATGGCGAAGGATCAGTCGATCTTAGCAGTGATAGTATCTCTGTTTACGAGATAACAGACAGCTCCGAATTCGAGAACATAGATACTATTGGCGTGCTGGAAATAACGGTGTCGAAAGCGCCGGGTGCGAGTAATATTGACCTGTCGGAGGCGACCATCCAGCAGACTGACGACACTGGTACCTTCGACCTCGTCTACGAGGGCGTCTTCGAGGCTGGTGCCCAAGACGGAGCCTTCGATGTGGCGGCACTGAAAGACGAGGATAGCTCGCTGCCGGTGATCAACTCCGTCGACGACCGCCTGATCATCGAACTCGACATGGGAAGCGACAGTCTCGGGAGTCCCGCCAACGTTTACGCTAAGGAGCTCACGGAAGGATCGAGCGCCCGGATCCAGATCAACACCCAGCAGGGTGCCTCGACGACCGAGCGGATTGTCGTCCCGCAGTCGCTGAGCGGTGAGGAAGCCGTCGCGCTGTAACGACTATCAGATAATCCAACAGCAATTAGAACAATGTTCAACACAAATAATTTGAACCCAGATCGCGACCGGGGGCAGGTCGGGATCGGGACGCTCATCGTGTTCATCGCGATGGTACTGGTGGCGGCGATCGCTGCCGGCGTCCTGATCAACACGGCCGGCTTCCTGCAAAGCAGCGCCGAACAGACCGGAGAGGAAAGTCAACAGCAAGTCACTGACCGAATGGAAGTGAGCTCCGTCGCTGGTGAGGTTATCGAACTTACCGCGAAAGAGAAGATTGTTGACACTAGTTCAGATCTTAATAGTGACGTGGTTGATGGCGACTCAGTCTTTGCTGCTAGCCCAGGTGGAGAACCGGACGGGGCAACGATCGATACGAGCGAGTCTGTAATCGCTGTTCTTGACGATGGGTCCAATCAGGAGACATTCACAGACGAAGATGCTCTGTCTGTCACTGATGGCGATATCACAGTTGATCTTAGCTCGCCTGGATCGTTAGACACTACTTCGACAATCGAAGTGGTCAAGGTCGAGTACGCAGTCGAACTCGCCGAACCGGAAGACGCGATCGGTGCACTGGAAATAACGGTATCGAAAGCACCGGGTGCGAGCAACATCGATCTGTCGGAAGCGACCATCCAGCAGACTGACGACACCGGGACCTTCGACCTCGTGTACGAAAGCAAGTTTGACGCCAATCAGCCTGGTCAGGATGGTGCCTTCGACGTAGCGGCGCTGAAAGATGGAGACGGATCGCTGCCGGTTCTCAACTCTGTCGACGATCGGATGATCATCCAGCTTGACTTCGGTGATAACACTGACGAACAGCAAACGCTGGGAGTCAGCGAAGCTCAGCGGTTCAGTGAGCCACTCGCTGAAGGCGCCAGCGCCCGGATCCAGATCAACACCCAGCAGGGTGCCTCGACGACCGAGCGCATCGTCGTCCCGCAGTCACTGAGCGGTCAAGAAGCCGTCTCGCTGTAACGACTATCAACTAATTGAATACAACACCAATCAGAACAATGTTCAAGACAGACAACAGGGAATCAGATCGCGACCGGGGGCAGGTCGGGATCGGGACGCTCATCGTGTTCATCGCGATGGTACTGGTGGCGGCGATCGCTGCCGGCGTCCTGATCAACACGGCCGGCTTCCTGCAAAGTAGCGCCGAACAGACTGGCGAAGAGAGTCAACAACAGGTCACTGACCGGCTGGAGGTAAGTGCCGTCGCTGGTGAAGTTGTGGAAGTGATCCCAGAGAGCGAATATACGAGTGATGACGGTACTCTCGATGGTACCGTGACTCAGACGGAAACAGCGGATAGTCCTGGCAGTGACGTGACGCTAGCTCCGGGTGAAGCTCTATCGCTGGAGGGTATTAGTAGTACGGCTGTAGGTATCGATACTGTTGATACCACCGGAAGTAACGACATTACAGATCAATTTACCCTCGTAGATAGAGATGCCCCCGCAATTAGATATGAGGGTGAGGAAGAAGTTACCATAGAGTTTACTGGTTCTGCCAGCGTCGTCCTCAATACGCTGGATTCTGGCGGGCTGGACACTGGAGAAGAGTTCGAAACCGTTGATACCATCGGCGTGCTAGAGATAACGGTGTCAAAAGCGCCGGGTGCGAGCAATATCGACCTGTCGGAGGCGACGATCCAGCAAACTGACGATACTGGTACTTTCGACCTCGTCTACGAGGGCGTCTTCACGGCCGGTGCTCAGGACGGTGCCTTCGACGTGGCGGCACTCAAAGACGAGGATAGCTCGCTGCCGGTGATCAACTCCGTCGACGACCGCCTAATCATCGAACTCGATATGGGGAGCGAAAGTCTCGGAACCGACAAAAATGTCTACGGCGAGGAACTCAGGGAAGGATCGAGCGCGCGGATCCAGATCAACACCCAGCAGGGTGCTTCGACGACCGAGCGGATCGTCGTCCCGCAGTCCCTGAGCGGCGAACAGGCCGTCGCGCTGTAACGCTTATCCCATTTTCCTATTTTGATCTCCCCTCTAGCATACGCTGAACGCTACGTTTTGGTCTGATCGGCGAGCTCGCTCGATGCGGACAAGTAGATTTTTCTTCCCCGTGTCTCACTACGACGTATGGACACGCGCAGGACACTCGTTTTACTGTTGGCTCTCTCTGCGATCGGGCTGGTAGCGCACGGCACTATCGCACAGGCGGGCCAGGACTGCCAGCCGGTCGACGAGCGACAGATCTGCATTCAGGACGCCTCGGCACCCGACACGCTGATCATCGATGGGGATAACGAAGACCTTTCGATCACGATCGAGAATGTCGGATCGACGAACTCGACGGCGATCGTGATGCTGGATGTCGAACGTCCCGACAACTCGACTGCACGGTACCAGCTCGACCAACCGACGCTCGCGCCCGGCGAAACCGCGACTATCTCCCAACCGCTGAACGCGACCACGGAGGGAACTCACCTGATCCAGGTCGCTGTTGTCGACGACCAGTCCCTCCGGATATACGAGACACAGACCTTCTCCGTTGAGGTCCGGACTGAACCCGCTCCGGGACTCGGTGGCCCGATTGACCGCGTCGAGATCGCACTCGCCGCGTTGATCGTCGCACTCCTGGGGATCGCCGCACTTGCATACAGGGCTGTCGACCGCTGACGGCGAGTTGACGACGCGGATTCAGCCGATCGACTAGCCGACGGAATTATACTCGCCCGCCATAGAGACACACGTATGGGATCCGGGGACGACCCGAACGACGACGACGGCCGCGTGCTCGCCCCCGAGGAGCTCGATATCTCGGACGACGAACACGTCGCCGAGATCGACGACGGCCGATACGTCGTCTCCCCGAACGATCCGATCGACGACGAGCCGAACGTCGCCTCGAGTCAGCCCGTGCGCGAGCGCGCTGACACCGCGGACGCGGATTCCGAACCCGACTCACGGCCGGAACGATCGAACAGTCCGGACCGACCCCCCGCAACCGATAGTCAGCCGACGGACGTCTCCGAGCTGACCGAACGGGACGTCTCGCGGTGGCTGGAATCGAACTTCGAGAACGCCAATTCACGGTATGGTTTTCACGTGACCGCGACGTTCGACGGCCGGGTGTTCCAGCGACGGATGATGTCCAACGACGTGGTGACGATCTTCGAGAGTCTCATCCTCTGGTACGCCCAGCATATCGACAGCGAGACGCCGGTCGAGGAGATTCTCGGGATCCTGCTGACCGAGTCGAACGTGCCGATCACGTATCCGACCGAGAGTCTCTCGGAAGCGATCAAACGCGAGGGGCTCGAACCGGACGATACGATCGGAGAATTACTCGAACAGGTCGAAGACGGATTCCGGCTGTAACTACCGCCGTCGGTCGGTATCAATGGCGATAATCCGGCGGAAGCATTTATTTGAACGATCGCAGTACGTACGGAGTGATTGATCATGCCTGAAGTGCTGATCGCCGATGACTCCGAGTTCATGCGCAACCTCCTGCGGGAGATCCTCGAGGAGGATCACCAGATCGTGGGTGAAGTCGAAAACGGCGTCGAAGCCGTCGAGACATACAAGGAGGAGAATCCGGATCTGGTCATGATGGACATCGTGATGCCGATCCGGGACGGTATCGAAGCGACCGACGAGATCAAGAATACCGACCCCAACGCGAACGTCATCATGTGTACGAGCGTCGGCCAGGAAGAGAAGATGAAAGAGGCGGTCAAGGCGGGGGCGGACGGGTATATCACGAAGCCGTTCCAGAAACCGAGCGTGATGGAAGCCATCGAGGACGTCGTTCCCTCATAAATGAAAGTCGACATTCAGTCGCTCGAAACGTTCAATCAGCTGGCTCGCGAGGGTGCCGAACAGGCGACAGCGTCGATGACCCAGATGACCGGGATCGAGGCCGATGTCGAAGTGACGAAGATGTCGCTCGTCGACCGCAAAGATCTCGGGGAAGAGCTCGGTGACAGGGCGTTCGTCGGTGTGCAATTCGATTACGAGGGCGAACTCGCGGGTGAAACCGTGCTGGTGTTCGGCCGGGCGTGCAGTGCGTCGCTGGTCGAGGCGCTGATCGGCAGTGCGGACGACGAGGCGATGGCCAAAAGCGGTGTCAAGGAGATCGGCAACATCATGATGAGTGGGTTCATCGACGGGTGGGCCGACTACCTCGAAACCTCGATCGATCACTCGCCGCCGACGTACATCGAGGGCAACGGACCTGCTGTGCTCCCGGACACGACCGGCAGTGACGATTCGGACCATGTCTTCGTGTTCAAAAGCCGGATCGAGTGGGTCGACGAGTCGGTCGAGTTCTACATTTATATGCTCCCGGAGTACGATCCGCTGACCTCGATCATGGCCGATCACGCTGACACCGGCGACGACGCGATCCCCGTCGACAAGCTCGAAGTGTTCAACGAGATGACCCGCAGCGGGACCGAAAAGGCCGCCGAGAACGTCACTATGATGACCGGTGTCGAAACCACGGCCGAGGTCTCGCAGATCAGTTTCGCACCCGTCACGGATGTCCCAAAGCAGGTGAGCAACGAGACGTACGTGGGAACGGTCGTCGAGTTCACGGGCCTCCCGAGCGGCTATCTGATGGTGTTGTTCGACGAAGTGTCGGCCAAGAACGTCGCCGAGGCGATGATGCCGATCGACGTCGACGGTGACGGACTGACCGACCAACACAAGGCAGCCATCGAAGAGCTGGGAAACATCATGACGAGCGGGTTCGTCGACGGGTGGGCGAACGTGCTACAGACCTCGGTGGATCACACGCCGCCGCGGTTGGTCCACGATATGGGCCAGGCGATCATCGATCCGCTCGCGGCACAGGTCGGTCGCCAGCAGGAACATGCGTTTATCGTCGACTCGACGATGCGGACCGACGAGATCGAGTTCGAAGCGGAGATCCACGCGCTGCCGAACGAACAGGAGCTCCGGGAAGCACTAGACGAGCTGCTGGTCGACCGGGTCGACGAGACCGAGGCGGACCCCGAACAGATATTCCAAGAATGAAGGTCTACGACGGACAGACGAGTTCGGAGACCGAGAGTAAACCCGAACAGATCAAGGTCGGGATCGCCGAGTACGACGTGAGCAAGAACGGGGCCGTGTTGACGACGAGCGGTCTCGGGTCCTGCATCGGGGTTGCGCTCCACGACGAGACTGTGCCCGTCTCCGGGCTGGTGCACGTGATGTTGCCGTCCGCCGACGACATGGAAGACGGAAATCGAGCGAAGTTCGCTGACACCGGCGTCGAGACGCTCATCGAGGCGCTCGAAGACGCAGGGGGGAACAGAAATAATATGGTCGCGAAAATCGCTGGCGGCAGTGACATGCTTGATTTCTCCGAGAGCGGGTCCGGTATCGGACAACGAAACGTCGAGCAAGTCAAAGAGACACTCAACGACTACGGGATTTCCGTCGTTGGCGAAGACGTCGGTGGGAACCACGGCCGCTCGATCAAACTCAAAGGCGCGAGTGGTGAATTGGTTGTCAAAAGTGCGAACAAGGGCAGCAGAACGCTGTAATTTTCGCGCTGATGGCTTAATCGAATCGACAAGAAAACGGAAACCACTTCGGCCGACGGATCGTCTCCAGATATAGACAGATCCGCTGTAAATCCCTCAGCACGACCGAAATATTGAGAATTGTACTCGTATCGTGTCTGGCATAATCTGTTTCACTCTGGTGTCTGACGATTGTTTCTGCCGAGCGCGCGTGTATACACCCGTCAATTATCAAATACGATACTCTAAACGGTACATTGAAGGGTATGAGAGCGGTTTCTCATACCAATGAGTGATTTCGCCACCGTCGCCGCACTATCGAGTCTGGTCGGGTCAGCGATGGCCGCAACCAGCGGTGTGTCCGGCATCGGTCAGGTGGCAATTCCGACGGATCCAGCCGTTTTGACGCTGTTTTCGGCGGGTGTCGTTGGCATGAGTATCAAGAACGTTTTCGACTCTATTCTCTCGGACGAGGACGAAGAGAACGCGGGCGAGCAGATGAGCGACGGAGCCGGTCTGATGGACGAGGAAGGCGGCGACGATCTGGGTGGCCTCGGTGGGTTCGAAGACGAGGGTGACGACGAGTTCGGCGACTTCGGGGACGACGAGTTCGGCGACATGGACGGCGGCGCCGATACGGACGAACTCGAGCATCGGCTCGACGAGCTCGAGACCGAGGTCGGGAGTCTCTCCTCGACGGTCAACACCGTGCGCAACGAGAACGAGCAGATCAGCGAGACCGTCGACGACGTCGAAGAGAACGTCCGGAAGTTGCTCGACATCTACGAGATGGTCACACGGGGCGTCAACCCCTTTGCCGACGACATCGAGGGTGGCGGCCTCAGCGGTGGCGGTGACGGCAACTCGTTCGGTCTCTTCGATAACGGCCAGGACGAGAGCGACGACGAGGACCTCGACGAGGACATCGCGAACGCGGACGCGGAAGGGTTCTTCGACGACGACCTGGTGGAAGACGACGACGAGAGCTTCGACGAGTCCGTCGACGACATGATGGGCGATGACGTCGATGACGGCGGCGATCCGTTCGAAGAGGAGTTCAACGACGACGCGTTCGACGACGACGGGCTCGACGATGATTTCGACGACGATGGGTTCGGCGACAGCGGCATGGACGAGGGCGGATTCGAGGCGGAGACGGACAGTGACGACGGCGGTGGCGGCGGCAAATCGTTCCAGGAGCTCAAAGACGAGTACGAGTCCGGCGACGCCGACTGGGCCGAAGACGAAAAAAAACCCGGTGAAACGAGTAGCACCGAGCAGGATTCGCATGACGATGCTGGCGATAGCATCGAGGACGACGCCGACGCGTTCGCTTCCGAGGCGTTCGAGACCGACGAGTCGGACAGCGACGTCGACGATCTCGACGACGAGTTGGCCGACGACGACCTCTTCGATACAGTCATCGAGGACGACGGTGACGACAGCGAATCGGCGACGGCTGCTGATGGCCAGTTAGCGTCCGAAACGGATGGCGAGGCCGCATCGACGTCCGAGGCTGACGGCGAACACGACTCGGACCCCGACGAAGTCGCCGACGCCGTAGATGACGAGGCGACATCCGGGACCTCGCCAGTCAGTGGATCTGAATCAGTGACGGACGAACCGAGCGAAGCCGAGGCGCAGCCGACTCCATCCACGGATACGCCATCGGAGTCCGAGGCGACGGCTACTGGCGAGGGCAAGCCGTACCTGGCGGCGATGCCGGAGGGGTTCGGATCGGAGCTGATCGTCATCGAGTGGCTCGAATATCTCGTCGAGGAGGTTGGAATCCGGTCAACTGCGGAGGCGATCGACTATTACGAGCGCATCGACTGGGTGAGTGAACCGGTCGCGGACGACCTCCAGGAGTACTTGCGCGGGTTCGACGAGCGCGGTGTCGACGCTGATCTGACGATCGACCATCACACACAGTCACTGAAGTACATCGGCCAGCTCAACGGCACCCCGGGGACGCAGATGGGGCTTTCCGGAGGTGGTTCCGATGGGCTTCAGCGTTAGTGGTTCGGCCGCGATCGTCTTCGTCGGGCTGTTTATCGCGTTCGGGACCTTCTACAGTGCCAGTACCAACACGATGGAGCAAGTGACTGACGCGCGGTCGGACTGGGGGGATCGGGACCTCGCCCAGCGGAACACGGACATCGAGATTACCGCTGCGACCTACAACAACACGACTGAACGTCTGGCCGTCGAGATCAACAACACCGGCGCAACGGCGCTGTCGGTCGACGAGACGGATCTGATCGCCGACAACGAGTATCTGTTCCCGGAACGCAGTGACGTGGATGGAGACGCCGGGACCGACGTCTGGGCGTCCGGCCAGCGACTCACCTACAACGTCAGTGTCGCGACCCAGCCCGACCGAGTCAAAGTGACGACTGGAACCGGCGTGGCTGCGACGGAGGTGGTCACCCGTGGCTAGCGTCTCCGCCTCGCATCTGATCCTGTTCATCGCGAGCGTCCTCGTCGCTGCCAGCGTCGCCGGGACGATCACGACGACAGTCGGGCGTCTGAGCGACGGCGTCTCTCAGCAAGGCGACGCGCTGAGTCAGGACGTTCAGACCGACATCGAGATCATAAGCGACAGCGGCGCACCGGTGTACGACCGGGACGGGAACGGGAACATTACGCTCCTGGTGAAAAACACCGGATCGAGATCGCTCGTCCCACTGTCCTCTCAGATGGACGTCCTCGTCGACGGGCAGTTTCAGTCGGCAGTCGGGGTGACGGTCGTCGACGGGGCGAGTCCGGATAGCTGGCAGCCGGGTGACGTAGTGCGGGTCAACGTCAGCGTGCCGAATCTCGACACCGGCGACCATCGGGTCCAGGTAACTGTCAACGGTGACAAAGAGGTGTTCAGGTTCAACCTATGAGTATCGCAACGACTGATCTGTTCTCACTCGGACTCGACGAGCGAGACCGGCTGAACAAGGAGCTCGGTGGCGGCATCCCCCCGGGTAGTATCGTCCTCGTCGAGGGTGACTACGGGGCCGGCAAGTCCGCGATGAGCCAGCGGTTCACCTACGGGCTCTGTGAGGAGGGCCACCGCGTCACGATGCTCTCGACCGAACTCACCGTCGGGAGCTTTCTCGATCAGATGCACAGTCTCGATTACGACATGGTCGAGCACATGCTCGATGAGAACGTGCTGTTTTTGCACGCTGACATCGGGGACTCCAACACGTTTTCCGACGAGGACGACGGGGGCGACCGCATGGACCTCCTCAAGCGGTTGATGGACGCGGAAGTGATGTGGGACTCCGAAGTGATCATCATCGACACGTTCGACGCCATCTTGCGCAACGACCCCAAGTTCGAGGCGCTCGTCCGGAAAAACGAGGAACGACAGGCGGCTCTGGAGATCATCTCGTTTTTCCGTGATATCATCGCCGAGGGGAAAGTGATCGTACTCACGGTCGACCCCTCGACGCTCGACGAGGACGCTATCGGGCCGTTCCGGTCGATCGCCGACGTCTTCCTCGAGTTGGAGATGATCGAAGTCGGCAACGACGTCCGCCGACAGATCTCTGTCAAGCGGTTCGCCGGCATGGGCGAACAGGTCGGCGACACGATCGGCTACTCGGTCCGTTCGGGGACCGGCATCGTGATCGAATCACGGAGCGTGGCATGATGGAGGGCGCACAATGACAGAACAGGGACGACCGAAACCGTCGGACGAACTCAGACAGTACGCGTCGAACCGCCCGCACCTCCGGGACCATCTCAAGAAGTTCAAGCAGATCACCGGCGAGTTCCCGATGTTCGCCGAGGAAGCCGCTGGCGACCTCGAAACCGACCGGCCGAACGTGCTGTATCCCGTCGGCGGCCCCATCTTCACACACATCTACGGCGACGTCGGCCAGGACATGAAGTACTACGCGATCGAGCCGGAGCTGTCCGACGAGGAGCAGGTCGTGTTCAACAAGGTTCGCAACCGCCTGCTCCAGCGCAGCGTCAACAAGCCCGCGCCGACCGACGAGTCCGAGTACGACGACCGCATCGAGGAACTCCTCCAGGAGACGACCAACGTCAAGAAACGCGAGAGCGGTAGCGGCGTCCTGAGCCGACTGCGGAACAACATCAGCTCGATCGGCAAGGTCGACGTCAAACCCGAGACCTACGAGAACATCCGGTATCGACTCAACCGGGACATCGTCGGTCTCGGCCCCCTCGAACCGGTCATGCGTGACCCGGCCAACGAGGACATCCACGTCATCGGGCCCACGGAGTGTTACGTCGACCACGGCGTCTTCGGCATGCTCGAGACGACCGTCGAATGGGACAGCAACGAGGGATTCGACCAGTGGCTGCGCAACATGGGCGAACGCATCGGCGATCCCGTCTCCGACAGCGATCCGATCGTCGACTCGACGCTACCGGACGGCTCGCGTCTGAACCTCATCTACTCCGACGACGTGAGCGTCAAAGGTCCCAGTCTCACGATCCGTCAGGGCGACGAGACGCCGCTGTCGATCTTCCAGATCACCAAGTGGGGGACGCTCAGTCCGCAACTGGCCGCGTACCTCTGGCTCGCCCTGGAGAACGAACAGACCGTCTTCGTTGTCGGGGAGACGGCCTCCGGGAAGACGACGACGCTGAACGCCAGCATGGCGTTCATCCCCCGGGACCACAAGATCTACACGGCCGAGGACACCGCCGAGGTGCTGCCGCCACACGACACCTGGCAACAACTCCTGACCCGCGAGGGTGACGAGCAAAGCGGCGGCACCGGCGTCGACATGTTCGATCTGGTCGCCGCAGCCCTGCGGTCCCGTCCCGACTACATCATCGTGGGTGAGGTCCGTGGCGAGGAGGGTCGGATGGCCTTCCAGGCCGCACAGACCGGCCACCCCGTCATGCTGACGTTCCACGCCAGCGACATCGTCTCGATGATCCAGCGGTTCACCGGTGAACCGATCAACGTCCCCGAGACGTTCATGGACGTCGCCGACATCGCGCTGTTCCAGAACCGAGTCAAGCAGGGCGACGACGTGCTGCGTCGGGTCACGAGCGTCCAGGAAATCGAAGGCTACTCCAAGGAGATGGAGGGGGTCATCACCCGGCAGGTGTTCTACTGGGATCCCGTCGAGGACGAGATCGTCTTCCAGGGGATGAACAACTCGTTCGTCCTCGAGGAGCAGATCGCGACGCTGCTGGGCTACGAGGACACTCGGGACATCTACGACGATCTGCAGTTCCGGGCGGACCTGATCGAGCGTGCGATCCAGGAGAACATCCTCGGCTACCACGAGGTCAACGAGTTCATCGAGGACTTCCAGCGGGACGGACTGGAGGGCGTCCCCTTCGACATCCACCGCCCTGACTGATGGCAACGAAAGACTCCGCTACGATCGATCTGTCGCTGTCGAGCACCTTCGCGGGGCTGCTGGACTCCTACCGGAGGCTCGACATTCCGTTGCAGCGGTATCTCCTGACGATCCTGCTACCGGCGACGGTGTTTTTCGTCGGTTCGCTCCTCGCGACGCTGCTCCTGGAGATGCCGCTGTTTATCCGAGCGCCGATCCCGCTGCTCGGTCTGCTGATTTTCGGAACTGCTGTGTTTTTCCCCAAGGTCCAGCTGTCACAGCGCAAGCGCCAGCTCAACAACCGGTTTCATCTGATGGTCACGCACATGACTGTCCTCTCGACGACCAAGATCGACCGGATGGAGGTGTTCCGTGCGCTCGCGTCCGAAGACGAGTACGGCGAACTCGCGACCGAGCTGGGACGGGTCGTCGAGCTGGTCGATACCTGGAATCAGAGCCTCGACGACGCCTGTCGTCGCCGCGCGAAACAGGTGCCAAGCGATACGCTGTCGGACTTTTTCGACCGGCTGGCGTACAATATCGGTGCCGGCCAGTCCCTCGAGGACTACCTCGTCAACGAGCAGGACATGATCATCGAGAACTACACGACCGTCTACGAGGGGACGCTCGGCAATCTCAACGTGATGAAAGACCTCTACCTGTCGATGATCCTCTCGATGACGTTCGCGCTCGTGTTTTCGGTTGTGCTGCCCGTCCTGACCGGAACGAATCCGACGATGACGGTCGCCTCGGTCATTCTGCTGTTCGTGTTCGTCCAGGCGGGGTTCTATCTCGCGATCCGGTCGATCGCGCCGTACGACCCGATCTGGTTCCACCCGGAGGAGTATCCCTCGCCCGTGGACGGGCGGCTCGATCGCGCGTTCGCGATCGGGGTCGCGCTGACTGCCGTCCTCTCGTTTATCACGTTCGGCGGCCGGGCCGGCATCAGCCCGATCACGCTCGATATGCTCGTCCCGATCTGGTCACCGGTGCCGCTGACGCTGTACGCGGCAGTGCCGGTCACACCGCTGTTGATTCCCGGGCTCGTCGCCCGCGCAGAAGAGCAGCGGATCCAGGGCCGCGACGCCGAGTTCCCCAGCTTCATCCGGGGGCTGGGCGCGACCGAAGGTGCGAAGCAATCGACGACGTCGACGGTCCTGCAGAGCCTCCGAAAGAAGGATTTCGGATCGCTGACGCCACAGATAGACAACCTCTACAAGCGATTGAACATGCGGATCGAACCCGCCAGCGCGTGGCGCCACTTCACCGCGGAGTCGCGCTCGTATCTCATTCAGACGTTCTCCGAAATGTATCTCGTCGGCCGGGAGATGGGCGGAGATCCCAAGATGCTCGGCGAGTTGATCGCAGAGAACATGAACGAGGTGCTCCAGCTTCGCCAGCAGCGCCGGCAGGAAACGACCACCCTGATCGGCCTCCTCTACGGGATCACTGCCGCTTCGACGTTCGCCTTCTTCATCGGGCTCCAGGTCGTCAACATCCTCGCCGGTCTCACGCTCAATCTCGCCAGTACGAGCCAGCTCGACGTCGCGTCGCTGATCAACACCAGCGTCTACAACATCCCGCTCATCGAGTTTCTGCTGATCGTCGTCATCGTGTTCAACGCGATGCTCTCGGCGTTGATGGTCCGTACGCTCGACGGCGGCCACAACATGAATTCCTACATGCACTTCGTGCTTCTCACCTGGCTCGGTGCGCTGACGGCTATCCTCACCAAGTGGATGGTCTCGCAGTTCCTGTCTATTTAGGCACCACGTTTTCTCGCTCGGGTGTCCTCGCGAGAAAAACTTGGGAAAAATGGCCGGAATCGCCTCGTCAGGGCGATTCCGGGGAAACGGCGGCCGTCGGCCGCCGTATGCTCTTGTAACTGCTCTCCGTCCGCATCGGGTCACTTTTCCACGCGGATCGCCTCCTGATAGGCATGAGCAAGCGATCCGAGTTCCTGGCCGGTGAGCGCCCGGACGACATCGCCTTCTTCCTGCACGAAGACGCCGTCGAGAACCTCGATGCCCTTGAGGACTACGCGGAGACCGTCGAGGACGGCGTCGTCCTCGTCCTCCCCGGAGAGAACGGCCGCAACGCCTTCCAGAAAGCCGCCGGAACCGATCCGATGGAGCTCGCACAGGCTGCCATGGGAACCGAGGGGACCGTCGAGTCGGATCTGACCGGCGGTGTCTGCCCTGTCGCCGGGGACGACCCGGACGCGGATCACACGACACGCTTCGTGTTCGCGTTCGCCGAGGAACAGAACGAGGAGGTCGGTGGCCTCTACGCGGAGGGCGATGTCGTCCACGCCTATGCAGTCTGTAACTGCGGCCAGCGATACAGCCAGAAGTGGGTCGTCGGCGAACGGTAGGCGCCGTGCCTGGCCAACGACAGCTCCCGAGGAACAGCACCCATACGGCTCCAGCACGGAGCTGTGATCAATATGTCGTGGACCGTGCTGTTCGTCGCCGGACTGTTCGAAATCGCGTGGGCAATCGGGCTCGCGTACTCCGACGGGCTCTCGAAGCCGCTCCCGACGCTCGGAACTATCGTCGCACTCCTCGTCAGTATGATTCTGCTCGCACACGCTGTTCAGGAGCTACCTGTCGGGACGGCGTATGCGGTGTGGACCGGTATCGGAGCCGTTGGGACCGCTTCACTCGGGATTGTGCTCCTAGACGAGCCCGTCACGCCCGCCCGCATCGCGTTCATCGGCGTGATCGTCGTCGGCATCGTCGGCCTCAACCTCACGTCGGGTGGGCACTGATCGGGAAACAGCTGCGGATGATCACGCCACCGGCGTCCCAGTCCCACTTTTTCCTCGTCGGGTAGCCTCGCTTCTCTCGGCTACCACTCCTCGCAAAAACATGGGGAAAAAGCCGGAGCCTCGTTACACTCGGCTCCGGTGAAACGCCTCACGCAGTTCGGCGTCTGCTACGCCACCGGCGTCCGCTCGACAACGGTTCCATCGACCGTCGGGTACTGCTCGACGATCTCGCCACGCTCGATATCGCCTTCCGCGATCATCTCTTCCAGGAGCCACCAGGCGACCTCGACGTGCTCGGATTTGACAGTGTAGTACTCTTCTGGAACGCCCAAAGCTTCGAATCGCTCGGGATCGACCGTCGTCTTCCCGTAGACCAGCGTCCCGTCGTCGGTGATCTCGTCGAACGGCCGCCGGACGTTCCGGGCCATCCGCTTGAGCCGACGGCGATGCTGGGCGGCGTCTTTGAACACGGACGTACAGAAGTAGACCTTCTCGTGGCTTCCCATCACGTCCAGGATCTCCTCGCGGTCGCCGTCGACGGCACTCATGTGCCCCTCTCGCAGTTCGTAGCCCTGCTCTTGCATCCGCCGGAAGTTCCCGTCCGACATCTCGAACTCGTTGACGTTACAGAACTCCGCGGCTCCCTCGTCGAGGAACTCCAGAAACTCCGTCTCAGGCCGGATCCCCGGAATCTCGAAGGCGGGTGTGATCCCCTCCTCGCGAGCGATATAGAGGATCTCCTCCCACTCGGTGCCGTGGAGATCGCCCCACTGCTCTAAGGGCGGGTGGAACCGAATCTCGTCCAGTCCGGCCTCGGCCAGCCGGCGCATGTTCTCCCGACCGCCAGTGATCCCAGTGTAGAGGTGGATGTGGTGGTCCTCGCCGAACTCGTCTTTGAGCAGCGAGATGTATCGTGTCGTCCGATCCATCACTTCCTGGGGTTCCCCGCCAGTGATCGACGAGCCCATCGCGCTCATCCGCTCGGCCTCGCGGATGATGTCCTGATCTTCCTCCACTTTCCGTTCGTTGGCGTAGACGTCGGTGACGTTCTTGCGGTTCTCCCCAAGGGGACAGTAGAAACAATCGCGCTGGTCACAGTAGCCGTAGACGAATATGACCATCTTCCCGCCTTTGGCGCACTGCTCGCAACCCTTGGAGATCATCGTATCGTGACCCCCTATAATTGGGGCATACTCAAAAGTCGTGCGAAAGTACTCGGCGATCAGACGGCGAACCGTCGGTACGCGGCTCCGAGGAGACACACGGTCCCGAGAGCCATCGACCCCAGCCGCGGGAGGTGTTGGGTCACGAAATCCGCCTCGTACGTGAGATGTTTGACCTGCAGCAGGTACCACTCGCCCTCGTATCGAACGTTGTAGATACTGATACTCTCCGGTGGTGGCGTTAGCGACTCGGGTGTATCGCGGACTGAGAAGTTGACTGTCGTGCCGCGTTCCGTTCGCTCGTTCGTCCGACGTGCCTCCTCGAAGACCGCACGTTCGGCCTCGGTGAGGTTCGCGTAGACGAGGTTCGACTGATCCTCGTTGTCCATCCAGTCGTCTTCCACGTAGTACTCGACCCGGTCGTCCGGGATATCCGGCGGAACGAGAATCGGGAGCGCGATCAGGACGGCACCCGCGACGAGGAGGACACCGATCAGGGCGGCTTCTCGACTAACGTCCATACCGTCGCTTCTACCGGCTGGAAAAAATATCGACCGGTCGCGGAATGGCACTCAGACGCGGACTGAGTCTCTCAATCAGATCCCGCCGGAATCACGTCCACACAGACCACGTTGTCGTCGCCTTCGACGTCCAATGACCACTTTTCCGCTCGTTCCCACTGGTCACTCGCGCAAAACGTGGGGAAAAGCGTCGAGAGTCCGCCCTACTCGTCGATGTCGTCTTCTTCGGTCTCCGAACCCGCCGGAATCACGTCCATACAGGCCACGCTGTCGTCGCTTTCGACGTCCATGATCACCACGCCTTTCGTGTTCCGGCCGACCGTCGAGATGTCCGCGACCGGGCAGCGCATGATCTGGCCGGCCTCGCTCATGACGACGAGGTGGTCGTCTTCCTCGACGGCTTTGACGTCGACGACTGGCCCGTTTCGGTCGCCGGTCTTGATGTCGATCAGGCCCTTGCCGTAGCGGGACTGACGGCGATACTCGCTGAGTGCTGTCCGCTTGCCGTAGCCGCGTTTCGTGACCGTCAGCAGCGCACGGCCGTCGTCGTCGTTCATCGCTACGAGTCCGGCGACCGCGTCCCTGTCTTCGAGATCGATCCCGCGGACGCCACGAGCCGACCGCCCCATCTCCCTGACGTCGCTCTCGTCGAATCGGATCGTCATCCCGCCTTCCGTGGCGACGACCAGGTCCTTCGTGCCATCGGTCACCTCGACGTCGACGAGTTCGTCGCCCGCTTCGAGTTTCGCCGCCCTGATGCCCGTCGAGAGGATGTTCTCGAACTCCGCACAGGGCGTGCGCTTGACGTATCCCTGCCGGGTCGCCATCGTGATGGACTCCTCGGGATCGAGGTCGTCCGTCGGCACGACCGCCGTGATCTGTTCCCCGTCGTCCAGATCAAGCAGGTTGATCGCGGACTTTCCGCGGGCAGTCCTGGACATCTCCGGAATCTCGTAGGTTTTCAGCCGGTAGACTTGGCCGTGGTTGGTAAAGCATAGCAGGTAGTCGTGGCTGTGCGCTTGGAAGACCGTCGTCACCCGATCGCCGTCCTTCGGATCGGACCCGATGATCCCCTTGCCGCCGCGGCGCTGGGGATCGAAGTTCTCGGCGGGCATTCGCTTGATGTAGTCGTCGGCAGTCATGACGACCACGACGTCCTCTTCGGGAACGAGGTCCTCACGGGTGACCGTTCCGGCGTCCTCGACGATCGAGGTCCGGCGGTCGTCGTCGTATTCGTCTTTGACCGCGCGCAACTCGTCTTTGATCACCTCGTCGAGTTTCGATTCGCTTTCGAGGATCGCTTCCAGTCGCTCGATCTCCGCTTGCACGTCCTCGTACTCGGCCTCGATCTCACCGGCTTCGGCGGAGGTCAGCGACCCGATCTGCATCCGGACGACGTGTGCTGCCTGCTCCGTCGAGAAGTCGTATCGCTCCACGAGCGCCTCCTTGGCGGCCGACCGGTCCTCGGCCTCCTGAACGAGCTCGACGACGCTCTCGGCGTTGTTGACGGCCGTCAGCCGCCCTTCGAGGATGTGTGCCCGATCCTCGGCTTCCTGCAGGTCGAACTCCGACCGCCGGCGAACGACTTCCCGACGGTGCTCGACGTAGTGCTGGAGCGTCTCCTTCAGTGTCAGCACTTTTGGCTGGCCATCCACCAGGGCGAGGTTAATCACGCCGAAGGTCGATTCGAGGTGATGTTCCAGCAGCTGGTTTTTCACGACGTCGACGTTCGCGCCGCGCTTGCACTCGATGACGATCCGGACGCCGTCCCGGTCGGACTCGTCCCGCAGATCCGAGACGCCCTCGATGATGCCCTCGTTGACGTCGTCGGCGATCCGCTCGACGATCCGGGCCTTGTTTTCCTGGAACGGGAGTTCAGTGACGACGATCCGATCCCCGCCGGTTGCGGTCTCCTCGACCTCGAACTCCGCGCGGACGGTCAGTCGCCCTCGACCGGTCGCGTACGCCGAGTAGATTGCGTCCTTGCCGACGATGTTCGCGCCCGTCGGGAAGTCCGGCCCCTTGACGTGTTCCATCAGATCCGTGATTTCGGCCTCGGGGTTGTCGATAAGGTGAACGGTCGCGTCGATTACCTCTCCGAGGTTATGTGGCGGGATGTTCGTCGACATCCCGACGGCGATACCCGAGGAGCCGTTGACCAGCAGGTTCGGGAACGCCGCGGGGAGGACATCCGGCTCTTGCAGACGGTCGTCGTAGTTCGACGTGAAGTCGACAGTGTCTTTCTCCAGATCCGCGAGCAACTCCTCGGCCATCGGGGCCATCCTGGCCTCGGTATACCGCATCGCTGCGGCCGGATCGCCGTCCATCGATCCGAAGTTGCCCTGTCCGTCGACCAGGGGATAACGCATCGAGAAGTCCTGGGCCATCCGCACGAGCGTGTCGTAGATCGCGCTGTCGCCGTGTGGATGGTAGTCCCCCATGGTCTCCCCGACGATCGAGGAGGACTTCCGGTGAGAGGACCCCGAGGAGACGCCCAGCTCCGACATCGCATAGAGAATGCGCCGATGGACGGGCTTGAGCCCGTCCCGAACGTCCGGCAGCGCCCGGCCGGCGATGACGCTCATCGCGTAGTCGATGTAACTCTGCTCCATCTCGTCTTCGATCCGGACGTGCTCGACGCGGGCTGCGTCGGCTGTCACGTCCGGTCCATCAGGTACGTCCGAGCTCATATGTCCACCCATTCTGCTTCAGGCGAGTGCTCCTTGATAAACTGCTTGCGCGGTTCGACCGCGGAACCCATCAACACCGAGAACATCTTGTCCGCGGCAGCGGCGTCCTCGATCGTGATCTGCTTGAGGAATCGGTTCTCGGGATTCATCGTCGTCTCCCAGAGCTGTTTGGGGTTCATCTCACCCAGGCCCTTGAACCGCTGGACTTGATCCGGGTTGCCGTTGCATTTCTCCGCGACGATCTCGTCGCGTTCCGCATCCGTCATCGCGTCGTAGGTCTCCCCGCGATACCGAATCCGGTACAGCGGCGGCCGGGCAGCATAGATGTGCCCACCTTCCAGCAGCGGGCGCATATGCCGATAGAAGAACGTCAGCAGTAGCGTTCTGATGTGGGCTCCGTCGACGTCGGCGTCAGTCGCGAAGATGATCTTCTCGTAGCGCAATTCCTCCAGGTCGAACTCGTCGCCGACGCCAGTCCCGAGCGCGGTGATGATGTTGCGGATCTGCTCGTTTTCGAGGATGCGATCCAGCCGGTGTTTCTCGACGTTGAGGATCTTCCCGCGGATCGGCAACACGGCCTGGAACTCGGGATCGCGCGCCTGCTTTGCGCTGCCGCCGGCGCTGTCACCTTCCGCGATGAACAGTTCGGCCTCGCTGGGGTCTTTGGTCTGGCAGTCGGCCAGCTTCCCCGGGAGTGCGGTCGAATCCAGCGCGCTCTTTCGCCGCGTGAGTTCTTCGGCCTTCTTGGCGGCCTTGCGGGCCTTCGCGGCCTCGACAGCCTTGCCGATGATCGCCTCGGCGGTGTCGGGGTTCTCCTCGAAGTAGGTACCGAGGTGCTCGTGGACCGCCGACTCGACGACGCCACGGACCTCGCTGTTCCCGAGTTTGGTCTTGGTCTGGCCCTCGAACTGAGGATCCGGATGTTTGACCGAGATAACGGCTGTCAGTCCCTCGCGGATGTCCTCGCCTTTGAGCGTGTCGTCCAGGTCTTTCAGCAGGTCGTTGCTGGTCGCGTAGTCGTTGACGATCCGTGTCAGCGCGGTCTTGAACCCGGTGAGATGGGTTCCACCCTCGCGGGTGTTGATGTTGTTCGCGAACGCGTGGATCGAGCCCTGGAGCTCGTCGGTCGCCTGCATCGCCACTTCGACGTGGACGCCCTCCGATTCGTCCTCGAAGTAGATGACGCCCCGGTGGAGTGGCTCTTTGGTCTCGTTGAGATACTCGACGAACTCTTTGATGCCTCCCTCGTAGTAGAATCGCTGTTCGGTCCCGTCGCGCTCGTCGGTCAGCGTAATCTCGACGCCGGAGTTGAGAAACGCCAGCTCGCGAAGTCGATTTTCGAGCGTCGAGAACTCGAAGTCGGTCGTCTCGAAGATCTCCTCGTCGGGCCAAAACCGGATCTCGGTGCCGGTCGATTCCCCGGGATCGGAATCCCGGATCTTCTCGACGCCGCTTGGAACTCCCCGCTCGAACTGCTCCCGATAGACGCCGCCGTTCCGGGTCACCTCGACGATCAACTCCGAGGAGAGGGCATTGACGACGGAGACGCCGACGCCGTGCAGTCCGCCCGACACCTGGTAGGACTTGTTGTCGAATTTCCCCCCGGCGTGTAGTACCGTCATGACGACCTCGACGGCCGGCCGGTCGTACTCCTGGTGGGTATCGACCGGGATCCCCCGACCGTCGTCCCGAACGGACACTGATCCGTCGTCGTGGATCGTCACGTCGATCGACTCACAGTGGCCCGCGAGTGCCTCGTCGATCGAGTTGTCGACGACCTCGTAGACGAGATGGTGTAACCCGCGCGCGCCGGTCGAACCGATATACATCGCCGGGCGCTTGCGGACGGCCTCCAGCCCTTCGAGGGCCTGGATTGAATCCGCTCCGTAGTCGCTGTCCTGGCTCATGAAGTATCTTGACGTATGCCGGCCGATCCCTTAAGTCTCACGTGCGCGCGTGAGACTATTCAATTGTATTGGGAATGAGTGACACGTCCGAACGCGCCGAAAAACGCAGGAAACCGTCGCGTCGCTGAAACGAGATTGTGCGGTCTATCCTTCCATGCCGCCAAAGGAGAGACCTTGCTGGATGTACCGCTGCATGAAGAAGTACACCAGCATGAGCGGGACCGCGAATGTCAGTGAGAACGCGGCGAATTTCGACCAGGCAACGCTGAAGCCCGGACTCGCCGGCGAGAGCGCGTACACACCGACCGGAAGCGTGTACTGTCCTGCACCGAGGATCGTCTGTGCGACAATGTACTCGGTCCACCCGGCCAGGAAGACGAACACGAACACGGTTGCGAGCCCCGCTTTCGCGAGGGGTATGATGACCTCGTAGACGATACGCCACGACGGGGCGCCGTCGACGATAGCGGCCTCCTCGTAGGAGATCGGGATCCCGTCCATGTAGGTCTTCAACAGCCAGGTGTTAAACGGCACTGCGCCACCGGCGTAGTAGACCGCCAGCCAGAATCGGGTGTTCGCTCCTGGATCCATAAAGCCCAGAAGGTTGAACAGGGCATACAGTGAGATCAGGAGCGCGACGCCGAGACTGCCGGCGACCTGCGTCAGCAGGACGTACACGTACAGGAGGCGCTTCCGCCCGAGGAAGTCACGCCGGGACATTCCGTACGCGCCGGGGAGGATTACCGACATCCCGATGACGACCGTCCAGAGGGCGACGTACGCGCTGTTTTTCCCGTACTGGATGATCTGCCCGGAGGTGTATATGTTTTCGACCCCGAACGCGGCGGGGTTGAAAACGTATTTGTTAGCAATCGCTCCCGGAACCGGAATCGAGAACAGTTTCCCGATGAAGGGAAGGCTGATCGAAATCGCCTCCGGCGTGGTGATCGGTCCAATGACCCACGCGAACTCCCGGAGTGAAACAGTATCTGGGATGAGTTGCACTCCGGAGGTCGTGTAGACCCCGCCGGAGGGATTGAGCGCGATGGTCAAGATCCAGTAGATCGGAAACATCAGCATCGCGGTCACGAGGAACGCTGCCATCGTCGACACGACCGTCCAGGCGACCTTCTTGGGCGGGATCGTCCCTTCCTGAAGCCCGTTGATCGTGTATCGAATCTCCTTCGCACCTCGGTACGGCGCGAGCGCCACGTGACGGATGTCCTCGTAAAGCAGCCGTGCGATATCCGATGCTTGACTCATGTTTCACCAGCCTCCTCTGCGAGATTGCCACGCTTGACTGCGACGTACATGAACCCTCCGAGGAAGACCAACATCACGATACTGATCGCTCCACCGAGGGCGTAGTCGGCCGGCGAGACAAGCGCTTCTCGATACGCGTAGACGAGGATCAGTGCGTTCTTCCCCGGTTCGGTCCCGGGACCACCTTTGTTGAAGATCCACGGAACGAGGAACTGCTGGAACGACGCCGCGGAAGTCAGGATCGTGCCGAACAGGACCGGGCGCTTGATCGACGGCAGAACGACGTGCCAGAACCGTGCGAACCAGCCTGCACCGTCGACTTTCGCCGCGTCAAGCAGCTCTCCATTGACGTTCTGTAGCGCACTGACAGTAATCAGCATCATAAACGGATACGCCAACCACATCTCCGTCACGACATACGTGCCGAACGCGAGCCACCGGTCCTGTAACCACCCGATCGACTCGGATATCAGCCCGGCACGTAGGAGCAGATTGTTCAGCAAGCCGAAGTCAGCACTGCTGAACACGGCCCGCCAGACGACGATCGAGAAGATCACGGGGATGCCCATCGGCATAATCAGAATGCCGCGGAAGAACCGTTTCCCACGAACTCGATTGCCGGTGAGGACCATCGAGAGGCCAACACCAAGCACGACCTTTCCGAACACGCTGACAGCGACGAACAGCCACGTCACGAGCATCGAGTTCCAGAACGCGAACTCGAAGATTGACAGCGGATCTGACATAAACGCGTTGATTACGCCCTGCTGAAGCGCACTGTCGGTGAACAGCAGATCCATATAGTTCTCCAGGCCGACGAAATCCGCCGCACCGACCGGAAGAACTCCCAGTAGCGTACCGCTGCCACTGTACAGGCTGTTCTGGCCTGACTGTGTCGCATTCGTCAGCGAGAGGACAGAAAGGTAGAACATTGGGACGACCATAAACGCCGCCCACAGCAGGAATCCCGGTAGGACCAGCAGTGCCGGCTTGTTCTCGCTAAGGACAGAGCTGATATCGCTCTCCTTGTATCTCTGTACGACGTTGGATGTACTCATGATTTGATCGTGTGAAATACCGTAGTAGTCGTAAACGACAGCTGTCGTTAGTAGTCTTCTTCCCAGGTGGTCCGGACGTCTTCAGCGGCGGACTGAAGGTCGCTTTCGAGGCCGTCGGTGCCGCCGTCCCATGCTTGCGTCAGGACGTCGGAGTACGGGGCCCAGACGGCAGCAAGTCGCGGATTCTGCGGCATCAGGATCGCTTCCTCGGTCTGCTTGCTGAAGTTCTGGACCTTGCTGGGCAGCTGATCGCTGCCGGAGAGGTTGCTCTTCGCGGGCAGGAAGCCGGCGTTTTCGGCCAGGTTGATCTGGCGCTCGTTGCTCGTCGCGTACCATTCGACGAAGTCGCGCGCCGCCTTGGCCGTCTGGCTGTCCGGCGAGTCGAGCATGCTGGTGAAGTAGATCAGCTTCACACCCATGTACGGCCGGGCAGTACCGTCGCCGAACTCGCTGTGGCCCGTTTTGTCCGGAATCGTCGTGACACCGACGTTGAAGTCGACGTCCTCGATGAAGCCGGTAATCTCCCACGGGCCTGTGATGACGAACGGCGCTGCAGCGTCCTTGAATGCGGCCGTCTGTGCACCGTAATTGCCGTCAGTCGGCATGTACGGTTTGAGCTCATCGAGCAGGACACGCAGTCCTGCGGCGAACTCCGGATCGTCCAGACCGAGATTTTCGCCGTCGTACATCGCAGAACCGAACATGTGGGCGGCCCAGGTCACGTGGTAGGTGTCGATCGGCTGGGCGAAGCCGTAATCGCCGCTCCAATCGTCCATGATGGACTTCATCTCCCCGATAGTCTCGGGCGGCTCGACGCCCATGTCGTCCAGCGCGTCCTGGTTGTAGATCAGCGCCGGCGTCTCCGTCGTGAACGGAAGCCCGTAGACACCACCGTCATACTGGGCGGCCTCCCACGCCCGATCCGTGAACATGCACTCCTCGACACGGAGCTGATCGGACATGTCCGTGAGCATGTTTTGGTTGACGAACTCGCCCATCAGGTCGTGTGCCCACTGGAACGCGTGTGGGCCCTGATTGGCACCGATATCCTGGCGGAGCTTGTCCTGGAACGCGGTGGGGATCCGCTGGAACCGCGCCGTCGGCCCCTCCATCGCGTTGAACTTGTTTTTCGTCCCGTCAAAGAGCTGGGACGCAGCCTGGGTACGATTGTGCCACAGGGTAAAACTCCCTTCGGTGACTTCCGGGTTGATGGTCGAGCAGTTACAGCCGTCCGGACAGTCGCCGAGGAACGTCGTAACTGTCTCGGCAGGTCCGCCGCTGTCATCTGCGTCGCCTCCACACCCCGCGAGTAGACCGGCAGCCGACGTGCCGGCCATGTATTTTAGCAGTGTTCGACGGTCGTAGGACATTGTGTGAACACCTGATGAATTACGTCTTCACCTATTTATGTATTACGAACATTCGTTCAAGACAACTGAACCTCTGTCGGCGGAATCTATCGGTAGCCGACGGATACGGCAGGAACGCGCGTCAGACGTGAGCTACGCCGGAGTATGTAATATATGCGCCACCAACGTTTGTTGAAATATTTTATCCTGAATCGAGCGAGGAGGGCAAGAATTATATCATTGACTATACTGGGTTTAGCCAATGGCAAGCGTCGAACTGCGTGACCTCCGAAAGGAGTACGATCGAGGAACCATCGTCGCGGTCGACGACCTGGACATGGAGATCAACGACGGGGAATTCATCACCGTCGTCGGCCCGTCAGGGTGCGGGAAAACGACGACGCTGCGGATGGTCGCCGGCCTCGAACGGCCGACGAGCGGGTCGATCATCATCGGTGATGAGGACGTAACCGACCTGCACGCGAAAAACCGGGACATCGCGATGGTGTTCCAGAACTACGCGCTGTATCCGCACAAGACGGTCAAGGCGAACATGGAGTTCGGGCTCCGGATGAGCACCGACCTCAGCGCGGAAGAGCGCAACGAGAAGGTTCAGTGGGCGGCCGAGATGATGGGGATCGAAGAGCTGCTTGAGGACAAGCCTGACGAGCTCTCGGGCGGACAGAAACAGCGCGTTGCGCTCGGGCGCGCAATCGTACGTGATCCCGAAGTGTTCCTCTTCGACGAGCCGCTGAGTAACCTCGACGCCAAACTCCGCAAGACCATGCGGACGGAGGTCCAGCGCCTGCAGGACGAGCTGGGCGTCACGTCGATCTACGTGACCCACGACCAGGAAGAGGCGATGACGATGGGTGACCGGATCCTCATCCTCCGTGACGGCAAAAAGCAGCAGGTCGGGAAACCCGAAGAGGTGTACAACGATCCGATAAACGAGTTCGTCGGCGGATTCATCGGCTCGCCGAGTATGAACTTCGTCGATGTCGTCGTCGAGCAGACTGACAGCGGGATGGTTCTGGTCGGCGTCGATGAAGACTTCCGGTATCATCTCTCCCCGGACGTCGTCGATCGATTCGGAGTACTCGAAAGCGGCGGCGAGTACGTTATGGGGATCCGACCGGAAGACGTGTTCCCGGCTGAGGGGACTGAGCGGGATACAGTCACCGCAGTCGTCGAAGTCGTCGAGCCGATCGGGTCGGACAACTACGTCTACCTTGATCTGAGCGGCGAGCTCGACACCGGTATGTCAGCGGAACGGGTCGAGGAGTCCGACTTCATCGCTCGCACGGACGCGTCGTTCGCGCCCGAAACCGGCCAGGAGGTCGAAGTGGTCTTCTCCGACGAAGACGTCCACCTGTTCGATCCGGCAACCGGATCGTCAGTCCTGTACGAACAAGGTCATACGGGCGGTGTCACCACCGCGGAATCGAGCGCCGACGAGAGTTCCATCGCCGACGACTAGACTGCTCTTTCCCGTCTTTCTGTCGCCAACTTCGATAGCGACAGCAGTCCGGCTATTATTGGGCGAGTTCGCCCGCTGTTGTGAGTTGGGCTACCGTCGCGAGTCGAATCGCGTGGGGCCATCCGAGCGGCGTCGCACAGTCCGGTGTGCCGTCGTCGAACAGCTGTTCCGGCAGGTAGCCGTTGTCCATCACGAGTGAACCACCGGTGTCGATCTCGTCGAATAGTGTCCTGGCTTCCGCATAGAACTCGTCCGCCCGGGTGTCCGCACGGTCAGCCAACAGCGCTGCCAGCTGTGTTGTGGCGTTCGCACCCCACGCCGTCGAGACGGTCCAGACTTTCTCGTCGTCTTGCACTCGTCGACGCCACTCGTCGTCCTCAAACCGGTATAGCCCCGCGATCGAGTCCGTCTCGCGCCAGAGTCCGTCGAGGGTGGTCTCGAAATGAGCGACCAACCGGTCGATCCGTCGTTCGCCGATCGAGCCGATAGTCGCATACTCGCGGTGAGCTTCCGCGAGCGCGAATGACCCCGAATCGAGCCGGGCATCGAGGTCGCCGTCGGGATCAATCCGAAGCGCAAAGACGTCGTTCTGATCGCTCCACAACTGATCGAGACCGTCGTAGACGGCGTTGGCCCCTTCGCGTGCACGTTCACGAAGCGAATCGGAAACGGGTGCGCGGGCGATGGCCGCATACCCCTGCAGGAACGTCGCGGCCGTGTGGACGAACCGTCCGGTCATGTTCTCCCAGGCGTTCTGACACTCGATCGGGAGCCCGTCGTCTTCCAGCGTCGAGTCGAGCCCATCCAGCGCTCGTTCGAGCGCCGATTCGATAGCATCCGGGTCCGACGGATTGCCCAGGCGAAGATACGTGGCCAGGAACGAGGCAACGCTCCCGGTCTGGTCGGCCTGATAGTCCACGTCGTCGCCGGCTTCCAGCCGCGCGTGTGCCCATCCGGGTGCGATCGAGCCGTCGTGTGCCCAGACACGGTGTGGCCAGGAGCCGTCCTCGAGTTGTGTCTCCATGTAGAAGTCGGCGCTATCGGCGAACCAGTCCTCGAGCCCAATGCCGAGTCGCTGGTCAGCCTCCAGCAGGTAGCGGGCGATTTCAGAGTCGTCACGGAACCAGGTGTAGCCGTACCCGCCGGTGTACACGTAGAACGGATCCGGATCGGGGCCGGCGATGTGTGCGCCGCTCTCGGCGGCCAGCAGCGACAGTACGCGCAGATCATCGACGGCGACCTCCCGACGGGGCGTGTCGTCCGGAACCGTAATCGAGGCCTGCGTTTCGGCAGCCGCCCGCAGTGCGGCGACCGAATCGTGTTCGCTGGCGGTCTCGTGAACTGTCGTCAGCCCGTCCTCGCGAGCCGTCCCGTCGAGGTCCAGCAGCAGCGATCCGACAGTCGTCGTCGCAATCGTTTCGGAGTCTGTCTGCTCGACGTCGAAGGGTATCTCCAGAGCGACCGTCCCGTTCAACAGTGCGTCCTCGTACTTTTGGCCGCCGGTCTTCGCCCGCGGGAACGACACGGTTTCGGTCCCGGTGACGAGTTCGTCGAACTGTTCGGGCAACTGGCCGAACACGTTCTCGAGGCCGGTCGTGGCAGTGACGAGGTTGGACTGCCGACGATGGTGGATCTCGAGCGTGTTCTCGTATTCGAGTTTTCCGAGCCGACTCTCCTGCCGTTCGGGAGTCAGATCGAAAAACGCCTGCAGCGTCGGATCGGTCGGTAGTTCGCCCTCGAGTTCGAACCGTGTGAGATGGACGGCACCGAGCGTTAGATCGTATTGGGTGACTGTGTAATCGCCCGCCTCGTGGACGGTTCGGACGAGCGCGGTATCGTCGACGTACCCATGTTCGACGGTTTCGAGGTCGCCGAGCCAGGTCGTTCCATCGAGCAGTTCGATCCCGAACCGCGATCGGTTCACGCCGGAGAGGCCCGAGATTGGATACGAGTAATCGCGATGCCAGCCGTCCCGGTCGACGTAGACGAGCCGTTCGTCCAGTCCCGAGAACGTACCGGTCGTCGAGCGACGTTCACCAGGGAACACGCGCGCGTCGTTGCGGGTGCGCTTGTAATCGTCGAGAGCGCTACGGAGCGTCATAGGTCGAGTTTCCCCCAGGATGCATTAATCCTGATCATTGCGACCGGTGACGAGCGGACCGGTAGCGAGTCGCGTTCAGCGGTCGTAGCCGTCGATGTCTTCGGCGGGATCGGGAACGTTGCGCGGCGCCGTCGGGTAGGGGCTGCCCTCGACGGGCGCGGCCCACTCGGCGGCGTTGCGCAGGACGGTCTGGATCTCGTCCTGGTGGTAGACCGGGTAGGTCTCGTGACCGGGACGGAAATAGAAGACTCGGCCCTTGCCGCGGCGATAGCAACAGCCCGAGCGGAAGACCTCCCCACCCTCGAACCACGAGACGAACACCAGCCGGTCGGGCTCGGGAACGGTAAAGGGCTCGCCGTACATCTCGGCCTCGGGCACGACGAAGTTCTCGGGCAAGCCACTGGCGATCGGATGACCGGGATCGATTACGTGCAGGCGCTCGCGCTCCTCGGCCTCCCGCCAGGTCAGGTCGGCGTCCATCCCCAGCAATTGCCGGAAGGGTTTGGCGTGGTGGCCCGAGTGCAACACGACCAGTCCCATCCCCTCGCGGACGTGGCGGGCGACGCGGTCGGCGACGGCGTCGTCGACCTCGTCGTGGGCGATGTGGCCCCACCAGTAGAGGACGTCAGTGTCCTCGAGGACGTCTTCGGTGAGGCCGTGATCGGGTTCCTGTAAGGTTGCAGTGTGGGTGTCGTGGCCAGCCTCGGCGAGCACGTCCGCGATATGGGCGTGGATGCCGTCGGGATAGAGTTCGGCAGCGCGGTCGTTCTCTTTCTCGTGGATGTACTCGTTCCAGACTGTGATCGTGGGCATATCGAACTCTCACGCCCGCCGGAGGTAAATACCGTGGCTGTTCACGGAACCTCGACTGTCTCGTCGTGGATGACACCGTTCGATGATTCGTGGACGACGAACACACGTGCTAGTCCAGCCGAGAGGTTGTGGTCCTGAAGCACCCACCGCTCGCCGGGCGAGAAACGCGCTGTATCGTTGCCACGGACCTCGGTGAAATCCGTCCTCAGTCCATATCGCTTTTCGTCGCTGTTTTGTCGGACGACCACCGTGACATCCGTCGCTTCGAGTCCGTCACCGCCACCGTGGGTTAGTATCAAGTTGGGTCCCGTTGCCGAGGCGTTCAGGTCGACAAGCGGTTCGTCGCTTGCCTGGTCGGTGGCATTACCGATGACGACGGTGCCGACGAGTAGGGCGAGAAGCGCGAACACGCCGACGAGGAGGGCGACACCGACGACTTCAGATTGGGCGCGTATCGTATTATCCATATTCACTATCACGAACAGGTGAGCGACTCCGTCTGGCTTGTGCCTGTCATCGTCGCGGTACAGATCAACTGGTTTCCACCCGCATCTCTAATAACGGCTTTGACGCTTAGGGATGTGCCTTCGCCTTGTACATTGGTTTCTTCGAACGAGAGTGTCTCTGTACCCTGTGCACTTGTCCCGCTAATCGACACCGATTGGGATACCGAGCCATCCTTGGTCTCGTTGACGTATAGGGTGATGCTGTCGAGCTCGACATTGTCCTCGACATCGTAATTAAAGGTTACATTGCTCACCTTTTTGTCGTTGTTCCCTGCCTTGTTCGTCGTAGCGGTGATGTTGTCCGATGTTGGTTTACCTTCGTCAATTGTCAACAGATCACCCTCGGTATCGGAACTCGACAGCCCGGCCGCATTAGTAACCTTGACGGTGATATCGTAGGTGTTTCCGTCGACAAAGCCGTTACCACTGGTGGAGTCAGGATTGCTTAGGTCCAGCGACACGGTCTTCTCGCTGTTGTCGCCGGCATAGGCGCTGTCGTCGATAGTGTAGGTAGCGGTATTGCCGCTATTGTCATCGAAAGTTACTGTTACAGTATCGGGATTATCGTCACTGTAGCCGTAAGTGACGTCGAGGGATTCACTAGACTGACGGACTTGCTCGCTAGTTGGTGCATCAAGCGTCAAATCTGACGGTGCGGAATCAGCCGTCATATTCTCGATAACGATAGTCAGGCTGTCGCCACTCCCACCACTCGCGACAAACGCTATCACCGAACCGTTGGACTTCGGCTCAAAGACTGCCGTTGCATTGCCGATCGAATCCGTTGTGGCGTCTGTCTCCGTCGCGTTGTACTCTCCGACTATCGAGTTGTTCAGTGTGAAGTCGACAGTGGCGTTCTGTGCGACTGGGTCAGTTATCGCTGGCAGATTGACGCTGTCTGTCTTGCCTGCATCGACGACATACACCTTCCTCGACTCATTGAATTTGAATCCGTCCTGGCTAGTGTCCGGGTACCAATCGATGCTGTAGGCGCTGTCACCACCACTACCACCGTTACTGAGCCCACTCCCGTCGCTGTTGTCCACGCGAACTGGCACGGAGACGTTGACCGGCGTCGAACCGTTGAAACCCGACTCGTTCACCGCACCCGAAAGGGACGCATTCAGACTCACTTGGACGTAATCAGTCCGCTGGCCTGCGTCTGAGATATTCGGTGCCTCGTAGGTCACCGTCACCTGTCCGTCGCCGTCGCTTGCGGTGCTGTTCGGCGAGACTGACGAGCCACTTCGCTCGGTCCCGGCAACCACCGGTACGTTCCGCTTTGGATTGTCGAACCGGTCTCGGACCTCGACGGTGATGTCAATCTCCCCGTCCTCCGGCACTGTCGGCGTGTTTTCCGAGACTCGCGTCAGATAGGCCGGCTCCGGCTTGACGACACCGGTGCCGACGCCGACCCGCGACAGTTGCAAGTCGTAGATCACGCCCTGTTCGAGGACGATATGCACCAAGTGATAGTCCGCCCCGGCGACCGAGGACGTACGCACGTTTGCGACCCGGCGCTCCCCGTCGAGCACCTCCTCCCAGCTCTGTTCATCCAGTCGTGTCGGTAGCGCGATCGAGACGTTCGAATCAGTTTCATTAGTGACCGAAACAGTCCGACTCGACACGCTCGCCCCGCGGAAATCAAGCGAGACGCTCCCTGATTGGCTGGCCTGATAGGACCCGTTGAGCGCCACGAGCGAGATCGTCGTCCCGTCGATCAGTCGCTGGCCGGTTTCCGTCAGGTTCGCGTCCCGGAACTGGTTGAACAGCACCGAGTGCTCGTACCACGTCGTCGGCGCGTTCCGGTACTCGTTGTACCCCGGTCGGTAGGCCAGCGACCCCGTGTTGTACGACCGGTTTTCGCCCGTCCAGAAGTCACCCGTCTCGCCAGTCGCTTCCGCGTTGGCGATCGTCGCCGTGATCGACCCGTTCGTCGTCCCGACGGTCGAAAGCTGTCCCGACGGGGGACCGGGGTTCATCGCGATGATACGCGAGGGATACTGCGTGCCAAGTGTTACCGATACCGAGCGACCGTCACCGGTCGAGCCAGTCGAGACGATGGCGTTGCGTGCATCCCCCAGTTGCCCCTGGACGGTCTGGCTGTGTTTAAACTCGATCTCGCGGTTCTGCTCGGGGACGACCGTCGCCTGATAGATCCCGAAGGAGATGACTATCGCGCCGAGCAACAGCACGGCACCGATCTGGATCGCCTGGCCGCGGCGGTCGCCCCGGAACTGCATTGGCACCATATCACTGCCCGACACGCAAAAAGCTGCCGCGCTACTCCTCGTCCTCTTCGACGACTTCCGGATCGCTCATCGCCGTCTGCAGGCTATCGAGTCCGTTGACCCACTCGGCGACCAGCCCGAACTCCAGGTCTTCGGTCACGTCCCGGTCCAGTTCCGCGCCGTCGATGATCAGCGTGCCTGCCTGGGCGCAGTAGCCCAGCGCAGCATCGAGGTCTTCCTCGCTTTCGGCCTCGCTCGCGGCTTCGATGTACTCGCCGACAGTTCCATCCGACGGCGGACCTCCGGCGACGTATTCCTCGGCCGCGTAGAAGACACAGACCAGCGACGTCTGGACGCCGTCGACCAGCATGAGCTTCTCCTCGTCGTCGATGTCGACTTCCGAGAGGACGACCTCGCGGATGTCGGCCAGCTCCTCAAGGGCGACGTCTTCGTCGAGTTCATCGTCCTGGTAATCGATGACAATCTTCGCGACGGCGATAGCCGTGTCGTCCTGCAGATTCAACAGCAGGCGCGCCGAGTCCTCGTCCTCGGGATCGATGTCTTCCGCTGCGATACGGTCCAGCCAGTTCTGCCACCGTTCCTCGGTGTAGTATTCCCCTGGCGGTGTGCTCATGTCAACCCTGTTCGTGCGTCGGGGGATAGGGTTTTCGTTGCCAGATCCGTCTGCGGGGACTCCGCATACCGATTTCGTGATAGCGACCGGCGGACACGGTCAGAAATCCGGATCGACGTACTGACACAGCAGCCCACACCCGGGACACCGTCGCTGTTGCATGCCCGCCGATTCGATCGGCGACAGGAAGAAGATTCGGCGTGGGGGACGACTGCGTGGAACGACAGAATCGCTCACCGATCCAGCGTCGCTTCGGTGTCGATTCCGTACACCCTCGCGGGTGTTTCGACGTGCGCGCGTCGCACGGCGTCGTCCCAGCCGTTTTCGAGCATCCACCGCACCCGCCGCGGGACGGTCTTCGGACCCAGCACCGCGCCCGGCCGCTCGGGATCGTCGATGAAATCCGTCTCCATGAGGAACGGCTCGTCGGCCTCGACGGCGATCTCCAGTTCGTCCTTCTCGGCGATGACGCTCTTGATCGGCCCCTCGAGCCGACCGCCCGAGTAGTGCTTGACGACCTGTTCGGGCGGCAGTCCCTCCGCCTGTGCCCACTCGGTAATCTCAGTGAGGTCCTCACTCCCTTCGGTGTGCAACTGGACGACACAACCGACTTCGCCTGCCAGATCAAACGCGTGGCGCATCACCGCGTTCGAGGCCGTCCAGACCTCGTCGCTCACGTCGTAATGCGGGCGACCCGACTTGATCGCCAGTGCCGGCCCGTCGGCGACGTATCCAGCCGCGATGTCGAGCCCGGCCTGCATGATGTCGCGTGCCGCTGCCGGCGTGTATCCCTCCTCGACCAACTGCGAGATCAACCCCGGGTGCACGCCCAGGACGGGCCAGGCCCGGCCAGGCAACACCTCGCTCGCGTCGGCGGCCGCGTCGATCGTCAGTTCGAACACCTCCTCGAAGATCGCCTCGTCGGTGGCGGCCTCACGGAGGTGCCACGAGGGCTTGTTGAGCACGAGCAGATGTGTCCCGCCGACTGAGACGAAATCCTCGACGGCGTCGGTGTTCCGGCCTTCGATCGGATCGAGATGCATGTGGTTGTCAAGTACTGGCGTGTCGTCGATATCCATATCCGAAAGTGAGGGCGGCGATCGCAAAAGCCGTTCGTCTCCGCAAGCGAGGCGGGCGGACGACAGCGTTTTGCCGACTCGGATGCCGGTTGGAACTGATGGTCCCGCTCGCGCAGGCCGCTTTCCTGACTGTCGCGATCGCCACGCACGCCGTGGTCGGCTACACGCTTGGGACGGCACTGTTCGATCGCCCGGTCGCCGGGCTGGCCGCCGGGGTTGCCCCGGACGTCGATTTTCTCTTTCCTGGCGCGCTTGGCTGGCCGTTCATCCACCGCGGGATCACGCACACGCTATTTGTCGGCGGACTCACAGCCGGGGTAGTGGCGTATCGGGACCGACGGACGGCCTTGGCGGTCGCAGCCGCCTACGGATCGCATCTACTCATCGATACGACGACGCCGAAGGGCGTCCCGTTTCTCTCCCCGCTGGTCGAGACGGCGTATCACCTCGATCCGGGGACGACCGGCCACTCGTTCATGCCGACTGTCGCCCTCTGGATGTGTTGTCTGGGCGTTCTCCGGCTGCGTCGCAACAGCGAGGACCCACTGATTGATATAATATAATGATCCTCCAATCAACTAAGCACATCTGCACAAAATCCTTATATGTTACTCGTTCCTGCGACTAATTGCCGATGAAAACACAAGGACGTGGCATTTCACCCGCACACGTCGATAGGATAGTAAGAAAATCGAGGGAGAACATACACAGAGACCAAACGGCAGACTGATCGTATCGTTCGCAAACCGATCTCACGTGCCCGTGAGCGTGCAACCAGTGTCCGACGGAAGGCGAGTCGAGTGTGCTCCGACCTCGCCGGTCTATCCCGGATCGGTGCCCCTGACCGCCGGTCCGTGACGGTGCCGCGAGCCCATCCGCTTCCCGGCGGCGGCTACCGCGGCTTCTCTTCGTTCCGAAACCGGATCCGTACACTGCCGGCTATACTTACCCCTGGATCCTGCGGAACGTGTCCGCGAGCGATTCGCCTTCCGCGCGTTCCCGGTCGAGCTGGTCGTAAACGGTCCACATGTTCGTATCGCCCCCGTGAATGTCGCCCGATTCGACCTCGGAGACGTCCGGTTTCGGTGGCTCTTCGTCCTCGATCCCCAGCAGGTCCACCAGCAAGTCGTCGATCGACTCGTTCTCCCCCGTTTCCTCGTCCAGGATCTCGTAGACTGCGTCGCTGACTTCTATAGTTGCCATCGTTCTCATATGGTAATTGTTCTCCTATAACTATCAGCAACTATCGTGCATAACGGGGGTGTATAAACGGGGGTGATCAGGGGGATGGTAGAACGAGACAGTTTTGTGGGCCGGTTCATCGCCTCCGCGGTCTCGTCGTCGATCAATTCGTCGTAGGACAAAGAAGTTGCGCCCGGCCCCCGCGCGTCTAGAGGACGCCCATCGCGTCCAGGCGCTCGGGCAGGTACGTCTCCGTGACGAAGTCAAGCCCGTGCGAGGCCAGCGCCTGCTGTTCGGACTTCTTGTCGATCTCTAGCTGGAGTTCGATCTGTTCCTCCCAGTAGTCGGTCTGGAAGCGCGGATCCTCCAGCTCGGATTCCAGGGCGTTGATATCCGAATCCGAAAGGGGGTCGGTCGGCAAGTCGTACTCGACGATGTCCTCGGGCTGGACGCCGACAAACTGCGCCTGGGGCGTCGCCAGATACTCCGAGAGATGCGCCGACTTGATCGAACCGTAGGCGACCGATCCGTAGATGCGATACGACCAGGGGTCACCGTCAGTGAACACCGTCACCGGCAGGTCGAGTTCGTCGTGCAGCCGCTTCGTGATCCGGCGGGTCGCACGGGCAGGCTGGCCTTTCAGGTGGACGATCAGCGCGTTCATCTCCTCGTCGAAGCCGTTCTCGACGAGTCGGTCGCGCATCCCGCCGGTCTCGACTGCCAGCACGAAGTCGGCGTCACACTCCAGGAACTCGATCTGATCCGGGTTGTTCGGGATCTGATAGCCACCTTCGCCGACGTCCTCCTGGCAGTGAATTTCCCGCTCGCCCCGGCGGGTCTGTTCACGCAACAGGAGCGGTCCCATCAGCGTCGCGCCCGACTCCTCGGGACGCATGTGGAAGTCCTCCCGGGTGACCCCGGACACGATCTCCAGGTCCTCGATCAGCTGGTTCGATTCGTCCTGGCTGTTGAACTGCGCCTCGTCGAGATCCCATGACTCGCTGAGGTAGTACAACTCACGCAGAGTCGAGGAACGGTCCTCGCCGAGTTGCTGGGCCAGGAAATCGATCGTGTACACCGCCTTCAGGAGCTTCTGGGCGCCCGAGATCGTCTTGGCGCTGCGGGTGGACGTGCGGTCACCGTACACCCAGACGTTGCTATCCTCGTCGTACTCGATGTTGGTCTTCGTCCGGGTCGGAACCTGCAGCCGCGGCACGTCGCCCTCCTCGAACTGCTCGTAGAACTGTTCGGCCAGGTTCAGCAGTCGCTGGCGTGCATCGCCCTCGCCGTAGTTGGTGTCGTCGTCTGTGCTCATGATTGGATCGTGAGTTTCTCCTCGTTGATTCCCTCGACGGCGACCTCACTGTTGGCGGCCTCGTCGATGCGGTACTCCAGCCGTTCGGTCTCGCCGCTGCCCACCGTCGGCGACCACTTGAGATAGTACTCGCCGTCCATCTCGACGACGTTCGCGCCGTTGACGTCCCCTGGCTCGGCGTCGAGGATCTCGGTCACCTCGATGTCGGCGTTGCGATCGGCGTTGTTCTCGACGCTGATCGTCGCCGTGCCGTCCTCGACGGTGCGCTCGACCAGGACGTTGTTCATGATGCGGGCCAGCGCCTCGTCGATGTCGGGCTCGTCCTGTCCCGTCACCGAGGCCAGTTTCTCGGCCATCTCCGGCAGGATCGTCGCCAGCTTGTCCTGTTTCTCCCGGCGCTGCTGCATCGAGCGGCGCTTGTTGAGGTAGCTCTTCAGATCGCGAGCGGCCTCCCGGATCGCGAGTTCGATCTCGCTTTCGATCTCGGGCACGTTCGCGACGGCGTCTTTCGATTCGCTGGTGAACGGCACGTTCGTCGAGGCGACGTGGACCATGATCACCGCGGGGCCGTTCGGGATGCCGCTCCCACCCGGCTGATCCAGACCGTAGTTGCGCCAGTTAATCGCCTTGACCACGTCCGTCGTCGCACAGGCCCCGCGCTGATAGACCAGCGGCACGCGGTTGGCAAAGCGCATCACGTCGACGGAGCCGCCGTCTTCGAGGTCGCCGCCGTAGGCGATCCCGGCCTCGACGATGAACGGGTCACCGCCGTGGACCGCGGCGTCCCGGGTGGCGGCGGCGTAGAAGTCCGCGTCGAACTCCTTCTGTAGCCCCGACAACACCAGCTCCTCGGTGATCGGTGCGAGACAACCCGTCGGCGGCGACATGATGTCGGTCTCCCGCATCGCCTCCAGCAGTTCTGACGACGCGTCCCGGTCGTCCGCGATCGACGAGACTGTCGGCGGATCGTCCGGTACCGTCGCCATCACGTCCCATATCGCCTCGATCACGTTTTCGCGGGCCGTCTCGCCGAAGGTTGCGTCATCGTACTCCTCGGTCGCGTCGGCTGCCCGGGAGACGTACTCGGCCAGCTCCTCGCGCGTCAGTCGGTGCTGACGGTCCTCGCTCCCGACGAACTTCGCGGCCAGTCGCTCGGCAAGCCCCTGGAGCGTGGCGTCGTCTTTCCGCGTGCTGGTCGCCTCGTCGATCAGCGTATAGAGATCGGAGGTGATCGCGTCCGTGCGAGCCTCCTCCTCGTCGCCGCCCAGCACCTGTGTCCAGGCGGCCTCAGTGGCCTTCTCCCGGACTGTCGAACCGAAGGTCGTCCCGGACTCCGATTCGACGGCCTCGGCCTCGCTATCGACGATCCCACGGAGTTCGTGATGGGCGAGGCGGTCGTGGTCGTCGACGGCCTCGGCGACCGCCGCCGCGAAGGTTTTCGTCGCCTCTTTGCCCTTGTTGGCGACCGCGCCCCGGACGGCTGCTGTGACGTCCGCGTTCTCGTGGGCCTGTGGCGGTCGCCAGGCCATCTCCCGGCCGAAGTGGCGGTCCCGGAACCGGTCGACGACGCTGTCTGCGGTCTTTTGCCCGACGCGGGTAAACTCCTCCTGCAGGAATCCGGAGATCGAGTAGGAATCGGTCGCCTCCAGCATCTTCAACAGCGTCCCGAGTTCGACGCCGTGGGGATGCGGGCGGATCTCCTCGGTCTCGTCCGGAAGTGTGGCGTCCTCGGCGCGCTCGAACTTCGCCGGCTCGTCCAGGCTGGGCTCGACGAACTCGATACGAGCGTGGGGGTTGACCACGGCCGTCTGCTCGATGTATTCGTGGATACTCTGGCGCGCGCGCATGTTGGCTTCCATCTCCAGTTCGATGCGCGTGCCGTGTGGCCGGTCCCAGGTCGTCGTCTCGTCGACGCTGATCTCCGGTTCGTTGGTGTCGGTGTCGATGATCAACTCGAAGTACTCGGCGTCGCTGGATCCCTTGGTCCGGGAGGTGATCCGCGCGGGTTTGCCGCTGGTGAGCTGGGAGTACAGCACCGCGGCGGAGATCCCGATCCCCTGCTGGCCGCGGCTGTTCTTGACTGAGAGTGCCCCCTCGTTGACCACGACGAAGTTCTCGTCGTGGCCGGTCGCTCCCGGAACCGAAATGTCGTAGACGTATTCGGGCGGGTCCGTCCGTTCGACATTTTTCACCGGAAGCAGGCACATATCCGTCTCGGTGATCCCCTGAAGCTCGTGGATCGTCTCCCAGAGCTCTTCGAGCGTTTCCGTCGGCTGATGGTCGTCGTGGAGCAGCCCCATCTCTTTGAGATTGTGCACGTATCGGGGCTTCTCGACGTATTCCCCATCGAGGGCCCGTTCGATCAACGACTCGTACACTTCGGCGTGTTCGAGGTTCGAACCGACACCGACTCCGAGCAACAACCCTGGAATCGTATCCGGAACAGTTTCGTGACCGACGTGTCCTACCCGGTGATCAGAGAGCAACGATATGGGGACGCGCTTGTACTGTTGTTCGCCCGGTCGCCGGCGCTCACCGAATACGTCGGACAGATTGACGTCCTCGCCGTAGACCTTCGTCCTGTAGCGCGTGCTGGGGTCGTCGCTGTAGCCACTGCCATCGGTCACGACTTCCGTACTCGCCAGGACGCCTTGCATGTTCCACAGTACTGATAGTTGCTGTGCGAGTGTTTCACTGACCGTCGTGTGCGAAAGTTCGTTACTCGGATGCGAATCGGAGCCGTCTCCCTGGTAGAGTCCCGTGATAAACTCCTGCTGGCGTTCGCGACCTGTCCTGAACACGAAGTCCGGAATCCGTTTGTTCTCTGCCCCCTCGCCACAGGCGGTTTCGAGGAACATCGAGAGCACTGATCCAAACGCTTTCACTCGCGTCGAGTTACGCTCGCGATCGACAGTCTTTGTCCTCCCGCCCACAGTAGCGACGGTAGCCTCGGTCTCCTTGATCAGCTCTTGCTCGTGGGAACCGAAGGTGAAGCCGACTTGCCGGTCGTCGACGTGTCCCTCGGCGACGTAGTACCCCAGCAGGCGCATGAACGACTGATCGAGCTGAACGGACACCGGCATCGTCGTCTCCTCTCCGCCAACCTGGTACGTTTTGAACCGGCAATCGGCTGCTTTCTCTTCCCAGCCCAGTTCGATTACTGTCTCCGCTGGCAAGTAGCCCTTTTCGAGGTAGTTCGTTTCGAGACTGTCTTTGAGAATGTCGACACCGTCGTACCGATAGTAGGTCCGTTTTCGGTCGCTGTCCGGTGACGGCTTCTTTCGGATCTTTTCTCCGTCTTGCAGTTGTTCGAGCGTCTCCCGGTCGAACCCGTACACGTACACGCGCCGACCGTCGAGTTGGTCCGGCGTGATGTGCCCCAGCAGGTTCACCGATTCGATCGATTCCTCGAAAGATGGGAGCGTTCTGGGAGTGAGAACCGTATCACCGGCCTCTAGATCACCAGCTTTGATTTCTTTTGTCTCTCCCATGCTCGTCACTGAGAACAGGCTATGATTCCCTGTCACTTCGACAGTCCGGCCTTTCTCGGTCGTGATCTCGTACGTGGCCTCGTCGGTTTCGTGTCGAATCGCGTGGGTGATTGACTCCCACGACATCTCCTGCGTTTCACGGTTGAACGACGGTACTTCGATGTCGTCAGGCACCGGCTGCGTCGCTTCTCCGCCCTCCGGTAAGTACGCATCACAGAGGACGCCGATCGGGATAGTCTCTATCGTGTCATCACGTCTGACGAGTACCTGCTGATCGGGAGTTAGCGACTGCTCACGCTTGTGAAATCTCGAACCGTACAATAGCTTCCCGAATACTTTCGGGAGCTGCTCTTTGGTGATCCCGGGGCCGTTGTCCTCGATGACCAGCCGGTAGTAATCCCCCAGATCCTCGATCTCGACGTAGATGTCGGGGAAGATATCGGCTTCCTCACAGGCGTCGAGGCTGTTGTCGACGCCCTCTTTGACGGCCGTGACGAGTGCCCGGGCTCCCGAGTCGAACCCGAGCATGTGCTTGTTCTTCTCGAAGAACTCGGCGATAGAGATCTGTCGCTGGCTCTCGGCCAGCTCCTCGGCGATCCCCGAATCGCCCAGCGTCGACTGCATCGATGGCATTCGTTACGAAAACCCAGTTCTGCCCGGCTTAAAGCCTTCTCGGTGCCGCGGTGAAAGTGAAACACCGACTTCGGGGTCCAGGGGACGGGCCTCACGGTCGTTCCAGCGTGACCTTGCGTGCCTCGTAGTCTTCGAGGAACGAGTCCGGACCGCCGACGGAGACGGTCTCCTCGTCGGTTTCGACGATAATCGTATGTTCGATTGGGATCGTATTCGTCCGTGGTTCGACCATTCCCTGGCGAGTCTCGACGACGGTTCCCTCAAGCGTCGTGAACGGGTCGTCAGTGTCGACGGGCTGGGCGGTCGCCCGGGCGTAGACCGTCGCTTCGGCCTGATTGTGCAGCGTCGCCTGCAGCGTCGCGTGGCGGAAGCTCCGGTAGGTCGCCGGGAGCTCGACCGGGTCGACGACCGTGTGTTGCTGGGCGAACGGCCAGTAGTTCGCCAGGAACGAACCGGCGATGATCGGCACGATCTGTCCCTGCACGATCGCGATCGCGCGATCGTCGCTGTTGGCCCGCGAGACCATCTCGGCGGGCGAGGCGATTCCCAGCTGTTCGTCGACCGCGAGCAGGACGGGCATACCGAGTTCCCAGGTCCGAATGACGCTCCCCACCGGTCTGTCGACGCTGTCGAGGACGTGTTCGGGATCGTCGACGTCGCTGATCAACAGCAGGACGAGGACGCCGCGATCGACCGCGGCCCGCAGTTGCTCCGCGACTTCGGGGAGATAGCCCTCCGGAACGGCGACGACCAGCTCCTGCTCGGCGCTCTCGATGTACTCCCGCAGGCGCTTGATGACGGTGACGCGGGATTTGATGACGTCGAACCGCTGGGGTCGCGAGGAGGTCTCCGAGTAGCGCTGTTTCAATACCGGCTCGATGTCTTCGAGCCGGTTCGACAGCATTTCGATGACCTCTTCGGGGGGTTTCGCCCGGATCTTCGTCGGCACGACGTGGTCGTCGACGTCGACGAACCCCCGCTCTTCGAGCTCCTCGCAGATGCTGTAGACGTACCGTTTCGAGACGCCCGTGTCGTCCGCGATCGTACTCGCTTTCGCCTCCCCGTGTTCGAGGATCGTCAGATACGTCTGAATCTCTTTTTCAGAGAGGCCGAACTGTTTGAGCTGGTTTTCTAGCGCGACGGTGTTCATCGATGCTCGCCTCCCGACGCCCGGACGACGTATCCGATCTGATCTGACACCGAGTTGTGAGGCCACATCCTACTTCCCACGTACTCACTCGGAGTACATATATTGTTTGTAATCTTTCTTCACACCTGCTCCCCGGTGTATACACATGAGCGAGGCGAAACGAATCTGCTACTTTCAAGTCAGCGGGTGAACAACCCGGTTGATACGGATGGACTTCGATAGACAGAGCGGACTGTTCCTGCACGTCGCTTCGTTACCCGGACCGGACGGTATCGGCACCCTCGGCGATCCGGCCAAAACATTCGTCGACTTTCTCGCCGACTCCGGGCAGTCGCTGTGGCAGTTCTGCCCGCTCGGTCCGACGATCCCGATTCACGACAACTCGCCGTATCAATCGTATTCGGCCTTCGCTGGCAACCCGCTGTTCATCGATCTGGACGAGCTGGTCGAGCGCGGCTGGCTCGAGGACCTCGATCGTCCCGACTTCGACGACGGGAACGTCGAGTACGGGCCGGTCAGGGAGTACAAGGAAGCGCGTCTCGAGGACGCCTTCGAGACGTTCCAAACCGACGCGTCCGATGACGACCGAGCGGACTTCGAGGCATTCACGGACGATGCCGGCGATTGGCTCGACGAATACGCGCTCTATCGAGCGCTGCGAACGCACTTCGATGGCGTCTCCTGGCTGGACTGGCCCGAGGGCGCGAAGATGCGTGATCCCGAGGTGCTCGCGGAGTATCGCGAGGAGCTCTCCGAGACCATCGAGTACCGGAAGTTCCTCCAGTGGCTGTTCGACGAGCAGTGGTCCGAACTGAAAGCCTACGCGAACGAGCGCGGCGTCGATCTGGTCGGCGACATGCCGATCTACGTCGACCTGGACAGCGCGGACGTCTGGGCCAACCCGGAGATCTTCAAGCTGGACGAGCAACGCGAGCCGAAGTACGTCTCCGGCGTCCCGCCGGACGAGTTCTCCGACGACGGTCAGATGTGGGGGACCCCGGTCTACGACTGGGCCGCGCTGGCCGAGCGCGATTATGGCTGGTGGGTCAGCCGCTTCGAACGGCTCCTCCAGCGGGTCGATATCTTCCGCATCGACCACTTCAAAGGATTCGAGAGCTACTGGGAGATCCCGGCCGACGCCGACACCGCCCGCGAAGGCGAATGGGTCGATGGCCCCCACGAGGACATCTTCTACGCCGTTCGGGACGAACTGGGCGAACTGCCGATCGTCGTCGAGGACCTCGGGGAGATCACCGACGAGATGGACCGGATCCGGGAGGATCTGGGGTATCCGGGTATGAACGTCGCGGCCTTCACCGACTGGTGTGACGGGGACAGCCGCTACCATCCCTCCTCCTACGACGAGAACTCCGTCGCGTACACGTCCACCCACGACACGGACACCGTCGCGGGCTGGTACGCGGATCTCGACGAGCAACAGAAAGACTGCCTGCACTACGCCGTCGACTACGAGGGCGGGGACGTCCACTGGGACATTCTCGATACCATCTGGGGGTCCGACTCGGTCATCACGCTCGCACAGGTACAGGACCCTCTCGGATACGGGTCGGACGCACGATTCAACGTCCCCGGAACCGAGGAGGACAACTGGGCCTGGCGGGTCAGCGAGGACGCCCTCTCGGCGGACGTCGCCGAGCGACTGTACGAGATCACCGAATCGAGCGGCCGACTGACCGACTAGGGACTCGACACCTCCTCATATTGGTGGCTATACGTTCGTAACGATATCCGGCACGACGGCGTGCCGGATCAGTTCGAAATGCTATAGCCACCAGTACAAGCGCCGCCTTCATTTCCCTCCCGACGAACGTTCGGATAGTGGCCTCTCCAGAGCGACGTGGCGTCGATATGACGACGGGTGCGATCTCGCCGAAGCTGCTCCACCTAGCCTGGCCGCTCGTGCTCGGGAACCTCCTCCAGACAGCGTACAACCTCGCCGATATGTTCTGGGTCGGTCGGGTGGGTCGCGAATCCGTCGCCGCGGTCGCACTGATGTTTCCGCTGTCGTGGATGTTCGTCTCCACGTCGATCGGGATCACCGCCGCGACGATCGCGCTGGTCTCACAGCACGTCGGAGCCGGCGACGAGCGCCGGGCCGATCGGGTCGTCGCCCAGACGGTGCTGTTGACACTCGTGGTCGGGATCGCTCTGGCCGCGCTCGGGTGGACGTTCCGAGTGGACCTGCTTTCGCTGATGGGTGCCGACGGACAGGTGTTCACCGAGGCCCTGGCGTACATCGAGATCATCTTTCTCGCGCTGCCGCTGACGTTCCTGTTCTTTGCCTTCCGTGCGTCCCTGCAGGGCGCGGGTGACACCAAGACTGCCATGTGGCTGGTGCTGCTGTCGGCGGGCGTGAACGTCGTCCTCGATCCGTTCCTCATCCTCGGGTGGGGACCGTTCCCGGCGATGGGGACGCGGGGTGCGGGCTGGGCGACGTTCGTCTCTCGGGGGCTCGCGACTGCCGCCGGGATCGGGATCCTCCTGCGCGGCGGGTTCGGCGTCACACTCTACGTGGGCGACCTCCGTCCGGACCCCCGTATTCTCCGAAAGCTGATCGATATCGGCTACCCGGGGACGCTGGATGGCTGGGCCCGGAGCTTCGCCGCGGTCGTGATGGCGGCGTTCGTCACGCCCTTCGGCGACGCTGCCATCGCCGCCTACGGCGTCGGCGTCCGCCTGATGTCGGTGACGTGGTCGGTCGCGGGCGCGGTCGGACAGGCCACCGCGACCGGCGTCGGCCAGAACCTCGGCGCGGAGACGCCCGACCGGGCCGGCCGGGTCACCTGGGTCGCTACCGGCGGGACGATGGCGCTTCTGGGCGTCGCGGCGGGGATCTGTCTACTCGTCCCCGAGTGGCTGATCCGGGTGTTCCTCGATGACCCCGCCACGGTCAGCGAAGGCGCGACCTTCCTGTACGTTATCGCTCCGTTCTGGGCCTTCTTCGGCGGGACGATGGTCATCCAGGGCGCGTTCCGTGGAGCCGGCCAGACGAAAGTCGCGATGGTGCTCTCGCTGCTCTCTCGGTGGGTGTTCCGGGTCCCCGTGGCGATCGTCCTTGCGTTCTCGCTCACAGCCACACTCCCGACCGGTCACACGGTCGAGACGTTCGGAATCGGCGTCGAGGGTATCTGGATCGCCTTCTCGGTCGGCGGATTCCTGTCGTTTCTGGTGGCTGTGGCCTGGTTTCGGCTCGGACACTGGCAGGAGGGCGTCATCGAGGACGAGCGCGAGACGGTCGTCGCGGACGCGACGGTAGACGAATCGGACTAGAAGCCGACGATCAAAACAACAGGCCGACCGGAAACGTTACTCCGTGGGCAAGACGACCGCGTCCTCGACGGTGACGCCGTTCTCGGCGGCGACGTTCTCGCCGGTGATCTGGTCGATCGCTTCGACTTTCTCGTCGAGTCCGACGACTTCGGCTCCGTCCGAGAAGTTCAGCACGACGATATAGCGGCCGTCCTCGCCGTCGCGGGCGTAGGCGGTGACGCCGTCGTTGTCGCTCTCGTACTCGACGCGCTCGAAGTCGGCGTCGACGTGTAGCGCGTCGATCTCCTCCCAGGTCTCGGTCAGCTGGTGGTAGAACTCCCGGAGTTCCTCGTTGGCGTACTCCCAGTGGGTGTGGCCGCGACGCTGGCGTTCGCCGATCTCCTGGCCGGCGTAGATCATCGGAATACCCGGAACCGTCCAGGACGCGGTCGCGGCCGCTCGGACGGCGTGTTCACCGGCCTGCTCGATGTATCGGTCCTCGTCGTGGTTCTCGATGTAGGTGAGGAAGCCGGCGTGATCCGGGAAGCCGATCTGATAGCGGTTCTCGATCGAATCGAAGATCTGATCGGCCGACTGGTTGCCCTGGCCGATCTGGAGCAGATCGAAGTACAGTCCGGCGTCGAAGTGGACGTCGAAACAGAGGTTGTGGAAGTCCGCGACGTAGGGAATCGTCTCGTCCATCAGCAGGAACTCGCTGTCTTTCGATTTCGTGAGGTCACGGATCTCCTGCCAGAACGGGCGCGGGACGGCCCAGGCCATGTCACAGCGGAACCCGTCGACGTATTCGGCCCACTTCTCGACGGCGTCCAGCAGGTGTCGACGAACCTCCAGGTTGTCGTAGTTGAAGTTTGCGATGTACGGCCAGTCGAAGTACGTATCCGGCACGTCGTTTTCCTCGTCCTGCCAGTCGTACCAGTCGCGATACTCGGGGTCGCCCCCGATGGCGCGCTGGTAGAACTCGTGTTCGCGCGCGGAGTGATTGAGAACGAGGTCGAACAGGACTTTCATATCGCGCTCGTGAGCTTCCTCGACGAGTCGCTGGAACTCCTCCTCGCCACCCAGATCGTCGGCGATGGAGTAGAAGTCCGTGATGTTGTAGCCGTGATCGAAGTCGTCGTTCTGCAGAACGGGCGTGAACCACAGCGTGTTCAGCCCGAGGTCCCTGATGTAGTCGAGCCGGTCGATGATCGCTCCGAGGATCGTCTGGTCGTCGTCGGGGTCGACGAACCCGCGGACGTACAGCTCGTAGACGGACATCTCGGAGGTCCACTCCGGCGGTTTGTTGAGCCGCTCGACACCGCCGTCGGGATGGATCGAGACGGTGTCCGGGACGCTGTACTGGTGGCCGATCGCGACACCGTGTACGCGGACGGGCTCCGCGACCGCATCGAGCGGGGCGCGGAACTCGTACCCGTCGACCTCGTACTCCTCGAGGTCGTCGCGGTCGTCGACGAAGAACTCGACGTCGAGGTCTTCCTCGGGGGCGCCCGGCGCGGTCTTGGGGTGGGCCGTGATAACGACCTCGTCGCCGACTCGTTCGCCCGTGAGCGTGACCCGGGGGCGGCCACGCTCGCCGACGTCGCGAGACAGTCCGGAGCCGGCGCCGCTACCGCTCTGTCCGCCTGAGACGCCCGAACCGCCCGAAACGCCCGAGACCCCGCTGTAGCCGCTGTAGCCGCTCTGGCCACTGTAGCCGCCACTACCCGGCTGATGAGTCACTGATTTGTCACCAGGGTAGACTCGAACGGTCAGCTCGTGAGTGGTGTCCGGTGCGTCGAGTTCGACCGTGTAGGTGCCGGGTTCGTCCGGCGTGAGATACGTGATCGACTCGGCACCGAGGACGACCGAACTGTCCGCGGGCGCGTCCGTGATCGACCAGTTGTACTCCTCGTCGGGGACGGGATCTCGCGGGGCTAGTTCCTGGGTCTCTCCGACTGCCATGAACCGGGGTGGGCCTGGATGGTGCATGTATCTATATCAGCGATCGGACCTTCAATCAATCTTCCGACATCGATGTGCCACACAGTTCCCGGAGATTGAATGAATCTCATCGTATCTAACCACTATAATCAGATACTCCGTTTTCGAGGAGAAAGAGAGCGCTCCCGCCTGATTATCGTTGTTGAAATAAAACAACAACAGTTATACCTGGAGATCCGTAACTCCGAGAAAGGTGGAGCACATGGTGTCGGACAACCCGGACGGACGAATCGCGTATTACACGATGGAAATCGGAATCGAAAACGACGTCAAGACGTACAGCGGCGGGCTGGGCGTCCTGGCGGGCGATACGATCCGATCCTTCGCGGACATGGGCGTCCCCGCAGTCTGTGTCGCTCAGCTCAACGAGCGCGGTTACTGCAAGCAGACGCTCGAAGAGGACGGCACACAGATCAGCGAGGAGGACCCCTGGCCGGTCGAGGAGTACTGTGAGAAACTCGACGTCGAGGTGACGGTCCCGGTCTACGGTCGGGACGTGACGGTTACGGCCTGGAAGTACGACGTCGTCTCCGAGCAGAGCGGCGAGACGGTCCCGATCATCTATCTCGACACGAACGTCGAGAGCAACGACCCGGACGCCCGGGAGTACACGCAGCGACTGTACAGCCCCGGCTACGGCGAGGACGTCCAGCTGGCCCAGGAGATCGTCCTCGGGATCGGCGGGACGCGGATCCTCGACGAACTCGGCTACGAGGTCGACACCTACCACATGAACGAGGGTCACGCCGCCCTTCTAACGCTGGAACTGCTCAAGCGCAACGACATGGACCCCGAGGCGGTTCGAGAGCAGACCGTCTTCACGACTCACACGCCGGTCGAAGCCGGCCACGATCAGTTCGACTGGGAGCTGGTCAACGAGGTCCTCGGGGAGTTCGTGCCCCAGGACGTCCTCAAGAAGTACAGCCGCGAGGAGGACCTGCACATGACGTACCTGGCGCTGAATCTCTCGCGGTACGCCAACTCCGTCGCGAAGAAACACCAGGAGGTCTCCCGGAACATGTTCCCCGGGTACGACATCGACGCCATCACCAACGGCGTCCACGTCCCGTTCTGGGTCGGCGACTCCTTCAAGGAGCTGTACGACGAGTACGTCGAGGGGTGGCGCGAGAACCCCTACAAGCTCAAGCACGCCTCGGTCATCCCGGACGACGAACTCTGGGAGGCCCACATGGAAGAAAAGCGGGACACGATCGAGTTCATCAACGAGCGCGAGGACTCGGATCTCGACCCCGAGAAACTCACGATCGGGTTCGCCCGCCGGGCGACCGCCTACAAGCGTGCGGACCTGATCTTCTACGAACACGAGCGGCTGCGCCACATCGCCGAGAACGTCGGCGAGTTCCAGATTGTGTTCGCGGGGAAGGCGTTCCCCGGCGACGAGGACGGGATCGGCAACATCCAGGAGATCTTCCACAACGCCTGGCAGCTCAACGACGCGGTCAACGTCGAGTACGTCGAGGGCTACGACATGGAGGTCGGCGCGAAGCTGACCTCCGGCGTCGACGTCTGGCTCAACAACCCGCGACGGCCGCTGGAGGCCTGTGGTACCTCGGGCATGAAGGCCGCATACAATGGTATCCCGCAACTCGGCACGCTCGACGGCTGGTGGGTCGAAGGCCACATCGAAAACGAGACCGGCTGGAAGATCGGCCCCGAGCCCGAAGAGAGCGAGCCCGACGAGACTGAAGCCGCGGACGAGGACCGACAGGACGCGATGGACATGTACGACCAGCTGGAGAACACGGTCGTCCCGATGTACTACGAGGACCGCGAGAAGTGGATCGACATCATGCGCAACACGATGTCCTTCAACGGCCCGTACTACCACACCCAGCGCATGGTCCGTGAGTACCTCGACGACGCGTACTCGCAGTAGGACGACTCGTCGCTTCGCTCTCTCGAAGCACCCCCTTTTGTCGCGCCACCGTTTCCGGAGGCGGACTGTTCGTCTGGGACCCCCAACCGGATGTCCGTGCCGGAACGATGCCTGTGATTCGTGCACGCCACGTTCCACTTGCCGTTTCAATCTTGTCCGGTCTTTACCGCTGGTCGGGGAGTCAAAAATAAATATACTTATTGTGCACGGGAGTAAACGATAGTACTCACACCGAGCTCATGAACACGTCAGTTACCAGTCTCCTCCTCGGGGTCGCAGACGGGCAGTCGGACACGAGCGACGAGGACGGGGACCAGCCATCGACAGCACAATCGACAGAACAGGTGGCGTCGGTGGATGGGGGGGCTGAACCGGACTGTGATCCGGCGGAACTCGAGCGCCTTCGCGAGGAGGTGGCCGAGCTTCGCGACGAGCGCGATCGGGAACGCGAGCGGGCCGACCGGCTGGAGGCGGCCATTACTGCGACGACGGAGACCATGGAGCGCGCGATCGACGGCGATCTGACCGCTCGGACGGACATCGCGGCCGAAGACCCGGCTGTACGGGAACTCGGCGCGGTCTGTGACGAACTGATCGGCGAGTGGGGAGAGTCGATCAGACGCGTCCAGGAGTTCAGTCAGCAGGTCAGCGGCGCGACCGAGCAGGTCGCCACGACGGCCGAAGCCGTCCGCGAGCAGAGCCGGGAAGTCAACGAGTCGATCCGCGAGATATCGGCCGATGCCGACCGACAGCACGACCACATCGAGGACGTCGCCGGGGAGGTCGAGGACCTCTCGGCGACGGTCGAGGAGGTCGCCTCCTCGGCGGAGGAGGTGGCCAACGCGGCGGAAGTCTCCGCGGATCGCGCCCAGTCGGGCGGCGAGGCCGCGACGGCCGCACTGGACGAGCTCGACGAGATCGAGGCGACCACGGAGACGACCCTCGAGAGCGTCGAGAACCTGGCCGACTCGGTCGAGGACATCGAGTCGATCGTCGAGGTGATCGACGACATCGCCGAGCAGACGAACATCCTCGCGCTCAACGCCTCGATCGAGGCTGCCCGCGCCGGCGAGGAAGGAGCCGGCTTCGCGGTCGTCGCCGACGAGGTCAAGGGCCTCGCCGAGGAGACCCAGTCGGCGCTCGATGACATCGAGGGGGCGATCGAGGCGGTCCGCGAGGAGGCCGACGAGGCCGCCGCCGACATGCGGGAGACGCGCGACCGGGTCGGCGACGGCCGGGCGACGATCGACGATGCGCTGACGGCGCTTGAGGACATCGTCGACGACGTCGAGGAGGTGTCCGGCCGGGTCAGCGAGATCAGCAACGCGACCGAGTCCCAGGCCGAGTCCACCCAGCAGGTGGCGGTCATGGCCGAAGACGTCGGTGAGATCAGCGAGGAGACCGCCGAGACCGCCGACGACGTCGCCGCGGCCGCCCGCGATCAGACCAGCGTCCTCACCGAGGTTCAGACCGCGACCAACACGCTGGCCGAACGGACCGAAACGCTGACTGAATCGCTCGAAGGCTTCGAGACGACTCGGGGCGCGGCCGACGCCGACGGCACTACGATCGAGATGTGGCACGCGATGAGCGGCCAGAAGGGCGTCCTGCTCGAAACGCTGGCCCGCGAATTCGAATCCCAGTACGACGGCGAGGTCTCGATCGAGCTGACCGCGAAAGGGAGCTACCGCGGGACGCTGAACGCCACGCTGAACGCTATCGAGAACGGCCAGCCGCCGACGATCGCCCAGATCTTCGAGATCGGCACCAAGCGGGCGATGGACAGCGGCGGGTTCGTCCCTGTCGAGGACGTCCTGCCGACCGGCTTCGACACCGGGGAGCTGCTGGATCCGGTCAGGTCGTACTACACGACCGATCACCGGCTGTACTCGCTGCCGTTCAACTCCTCGACGCCGGTGCTGTGCTACAACCGGACGGCCTTCGAGCGGGCAGGGATCGATCCCGACCGGCCGCCCGAGACGTTCGATGCCGTCCGGACCACCGCCAGAGACGTCGTCGATGCGGGCGTCGCCGACTCCGGGATCACCTTCGCCAACTACGCCTGGTACGTCGAGCAGTGGTTCGCACAGGCCGGCCAGCCACTCGTGAACAAGCGCAACGGTCGGGGCGGCGACGCGACCGAGGCGCACTTCGACAGCGACGCCGGCCGCGATATCTTCGGGTGGTGGGCCGGGATGGAAACTGACGGGCTCTATCACAACCCCGGCGTGGAGGCCCGTGGGGAGGCCAGGTCGACCTTCCTCGATAGCGATGCGGCGATGCTCGTCGCGTCGAGTTCGTCGCTCGCGGACGTGCAGGCGGGTGCCGAGGATGCCGGGTTCGAGCTGGGAACGGCCCCGATCCCCGTCGCCGGGGAGCGCAACGGGCTGGCCGTCGGCGGGGCCTCGCTGTGGGTGCCCGAAGCGATCCCGGACTCCCGACAGCAACTCGCCGGCGAATTCCTCGCGTGGCTCGCCCAGCCGGCCCAGCAGGCTCGCTGGCACCGCGAGACGGGGTACTTCCCGATCAACCACGGTGCGGTCGACACGCTACGCTCTGACGGCTGGTTCCGGGAGAACCCCCACTTCGAGACCGCACTCGAAGAGCTGCTCGCGAGTTCGGATATCCCGGCGACCAACGGTGCTCGGATCGGTCCGTTCGACACGGTCCGGACGCTCGTCGAGGAAGCCTATCTCGACGCTCGCGATCACGGCGTCGAGACGGCGCTCGCCGACCTCGACGCACAGGTCGAGCGGTTGCTGGAGAACTACCGCACTGGTCGATAGCGCCCCGTCACCCGCGTCTTCCCGATTCGATCGCTTCTTCGAGGGTCTTCACGATGCCGGCGAGGACGGCCACGAACCCGACGAACGTGACGAGTAGGCCGTAGTTGGCGACCCCTGGCAGCCTGGACTCGACCTCGTCCGAGTGTTCGATCTCGTAGAGCGTCCCGTTCCGTTCGAGAACCATCGGCACTCGCTCCAACGCCGATCGATCGTCCGGCAGCGAACAGCCCGTGTCGGATCCCGACGCGTTCACCGACGACTGGATGATCCGATCCACCCGATCCCGTTCGTCGGCCGAGAGGTTCTCGTAGGCGACCGGCTCTCGCGTGCCATTGCCCGCAGTCTCGGAATCCGACGGGGGCTCCGTATCTCCGATGACCGTCGCCTCGTACACGGTGGTCGTCTCCTCCGATGTCGTCGCGTCCACGACCGCGCCGATATATACGGGCGCAGGTAGACAGAGCAACCCCACGATGATGAGGACGGGGCCGACCTTCGAGAACGCCATATTTACCCTTCGTTCTGGTGTACAAGTGCTTTATTGTTATCTCACTGTCGGGACACCTGCCAGACGCAAGCAGTTTGGTACTCGCCCGCCAAGCGCCGGGCGTGTCCGAGCAGTACCAGACCGTCGGTGGCCGGGGACAGGCACGCTTCGAGATCAGGGGCTCGGAGTTCATCGGCCACGTCGCCCCTGCGACGACCGTCGAAGCAGCCGAGACCTTCATCGAGTCTATCCGCGACGAATACGCTGATGCGACCCACAATGTCCCCGCCTATCGCGTCCGGGCGGATCCCCTGCGGGAATACCAGAACGACGACGCCGAACCCTCCGGTAGCGCCGGCAAGCCTGCCTTGAACGTCCTCGTCCAGCGCGAGATCGAGAACGCTGTCGCCGTCGTGACGCGCTATTACGGCGGGACGAACCTCGGCGTCGGCGGACTGGCCCGGGCGTACTCCAGAGCCGTCAAGGAAGGCGTCGACGACGCCGGCGTCGTCACCGAGCGTCCCCACGAGCGCTTCGGGATCGCTGTCGAGTACGACGACAGCGGCACGGTGCGGGGAATCCTCGAAAGCGAAGGCGTCGAGTTCGAGGCCGAGTACGGGGAAGACGCGGTCTTCGCGGTGCGAGTGCCCCGGCCCGACGCGGCCGCGCTCCGGGACCGCATTCGGAGCGCCACCAGCGGCCGGGCCGAGATCGACCAGTAGAGGTGCCCTCCGATCGTCCGACGACGATCGGACCGCTTGACCTGGACGCCCCGCCGTCGATCGGAGTCCGATAAAGGTAGGTAGGAGGGCGGCGACCGTCCGGGTATGCGAGTAGACATCGGAAACGCACTGGACAGAGTCGCGACGCCGGGCGTCCCTGAGGACGCACTCGACCGACTCGACGACTGTGTCGCCGACGCCCACGCCCGCATCGAGGAGGGGCGTGCGAACAACGAACACGGCTACGAGTCGCTGAACCTCCCCCATACCGTGGATACCGACGAGATTCGGGCGGCCGTCGAACCGTTCGACGACAGCGAGTACCTCCTCAACGTCGGGATCGGCGGCTCCGCGCTGGGTGCGGCCACCCTCTCGGCCGCGCTAGACAGCGACGTCGAAGCGTACTATCTGGACAACGTCGACCCCGAGTGGGTCGAGTCGATCATCGACGACGTCGACCTCTCGAAGACCGCCGTCAACGTCGTCTCCCGATCGGGGACGACCGCCGAGACCCTGTCGAACTTCCTGGTCGTCCGGGAGGCCATGGAGTCCGCGGGCGTCGACTGGACCGAGCGCACCTGGGTCACCACCGGCGAGGCGGGCAACCTCCGGGATCTGGCGGACAAACACGATCTGCCGTCGCTGAAAGTGCCCGACGGCGTCCCCGGCCGGTTCTCCGTGCTCTCGACGGTCGGGCTGGCCGCTGCCGCGCTGCAAGGTCACGACATCGACGCGATCGTCGAGGGTGCCGCGGCCGCCGAAGCCGATCTGGCCCCGTCGCTGTACGAGTCGCCGGCCTACGCCTACGGGGCGATCGCCTACGCGCTTGACGTCCGCGGCGCGGGGATCAACGCGATGATGCCCTACGAGGAGTCCCTAGAGACCTTCGCCGAATGGTACGCCCAGCTGTGGGCCGAGAGCCTCGGCAAGGACGGCCTGGGCCAGACCCCTGTGCGCGCACTCGGTGCGACTGACCAGCACTCCCAGCTCCAGCTCTATCGCGCCGGCCCCAACGACAAGATGGTCACGCTCGTCCGCGCGGCCGACCGCGAGGACACGCCGATTCCCGAGACTGACCTCGACGGTCTCTCGTATCTCGGCGGCTCGTCGCTGGGCGAGTTGCTCGACGCGGAGTTCGAGGCGACCGAGGCCAGCCTCGCCGCCGCGGACCTGCCGAACGTCCGGATCGAGATCGACAGCGTCGACGAATACGGCCTTGGCGAGTTGCTCTACAGCATGGAGGCCGCGACCGTCCTGGCGGGCGAACTCTACGACGTGGACACGTTCGTCCAGCCGGCAGTCGAGTGGGGCAAGAAGGCCGCTCGTGGCCTGCTCGGCGGTGGGGACTTCGAAGAAGCCGACGCCGTCGCCGAGAAGACCACGCTGACCATCGAGTAACCACGCGAGACATTTCAGCGACGTTTTATATCCCTCGTCCGAACCGGCAGGCGATGGATGGGTCCTCGCCTGCGATTTCAACACGGTCGCTGACCAAACAGTACGGTTCAACAACCGCCGTCGATGGGGTGTCGCTGTCCGTTCCCGAGGGCGTGACCTACGGCTTCCTGGGGCCGAACGGAGCCGGGAAGACGACGACGATGCGGATGCTGACTGGGCTCGTCGAACCGACGAACGGTGACGCGTTCGTCGCCGACACCCACTGCAGCGAGCGTCGCCACCTCGTCGGAAAGATCGGACTGTTGCCCGAGGAACCGCCGCTGTACAACGAGCTCACCGGCCGCGAGCAGTTGCAGTTCGCGGCCGATCTCCGGGACATCCCCTGGGAGCGCGTCTCAGATCGCGCGCTCGGACTCGCCGACACGCTCGATCTCGACGACGATCTCGACCGGCGGATCGACGGCTACTCCAAGGGGATGCGCCAGAAGACGGCGTTCATCCAGGCAGTCCAGCACGACCCCGACGTGGTCTTTCTCGACGAGCCCACGTCCGGTCTCGATCCGCGAGCGGCTCGCACCCTCCGGGAGCTGATCGTCGAGTTGACCGACGACGGGACGACGGTGTTTCTCTCGACGCACATCCTGCCGGTCGTCGAGGAGATCGCCAACAGGGTCGGCGTCCTGCACGACGGCCGACTGGTCTCGGAAGGGTCCCCCGCCGAACTCACCGACGACGTGGGCGACGGGGATGCCGACCTGGAGGAGGCGTTCCTGGAACTGACCGACGACCCGGCGGCCGCCTGGTGAGAGATATGGGACACGTTAGAGACGATATCCGAGACGGCTGGACGCTCGCCAGGGCGGAGTTACGCGCACAGTTCCGGCAGATCCGGTCGGACCGGCGGCGCTTGCTCGCGGTACTCTTCGGTATCGTTGGATTCGGCCTGTTTCTGGCGGTGAGTTTCCTGCCCGGCGCAATCGCGTTCGGGAGCGAGTTCGAAAGCGAGGTCCCGCTCGGGACGGCCGGCATGGCGCTGTCGGCCGTGACGGTGGCGATCGCGTATTTCGGCGCTGCGAACGGGTTCGGCCGGTCGCAGATCGGGACCGTCGAGCCGCTGGCCCGGACGTCGATACCGCCGCGGGCGGTCTCGATCGGCCGGCTCGTCGCACAGACGGTCCAGTCGATCTGGCTCGTCGTCCCGATCGGCGCTCTGCTGTTCGCGGGGGTCGCGATCGGCGGCGGCCCGGTCGTCGCCGGGGTCGTGCTCGTCGCTGTTCTGCCACTCGCGGTGGTCGGGCTGGTCATCGGGCGAATCGTCGGGGGAACGGCCAGGTACGTCAACGAGCGTCTGCAGGTGTCGCTGTGGGTGAAGGCGGTCCTCCTACTCGGACTGATGGGCGCGATCTTCCTCGGGACGCAGGTCCTGCTCAGTTCGCGATACGAGACCGGCTCCCAGTTCGCGGTGGGGCCAATCATCCCCGGAACACCGTTGCAGTCCTACGCAGCCGTCGTCTTCGCGCCGTTCGGGACGGTGCCGGGGCCGCTTGGCATTGCCGTCACAGGGCTGGTCCTCGCAGCGATCCCTGCCGGAGTGCTCGGAGTGCTCCGCCTCGAAACGTACATGCTCGTCGCCGATCTCGGCAACGACTCGTCGACGGCCGGGCAGGTCGAGGAAAGTTACGGCGTCCCGCGTCTGTTCGAAGCGACGACGTCGGCACGCGTCGCCTGGCGGTATCTCGTCCGGACGCGACGCGACCCCCGGATGCTCGCACACCTCACGCCGCTCCTGTTCGGCGCGTTCGGGATGGCCGGTTCGGCGTTCCAGGATCCCGGTATCCTGCTCACAGTCGGCCCCGGTGCGGCGGTCGTCGCCGGGGCCGTCCTCGCCGGCGGCGCGTACTGTCTGAACCCGATGGGCGACGACCGCGATCAGTTGCCACTGTTGCTGACCAGTTCCCCCTCCGTCGATGTCATGCTTCGTGGCCGGATGCTCGCCGGTATCGCCTTCGGTCTGGCCGTCGCGACCGGCGTCGGGACGCCGCTTGCACTGGTCGAACACGGTCCGGGGTACGTGCTCGGCCAGTCGGTACTCGCTGTCGTACTGACGACGGCCAGTGCCGGAATTGCCGTCGGACTCGGTGCGATCGCCCCGAAGTTCGAGCGCCGCGAGTACATGAACGTCGAGCGCGCGCATCCCTCTCAGTGGGCCCTGCTGGGCTTTCTGTTCGGCGGCATGATCGTCGGCGCGATCGGATTCCTGTTGCTCTGGCTGACACTGTCGGGCGAGCACGTGCTGGCGGCCGCGTTCGGCTGGCTGCTGTACGTGACGATCCTCGCTGTCGCGTCCTGGGGTGGCTATCGCTATGCGGTCAGTCGCTTCGATGCGTTCACGCTCGACGATATGTGAGGAGAGCCGAAAAACGAGAGGCTATTCCTCGAGAAGCTGATCGACGATCGCCTCGGGCTCGAACCGTTCGAGGTCGTCGTAGCCCTGACCGGTCCCCAGAAAGAGGATCGGCTTGCCGGTCACGTGGGCGATCGAGATCGCCGCACCGCCCTGCGGGTCGGCGTCGGCCTTCGTGAGGATCGTCCCGTCGATCGCCGCGGCGTCGTCGAACTCCCGCGCCCGGTTGACGGCGTCCTGCCCGGCGACGGCCTCGTCGACGAACAGCGTCATGTCGGGTTCGATCACGCGGTCGATCTTCTCCAGCTGGGCCATCAGGTCGTCGCTGGTGTGTAACCGACCGGCAGTATCCCCGAGCACGACGTCCACGTCGTTGGCCTCGGCGTACTCGACGGCGTCGTAGACGACCGCCGTCGGGTCCGAGCCCTGCTCGTGGGAGATGAACGTCCGATCGAGGTTCTCGGCGTGCTCGCGGAGCTGCTCGTTTGCGCCCGCACGGTAGGTGTCGCCGTTGGCCAGCACCGACGAGTACCCGTGGTCCTCGAGGTACTTCGAGAGCTTCGCGATCGAGGTCGTCTTCCCGACGCCGTTGACGCCGGTGAAGACGATCACGATCGGCTTTTCGGCCGCCGCGATCCGCTGCTCGAAGTCGAACTGGCCGACGCTGATCACGTCGTACAGCGCTTCACGCAGCGCGTCCCGGACGAGATTCCCGGTCGATTCGAGCCGCCTGCGGGTCTCGCCCATGAGGCTGGCCTCGACGCCGTCGAGGATCTCCTGGGCGACGTCCATCTCGACGTCGCTCTGGAGCAGTGCGATCTCCAGGTCGCCGAGGTGATCCTGCAGGTCGTCCTCGTCGATGACCGTCTTGCCCGTCGCGAACAGCTTCGCCTTCTCGGCCAGCCCGCGGTCGTCGTCTTCGTCTACCGCTTCCGCCGCCGACCCGTCGCTGCCCGCGTCGACCGTCTCGCCCGCATCGCCCGAATCTTCGGTCGTTGTCTCGCCCGTGTCCTCGGTGGCCGCGGGCGCCTGTGTCTCCTCGACCGGCGCATCGCCGTCGGGAGCTGTCTGCCCGGGTGCATCGGCGTCGACCGTCCTCTCCGGCCCGGTCGCAGTTACCGGTTCGCTTGCCGGCTCGCTCTCGGGCACCGTCGGCTCGTCCTTGTCTGCAGTTGCCGCCGGCTGATCGGCGTCTTCGGACGGTTCGCTTTCGGTCGTCGATTCGTCTTCGGCGCTTTCCGCGTCCTCGACGTCCTCTTCGACGTCGTCGCTGAAGCGGCCGAGCTTCTCCTTCAGTCCGTCGAACATCGCCTATTCGTCGCCCTGCTCCTGCTGCATCTGCTGCATCTGCTGCATCTGCTGTTGCTGGAGCTGCTGGGCGCGCTGTTCGAGTTCCTGGCTCTCGGATTCGACCTCTTCGATCTCCTCGCGGACCTCTTCGATGCGCTCGTCGATCGTCTCCTTTTTCAGCTCGAGGGTCTCGATGGCGTCGTCCTGTTCCTGCTCGGCCGCGTAGTCGGCGCCGAGCCCGACGATGACTTCGTCGATGTCCTGGACTTCCGCGCGGAGGTACGCGCCGCCGCCCAGTGGCACCTGCACGGTCGAGCCGGTCTCGAGCGTCTCGATGGCCTCGATGGCCTCGTCGGTCTCGGCTTTCTCCGTCTGCAGGTCTTCGATGTCGCCTTCGAGTTCCTCTTTTTCCTCTTCGAGGGCTTCGATCGCCTGTGCGATCTCCTGGGCCTGACCGCCGCCGCCACCGAGGCTCATGCCTCCACCTCCGTGACCTCGATCTGTGTGCGTTTCAGGCCGTGTTTCGATCCGAACTCCGCGTAGGTGTGCTCGGTCGCGACGTTCTCGTTCGGTGCTTCGATCTCCTTTTCGAAGGTCTGCTGACCGTCCCGCGCCTGGAACGATCCGCGAACAGTAAACGTGCTCATGGACGAACGGTGGAGAGTCAGCGGGAAGAATCTTCCCATCCTCCTTTTGCGGACGGCGCGGTACTGCGGAGTGACGCGTCTTCTCGGACGACTGGTCTGCTGTAAACGGAATGAAAACAGTCGCTAAATATAGCCCAGCGCGTCCTCGATCCGGCCGAGTTCCGGTCCGGTCGTGTCCTGACCGGCGACGTAGCCGGCGTCGTTGGCGAGCAACCCGGAGCCGACCAGCGGGCCGCCGTAGTTGACTGTCCCGATGTCGGCAGGGACGCCGAACAGTTCCTCCAGCGCGTCGAGTTCGCCGTCGGTCGCCTTCGGATGGGCAAGCACGCCCGCGTTCGTGACGACGGCGGCAGTCCCGACGGTATCGACACCGGCGATGACGCCGCGCTCGACAGGCACCTCCAGCGCGTCTTTGACCGCCAGCACAGCTTCACGCGAGAGGTCGGGGTGGACGTACGCGCCGGCATCGTTCGCGAGGACGACGTTGCCGGCGGCGTTGATCCGGCCCGGTAACTCGACGATCGGTCGATCGAGTTCGTCTGCGATCCGCTCGCGTTCGCGGTCGGTGATGCGGCTGCTGACCAGCAACCCGTTCTCGTTGCCGGTCGCCAGCGCGCCGACCGTTCCCGACCCGCCGACGGTCGTCTCGATGGCCGACACCGCAAGCGAGTCGCTGACGGTCGCGACGAGATCCTCGTCGAGGTCCGGCCGGATCAGCAGACAGTCGTCGGTGGCGCGGGCGAACACACCGACGTACGACGATCCGGAGAATGCAGCGCGGGGCACGCTCTACTCGGCCGGTTCGGCCTCGACGACCGCCTCGCCTTCCTCCTCGAAGCGAGCGGCCCGGACCCGAAGCTTGCTCGGCGGCTTCGACCGGCTGCGCGACCAGACCGCCTCGTTCAGCGACGGGTCCAGTCGGACAGCGTCTTCCGGGACGGCGAACTGCTTTGCGAGGTGCTCGCGCATGATCGCCATCGCCTTGTCCGCTCGCTCGTGTTTCGGTGCTGCCTTCGCGTCGCGAAGCGGGACCGTGACGACCCGCTCCTCGAAATCACTCGCGCTCATTATTCGTCAGTGTCGTTGCGTCGCCAGTGGCGTCGCTTGGGGTTTCGCTGCACGTCCCGGTCTGTCTTCATGACGACCCACGCGGGCACGCGACTGTTCTGTCGATCCAGTTTCGCCAGGCGCTTTTTCTTGCCTTTGGATTTCTTGCTCATAGTATCAGTCTCTTCCGTGTGGCTGCTTAAATGTGTGTTCCTTTTCGGTCGATCCGGCGACGCCTTGCGGTCCCACGGCGAATGTGATCAGGAACCGGCTACACGAAAATTCGTCTTGTTGAGTGTTTGCGTCGTCGGACGCGCTTACGCGGCGGCTTCTTCAGCAAACACGTCGAAAACTCGCAGAACTCGTTTTCGGGCGTTTGCCTCGACGCCGCTTACGCGGCGGCTTCTTCAGCAAACACGTCGAAAACTCGCAGAACTCGTTTTCGGGCCTTCCCGGAAGAGGCGCTACGCCGCCGCCTCTTCCGCGAAGACGTCGTCGTACTCGCCTGCGTCGATCTTCTCTTTGAAGTCACGCGGGTTCTCGCCCTCGATGGTGACGCCCAGCGAGGTACAGGTGCCGACGACTTCCTTGGCGGCGCCTTTCAGGTCGTATGCCAGCAGGTCCGGCAGCTTCTGCTCGGCGATCTGCTTGACCTGATCGACGGAGAGATCGGCGACGAACTCCTCCTGGGGTTCGCCGCTGCCGGTCTCGAAGCCGGCCTCGTCTTTGACCAGTTCGGCCGTCGGCGGGACGCCGACTTCGATCTCGAAGGAGCCGTCGTCGTCGTACTCGACGGTGACCGGAACCTCGGTGCCGTCGAAGGCTTCGGTCTGGTCGTTGATCTCCTGGACGACTGCCTGAACGTCCACGGGTGTCGGTCCGAGTTCGGGGCCGAGCGGCGGGCCGGGATCGGCCTGGCCACCCGGAACGAGAACTTCGATGGTACCTGCCATATCCGAGAATCCGTCGGCGCGGGTTTAAGAATTGCTTTTCCGTGTTCGGCGTGCGAGGATTGCCCACGGAAATCGTGCCGGCGTCGGTCTCGGCCCTCGAGGTGCGACCGCGGACGGAAGCCCTTTTGAGCGACGATGGCGGAGTATCCGGTAATGGGGCTCGAAGAGGAGATCGAGGAACTCGAGCAGGAGATCGCCGACACGCCCTACAACAAGGCGACCGAGGAGCACATCGGCCGTCTGAAGGCCAAACTCGCCGAGAAGAAAGACAAACTCGAGGCCCAGCAGTCGGGGTCGGGCGGCGGCCCCGGGTACGCCGTCGAGAAACACGGCGACGCGACCGTCGCGCTCGTGGGCTTTCCCAGCGTCGGCAAGTCCACGCTGATCAACGCGATGACCAACGCCGACAGCGAGGTCGGCGAGTACGAGTTCACGACGCTGAACGTCAACCCCGGGATGCTCCAGTACAAGGGCGCGAACATCCAGATGCTGGACGTGCCCGGACTGATCGAGGGTGCGGCCGGCGGCCGCGGTGGCGGCAAGGAAGTCCTCTCTGTCGTCCGGACGGCCGACCTGATCGTGTTCGTCCTCTCTGTGTTCGAGATAGACCAGTACGAGCGCCTCAGCGAGGAGCTCTACCGGAACAAGGTCCGCCTGGACGCCGAGCCCCCGAACGTCTCGGTCCGGAAAAAGCACAAGGACGGGATCACGGTCAACGCCTCGGTCGATCTGGATCTCGACGAGCAGACGATCAAGAGCGTCCTGCGCGAACACGACTACGTCAACGCCGACGTCACTATCGGCGAGCACGTCGACATCGACCGGCTCATCGACGGGATCATGGACAACCGCGAGTACCTCCCGTCGATCGTGACCGTCAACAAGGCCGATCTCATCGAGCCCGACTACAAGGAGACCGTCGACGAGAACCTCCGCGGACACGGAATCGATCCCGACGACGCGATCTTCATCAGCGCTGTCGAGGAAAAGGGGCTGGACGCGCTGAAAGAGCGCATCTACGACGAACTCGGACTGATCCGGATCTACATGGACAAGCCCGGCCGCGGCGTCGACTACGAGGACCCGCTGATGCTGTTCGAGGGTGACACCGTCGGCGACGCCTGCAAGAAGATCGGCGGTCGCTTCGACGAGCGCTTCCGGTTCGCTCGCGTGTCCGGGGAGAGCGCCAAACACGACGATCAGCAGGTCGGTCGCGATCACGAGCTGGCCGACGAGGACGTCCTTCGGATCGTCGTGAACCGGTGATGACCGACGCACGTGGCCGATTGCTACTGGTTGCACTCGTCGGCGCGATCCCCTGGACTGTGGTGACGACCGGCGGCGTGACGACGCTGTTCTTCCCGTTCGGATTTCTCGGCATCGGCGAGCCCTGGCGTATCGTGACGATCCACGAGTATCTGTTCGTGTACACACAGGGGCTCCCACAGTACGTCTACGCGTGGCCGCTCGGGGTCGTCCTGTACGGCCTGACACTGGTCTCGGCGGCACTCGGACTGACGGATCGAGAGGACCGCCGATTGACGGCGGGACTGCTGGTGCTGGTCGGATTGACACAGTTGCAGTTCGCGCTCGGGTGGGGCGGCCGCCGCACGTATCTCGCGGTCCCGATTGCGACGATAACGACGCTGACGCTGGTCTGGTGGGTGTACTGGTCGGATCTGAAAGGCGTGTTTTTCGAGGTTCGGACCTGATGCTGCACCGGAACTTTCTGCTCGTTCCCTGACTATTATGTCGCTTTTATTTTCATTGGCGATTATGAGTGAAGACTCATCACCGAACGGATCGATCAGTGAGATCCCATCCGCGGAAGTCGACACGTTCGGCGAGCGACTCGACGGCGACCTGATCCTCCCGGATCACGAAGCGTACGAGGACGCTCGGGACGTGTGGAACGGACTCGTCGACAAGCGTCCGGCGGTCATCGTCCGGGTCCGGCACCCCGAGGACGTGGCGGCCGGCCTCGAGTTCGCAGCAAAGCACGACCTCGAGCTTTCTATTCGAGGGAACGCCCACCATCAGGCTGGGAGTGCCCTCGTGGAGGACGGGCTCGTCATCGACCTTGCGGATCTCACTGCCGTGGACGTCGACAGCGACGCACGGCGCGTCACTGTCGGTGCCGGCGCGACCGCCGGGGCGGCTCTCGAACGGACGCTCGAACATGGGCTCGCGTTTCCCACGGGGAGCGCGTCCGTGGTTGGGATATCCGGATCGACACTTGCCGGCGGGCTCGGCTGGATGCGGCGCAAGCACGGGGCCGGTTTCGATGCCCTCCGGGAGGTCGAACTCGTCACAGCCGACGGAACGGTTCGCACTGTCGGCCCGGACGGCGACCCGGACCTGTTCTGGGCGATCTGCGGCGCGGGCGCGAATTTCGGTGTCGTCACCGAACTCACGTTCGAACTATACGAGACACCGCCCGTCGTCCCGGCACTTGGCGTCTTCTATCCGCTCGACGGCGCTGGGGCGATTCTCGAAGACTTCCGCGATCTGACGGCCGAGGCACCGGACGCGCTCAGCACTATGTTGCTGAACACGCACGTCCCGCCGTTGCCCGACGTCCCGGAGGACCTGCAGGGGAAGCCGTCGATCGCGATCATGGGTGCGTATCTCGGCGATTCCGACGACGCCCCGCAGGTGCTCGATTCGTACCGATCTCTCGGGGATCCTATCCTGGATATGTCCGGGGAGATGCCCTACATGGCGTTGCACGAACTGGGCGCGGAGATGTTTCCCGATGGCCACCTGTACAGCCAGCGGTCGGTGTTCCTCGACGATCTGACCGACGAACACCTCGAACTCGTCCGGACCGGCGCGGACGACGCGCCGTCGCCGCTCGACGGGATCGGTCTCTGGCCGATGGGCGGCGCTATCGGGGGCAGCGATCACGATACGGCCGCGCCCTGGACCGACAAGGAGTTCCTGCTCGTCGTCGAGGGACAGTGGGTCGACCCCGAGACGACCGACCAGAACCTCGAATGGGTGCGGCGACGTGAGCGCGAAGCCCGCGATATCGGCGGTGAATACGCGTATCCTGGCTACGTCGGCTACGAGAAACAGAACGACGAGGACTGGGCGAAGCTGGTCTACGGCGAGAGCTACGATCGACTCGCCGAACTGAAGGCGACCTACGATCCGGACAACCGCTTCCGGACGAACATCAACGTCGGTCCGCGATCGTGAGAGCGTCACCCGCTTTCAGAACGCTTTTCGACGCTCCAGCCTATCTCTTGCACATGGACGGTATTCTCGACCACACGATGGTCCGCGTCGAGGACCTCGAGGAATCGATCGACTGGTACACCGAGCATTTCGACTGGGAGCTGAAGCGCAAGAGCGAGCATTCCTCCTTTACGCTCGCCTTCCTCGGCCCCGAGGACATGCACGAGGACGGCGCGGTGCTGGAGCTGACCTACAACCACGACGGCCGCAGTTACGAGTTCGGCGACGCCTGGGGCCACATCGCGGTGCGCGTCGAGGACGTCTACGACGCCTACGAGCAACTGATGGACGAGGGCGTCGAGGACTATCGCGATCCCGACTCCTGTGGCGGCCAGTACGCCTTCGTCAAGAGTCCGACCGGCCACGAGATCGAGATCGTCGAGCGCGACTACGGCGCGAAATGGTCCATCGATCACACGATGATCCGCGTCGAGGACGTGGACGAGTCCATCGGCTGGTACACCCGCAAGCTGGACTACGAGATGTTCCGCCGTAGCGAGCACGACAGCTTCTCGCTGTACTTTCTCAAGCCCGAGGACGCCCCCGACGAAGCGATGTCGATGGAGCTGACCTACAACCACGACGGCCGCAGCTACGAGTTCGGCGACGCCTGGGGTCATGTGGCCGTGCGCGCGGACGAATCCGATCTGGAGGAGTACTGGGAGATGCTGATGAGCCGCCACGCCGAGGACTACCGTGATCCGGAGTCCTGTGACTACAACTACGCCTTCACCAAGGATCCGAGCGGCCACGAGATCGAGGTCGTCAGACGGTAGCGAGACTCCGAGCGACGCGAGGCATACCGTCAATCGACCGGAGAACGAAGTGATCCGAGAGACGGTGTGAGCATACGGCGACCGGCGGGAGCCGTTTCCTCGGACTCGAACGTAGTGAGAGTCCGGCTTTTTCCCCACGTTTTTGCCGCGAGCGGTGCGCGAAGCGCACCCGAGCGGAAAAAAGTGGCCGTGACGGCCACGAGATCGAAGTCGTCAGACGGTAGCGCGACTCCGAGCGACGCACGCCTGGGCCGGAAAACGTGGATGCGATGCGACGACAATTAAGTCCCCGCGACGAGACGATACGGGTATGATACTCACGCTGACGCCGAACCCGGCGGTCGACCAGACGATCGAGATGGACGAACCGCTGGAACCAGACGTCGTCCAGACATCCGCCGGCGCGCAGTTCGACGCGGGCGGCAACGGGATCAACGTCTCGCAGTTCGTCCGCGCACTCGGCGGCGAGACGACTGCGACCGGGATCACCGGCGGCTTCACCGGGTATTTCCTCGAACAGAGCCTCGACGAGTTCGACATCCCGACTGACTTCTGTTCGATCGAGTCCGCACCGACCCGGATCAACACGACCATCCTCGCGCCAGCACGGGAGGAACTGCAAACGTCTCGAATGGCCGAGGTGCCCGACCGCGATCGGGCGGAGTATCGACTGTTGCAGACCGGTCCGGAGGTGACCGATCACATTGTCGACCTGCTGATCGAGACGGTCAAGAGACACGATCCGGCGATTCTCAACATCGGCGGCAGCCTGCCGCCCGGTATGGATGCCGCGGCGGTCGATCGTATCGCTGGCGCCGGTGACTGGGAGACAGCCGTCGACATCCACGGTGACGTACTGACCGACCTGGAGGGGACCTACGAGTACTGTCGACCGAACCGTACGGAGCTGGAAGCGGCGACCGGCATCACCGTTGAGAACATTACTGACTGTGAGCAGGCCGCACTCCAGCTCCACGAGATGGGCTTCGAGCGCGTTATCGCCTCGATGGGAGAAGAAGGAGCGGTGATGGTGACGCCCGAGAAGACGCTATACTCCTCGGCTGTCGACGTCGAGGTGGTCGATACCGTCGGTGCCGGCGACGCCATGTTCGCGGCGATCCTGTGGGCCTACGAACAGGGCTGGAGTGACGAGAAGGCGCTCCGGGCCGGTGTCGCAGCCGCCTGGAAACTCGTTACTGTCACGGGCTCGAGCGTCCGATATCTCAATCCACAGGACCGGATGGACGAAGTCCGCGTCTGGGAACTCGACGGCTGACCCGTCCGTACGCTGAGATCGGCAGACGTCATTCGGGAGCCGCGCTCTCGACGGGCTCGTCGTCGATCGCTTCGAGCACCCGCTGGTGGAACTCCTGCAGCACCGCGGATTCGTCTTCGGCGAGGACGACGTCGCTGGCCGACAGCGTCGCCAGCCCGAACGCCCGCGGCGTCGGCGAGTCCATCCTGGTCGCGTGCACGGTGACGTCGCCGGCCTGAATCGATTCGAGCACGTCCTCGATCGCATCGACGTTGAGTTTGTCCTCGAGAATCTCCCGGTAGGTCTCCTCGGTGACGGCGAACTCCTCGAGGTCGGTCGCGAAATCCAGCAGCATGTCGGCGTTGAACTGCTGTTCGCTGGCCGACTTCTCGTAGCCCTTGTAGCGTTTGAGGATCAGCAGCGCTCGCGTGGCGTTGATCCGGAAGTATCGCTCCAGCAAGTCCGTCCCGTCCAGACTCGCCCGCAGATCCGCTCTGACCGTTTCGGGATCGAGATCCCGAACGAGCCCCTCGATATCGACTTTCCGGTTGAGTGGCATCGAGAGCGTGAACCCGTTGTCCGCGACCGCGACCTGGACGTTGGCCGTCGCCTGCTGGGCGATATGATGCGCAAGTAACCGCGAAAAACCGTCGTTGAACCGTCGACCGTACGTCGAGTGGACGTGATACCGGCGCTCGTACTCCCCGCGATCACGCACCTCCTCGATGGCCAGGCGACCGTCGGTTGCGACGCTCTCGGGACCGGCGTATCGGACCTGTTCGTCGAACAGCCGCGTGATCGCTCGCACGCTGTGCTCGTCGATGGGGAACTCCCGGAGCCACGTTCGGACCCGCGGCCGACCGCCGTCGGTCAGCCGATCGAGCAGGTCCCGCTGGAAGGCGAGGATCTCCCGGCCGAGGTCGTAGCTCATCGGCAACCGCTCGGAGAACCACGAGGGGACGGTCGGCCTGGCTGCGGTCCGGTCGACGTAGACCTTCGACCCTCGGCGATATCGGAACTCGAAGTGCTCGCCACCGAGGACGAACACGTCGCCGGTCTCGAGGCTGTCCAGGTACGCTTCGTCGAGTTGGCCGACCCAGTCGTCGCCCGCGCGGGTGAACACGTCACAGGTGAAACTGTCCGGGATCGTGCCGATGTTGGTCATGTAGATGACCCTGGCCATCCGGCCGCGCTTGCCGATCAGCCCCTCGCCAACGTCGAAGGCCTCGTAGTGGTGCTCGCCCTCGGGTGGGTCGTTGGTGTCGCGCCAGATCTTCGCGTAGACGTTCTTCTCCTCCAGACCGGGATAGTCAGCCGTGAGATACCGCATGAGCGACTCCCACTGCTCGTCGGTGTAGTTTCGGTAGGGGTAGGCTCGCGTGAGTACCTCGCGGATCTCCGCCTCCGGTCTGGGTCCGTTGATCGCCATCCCGTAGACGTGCTGGACGGCGACGTCCTGGGCGTTTTCGGGGACGAACACGCGATCGACGAATCCTGCTTCGGCCTTCTCGAGCATGACCGCACACTCGATCAGCTCGTCTCGGTCGAGCGCGACGACGCGGCCAGTGACAGTCTCCCCGAGCTGGTGGCCCGCTCGGCCGACGCGCTGGAGCAGCGCGGCCACGGACTTGGGCGAGCCGACCTGGACGACCAGGTCGACGTGTGGCATATCGATCCCGAGTTCGAGGCTGGTCGAGGTCGTCACCACGTCGATCTCGCCGTCCTTGAGTCGCTGTTCGATCGTCTCGCGGCTGTCCTTCGAGAGGCTGCCGTGGTGGGCGCCGGAGTTGTCCTCGTCGTAGGCCTCGAAGTCCGCCCGCAGGTTGTGCAGGACTCGTTCGGCCCCCGATCGGGTGTTCGTGAAGACGATCGTGTTGGTATGCTCCTGTATGAGATCGTGTAACTGCTCGTAGAAGCGATCGGTCACGACCGCCGGGGGCGTGTCGATCAGGTCGTCGGTCGGGCAGGACAGTTCGATGTCGAACTCCCTGGCGAAGCGAGCGTCGACAATCTCGTAGTCGCGTGGCCCGTCGTCGGCATCCTCGCCAACCAGAAATTCGGCCATCGTCTCCAGCGGTTCGACGGTCGCAGAGCAGCCGATCCGCGTCGGCGACTGCTCGGCCATCGCTTCCAGACGCTCCAGAGACACCGAGAGGTGCGTCCCGCGCTTGTTCGCGGCGAGGCTGTGGATCTCGTCGACGATGACGTACTCGACGGTTTCGAGTTTCTTCTTGAACTTCGGGGAGTTGAGCAGGATTGCCAGCGTCTCAGGCGTGGTATTGAGGATGTGTGGCGTCTCCTTGAGCATCCGCTGGCGCTCGCTGTCGTCGGTGTCACCGTGGCGGATCGCGTGGCGGATCTCGACCTCCTCGCCGCGCTCGTCGAGTCGCTCGGTGATGCCCTCCAGCGGCACTTCGAGATTGCGGTGGATATCGTTGGCCAGCGACTTGAGCGGAGAGATGTAGAGGCAGTACACGGAGTTGTCGAGGTCGTCGGCGCGGTCGCGGGCGAACAGTTCGTTGATGATGCCGACGAAGGACGCCATCGTCTTGCCCGACCCCGTCGGGGCGGCGATCAGGGCGTTCTCGCCGCCGTGGATGTGCGGGATTGCTCCCTTCTGTGGCGGGGTGAAGAAGCCGCCGTTCTCGGGCACGAATTCGCCGAACTGCTCGACCCACCACTCGCGGACGACCGGATCGAGCAACTCCAATACGTCCCCATCGTCGATCTCGACGGTCTCTGGGTCGAAGGACACGTTCGCCTCTGCGAGCAACTGACGACCTCCCATCGCTTACCACCACTGGGGGCTGCACCGACTTGTGGGTTTGGAGGTCGAACACCTGGCTCTGCTGCACCGTCAGGAGATATGAATCGCCGGCCGCCCGGGTTCGCCCCTCTTGGCGAGTTCCGCGTCGGCGTCGGCCGCCCCGCGAACGTCGACTGTGGCGTCGGACATATTTTTCGTGATATAAAACGCTGAACCACCTCAGTCTCAGCACCGCCGAAGCAGATACAGCCGACGACTGGCCTCGCTCGTTCGAATTCGTCTGAAACCAGACAATCTGATCGCTACTACTCAGGTTAAAATACACATCCTCTAGTTCCTATGAGATAGCGAATATTTTATTACTTAATATAGTATTGAACAGAAATGATGTGTGAACACGGATATCGGCGCCGAGATGTATTGAAGAAATCAGCTATCGCGGCGACTATTGGGCGGATAGCTGGCCGCATCACAGCGATTGGATTCGTGCTGTACGTCATCTCTGTAATTTATCGGGCAGGGGCAATACAAATGGCAATCACGCTAGTTGGTATTGTGACTCTGTATGTGGTGGCGTCACTCCTCCGCGATCTCCGGTATGGTTTCGCACCGTGGGAACCTGTCGAATGGACATCGACATCACCTGGCGAACTCCCAACGGACGACTATCAACGCGCACTCCACTGGACGCTTGCTCTGAAATCGCTCTTGATCGTGGGGGCTATCAGTGGTCTTGTCTTCGTTTTCGCGACCGGTCTCAGAACGTTGGGGTACGTGTTGCTCATCGGAGGTATCCTCGCTCAAATTGCTGCGCTAGCTAAACACTACATGAACGGCACCAGGCCGTGGTACCCATCAGTGCCGTCTCATCCAATTGAAGACCATACCGAAACACCCGATTAGCTGATGTAAATCGCCGGCCGCCCGGGTTCGGCCCTCTTGGCGAGTTCCGCGTCGGCGTCGGCCGCCCCGCGCACGACGACCGCGGCGTCGAATTCGTCTTCGAGCAGCCACGACGCTCGCTCCAGTTCCGCGCGTTCGGTGGCCCGCGAGAGGATCGGCTCCAGTCCTTCCTGCTGGAGGGACTTCGCGTAGGACTCGGCGGCCTCACCGTGCTCGCGGATCGACTGATCGCTCATCACTTTCGAGACGGCCGAATCGCCCGATGACTCGCTGGCCATCTCGTAAGCGGTATACTTCCACTCCGGGGCCACGACCAGCTCGATCCGCTCGGGGTCGTCGATCCCCGCGGTCTCGACGATGTCGCGCACGTCGTCCCTGACTGTTGCGACGAGCGTCCGCTCGCGGTCGTAGGCCTCGATCTCGCTGTCGACGGTCGGCCAGTCGGCGTCGACGATCAGCCCGTCAGCTTGCAGCATATTCCAGCACTCCTCGGCCAGGTATGGCGCGACTGGCGCGAGCAGCCGAAGCAGGGTCTTCAGTCCCGTCCGGTAGGTCCCGGCGTCGGGCGTCTCGTAGGCGCGGTACTGACCGAGTAGCCGTGTGAGTCGGCGGACCTCGTCGATCGCCTGGTGGATCCGGAAGCGATCGTAGTCCTCGGTTGCGGCCGCGACCGCCCGGTCGAGTTCCCGCGTGAGATATTGCTCGGCCGGGCCGTCGCGCTCTGCCAGCTGGAGGCCGTCGGCGTACTCGTAGACCAGGCTGTAGATCCCCTGCTGGAGGTCGTAGGCTTCGCCGACGTCCTTGGCCGCCCAGTCGAAGTCCCGATTCGGGTGGGCCGCGCTCAGGACGAACAGCCGCGTCGTCTCCGCGCCGTACTCGTGGGGCGCGATCGCGTTGCCCTCCGTGTCAGACATCTTCCGGCCGCCGTGGAGCACCGTCCCCTGATTGACGAGTCGATCGACCGGCTCCCGGCAGTCGAGCAGGCCGACATCCGAGAGCGCACGGGCGAAAAACCGGATGTACAGCAGGTGCAACACGGCGTGTTCCTTCCCGCCGACGTAGACGTCCACCGGGAGGATATCGTCAGCGACCTCCGGATCGAACGGCACGTCCTCGCGGTCGGGCGAGAGGAATCGCAGGAAGTACCACGAGGAGTCGACGAAGGTGTCCATCGTGTCGGTCTCGCGCTCGGCGGGCCCGCCACACTCGGGACAGGTCGTCGCCTTCCAGTCGGTCGCCTCGTCGAGGGGGTTGCCCCGCGTCTGGACGAACTCCGGCAGTTCGATCGGGAGGTCGTCCTCGGGGACGACCACTGGGCCACACTCTTCACAGTGGACGATCGGGATCGGCGTCCCCCAGTAGCGCTGGCGGGAGATCAGCCAGTCGCGCAGGCGATACTGGGTGTCCGGCGCTGCGGCGTCGAGATCTTCGACGATCTCCGAGCGGGCCATCTCGGTCGGGCGGCCGGTGTATTCGCCGCTGTCGAGCAACTCGCCCTCGCCGCTGTAGGCCTCGCGATCGAGATCGACCGCGCCCTCGTCGGGCTCGACGACCTGGCGGATCGGCAGATCCATCGCCGTCGCGAAGTCGTGATCGCGCTCGTTGTGCCCGGGGACGCCCATCACCGCGCCCGTGCCGACGTCGTCGAGTACGTACGCGGCGACGTAGACCGGGATCTCCTCGCCGGTCGCGGGATTGATCGCCGTTCGGTCGGTCGCGACGCCGGCGACCTCGCTCTTCTCGTAGGCCTCGACGTACTCGGCGACGGTCGCGTCTTCGCCGGCCAACTCGCGGGCGAGGTCGTGGCCGGGGCCGACCGCAAGGTAGGTCGCGCCGTGGATCGTCTCGGGTCGGGCGGTGAAGACCTCGACCGGGCCGTACTCCGCGACTTCGAAGGCGATCCGTGCGCCCTCGCGTCTGCCGATCCAGTTGCGTTGCATCTCGGAGACGCTGTCGGGCCACCCCTCAAGGTCGTCGAGCCCCCCGAGCAGTTCCTCGGCGTAGTCAGTGATCGTGAAGAACCACTGGTCGAGTTCCCGCGTCTCGACTGGCGTGTCACATCGCCAGCAAACTCCCTCGGTTGCGGGAGCGAGATCGACGTCTGGCGGCGGGTCGACGACCTGTGCGTCCGCCAGCACGGTCTCGCAGTCGGGACACCAGTTGACCTCGGCACCGCGGTAGTCGACCAGCCCCGCCTCGTAGAATTCCCGGAAGAACTGCTGGTTCCAGCGGTAGTATTCGGGTTCGGAGGTCGTGATCTCGCGGGACCAGTCGTAGCCAAAGCCCATCGTCTCCATCTCCTCGCGCATCCGGGTGATACAGGAGTCCGTCCATGACTGGGGGTCGGTCGCGCGTTCGTGGGCCGCGTTCTCGGCGGGCAACCCGAAGGCGTCCCAGCCCATCGGGTGCAGGACCTCGTGGCCCTGCATACGCTTGAACCGGGCGTAGGCATCCGTAATGGCGTAGTTGCGGACGTGGCCCATATGGAGGTTGCCCGACGTGTAGGGAAACATCCCCAGGACGTACAGCGGGTCCTCGGGATCGTCAAGTTCGTAGGCGTTCTCCTGGTTCCAGCGGTACTGCCAGAACTCCTGTACGCTCTCGTGGTCGTAAGTGCGTCCTCGGTGCATTCGTATCTCCCCAGTGTCGTGGCGCGGGTCGCGACGCGGCCGCCGGTCGCGTTACGCCTGTTTCGGCGGACCGGACCAAAACCCTTCGCCCGACACACGCGAACTCGAACCACAACCCATACTACCGGGGGCAGAGCAGGGAGAGATATGGAGATCGGAGTCATCGGACTCGGTCGCATGGGACGCATCGTGGTGGATCGACTGCTCGCGGACGGGCACAGCGTGGTCGCGTACGATGTCGATCCGGAGACTGTCGCCGAGGCCGCCGAGGACGGCGCCACACCCGCCGAATCGATCCCGGACCTGGCCGAGCAACTCTCGGCACCGAAGCGGATCTGGATGGTCGTTCCCTCCGGGGATCCCGTCGACGCCGCCCTCGAAGAACTGGAACCGCACGTCGGCGGCGACGACATCATTGTCGACGGCGGCAACTCCAACTTCGAGAACTCGATCCGTCGCGGCGAGGCGACCGACGCCGCGTATCTCGACTGTGGAACTAGCGGCGGCCCGGCCGGCGCGGAACTGGGCTTCTCGATGATGGTCGGCGGTCCCGAGTGGGCCTACGAGGAGCTGACGCCGGCGTTCGACGCCGTGGCGACCGGGCCGGAGGGCCACGACCGAATGGGTCCCTCGGGGTCGGGCCACTACGTGAAGATGATCCACAACGGCGTCGAGTACGCGCTGATGCAGGCCTACGGCGAGGGCTTCGAGCTGCTTGCCAACGGCCGCTACGACCTCGATCTGGAGGCTGTCGCTCACACGTGGAACAACGGCGCGGTGATCCGATCGTGGCTGCTGGAACTCGCCGAGGAAGCGTTCCGCGAGGAGGGCAACGACCTTGGGGACGTCGCGGACTACGTCGCCGGCGGCTCGACCGGCACCTGGACGGTTCAGGAAGCGCTCGAACAGGAGGTGCCGGTGCCGCTGATCTACCAGGCGCTCTCCGAGCGGTTCAACTCCCGGGCAACCGGCGACGGCGAGGGGCGGTTCTCCCGTCGGCTGGCCAACCGACTGCGATACGGGTTCGGCCGTCACGAGATCGCGCGCAAGTAGCGTGTCGCCCGTCGGCGCAACATCCCCGGGTGATTTGCCGGTGCACCAATCCCTATAAGACGCTGTTTCATACCCGGGCACATGGTTCAGACAGTGGGCCTCTTGCTCGGCCTGGGGTTGACGCTTGTGGCGGTCGTGTTGCATTTCGCGCGCGGGACCGGCTGGCAGGCCGGCGAGGACATCTCCCGTGACGTGCTCGAACAGCGGGCCGCGTCCGTTCCGGAGACGGACTTCCCCGAGCCGTACAATCGCGGCGTCGGCGGCGGCGCGCCGACTGGCGCGATCGAGTCCGGTGCGTCGGAGGGGGAACTCGAGGAGACCGACGACGAAGACGCCGGGTTCGATCCGGAGGCGATCGAGGACGTCGAGTACTACGAGATCGAGTTCGCAAACGAGGGCGAGACGATCGAAGTCGCGAACAACGAGACGATCCTCGAGGCCGGCGAGGACGAGGACTGGGACATGCCCTACTCCTGTCGACAGGGGCAGTGTCTCTCCTGTGCCGGCCACATCGAGGGGGGACCGGCCGAGGAGTTCGTGCGCCACAGCAACAACGACACACTCTCCGAAGAGGAGATGGACGACGGGTACTGCCTGACCTGTGTGGCCTATCCGACCGCCGACTTCACGATCAAAACGGCCGAACAACCCTAGGACGACGCCTGTCGCGTGAGTCGCACAGCTGTGGCCTGTCGTTCACAACGACTAAATTCTCTTCGCTGGTACGGTCCCGTGAGGGCGCGTAGCTCAGTGGACAGAGTGCTTGGTTCCGGACCAAGTTGTCAGGGGTTCAAATCCCCTCGCGCCCGTAGCATTCCCCCTGTTCCTACTGGCCTGGTGTGACAGTTGATCTATATGTACTCCGCGATCGTTGTGTCTCATATGGTTTCCAAGATAACCATATTCGAACCGCATTTCGAACATGCACAGTTCGGGCCCGAGTCGATCGATACGGACTGGGAAGGTGATACCGAGACCGAAATCACTTCCGACGGCAGCCCCGACTCGAAATCCCGATTCACGATGATTCTCCAGGGGGCGACGGCGTTCGTCGTACTGTTCGCCGTCCTCTGGGCGGTCTTGTCGCGTCTGTTATCCGACGAGCCGGAATCGGAGTGATTGTCACCAGCTATCGATCCCGTTCCATGGCGGTTTCCTGACGACTAACGTCGAACATGCCGAAGAGTGCGGCTATAGTCGCTACGGAGGAGGAGATCCGATTCTCGCTGACTATGACCGATACATTCATGAACTCGTGTCCCATGCAGTCCAACACAATGATGCTCCCGACCCACGCGCTCGCGGGGATGCTGCTCGCGCTCCCGGTGCTCTCCGTCGCACCGGAGTTCGCCGGCGTCGCCCTCCTCGCCGGAGTACTGGGTGGGAGCTTCCCGGACTTCGATATGTACGTCGGCCACCGGAAATCCCTCCACTATCCGGTTTACTATTCCGCTCTGGCCGTCCCGTCGCTGTTCGTGGCAGGGCTCGCCCCCTCGGTCGCGACAGTCTCTGCCGCCGTATTCCTGATGGGAGCGGCCGTCCACAGCGTCGCCGACGTGCTCGGAGGCGGCCTCGAACTCCGTCCCTGGGAAGGGTCGTCGGATCGTGCCGTCTACGATCACTACCGGAAGCGGTGGATCACGCCCCGGCGGTGGATCAGTTACGACGGCTCGCCCGGGGACCTCCTGCTTTCGTATGCGCTGGCCGTCCCGCTGCTGGTGGCGCTCGAGGGGTCGTTCCGCTGGACGGTGATCGCGGCCCTGACCGTCGCGAGCGTGTACACGGCCGTCCGTCGGTACCTGCCGACGCTCGCCATCACCGTCCTGACGGTTGTCGGACCGTGGCTGCCCGAGCCCGTGCGTTCGTCTATCCCCCCGCGGTATTGCGGCCCGAATCTCGTCGCTTCGGATCTCTCTGATTGACGGAGTAAGCGCCTGTCGCCCTGTCCCGACGCGCCACTCTCGGCTGTCGTCGCTCCGGCTGACCAAAGAACCTTGGTACCGCCGCCTCCACCACCTAGGTACGGACTGAGACATTGTGATCGATCTGTTGGTTATCAGTATACTGCTTTTTCAGGGTGCGATCCTCGGCCTGTTGGTCGTCGCCGTCCGTCGTCGGAACGTCGCGGCCGCGGTCAATGCCTTCGGTTCGCTCGTCCTCGCATTGCTTCCGACTGCCCTCGACGCTGTCGTGCGGACGGGGTCAGGCCAGGCGCTCGCCTTTGATCCGTCGCTTGCGCTCTGGCTCGGAGTCGCCGGGTTTTTGCACTCGCTGGGGATGCTCGGGCCGTACGACTCGACGTGGTGGTGGGACCACCTCACACACACTGTCTCGGCAGCGCTCGTCGCGGCCCTGCTCTACGCCGCCTTTGTCGTGACGGTCCCGTCTCTCACCGAGCACACACCGTGGCCGGGGGGAGTCGGCGCGTTGACGGTCGTGTGCACGCTCGTGGTCGGGGTCTTCTGGGAACTGATCGAACTCGTCGCACGCGAGATCGGTGACTGGTACGACGTCGAACCAGTGCTCGTCTACTACGGCTGGGAAGACACGGCTCTGGACCTCGTCTTCGACGTGGTCGGCGCGCTGGTGGTGCTCGTCCTCGACGTGCGGATCTTTGTTTCGACCGTCGAGCGGTTCCCGACTGTCACCGAACGGCTCCTCGTCGCGAGTGGTTGGCTCGTCGTCCTCGGCTCGATCGCGATGGCGCTGTTCGTCGCGATCAGCGGCTCGATACGGGCCTGAGAAACAGCCCAGCAGTATCACCCCACTCCCGGCAGGACAGTCGAGTCTGTCAGCCAAGACACTGGGACGCTCAGCAGTGCTGTCACTTCTCGACGACCAGCAACGCGACGCGTTCGCGTACCAGCGCGGCCAGGTCTCCGCCGGTCCGGAGTTCGGCGTCCGTAATGTCGAACCACTCCCGGACCCGCTGTTCGTCGTATGCTCCGAGCGTCGCTGCCGGCTCGATTGCCGCGAGCGATCGGACGGACTCCAGCGCCGCCCGTTCACGCTCCCGTGATCCGTCTGGCTCGTCCGCAGACCCCGTCTCCGTAGCGTGATCGTGAGCGACGATCACTGCCGGACAACCGCCCGGGTCGACACCCAGTTCGAGCGCCCGGCTGATCTGCCGGGTGCCGGCGACGTACAGCAGTATCTCCACCGCTCGGTCCTCGGCGATATTGTCCCCACGCTCGAAGGCCCGATCGGCCAGCTCGACCGCTCGTTGCAGGTGCTCGCGATCGACGATATAGCGCGCGTCAAGCGCCTGGATGGCCACACCGTGCTCGTCGCCGATCTCGCCCAATTGCGTGACGAACACGTCGAGGTCCTCGACCGTGACAGTCGCTTCGAGTAGCTGCATCAGAAATCACCCAGACTCGCCTGGTCTTCGGCGGAGTCGTCGCCGCTCTCACTGGCATCGGTCGGCCCGGAGTCGGCACTGTCGGGCGAGGCGTCCGGATCGGGTTCGACGCCGTCCATCGACGGGGCTCGATGGCCGACGTTTTCGAGGATCGTCTCGGCCGTCGAGCGACGGTTACGGAGCGCGGCCAGGACGGCGGCTTTGTCGGCCTCGCGCAGTGCCGCCCGATCCTCGATCCCGGCGTCGTACAGTCGTCGAGCACGTTTTCGACCGACGCCACGGACGCTCACCAGGTCGAGCAGCTCCTCCCTCACGCCGTCCTCGACGCGCGTTCGGGCCTCCCGGATCGCGGGCGTGCAATCGAGGCCGAGTTCCCCCGCGAGCGACTCGGCGGCCCCGAGCAGCCACGAGGCGGCCTCGACCTTCCCGCGGATGTCGCCCGGCCCGATCCCGTAGCGGTCCGTGATCTCGTCTTCCTCACGTTCGCTGGCCCAGTCTTCGAGCAGTCGCGCGGTCTTCAGTGCCGACAGCCAGTCCTCGAATCGGTCGTCCTCGAACTCGCTCGGCATCGACCCCAGGAACTCCGACTCGCGCTCGTAGGCCAGCATCGTGTACTCCTCGTCCTCCCCCGAGCGGAGGTACAGTTCGTACATGTCCGGCGTGCGGGCGACCAGCTGGTAGAGCCCGAGCACCGTGGGCTGATCGTCGGCGTCGTCCAGCCCGTCGATGATCTCGGCGGCGCTCATCGGATCGAGATACAGCCGCGAGACGGTGTGGCCGAGATTCGTCGCAGTGAGCCCACCGTCATCGCGCTCCAGAAAGCCGTTGCGTTCGAGATACGCGATCACGTCGTCGGTCACCTCTTCCAGCCGACCGCGCTCGTCGGTCTGGGTCGCGTACAGCGTCGCCTCCAGAAACTCCAGCAGTCCCTCGCGCGTGCTGGCGAACCCGGAGGCGACGGTCGCGAGGATGTGCGTCCGCAGGGCGGGCTCGGCGGCCAGCTTCGACCGGACGGGCTCGGGCTCGGCCCAGACGTAGCGCTCGAAGAGTTCGTCGAGCTCGTCGTGGCTGCTGGCGACCAGTACTGCCTCTCCGTAGGGGTCCCGTCCGGGGCGGCCGGCCCGGCCCATCATCTGATGGACCTCCAGGACAGAGAGTGGTTGCATACCGCCGGCGGTCCCGTCGTACCGTCGCCAGTCCCGGACGATCACGCGCCGAGAGGGAGTGTTGACGCCCGCCGCCAGCGTCGGCGTCGCGCTGACGACCTTGATCAGCCGGTCGCGAAACGCCTCCTCGACGAGTTCGCGGTGGCCTCGCGAGAGGCCCGCGTGGTGAAAGGCCGCGCCGTCCGCGACCGCGTCGGCCAAGTCGTCGCTGGTCTCGGTGTCGCTGACATCCCTGATCTCCTCGGCTACCTCGGCCAGGGCCGCACGCTCTTCGGGGTCGAGATACTCGGAGACGACGCCGGCCAGCCGACCGGCCGCCGCCTCCGCGTTGCGCCGGGAGTTGACGAATACCAGCGACGACCCTCCCTCCTCGCGGACGGTCCCGTCCTCGTCGCGGTCGGGTTCGAGAGTGTCCCGGACGACGGCAGCCGTCTGCTTCTCGCCGTCGCGCACCCTGAGTTCCTGCTGGCTGCCGTCCTCCAGATGGAGGGCCTGGCCGTAGTGGACGCCCTTCTTGAGGTCGATCGGCCGCCAGTCGGAATCGAGCAGTTCGGCGTCGAGCCACTCGGCGAGTTCCCCGGCGTTGCCGATGGTCGCCGACAGCGCAACCGTCTGCAGGCCGGCGGTGATCCGCCGGAGCTTCGCCAGTGTCACCTCCAGTGTGGGGCCGCGCTCGCCGTCGTCGACCAGGTGGACCTCGTCGGCGACGACGCAGGTCAACTCCTCGAGCCAGGGTGCACCGTTACGAACGAGCGAGTCTACCTTCTCGCTGGTGGCGACGATGATGTCTTTGCCAGCAAGCCATCCTCCTTCGGACTCGTAATTGCCGGTCGAGACGCCGACGTCCAGTCCGTACTGTTCGAACTGCTCGAATTCGGCGTGTTTCTCGCTGGCCAGCGCCCGCAAGGGCACGATGTAGAGGGCCGTCCCGCCGCGGGCGACGCTGGCGAGCATCGCCAGCTCGGCAATGAGCGTCTTGCCGCTGGCGGTCGGGATCGACGCCACCAGGTTCTCGCCTTCGGTGACGCCCGCCTCGACGGCTTCGGCTTGCGGGGGGTAGAGTGAGTCGATACCTGACTCCCGGAGATGGTCGGGGAGCCACTCCGGGATCGCCGGGATGTCCGCGACGTCCATTGGGACGTGGTTGGGTCGTCGTCGGGTTTAAATTGTCGCACCGCCGCCAGGGCTTTGATTGATGCGGTCCAAGCGGACATATGCGAATCGAGTACGATTACGACACCTGTATCGGGATGTTCCAGTGCGTCGAAGAGTGGGACGCTTTCGAGCGCGACGAGGACGCCGGCAAAGCGGTCCTTGCTGACAGCGAGGAAGGCAGCGAAGACGTCTTCGTTCGCGAGGTGCCCGATGACGCCGAACTCGACGCGAAGTTCGCCGCCCGAACCTGTCCCGTCGACGCGATCACTGTCTACGATGACGACGGCGACCAACTGGTCCCGTAGCGTCAACGGTCAAACGGCCGTTTGAGCATCCGCGAATACTTTTTAAATGTCCACCGTCGTCTCAGGTGTGAAACGACGCCACTTCCTGGCTGGGACGGCTGTGACTGCCGCGCTGGTCGCCGGCTGTTCCGGCAGCGACGCATCGCCTGCCGAATCCGACGATCCGACCGATACGCCAGGGTCGGACCCGACGACAGAGCCGCCAACCACCGAACCACCCACGACAGAACCGATGACCCTCGCCAACGGGAGTTTCGAATCCGAACTCGACGGCTGGACGATCGGCAAAGACCTCCCCGAGAAGCCCGGCGAGGAAGACGAGAAGGTCGACTCGTCGGTCGAACTGACGGGCGAGCAGGCCTCCGACGGCGAGTCAGCACTGCGGATCTTCATCGACGGGAGTGCCGACGACGGGACGGTCTGGGTCCAGCAGGAAGTCGACCTCTCGGAGGTCTCGACGCTGGCCGTCGACGGCTACAGCGAGCAGAACTCGTTCAACACGGTCCTACAGGTTGCGACCTACACGGGTCCGGTCCCCGAAGATGGGCTCGTGGAGACGGATTTCGACCGCGAACACTCCCTGTGGGACCACGAGGGCTGGAAGTCCTACGAGTACGACGTCAGCCACGACGGAACCGGTCTGGTCGCGGTCGGGCTGAACATCATCTGGGAGACCGGTGCCGTCGGGATCCTGGACAACGTCAGATTGGAGTGAATCCCCGTCTTCGATCGCTTGCGATCGCAATAGGGTCGCTTTTCCGTCCCGGTCGTCTACGAGTGCCCAATGAGCCAACCGTTCGAAAACCTCCCGACGACCCCGCGATCGTCGGAACTCGTCGACAAGGCCTTCTCGCGGGCGTCCCGTGCCGGCCGGGCCAAGCAGGGCTTCGAGGCGCAGTCCTCGATGCTCCAGACGGCCGCGAATATCCTCTCTGACAACCTCGAAAACGTCGTCACCGAGTGGCCCGACTTCGACGATCTGGATCCGTTCTATCGGGACCTGGCCGACGCCGTGATCTCCGGCGAGACCGCCATCGGCAGCGAGGACGACCGCGGCATCGACGCGCTGCGCCAGCACCTCTCGGAAGTGACCTGGGCCTCCCGGAAGACCGCTGACATCCGCGGGGAGTATCACACGAAGCTCCGCAACGCCAGCGACGTCGATCACGCCCGGAAACTCCGCAAGCAGGCCTTCGCCCGTCTGGCCGACGTCGTCGAGCAGGTCGCCGAGTCACTGCTCGCCATTGCGGCGGCTCGCGAGGCCCTGCGGGACCTTCCCGACATCCGTCCGGACGAACCGACCATCGTCGTCGCGGGCTACCCCAACGTCGGCAAGTCATCCTTTGTCAACGCGGTCACCCGCGCAAGCAACGAGATCAACTCCTACCCGTTCACGACCACGGAGATCAACGTCGGCCACTTCGAGGACGCACACGTTCGCTACCAGCTCGTGGACACCCCCGGACTGCTCGACCGACCGCCCCAGGAGCGCAACGAGATCGAGTCCCAGGCCGTGAGCGCGCTCGAACACCTCGCAGACGCCGTGCTCGTGCTCGTCGACGCCAGCGGCGAGTGTGGCTATCCCACCGACGTGCAGATCGAGCTCCGGGACGCACTGGTCGAGCAGTTCGCGGACGCACCGGTACTAACCGTCTGTAACAAGGCCGACCGGTCCCGGGACGTCGAGGCCGATCACTACATGAGCGTCACCGAAGACGAGAACGTCGAGGCGGTGCTTGAGGCCGTCGTCGCGGCCGTCGACTACGAGCCGGAACTGCCCTTCGAGGAGTGAGTTCGCTTCCAGGGGACGGTCAGGCTGATTCGACGGTCACGTACCGAACTTCGGTCTCGATATTCCGACCGGTCGTCCCCTCGAAGCGGTCGTCGAGCGTGTTCACCAGACTCGGCTCGGTCCCCCCGGGCGGCAGCCCGACGGTGACGACGACCCGCTGTGGTTCCCGGAATATCGCGCCGTCGGTCCGTTCGATTTCGACGTCCAGGACCGTCGCCGCCGGTCGTTCGTCGAGAACCGCGTCGACGTCCGCCCGGATGGCGTCCTCGGTCGTCGCCTGCTGGTAGGAGTCGTAGGTGATCCCGCCGAGAAACACTGAGAGGACGGCGATCCCGACGACCAGTACCGCGACCCGGCGGATGGTCGTCCGGCGGGCGTCGTCCTGGTGGAACCACTCGCTGGGGCGATAGCCGCGATACCACAGTACGGCCAGTGCGACGAAGTTGATCGAGAGGACGTTCACCAGTGTCAACACGGCTGCGGGCAGGCTCACCCAGGGGTCGCCCCAGGCGATCCCGATCCCGACAGTCGCCGCCGGCGGAATGAGCGCGACGGCGATCATCACGCCCACCAGTGCCGTCGAGACGCCCGCCGAGAGACTGATCACGCCGGCGATGCCCGCGCCGATCGCGACCGCGAGCGAGAGGAAATCCGGGAGCAGACGCTCGCGGATCGACGGCACGTCGGTGATGACCAGTCCGGGTGACACCAGATTCGCAGTCCGGGCGATCCAGGCGAATGCGGCGGCGCTGACGACAGCCAGCCCCAGCCCGGCGAACTGGAGGACGACGCCACGGCGAAACAGCTCCCGGTCGTTGACGACGGTGCCGACGCTGGCGGCCATGGCCGGCCCGATCAGCGGCGCGATCACCATCGAACCGACGATGACTGCCGGCGAATCCAGGAGGAGACCGGCAGTCGCGATGACGGCGCTCACGACGGTCAGTACGACGTAGTTCGACGTGCTCGGTGCCAGACCCTCGGCCTTGGAGGTGAGCTCCTCGCGGGCGATCCGCTCCTCGTCTTTCTCCTCGGCATAGCGGTCCTGCAGCTCCTCGAAGCGCTTGGATATGACGGTGTTGGCCTCGACGACGACGGTGTAGGCCTGATCGTCCAGCCCCGCATCCCGGAGGCGTTCGAGCACCGGCTCGACCGCGTTCGTCGGGACGGGGACGTACGCGACCGCCGTGTACTCGCGACCGCTGGTCTCGTCAGTGAGGACGTAATCGACCCCTTCGTCGTCCAGTGCCCGCTCGATCGCCTGCCGTTTTCCCGTCGGGATGGTGACTTGCAGCAGTCGCACGCCCGGGATGTCGGGCGGTACGGGCAAATAACCGTGGGTCTCCCCCGGTCCGGACAACCGCTTCTCCCTGGCAGACGACTCAACCAGACAGCCTTTTCGCCGTTGACCGGCTATTCACGCCCATGTTCGACACGCGGCCGGACCGCGACGCGGAGGTCGCCCTCGTCGGGCGATCGAACGTTGGGAAGTCCACACTGATGCGTGAGATTACCGGCCACACCTTCGATACGGGCCAACGGCCGGGCGTCACGCGCGAGCCCAACCACTACGACTGGGCCAGCGAGGACTTCGTCATCACGGATCTCCCCGGATTCGGATTCATGAAAGGCGTCCCCGAGGAGGTTCGCGAGCAGATCAAAACCGACGTGGTTCGCTACGTCGAGGACAACGCCGAGAAGATACTCGCAGGCGTGCTGGTCGTCGACGGCAAGAGCGTCATCGACATCATCGACCGCCACTCCGGCGAGGACGAAGTTCCCCACGACGTGGAGATGTTCCACTTCCTGCGTGACGTCGGCGTCCCGCCGGTCGTGGCCGTCAACAAGATGGACAAAGTCGAGGATCGCGATCAGCGGCTGAACGACCTCTGTGACCGGCTTGGGCTGTACCCGCCCTGGAAGCAGTGGCAGGACACCATTGCCCCCATCTCGGCAAAACGGGGGAACATCGAACCACTCAACGAGGCCGTCCGCAGCCACCTCCACGAGGCCGAGCGCGACGACCTCTACCAGTTCTTCTGAACGACTGTCGACGGCACTCTCGCTCCGAGTCGCCGGACACGACCGGCTTCCCGCACGCATCAGCGGACGCGATACGGATCGCTGCCGGGCAGGAACCGTCCGAGATCGGCTTGCTGTCGGTAATCACGCTGTTGCAGCGCGACGAGCGCGTCGATCAGCTCCTGTTCGTCCGCGTCGGTCCACTCATCTGGGTCCTTGATCGGATAGATCAACCAGCCCGCGCCCTGGATCTCGCTGGCGTGTAGCTCGTCGATGTCCGTGACACCGTCGTATGCCGAGTAGTTGGCGAGGACGTGGTCGGTCGCACGCTGGCCGACCGGCAGCAGGACGTGCGCGGTGATCGCTCGTAATTCAGAGTCGAAAAACCGCTCCATGTCGGCGTAGTCCGCGGCTGTCGGCTCGCTTTCCGATGCACACATGTAGAGATACGAGAAATACGTCTTCGCCATTTCCGGTGGCGTGCCGGCTGCTTCGAGCAGATTCGCCCGGACTAACGCGTCCTGGAAGCGCTCGCTGCTCGATGTTCCTGTGAACGGCACTCCGGAATCCGCGCCACCGTGGACGCCGGGGTGGTCACCGATGACGTGGAAGTGCGCGTTCGCGTCGCCGTATCCCGGCACGGTCACCTCGCAGTCGGGTGCCATCCCGAACGGGTTCGAGCGGCGGTGTGTGACGTTCTTCACGCCGTTTCCCATGGGCCAGAACGAAAAAACCCCGACGGTTCGACCTGCTCGTTCCCGATCGATCGTGTGTAATCCGCCGGAACAGTCGCCCGTCGAGGGCTCGGAAGACCGCCGCTACTGTCGCGAGACGACCAGTTCGTTCGGCGTCTCCAGGCTGGGTGGCAGGTCCGTCTCGCCGGTGAGGTACTCGTCGATGTGGCGAGCGACGTCCCGTCCGTCCCCGATCGCCCAGACGATCAGCGAGGGGCCGGAGTTGGCATCACCGGCGGCGAAGACGCCGTCGACGCTCGTCATGTGACTGTCGTCGGTCGCGAAGGTTCCGTTTTCGGTCATCTCGATGTCAAGCGGGTCGAACGGCGTCGACTCGGGGCCGGTGAACCCGACCGCGAGCAACACCATGTCCGCGTCGACGTGGATGTCCTCCTCGACGACTGTCTTCTCCCAGTCGCCGTCCTCGCCCTCGTCCCACTCGACGCGGTCAGCGACCAGCGTGTCGACCGCGCCGTCGCCGTCAGTATCCCGGAACGCCTGGGTGTCGACGCAGTACTCCTCGACGCCGCCTTCCTCCTGGGAGTAGGACTTCTCGTAGGTCTGGGGCTGGTCGGGCCACTGGTTGCCGTCGGGACGTTCCTCGGGCGGCTTCGGCAGGAGTTCGATCTGGACGACCTGCTCGGCTCCCTGTCGGTGGGCCGTTCCGACGCAGTCCGCGCCGGTATCACCGCCGCCCAGGACGACGACGCTCTTGCCGTCGGCGTCCATCGCTTCGGGGACGGCCATCCCGTCGCTCTGGCCGGGATTGGCCCGGGGCAGATACTCCATCGCTCGATGGATTCCGTCCAGCTCGCGCCCCTCGATCGGTAGCTCGATCGGCTTCTGGGAGCCGACGGCGATACACGCGGCGTCGTACTCCGTCTCGAGCGTCTCGACGGGGATGTCCTCGCCGACCTCGACGCCGCACTCGAAGGTGATCCCCTCCTGGCGCAGTTGGTCGATCCGCCGCTCGACCTTCGCCTTGCTGAACTTGGCGTCAGGAATCCCGTACCGCATCAGCCCACCGGGATTCTCGTCACGTTCGTAGACAGTAACGTGGTGGCCGGCCCGGTTCAGTTGCTGTGCGGCGGCCAGCCCCGCCGGCCCGGAGCCGACGATCGCGACTTCCTCGTCGGTCCGCTGCTGGGGCGGGTCGGGCTCGATCCAGCCTTCCTCCCAGCCCCTGTCGACGATCGCCCGCTCGATGGACTTGATCGTCACCGGGTCGTCGTTGTACTTGAGGGTGCAGGTGTTCTCACAGGGGGCCGGACAGTTGTAGCCCGTGAATTCGGGGAAGTTGTTCGTCGCGTGCAGCCGTTCGAGCGCGCGCTTCCAGTCGCCCCGGTACACGAGGTCGTTCCAGTCGGGAATGATGTTCCCGATCGGGCACCCGCTCATACAGGCCGGCGTCCCACAGGACATGCAGCGCTCGCCCTGGGACTTGAGGTGATCCTCATCCCACTTCTGTTCCCAGATCTCCTCGAAGTCGTCCTTGCGCTCGTCGGGATCGCGCTTGTGGATCGGTTCGCGCTCGTTCTTCAGGTAGCCGCCGGGGTGGTCCTTGCTCATCAGTCGTCACCCTCCGTTGGGTTCGCGGCCGTGGTCGGCGCGGCCGGCGGCGAGACCCTGATGTCCTCGCCGTCTTCGAGATGTTGGCGGACGACCTCGGCGTAAGCGTCGGGCATGACCTTCACGAACTGGTCGACGTACTCCTCGAAGTGATCGAGGATCTCCTGGCCTTTCTCGCTGCCCGTATAGCGGACGTGGTTTTGGATCATGCGTTTGATCATCTGTCTGTCGCGGTCGCTTTCGACCGATTCCATGGAGACCATGTCTCTGTTGACGTTCTCGGCGAAGTCGCCGCTCTCGTCGAGGACGTAGGCCTCGCCGCCGGACATGCCGGCCCCGAAGTTCTTGCCCGTGTCACCGAGGATCACCGCGACTCCGCCGGTCATGTACTCACAGCCGTGGTCGCCGACGCCCTCGACGACCGTCTTGACTCCGGAGTTGCGGACGCCGAAGCGCTCGCCGGCCCGACCGTTGAAGTAGGCCTCGCCGTCAGTCCCACCGTACAGGGCGACGTTGCCGATCAGGATGTTCTCGCCGGCCTCGTAATCGGCCGCTTCGGGCGTCTCGACGATCAACTTGCCGCCCGAGAGGCCCTTGCCACAGTAGTCGTTGGCGTTCCCCTCTAGTTCCATCGTGATCCCGTTCGTGAGGAAGGCGCCGAAGCTCTGGCCGCCAGTTCCCTCGACGTCGATGGAGACCGTATCCTCGGGTAGTCCGTCCTCGCCGTGCGCCTTCGAGACCTCAGAGGACAGCATCGCGCCCAGCGTCCGGTCCTCGTTGCCGGCCGCCAGATCGACGTGGACGCTGTCGCCGTCCTCGATCGCCGGCCGGGCCGCATCGAGCAGCTGCTGGTCGAGTTTCTCCTCGAGGTGGTGGTTCTGTTCGGTCGTCTTCCTGGTGTCGTCGCCCTCGGGTTCCCAGAGGAGCGCCGAGAGGTCGACGTGTTTGGCTTTCGGGTGGTCCACCTCTTTCTGTTCGAGCAGGTCGACCCGGCCGATCATCTCGTCGATCGACCGGAAGCCGAGTTCAGCCATGTACTCGCGGACCTCCTGTGCCATGTGGCGCATGTAGGTGGCGACGTACTCGGGATCGCCGGGGAACCGATCGCGCAACTCCTCGTCCTGGGTCGCCACACCGACCGAACACGTATTGTTGTGACACTGCCGGAGCATGAGACAGCCACACGTGATCAGCGGCGCCGTGCCGAACCCGTATTCCTCGGCACCGAGCAACGCGCCGACGACGACGTCTCGTCCCGTCTTCATGCCGCCGTCGACCCGGACTTTGATCCGCGAGCGCAGCCCGTTCTCGACGAGGACCTGCTGGGCTTCGGCCAGGCCGAGTTCCCAGGGCAGGCCCGCATTCTTGATCGAGGTCTTGGGCGAGGCTCCGGTCCCGCCGGCCGCTCCGGAGATGAGCACCGAGTCGGCTTTGGCTTTGGAGACGCCGGCGGCGATAATGCCGATACCCGCCTCGGAGACGAGTTTGACGTGGACGCCGGCGTCGGGATTCGAGCACTTCAGGTCGTGGATCAACTGGGCGAGATCCTCGATGGAGTAGATGTCGTGGTGGGGCGGCGGCGAGATCAGCGGCACGCCGGGCGTCGTCGACCGGGTGTCGGCGATGATCTCGTTGACCTTCTCGCCGGGCAGGTGGCCGCCCTCGCCGGGCTTGGAGCCCTGAGCCATCTTGATCTCCAGCATCTCCGCGTTGGCGAGGTAGTTGCTCGTGACGCCGAACCGGCCGGACGCGACCTGCTTGTTGGCACACTCGCGTTCGGTGCCGAATCGTTCGGTCGGTTCGCCGCCCTCCCCGGTGCCTGCGAAGCCACCGACGCGGTTCATCCCCGCAGCCAGCGTCTCGTGAGCCTCCTTGCTCAGCGAGCCGAAGGACATCGATCCCGTGAAAAAGCGCTGTGTAATCTCCTCGACCGGCTGGACCTCATCGATCGGGATCGACGCTCTGGACTCGGTATCGAACGCGAGCAGTCCGCGGAGCGTCTGCAGTCGCTCCTGCTGGTCGTTGATGACCGACGCGAACTCCCGGTAGGCCTCGTAGTTGTCGTTCTGGGCCGCGTTCTGGAGCTTGCCGATCGTCGTCGGGTTCCACTGGTGGAACTCGCCGTCACGGCGCCAGTTGAGCTCGCCGCCCTGATCCAGATGCAGCGAGCCGCTGATGTCGGCCTCGAAGCCGTACTCGTGGCGTTCGAGCAGGTCGGCTTCGAGCTCGTCGATACCGATACCTTCCGTGCGGTTCTCGGTGCCGCGGAAGTACTCCTCGACGAACCCTGAATCCAGCCCGACTGCCTCGAAAATCTGGGCGCCCTTGTAACTCTCAAGGGTGGAGATGCCCATCTTGGCCATGACTTTCTGGATGCCGTCCTCGACGGCGTGGCGGTACTGTGCCAGCGCCGCCTCGGCGTCGTGGTCGACGATCCCCTCGTGGACGAGGTTCTCGATCGTCTCGTAGGCCAGATACGGCGTCACGGCGTCGGCGCCGTAGCCGACGAGCGTGGCGAAGTGATGGACGGCGCAGGGCTGGCCGCTCTCGACGAGCAGGCCGGTGCGCGTCCGCAGCCCCTCCCGGACGAGGTGATGATGGACGCCGCCGGTCGCCAGCAGGCTCGGGATCGGCACGCGGTCCGGCCCGGTGTTGCGATCTGATAGGACCAGCAGTTCCGCGCCGTTTTCGATCGCTTCGACGGCCCGCTCGCGCACGGCCTCGACGGCCGTTTGCAGGTCGCCGCCCTTCTCGTAGGTGATGTCGATCGTCTCGGCGGTGACGCCGTTCCGGTCGATGTCCTCGATCGTCGCCTGTTGCTGGCGCGTGAGGATCGGCGACTCCAGATGGAGCTGTCGGCAGTGTTCCGGAGTCTCTCCCAGGAGGTTGCGCTGGTGGCCGACGTGCTGTTCCAGCGAGGTGACGGTCTCCTCGCGGATGTAGTCGATCGGCGGGTTCGACACCTGTGCGAACAGCTGTTTGAAGTAGGTGAACAGCGTCTTGTTGCGACTGGAGAGGACTGACAGCGGCGTGTCGTTGCCCATCGCGCCGACCGGATCTTTGCCGTCCTCGGCCATCGGTTCGACGAGGTGTTCGACGTGATCGAGCGTGTAGCCGAACGCCCGCTGGTAGGCAGCGATCTCGTCGTCGACGTACGTAGGCGTCCGTTCGACGCCGTCGTCGAGATCGTCCAGACGGACCTCCTGTTCCTCGAGCCACTCGCCGTATTTCTCGTCGGTCAGGCTATCGAACATCTCGTCGTCGGAGACGATCCCGCCCTCGTCCGGGTCGGCGTAGAACAGCTGCCCCGGCTGCAGACGGTCCCTGTGTGCGACGTTCTCCTCCTGGAGTTCCAGCGCGCCGGCCTCGCTGGCCATCACGAGTCGATCGTCTTCCGTGACGGCGTACCGGCACGGCCGGAGCCCGTTCCGATCCAGGACTGCGCCGACTTTGAACCCGTCAGTGTAGGCGATCAGCGCCGGGCCGTCCCACGGTTCGTTGATCGTCGAGTGGTAGCGATACCAGTCTTTCCGGTCCTGATCGAGCTGGTTGTTCTGCTCCCAGGCTTCGGGAACGAGCATCCGGAGGGCGTGGGGCATCGATCGACCGCTCTCGACGAGCAACTCCAGGACGTTGTCGACGACGGCGGTATCGCTCTGGTCCTCGTCGGTGATCGGTTTGAGCTTCTCGATGTCCGAACCGAACGCGGGACTGTCCAGATCGGGCTCGCGCGCCTGCATCCAGTTGAGGTTGCCCCGAAGCGTGTTGATCTCGCCGTTGTGGATGATGTTGCGGTAGGGATGTGCGAGTTCCCACGCGCCCAGCGTGTTCGTCGAGAACCGCGAGTGGACGAACGCGAGCCGGGAGACGACTCGCTCGTCGGAGAGGTCGGGATAATATTGCCTGACCTGTGCGTTCGTCAGCAGCCCCTTGTAGACGATCTTCCGGCGATCGAGCGAGCAGACGTAGAACCGATCACTGCCCGGAGGGTCGCGCTCGGCGACCCGGTTCTCGATGACGCGACGGAGGACGTACAGGTCCGAGTCGAGTTCCTCGGGCGAGCGGTCGTCCTGTGGCTCGACGAAGAACTGTTCGATGTCCGGTTCAGTCTCGACGGCGGTCTCACCGAGAGAACTGTTGTCGGTCGGGACCGAGCGCCAGGCGACGACGTCGAACCCCTCCCCATCGGCGGCCGTCTCGATCAGCGACCGGAGTTGCGCGCTGGGCTCGTCGTTCGGTAGAAAGACCATCCCCACGCCGTACTCGTCGAACTCGCCGAGCCCGTCGACCTCGTCGGCGAAGAACGCGTGCGGCTTCTGGATCAGTATCCCGGCGCCGTCGCCGGTGTCCGGTTCCGCCCCGCGGGCCCCACGATGATCGAGGTTTTCCAGGAGATCGAGTCCGTCTTCGATGATATCGTGATCGCGCTCACCGGAGAGATCGAGCGTGATACCGACGCCACAGTTTGCCTTCTGTGCCGTCTCATCAAGCAGCTGTCTATTTTTTCCGGTATCGGTGCTGTCCATAGTCTGCGTATATCTGTGGGAAATAGACTCATAAATCGCACGGTATCTAACATCACGTTCGGTTTCTGGGCGGCAAATATTACGATCGTACACCTAGGATGGGCTACTGAAACAATACCTATCGAAAGACATAGTATTCATTATATTGTTTAATCACGACTTCACATCGATCCGTACTGTCGGCCGTGCCTGCGAAGACATTTCCGGGGAGACGCCAATTCGGTCGAATCAAAAGGGAACGTAGTGGTTCAGCACCTCACCGGCACGGCAGTCAGCATCACAGCGATTTTCGGACGCGGCTCGCGGGGAGATCGTGCCACGTGGTCGTCTCGACCGGATCGAAGCCGCGGGCTTGGAAAAACGCCAGCGCGGAGTCGGGGACGGTTGCCGAGAGCGTCTCGTGGCCGGCGTCGACGACCGCTGTCTCGATGCGGTCGAGCACGGCGCTGGCGAAGCCGGACCGCTGATAGTCCGGGCTCGTCACGATCGTCACCAGTTCGCCGTCCTGACGGTCGGCGACGGCGTATGCGACGATCGTGATCTCTGTCTCGGCGACGACGACGAGATACCGGTCGTCGTCGATCCGGGACGCGAGTTCGGAATCGACAGTCGCGACCAGTTCCCCGACAGTTTTCCGATCGTAATCCGTCTGAAACGCCGCCTTGAGTGCCTGTGCACGGAGCACGTCGAGACTCGCCGCGTCGTCAGCGTCGGCTCGGCGTATTGTAACTTCCATTAGGCGATCGTTCGGCTGGCGACGACTTGACTGTGACGCGCCACGGATCACGTACTGAGCGACTCGACGTACTGGGTGACGTGGTCGTCCATTCGGCGCTTGAACCCAGCCTGGCGGGCCAGCCGGTCGAGTTCGCGAGCGACGAGACTGCCGTACTGGACGGCCTTTTTGTCCTTCGTCGCCAACTCCTCGGGCAGCCACCGCCAGGCCGCCTCCCGGAGCGCGACTTTCCGGGTCTCTCCCTCGACGAGTAATTCGCCGGGCAGCCCCAGCGCGGCCTCGACGACGGCGTCGTGCAACAGCGGCGCGACCGGTTCGATACCGGCCGCTCGGACGGCCAGCACGTCCCGTTCGAGCTGGTCGGGCAATGTCTCGATCACCTCGTGGGTCGCCCCGCGGACGGTATCGCTGTCTAGCCGCGGGTCCTCGGGCGCTTTCGCCACCTTCGCGTAGCCGCCGAACAGCTCGTCGGCCCCCTGTCCGAGCGCCAGCCGGTCGAACCCGTCGGCTGCGACCCGCCTGGCGACCAGATACAGCGGCAGCGCGATCTGGATATCCATCGCGTTCGTCCGCCCGGTCGCACGCACGAGTTCGGGCACGGCATCTTCGAGGTCCTCGTGGGTCAGCTCGACGACCGTGAGTTCCCGATCGAGCAGCGCGGCGCCCCGTTTGGCCGCCTCGATATCGTGGCTGTCCGGAAACCCGGCGACGTACAGCGGGACCTCAAGCGCAGCCGCAAGCAATGCCGAATCAACGCCACCGGAGAAGGCAATTGCGAGTCCGTCGGTATCGATCGTCGAGAAAGCGCGTTCGAGCGCCGAGCGAACAGCTGCGACGCCCTCGCTCGGATCGGCGACTGACGGATCGGGTAGCTCGCCCCACCGTTCGAGGCCCCGGGCCGTCCGGACGTGGCCGGCCGGAAACGGCTCCGGATCGGCGAGTTCGGACGGATCGAACGCCCAGGACTCGCCGTCGACAAAGAGGGGATACCGGCCGAGCACGTCCCGGACGAGCATCCCGTCGACCTCGCCGGCGAACCCTCGGGCACCGGGGAGCGGATCGCCGCGCTGGATCGCCGCCCGGACGACCGCGGGGGAAGCACCGTGCAGCGTCATTCGAGGAAGTCCGCCAGCCGTGATCGGACGCGTCGTTTCGCCCCGCCGGCGGCCTGTTTGAAACTGATATGCCAGGGAGTTCGTTTCCCCTCAATCTCCGTTCGGCCCTCGGCGATCGCCGAGAGGATCGCCTCGACCGATCGCTCGTCGGCGTCGACGTTCGTGATCGCCCGGCCGACCATCTCCGCGATGTGGGCGTCGCTGCCGGCCGTCATCGGGATCCCGTGCTCGGTTGCGAACTCCCGGGCCTGCTTGTTGGCGTAGCCGGTCAGCAACCTGGAGTTGTAGACCTCGATCGCGTCCGCGCGGGCCAGTTCCACCCGGGAGATGTTCGCCATCACGCCGCTCCGTGACTCCTGGAACGGGTGCGGGACGACGGCGATACCGCCTTGATCGTGGATCCGGTCGAGCGTCTCGACGAACGGCAGCCCCGACGGGATCGCCTCGGAGATGCCGAGCGCCAGCACGTGGCCGGCGTCACTGGTCACTTCCATCCCCGGGATACCGACGAGGTCGTACGCGGGGGCTTTTTCGACGGCCTCGCGGCTCGCGTCGAACTCGTCGTGATCAGTGATTGCCAGTGCATCGAGGGACGCGTTCTGCGCTCTCTCCAACAGCGCATCGACGGAGTCACGCCCGTCGTAGGATAGCGAGGAGTGAACGTGAAGCTCGACCGAGAGCACGAGCGAGGCTTTGACGGCACCGATCAAAAACGCCTCGGTATTAGTCTGCCGTCGACTCGGCTGTAGACCCGCTCGCTGCTCTCTCTTTATCGACATAACAGACCGGATCCGGCTCGAACGGATCGTCGTGAGCGACCAGTGCACGCCCGCGCGAACCGCCACTGCAGACGTCGCCGAACTCACAGTGGCGACAGCGGTCGGGCAGCGCGGCTTCCTCGTGGCGGAGCCGCTCCAGCAGCGGGTTGGATTCGTCGGTCCAGATCGCGCCGAACGGCCGGTCGCGTACCGACCCGAGCGCGTACCGGTCCCAGAACGGGCCCGGGTACACCGACCCGGCCGGTCCGATCTTCGCGACCGGCGGTGACGGGGCGGTCCCGAGCCGTTCCCGGAGCGACTCGCGAACGTTGGTCGCACACTCCCCGTCGAGACGGTCGCGGGTGTATTCGGTCACGTATCCGGCGTCGATCCCGCCGCTCAGAAACGTCTCCAGGTGATTGCCCCGCTCGTGGGCGTCCCGGGTCAGATCCGCGAGCCGGCGAACCGCGCGGCGGCGGCGCTCGTCGTCGAGGTCGTCGTCCGGTACGTGCGTGAGCCGGAACCGATCGGCCGATAGCAGTCCAGCGAGGTCGTATATCTCCTCCATGTCGACCGCGCTCTCGGCCTGCAGCGGGAAGCGCAACTCGGTCGCCAGATCGATACCCTCGGCCGCCCGGAGCGTCTCCAGTGCGGTATCCGTCGCGTCGGACGCGGTGTGTTTCTGCCGGGGCGTCGACAGCCCTTCGACGACGACGCTGATCCGATCGAGCCCGGCGTCCGCAAGCGACTCGAGACGGTCCCGGTCGAGTTGCTCACCGTTGAGTCGAAGCGTCGTTTCCACGTCCTGCTCGGCGGCTCGTCCGACGAGCTCGTCGATCGCGTCGGCGTCGATGCCGGCCGTACCGGACAGCCGCAGGGTCTCGATACCGAATTCGGCGAGCTGATCGACCACGGCGAGTCGCTCCGACGGCGAGAGCGGATCCCGGTCGCCGAGTAGCTCTCCGTCTTCGAGCACCCATTCGACGTCGGGATCGCCGAGCGATGCAGACGCCGGATGCTCACAGCCACAGAGGAGCGTGTCGAGCTGGATCATGCGGGCTCACCCGCTTCTAGCGGCGTCGAGCTGTCGCGATCGATCGCATCCGCCGGACAGAGCCACCGCGCGGCAACGCCCGGGAACAACGACGCCGCGCGCTCGCGAGCGTCTATTTCGTCGTCCGCCCGGACGGTTCCGGTATGTACCGCCGGATCCGTCGGCGTCTCACGAGTGAACACGACCCACTCCTTTGCGGGGATCGTCCCGTCGGCGTCCCGGCCGTCCGTCGTCCGTGCCGTTGGTCGAGCTGGCATTGCCTGTTTGTACCCGTTGCCCGCTCTTACGGACCCCGCCCGTTCCCACCGATTGAGAACTGACCGGGCGTCTTATCGGCTCTACTCCGATTTCCGGCAATCGTTTCCGATTGTTGCCCGCGGCTCGATTCGGTGAACCAGCGGCTGCATCACAAGCGGTTTTCGCTCGCCCCGAGTAATCGTTCACATGCACGTCATCGTCAACGCTGCGATGAGCGTCGACGGGAAACTCTCGACACGACACCGCGAGCAAGTCGCGATCAGCGGTGCCGAGGACTTCGACCGCGTCGACGCACTCCGGGCCGACAGCGACGCGGTGATGGTCGGTGTCGGCACCGTCCTGGCCGACGATCCGTCGCTGACCGTCGACGATCGCGAGCGGATCGACGCCCGGACCGAGCGTGGTGACCCGCCCCAGCCGGCGCGGGTGATCGCCGACTCGCGGCTGCGCACTCCCACCGACGCGACCGCCTACGACGACGCCGCAGAGACGATCTTGCTGGCCAGTGACACCGCGACCGACCAGGCCCTCACCGAGGCACGAACGAAAGGTGCGACCGTCATCACTGCCGGCGAGGACCGTGTGGACCTGTCGGTGGCATTCGACCAACTGGACACGCACGGCATCGAGCAGGTGATGGTCGAGGGCGGTGGCGAACTCGTGTTCTCGCTGTTCGAGGCCGGCCTCGTGGACGAGCTCTCCGTGTTCGTCGGTTCGATAGTGATCGGCGGGCGCGACGCCCCGACGCTTTCGGACGGCGACGGCTTCACTGACCGATTCCCGCAACTGCGGCTGCGCGATATCGAGCGAATTGACGACGGCGCTTTCTTGCGGTATCACGTCTCCGGGCGATAACGCCGCGAAGGCGGCCGACAGTGCACGAACCGCCAAACATATACCCGTCTCGACCTCAGTGGTAGGCAGTTAGTATGCAAGTAACAACAATGTCGAGGTGGACCCGTGAGCGCCGTTGACCGTATCGTCGGTGTCGTGACTGGCCATACCCGGATCGCGATCGCCGCCATGCTGGTGTTGACGGTGATCATGGGTGCCGGTGCGGGTGCGGTCGAACAGCAGTCGTCGCTCGATCAGTTCCAGTCGGACACGGCCGAGGCTGACGCCTCGGCGTACATCGGCGAGAACTTCGCATCCGGGCCGGACAACGTGACGCGCGTCCAGGTGATCGTCCGCGGGGAGAACGTTCTCTCCAACGAGTCGCTGATCGAGACACTCGCATACCAACAGCGGCTCCGAGACGATCCACAGGTCAACGCGACGCTCGTGAATGAATCGGCCGGGCAGACGCCGGCGACGTTCGGCGTTGCGAACCTGATCGCTCGGAGTGCGATCCAGCAGGAGTTCCAGGCGATTAACGGGACCCAGAACGCGCTTCGGGCGGCGATGACGACTGCGGTCCGAGATCCCAACGTAACTGCCGCAGCAGCCTTTGCGAATGCGAACGCGAACACGCCGATCGAACTCGACCGGACCGACGGTGCGACCTTCGAGCAGGCGGTCGCAGACCTCCGGAACGCCACGTCCGGGGCCGAACAGAGAGAGGCGTATCGACTCGGCACCAGCGGTGTACTCAGAGACGAATTCGCACAGTTCCTGGGACAGGAGCGACTGACCCAGCCGATCGAACAGTCGGACATCGAAGCGACGATCCGATCGCCGACGCTCGAACGGCAGATCGGAGCGATCCAGTCGCTGAGTGAGGCCGAGCTCCAGACGCTCGTCCGAACCGTCCTCAGCGGTGAGGCCGGGCAGGCCTCCGAGCAGGCGCTCGGGTTTATGCCGGCCGGCGAGTACTACGAACCCGGATCGACCGCCGCGAACGCGACGATGCTGTTGGTCACTCAGCGGACCGACGGCCCGGTCGCCGCAGGCGGGACTGCAGGCGAGGGGATCACCGACGCCCAGCTGGCGATGCAGGATCTCGGCGACGACAGTGATCTCGAGTTCGTCGTGTTCGGGAGCGGCATCATCACCAACGAGATCAATCAGTCGATGAGCGACAGCATGGCGCTCGTCGGCCCGCTCGCGTTGCTGTTCGTCGTCGTTGCACTCGCGGTCGGGTACCGTGACCTGCTCGACATAATCCTCGGTATCGTCGGAATCGTGGCCGTCCTCGTCTGGACGTTCGGGTTCATGGGCTGGACGAACATCGACTTCAACCAGATCTTCATCGCCGTCCCCGTGTTGTTGATCGGCCTCTCGATCGACTACGCGATCCACATCTTCATGCGCCATCGCGAGGAGCGCTTCGAGATGGGCAACGGCAACCTCCGGAAAGCGATGCGGGTCGGCCTCGGCGGCGTCGGTATCGCGCTGGCGCTGGTGACGGCGACGACGGTGATCGGTTTTCTCTCGAATCTCGTCAGTCCGGTGCCGCCGATTCGGGACTTCGGTGTCGTCAGTTCCTTCGGGATCGTCGCCGCGTTCCTGGTGTTCGGCGTCTTGACGCCGGCACTGAAGATCGAGATCGACGAGTTCCTCGAAGCGCGTGGGATCGACCGGACGAAACGCGCCATCGGAACTGGTGGCGGACGGCTGAGTCAGCTACTCAAGATCGGCTCACTCGGCGCGAAGCGGTCGGCCCCGGTCGTGATCGCGATCGCGCTGTTGCTCAGCGCCGGCGGTGTCTACGGCGCGACGCAGGTCGACACGTCCTTCTCACAGGAGGACTTCCTCGCCGAGGACCCGCCGGGCTGGACGGAGAACCTGCCCGAACCGTTCGCGCCCGGCGAGTACAACGCCAAGGCGAATCTCGAATACGTCAACGAACGCTTCCAGCGGCAGGACGCACAGGCGAGCATCCTGCTACGCGGGGAGGTCGCGAGCGACGGAACGCTGGACGTGGTCCGGCGATCCCAGAGCGAAATCGCTTCGAAGGACATTACGCAACGGCTCTCGAACGGGCAGGCGTCGATCCAGACGCCACTGACGGTCCTCAACGAGACGCGTGCCGCCTCCCGGAGTGACGCGTTCAACCGGACATTCGATGCCGCCGATACCGACAACGACGGCATTCCGGAGGAGAACCTGACGGCCGTCTACGACGCGCTGTTCGAGGCGAATCCACAGGAGGCCGGTGCGGTCCTCGCCCGCGAGGACGGTGATTACACGGCCGCGCGGCTCGTCGTCGACCTGAAGGGGACCGCGTCCGGCGCGGAGGCGACCGAACAGCTCCGAAGCGTCGCGACGAACACCGAGACCGAGCAGTTCACCGCGATCGCGACCGGTCAGACGATCCTTTTCGAGATCGTCCAGGACCAGCTACTCGACACTGTCCTGGAGAGCCTGCTGATCACGCTCGTCTCCGTGTTCGCGTTCCTGATGATCGTCTATCGCGTCACCGATGGTAGCGCGACACTCGGGTTCGTGACGCTGGTCCCGGTCGCGCTGAGCGTCTCCTGGATCCTCGGGACGATGTACCTCGCCGGGATCCCGTTCAACGTCCTGACCGGGATGATCACCAGTCTCACGGTCGGGCTCGGCGTCGCCTACAGCATTCACATCTCCGAGCGATACAACCAGGAACTGGAGCGCCACGACTCCGCCTGGGCCGCCCTCGAACGCAGCGTCACCGGCACTGGCGGCGCGCTGCTCGGGAGTGCGGCGACGACCGTCGGCGGGTTCGGGACTCTCTCGATCGCACTCCTGCCGTCGCTGCAGCAGTTCGGGATCATCACCGGCCTCACGATCATCTACGCGTTCCTCGCGAGCGTGCTCGTGCTCCCGAGCCTGCTGGTCGTCTGGACGCGACTGGTCGGGCCATCCGAGAAGCTCGACGTTCCCGCGGACGCCGACAGCAGTGACGGCGACGTCGGTACAGCCGCTTCGAGCGAGTAGCAGCCGCCTACAGATCCGTCTCGCTTTCGAGGTACCACCCGAGGTACCCGCCGATGGCGCTCAGACCGACGGTGTAGACGACCGACGCCAGGATAGCGAAGATCGCAAACACGACGAATATCCCCGCGAACGCACCCGGACCGTCGAAAAGCGCCGGGAGGAACGGCAACACACTACCGAGCAGTGCGATGACGAACAGGAGCGGTATCGCGGCTATCGCTCCGGAGAGCGCACCGACTTTGAGTGCCGTCGAGGAGTCTTCCTGCTGCAGGTAGCCCGCGACCGCACCGCCGAGCACCGGCGAGAACGGGATGAACGTCGTGACGACCGTGACGACCGCACCGATCACTGCGTTCAGGCCGGTATCTCCGTTTCCCATGCACAGTAGCTGATCAGCCGCTCACGTGAACCTTTCGGAGACAGAAACGGCTCTCGAAGTGCGCGGACGAAACGTTTCGAAAAACTGCGATCAGATCTCGCTCTCGAAGTCTTCGAGCGCGTAGGCGGGTTCGGCACCGCGGCGATCCAGCGTCTCGTTGGCCAGCAGCCAGTAGACCACGCTCAGAGCCTTGCGACCCTTGTTGTTCGTGGGGACCACCAGATCGACGTTGCTGGTCGTGTTGTTGGAGTCACACATCGCGATGACCGGGATGCCGACCGTGATGGCCTCCTTGACGGCCTGGGCGTCACCGATCGGGTCGGTGACGACCACGACGTCGGGCTCGATGTAGCCCTCGTAGTCGGGGTTGGTGAGCGTCCCGGGGATGAACCGGCCCGTCCGGGCGCGTGCCCCGACGGCCTCGGCGAACTTCTCGGCCGGGAAACGGCCGTACTGCCGCGAGGAGGCCACGAGGATCTGCTCGGGGTCGTAGTTCTCGAGGAAGTCCGCAGCGGTGCGGATCCGGGAGTCGGTCATCGAAACGTCCAGCACGTACAGTCCGTCCGTGCGGACGCGGTGGATGAACCGCTCCATGTCCGACGTATTCTGCTGGGTCCCGATGTGGACCCCGGCGCCGAGATAGTCCTCGACGGGAATGAGGAGGTCAGCCTCCTCGCCTTCCGGCATCACGTCCTCGTCGAGAGCCGGCTCCTCCTCGGTGTCGGTCTCTTCGGCGTCCGCCGTCTCGGCCGTCGATTCCGTATCCTGTGACTCGTTCGCAGCGTCCGTCGGCGTGTCGCCCTCGGACGCCGGCGATTCCTCCGTCTCGGTGACAGCGCCGGCGTCGCCGGCGGCCTCCGAAGTCTCGTCGATGTCGTCTTCTTCGTCCTGACTCATGCTTGTTCTTCGATGCGGATGAGTTCGTTCAGTTTGGCGGTGCGTTCGCCGGCGACGGTGCCGGTCTTGATGTAGGGGGCGGCTGCACCCACGGCGAGGTGGGCGATGGTCGTGTCCTCAGTCTCACCCGAACGGTGGGAAACGACCGACTGGATGCCGTTTGCGGCCCCGAGTTCGATGGCGTCGACGGCGTCGGAGAGGGTGCCAATCTGGTTGGGCTTGATGAGAATGGAGTTCGAGGAGCCCTTGTCGATGCCGTCCTGGAGGCGCTCGACGTTGGTGACGTACAGATCGTCGCCACAGATGAGCGTCCGGTCGCCGACGCGGTCGGTCAACTCGGCGAAGGCCTCGAAGTCGTTCTCGTCGAGGGGGTCCTCGACGTAGGCCATGTCGTATTCATCGACCATTTCGGCGACGTAGTCGATCTGTTCGGCCGTCGAGCGGTTGGCCTCGCCCTCGTAGACGTACTCGCCGTCTTCGTACATCTCGGCGGCGGCC